>Ga0209382_10000001_pt1 | contig 476264 bp, 466 predicted proteins | sample SoiMetdeltSBSDD5_FD_187599 | JGI IMG/M metagenome (GOLD analysis project Ga0209382, IMG submission 187599) | Bulk soil microbial communities from a Populus tree surrounding site in Tennessee, USA - Soil MetaG P. deltoides SBSDD5 (SPAdes) (version 2) | ecosystem: Environmental > Terrestrial >...
CCTGAAGGGCGCCAGACCGGCCGACCTTCCTTTCGAACAGGCAACGAAGTTCGGTCTGATCCTGAATCTCAAGACGGCCCGAGCGCTCGGCATCACAATCCCTGTGTCGCTGCTGGCGCGGCCGGACCAGGTCATCGAATGAGGCCCACGAGCGACCGGTGTCACTGCAGCGGCGACTCGAGCCGGAGGGGGTGGCGTTACCTGTGCCGCTCCACGTCCCAGAGGTAGAAGCACAAGACGTGGAGTTGCAGCGGCCGGCGGCGGTCATGGACGTGAAGCGGGCTGTTGCCGTCCGTGAGGGTGATCCCTTCCATCACCATCTCGGGCGGCTCGATGATGCGTTCGCACCCATCGCAAGTCTCCCCGTTACTCGGCGCTCCCCAGACTCTGGGGATGCTGTCGTAGGGGAGAAACCCTTGCTCCAGTTTGGACCGGATGAGGAGACGGAGGGACTCGTGTTCCATGACGCCCTTTCGGTGTGGCCCGGAGCGGTAAAGCCAAATTCACCGAAGTCTCGACGCTCCTTGAGCGTCAACCTGAAAAGGCCGAGGTGCAGGCAAGGCCAATGTACACCCGTCCCGAGCGTCGACCGACACCGAGACGCTTGCCGACGGATCGACTCGAGGCTAGTCGGGCTTCGCTCGGCGTCGCTCGCTTTCCCAGACCGAAAAGCATCGGACGTGGAGCTGGATCCCTCGACCGTCGGCCACGGAGACCCCTTCCATGACGAACTCATCCTTCGTCACGATGTCCCCACAGACGCCGCAGGTCTCCCCATTGCCCGCCCCGCCCCAGACCCTCGGGATGCTGTTCATCGGCAAGCTGCCGTCGGCGAGCTTGCGGCGAACGAGGGCACGCAGGGATTCGATGTCCAACGGCGGCCGCCTTTCGGTGAGAACGAGCGAGCCAGATTCACCCGAGTCTCGACGCTCGGCGAGCGCCAACCCGAAAGGCCAAGGTGCAGGCGAGACGTAAGATACGCCCCCTCTACCGCGAGGGCGAGGGTCCGGGGAGATGAGTAGCGCGACCCCGGTGGTCGCGCTGCTGGGTGATCGAGATGAATGGTCGGGGCGACTGGATTTGAACCAGCGACCACCGGACCCCCAGTCCGGTGCGCTACCGGGCTGCGCTACGCCCCGATGTCAGGAACGACGCTCGTTTATACCACGCGGCGGGGGTGTTGTCGCGCTCGTCGTCGGCGTTTGCGGCGAGAGCGTTCCGCCGCGGCCACGCCGACCGGGGTGAACCCTTCATTTACGATCGCTGCCTTGCCGGCCCGGAGATGTCACGACTCAACGCTCAGTCACTGATGTCCGCGATCGTGCGGAGATTGCCGGCGCCCCTGCGCCGACGGATCCGCGACTGGCGCGAGCGCGAGCACGTGCGGGAAGTCGACGCCCGCCTGGCCCCGATGCAGGTCCTGTGCGGCCCGCTCACGTGCAAGCGTGTCCTCGATCTGGGCTGCGACTCCGGGTTCACGATCAGGCGGTGCATGGCCCTGGGCGCGCGAGAGGCGCTGGGCCTGAACCCCGGGGTGAAGCCGCGCGAGCTCGAGCCGAGCTGCCGGATCGAGCAGCGGGACGCCGCGCGCACCGGACTGCCTGCGGACGCCTACGACCTCGCGGTCTCGTTTGCCGCCTTCGAGCACTCCAGAAGCTGCCCGACGTGCTCGCCGAGACGCAGCGCGTCCTGCGGCCGGGCGGACTGCTGTACGCGCATTTCGGCCCGATCTGGTCCGGTCCCGACGGGCATCACCTCTGGGTCAATCACCGGGGTCGGAGCTACAACTACCTGAACACGACGCTCCCGCCCGGTGCCATCTCCTGATGACGCACGCCGAGCTGATGGACGTCTGTGTGCCGCGTCACGGCCGCGAAGCCGCCGAGCGCATCGTGAGCTACGTCTTCGACTGCCCCGACCAGAACCACCTCTTCTACGAGGACTACCTCGAGGTGTTCGCCGGCGCTCGCGGGCTTCGGCGGCTGCTGGTGACGGGAAAGGTGCAATCGAGAGGGCTGGCCGGGGCCGTCCCGGGAGACGTGCCGGGGTTACTGGCGCGTCTGCAGTCCCGGTATCCCGGCCGGCAGGGCTTTCTCTGCGAGGCCGTCGAGGTGCTCCTGCAGAAGCCGGCCTGACCGCCGGCCTCCCGGCCGCTACCGGTGCGCCCCTCCGAGCTTCATCGACTTCAGGTCCACGGGCTTCTCGCTGGCGACCACCGCGGTCACGATCCAGTCCCAGCGCACCAGCATCGTGTAGCGGCCGGGCGCCGGAGTCGTCATCATCCCCTCGGGATTCACGATCTCCTCGATCGCCAGCCACACACCGATGCCGGACGTCTCACCCTCGACGCGGCCCGCGAACGTCCACTGGGCTTCCGAGCGTCCCTGCCCCGCTCCGGGCAGGTCGAACAGCAGCCGGGCGCTGTTGTCCTTGATGGTCGCCATCAGGTACTTGCCCGCCAGTTCCATGACCCCCTCGATGGCGACCGCGCCGGCTAGGGTCCGATGGCGTGGAGGGGCGTCCTGGCGCCGGTCCGGGGCTTCACGGACTGAGCCGCGCGCGCAGCGCGGTGAGGCGGTCGCGCACCCGCTTGAGCGCGTCGGCGTACATCGACTCGCGCAGCCCCAGGTCGAGCTGCTGGCTGCTCTTGCGGGACTCGGCCAGCAGGCGCTTCTTGGCGCCCTCGAGGGTCAGCCGCTCGTCGTAGAGCAGGCTCTTGATCCGCTGGACCAGCTCGACGTCGCGCGGCCGGTAGAGGCGCTGGCCGGCCGGATTCTTCTTGGGACGCAGCAGCTTGAACTCCGACTCCCAGTAGCGCAGCACGTACGCCGGCACGGCGGTGATCTCCTCGACCTCGCCGATCCGGTAGTAGAGCTTCTCGGCGACGTCCGTCGTGGTCACGACGCGGGCTGGGCGCCGGAGTTGATCCGCTGCTTCAGGCCCTTGCTGGGCTTGAACGTCAGCACCTTGCGGGCGGTGATCTCGATGCTGTCGCCGGTCTGCGGGTTACGGCCGCGCCGCGACGCCTTGCGCCGGATGCGGAAGTGTCCGAAGCCGACGATCTTCACGTCCTCGCCCTTCTCGAAGCAGCGGAAGATGATGTCGAACACCGACTCGACGACGGACGCGGACTGTCGCTTCGACAGCCCGTGATTCGCCACCGCGTTGACCAGGTCGTTCTTGGTCACAGTGAATCGTCACCTCCCCCGGGGCCGCCGCGCGCGGGCGCGGCCGCTCACTGATCACCCCGTGCGATGTACGGCTTGTAGCCCTTGGCCTCGAGCTCGCGCACGGCCGCCAGCGCCGCGTCCTTGTCGGCGAAGGCGCCGACGCGCACGCGGTGCAGCGCCTGGTCGCCGCCCTCGGCGACCCCCGGCGGCGGCGCGGCCGCGACCGCGCCGGTCCCGGCCCGGCGCACCTGCACCTTGAAGCCCTCGACGGCGAGATCCTTGGAGAGCGCCACCGCGTCGCCGAGCGCCAGGCTCGGCTTGACCACGAGGCTGCCGCCGGGAGCCGCCTCGCCTGTCAGCCCCTTGCCGGCCAGCCGCCGGTTCAGATCCTCGGCCGACGCGCCGGACACGAACACCTCGTACCGGTCCGCGCCCGTGCCGCTGGCCGGAGCCTTGGCGGCCGGAACGGGAGCGACGCCGACTCGCTTGACCGACTCTTCGACCTTGAACCTCTCGTCGCGCAGCTTGCTCGCGACACGCCTGGCCGTCTCCTGGTCCTTGAACGCCCCGATCTGCACCCAGTACCCGGCGCCGCCTCCCGTCGCCGCAGGGCTGGTCTTGGCGGCGACCTGACGGCTGGCGCTCGCCGTCGACGCGTCGCTCTTGCCGGCGTCGGATTTCGCCGTACGCTCGGCCTTCGCCGGAGCCGACTTGCTCCGGCGGGATTCGCTCGGCGTCGCGTCGGGCAAGGCCGCCTTCGCGACCGGCTTCGAGTCGGCGGACGATCTGGTCGTCGAGCTCGAAGCGCCTTTGGGCTCCGGTGCGGCCGGCGCGGGGACGAGTGGCGCTGCGCCGGGCGCTGGAAGCACCGTCGAGCCTCGCGCGTCGGCGGCCGGTTTGGAACTCGGCGGAGGCTCGCTCGCCGGCTTCTCGCCGCTGTCGGAGGTCTTGCCCGTCAGCGGTGCCGCCGTCGGCGCGAACGAAGGTTTCGTCGCCGACGCCGACCGCGCCGGAGGCGCCGGATTCATCCAGTCGAGCGCGTACGGAACGGCGACGGCGCCGATGACACCGAGCACGATGACGATGAGCACCACGCGGAACCACGTGGCGGCGAAGATGGAGCGCGGCGGAACGTCCTCGTACAGCTCGAACTCCTGATCGCGGGTCTGCTCGTCGCGCTCGGGGCTCACCGGCTCCTCTGCCTCGGGCTGGGTGTCAGCATGCGCGTCATCTTAGCATGGTGGTTGGGATTTCCGTATGTTCTGGGACCCCCGGGCGGAGGAACGCGAGGTCCCCGAACAGCGCCTCGGCCTCGCTGCGGGTGTCGTTGGTGTCGATCATGAGCGCGACCTTGCCTGCCCGGGGCGGCATCCGGCCGAACAGCGCCTGATAGTCCTCGACGACGTTGCGGCGCTCGCGGAGCCAGGTGTCCAGGCGATCCGGACCCGACTCCACCACGATGCTCCGGACGTTCGACGAGGTGGGGTGGGTCACGACCGTGCCCACCGGCGCCCGGCTGTCCCAGAGATAGCCCAGGACGTCGCTGCTCGTGCGCGGCGCCGGCCAGCGTGGAAACACCAGGTAGACCTGCGCAGCCTGGTCGTTGCGGCCGGGCTCCCGGACGTCGGCGCCCTGCGGAAGCCGGACGACCTTCCACGACCAGGTGAAAACGGGATACTGGCGGACGTCGAGCACGACGTCGCGGTGGAGCGCGAAGGAGTTGTGCTCGCTCCGGAGCCGGATCGCCACCCGGCCCTCGGTGCGCACCAGCTCGACCAAGGCGTCGGTGCCCGCGAACTCGGTCAGCTCCCAGCCGGTCGGCACCCCCGGCGCCGGCAGCCGGGCGGGCGCGGGGTCGGCGACGGGCACCTGGACCCGTCCCGCGCCATCGGGCCCGGGGACGCGAGCCAGCGCGGCCGACGTCCCGGGGCGGCGCGCGGTCGGCGCCGCGCCCGCAGCCACGGTCATCGAGGCAGCGGTGCGGGGCGACGCGTACCGGCCGGGCACCGGCAACGCGCCCGGTTTCGCCATCGCCAGCAGCGTCACGGCGCCGGTGCCGACCAGGAGACCGGCGACCAGCGAGGACTTCAGCCCCGGACGCCGGAGCCGCATCAGCGCCGGACCCTCCGACGCGGCCGCCGGCCGCTGGCCCGGCGCAGGGACAGACGGATCGGCGAGCCGGCGAACCCGAAGGCCAGCCGGAGCGAGCGCGCGAGGTAGCGCTCGTAGGAGAAGTGGACCTCGTCGGGCCGGTTCACCTTCAGCGCGAAGGTCGGCGGCGCGGCGCTGACCTGTGCGGCCGACTGCAGCGTCAGGGCCTCGCCGCGGACGGAGATCGGCCGGCGTTCGATCGCCTGTCGCAGCACGGCCGTCGCCTCGGCGGGCGCCACGCGCCGCTGCGCCTCGGCGGCGACCTCGTCGACCGCGTCGAACAGCTCGCGGACGCCCGCTCGCTCGGTGGCGGAGGTGAAGCAGATCGGCGCGTAGTCCAGGAACGGCAGTCGCTCACGCAGCTGCTCGACCACCTCGGCCTTGCGGATCATGGCCGGCGGCACCAGATCCCACTTGTTCACGACGACCACGACGGCCCGGCCGGCCTCGTGCGCATAGCCACCGATGTGCGCGTCCTGCGCCGTCAGTCCCTCGGCGGCGTCGAGGACCAGGAGCGCCACCTGGCAGCGCTCCAGGCTGCGCAGCGCCATGACCACGGAGAGCTTCTCCAGGGCCTCGCTCACCCGCCCCTTGCGCCGGATACCGGCGGTGTCCACGAGGACGTACGGACGGCCGGCGTACTCGAAGGCGGTGTCCACGGCGTCGCGGGTGGTGCCGGGAGTCTCGTGGACGAGCACGCGCTCGGCGCCGATCATCGCGTTCACGAGCGAGGACTTGCCGACGTTGGGCCGGCCGATGACGGCCAGGTGCACGGCCCCCTGCGAGAGCGGCGGCGGGCTCTCGCGGGGGGCGCGGGCTCGCACCGTCTCCAGCAACTCGGCCGCGCCGCGACCGTGCTCGGCGGAGACAGGCACCGGCTCGCCGAACCCCAGGCGGTAGAGCTCGGCCAGCGCCGGCTCCATGCCGCCGGCGTCGACCTTGTTGGCCACGAGCACCACCGCCTTCGCGCTGCGCCGCAGCGCCCGCGCGATCTCGCTGTCGAGCGCCGTCACGCCGGCGCGCGCGTCGACGACGAACAGCACCAGGTCGGCTTCCTCGACGGCGGTGAGCACCTGCCGGCGGACGCCCTCGATCAGCGGCTCGTCCGACGAGGGATCGAAGCCGCCGGTGTCCACGACCGTGGCCTGCCAGCGCTCGAAGGCCACCTGGCCGTACAGACGGTCGCGGGTCACGCCGGGAACGTCGCGCACGAGCGCGCGGCGCTGGCCGACGAGGCGGTTGAACAGCGTGGACTTGCCGACGTTTGGTCGGCCCACGATCGCGACGATGGGCCGCATGGCGGGCCGCTCGCCGCCGCCGGGCTCGGCGCGTCCCGCGTCAGTCACCGCGCAGCGCCCGGAGCAGGGCGCGGGCCTCGGGCTCGACGGCGACGACCGGAACGCCGAGGGAGCGCGCGACGTCGGCCGGTGTGAGGTCGTCGAGGAACACGCCCTCGCCGTCGCGAAGCGCGACGGCCGGGACGAGGACCGCCTCGCCGAGCTCGCCGGCGGCGGCCAGGTGCCGCTGGATGTCCTGTCCGGTGAGCAACCCGGCGACGGCCACGCTGCCGCCGAAGAAGTCGTTCGACACCGCGGTCACCCGCGCGTCGAGCCCGGGCCACCCGAGCCCGGCGAGCAGCCCGGCCAGCCGCGGCGCATAGAGCGCGCCGCTGACGACGGTCACCCGTCGCGTGGCCCCCGCCGGCGCCTGCGCGCGCGCGCGGGCGAAGCCGTCCTCGAAGCGGCGCACCAGCCCGATGCCGTCCTCGGCGATCGGGAAGCCCTCGTACGCCTCGGCCGGGGGCAGCGGCCGCCCGGCCTGCAGGTAGACCTCGTCGCCGAGGAAGACGAAGCGGCTGTCGAGCCGGGCCAGGAACCGCGCCTGCCAGTCCGCGACGGTGTCGACGAGCGCGACGGCCTCGCCGTCTGTCAGCGTGCGCAGCTCGGGCAGGCGCTCGCGATGTCGCGTGAGGCCGACCGGGACGATCGCCGTCGTGGCCACGTGGGGATGCAGCGGCGCCAGCTCGTGGACCGTCTGCGTCAGGTGGGCTCCGTCGTTCAGTCCCGGGCAGAGCACGATCTGGGCGTGGACGCGGATGCCGGCCTTGGCCAGGCGCTCGAGCCGCGGGAGGATCTCGACCCGGTGCCTCGGACGCCCGAGCAGCGTCCAGCGCAGGGCCGGGTCCGTGGCGTGCACCGACACGTAGAGCGGCGACAGGCGCTGCTCGAGGATCCGCTCGAAGGAGGGCTCGTCGAGGTCGCTGAGGGTGATGTAGTTGCCGTGCAGGAACGAGAGCCGGAAGTCGTCGTCCTTGACGTAGAGGCTGCGCCGCATCCCGCGCGGCAGCTGGTGGATGAAGCAGAACACGCACTTGTTGGCGCAGGTGGCAATGTCGCCGGGACGCGGCGGGGTAAGCTCGATGCCCAGGTCGACGCCCGCCCGCCGGCGGAGCCGCAGCGTGCGTCGCGCGCCGTCGCGCTCGACGCCGAGGACGAGTCGGTCCTCGGCGCCGTAGAACTGGAAGTCGATGGCGTCGCGCAGCGCGCGGTCGTTGATGGTCAGGATCCGGTCGCCGACCGCCAGCCCTGCCGCCGCCGCGGCGGTGCGTGGCCGCACCGCCGCCACCACGACTCCCTCAGCGGAAGAGCGCCGTGGCATCCCGCTCCGGGTTCTCCTCGACGTGCACGGCATTGAAGAACCGCATGCCCTGCACGATGTACTGCAGCCCGGAGAAGACCGTGAAGATCGCGGCGAGCCACACCGGCGCCCGCGCGATCGCTGGCAACCCGTAGAAGGGACGCAGCAGCCCGATCAGGACCGTGAGGACCTGGAAGAACGTGGCCAGCTTGCCGGCCGCCGTGGGCCGCGGCGTGATGCGACCGCCCGCCATGTGGATGGCCAGCGCGCCCATCATGAGGATGACGTCACGGCTGATGACGACAGCGGCGATCCAGAAGGGCAGCACGTGCAGCCAGGTCAGCGTGACGAACGACGACACGAGCAGCAGCTTGTCGGCGAGCGGATCGAGGAAGGCGCCGAGCCGGCTCTGGCTCCCGCGCTGCCGCGCCACGTACCCGTCGAGCAGATCGGTCAGCGCCGCTGCCAGGAACACCACCAGCGCCAGGCCCCGCTGCCGGTAGACGAGCAGCGAGACGAACACCGGGATGAGCAGAATGCGCAGGACGGTCAGCCAGTTCGCCAGGCCCATGAAGGCACTAGTTTAACACCCGATACCCGGCCAGCGACCCCAGCCACGCGCCGGGCAGCTGGACGTCCACGACGACGTGCCTGGGCTCCTCCACCCGGGCGAGCACCCGCCCCCGCTCGTAGCACAGGGCCAGCGCGGCGCCGTCCTCGTGGGGAATGCGCAGCGTGACCGCGCCGCCGGCCGGCAGCGCCGCGTCGATCGCCTTCAGCAGGTCGGAGACGCCTTCCCCGGTCACGGCCGAGACGGCCACGCCGTCACGGCGCGCGACCAGCGCCTCCAGCCCGCGCCCGCCGTCCGTCCGGTCGACCTTGTTGAGGGCCACCACCGTGGGCCGGTCGGCGACCTCCAGCTCGCCCAGGATCCGCTCGACCGCAGCGGCGTGCTCCTCCAGCGCGGGGTGGCTGGCGTCGAGGACGTGCACGAGCACGTCGGCGTCCTGGAGCTCCTCCAGCGTCGCGCGGAAGGCCGCGACCAGCTCGTGGGGCAGCTTGCGGATGAAACCCACGGTGTCGGTCAGGATGAACGGCCGCTGGGCTCCCTGCTCCACCAGGCGCGCGGCCGGATCGAGCGTGACGAACAGCTGATCGGCCGCCGTGAGACGGGCGCCGCTGAGCCGGTTCAGCAGCGTCGTCTTGCCCGCGTTCGTGTAGCCGACCAGCGCGACCACGGGGAGGCCGGCCCGGCGCCGGCCGTGACGCTGCAGCCGTCGGTGGGTCTGCACGTGCTCCAGCTCCCGCTGGATCTGCATCACCCGCCGCCGGATCACGCGACGGTCGGACTCGAGCTGGGTCTCGCCCGGGCCTCGCGTGCCGATGCCGCCGCCCAGCCGCTCCAGGTGACTCCACTGGCCGACCAGGCGCGGCAGCAGGTAGGTGAGCTGGGCCAGCTCGACCTGCAGCTTGCCCTCGGCCGTGCGGGCCCGCTGCGCGAAGATGTCGAGGATCAGCGCGGTCCGGTCGATGACCTTCATGCCGAGCGACGTGGAGAGGTTGCGCTCCTGGATCGGCGTGAGCGGGTCGTCGGAGATGAAGAGGTTGGCGCCCACCTCGGGGGCGGCGGCCGCGATCTCCTCGATCTTGCCGCGCCCGAAGTAGAGCGCCGGCGTGGGGGACTCGCGATCCTGGGTCACGCGCTGCACGACCGTCGCGCCCGCGGCCACGGCCAGCCCGGCCAGCTCCGCGAGCGACTCCTCCACTTCCCACCGCCGCTGCCGGGGCAACCGGACCGCCGCGATCACCGCGCGCTCCGGACCCCGCCGCACCTGATGCCCGTTGTTTCGTCCGCTCGGTCGCGCTCGACTCACTCGATACCACCCTCCATGCTGGTGATCCTCGCCTCGATCGCCGTCGCCACCGCCTCGGGCCCGCCGGCGACGTCCACGTCGATCCACTCGATACCGGGCTCGCGCGCGAACCACGTCATCTGTCGCCGGGCGTACCGGAGGGTGTCGCGCTGCATGAGGGCCAGCGCCCGGTCGTCGTCGATCAGGCCCGCAGCCACCTGCGCGAACTGCCGGTACCCGATGCCCTGCAACGCCGGCAGGGCAGGCGCGTAGCCGCGGGCGAGCAGGGCCCGCACCTCGTCGAGGAGCCCCGCGGCGACCATCGCGGCCGCGCGGGCGGCCAGCCGGCCGGCGAGCGCGGGTCGATCCGCGGTCAGGCCCACGTAGGTCACGCGCCACGGCGTGTCCACCGCGCGCCAGCGCGCCTGGGCATCACCGACGGCGCTGCCCGCCCGCAGCCGCTCAAGCGCGCGGACCACCCGCACTTCGTCGTTCGGATGCAGCCGCCGCGCCAGCGCCGGCTCGACCACCGCGAGCCGGGCGTGCAGCGCGGCGCGCCCCTCGCGGGCCGCCACCCCCGCCAGGACGCGCCGGAACTCGGGGTCGGCCGCCGGCGCGGGGTCCAGCCCGCGGAGCAGGGCGCGGATGTAGAGCCCGGTCCCGCCCACCACGACCGGAAGCCGCCCCCGCCGGCGGATCGCCTCGATCGCGGCCTCGGCCTCCAGGCGAAATCGCGCGGCGTGGTAACGGTCGTCGGGATCGACCACGTCGATCAGGTGATGGACGGCGGCGCGCCGCTCCGCGGCCGTCGGCTTGCCGGTGGCGACGTCCATGCCGCGGTAGACCTGGCGCGAGTCGGCGCTGACGATCTCGAGCGGTATCCGGCGGGCCAGGGCGACGGCCGCCGCCGTCTTGCCGACGCCGGTGGGCCCAGCGATGACGAGGAGCGGCGGCTTGCCGCGAGCCATCGCGTGCAGTGTACGCCCGCCGGTCACCAGGTGCGCTTCAGCTCGCGACGGATATCGTGCATCGACACGCGGCTGACGATGGGCCGGCCGTGCGGGCAGAAGTACGGCGTCTCGGTCGTCTCCAGGTCCGCCACCAGCCGCTGCATCTCGTCGAGGGCCAGCGGCGTGTTCGCCTTCACCGCGGCCCGGCAAGCGACGAAGGCCAGCGCGCGCTCGAGCGTCGGCGCCGTCGCCTTGGGATCGGCCAGCTCCTCGACCGCCCCCTCGATCAGCCGCCTCGGCTCGTCGCCCTTGAGCAGCGTCGGCACGGCTCGCAGCACCATGGCGTCCCCCCCGAAGCGCTCGAAGACGAAGCCCAGCCGCTCGAGCGGGGCTCGCCAGCGCTCGAGCAGCGCACGCGCGGCCGGCCCCAGCTCGAGCGTCTCCGGGAACAGCAGCGCCTGCGAGGCCAGCGGACCGGCCTCGGCCTGATCGCGCACCTGCTCGAAGACGACGCGCTCGTGCACCACGTGCTGGTCCAGGAAGAAGACCTCCTCCTCGGTCGTGGAGACGATGAAGGTCTCCTGCACCTGCCCGAGCACGCGGCCGAACCTGCTGGCGCGATACTCGGCGACGGCCTCCTGGAACAGCGCGCCCTGGTCGAGCGCCGCGGCGCCGGCGGTCGTGACGGGGGCGCCGGCGTCGCCCGGCGACTCGGCGCCGAGCGCGGGAACGACGGCAGGACGCCGCAGTGCCTCGTGCAGCGCCGCCACCACCATCTCCTGCACGACCCTCGGCTGCCGGAACCGGACCCAGGCCTTGGTCGGATGCACGTTGGCGTCGACGTCGGCCGCCGCCAGCGTGACCGCCAGGACGACGAGGGGAAACCGGTCGCGCGGCAGCAGCGGCCGGTAGGCGGCCAGCACCGCCTGCAGCAGCGCCGGATCGCGCACCGGCCGGCCGTTGACGATCACGACGATGTCGTCACGTCCGCCGCGCGTCACGTCCGGCGGGCTGGCCCAGCCGGCGATGCCCACGTCGTGCTCGGTGCGGTCCACCGCCAGCAGTCGCTCGGCCATGCGCCAGCCCCACAGCGCGCCGATCCGCTGGCGCAGGTCGGCGGCGGCCGGCGCCGACAGGGCCGGCCGGCCGCCGTGGATCACCCGGAACCGGACGCCGACGTGGGCCAGCGCGAGCTGGCTCACGGTCCGCAGGCTCGCAGCCAGCTCGGTGGTGGGCGCCTTGAGGAACTTCAGCCGCGCGGGCGTGTTGAAGAACAAGTCCTGCACCTCGATGCTGGTGCCGAGCTCGGCCGGTACCGCCAGGCGCCGGCGCACCACGCCGCCCTCGCCGGCCAGCTGCAGCCCGTCGGCCACGTCGCGCGCGCGGCTGGTGACCGTGAAACGCGACACCGCGCAGATCGCCGCCAGCGCCTCGCCGCGGAAGCCCAGGGTCGCGATGGCGTCCAGGTCCTCGTCGCGGGCGAGCTTGGAGGTCGCGTGCCGCTCGAGGGCCAGCGGCAGCTCCGCGGCGGCGATGCCGTGCCCGTCGTCGGTGACACCGATGCGGGCGGCGCCGCCGTCGAGCAGGTCCACCGTGACCAGCCGCGCGTCGGCGTCGACCGCGTTCTCCACCAGCTCCTTCACCACCGACGCCGGCCGCTCCACCACCTCCCCCGCCGCGATCTTGTTGACGAGGGCGTCGGGGAGCCTACGGATCGGCACGACGCGATCCCTGCCACTTGACGAGGAGGTTGAGCGCCTCGATCGGCGTGAGATGCGCCAGGTCGAGCTGCGCCAGCTCCTCGGCGATCGGCTCGCGAGCGGGGGCGAACAGGCCGAGCTGCAACGCGTCGGTGGTGTCCGTGGTGGACTGGCCCTGGTCCTCGAAGCGCGTCAGCAGGGCCCGCGCGCGGGCCACCACGCTCCGCGGCAGCCCGGCCAGCCGGGCCACCTGGATGCCGTACGATCGGTCGGTCCCGCCAGGCTGCACCTTGTGCAGGAACACGATCTCGTCGTTCCACTCGCGGACGGCCACGTGGAAGTTGCGCACGCCGCCGAGGCGACCGGCGAGCTGGGTCAGCTCGTGGAAGTGGGTCGCGAACAGCACCTTGGGCCGCGTCCCGCGGTCGTGCAGCTCTTCCACCACCGCCCACGCGATGGCCAGCCCGTCGAAGGTGGAGGTGCCGCGTCCCACCTCGTCGAGCAGCACGAGGCTGCGGGGCGTCAGGTTGTTGAGGATCGCCGCGGTCTCGACCATCTCGACGAGGAACGTCGACTGCCCGCGCGCGAGGTTGTCCTGGGCGCCGACGCGCGTGAAGACCCGGTCGACCAGTCCGAGCCGCGCGGAGCGGGCCGGGACGAACGCGCCCATCTGGGCGAGGATCACCAGGTGTCCCGTCTGCCGCAGGTAGACGGACTTGCCGGCCATGTTGGGCCCGGTGAGGATCACGACGCGGGCGTCGTCGTCGAGCGCCAGATCGTTGGGGGTGACCGGCGAGCCCGACCGGGCCTCGAGCACGGGGTGGCGACCCTCGACGATCTGCAGCCCGGCGTCCTCCGCGACCACGGGTCGCACGTGACCGCGCGCGTGGGCCACCTCGGCCAGCGCCGCCACGACGTCGAGCGTGGCGATCGCGCGAGCCGTGGCCAGCAGCTCGGCCGCTCGCGCGGCGACGCGGCCCCGCAGCTCGTCGAAGAGGTCGTACTCCAGCCGCCGGCGCCGCTCCTCGGCCCCAAGGACCTTGCTCTCGTACTCCTTCAGCTCGGGCGTCACGTAGCGCTCGGCGCCGGTCAGGGTCTGACGCCGCACGTACTCGGCCGGCGCGCGCGCCGCCTGCGCGTGCGTGATCTCGATCCCGTAGCCGAAGACCCGGTTGTAGCGCACGCGCAGGCTGGACAGGCCCGTGCGCGCGCGCTCGCGCTCCTCCAGCCCGGCGATCCAGCGCCGCGCCTCGGCCGCGTCGGTCACCAGGGTGCGCAGGCCCTCGTTCCAGCTCTCCCGGATGATGCCCCCGTCCTGCAGGGTGAGGGGCGGCTCGTCGACCAGCGCCGCCTCCAGCGTGGTGCGCAGGTCGGCGAGGTCGGCCAGCGCGGCCCGGGCCTCGGCCAGCAGCGGTGCGGCCATCCCGCCGACGGTCTCCCGGATGGGCTCGAGCGGCGCCAGGCACAGGCGGAGTCCCACCAGGTCGCGGGCGTGCGCAACTCCGAGGGTGGCCCGGCTGGTGAGTCGGGCCAGGTCGCCGACCGACCTGAGCAGACGGCGCAGGGCCGCCCGCGTGGCGGGCGCCTCGACCAGCGCCGCCACCGCGTCCTGTCGACCGGCGATCGCGGCGGGGTCGAGCAACGGCTGCAGCAGCCACTGCCGCAGCAGCCGGGCGCCCATCGGCGTCACCGTCTCGTCGAGCACCCCGAACAGCGAGTTGCGCGCGGAGCCGTCGCTGCCCTCCAGGAGCTCCAGCGTGCGCACGGCCGTCTCGTCGAGCGTCATGCAGTCGGCCGGCCGCAGTCGCTGCATGCGGACCAGGTGGCCGAGCCGATCGCCCTGGGTCGCCCGCGCGTAGCCGAGCGCCGCGCCCGCCGCGGCCAGCCCAGCCGGGACATCGGCGACGCCAAACACCTCGAGTGTCGTCACACCGAAGTGATGGCAAAGGTCCGTCGTGGCGTGTCTGAAATCCCAGAGCCCGTGGTCGCCGAACGTGAGTGCGGCCCCGCTGTCCTGCAGGCGACCCAGCAGCTCCGGCACGCCGCGCAGGCTCTCCGGCAGCAGGATCTCGGTGGGCCGGCGCAGCAGCGCGGCCGCCAGGACAGCATCCTCCCCCGACGGGTCCTCGCCGGCCCAGAATTCCCCCGTCGAGAGGTCCAGCAGCGCCACTCCGGTCACGGCGCCGGCCCGCGCGAGCGTCATCAGGAAGTTGTTGGCGGCGCCGCTCAGGTAGGCGGTGTCGGTGAGCGTGCCGGGCGTGACGACCCGCACCACGTCGCGACGCAGCAGCTTCTTGCCCTTGCCCGGGGCCTCCAGCTGCTCGCAGATGGCGATCTTCTGGCCGGCCTGCACGAGACGGGCGATGTAGCCGTCGGCGGCGTGATGGGGAATGCCGGCCATCGGCGCGCCCTGGCGAGAGGTGAGCGTGATGGACAGCAGCCGGGCGCCGAGCTCGGCGTCCTCGAGAAACAGCTCGTAGAAGTCGCCCAGCCGGAACAGGAGCAGGTGGTCCGGGAACCGCCGCTTCAGCTCCCGGTACTGCGTCATCATCGGCGTGTCGTCGACGTCAGCCACCCAGGCGTCCCCGCAGTCGCTGCCAGGTCGTGTCGAGCGTTTCCGGCAACACGCGCGTCTCCCCCAGCACGCTGACGAAGTTCGAGTCGCCACCCCAGCGCGGCACCACGTGGATGTGCAGATGATCCTCGATGCCGGCGCCGGCCGCCCGTCCCTGATTCAGGCCGACGTTGAAGCCGTCCGGCCGGTACTCGGCCGACAGGGCGATCATCGCCCGCTGCACCAGCCGCATCATATCGGTCAGCTCGGCGGCGTGCGCGTCGACGAGGAGGCCGACGTGGCGATTCGCCACGGCCATGAGGTGTCCGGAGGCGTAGGGAAAGGCGTTGAGGATCAGGAAGGCGTGGTCGCCGCGCTCGAGGAGGTACGTGCCGCGATCGTCACCGCCGTCGCGCGCGTTGCAGAAGACACAGCCGGCCGGGGCCTTGGCGGCGCCGATCCAGTCCATGCGCCACGGCGCCCACAGGCGCTTCAACTCGTCTTCGGCTCGCCTCGCGACGCGACCGCCGCTCGGGTTCGCGCGTTCGCGGCGCGAACCCTCACGTGTTGACGAGCTCTCGCAGGCGCTTGCCGACCTTGAAGAACGGGACGCGCTTCTCGGGCACGTCGACGGCGGTCCCGGTCTTCGGATTGCGGCCCTTGCGGGAATTGCGATGACGGATGCGGAAGCTGCCGAATCCCCGCAGCTCGACCTTGTCGCCCTTGCCCAGCGCGTCGGTGATGTTGTCGAAGACCGTGTTGACGATGGTCTCGGTCTCTTTCTTCGTGAGATTGGAGACCTTCGAGACCTCGTCGATCAGCTCCGCTTTCGTCATCGTCGTCCCATCCTCGGCTCTTTTGCTCATTGAGCGACGCCCTCGCCACGCCGCGGGAGCTTCGGACCAAGACGCACGCTAGCACGTCGAAAACGAGAATGTCAACCTTCGTGGGGAGTTAGGCCGCACCCCCGAACACCCTCTCCCGGCCGCCCGCCCCCAACTAGCCGAGACTCCGCGAGCCGGGGGCCCCCGCCGGATCGTGGGGGGCGCTCCTCCCCCCGCCGGAGGGGGCTCAGTCCATCAGGTAGAGCGGCGTCCTGAAGGTCGGCAAGGTCGGGCTCAGGAGCGCCCCGGCGGCGCTCCCCCCGAGCTGGTTGCGCAGTAGCTCCATGATCGAGAAGCGCCGCTTGGGCTGGATGACGCTGGGGGTGCCCGGGATGCCGGCCAGCCTGGCCGCCGCCTGCACGGCGTCCTCCAGCCCGCCGAGGGCGTCGACCATCCGGAGGTCCTTGGCCTGGGCCCCGGAGAAGACGCGCCCGTCGGCGAACCGCACGACCTCGTCGCGCGACAGCCGGCGGCCGGCCGCGACCGCGTCGATGAACTGGCCGTGGACGTCGTCGAGGAGTGCCTGCATCACGCGGCGCTCGTCGGCCGTCATCGGCCGCGCGATGTTGCCGACGTCCTTGAACTGCCCGGCCTTGACGACGACGTAGTCGACCCCGATCTTCTTCATGAGCTGCTCGAAATTGGGCAGCTGCATGATGACGCCGATGGAGCCGGTCAGGGTGCCGCGGTTGGCGTAGACCTGGTCGCAGGCGACCGCGACGTAATAGCCGCCGGAGGCCGCCACCGCGCCCAGCGAGGCCACGACCGGTTTGCCGGCGTCGCGCAGCCGGCGGACGGCGTCGTACAGCTCCTGGGTGGGGCCCACCACGCCGCCCGGGCTGTTGATCCGCAGCACGACGGCGCGGACCGTCGGGTTCTCGCGGTGCGCCTTCAGCTCCCGCAGGACGTCGTCGACGTCGATGATGACGCCCTCGAGCTCGACGATCGCCACTCGCGGGCCGAACAGCCCGCCGCCGCTCTCGCCGCGCGACAATCCGCCGAGGGAGAGCACGAACAGTCCGGCCACGGCCAGGTACGCCAGGACGGCGGTGACCAGGATCGTCAGCCGCCGGCCCACGCTAGTTCTCGTCGTCGTAGTCGTACTCGGCGCGCTGCTTGCCCTTGCGGCGGCGGCCGCCGCCGCCGCGCGATCCCTCGTCGAGATCGGGCGGTGGCATCGCGTGGCCCAGCTCCTTGAGGCTGAGCCCGATGCGACGCTCGTGGGGATCGACGCGGATCACGAGGAGCCCCAGCTCGTCGCCGACGTTGACGATCTCGTCGGGGCGGCTGATCGGACGGTGGGCCATCTGCGAGATGTGCAGCAGGCCGTCCACGCCGGGCTCCAGCTCCACGAAGGCGCCGAAGTCGGTGAGGCGCACCACCTTGCCCGTCACGCGCGAGCCCATCGGATAGCGCTGGGCCACCGTCGTCCACGGATCGGGCTGGATCTGCTTGAGCCCCAGCGAGATCCGCTTGTTCTCCTTGTCGATGTTGAGGATCTGGCTCTCGACCTCCTGGCCCTTCTTGAGCAGCTCGGAGGGATGGCCCACGTTCCGGGTCCAGGACATGTCGGAGATGTGCAGCAGACCGTCGACACCGGGCTCCAGCTCCACGAAGGCGCCGAAGTCGGTGAGGTTGCGCACCTTGCCGGTCACCCGGCTGCCGATCGCGTAGCGCTCGTCGATGGTCGCCCACGGATCGGGCTCGACCTGCTTCATCCCGAGCGAGATCCGCTTGGCCGCGCGGTTGACGTCGAGGACCACGACCTCGACCTCGTCGCCGACGTTGACGATCTTCGACGGATGGCGGACGCGCCGCGTCCACGACATCTCGGAGACGTGCACGAGGCCTTCCACGCCCGCCTCCAGCTCCACGAAGGCGCCGTAGTTGGTGAGGCTCACCACGCGCCCGCGCACCTTGGTGCCCGGCGCGTAGGTCTGCTCGACGCGCTCCCACGGATCCGACGACTTCTGCTTGTAGCCGAGCGACACCCGTCCGGTCTCGCGGTCGAAGTGGAGCACGACGACCTCGACCTGATCGCCCACCTGGAAGATCTCGGAGGGATGCCCGACGCGGCCCCAGCTCATGTCGGTCACGTGCAGGAGCCCGTCGATGCCGCCCAGGTCGATGAAGGCGCCGTAGTCGGTGATGTTCTTGACCGTGCCGGTCAGGACCATCCCCTCGGCCAGGACCTCCAGCGTGTGCTTCTTCTTCTCCTCGCGCTCCTCCTCGAGCACGACGCGGCGGGAGAGCACGACGTTGCCGCGCCGACGGTTCAGCTTGATGACCCGCGCGCGCACCGACTGACCGATCAGCGTGCCGAGATTCTTCACCGGCCGCAGGTCGACCTGCGAGCCGGGCAGGAACGCCTTCACGCCGACGTCGACGCTCAGGCCGCCCTTGACGACCTCGACCACCCGCCCCTCGATGGGCGCGCCCTTCTCGTAGGCCTGGGTGATCGAGTCCCAGACCTTGATCTTGTCGGCCTTGTCCTTCGACAGGACGATGAGGCCCTCGGAATCCTCCTTGGCCTCGAGATAGACCTCGATCTCGTCGCCGACCTTCGGGAGCGCGCCGTGCCGGTGGAACTCCTCGATCGGGATCGCGCCCTCGCTCTTGTAGCCGACGTCCACCAGCACCTCGCTGCTGCCGACGTGCACCACACGACCCCGGACGAGCTCGCCCTCCTCGAACTCGCTGGTGCTCGAGCCCTCCTTGAACCAGTCCTCCATGCGTTCCTCGGCCCCCTCGCCCTCCATGCGAGGCTCGCCGAGGTTCCTGCGCGTTTCGTCGGTCGCCATGCCGCCTGTTCCTCCGTTCAGTGGATTCGCAGCGGGCGCCGGGCTCCCGCGGCGTCCGCTTTCACGATCACTCGATCTCTGAGGTCGCCGATCGCCGTCATCATCTGCCGGCTCGCCGCCTCGTAGTGTGCCTTTCGGTCGGCGCCGACCGCCCGCTGGAACCGCAGCGGGGCGCCAAAAGTTACCATCACCTTAGCAGGCCGGGGAAGCCGGCGCCCGCGCGGCCACGCCCGGCCGCTGCCCCACACGTAGGCGGGGATCACCGTCGCCCCGCTCTGCACGGCCAGCAGCGCCGCGCCGGCCTTGGCCTCGCGGAGGATCCCTTCCTCGCCCCGCGTCCCCTCCGGGAACACGAGCAAGGCCCTGCCCTCCCCCAGGACCCGCTGCGCCATCCTGAGCGCGGAGGGGTCGGCGCCCTCGCGGCGCAGCGGGCGCGCGCCCAGCCGCCGGATCAGCCAGCCGAAGCCCGGGATCCTGAACAGCTCGGCCTTGGCCAGGAACGTCAGCTGGCGTGGACAGACGCTGCCGATGAGCGGCGGGTCGAGGACGCTGGAGTGGTTGGAGACGATCAGCACCGACCCCGCGGCCGGGATGTGCTCGGTCCCGTGGCCCTCCAGCCGGAACAGCAGCCGCATCAGCGCCCGCGTCACCGGCTTGAGGATGCCGTACAGCATCTCAGGCGCACCGCCGCCGGCGTTCGACGGCCTCGGCCATGATCGCCACGACCTGCTCGATGCTCAGCCCCGTGCTGTCGACCTCGATGGCGTCGGGCGCCTTGCGCAGCGGGGCCAGCTCCCGGCTGGAGTCCTGCCGGTCGCGCGCCGCGATGTCCCGTCGCGCCGCGTCCTGCGCCACGTCGACGCCCCGCGCCCGCAGCTCCGTCTGCCGGCGCCGCGCGCGCTCCTCCAGCGAGGCGTCGAGGTAGAACTTCACGTCGGCGTCCGGGCAGACGACGGTGCCGGTGTCGCGGCCCTCGAGGACGACGCCGCCGGTGGCCGCCAGCCGCCGCTGGATCGGCGTCAGCTTGTCCCGCACCACGCCCAGCATCGACAGCCGCGAGGTGAGCGTCGCGATCTCCGGCGAGCGGATCTCCTCGCTGACGTCGCGCTCGTCCACGATGACCCGATCGCCCTCGAGGTCGATCTGCACGCGCTCGACGTGGCGCCGCAGCGCGGGACTGTCGTCGGGCGCCAGCCCCGCGCGCGCCACCGACCAGGCCAGCGCGCGGTACATCGCGCCGGTGTCGAGCAGCCGGTAGCCCAGGCGCGCGGCGAGACGCCGGGCCACGGTGCCCTTGCCGGCCCCGGCCGGTCCGTCGATGGCGATCACGGGGTCACGCAGGTCCATCAGTGTTTGGGGGGAGCGAGCGCCGCTCCCCCCAATCCCCCCACCGGTTCGGCATCGCGCGTGACGCGACGAACCGGAGCGGCCACCAACAGGTGCTGGGCGCGGATGCGGGCCGCGCGGGTATCCGGGCCGAGCGGGGCTGCATATCGGCCGAGCGGGAGCGTCGATCGGATGAGGTGAATCATGAGAGGCGCTCGCGCGCGGCCTTGATCTGGGCCAGGTAGGTTGTGAGCGCGGTGGGGTCGGGGGACGAGAGCAGGGACTCGAGGTGGTCGAGGGCGGCGCGGTAGGTGGCCAGGCTGGCCTGCACGGCGGCGCGGTTGGCGGTCAGGATCTCGCGCCAGACGTCGGGATCGGAGGCCGCGATGCGCGTGGTGTCCTTGAAGCCGCGGGCGGCGATCGCGAAGGCGTCGGGCTCGAAGCGCCCCACCGCGTCGACGAGCGCCCAGGCCGCCACGTGCGGCAGGTGGCTGATGGCCGCCACCGCCCGGTCGTGCGTGTCGGGATCGAGCACGACGACCCTCGCCCCGAGCGCCGCCCAGAGCTCGCCGACCCCCTTGGCCGTCGCGGGATCGGTCGACTCGGTCGGCGTCACCACCACGGTGGCGCCGGCGAACAGGTCCGCGCGCGCCACCGCGTAGCCGCTCTTCTCGGAGCCGGCCATCGGATGGCTGCCGACGAAGTGGACGCCGGGCCGCCCGGCCGCCAGCCGCTCGGCCGCCGCCACGATGCCGCGCTTGGTGGACCCCACGTCGGTGACCACCGCGCCGGGCGACGCCGCCCGCCACACGGCGGCGAGCAACGTCTCGTTGGCGAGGACGGGGGCGGCCAGCACGATGCGGTCGGCCCCGGCAACTCCGTCCGTCACGTCGGTGGTGGCCCGGTCCAGCACCCCGTCGCGGAGGGCCGGGGCGAGGCGCTCGAGGTCGCGACCGATGCCGACGATCTCCCGCGCCAGCCGCTGCGCGCGAGCGGCCTTGGCGAGCGAGCCGCCCAGCAGTCCGACGCCGAGAATCGCCAGCCGCTCGATCACGTCGCGTTCTTCCCCAGCACCTTCCGGAGCGCCTTCACCAGACGGCGGTTCTCCTGCGGCGTGCCGACCGTGATCCGGAGCGCCGACTCCATGCCGAACGGCGTCAGCGGCCGGACGATGACGCCGTCCTTGAGCAGCCGCTGGTAGATGTCGGAGGCGCTGCGACCGACGTCCACCAGGATGAAGTTGGCCCGCGACGGCACGTACTTCACGCCCAGCGCGTTGAACTCGTCGTAGAGGTAGTGGCGCCCGGCCTCGATCATGCGTACGCATTCCAGCGTGTGCGACTCGTCGTCGAGGGCGGCCAGCGCCGCGGCCTGGCCCAGCGCGTTGACGTTGAAGGGCTGCCGGATGCGGTTCATGAGCGCGATGGCGTCGGCGTCGGCGATGCCATAGCCGACCCGCAGGCCGGCCAGGCTGGCCGCCTTCGAGAACGTGCGCAGCACCACGACCTTCCGTCCCTGCGCGATCCAGGCCAGGGTGTCCGGGAAGTCGGGCCCCTGCGCGAACTCCAGGTAGGCCTCGTCGAACACCACGATCGTGCGCTCGGGGATCCGCGACATGAAGTGGCCGACCTCGTCGGCGGTCACGATGGAGGCCGTCGGGTTGTTGGGGTTGGCGATGAAGACGATCTTGGTCATCGGCGTGATGGCCCGGGCCATCGCCTCCAGGTCGATGCGGTAGTCCTTGAGCATCACCATCACGCGGATCCCGCCGGCGGCCTGCACGATCATTGGATACACGACGAAGGACGGGTGCGGCACCACCGCCTCGTCGCCCGCGCGCAGGAACGTGCGCACGATGAGCTCGATCAGCTCGTTGGAGCCGTTGCCGAGCACGACCTGGTCGGCGGTGACGCCGTGCTTGCGGGCCACGGCCTGGCGCAGGTAGTAGCCGCTGCCGTCGGGATAGCGGTTGAGGTTGGCGAGCTGCGCGGTGATGGCCTTCTGCACGCGATCGGACGGCGACAGCGGGTTCTCGTTCGAGGCCAGCTTGATGGCATCGTGGATGCCCAGCTCACGCTCCAGCTCCTCGACCGGCTTACCCGGCTCGTAGGGAGCGATCCCGAGGATGTGCTCGTTGGCCAGGGACTCCCACTGCGTGTGCATGCTCTCTCCTTAGGCCGCGGGGTACGAGCCGAGGATCTTCAGGTAGACCGTCCGCTCCGCGGCCTCGCGCAGCGCGTCGGCCACGGCCGGCGTGTCGCGGTGCCCCTCGAAGTCCACGAACATGACGAATTCCCACGGCATCCGCTTGGCGGGCCGCGACTCGATCTTGGTCAGGTTGATGCCCGTCCGCGCGAAGGGCTCCAGGATGCGGTACAGCGCGCCCGGCTGGTTCGGCATCGCGAACAGGATCGACGTCTTGTCGCGCCCGCTGGGGCCGACCGCGCGACGGCCGAGCACGAGGAACCGGGTGGCGTTGTGCGGGTTGTCCTCGATACGCCGCCGCAGGACCGGCACGCCGTAGAGTCGGCCGGCCAGCTCCGAGGCGATGGCGGCCACGTGCGGATCGGTGGCGGCCACCTCGGCCGCCCCGGCGGTGGACGCCGTCTCCTCCTGGGGGACGTCGGGCAGGTGCTCGGCCAGCCAGCCGCGGCATTGCCCCAGGCCCTGCGGGTGAGAGAGCACGCGCTTGACGTCGGCCAGGCTGGTGGCGCGCGAGAGCAGCTGCTGGGCGATCTCCAGGGTCAGCTCGCCGCAGATCGACAGCTCCGTGTGCGCCAGCCGGTCGAGCGTGACGTTCACGGCGCCGTCGGTGGAGTTCTCCACCGGGACCACGCCGAACTGGGCGCGGCCGCGCTCGACGTCGTCGAAGATCTCGGCGATCGTTCGCGAGGGGTGGTATTCGGCCGCCTCACCGAAGCGTTCGCGGGCCGCCTGGTGGGTGAACGTCGCCGGGGGCGCCAGGTAGGCCACGACCAGCGGGCCCTCGAGAGCCCGGCACGCCGACAGGATCTCGCGCCACACCGCGGTCACCGCCGCCGCGGGCAACGGGCCGCGTCCGGCGTCGGCCAGCCGGCTCAGGACCTCGGCCTCGCGCTCCGGGACATACGACGGCGCAGCCTGCCGTCGTTTGAGGTCTCCGATGTGAAGGGCGGCCTCGGCGCGCTGGTTGAGGAGGTGGAGGATTTGGTTGTCGATGTCGTTGATCCTGGAGCGCCAATCGCCCAGGTCCATAAGGACTCCTGCGGCCTACTGGTGAATTCCGCGCATTATAGGCGGACGCTCCCGCGCTCCGCAAGGTTTCGAAATTTCACGCGTTCGAAATCCCCCGCCCCGCCGCGGGGGTCACCGCGGCGCGCCCGTCGCCGCGGCGCGCAGCGCCGCCAGCTCGGCGGCCGTCAGCGGACGGCAGGCCCCGGGCGCGAGCGGGCCCAGGCGCAGCGGGCCGAAGGCGATCCGCTGCAGGCGGCGCACCGGATGGCCCAGCGCCTCGCAGTAGCGCTTCACCTCGTGCTTGCGTCCCTCGGCGAACGACACCCGCACCAGGCTCGCCGACGCTCCGCTGCGCACCAGCGCGACGTCCAGGGGCACGGCGGACCCGTCGTCCAGCTGTACCCCCCGGCGCCAGCGGGGCAGATCGGCGTCCGTCACCCGACCGGCCACCTCGGCCTCGTAGAGACGCGGCAGGGCGTAGCGGGGGTGCAGGAGCCGGTGCGTGAGCGGGCCGTCGTTGGTCAGCAGCAACAGGCCCTCGACGTCGGCGTCGAGGCGGCCGACGGGATACACGCGCTCGCGGACGCCGGGCGGCAGCAGGTCGGTCACCACCGGTCGTCCCTGCGGGTCCCGCACGGTCGTGACCACACCGGCCGGCTTGTGCAGGAGCAGATACTGCGGCGCCTCCGGCGCCGGCAGCGGACGGCCGTCGACGGTGATCCGGTCGACGGCCGGATCGGCGAGCGTTCCCGGCTCCCGCGTCACGACGCCGTTGACCGCGACGCGACCCTCGAGGACGAAGTGATCAGCCCCCCGCCGGGATGCCAGTCCCGCCTGGGCCAGGATCTTGTTGAGTCTCAGCTTGGCCATGGGTCTCGGCGGCTGCCACCGCCTCCGCGGCCAGGTCGGGGATCACGAGGTCGCCCTCGACCTTCGGGAGGTCGGCGAGGTCGCGCAGGCCGAAGGCCACCAGGAACTCGCGGCTCGTCTCGTACAGGAACGGGCGACCCGGCGCCTCCTTGCGGCCGCCGATGCGGATGAGCCGGCGCTCCAGCAGGTTGTCGAGGACCGCGTCGGAGCTCACGCCCCGCACGGCGTCCAGCTCGGGTCGCGACACGGGCTGCTTGTAGGCGATGATGGCCAGCGCCTCCAGCGCCGGCCGCGACAGCCGCACGCGTGTGCGGGCCCGGGCCAGGCGCACGAGCCAGGGAGCCAGCTCCGGCCGCGTGACCATCCGGTAGCCGCCGCCCACCTCCACGATGGACAGCCCACGGGGCTCGGCCTCGTAGCGCGTGATCAGCTCCTCGACGAGGCTGCGGGCGACCGCGGCGCTCTCGAGGTCCAGCACCTCGCGGATGCGCTCGGCCTCGAGCGGCACGTCCGACGCGAAGAGCATGGCCTCGACGACGTCAACTGGATTCGGCACTCGGCGCCTCCATCGGCTCGGGCTCGGGCGGGGTCGGTGGCTGGCCTTCGATCACGATCTCTCCGAACAGCTCGGTCTGCTGCGTGCGGATCTTTCCCTGCCGGCAGAGCTCGAGCACGGCGAGCAGGCTCACCACGATCTCCGAGCGCTTGCGCTCGCCGCCCGCCATCGAGCTGAACAGCAGCGACCAGGTGTCGCGCAGGAGGGACAGGATCTCGGTCATGCGCTCCAGCACCGAGGGCGGGTTGGGCTCGACCTCGCGCGGGCGCTGTCGCTGCTGCTCCTCGATCAGCCGCTTGAGCGCGCGCTCCAGCCAGTGGACCGAGAGGTCCTCCAGCGGCACGTCCTCCGGCGTGGGCAGCGTGCTCGACGGCCGGCCCCACACCAGCGCCTGCTCGGCCTCGCGCAGGCCGAGCCAGGCTCCCTGGGTCTTGACGCGCGCGTACTCGCGCAGCCGCTCCTCCAGCTCCTGCTTGAGCGACAGCGCCTCGTCGTCGAGCTGCTCCTCCGTCTCGTCGGGCGGCACCAGCAGCCTGGACTTCAGGTAGATGAGCGTGGCCGCCATCACCAGGTAGGCCCCGGCCGTCTCGAGGTCGCGGAACTCCATGGCCTCCAGGTGGGCCAGGTACTGATCGGTGATCGAGCGCACCGGCAGGGCGGCGAGGTCGATCTCGTGGGTGCGACAGAGATGCAGGAGGAGGTCGAGCGGACCCTCGAAGCTGCCGACGCGGAGCCGCAGCTCGTCCACCACCGCGCCATCGCGCCGGGCGGCGGCCGCGGGGCTGGTGGCGTCCGTCATGGGGTGAGCTTCACAGCGTCACGCACCTCCGCCATCGTCTGCTGCGCGATCCCCCGCGCCCGCCGCGAGCCCTCCGCGAAGATCTGCCGGATGGTGTCCGGCTTCTCCGCGTACGCCTGCCGACGGTCGCGGATGGCCGCCAGGGGCGGGATCATGTGGCGGAGCAGGATGTCCTTGCAGTCCAGGCAGCCGATCCCCGCCGTGCGACAGCCGGTGGCGGCCACCTCGCGGTCGGCCGGCGGCGTGAAGATCTTGTGCAGGTCGAACACCGGGCACACGTCGGGATTGCCCGGGTCAGAGCGCCTCTTGCGCGCCGGATCGGTGACCATCGGCCGCACCTTGGCGCGGACCGTCTCGGAGCTGTCGGCCAGCTCGATGTCGTTGCCGTACGACTTCGACATCTTGCGGCCGTCGGTGCCCGGCACCTTCGGGATCTCGGTGAGCTTGACCTCGGGCTCGGGGAACACCGGCCGGAAGGCGTTGTTGAACCGGCGGGCCACCTCCCGCGTCAGCTCCACGTGCGGCGCCTGGTCGATCCCCACCGGCACGTACCGGGCCTTGTACATGAGGATGTCGGCCGACTGCAGCAGCGGATAGCCCAGCAGCCCGTAGGACGGCGAGGCGATCCCCTGCTGCTCGATGCGCTCCCGGTAGGTCGGAACGCGCTCCAGCCAGCTCACCGGCGTGACCATCGAGAAGAGCAGGTGCAGCTCGGCGTGCTCGGGCACCTGCGACTGGATGAACAGAGTCGAGCGCTCGGGATCGAGACCGGCCCCCAGCCAGTCGGCCGCCATCTCGATGGTGTTGGCCGGCACGTCACTGACGTCGTTGCGGTCGGTCAGCACGTGCCAGTCGGCCGAGAAGTAGAAGCAGTCGTAGTCGTCCTGCAGGGTGACCCAGTTCGCGAGCGCCCCGAGGTAGTTGCCCAGGTGCAGCCGCCCGCTCGGTCGCATTCCCGACAGCACACGGTCCTTGTTCGTCATCAGCGCTTCGTCCTCTCCCAGACCTTGGCCGACCGCATCAGGACATAGTAGCCATAGAGTACGGCGAGAAGGAATCCCCTCCACCCGTCCAGGAACCCCGCGCGGCCGACGTACATGGCGAGGAAGCGTCCCACCGGCCGCGCCGCCAGGTCCACGAAGGGCCGGCACGGGCGCCCGGCCGCCAGCCACTCCTGGGCGGCCAGCGTCGAGTAACGATCGGCGCGCTCGAGGAAGTCCGCGACGTCCCGGTACGAGCGGTGCTCGAGGTGCCCGCGCAGGCGCCCGACGCGGCCGTCGACCGTCACCGACTCGTGCACGCTCCGCTCGGCGAACCGGCCGCGGCCGCGCCGGAACAGGCGGAGCTGCCAGTCGGGATAGAGCCCGCCGTGGCGGACCCAGCGCCCCCAGAACACGTTGCGCCGGGGCACCAGGTAGCCGATGTCGGCGCCGTCGCCGTCGAGGACGCCGGCGATCTCCGCCTGCAGGGCCGGCGACACCACCTCGTCGGCGTCGAGGGAGAGGATCCACTCGCCGTGCGCCTGGTCGATGCCGAAATTCTTCTGGGCCGCGAAGCCCGGCCAGGGCCGCACGAACACGTGGTCGGTCAGCTCGCGCGCCGCGGCGGCGGTCTTGTCCTGCGACTCGGCGTCGACCACGATCAGCTCGTCGGCCCAGGCCACCGATTCCAGGCAGGCGCGGATGCGCTCTTCCTCGTCGAGCGTCACGACGACGACCGAGAGGCGCGGCCCCCTCACCGCAGCGCCTCGACGACCGCGGCCAGGACCTGCTCCGGCGTCAGGCCCGGCAGCGTGCCGTCGGGCGAGGTCAGCGCCCGATGCCCCTCGCCGTAGGGACCGTTGCGCGCCGCCGCCGTCGGCCCGTAGAGACCGACGCACGGGACGCCGAGCGCGGCGGCCAGATGTAGAGGGCCCGTGTCCGCCGCCACGACGACGCTGGCGCGCCGCAGCAGGGCCAGCAGCGCGTCGAGGTCGGTCGGCGGAGCGAGCGCGGCGGGGCCGCCGTGGGCGACGATCGCGCGGGCCGTGCTCTCCTCGCCGGGGCCCCACACGACCGTCACCTGCGCGTCCGCCTCCTGGGCGAGCCGGCACGCCAGCGCGGCGAAGTGCTCCACCGGCCACCGCTTCTCGGCGCGCCCGGCGCCGGGGTTGAGGACCACGAGACGGCGCTGCGGCTTCAGCCCGGTCGCGGCCAGCCACTCCTCCATCCGGGCCTCGGCGGCCGGCGTGACGGGCAGGCAGAAGTCGTGCCGGCGGTCCTCCACGGCCAGCGGCGCCAGCAGGGCCAGGTACTGGTCGACCACGTGGCGGGCGGAGGGCGGCGGCTGCACGCGCCGATTGACGAACAGCGCGTGCAGCGGCTCGCGGCCCCACCCGGCCGCGAAGCCGACGCGCAGCGGCGCCCCGCAAGCGGCGGTGATGAGCCCGCTCTTCATCAGCCCCTGCAGGTCCAGCGCGACGTCGAGGCGCCACGCCGACAGCCGGCGGCGCAGCGCGCGCACCTCGGCCAGGGCTGCCCGCACCGCCGCCGGAGTGCGGGCGCGGCGCCAGCCGCGCGTGTCGGCGACGATCACCTCGTCCAGCGCCGGGTGCCCGCGCAGCAGCGCGGCCTCGCGCCGCTCGGCGACCCACACCAGCCGCGCGCCCGGCCGGGCGGCCTTGAGCGTGGCCGCCACCGGCAGCGCGTGGACGACGTCGCCGAGCGACGAGAGCTTGACGAGCGCGATCCGCGGCCTCTCAGCGAGCGTCACCGAACCGCCCGAGGATCGTGGCGATGAGGTCGCGGGTGGCGTGCTCCTTGGGATCGCCCACGATGGCCACGCGCCCGCCCGCCGCGCGCACGCGGGCTGCCTCGGGGACGGTGGCGGCCGTGTAGTCGGTGCCCTTGGCGTGCACGGCTGGCCGCACCAGGTCGATCAGGCGGTCGGCGGTGTCCTCGTCGAAGACGACGACGTGGTCGACCGCCCGCAGCGCCGCGAGCAGCTCGGCGCGCTCGGCGACCGGCGCCAGCGGCCGTCCGGGGCCCTTGAGCCGGGCGACGGCGGCGTCGGAGTTGATTCCGACGAACAGCACGTCCCCCAGGGCGCGCGCCGCGGTCAGGTAGCGGACGTGGCCCACGTGCAGCAGGTCGAAGCAGCCGTTGGCGAGCACCACGCGGCGGCCCTCGGCACGCAGGCGGGCGGCGAGCGCTCCCGCCTCCTCGGGCGTCACGACGACTCGATCGCCTGCGCGAGCTCCGCCGGGGACACGGTGCCGGTGCCGCGCTTCATCACCACGAGGCCGCCGGCGACGTTGGCCAGGGTGGCGGCGTCGAGGGGCGCGGCCCCGCCGGCCAGGGCGACGGTGAACGTCGAGAGCACGGTGTCGCCCGCGCCGGTGACGTCGGCGATCTCGTCGGTGCCGTGGATCGGGATGAAGGTGCAGCCCCCGTCGCGCTCGAGGAGCGCCATCCCGCGGCTGCCGCGGGTGACGAGCAGGATCCGCGCGTCGAGCTTGTCGAGGAGCTGGCGGCCGGCCTTCTCGACGCCGCGCTCGTCGTCCACCGGTGTTCCGGCGAGCTGCTCCAGCTCCGCCTCGTTGGGCGTGGCGGCCGTCACGCCCACGAAGCGCGGCAGCTGGTAGCGGCTGTCGGCGCTGACGACCGCGCCCGTACGGCGGGCGATGGCCCGCACGCGCTCGAAGATGCGCGGGGTCACCGTGCCGTAGCCGTAGTCGGAGATCAGGACGGCGTCGGCGCGCTCGACCAGCCCGGTCAGCCGCGTCACCAGCGCGTCCTCGGTGATCGCTTGCAGCTCCGCCGCCGGCTCCCGGTCCAGCCGCACGACCTGCTGGCGCGTGGCCTGGTAGCCGCCCGCCATGATGCGCGTCTTCACGGGGGTCGTCCGGCCGTTCTCGGTCACGATGCCCTCGGTGGCGATGCCGGCGTCGTGGAAGAGACCCAGCAGCTCGTCGCCGGCCGCGTCGCGGCCCACCACGCCGACCGGGATGACCCGGGCGCCGAGCGCGTGGACGTTCTGGGCGGCGTTGGCGCCACCACCGAGCAGCACCTCGCGCTCGGTGAAGCGCAGGATGAGCACCGGTGCCTCGCGCGAGATGCGGGCGGGCTTGCCGAACAGGTACTCGTCGGCGATGAGATCGCCGACCACCACCACCGTGCGATCGCGAAACCCCTCGACGCGCTCGCGCAGACGGCGCCCGCGCGACGTCACGCCGCCACCTGCCGGGCCAGCGCCCAGTCGACGGCATCGAGCAGGTCGGACGCAACGTGGTCAGGCTGGACCTCGAATTGCGGCCGCCGGTACTCCCACTCGCCGAGCCCGTAACCGGTCAGCACGAGCACGGTGGCGGCGCCCACCGTCCGCCCCGGCACCAGGTCGCTCGCCTTGTCCCCGACGATCGTCGAGCGGGCGAGGTCCAGGCCGAGCTCGGCGGCCGCGCGCCGGAGCAGGCCCGGCTTCGGCTTCCGGCACTCGCACTGCGCGCGATACGGCGCGCGTCCCTCGCTGGGATGGTGAAGGCACGCGTAGATGCCGTCGAGGCGGGCGTCGGCCCGGGCCAGCTGGGCGCGCAGCGCGGCGTTGACGGCGTGCAGAACATCCTCGGAGAAGTAGCCGCGGGCCACGCCGGCCTGATTGGTCACCACCACGGCCGCGACGCCGGCGGCGTTCAGCCGGCGGATCGCCTCGCCGGCCCGCGGAAGCAGGGTGAGGCGCGCGGGATGGTTGACGTACCCGACCTCCTCGGTGAGGGTCCCGTCCCGGTCGATGAAGACGGCGGGCCGTGAGGTCACGTCCGAAGTGTACGCGCGAGACCCGCGATTTCTCAAGATAAACCGGCACGGCGCCGGGGCAGGCGCCGATAGATCGCCTCGAAGCCCGCGACCTGGCGCTCGTAGGTGAACGGCTCGGCGGCGGCCCGCGCGTTGCGCGCCAGCGCGGCCGCGTCCGTCTCCCGCAGCCGTCTGAGCGCCTCGGTCAGGGCCGCGACGTCGTCGGGCGGGACGACCGCGCCGCGGTCCGCGTCCACGACCTCGGCGCCACCCGCCGCCGTGGTGGTGATGACCGGCAGCCCCGAGGCCAGGGCCTCGAGGTGGACGTTGCCGAAGGGCTCGTAGCGCGTCGGCAGCACCAGCGCGTCGGCCGCCGCGTACCACCGCTCGACGTCGGGTCGCGCGCCGAGCCACACGATGCGCGCGTTGGCGTCGAGCCGGGCGGCCCGCCGCCGGTACGGCTCGGGATCGCCCTTGCCGACGACCAGCAGCCGGCTCGCGCGGTCGCCCAGCGCGGCAAACCCGTCGATCGCCGTGGCGAGGCCCTTGCGCTCGAACCCGCTGCCCGCGAACAGCATCGTCCACGCCTCGCCGCGGATGCCGAGCTCCGCGCGGGCCGCCGCGCGCTGGCGCTCGCGGTTGCCCGGATGGAACCGCGCGAGGTCCACGCCGTTGTAGACGACGCTCAGCCGCTCCGGAGCGACGGCGTAGATCCGGGCGATCTCGGCGGCTCCGCGCCGCGAGATCGCGACCACCTGGGGCGTGCGCGCGAACACCCGCCGCTCCAGCGCGAGGAGCAGCCGGTGATAGACGGCGCGGCGGCGGCCGCGCGGCGGCAGCGCGTCGAGATACGCCCGGTGGCAACCCTCCCCGGCGCGATACACGTCCTGCCCCAGCGTGCGTTCGTGACTCTGCACCGCGTCCCACGCGCGCCGTCTCAGCGCGAGGCGGACCGCCACCGGCAGCGCCAGCAGCCGCGCCGCAGCCGGTAGCGACGGCAGCCGCAGCGTGTGGCGGGTGACACCGGTGACCGGCAGCTGACCAGGGGGACTCAGCACGTGCACCTCGTGGCCGTGCGCCACCAGCGCCGCCAGGAACCCGGCGGTGGCGCGCTCGACACCGCCGTGGAAGACGAAGGGCCGCGAGACGACCAGGATCCTCACCGCGGCCCGCGCGCCACGGCGCGCTCCACCAGCGGGAACAGCGTGGCCCGCGCCGCCGCGAAGCTGTAGCGGGCGCAGCACCGCTCGCGCGCGCGGCGGCCGAGCTCGGCGGCGCCGGCCCGGTCCTCGAGGAGCTTCCGTAGCGCGGCCGCCAGGGCCACGACGTCGCCGGGCGGCACCAGCACGCCGCAGCCCTCGAGGATCTCGGGGATCATCGAGACCGCCGTGGAGACGATCGGCCGCGCCAGCGTCATGGCGTCGAACAGCTTGGCCGGCACCTGGCCCACCGTGTCGGTCGTCGCCCGCTGCGGCACGGCCACCACGTCGGCGGCGACGAGATACGAGGGGACGTCGTCGAACGGGATCTCGCCGATCACGCGCACCTGGGGTCGCGATGCCCAGCGGCGTCCGGCCTCGCTGGCCGCGTCAGCGCCGACGATGAGGAGGCGCGCCTCCCCACCCAGGATGCCGATGGCCTCGACGAGGTCGTCGACGCCCTTGTGGCCGCGCGGTGTACCCAGGAACATCACCGCCGGCTCGCCGCCCAGCCCCAGGCGGGCCCGCGCCGCTCCACGGTCGTAGCGCGCGGGATCCCAGGCCTCGGTGTCGCGCGCGTGGGGAAGGAGCGTGCCTCCGAAGCGGCGTTGCAGGAAGCGCGAGGCCACGGTGATCGCGTCGGCCCGCCGCGCCAGGCGCTCCGTGAGCCACGTCCACGGCAGGCCGTTGGGGTTGCCGAGGTTGAGCGCGCGCCCGAGGGTCCCCCACCCGCCGGCCCGCCGGAAGAAGCCGACCTCCCAGTCGTCGATGTCGAGGAGCAGGGGGCGCCGGCGCCGGTGACGGGCCAGGAGCGCGGCGCCGTAGCTGGTCGGCCGCAGCTTGGAGGCGTACAGCACGTCGCCGTCGGCGCGGGCGATCAGCTCGGGCCAGCGGCCGGCGAACCGCGGGTAGCGCCGGGCGCCGTCGAGGGGGATCGCCACGTGCGGCACGGGGCCACCGGCGGCCGGCCTCCACACCGCGTCGCCGAAGCGGGGACCGACGACCTCTGCGTTCCAGCGCGGCGCCAGCAGACGCGCCAGCAGGTCGGCCCGACCCGTCGCGTTGTCGGACAGGTCGAACGCGAGGATCGAGATCTTCACGCCGCCGTCAGCCGCGCGTAGTGCGCCTCCAGCGCCTCGGCGACCCGCGCACCCGAGAAGCGCTCGACCAGGAGGCGCCGCCCGGCCGCTCCGAGCCGGGCACGGCGGGAGGGGTCGTCGAGGAGCGCGGCCAGCGTCGTCGCCAGCGCCGCGGCGTCCCCGGCCGGTACGAGCGCGGCGTGCTCGTCGTCCGTCAGGATCTCCGGCACCACGCCGACGCGGGACGCGATCAGCGCCCGGCCGGCGGCGAGGTACTCGAAGACGACGCGCGACATGCCCTCCGACTCGAGCGGGACGTACAGCGCGACGTCCAGGGCGGCCATCACCCCCGGGAGGTCTGGCGCGAACCCCGCGAACGCGATCCGCTCCCCCAGCCCGGCCTCCGCGCTCGCGCGGCGCAGCGTCGCCTCCATGGCTCCCCGTCCGACGAACACGACGCGCGGGTCGATTCCCTGCCGCGCGAGCCGCGCGGCCGCGTCGATGACCACGCGATGGCCCTTCATCACTCGCAGTCCGGCGACCATCCCGACCAGCGGGCGGCCATCCTCCCCGCCCAGCGCGCGTCGCACGCGCGGATCGGCGGCAGACGGTTGGTACGTCTCGGCGCTCGCGCCTCCCGGCAGCGTCACGATGCGGTGCGGCTCGACCAGGCCCGCCGCCAGCGCCTGGCCACGGATCGCCTCGGTGACCGCCACCACCAGGGCCGTGCGACCGTACAGCCACCGGTTGCCGGGGTGCGGCCGTACCGGCTGGACGATGTGCCGCGTGCGCACGATGGGCCGGCCCCCGGCCAGGCGCGCGGCCACGGCGGCGAGCCAGTGCTCCTTGCCCCGGTGCACGTGCACCACGTCGGCGGCGGCCATGGCGGCCCGCAGCCGGCGCACATCGGCCACGTCCGCCGCCGGTCGAAAACCGCTGGCGAACTCGAACGTCGCCACCTGGGCCACGCCCTCGGCGCGGGCGCGATCGACCACGGCCCGCTCGGCCGTCCGGCGACAGCCCAGGGTCACCTGGTGACCACGCGCCTGCAGCTCGCGCGTGACGCGCGCGGCCCAGTAGGCGTCCGACGACCAGCCGCGGCAGGAGACCAGCTGCAGGATCCTCACTGGTCGACGATCGCGCGGTAGACCGTCTCGACGATCGTCACCGAGCGCTCCGCGCTGAACTCCGCCTCGGCGCGCCGGCGCCCCATCTCGCCCATCGCGCGCGCTCGAGCCGGGTCGGCCAGGATCGTCGCCAGCGCCTCGGCGACGGCGTGCGGGCTCTCGTCGCCGACGAGCAGCCCGGTCTCGCCGTCGACCACCGTCTCCGGCAGCGCCCCTACCGCGCGGGCGACGACCGGGCGGCCGGCGGCCATCGCCTCCAGCGCGGCCCGGCACGACTCGTCCGAGCCCGCCGCCATGAGCGCGAAGCAGTCGGCAGCGGCCAGGACCTGGGGAAGGTCGCGATCGCGATAGCCGGTGAAGATCACGCGGTGGCCGAGCCCCAGCTCGCTCACCAGCTCCTCCAGACGGTCGCGGCGCTCCCCCTTGCCGACCAGCAGCAGGCGCGCATCGGGCATCCGTCGAAGCAATTCGCCGAAGCCGGCCAGCAGCTGCTCGTGCCCGCGATTGGCCGCGAATCGCGCCACCGACGCCACCACCGGGGCTCGACCCAGCCTGAACTCCGCCCGGACCGCCGCGCCGTCGCCGGCCTCGCCGAAGCGCGGCAGGTCGGCGACTCCCGGGATCCAGTGGACGCGCTCGGCCGGCAGGCCCGCCTCGCGGCAGCGGGACTCGATCTGACGCGACACCGCGAAGACCGCCGCCGTGCGGCGGTAGAGTGGCCGGGCCGTCACCGATCGCTTCACCGAGCGCACGTTGTGGAAGGTGCGGGCGAGGGCCACGCGCCCGCCGTCGGCGCGCCGGGCGCGGATCGCCAGCGACAGCCAGTGATCGTGCGAGTGGTGGGCGTGGACGACGTCGATGCCCTCGCCGTGCACCAGCGCGCGCAGCCGGACCGCGTCGCGGGCCAGCTCCAGTGGCGCCAGCCGGGCCCGGAGGTGGAGGCCGTCCACGAGCGGCAGACCGGCCTCGCGGGCCTTGGCCTCGAAGCGGTCGCCCGGGGTGACACCGAGGAGCACGTGGTGGCCGCGCGCACGCAGCCCGGCCACCAGCTGGATGATGGGATCGGCGCTTCCCGTCCACCAGCGGTTGGCCGCGAGGTGGAGCACGCCGAGCGGCCGGCCGCTCACGCGACGCGCTCCAGCATGGCCAGCGTCACCGTCCGCACGCGGGCCGCGTCGATATCGCGCAGGCACGGGTGCTCGATGGGGCAATGGCGGTAGAAGCACGGCGCGCACGGCACCGGGCTGGTCACGACGGTGGCGCGTCCGCGCGGCGCGCTCAGGGCGGGGTCGGTGGGACCGAAGAGCGCGACGACCGGCGTCCCCAGCGCGGCGGCCAGGTGGGCCACGCCAGTGTCTCCGCTCACCAGCACGTCGAGCTCGGCCAGCACCGCCGGCAACAGCGCGGGCGTGTCGCGGCCGACCAGGCTGGCCGCCGGCGCCGCCGCGGTGACGGCCGCTCCCACCTCGGCGTCGGCCGGCGCGCCGAGCAGGATGGCCGCCATCCCGTCGGCGGCCACGAGGTGGCAGAACTCGGCGACCCGTGCGATGGGCCACAGCTTGGCCGGGCCGTAGGCCGCCCCCAGGTGGATGCCGATGCGCGGCGCGTGGCCGCGAGCGACCCCCACGCTCTCCAGGAGCCGGCTCGCGTCACGCCGTTCGGGGGAATCGGCGGCCGGGGGCGCGAGCGCCGGCTGGCGCGTCGTGACGGCGGCGCCGCAGCGCTCGACGAGCAGCGCGTACTCGTCCACCTGGTGCAGGCGCGGCGCCGGAACCGGCACCGCGTCGGTGAGCAGCTCGGCGCGGGCGCCGGCGGAGAACCCGACGCGACGACGGGCGCCCCAGTACCACGCGGCCAGCGCGGATTCCAGGGAGTTCGGCAGCAGGATGGCCAGGTCGGGCGCGAACGTGCTGGCCGCGTCGGCCGCCCGCAGGCGACCGCTCCAGGTGCGCGGATACTCGAGCAGCACGTCGGCCAGGCCCTGCCCGCTCAGCAGCGCGGCCCACGGCCCGGCCGCCAGCACCCGCGCCTCCGGCCACGCGGCCCGGGCCGCCGCCAGGGCGGGCACCGCCATCACCGTGTCGCCCAGCCAGTTCGGCAGCCGCACGGCGACGTTCATCGGGTCGTCGCGGCCGCCGGGGCGAGGCGCTCGAAGGCGGCCCGCCACTGCGCATCGCCGGAGGTGAGCGCCAGCCGCACCCGGAGGACATAGACCGGGCGCTTGGGCGCGGGCAGCCGGTGAAGGCGCACCCAGTCCTTCTCGGTGGTCACGAAGCCGTGAGCGTCCAGCTCGGCCGCGCGTCGCTCGAGGCGAGCGAGGTCCTCGCGCGTGTACCAGTGATGGTCCGGAAACTCCCGGAAGTCGACCACGGCAGCACCGGCCTCGTGCAGCGTGTGCCGGAACCTGTCCGGCGAGCCGATGCCGGCGAAGCCCACGAGGCGACCCTCCCGCAGCGCGGCCACCGGGACCACACGCATGGCGCTCGACTCGAAGCACTCGGTCGGCACGTGCGCGGCCGTGAGCACCGGCACCGCGGGCGCCACGCGGGCGACCGTCGCGCTGACCGCGGCCGCCTCGTCGATTCCGTGCGCGCCCGTGGCGACCACCAGACCGGCCCGGGCGAGCCGGCCGACGGGCTCGCGCAGAGGGCCGCCGGGCAGCAGTCGCCCGTTTCCCCACGGCTCGGCGGCGCGCACCATGAGGACTTCCAGATCCTTGCGCAGCGTCCGGTGCTGGAAGCCGTCGTCGAGGACGACGGCGGTCACGCCGAAGCGCGCGCGCGCCAGACGCCCGGCCTCGTAGCGGTTGGCGCCCACGACGACGGGGACGCCGGGCAGCCGACGCGCGAGGAGAAAGGGCTCGTCACCGGCCTCCTCGGCGTCCAGCCGGATGGAGGCGGCGTCGGCGACGACCTGTACGCCCCCACCCCGCCGTCCATATCCGCGGCTCAGGACACCGGGCCGGTGGCCGAGATCGATCAGCGTGCGGACCGCCAGCTCGACCGCCGGGGTCTTGCCCGTGCCGCCGACGGTGAGGTTGCCGATCGACACCACGGGGCAATCGAGCGATCGCGAGCGCAGGACGCCGCCCGCGTAGAGCCAGTCACGCGCGCCGAGCACCGCGCGATAGGCGGCGGCCATCGCGATCAGCGCGCCGCCGGCGGTGGCGCCGCGCTCCCAGCCCCGGGTCAGGCGGTCTCGCGCGCTCACGGCGCCGCCGCCGGCTCCGAGTAGAGATACCGCGCGACGAGATCGAGCGTCATCCGGGAGGCGCCGTGCCGGGACGCCGCCGCCTCGCGGGCAGCCGCGCCGAGCTGCGCGCGCAGGCCGGGATTGCCCAGCAGGCGGCGAAGCTCGGCGGCGAGCTCGGCGGCGTCGTGCACGATCCGCCCGCCGCCGCCTGCCGCCAGGATGGCGGCGGCCTCCCGGAAGTTAGACGTGTGCGGCCCGAACAGGACCGGCTTGCCGCGCAGGGCCGGCTCCAGCACGTTGTGGCCACCGAGCGGCACCAGGCTGCCGCCCACGAAGACCACGTCGGCGATCGCGTAGAGCTGGGCCAGCTCGCCCACGGTGTCGAGCACGATGATCGGCGAGCCGTCGCGCGTGCGCGTGGGCAGCTCGCTGCGGCGGACGGCCTCGAAGCCGCTCCTCGACGCCAGGGTGAGCACCTCGCCGACCCGCTCGGGATGGCGCGGCGCCAGGACCAGGACGATGCTGGGCCGCTCGACCCGCGCGCGGCGGTGCGCTTCCAGGACCGCCTCGTCCTCGCCGCGGTGCGTGCTGCCGGCGATCCACACCGGCTGGCCGGCCGAGAGGCCCAGGAGGCGGCGCCAGAGGTCGGCAGCGCCGGCCGGGTCCGGCAGCGGCTCGTGCTTCAGGTTCCCGGCGACCACAACCCGCTCCGGCGGAGCGCCGAGGGCGATCATGCGCCGGGCGTCCTCGTCCGACTGCATGGCGAAGACCGTGACGTCGGCCAGCACGCGTCGCATGGCACTCCGCACCAGGCGGTAGCGGGAGAACGAGCGGTCGGAGAGCCGCCCGTTGGCGATCATGCTCGGCACGCCGTGGGCGGCCAGCGCTCGCAACAGGTTCGGCCACAGCTCGGTCTCCATGCAGACGAAGAACGCGGGCTGGATCGAGGCGATGGCGCGCCGGACGACGCCGGGAAAGTCGAGCGGGAAGTAGCGGTGCCGCGCGACGCCGGCGAAGCGCTCGCGCACGACGCGGGCCCCGGTCTCGGTCACGGTCGAGACGACCAGCGGCAGCGCCGGCCACGTGCGTCGGAGCGCCTCCAGCACCGGCGTGGCCGCGATGGCCTCGCCGACCGACACCGCGTGGATCCAGCCGCAGGGGCGCGCCGGTGGCGGGTGGTGCCTCAGGGCGAGGCGCTCGCCGAGGTTGAGCGGCACGCCGCGGACCAGCCGTCGCGTCACCGCCAGCGGCGCGTACCCGCCGACCGCCGCCGCCAGCACCGCCGTGTAGAGCGCGTGCATCAGGCGCCGACCAGCCGGTCGGCCATCTCGGTGACCTCGTGCAGGGCGCGCTCGACGCGCACGCGGGCCGTCTCGCGGTCGAGCTCCCGTGACACCGTGGCCGCCGCGCCGAACACGAGCGCGGCCCGGGCGAACGGCAGCGGCACCAGGAAGCGGTCCCACGACGCCAGCCGTCGGGCCGGGCGCGCGGCGAAGGCCAGCGGGACGATCGGGGCGCCCGTGGTCGCCGCCAGCACGACGATACCGGCCTGGACGCGCTCGCGCGGCCCGAGCGGACCGTCCGGCACCACGGCCACGTCCTCACCCGCCCGGACCGAGGCGGCCAGCGCCCGGAGCGCCTCGGCGCCGCCGCGCGAGGACGAGCCACGAACGACGCCGAGCCCGAAGCGCGAGACCCAGCGGGCGACCAGCTCACCGTCGCGCGAGCGGCTGGCCAGCACGCGCACGGCCCGGGCGCCGCGCGTGCGCCGCAGGCGGGCGGTGAGCCAGGGGATCATCAGGATGCGTCCGTGCCACACGGCGTAGATCAGCGGCTGCCCCGCCGCCCACCGCGGCCGCAGCGCGTCCACGCCGGTCTCGGTCAGCCGCAGCGTGGCGCCGAGCGCGCGCACCGCGACCGCGGCGGCCGGCGGCGCGAGCACGGCGAGAGCGCTCACGCGGTGGCGCCCGGCATCGACGCCGCGCGGTCCGCCGGCACGGCGCCGCGCGACCGGCCGGCCTCGACGAGCGCGACGATGCTCTGCGCGGCCCGCAGGCCCACGCCCGGAGCGCCGAGCGCGCCGGCCAGCTCGCGGAAGGCCTCTCGCTGCGCCTCGAGCGCGGCCGGCGCGCCGAGCAGGCGCAGCGCCTCGGCGGCCACCCGTTCCGCGGTGAACGCCCGCTGGTAGAGCTCGGGGACGACGCTCCGCCCGAGCGTGATGTTGGCGAGGCTGATCCACGGCACGCGGACCAGGAGTCGCGCCCAGGCCTCGGTGAGCCGCGAGAGCCGGTAGCAGACGATCATCGGCGTGCCCAGCAGCGCGGCCTCGAGCGTCGCGGTCCCCGAGTTGACCAGCAGCAGGTCCGCCGCCCGCATGACGGCGTACGTCTCGCCGCGGACGACCCGGATGTGGGGCGCGGCCGGCGGCAGCGCCGCGGCGGGATCCGGACCCGCGCCGCTCTCGACCGCGGCCAGCACGAACCGCGTCTCGCGACGCGCGGCCGCGATGCGACCGGCGGCCGCGTGCAGCACGGGCAGCGTGCGCTCGATCTCGCGCGCGCGGCTGCCCGGCAGCAGGCCAACCACGGTGGCGTCCGGCTCGAGGTCGAGCCGGCGCCGGGCGGCCTCGCGGGATGGCGCCCCGGCCAGCGCGTCGAGCACCGGGTGGCCCACGAACTCCACGCGCGCGCCGGCCGCGCGATAGAGCGCGACCTCGAAGGGCAGCACGGCCAGGACGAGCGAGGCTCGACGGACGATCGCGCGCACACGCCAGGGCCGCCAGGCCCACACCTGCGGCGGGATGAAGTAGACGACCGGGATCCCGGCGCGTCGAGCCACCCGGGCCAGGCGGAGGTTGAACTCCGGGAAATCGATGAGCACCACCGCCGCCGGCGGCTGCGGCCCCAGCAGCGCGGCCCGCAGCCGGCGCCAGGCCCGCAGCAGCGTGGGCAGCGGCCGGATGGCCTCGGTCCCTCCCGTCACGGCCACCGCGGTCACGTCGGCGAGTCGGTGGAATCCCGCCGCGGCCATCCGCTCGCCGCCCATGCCGACCAGGGGCCGCGCCGGCGCCAGCGCGCGCAGACCGCGGCAAAGCGTCGCGCCGTGCAGATCGCCCGACGCCTCGCCGGCCACGATCATGATGGGCGCCGCGTCAGCTCCCGGCATCGGTGCTCACCAGCGCGATCCCCGCCGAATCGGCGACGCGGATGGTCTCGGTCAGGTCCAGGACGAGCACCCGGTTCGCCTCGACCGCCACCGCCGTCGCGCTGCCGCCGGCGGCGGCCTCCAGCGTGTCGGGGCCGACGGCCGGCGTGTCGAAGCGAAAGTCGTGGGCTCGGGCGACGGCCTTGACGACCACCGCTCCCGGGCCGCTCAGCCGCGTGCCTCGCCGCACCGCCTCGGTCGTTCCCTCCATCGCCTCCACCGCGCTCACGGCTCCCCGCCTGACCACCACGGTCTGGCCGACGGCGGCCTCGGCGTTCAGGCGGGCCACCGCGAATCCCCGCCGGATGTCGCTCCACTCGGGTTCGCTCGGCGCCCGGGCCGACAGCGTGCGAGCCGCTCCCAGCCCTTCGCCGAGGAAGGGGCGCTGGTCGAGCAGCTCCACCCCGAGACCGGTGAGCGTGGCCACGATGGCCTGCGCGATGTTGCCGTCGAGCAGCGCGCCGGCGGTGGCGGCCATCCGGGCGTGGGCGGTGTCCGGCGTGTCGGCGGCGAGGAGGTCGCCCATCCAGAACTTGCCGGAGAAAAGCATGGCCGACACCCGCTCGCGCACCAGCGCATCGATCACCGGCGCCATGGCGTCGATGCGCGAGGGGATCACCGCGTCGGCGGCGGCTCCGAGGTCGGGCGCGTCGGGGAAGGCGAAGGCGACCACCCGCCACTGCTGGCGCCGCGCCTCGGCCGCCATGCGCAGCGGCAAGGTCCCGGCCCCGCACATCAGCGCGAGCGAGCGCATCGCCTCGCTAGCACGGGTCGCGCCACGTCACCTCGGGGACGCCGTCGCGGATCATCCGCTCGATCTCCAGCGCCATGGCCAGCGAGCGCAGATCGTCCTGCTGGGCGGCGATCGCCGGCGCGCCGGCGCGCCGCCGCCGCGTGGCCTCGAGCAGGTGCTGGATCTCGAGCTTGAGCGGGTTCTCGCGGTGCACCTTGAGGTACTCCACGAAGGACGCCCGGCGATAGCGGATGGAGCCCCGGTTCATCGTGTACTCCTGGGCGGCCCGCTTGTAGACGTGGATGTCCTGCTCCGTGTAGTCCAGGACGATGTACGCCTCGGGCTGCGTGATGGCCAGCGTGCGGATCTTCTCCTCGGTCGCCCGGCTCGCGGTGATGGTCGCCACCGTGCCCGAGTCGAAGCGGATCTGCACGGTGGCCACGTCCGCGACCTCGCTGTGCACCGAGGCGCCCTGGGCGGCCAGCTGCACCGGCGGGGCGTCGACGAGACCGAGCACGATGTCGATGTCGTGGATCATCAGGTCCATCACGACCGTGTCCTTCCGCACGCGGGGGACGAACGGCCCCAGGCGGCGCGACTCGATCAGGATGGGCGAGGCGACCAGGCGCTTGAGCTCGTCGACGGCCCCGTTGAACCGCTCGACGTGGCCGACGTGCAAGACGGCGCCGGTGCGGTTGGCGATGCGGAACAGCTCGCGCGCCTCCTCCAGGGTCGGGGCCATCGGCTTCTCGACCAGGACGCTGATGCCGGCCTCGAGCAGGTCGCGCGCGACGGCGAAGTGGTCCTCGGTCGGCACCGCCACGCTGACGACGTCGACCCGGCCGATCAGCTCGCGATGATCCGTGAAGGCGCGCGTCTCGTAGCCGGACGCCACCGTCTTGGCGCGGTCGGCGTCGACGTCCGCCACGCCGACGATCTCGACGTCCGGCAGCTCGGCGTACACCAGCACGTGATACTGGCCCATGTGGCCGGTGCCGACCACACCGGCCCGGATGCGTCCCTCGACAGCCATCAGGGCGTGACCTCCTCGGCCTCGCCGGCCGATTGCAGCGCCGCGCCCGGCCCCTTGCAGATGCCCTGGCGGGTGGCGCCCGCGATGAACTCGATCAGCGTGAGCAGCGGCGGACACGGCGGCAGCTCCTCCCGCAGGCGCTCGAGCGCGCGCCGGTGCGCCAGCCCGCTGCGGTACAGGATCCGGTAGGCGTCCTGGAGCACGCGACGCTCGGCCGCGGCCATCCCGGCCCGCCGCAGGCCGATGACGTTCACGCCGCGCGCCGTGGCCGGCTGACCCTCGACCAGCATGTAGGGCGGCACGTCCGCGGTGACCTTGGCCATCCCTCCCACGTAGGCGCCGGTGCCGATGCGCGTGAACGGCGCCATCCCGACCATCCCGCCCACCGTGACACGGTCGCCGATCTGGCAGTGGCCGGTGATCCCGGCGTAGTTGATCACGATCACGGCGTCGGCCAGCCGGCAGTCGTGGGCCACGTGGGCCAGGCTCATGATGAGACAGTCGCGGCCGATCTCGGTCCACCCCTCCGACGTCGTGGCCCGGTGGACGGTCACGTACTCCCGCAGCGTCGTGCCCGGGCCGATGCGCACGCCCGAGGGGGTCTCGGCCTTGAACTTCAGGTCCTGGGGCATCCCGCCCAGTACGGTGCCGTGACCGATCCGGACGCGGTCGGCCAGCTCGACGCGCCCCTCGAGCACCACATGGTGGCCGAGCTCCACGTCATCGCCGAGCACGGCATCGGGGCCCACGACCGTGTACGCGCCGATCCGCGCGCGCGCGCCCAGCCGCGCCCGGGGATCGACCAGCGCCGTCCGGTGGACGTCCTCAGCCACCCTCGGACCTCCCGCCCGCAGCGTCGTCGGGCCGGCCGGCCAGCTTCTCCAGGCGCTGCTCGAGCGCGCGCACCCGCTGGAGCAGCTCGGGCAGCCGGGCCTCGGCGACCATGATCCGCCTGGCCTGGGCCGCCGGTCGAGCCGGCGAGCCGAGCACCCGGGTGCCGGCCTCGATGCTACTTGGTATCCCGGCCTGGGCGCCGGCCACGACGCCATCGCCGAGCGTGACGTGGTCGGCGACGCCGACCTGACCGGCCAGCACCACGCCGCGGCCGAGACGGGACGAGCCGGACACGCCGACCTGCGCCACCAGCAAGGAATGCTCGCCGATCTCGACGTTGTGACCGATCTGGACCAGGTTGTCGATCTTGGTGCCGCGGCGAACGATGGTGTCGCCGAACGTGGCGCGGTCGATCGTCGTGTTGGCGCCGATCTCCACGTCGTCCTCGATCAGCACGCCGCCGACCTGGGGCACCTTGCGGTGCGCGGCGCCGTCGAAGACGAACCCGAACCCGTCCGCCCCCAGCACGGCGCCGGCGTGGATCACCACGCGTCGCCCGATGCGCACCCCTTCCCGCAGCGTGACGTGCGGGTACAGCATGCTGTCGTCCCCGATCCGGACCCCGGGGCCGACGTACACGAGCGCGTGCAGGCGAACGCCGGGGCCGATCAGCGCTCCGTCCTCCACGACGGCCAGCGGGCCCACCGCCGCGGTCGGGTCGATCCGGGCTCCGGCCGCCACCACCGCTGTCGGATCCACACCGGGCCGGACGGGCGTCTGCGGGTGGAAGAGCAGTACCAGGTCGATCAGGGCCTGCTGGGGCGTGGCGCATCGCAGGGTGGGGCCGGGCAGGCCGACGACGTCGGCCGGGGCCAGGAACGCGCCGGCCCGCGAGGCGAGGGCGGCGTCGCGGTAGCGTGGATCGATCAGGAAGGAGATCTGATCGGGGCCGGCCGTCTCCAGCGGGGCCACCCCGGTGACGCGGCGGTTCGGATCGCCTTCGAGCCGGGCCTGCAGCGCCTCCGCGAGCTCGCCGAGCGTGAACCCGGCCGTGCTCATCGACTACGGTTTCTTGGTCGGGGCCGCGGCCGGCGGCGCCGGCGTCGTCGGCCCGGGCGGCTTGGGCGCCTGCTGGTCATAGGCCCGGATGATCTCGTCGGTGAGGTCCGCCTCGGTCGCGGCGAAGATCACGCCGGCGCCGCGCTTCTCGACGACCAGGTAGCAGCCGCGGTCCTTACCCATGCGGTCGATCACGCCCGAGATGTCCTGCAGCACCTTCTGGAGCAGGACCGACTCCCTCTTCTCCAGCTCCTTCTGGAAGTCGTCGGCCAGGCGGGCGGCGTCCCGGCGCTTGCGCTCGAACTGCTCCTGCTTGTCCCGCCGGGCGTCGGCCGTCAGCAGGGCGCCCTTCTTCTCGAGCTCCTCGCGCAGCTTCTCCAGCTCGGTGCGCTTGCCGTCCATCTCCTTCTGCATCGTCGCCTTCTCGCGCTCGAGCTGCTCGCGGGCGGCGACGCCGGCGGCCGAGCGGGCCAGGACCCGCTGGACGTCGATGTACGCGATCCGCTGGCTGCCGCCGCACGTCGTGGCCGGGCCGGTCGCCGGCGCCTGGGCGGCCGCCCCCGAGACCGTCGCCGCCAGTGTCGTGGTGAGCACCACGATGACTCTCCCCCACCCCTTCATCAGTGCCTCCTCAGAACGGTGAGCCAACCGAGAACTGGATGGCGCCGAAGTCCTCGCCCTTGCGCCGGTCGAGGTTCACGCCGTAGTCGACGCGGATCGGCCCGAACGGCGACTGCCAGCGGAGGCCGGCCCCGGCCGCCTCCCGGGTGTCGGTGATGTCGAATTTCGTGGTGAAGCCGTAGACGTTGCCGATGTCGAAGAAGCCGGCCGCCCGGAAGTTGAACGGCAGCGGTATCAGGTACTCGATGTTGCCGAGCACCTCGGAGGTGCCGCCGATGCGCGTGCCGGACTCGTCGATCGGCGAGAGCCGGCGGGCCTTGAAGCTGCGGATCGTGTTGGGCCCGCCGAGGTAGAAGCGCTCGAACACCGGCAGCGGCTCCGTGGACCAGCCGAATCCGTAGCCCGCCTCGGCGCGGCCGGACAGGATGTGGCCAAACCAGATCGGATAGAAGTAGGACGTCGAGGCGATGGTCTTGATGAAGCGCGAGTCGCCGCCGAAACCGGCCACGTCGACGGTCATGACCGTGTACCCCCCCTTGGTGGGCAGGGCCACCACGTCGCGGCTGTCGCGGGTCAGGCCCAGCGTGACCGCCGACGTGACCCGCGTCCCGATCTCGTCGCGCAGCAGGGAGTTGCTCAGGTCCCGGACGTCGCTGATCTCGTCGTTGGTCAGGCGGTAGGTCGTCTGCCAGCGCCAGTACTCGGCGAACGGGTGACTGAGCCGGGCGGCGCCGCCCAGGGAATCGTAGTCGTACTCGGTGAACTGCCGCTTGATGTTGAACAGGTCGAAGCCGGCCGAGAGCGGCCGATCGAACAGCCACGGCTCGGTGAAGCTGATGATCCCCTGCTGGGTGTTGGCGCCGGCGCGGATGCGGAGCGACAGCTGCCAGCCCCGGCCCAGGAAGTTGTTCTGAGAGATGTCGAGCGTGCCGACGAAGCTGTCGACCGACGAGAATCCGCCGCCGATGGAGAAGATGCCGGTCGGCCGCTCGGTGACCTCCACGTTGACGATGATCCGCGTCTTGTCGGTGCCGGGCTGCGTCGCCACGTTCACCACGTCGAAGTAGCCGAGGTTGATGAGGCGCTGGCGGGCCCGCTGCAGCTTCTGCAGCGTGAACAGGTCGCCCTCGACGAACGGGATCTCCCGGCGCAGGATCCGGTCCTCGCTGCGCGCGTTGCCGGTGATGTTGATCCGCTCGACGTACACCTCGGGGCCCTCGGTGATCTCGACGGTGACCTCGACCCGGTTGGCGCCGGCCTGCTGATCGGTGCGCGGCAGGACGTCGGCGGAGGCCCGCCCGATGGTGCTGTACAGGTCGGTGATGTTGCGGACGCCGTCCCTGAGCGCCGTGCGCGAGAAGACGTCGCCCGTCTTGAAGCCGAGCTGACGCCGCACCTCCTCCTCCGGCACCAGGGTCACCCCGGTCACCTTGATGGTCCCCACCCGGTACTGGGCTCCCTCCACCACGTCGATCGTGATCGTCACCCGCGCCGTCTCGCGGTCCACGGCGATGTCGTGCCGCTCGACGCGCATCTGGACGTAGCCGTGGTCCTGGTAGAGGCCGGCGATCCGCTCGATGTCCTCCTCCAGCTTCTGGCGCTGGACGGTGCCCCGCAGGATGTAGTACTGCCGCTCCTGCGTGACCATGACGGCCTTGATCTGCTTGTCGGTCAGCCCCTTGTTGCCGCGGAAGACGATCCGGTCGATCGTGATGCGCCGGCCCTCGTTGATGGTGAACACCACCTTGACGTCGCCGTCGCCGAACTTCTCGACCTCGGGAGTGATCTGGACCTCGAAGTACCCCTCGTCCTCGTAGGTGTCCTTGAGCTTCTCGCGAGCCCGCTGGACCTCGACCGGGTTGTACACGCTGCCGAGCTTGAGCTCGATCTTGTCCTGCAGCTCGTTGGTGGCGAGCTTCGAGTTCCCCACGAATTCCACGTCCCGGACGAACGGACGCTCGGCCACCACGAACGTGACCTTCACGCCGCCCTCGAAGTCCTCGACCTTGAGCTGGACGTCGTCGAAGAAGCCCAGGTTGAAGATGGCCCGGAGATCCTCGGACGCCTGCGAGGGGTTGAACGGCGCTCCCACGGCCGAGCGGATACGCCCGAGGATGACGGCCTCCTGGACCCGGCGGTTGCCCTCGACGGCGACCTCCCGGATCAGGATGGGACGGGCCGGCGCGCCCGGCCGCCCGGGCTGGGCGGCGGCCCCGGTGACCACGAACGCGAGAACCGCCAGCGCGATGGCGCATGATTGTCGCGCCCGCGTGGGTGACGCCACCAGGAGGTCAGGCTCGGGCGACCTGCCGGTCAGTGCTCAGCAAGCTCGAGCGGCGCGTCGGCGGCCTGGGGAGGCGCTTCGCGGAACACGAAGTTCTCCCCCTCCACGTCGACCTCGACCCGAGCGCTGTCGACGAGCTGGCCGCGGACGATGGCTTCCGCCAGTGGGTCCTCGATGTGCTTCTGGATGGTCCGGCGGAGCTGCCGGGCGCCGTAGGTCGGATCGTAGCCCTTCTCGAGAAGGGCGGCCTCCGCCGCGGGCGTGAGAATCAGCTCGATCCCCTTCTCGGTCAGCTGCTTGTTGATGCGGGTGATCATCAACCGGATGATGCTCTTGATGTGCTGCTCGTTCAGCGAGTGGAAGACGATGATGTCGTCGATCCGGTTGAGGAACTCCGGCCGGAACGCCCGCTTCATCTCCTCCATGACGCGCTCTTTCATCTTCTCGTAGGAGTGCTCGTCCGACTCGGTGAGGAACCCCGGCGACACGCGCTTGCCGATGAGGCTGGTGCCGAGGTTGGACGTCATGATGAGGATGGTGTTCTTGAAGTCCACCACGTGGCCGAGCGAGTCGCTCAGCCGCCCGTCGTCGAGCACCTGCAGGAGCATGTTGAAGACGTCGGGATGCGCCTTCTCGATCTCGTCGAACAGCACGACCGAGTAGGGACGCCGGCGCACCTTCTCCGTGAGGTAGCCGCCCTCCTCGTAGCCGACGTAGCCGGGCGGCGCGCCGAGCAGCCGCGACACCGAGAACTTCTCCATGTACTCGGACATGTCGACCCGGATCAGCGCGTTCTCGTCGCCGAAGAGGTACTCGGCCAGCGCGCGGGCCAGCTCCGTCTTGCCGACGCCGGTGGGACCGAGGAAGACGAACGAGCCGACCGGGCGCTTGACGTCCTTGAGGCCGGCGCGCGAGCGGCGGATGGCCCGGGCCACGGCCTTGACCGCGTCGTCCTGGCCGATGATGCGCCCATGGAGGGCCTCTTCCATGCGGGCGAGCTTGGCCGACTCCTTCTCCTCGAGCTTGGCCAGCGGGATGCCCGTCCAGCGGGAGACGATGAACTCCACGTCCTCCTCGCCCACCGACTGCACGCCCTTGCCCTTGGTCCGGTCCCAGTCCCGCTTCATCTCCTCCTCGCGGTGCTGGAGGACCTTCTCCTTCTCGCGCAGCGAGGCGGCCTTCTCGAACTCCTGCGCCTCCAGGTACATGTCCTTCTCGCGGCGGACCCGCTCGAGCTCCTTGTCGATCTCCTTGAGCTCGGCCGGCGGCGTCAGCGCCATCAACCGGGTGCGCGACGACGCCTCGTCGATGACGTCGATGGCCTTGTCGGGCAGCTGGCGGTCCGTGATGTAGCGGTCGGCCAGCATCACCGCCGCGTTGATGGCCTGCTCGGTGATCTTGACCCGGTGGTGCGCCTCGTACTTGTGGCGCAGCCCCTTGATGATCTCGATGGCCTCGGGAACGCTGGGGGCCTTGACGATGACGGGCTGGAAGCGCCGTTCCAGCGCGCCGTCCTTCTCGATGTACTTGCGGTACTCGTCGAGGGTCGTGGCGCCGATGGTCTGGATCTCCCCGCGCGACAGGGCGGGCTTCAGCATGTTGGAGGCGTCGATGGCGCCCTCGGCGGCGCCGGCCCCGATGAGCGTGTGGAGCTCGTCGAGGAAGAGCACGACGTTCTCCGACTGCCGGATCTCCTTCATCACCGCCTTGAGCCGCTCCTCGAACTGGCCACGGTACTTGGTGCCGGCCACCAGGGCGCCCAGGTCGAGCTGCAGCAAGCGCTTGTTGACCAGGACGTCGGGGACATCGTGGCTGATGATCTTCTGCGCCAGGCCTTCCACGATGGCGGTCTTGCCGACGCCGGGCTCGCCGATGAGGACCGGGTTGTTCTTGGTGCGGCGCGCGAGGATCTGGATGACCCGCTCGATCTCCTGCTCGCGCCCGATCACCGGGTCCAGCTTGGTCTCCCGCGCCAGCTGCGTGAGGTCGCGGGCGAACTCGTCGAGCACGGGCGTCTGGGAGCGCTTCTTGGGGCGCGGGTAGTACTGGTCGCCGAGCAGTGCGAGCGTCTCCTGGCGGACCTCGTCCAGCCGGGCGCCCAGGGACTCGAGGATCTTGGCGGCGATCGACTGGCCTTCCTTCATCAGCCCCAGGAGCAGGTGCTCGGTGCCGATGTAGTTGTGGCCGAGTTGCCGCGCCTCTTCGATGGAGAGCTCGAGCACCCGCTTGGCCTGCGGCGTGAACGGCACCTCGCCGAAGGTGAGCGTCTTGGGGAATCCCGCCAGGGCGCGCTCGACCTCCGCCTTCACGGTTTCGAGACGGAGCCCGAGCCGCTGCAGGACGGCGGTGGCGATGCCCTCGCCGTCCCGAATCAGCCCGAGCAGCACGTGCTCGGTCCCTACGAAGTCGTGGCGGAAGCGGCCCGCCTCCTCTCGCGCCAGGATGATGACGCGCCGTGCCCGCTCGGTGAAGCGTTCAAACACGTGAGGCCCTACCCCTTTCGTCGCCGGAGGCGCCCGTTTCTCCTGCGAAGACGGCTAGTTATCAGAGACGCTCCCAGTATATCCCGCGCTCGTGACCGCCGCTAGCCTTTTTCTTCACGAGCCGGCCCGGCGGCGAAAGCACGCGTCATCACACGGGCAACCCGCCGGCGTCCTCCGTCGTGCGCTCGATCTCGCGCGCGCGCCCCTCGACGAGACGGTAGATCCGGTCGGCCCGCCGGGCCAGCTCGGGGTTGTGCGTGGCGATCAGGAACGCGATGCCGCGCTCGGCCTGGAGCTGCAGGAACAGGTCGTAGACGACCTCGCTCGTCTTGGGGTCGAGGTTGCCGGTCGGCTCGTCGGCGAGGATGAGGCGGGGGCCGTTCATCACGGCGCGGGCCACCGCCACCCGCTGCTGCTCGCCCCCGGACATCTCGCCAGGGCGATGATCCAGCCGGTCGCCGAGCCCCACCTCGGCCAGGGCCGCCGCCGCCCGGTCGCGGGCCTCTCGCCGCGGCCGACGCGCGATCAGCGCCGGCAGCATCGCGTTCTCGAGCGCAGACATCTCGCCGAGCAGGTTGTAGAACTGGAAGACGAAGCCGACCTCCTGCCGGCGGTAGCGGGCCAGCCCCGCTTCTCCGCGGGTGAACAGGTCGTCGCCGTGGAACAGCACGCGCCCCCCCGACGGCCGGTCGAGCGCGCCCAGCACGTGCAGCAGCGTGGACTTGCCCACGCCCGACGCTCCGACCAGCGCCACCACCTCGCCCTCGCCCACGGTGATCGAGGCGCCGCGCAGTACCCGCAGCACCTCCGGACCCGTCCGGTACTCGCGCTCGACGTCCTCGGCGACCAGGAGCGGAGCCCTACTCATACCGCAGCACGTCCACCGGCTGGAGGGCCCCGGCCCGGCGGGCCGGAATGATGGTCGCGAAGAACGACAGCACCAGCGTCGCGGTCACGATCGCCAGGAAGTCGGTCGGTGTCAGCTTCATCGGCAGGTAGTCGATCTGATACACGTCACCGGCCAGCCGGATGACCTTGTAGGTGTTCTGCACCCAGATGATCACCAGGCCGACCAGGCTCCCCATCAGGGTGCCCACCACCCCGATCGTCATGCCCACGGTGAAGAACACGGCCGTGATCGAGGAGGCGGTGGCGCCGATCGACTTGAGGATGCCGATCTCCTTGCGCTTCTCGGCGACCAGCAGCACCAGGTGGCCGATGATCGCGAACGCGGCGACCAGCACGATGATCGTGACGATCACGAACAGGGCCAGCTTCTCGAGCTGCAGGGCGGCGAACAGGTTGCGGTTCATGTCCATCCAGTCGCGCACCCAGTACGTCATGCCGAGCCGTCCGGCGATGTGCCGGCCCACCGCCTTGGCGTCGAACGGATCGTCCAGCTTCACCTCGACGCCGGTGGCCCCGGCCAGTCCCGCGAACTCCTGGGCGGCGGCCAGCGGAAGATACGCGATGGACGCGTCGTACTCGTGCATGCCCACCTGGATGGTGCCGGCCACGGTGAAGCGCCGCATCTTGGGAACCATGCCGACGGCGGTGAGCGCGCCCTTGGGCGAGATCACCGTCACCGCGTCGCCGGGCAGGACACCGAGCAGGCGCGCCAGCTCGGCGCCCAGGAGGATGCCGTCGCCGCCGCCGGCGAAGCCGTCCACGCGGCCGCTGCGCAGCTGCTGGCGGAGGTCGCCGACGACCGAGGCGTCACTGGTGTCGACGCCGCGAACGAGCCCGCCGTGGGCGTCGCCGCCCGGACTCGTGAAGAGCGCCTGCTGCAGCACGAAGGGGGTCGCGGCCCTCACGCCGCGCACCTCGCGAACGCCGGCCGCCACCCGCCCGGCGTCGGGCATGCCGGCCCCGCCGCTCTGGAACACCAGCAGGTGCGGGTTGGCCGCGATGATCCGGTCGCGGATGCCATCCTGGAACCCGGTCATCACCGCCAGGACGACGATGAGCGCGGCCACGCCCAGGAAGACGCCGCCCACGCCGATCCAGACGAACAGGGAGAGATTCAACCGCTTGCCCCTCGACCCGAGATAGCGCAGGCCGAGGAACAGCTCGTACGGCAACCCGCGGCTCACGGGGCCGGCGCCTCCGGGCGCAGGTGCGGGAACAGGATGACCTCGCGGATCGAGGGCTGGTCGCCGAGGAGCATGACGAGCCGGTCGATCCCGATCCCCTCTCCCGCCGCCGGAGGCATGCCGTACTCGAGGGCCCGCACGTAGTCCTCGTCCAGCCAGTGGGCCTCGTCGTCGCCGCGGGCCAGCAGCGCGGCCTGCTCGCGGAACCGGGCCAGCTGGTCGATGGGATCGTTCAGCTCGCTGTAGGCGTTGGCCATCTCCCGCCGTCCGATGTAGAGCTCGAAGCGGTCCACCAGGCGCGCGTCCTCGCGCTTGCGTTTGGCCAGCGGGGACAGCTCGATGGGGAAGTCGGTGACGAAGGTCGGCGCCACCAGGGTCGGCTCCACGAGCGCGTCGAACACCTCCTTCCAGACGGCCTCGACGGTCCCGCCGTCGACCGAGAGCCCGCGGGCCGCCGCCGCCGGGGTCAGCGTGGCGGCCTCGGTGGCCGGCGTCACCGCCATGCCGAGCGCCTGCGAGAGCGCCTCGAAGAAGGGCAGGCGGCGCCAGGGGGGCGCGAGATCGATGGCCATGGCTCCCCACGTCAGCGCCAGCCCTCCGCGCACGGTCCGGGCCAGCTCCACGAACATCGTCTCCGTGAGCTCCATCAGGTCGGTGTAGTCGGCGTAGGCCTGGTAGAACTCCAGCATCGTGAACTCGGGATTGTGCTGGGTGGAGACGCCCTCGTTGCGGAAGTTGCGGTTGATCTCGTACACGCGCTCGAAGCCGCCGACCACCAGCCGCTTGAGGTAGAGCTCGGGGGCGATGCGCAGGTAGAGGTCCATGTCGAGGGCGTTGTGGCGCGTCCGGAACGGCCGCGCGATGGCGCCGCCGGGGATCGGCTGCATCATCGGGGTCTCGACCTCGAGATAGCCCCGGGCGTCGAGGAAGGCGCGCAGGAACTTGACGACCTGCGAGCGGAGCTGGAAGACCTCGCGGGTGGTCGGATTCACGATCAGATCGACGTACCGCTGGCGATAGCGGGTCTCGACATCCTTGAGCCCGTGCCACTTCTCCGGCAAGGGCCGCAACGACTTGGCCAGGAACGCGAGCGACGTGACCGAGACCGTCAGCTCTCCGGTGCGGGTTCGCATCATGTCCCCGGTGACGCCGACGAAGTCCCCCAGGTCCAGCTCGGTGAAGAGCGCGTAGTCGTCGCCGAGCTGATCGGCCCGCGCGTAGAGCTGGATGCGCCCGGTCCGGTCCATCAGGTGGGCGAAGCACGTCTTGCCGTGATGGCGCAGGCTCACGACCCGCCCGGCCAGGCTCACCGGCCCCACGCTCTTCAGCTCGTCGTCGCCGGCCCCGTCCAGCCGGGCGCGGAGCGGCCCGGCCCAGTGCGTGACGGGGTAGCGGCTGCCGAACGGGTCGACCCCTCGCCGCCGCAGCGCCTCCAGCTTCGCGTGACGCTGACGGACCAGCTCGTTGGCGTCGGGCTCGGTCACGTCGCCCGGCCTTGCGCCCACAGCAGGTAAGCCTTGATGAACTCGTCGATGTCGCCGTCCATCACCGACTCGACGTTGCCGATCTCGAGGTTCGTGCGGTGGTCCTTGATCCGCTGCTGCGGGTGGAACGTGTACGAGCGGATCTGGCTGCCGAAGGCGATCTCCTTCTTGGCCCCCGTCAGCTCGGCGATGTCCTCCTTCTGCTTCTGCTCGGCCAGCTCGTAGAGCCGCGCCTTCAGGATGCGCATCGCGGTGTCACGGTTGCGGAGCTGCGAACGCTCGTTCTGGCAAGACACCACGATATTGGTCGGCAGGTGGGTGATCCGCACGGCGGAGTCGGCGGTGTTGACCCCCTGCCCGCCCGGCCCCGAGGAGCGGAACACGTCCACCCGGATCTCGTCGTCGCGGATCTCCACCTCGACGTCGTCCACTTCCGGCACGATCGAGACCGACGCGAAGCTCGTCTGCCGGCGGCTGGAGGCGTCGAACGGCGAGATCCGGATGAGCCGGTGCACGCCGGCCTCGCCCTTGAGGTAGCCGTACGCGTACTCGCCGGTGACCTCGATCGTGGCCGACTTGATCCCCGCCTCCTCGCCCGGCAGCAGGTCGACCACCTCGGCCTTGAAGCCCGCGCGCTCACACCAGCGCAGGTACATGCGCATCAGCATCTGGGCCCAGTCCTGCGACTCGGTGCCGCCGGCGCCGGGATGGATGGACAGGATGGCGGGCTTGGCGTCGTGCGAGCCGGAGAGCATCACCTTCAGCTCGAACTCGTCGAGCTCTCGTCGCAGCCGGCCGACGCCGTCGCCGATCTCGGCGTCCAGGCTGCCGTCGTCGCCGGCCTCCTGGGCCAGCTCGACGAGCACGCCGAGGTCGGAAGCCTGGGTGGCCAGCTCGCCGACCCGGTTGACGGTGCGGGCGAGCTCGCTCCGCTCGCGGATCAGGTCCTGGGCGCGGCGGTTGTCGTCCCAGAACGCGGGGGCGGCCATCTCGGCGTCGAGCTTGGCGAGGCGCTCCTCCTTGGCCGGGAGGTCAAAGATGCCCCCGGAGCTCGTCCACGCGGCGGGTCAGCTCGCCCACTTCACGCTTCAGGTCGCCGAGCATGCGCTCCTCCGCCCCGCCGCGCCCAGCGACGCCGCCGCCACCGCCAGCGACGCCCACGCCATCCAGTCACCCAGACGCGTGAACAACGTGCGCCCCTGCCGCAGCGGCACCTGATCGGCGATGGTTCCACGCTGGAAGAGGCCCAGGTGACGGACGACCTGCCCGGTCGGGGCGATGAAGGCCGAGATCCCGGTATTGGCGGCCCGCACGATGGCGATGCGGTGCTCGACCGCCCGGAACGGGTACATCGCGAGGTGCTGGCCGGGGCCGCTGGTGCGGCCGAACCATCCGTCGTTCGTCATGTTCACCATCATGCGCGCGCCGTTGTTCACGAACTCGCGAAAGAGGTCGGGGAAGATGCCCTCGTAACAGATCACCACGCCGAAGGGCGCGGGCGGGCCCGGAAACACGACGGCGCGGGAGCCGGGCTCCAGATCGGCGATGAACTCCGCCCAGCCTCTCACGAACCCGATCACTCCCGCCAGCGGCACGTATTCTCCGAATGGAACGAGGTGGATCTTATCATACCGACCCACGATGCCCCGCCCGTCCAGGAGAAACGCGGTGTTGGTGAAGCGGACCGGCGGACCGTCCCGCACGTCGATGGAGCCGATCAGCAGCGGCACCCGCATCTCGGCCGACATCCCCGCCAGCATCCGCTGCAGCCCCGTGTCGCGCCGCAAGGCGGTGGGCGACGCCGTCTCGGGCCACACGATCAGATCGGGGCGCTCGGCCCCGGCCTGTCGCGTGAGCTCCTGGTAGATCTTCAGCACGACGGTGGCGTGGTCGGGATCCCACTTGAGTGGCTGCTCGATCGACGGCTGCATGATCGCCACCGACACCGGCCCCTCCGTCGGCGCCGGGGACGCCAGGCGCCAGACACCGAAGCCCAGGGTGAGCGCCACCACGACCAGACCGACGGCCAGCCCCGCCACCGCCCGGCGCCACGTCAGCAGGAAGGCGCCCGTGATCGCGGCATTCGCCGTCACCAGCACGAGCGAGACCGCGTGCACGCCGCCCAGCTCGCCGATCTGGATGACCGGCAGGCGCAGGTACTGCGTGTAGCCGAGCGTGCCCCACGGGAAGCCGCCCAGGAGGTGGCCGCGCAGCCACTCACCGCCCACCCACAGGAAGGGCGCGGTCGCCAGCGCCCACGTCGCGGATCGGCGCCGGGCCACCCAGGCCACGAGCCCGGCGACGACCGCGATGTACAGGCCGCACCAGGCGGAGAGCAGGAACGTCGGTCCCCACGACAGCGGCCACGGGATGGTGCTGAAGGTCCGGAACGTGAAGTTGAGCCAGCGCAGCAGCACGAGGAAGAAGACCGTGCCGAACAGCCAGCCCCAGGCGAAGGCCACCCGCGGCCGCGCGCCCAGGGCCAGGATGAACAGGGGGACCAGCGCGATCCAGGCCGCGCCGTCCCAGTCGGTCCGCGGGAAGGCCAGGGCGAGGACCGTCGCGCTGCCGACCAGCAGCGCCGTGGGGCCGAGCTGGACACGCACCGGCGTCAGACGCCGGCCGTGAGCCGGTCCGCGAGCAGGCGCGGCAGCCCGGCCTCGACGATCTTGCGACGGGCCGCCGCGATGTCGTAATCGACGCGCCGGACCTCGACCCGTCCGGCCTCGAGGTCCCAGATGCCGTATGCGGCGCGGGCGTCGCGATCGCGCGGCTGGCCCACGCTGCCGACGTTGACGATGTAGCGCCGCCCTCGCGCCACCTCCACGCTCACGGCGCCGGTCCGGTATTCGCGTCCCGAGGAGCCGAGCGACCAGACACCGGGCATGTGACTGTGGCCCACGAAGCACCAGCGGGTGTCGAAGTGCTCGAAGGCCGCGAACCCGTCCTCGGCGGTCACGAGATACTCCCACTCGTCGGGCTGCCCCGGCGAGGCGTGCACCAGGGTGGCGTCGTCGAGGGCCGTGGACAGGGGCAGCGCGCCCAGGTAGGCGCGGTGATCCTCGTCCAGCCGCTCGCGCGTCCACTCCGCGGCAGCCCGGGCGTGGCGGTTGAACCAGGCCAGCGGAAGCCGTCCGAGCACGGCGAACTCGTGGTTACCGGTGACGATGGCCTGCGCCCGCTCGGCCACGAGCTCGACGCAGGCCGAGGGATCGGCGCCGTACCCCACGGTGTCGCCGAGGCAGAGCACGCCATCCGTCCGGTCCTGGCAGTCGGCGAGCACGGCGCGGAGTGCCTCGAGGTTGCCGTGGATGTCGGAGAGGATCGCGTACCGCACGCCGCCCGGCTCAGGCGGACGCGGGACGATGCTCGCGCAGGATCCGATCCAGCACGCCGTTGATGAAGCGGCTCGATTCGGTCGTCCCGAACTTCTTGGCGATCTCGATCGCCTCGTTGATCGCCGCCTTGGGCGGCACCCCGGGCTGCCAGAGCAGCTCGTACACCGCCATCCGGAGGATGTTGCGATCCACGACGGCCATGCGATCGAGGTCCCAGTGCTCGACGTACTGCGTCAGGAGCTGGTCGATCTTGGCCTGCTGCTGCTTGCTTCCGCGCACGAGATTCTCCGAGTAGGCGTGAGTGTCGGGATCGACGGGGTGTCGCTGCCAGAACTCGTCCTCGTGCGGTGTCGGATCGTCGGCGCCGTGCAGATCGAGCTGATAGAGGAACTGCAGCGCGACCTCGCGAGCCTTGCGACGCTTGCCCATGGCTACCTGCCGGCCCGGCCGTTTCGAGACGGCGCGGGCGCGGCGCGGCGCCCTCCCCGGCCGTCCCTCGCCCGCCCCCGACCGTGAGTCGTTCGGGCGTTCTGAGCCTGCACGAACGCCGCCATCTCCAGCGCGGCATCGGCGGCCTCCCGACCACGGTTTCCGACCTCGCCGCCCGCGCGGGCCCACGCCTGCGACTCGGTGAGTGCGGTGATCACTCCGAAGGTCGCCGGCACGCCGGTGTCGAGCGCGACGCGCTGGATGCCGGCGGCGGCCTGGCCGGCCACGAAATCGAAGTGGGGGGTCTCGCCCTTGATCACGCAGCCGATGCAGACGATGGCCTGGAAGCGCCCGGTGCGCGCCAGGCAGGCCGCCGCCTGGGGCAGCTCGAACGAGCCCGGCACCCAGTGCACGTCGATCGCGTCGTCGGGCACGCCGGCCGACGCCAGCGCGCGCAGGGCCCCGGAGAGCAGCCGCTTGACGACCCGCTCGTTGAACCGGGCCGCCACGACCGCGAAGCGGGCACTCGAGGGGTGGCCGGCGCCGTCACTCCGGTGCGGTCGCGGAGCGCGGCCCGCCATCGTCAGTCCGGAAGAGAGGTCAGCAGGTGGCCGAGCTTGTCGCGCTTCGTGCTCAGGTACTTACGATTCTCCGGATTCGCCGGCACTTCAAGTGGAACGCGCTCGACGACCTGCAGCCCGTAGCCCTCGAGCCCGGCGCGCTTGGTCGGGTTGTTGGTCAGCAGCCGCAGGTTCCGGAGACCGAGGTCCACGAGGATCTGGGCGCCGATCCCGTAATCCCGCAGGTCGGCCTTGAAGCCCAGCGCGTGGTTGGCCTCGACGGTGTCGAGCCCTTGCTCCTGCAGCTCGTAGGCCCGGATCTTGTTGTGCAGCCCGATGCCCCGCCCCTCCTGGCGCAGGTACACGATGACGCCCCGCCCGGCCTCCCTGATGGCGGCCATGGCCTTCGTGAGCTGCGAGCCGCAGTCGCAGCGCATCGACTGGAATACGTCACCCGTGAGGCACTCGGAGTGCATGCGGACCAGGATCGGGTCGTCGCCGGCGACGTCTCCCATGACGAGAGCCAGATGGGTGCGGTCGTAGACGGTCGCCTCGTAGGCGACCGCGGTGAACTCGCCGAAGTCGGTGGGCAGGCGCGTGGATGCGACGCGCCGCACGAGCCGCTCCTTGCGGGTGCGGTACTCGATGAGGTCCTTGATCGTGATCATCTTGAGGTCGTGGCGGATGGCCATCTCGGTGAGCTGGGGTAGCCGGGCCATGTTTCCCCGCTCGTCGAGGACCTCGCAGATCACGCCGGCCGGAGAGCAGCCGGCCAGGCGGGCCAGATCGACCGCGGCCTCGGTGTGCCCGGCCCGGCGGAGCACGCCGCCGTCCTTGGCCCGCAGCGGAAAGATGTGCCCCGGCACCGTGAGGTCCTCGGCGGTGATCTGGGGGTCGACGAGCGTGCGGATGGTCACGGCGCGGTCGTAGGCCGACGTCCCGGTCGTGACTCCCCGGCGCGCGTCCACGGTGACGGTGAAGGCCGTGCCCATCGGCGCGGTGTTCTCGGCGACCATCATGCCGAGCTTCAGCTCGTCCAGCCGTTCGCCGGTCATCGGCATGCAGACCAGCCCCCGGCCGTGCGTCGCCATGAAGTTCACCGCCTCCGGCGTGGCCTTCTCGGCGGCCAGGACCAGATCGCCCTCGTTCTCCCGGTCCTCGTCGTCGACGACCAGCAGGATGCGTCCCTGGCGAACCTCCTCCAGGGCCTCCTCGATCGTGACGAATGGGCTCATGACATTCCCTTCAGCTCGAGCGAGCGCTGCAGGTACTTCCCGATCACGTCCGTCTCGAGGTTCACCGCCTGGCCCCGGACGAGCCCACCGAACGTCGTCGCCGCCAGGGTGTGCGGGATCACCATGACCTCGAACGCGCGCGCGTGAAGCGCGGCGATGGTCAGGCTGACCCCGTCCACGGCCACCGACCCCTGCCGCACGAGCAGCGGGGCCAGCGCCGGGTCGGCCGGCGCGATCCGGACCCGCGCCGTCGATTCTACACGGCTCACGTCCTCCACGGTCCCGATGCCGTCGACGTGCCCCAGGACCAGGTGGCCGCCGACCGCGGCGCCGAAGCGCAGCGGCCGCTCGAGGTTGACGCGGTCGCCGACCGCGAGGCGGGCCAGCGTCGTGCGGGCGAGCGTCTCCGGGCCCACCTCGAAGATCAGCGCGTCGGGCTTGGCCGCGACCACGGTCAGGCACACGCCGTTGACCGCCACGCTGGCGCCGACCTCGCTCCCCTCGCGGACGACGTGCGCCGCCACGTCGAGGCGCGCCACGTCGCCGGCGCGCTCGAGCGCGCGGACAGCCCCCAGCTCCTCGACGATCCCCGTGAACATCAGCCCGGGGTGACGTCGGCCTCGAGCAGCAGGTCGTCGCCGAGCGCCGTCACGGCGACCTGCCCCAGACGCAGCGCGCTCTTCAGCTCCCGGCCGGCCCCGCCCACGACGCCCGTCGCCTCGCGGCCGCCCAGTAGCAGCGGGGCCAGGAACAGCGCCACCCGGTCCACCAGGCCGGGGTCCACGAATGCCGCGTGCGTTTCCGCGCCGCCCTCGACGAGCACGGCGCGCACGTCCAGCTCGAAGAGCCGCGCGAGCAGCGAGGCCGGGTCGACGCGGCCGGCGCTCCCGGTGCGGCAACGCAGGACGGTGGCCCCCGCCCCCTCGAGCGCCGCCACGCGCGCGGCTGGCGCCTGCTCGCCGACGGCCACCAGCGCCCGGGCCGGTGTTCCCGCGTGGATCAGTCGCGCGCCGGGGTCGAGCCCTGCGCGGCTGTCCAGCACGACGCGATACGGCTCGCGGGGCCACGGCTCGGGCAACCGGACCGTGAGGGCCGGATCGTCACGCCGTGCCGTCGTGAGGCCCACGACGATCGCGTCGGAGTCGGCGCGAAGCCGGTGCGCGCGCCGGCGGGCCGCCTCTCCGGTGATCCACCGGGACACACCGTGGACGTCGGCCAGCTTGCCGTCGAGCGTCGCCGCGGCCTTGAGCGTGACGTGCGGCCGACGCTCCCGCACCGCCGTGATCCAGGCCCGGTTCTGGCGAGCGGCCTCCTCGCCGAGCATGCCGACCTCGACGGCGACACCGCCGGCCCGGAGGAGGTCCGCTCCGCCGCCCGCGACGAGGGGGTTGGGATCCCTCATGGCGGCCACGACCCGCGCGACCCCTGCCCGCAGGACGGCGGGCGCGCACGGCGGCGTGCGGCCGTGGTGGGCGCAGGGCTCGAGCGTCACGTAGAGGGTGGCCCCGCGCGCGGCGGCGCCGGCGGCCGCCAGCGCCTCGATCTCCGCGTGCGGACCACCGGCGCGCAGGTGGGCGCCCTCGCCGATCACGCGGTCGTCGCGCACGACGACCGCGCCCACGAGCGGATTGGGCGACGTGAGGCCGCGCCCGCGCGCGGCGAGCTCGAGCGCGCGGAGCATGAAGGCTCGATCGCTCACGACTCGGGCACCAGGGCGTCGACGAAGCGCGCGGGGTCGAACGACTGGAGGTCGTCGACGCGCTCGCCCACGCCGATCAGGGTCACCGGCAGCTTCAGCTCGCGGACGATGCGCACGACGATGCCGCCCTTGGCCGTGCCGTCGAGCTTGGTGAGGGCGACGCCGGTGAGTCCGACGGCCTCGTGGAACACCTTGGCCTGGGCGAATCCGTTCTGGCCGGTGGGCGCGTCGAGGACCATCAGGGACTCGTGGGGCGCCCCGGGGATCTGACGCTGGACCACCCGCTTGAGCTTGCCCAGCTCGTCCATGAGATTGCTCTTGGTGTGCAGGCGGCCGGCGGTGTCGACGATCAGGGCGTCGACGCTGCGGGCCATCGCCGCCTTGACCGCGTCGAACACCACGGCGGCCGGGTCCGAGCCGGCGGCCTGCCGGACGACCTCCACGTCGATACGCTGGCCCCACGTCTCGAGTTGCTCGATGGCAGCCGCCCGGAAGGTGTCGGCGGCGGCGAGCATCACGTGGCGCCCGTCGGCCTTCAGCGAGGCCGCCAGCTTCGCGCACGTCGTCGTCTTGCCGGAGCCGTTGACGCCGAGGACCAGGATCACGCTGGGGTGCGCGTCGAGGGCGAGCGGGCGGGCCGGGCCGAGCGTGTCGAGCAGGAATCGCCGGAGCACCGGGCGCAGCTGGGCGGCGCGCGTCACGGTGCCGTACATCACCTCCTCGCGGCCGCGGTTGACGAAGTCGGCGGCCATGACGGCGCCGAGGTCGGCGCCGATCAGCAGCTCCTCCAGCTCTTCCCAGAGGGCGTCGTCGATCGGACGGTCGGGCTCGAGCACGGACTGCAGGCCGGAGGAGAGGTACTCCTGCGAGCGGCGGAGGCCCTCGCGCAGCCGTTCTCCGAGTCCCGACAGGAACTTCATCCCGGGTAGTGTACCTCTCCGGGCCGCGAATCAGCGGCTCTCGGGGGGCAGGACCAGACGCTGGATGACCGCGCCGCTCGGTCCGAGCGGCGGCAGCGCCCGCCCGTTCAGCTCCAGGCTGACGCCGCCGGCGTTGCCGACCGTGAGGACGAAGGGGCGATCGGATACCCACTCCCGGATCTCCCCGGCGGGAACGGTCTCGTCGCTGCTGCGCCCGTCGCCGGTGCGCACGCGGATCCACGTCGCCTCGTTGGTGCGCGCGATCAACCGGTACGGAGCGGTGACCTCGCCGATCGCGCGTTCGATGTTGGGGAGGGCCGGCGGACGGGGAGCCGCCGGTTCGGCCGAGGTCGTCGCCGGCGGAGCGGCGGCCGGCGCCGCGGACGGCGGGGCCGACCGCGCCGGCGGCGGCGACGACGGCGAGGCCGACGGGCCTGCCGATCCCGGCCGCGGGGCCGTCGACGACTCCCCTCGGCGTTCGGGTACGGCCACCCGGGCGCCGGCCGGATCGTCTTGCGACGGCTGGCCGGCACCGGACCCGGCGACCGGCCCCGCCGAGGGCGCGGGCCGCACGTCCGTGCCCGCGCGCTCGAGACGGTCGCCAGGGCGAATGACCAGCGCGACGGTGAACAGCGCCATGCCCAGGATGACGAACAGGAGGAAGCTGACGACGAGCGTGCCGCGCGTCCGCGGCTCGACCGGCCGTGCCCGCGTCACCGGCGCCACGCGCGCGGGCACACGCGGCGCGACGCCGGCGTGGGCGTCGAACAGGCTCAGGGCCTCCTCGGGCGACTCGTCGAGCGCCTGGCAGTAGGCCCGGATGAAGCCGCGGATGAAGACGGGAGCCGGCAGGTCGGACAGGGCGTCGTTCTCGAGGGCGACCAGATACCGGGGCGCCACGCGGGTCAGGCGGGCGACCTCGTCGAGGGACACGCCCCGACGCGCGCGGATTTCCCGGAGAAGAGCGCCGACGGACGCCATGACCGTCGGGATCGAGTCTAGCGTACCTGGCGGCTACGCGTCACGCAGCCCCCGCCGCCGCCACCGCGGCCGCGAGGTTGACCGAGACCAGCTTGGAGAGGCCGGGCTCCTCCATCGTGATGCCGTACAGGATGTCGGCGGCCTCCATCGTCTTGCGGTTGTGCGTGATGACCAGGAACTGGGTCTGGGTGGTCAGCTCGCGCAGCACGCGCAGGAATCGGTGGATGTTGGCGTCGTCGAGCGGGGCGTCGACCTCGTCGAGGACGCAGAACGGGCTCGGCCGGAAATAGAAGATCGCGAACAGGAGGGCCAGGCCCGTGAGCGCCCGCTCGCCGCCGGACATCAGCGACACCGCCTGCAGACGCTTGCCGCGCGGCTGCGCCATCAACTCCACTCCCGTGTCGAGGGGATCGCCGCCCTCCTCGGCTTCCACCAGCCGCAACTCGGCCCGGCCGCCCTCGAACAGACGGGCAAAGATCCGCCCGAAGTGGCCGTTGACCTCCTCGAAGGCCTCGGCGAAGCGCTCCTGGGCGGTGCGCGTCATGCCGCGCAGGGCCTTCTCGAGGTCCTTGATCGACGCGGTCAGGTCGTCGTGCTGCGTCCTCAAAAAGCCGAGACGCTCGTCGAGGTCGCGATACTCCTCGTCGGCGACGAGGTTCACGGGACCGATGGCCTCCAGCCGGCCGTCCAGTTCGACGAGCCGCTCGCGGACGGCCACGAGGTCCCGGGACGGGTCGTGCAGGTCCACCAGCGCGGCGGGCTGGACGGCGTAGGTCCGGTAGGCGTCCTGGGCCAGCTCCTCGCGCCGCACCCGACCCTCGGTGGCCTTCAGCTCGATCCCGTGGATCGCGCCGACCAGACGGCCCAGCTCGGCCTGCACGCCCCGCGCCTCGTCCTCCAGTGCGCGCAGATCGTCGACGAGCCGCTGATGGCTCTCGCCCGCGCGCCGCGCCTCGTCCTCGCTGCGATCGCGCTCGCCCGCGATGTCCCGGGCCGCGGCATCGGTGCGCTCCCGCTCGGCCGCCAGCGCAGCCCGCCGCTCGTCGAGCTGGGCCTCACGGTCACGGCCTTGCTCGATGCGCGACGCGAAGTCGGTCTCCATCTCGTCGAAGCGTCCGAGCTCGCGCCGCAGGGCATCGCCGCGCTCGGTGATGCCGGCCACCTCGACTCGTCCCTCGGTGAGCCGGGCGACGAGCGTGGTGTCGGTGGTCTGGGCTTCCTCGATCGCCGTGCGGACAGCGCTCATGACCGTCTCGTGTCGGGCCTCGGCGGCGGCCGCCGCCTCGACGTGCTGACCGAGCTGCTGCAGCAACGCCTCGGTCTCGGCGGCTTCCGCGCCGACCTGACGCATCTCGGCGGCGATGGTCTCGACGTGACGGTGCACGCGCTCGTGCTCGCGGACCGACTGCTCGAGATCCTTCTCGCTGGCCAGGCGGTCCGCCTGCCGCGCGTGGACCGACTGCTCGAGTCCGGCGAGGCGAGCCCGTAGTGTCGCCACCTCGGCCGCCAGCGCGGTCACGGCGTCCTGCTCGCCGTCGACCGCCCCGGACAGACGTCGCACCTCGTCGTCGAGCTCGCGCAGCTGGCGCTTCCGGGTCAGCAGCGACTGCGGCAGTGTCGTCCCCTCGGAGCCGCCGCGCAGGCGTCCCGTCGGAGACAGCACCTCGCCGGCCGCCGTCACGTAGGTCGCCATCACGCCGTTGCGCCGCCAGAGCGCCTCGGCCTGGTCCAGGTGCTCGACGACCGCCACCTCGGCGAGCAGGGCGTGCACGAGACGGGGCGCGCGGGCGGTGACGTGGTCCACGACCCATCGCAGATCACCGGCCGAGGGCCGCCCGGCGGGCGAGTCGTGCAGCTTCTCCAGCGGCAGGAACGTCGCGGAGCCGTTCCCGCGCTCGCGCAGCCAGCCCACGGCGGCGCGGGCGTGCTCGAACCGCTCCACCACGACCCACTGCAGCCGCTCGCCCAGGACGGCCTCCACGACCCGCTCGAGACCGGGCTCGACCTCGAGCAGGTCGGCGACGGTCCCGACCACTCCGTCCAGGCTCGGTGCCCCGACGTCGGCGAACACCGCGCGCACGCCGGCTCCGTAGCCCTCGCGCGCGAGCTCGAGCTCCCGGACGGCGTCGCGGCTGGAGCTGCGCGCGGCGAGGTCGAGCCGGGCCTGGGCCAGGCGCGCCTCCGACGCGGCCAGCCGATGCTCGCACTCGGCCAGCGACAGGGCCAGCCCTTCCCGCTGGGCCACGAGCGAGGTCAGCTCCGTCACCGCCTGGTCTCGCGCAGACTCCAGCGCGCCCCGCTGCTCGGTGAGACGCGCGGTCTCCGCCTCCACCTCGTCGCGCTCGAGCGCGAGACGCTCGGCACGCCGGGCCAGCTGGACCTGGCGCTCGCGCAGCTCACCGGCCTGGCGCATGAGGTCCACGCGCTCGGCGGCGACCCTCACCTGCTCGAGGCGGAGCGCCTCGAGCCGCTCGCGCTCGGCCGTGAGTGCCGAGCGGTGGCGCTCGACCTCGGCCTCCAGCGCCTGCACCTCGGCGGCCCGCTCGACTCCGAGCCGCTCGGCCTCGGCCAGGGCCGTCACCGCCGCCCGCCGCTCGCCCACGATCGCCTGCAGGCGCTCGGTGGCGATCCGCACTTCTTCCCCGAGCCGCGAGCCCTCGGCGGTCAGCTCGTGCAGCTGCACCCCCATCTGCTCCCGCCGCTCCAGCAAGCGCTCCAGCTCCCCCTGGATCTTCTGGACCGACTGCCGGAGGTCGGCCAGGCGATGCTCGCTGCTCTGCAAGATCTCGCGCTGCTGCCCCTCGCGCGCGGCGAGGGCGCTCTGCCGCGTCCGCACGCCGTGCTCGGCGTCGCGCAAGGCCGTGAGCTCCTGGGCCAGCGCCTCGGCCTGGGCGGAGAGGCCCGCGAAGTCCGCCGCCACGAGGGCCAGCGCCAGCTCGCGTCGGTCGGTCTGCAGGGCCTTGTACTGCTGGGCCTTCTTCGCCTGACGCTCGAGGGAGCCGAGCTGGCGCCGCACCTCGTCCATGACGTCGCGGACCCGCACGAGGTTCTGTCGCGCGCCGTCGAGCTTGCCCTGGGTCTCGCTGCGCTGCTGCTTGTAGCGCGCGATCCCGGCCGCTTCCTCGATGAACACCCGGCGCTCGTGCGGCTTGGCCGTCAGGACGTGGTTCAGCTTGTCCTGATCCATCACGGAGTACGCGCGGGGATTCGCCCCCGTGCCCGCGAACAGGTCCAGGATGTCCCGCAGCCGCGTCGGCTGCTTGTTGAGCAGGTACTCGCTCTCGCCCGTGCGGTACAGACGGCGCGCCACCGCGATCTCGCTCCACGGCACCGACAGCGTGCCGTCGTTCGAGAAGGTCAGCTCGACCTCGGCCAGCCCGATCGGCTTGCGAGAACCGGTGCCGTGGAAGATCAAGTCCTCCATGCGCTGGCCACGCAGCGACTTGGCGCTCTGCTCGCCGAGCGCCCACCGCACGGACTCCGAGATGTTGCTCTTGCCGCACCCGTTGGGGCCCACGATGCCAGTGATGCCCGGAAGGACCTTCACGACCGTCTTCTCGGCGAACGATTTGAACCCGTGGAGCGTGATCGCGTCTAGACGCATGGGCAATTCTGGCACGGTCTTCCCCCAGACAATCCAAAAAAAATACCAGCAATGGGGGACGGCCCCCGGCCAGGCCCCAGATGTCGAGTCCCAAGGACCCGGTCTCGACGGAGCGGAGGGTGACCGGGGTCCGGCCGAGGTCGGAAGGCGGGTGACTGCTGCCCGTCCCCGGGGGTGCCACCAGACGATGGCGGGGTCACCGGCGGCCGGCCTCAGGGCCGGACGCCGCGCGCGGTCACTTCTTGAAGAGGTTGTCGAACGACCGTCGAGCGTCGACCGGCCGCGTGGTGCCGGCCGAGGTGTCCCGCTCGACGGTAACCATCAGGGAGAACAGCGCGCAGTCGTTGGCGGCCTTCTTGTCGGCGACACGGTCCGGGATCGCCTGCGCGCACTCGAAGCGGCGGGCGGGGTCGAAGTGCGCGCATTGCCGGCACGCGTGCAGCGCGGCCCGACAGTGCGGGCACTGCGTCAGCGAGTCCGCCGTGATCGGCAGCACGGCCCCACACTCCGCGCACCGCGACGTGGCCCGGCTCTTCAGGATGCCGAACGTGCCGCCGGGCCTCGGCGGCTCGCGCCGATCCGGATTGCCGGCGCCTCCGCCGGCGCCGCCGCGATAGCCCTGCTGGCGGTACCTGCGGTCGTTCATCCCCGTTGCAGGTAGTGGCACTTCTTGTACTTCTTGCCGGAGCCGCAGTAACAGGGATCGTTGCGCCCGAGCTTCTCGCCGGTGGCCGTTCGCGGAGCGGGGCGCGGCGCCGGCGTCGGCGCCGCCGCCGGCGGGGTCCCGCCGCCGGGCAGCTCGCCCCGCATCTCGTGTGTCCGGGCCCAGGCGGTCATCGTCGGCAGCTCCATGGGCGCCTCGCGGACGACCTGCACCTTGAAGAGCCGCTCGATGACGGCGGCCTTGACCCGGCCGACCATGTCCTGGAAGAGGTCGAACGCTTCCTTCTTGTACTCCGTGAGGGGATCGCGCTGCCCGTACCCGCGCAGGCCGATGCCTTCCTTCAGATGATCGATCGACAGCAGGTGATCCTTCCACTGCGTGTCGATGACGATGAGCATCTCGTGACGCTCCAGGGCCCGCATCAGGTCCGACCCCAGCTCCCGCTCGCGCTCGGCGTACCGCGCCGTGACGGCCTCGCTCACCAGCTCGTCGAGGGCGCTGCGCGAGGCCAGGTCCTCGAAGCGCGCGGGCGCGATGCGCACGTCGAACTGACGGTGCAGCGTCTCGGTCAGTCCGGCCAGGTCCCAGTCCTCGACGTGGGCGTCCTCCGGCGCGAAACCGTCGAGGGTCCCCGCGACCATGTCCTCCATCCACTCGGCCACGGTGTCGGCCTGGCTGGCGCCTTCCAGGATATGCCGGCGCATGCCGTAGATGATCTCGCGCTGCTTGTTCATCACGTCGTCGTACTCGAGCAGGTGCTTGCGAATCTCGAAGTTGTGGGTCTCGACCCGTTTCTGGGCGGTGGCGATGGCCCGCGTGACGAGCCGGTGCTCGATGGGCTCGCCCTCCTCCATGCCGAGGCGGTCCATGATGCCCTGGATGCGCTGGGAGCCGAAGATCCGCAGCAGGTCGTCCTCGAGCGAGAGGTAGAACCGGGAGGAGCCGGGGTCGCCCTGCCGGCCGGAGCGGCCGCGCAGCTGGTTGTCGATGCGGCGAGACTCGTGGCGCTCGGTGCCGACGATGTGCAGCCCCCCGCGCTCCACGACCCGGCGGTGCTCGGGCTCGGTGATGCGGCGGGCCTCCTCCAGGGCCGCGGCCCGCGCCTCCGATGAGGCGGTGGCCGGGTCGAGGCCCTTCTTGCGGAGGATCTCCTTGGACAGGAAGTCCGGATTGCCGCCGAGCAGGATGTCGGTGCCGCGGCCGGCCATGTTGGTCGCGATCGTCACCGCGCCCTCGCGGCCGGCCTGGGCCACGATCTCGGCCTCGCGCTCGTGGTACTTGGCGTTGAGCACCTCGTGGCGGATGCCGCGCTTCTTGAGCAGGGCCGACAGTCGCTCCGACTTCTCGATCGAGACGGTGCCGACCAGGATCGGCTGCCCCTGGGTGTTCCGTTCCCGGATGTCGTCGACGACGGCGTTGAACTTCTCGCGCTCCGTCTTGTAGACGACGTCGGCATTGTTGATCCGGATCAGGGTCCGGTTGGTCGGGATGACGGTCACGTCGAGCTTGTAGATCTTGGCGAACTCCTCCGCCTCCGTCTCGGCGGTGCCGGTCATGCCGGCCAGCTTGGCGTACATCCGGAAGTAGTTCTGGAACGTGATGGTCGCCAGCGTCTGGTTCTCGCGCTCGATCCGCACCCCCTCCTTGGCCTCCACCGCCTGGTGCAGCCCGTCCGACCACCGGCGGCCCGGCATGAGCCGGCCGGTGAACTCGTCGACGATGATCACCTCGCCGTCCTTGACCATGTAGTCGACGTCCCGGCGGAACAGCGCGTGAGCCCGGAGTCCCTGCTGGATGTGGTGCAGCGCGTCGATGTGCTGGGGATCGTAGAGGTTGTCGATGTTGAGCAGGCGCTCGCAGGCGGCGATGCCTTCCTCGGTGAGGGAGACGGTCCGCGCCTTCTCGTCGACGATGAAGTCGCCGGCCTTCTGCTCCTCGACCTCGGAGAGCTTGCCCTCCACGATCGTGGCGGCGCGCTTGAGCTTGGGGATGATGCGATCGATCTTGTAGTAGAGCTCGGTGGACTCCTCGGCGGGCCCGGAGATGATGAGCGGGGTGCGCGCCTCGTCGATGAGGATCGAGTCGACCTCGTCGACGATCGCGTAGTTGAGCTCCCGCTGGACCAGCTCGTCCAGGGAGAACCGCATGTTGTCGCGCAGGTAGTCGAACCCGAACTCGTTGTTGGTGCCGTACGTGATGTCGGCGCGGTAGGCCTCGTGGCGGCCGATCGGCCGCAGCGCGGTCATCCGGATGTCCGGGGTGACGAAGTCGGGGTCGTACTGGAACGAGGCCTCGTGCTGGATGACGCCCACGGTGAGGCCGAGCGCCTGATAGACCGGCCCCATCCACTGGGCGTCGCGCTTGGCCAGGTAATCGTTGACGGTGACGATGTGGACACCCTTGCCCGAGAGCGCATTGAGATAGGCCGGCAGCGTGGCCACCAGCGTCTTGCCCTCGCCGGTGGCCATCTCGGCGATCGTCCCGTCGTGCAGGACCATGCCGCCGATGAGCTGCACGTCGAAGTGCCGCATGCCGAGGCGACGACGGGCCGCCTCGCGGCACACCGCGAAGGCCTCGGCCAGCAGCTCGTCCAGCTCCTCGCCGTCGGCGACGCGCTTGCGGAACTCCTCGGTCTTGGCGGCGAGGCCGGCGTCGTCGAGCCGCTGCAGCTCCGGCTCGAGCCCGTTGACCTGCGCGACGACCGGCTGCATCCGCTTCACGTCGCGCTCGTGCTTGGTGCCGAGGACCTTGCGGAGGATCGCGGCAATCATGCTGGCGCGCCCATTATACAGTCCGCCCCCGACGGACTCCGCCGGCCGCGGCGGCGCGGACCCCGAGCAGGTCGCGCGCGTGCGCGCGGGCGGCCGCGGTCGTGGCCGCTCCGCCCAGCATGCGGGCGATCTCCTCGATGCGCTCCTCGCCGATCAGCATCGCGACCGCGGTGCGCGTCCGCCCGCCGCGCACGTGCTTGCTCACGCGGACGTGGTGGGCGGCGCGGGCCGCGATCGGGGCCAGGTGCGTGACACAGAGGACCTGCCGGTGGTCGGCGGCTGCGCCCAGCGTGTCGGCCACGACCGAGGCCACGCGACCACCGATCCCGGCGTCCACCTCGTCGAAGACCAGCGTCGGCACGCGATCGGCCCGGGCCAGCACGGACTTGAGCGCGAGCATCATCCGCGACAGCTCACCACCGGACGCCACGCGGGCCAGTGCCTTGACCTCCTCGCCGGAGTTGGTCGAGAGGCGCAGCTCCGCCCGGTCGGCGCCGCGCGGCCCCGGCTCCACCGGCTCCAGGGCCACCTCGAAGACCGCGCGCTCCATGCCGAGCCTCCGCAGGGCCGTCTGGACCTGGGCGGCCAGCCGCGTGGCGGCGGCCCGCCGCCGGGCCGACAGCGCCCCGGCCGCGGTCGCCAGCTCCGCCTCCAGCTCGCCGAGAACGCGGTCCTGCTCGGCCACCAGCTCCTCGTGCCGCTCCAGGCTCTCGAGCTCGCGCGCCGCGTCGTCGTGGAACCGCAGCATGGCGTCCTCGGTCTCCCCGTACTTGCGCTTCAGGCGCGTCAGCGCGTCCAGCCGCTCGTGGATGACGTCCAGGCGGCCGGGCTCGACGAGGATCCCGTCGCGCAGCCGACGAAGGGAGCCGACCGCCTCCTCGAGCTGGATCCGCGCCGCCTCGATCGGCTCGCCCGGCGCCGCGAACGCGGCGTCCAGCCTGGCGAGGCCGTGCACGATGCGGGCGGCCCGGGCCAGCCGTTCGCCGGCCGACTGGGGCGCGTCGTCGAGCAGCCCCACCGCCTCGGTCAGCCCGGCCGTGAACCGCTCGGCGTGCTGGACGCGCCGCAGCTCGGCGCGCAGCTCCTCCTCCTCTCCCGCCCGCAGGCGGGCCGCGGCGAGCTCGGCGACCTGGAAGCGCAGCAGATCCTCGCGCTGCGCCCGATCGCGGGCGGCTCCGCGGGCCCGTGCGGCCTCCTCGCGCGCGGTCCGGTGCTTGGCGTACAGCGACGCCACGCGCGCGCCGACATCCTCGGCGTCGGCGTACCGGTCGAGCAGCTCGAGCTGGTGGGCCGGCGTCAGCAGCCGTTGGTGCTCGTGCTGCCCGTGCACCTCCACCAGCACGTCGCCCAGACGCTCGAGCAGGCCGACGGTCACCGCCGAGTCGTTCACGAAGGCGCGATGGCGACCCGAGCGTGCCAGCTCGCGCCGCACGACCACCTCGCCGTTGTCGTCGGGACCGAGCCCGGCCTCCTCCAGCACGGCGGCCACCGGCTCGGTCACGGCGAAGACCGCCTCGACCGTGGCGGACTCGGCGTCGGCCCGGACGACGTCGCTCTGAGCGCGCGCGCCGGTGACGAGCAGGATGGCGTCGACCAGGATGGACTTGCCGGCCCCCGTCTCGCCGGTGAGCACGTTGAGACCAGGGGCGAAGGGGACGGCGACTGACTCCACGACCGCGAAGTTCCTGAGCCGGACCTCCCGGAGCATCGGCTCGATGCTAGGTCACGACGCGGACGCGCTCAAGCGGTATCCGTCGAGAGACGCTTCTACCGCTCGCCCCATCTGAGCTTCGTGCGCAGGACGGAGAAGAAGTCCTTCTGCTCGAAGCGCACGAGACGGATGCGCGCGCGCGCCTTCTGCACCTCCACCACGTCGTGCTCCCGCAGGGGCACTCCCACCTGGCCGTCCATCGTCAGCATGACTTCCTGGTCGACGCGCAGGCGGACGTCGATGCGCTGAGCGGCCGGCAGCACGATCGGCCGGTTGCTCAGGGTGTGGGGGGCGATTGGCGTCAGCACGACGGCGTCCATGGTCGGGAACAGGATGGGCCCCCCCGCCGAGAGGTTGTAGGCGGTGGACCCGGTCGGGGTGGAGATGATGAGGCCGTCGGCGCGGTAGGCGGTGGCGTGGCGGCCGTCGACCGAGACGGCCAGATCGATGATGCGACTCATCGCCGACTTGGTGATCACGACGTCGTTGAGCGCGATGTACTCGCCGACCGCCTGGCCGCCCCGCACGAGGCGGGCGCCGAGCATCATGCGCTCCTCCACCGCCATGCGCTCGGCCAGCCATCCTTCCAGGGCCGGCAGCATCTCGTCGAGCGTCGTGGCGGTGAGGAACCCCAGCCCACCCAGGTTGACGCCCAGGATCGGAATCCCCAGCTCGCCGACCGCGCGCGCCATCGACAGGAGCGTGCCGTCGCCCCCCAGCACGACCAGGGCGTCGACCAGGCCGGGCAGGTCGGTCTTGAGTGCCGATGCGACCGGCGCGGCGGGGGCCAGGGCCGCGGTCTCCTTCTCGAGCACCACGGTCTGGCCCCGGGCCGCGAGCCACTCCAGCAGCATGAGGACCACCCGCTGGGCTTCGATGGCGTCGGGCTTGGCGACCAGCCCGACGCGGTTCACGCAAGCGCCTCCACGACGGTGCGCTCGATGAGGCCTTCCAGATTGGCGGCGGTCCGGCCCTGGGCCGAGAGGTGCAGGAAGAACTCGCGATTGCCCTTGGGGCCGCGCAGGGGCGAGGCGGTGACGCTCAGGACGTGCCACCCACGCAGCACCGCGTAGCGGGCCAGCCGCTGGACGGCCGCCCGATGCTGCGCCGGGTCGCGCACGACGCCCCCCTTGCCCACGTGTTGACGGCCCACCTCGAACTGGGGCTTCACCAGCGCGACGATCTCGCTGCGGGGCGCCAGGACGCCGAACACCGCGGGCAGGATCTTCTCGAGGGAGATGAACGACACGTCGATCACGGCGAGCGTGGGCTGCTCGTCGAACACCCGGGGATCGAGGACACGGGCGTTGGTCTGCTCCATCACGACGACGCGCGGGTCCTTGCGCAGCTTTGCGTCGAGCTGAGCCGTCCCCACGTCGACGGCGAAGACCCGTGTCGCGCCCCGCTGTAGCAGACAGTCGGTGAAGCCACCGGTCGAGGAGCCGACGTCGATGCACACGCGGCTTTTGGCCGCCACGGTGAAGTGCTGTAGCGCGTGGGCGAGCTTCTCGCCGCCGCGACTCACGAACGGTGAGCGCCCCCGCAGCTCGATGTCGGCGTCGGCGGGGACCAGGGTCCCCGCCTTGTCGGCGCGCTGGCCATCGACCAGCACCTCTCCGGCCAGGATCAGGCGTGTTGCCTTCTCGCGGCTCTCGACGAGCCCTGCGTCCACCAGTAACCGGTCGAGTCGTACCCGCGATGTCATGGCGTCGATTATAGGCGACGACTTTGGCGCGGCCGGAAGAGAAAGAGGAGCGCCATGCCGGCCAGGAACCCTCCGATGTGCGCAAACCACGCGACCCCTCCGGTCTCCCCGCGGCCCATGGCGTGGGCGCTGAAGGTGACGTAGCCGTTCAGCAGCTGGAGCACGATCCAGAAGCCCAGGACGATCAGCGCGGGCACGCGGACGAACCGGACGAAGAAGCCGAAGGTGACGAGGGTGAGGATCGTCGCCTGGGGGAAGAGCAGCAGGTAGGCCCCGAGGAGTCCCGAGACCGCCCCGCTGGCGCCGATCATCGGAACGGTCGAGCCGGGGCCGACGAGCGCCTGCCCCACCGCTGCGGCGATCCCGGAAGCGAGATAGAAGACCAGGAACCGGCCGTGCCCGAGCCGGTCCTCGATGTTGTCGCCGAAGATCCACAGGTACAGCATGTTGCCGCCCACGTGGAGCAGGCCGCCGTGCAGGAACATCGACGTGACCACGGTGACCCAGGGGTGGGGAAAATCATCGATCGCTCGCAGCAGCGCGCCGGGACACGATTGCGTCAGCCGGCAGGGGATCACGCCGAACTCGGCGATGAACGCCTCCGCCGCCCCCGCGCCCGGCCCGCGCGAGTCGATGCCGAGAGAGAGCTGGTAGAGGAAGACCAGCACGTTGAGGCCGATGAGACCGACGGTCACGATCGGCCACGACTGGCTGGGCACGTCGTCCTTGAGCGGGATCACGGCCTGCCGCCGGGCGGCTGGAGGATGAGGACGGTCGGTCGCACGAGGTACTGTCCGGCGACGCGCGCCACGTCGACGGCCGTCACGGCCTCTACGTCCCGCGCGTACCGCTCGGGGAACTCCCAGCCCGCCCCGATCACCTCGAAGAACGCCAGGTACCAGGCCTGGCGCGCGCTCGTCCGGCGATCCATGGCCAGGTTGCCGAGCAGGTAGGCCTTGGCCCGGGCCAGCTCGCTGGCGGCCACCGGCTGGCTGCGGATGCGATCGATCTCCGCGAGCACTCCGGCCTCGGCCGCCGTCGCGCTCGCCGGCGCCGTGCCCATGTAGGTCACGAAGAACGAGGGACCGGTGCGGAACGTGCCCAGCACACCGACCGAGTAGGCCAGCCCTCGCCGGTCTCGCAGCTCGGTGAACAGACGGCCCGCCATGCCCCCTCCGAGCACGGTCCCCAGCACGCGAACCGCCGGATAGTCCGCGTGGGCCAGTGGAGGCGCCAGATAGCCGACGAGGACCTGCGCCTGCTGCACCGGTCCCTCCACGACGCGCCGATCGGCGCGCGGCGTCGCCACGGCCGGCGGCGCCGCTGGCGCCAGCGGGGGCGCCGCCGGCCGACGCCAGAGCCGTTCGGTCGCGCGCACCACCCCCTCGATGGGGACGTGGCCGCTGACCGCCAGGACCATCCGCTCGGGTCGGTAGATCGCCGCATAGTGCGCCAGCAGCGCCGGGCGGTCGATGCGGGCGAGGCTCTCGCGACGGCCGACGCTCGGCCATGCGTAGGGATGGGCGCCGTAGAGATCCTCCAGCACGATGTCGAATGCCCGCTGGAAGGGCATGTCACCCCGGGTCTGCAGCGCGCTCTGGATGAGCCGGCGCTCGCGCTCGATCTCCGCGCTCGGTAGCGTCGGCTGCAGCGCCACCTCGGCGATCAACGCGAGCAGCGGCTCCCAGTTGCGAGCCAGCGCGGTTCCGCGCACCTCGCCGTACTCGACGTCGCCCGATGCGTCGAGCGAGCCCCCGATGTCCTCGACGGCCTCGGTCAGCCCGACCGCGCTGTGGCGGGCGGTTCCGCGCACCATGACGCGGTGGAGGAAATTCGTGATGCCGGCAGTCTCCGGCGTCTCGACCAGGGTGCCCGATCGCACCTGGAGGGAGGCCGCCATCACGCCGACCGTCGGGTCGGGTCGCACGATGACGGTGAGGCCACCGGGCAAGACGCGCTTGACAACCGGCGGCGACGGTTCGGCCGCCGTCGCCGCGCCGGCCGTGGCCAGTAGCGCCAGCAGGACGAGCCAGCCCCTCGTCACGGCGGCGGTACCAGCGCGACCCGCGCGTAGCGCTCGACATCGAGGTAGCGACGGGCCACCGCCTGCACCTCGGAGGCGGAGACGGACCGCAGACGGTCGACGTAGGCGAGCTCCGCCTCAAGTGTCCACGTCGTCTCCGCGTGACCGTATTCCCGCGCCCGTCCTTCGGCCGTCTCGGCGGAGAACTCGTGCTGGACCTCGGCGGCGGTGATCGCCCGCGCGAGTTCGGCCGCGGTGACCCCCTCGTCGCAGACGCGCCGGATCTCGGTCAGGATCGCGGCCTCGGCTGCTGTCACCTGCCCCGGGTCGAGCTGAGCCGTGATCGTCACGAGCCCCCCGGCCTCCATCGAGCTCAGGCTGCTGCCGATCGCACTGACGAGGCCCAGCCCCTCGCGCAGCGAGGCCACCAGGCGTGAGGTCCTGGTACGCCCCAGGATCGATACGAGGAGGTCGAGCGCCGGCGTGTCCTGGTGGTCCAGCCGCGGGGCCAACCAGGCCAGACCGAGATGCGCCTGCCCGCCGGGACGCACCGTATCGACGCGGATGCGTCGCGCCGCGGGAGCCTCCGGCGGCGGCACGCGTGCCGCTCCCGTGCGCGGTAGCGAGCCGAGCGTCGCCCGGGCGACCTCGAAGATCTCCGCGGGGTCGATCGCGCCCACGACGACCAGGGCGAAGGCCTCGGGCGCATAGTGGCGCTGGTAGAACGACACGAGGGTGTCGCGGCTCAGGGCACTGATCAGCTCCGGGCGGCCGATCACGGGCCGACCGTACGGGTGCGCATCGTAGACCGAGGCGAAGAGCTGGCGAACGAGGTATCGACGTGGGTTGTCGTCGTTGAGGCGCATTTCCTCCAGCACGACGAGCTTCTCCGCCTCGAGCAGCCCCGCCTCCAGGCCGGCGTTCACCGCGACATCGGCCAGCATCCTGACGGCCGACGGGCCTTGCCGGGCCGGCAGCACGGTGTGGTAGAAGGTGTAGTCCCATGACGTTCCTGCATTGATGCGCCCGCCGACGCCCTCGACATCGCGCTCGATGAATCCGGGCGGCCGCGTGGCCGTGCCCTTAAAGAGCATGTGTTCCAGATAGTGCGCGAGTCCGAGTTCGGCCGGAGCCTCGTCACGCCCACCCGCACGCACCCACAGCTGGACGGCGACGACGTCGCTGGCCCGATGCTCCTCTATGATGATGGGAATGCCGTTGGGCAAGACTCGCCTGACCGGACCGGGCCCCGGCACCACGGCGCGAAGAGAGAGCGGGGCAACGCTGCACCCGACGGCGACGAGGAAAACGAGCACCGCCAGGAACATCCGGGCCGCCGCGGGCATAAGCTTTCAGAGGCTATCACACGGGCCAGGCGCCCGAGCCGCTCCTGCCCCTCGAGGTCGGACGCGCGCGGTCAACCCCCCGGACAGTTTGCCGCACCCCCGTTCCAGGACGCGCAGGGCACATCGCCGCCCGGGTGAGTGCCCGAGAAGTTCAAGGCGTTGTTTTATAAGGTGTTTAAGCTCGCATGGAGATGGCATCGGGGTTGCGGACACTAGGCATGAGTTCCGGACGACCGCTGCCAGGCTTTCGAATGAATCGACTCGGGAGCTGAGGACGTCCGACGGAGAGTGGCGACCAGTGGGGCCGCCAGACATTGTAATGAACGTCATGGCAAAAGAGGACGGGAGAGCGATGAAGAGACTGCTTGCAACCCTCATGAGTGTGGCCGTCGTGGCGGCCTTCGCGCCGATGGGCGAGGCTCAGACCTCGTGCCCGGCTGAAGTTACCAAGGCCAAGCAGCTGCTGGCCGCGAAGGGTGCCGTGGCCAAGGGACAGGACGTGCAGGCGCCGCGCTCGCTCGCCGGTGCTCGCGGCCAGGACACGCAAGCCCCGCGCGGCCAGGATAGCCAGGCTCCTCGCGGCCAGGACACGCAGGCCCCGCGGGGTCAGGATAGCCAGGCTCCTCGCGGCCAGGACATGCAGGCCCCACGGGGTCAGGACAGCCAGGCTCCGCGCGGTCAGGACATGCAGGCTCCGCGCGGTCAGGACCGGAACGCGCCGCGCGGTCAGGACATCCAGGCCCCGCGTTCGCTGGCCGGTGCTCGCGGTCAGGACATCCAGGCCCCGCGCGGTCAGGACACGCAGGCTCCGCGCGGCCAGGACAGCCAGGCCCCGCGCGGTCAGGACACGCAGGCTCCGCGCGGCCAGGACAGCCAGGCCCCGCGTGGTCAGGACACGCAGGCTCCGCGCGGCCAGGACAGCCAGGCCCCGCGTGGTCAGGACACGCAGGCTCCGCGCGGCCAGGATAGCCAGGCCCCGCGTGGTCAGGACACGCAGGCTCCGCGCGGCCAGGATAGCCAGGCCCCGCGTGGTCAGGACACGCAGGCTCCGCGCGGCCAGGACACGCAGGCTCCGCGCGGTCAGGACACCCAGGCCCCGCGTGGTCAGGACACGCAGGCTCCGCGTGGCCAGGACAGCCAGGCCCCGCGGGCGCAAGCGATGCAGGCTCCGCGTGGTCAGGACACGCAGGCTCCGCGTGGCCAGGACAGCCAGGCTCCGCGTGGTCAGGACACTCAGGCTCCGCGTGGCCAGGACAGCCAGGCTCCGCGTGGTCAGGACACGCAGGCTCCGCGTGGCCGGGACAGTCAGGCGCCGCGCGGTCAGGACAGCCAGGCCCCGCGGGCGCAGGCGCTGCAGGCTCCGCGTGGTCAGGACACTCAGGCTCCGCGTGGCCAGGATAGCCAGGCTCCGCGCGGTCAGGACACTCAGGCTCCGCGTGGCCAGGACATGCAGGCCCCGCGCGGTCAGGATAGCCAGGCTCCGCGCATCGGAACCACGCAGGCGCCGCGGGGTCAGGATCTGCAGGCTCCGCGTGGCCAGGACAGCCAGGCTCCGCGTGGTCAGGACAACATGCCCGCGCGCACGGCCGGTGCCAAGCCCGCTGGCGCGAGCAAGGCGACCGCGCTGATCAAGGAAGCCGAAGCGGCGTGCAAGGCCGGTGACATGACGACGGCGAAGGCGAAGGCCGAGGCCGCGATCGCCGAGCTGAAGTAAACCAGAACGGACGCTGGCCGTACCCAGAGGCTCCGGGGGTCTCCCTGGAGCCTCTGGTGTTTTCCCTGCTAGAATCGCGCCGATGCGCTCGCGCCTCGTTGTGCTGCTCGTCGCGCTCGTCGTCGCCGGTCCCCGCGTCACCCTTGCCCAGGACCTGACCCTGCAGGAGATGCTGCTGCGGGCGAAGCCTGCCGTCGCGATCGTCGTCGCCGAAGTCGGCGCGCGCGTCACGGTACGCTGTGGTCGCGGCGACAAGACGATCTCACCTTCTCCGTATCGCGAGAGCGGTACTGGATTCTTCGTCAGCCCGCGGGGCTGGGTCGTCACCAACGCTCACGTCGTGTACGTGGCTCAGGAGCCGCCGCGGCGCTGGATGACCGCGCACCTGGTCGAGAAGGCCTTCCGGGCCGAGTGCCTGCCGGCCCTGCTCGCCGAGCGAGGGCTCGCGCCGGGATCTCGCTCCGAGGTCGAGGACAGGCTGGTGCGCGAGGCCGTCGCGACCACCTCCGCCGACCGCGTGACGCTCGAGCCCTCGGCCTCGGTCGTTCTTCAGAACGGCACCAGGCTCATCGCGCGGATCGCCAAGTACAGTCCCCCGGCCAGCGGCGAGGCCATGTCGGGGCGCGACCTCGCCTTGCTGCGAGTGGAGACGGCGGACATGCCGACACTGCCGCTGGGCGACTCCACGCGGCTGAAGATCGGCGACCGGCTGTCGGTGATCGGGTTCCCCGGCGTCGTGATGACCCACGAGTTGCTGAACGCGTCGGCCAGAGTCCAGGCTTCGGCCACGCACGGTGCCGTCTCGGGTTTCAAGCAGGATCGAGCCAACCAGCCCGTGATCCAGACCGACGCCGCGGCCGAGGCAGGCACGAGCGGTGGCCCGGCCGTGGATGGGGCGGGGAGCGTCGTCGGCGTGATGACGGCGGTGACCACGGGCGACGGTGGCACCGTGCAGGGCTTCAACTTCATCATCCCCGTGGCGACGGTGAAGGAGTTCCTGCGCGGTACCACGGTCGCGATGGACGAGTCGAGCCGGTTCAACGACGCGTGGCGGGCTGGGCTGAGCGCGTTCTTCGTGGGCCGCTACTCCCGGGCCGTGCCGTTCTTCGCCGAGGCCAATCGCCTGGTGCCGAAGATGCCGGATGTCCAGCGCATCAGCGCCGAGAACGCGGCGCTGGCCAGGACGCAGCCGCTGCTGCCCTGGGATCAGGTCGGCGGCGCGCTCGTGGCCATGGGCGTGATCGGCTACGCCGTGCTCTTCGGGCTGCGGTGGCGGCGCAACCGGTTTCGGATCAGCCCTTCCGAGGTGGCGCGGCTGCTGGAGGGGCCGGAGCCGCCTGCCATCCTCGACGTCCGCGAAGCGTCCGCTTACGACCGCAGCCCCGTGCGAATCCCGCGCTCGCTTCGAATGTCGACGCAGGACTTCTCCAACGGCGGCAAGCGGCCCGACGTGGATCCCGGCCGGATGATCGTCGCCTATTGCACGTGACCCGACGAGATGACGAGCGCCCGGGTGGCGCAACATCTCAAGGACTTGGGCTACCAGCGCGTGCGCATTCTCAAGGGGGGGCTCGCGTCCTGGGTCAACGCCGGGCTTCCGCTGGAGGCCAAGGCCTGACCGGCCGCGGCGCCCGCGGTTCGATGCCAACCCGGCCTCATCCGTCCGCGCGCTGCCGACGTCCGGCCGTGAAGTGGAAGTGGACGTGGTAGACCACCTGCCCGCCCTCGGGCCCCGTGTTGACGCTGAGGCGGAATCCCTTCTCCGCGTACCCGGCCGACTCTCCGAGACGGCGCGCGAGCACCACGCACCGGCCGAGCACCGTCGCATCCTCGTCGGTGGCCTCGGCGAGAGAGGCGATGTGACGCCGCGGAACGATGAGCAGATGTACGGGCGCCTTGGGATAGATGTCCCGGAAAGCCACGACCGCGTCGTCCTCGTACACGATGTCGGCCGGGCTCCGGCGCGCAACGATCCGGCAGAAGAGGCAGTCGCTCACGGCGATCCCTCCGGGTCGCTTGCTATGATACGGTCTTCGTGTGCGACTCGCGGGAAAGGAGTGTCCCGATGGGCACGTGTCCAAAGTGCAAGCAGCGCATCCGCAAGAACGGCAACCACGTGAAGCTGGGTGCCACCTGGTACCACAAGAGCTGCCCGGCTCGGCCTGCCAAGAGCGCCAGCGCGTAAGCTCGACACCCCTCGTCCGTCTCGTGACCTCGCCACCGTTCTCTCGCCGCCGGATCGCCTGAGCCGGCGCGGGTCACTGGACAGCCGCGTGAGCGATCCGGCAGTCGATACACGGCAGCAGCTCTATGCGGTCCGCCCTTCCGCATTCGTCGACGCGCGGAAGGCGGTGGCAGCGGCGCTGAGACAGGCCGGGCGCACGGTTGAGGTGCGCGCCGTGCTGCGGCTGCGCAAGCCCAGCCCGACGCTCTGGGCCACGAACCAGCTCGCCAGGCTTGACCCGAAGCGGCTGGCGGCCTTCCTGGAATCGGTCGGGCGCGCGCGCGACGCTCAGCTGCGCGACCCTCCGGGCGCGGCGACAGCGCTCCGCGAGCAGCGGAGGCAGCTGGAGGCCCTCGTCGACCGGGCCAGCGCGCTGCTCGACGCGGAGGGACATCCCGTGACGCTCGCCGCCCGGCAGCGCATGTCGAACACGCTGCTCGGAGCTGCGGTCGATCGGAGCTTCGCGGATGATCTCCGGCAAGGCCGGCTCGGGGTCGAGCTTGCCGCGCCCGGGTTCGAGGTGCTGAGCGGCGTGGCGTCCGGTGAACGCCTTCACGTGGTCCATGGTCGTCGAGGTCCCTCGGCGAGCGCTGGCAAGCGCGAGGAGGAGCGCCGGGCCCGGGACGAGGAACGCCTGCGGCGGCGACGCGAGGCAGAGGAGCTGGCCCGAGCGGCCGCGGCGCGACAGGAGGCCGTCGACACGCTGACACGGGAGGTCGAGGATCTCGCGCGACGGTTCGCGGCCGCGCGCGGGCGTCTCCGGGACGCGCGCCGGACGGCGAGGACCGCTGCCGCCGCGGCCCGGAGGGCACGCGGTCTTCGACCCTAGTCGCTGGCACCCACCTTGCGACGGTTCATCGCATGGCAAGACCACTGTGGAATGGTGCGATCAGCTTCGGACTGGTGACTGTTCCCGTCGCGCTGCACTCCGCCGTCGAGGCCCGCGAGACCCTGGCCTTCAATCTCCTTCACAGGAAGGACGGGAGCCGGATCGTCCAGAAGCGCTTCTGCAAATCCGAGGACGTGGAGGTGCCCTGGGCCGACGTCGTGAAGGGGTACCAGTACGCCAAGGACGAGTACGTCGTGCTGTCCAGCGATGACTTCGAGCGAGTCCGGGTCCCCGCGACGCAGGCATTCGAGATTCGCAAGGTCGTGCCGGCTGCCGAGGTCGAGGACCTGTACTTCGACTATCCCTACTACGTCGGGCCCCGGGGCCAGAGCGCGGCCAAGCCCTATGCCCTGCTTCGCGATGCGCTGATCGAGATGGAACGGATCGCCATCGGGACGATCGTGCTCCGGGAGCGCGAACACCTGGCAGCGCTGGAGCCGGTCGGTCATGCGCTCGTGCTGACCACGATGCGGTTCGCTCACGAGATCCGTCAGCCGAAGGACCTCGACCTCCCGGGCGCCCGGCAGGGATGGACCGAGAAGGAGATGAAGCTCGCGCGACAGCTGCTGGACACGCTCAGCGGCGCGTGGGATCCCCGCGAGTACAAGGACACCTACACCGATGCGCTCCGCGAGGTCATCGAGGCCAAGATCGAGGGCAAGTCGATCGTGACGCCGGAGATGCCGAAGCGAGCGCGCGTGCTCAACCTGATGCAGGCGCTCGAGCGAAGTCTGCGCGAGCGGCCGGCGGCGAAGGCGCCCGGCCGGCCCGGGCTGACGGCGCGGCGGCGTCCGCGGAAGGCCTCGCGCAAGGCGGCCTAGGTGGGCGCCGCCGAGCCCGGGACGGTCGCCGCGAGGCGCCGGCCGTCGGTCACTCTGCGGGCGACCCTGACCCTGATGCTGGCGGGCTGCGCCGGGATCCCGACCGGACCCAGCGTGCTGGTGCTGCCGGGTGATGGCAAGAGCACCGAGCAGTTCCGCGCCGAGGACGCCCGCTGCCGTCAGGGCGCCGCCTCCGAGCTCCAGTCCACCCCGAAGGGAGTCGTGTCGGCGCAGGGGCGCTACGACATGGCGTACATGCAGTGCATGTACGCCGAGGGCAACCAGATTCCCCTGCCCGGGCGCGGATGGCGGTCCCGGGCGATCGATCGTCCGCCCGCGCTGCCGGAGGGCGTCCAGCCTTCTCCCGCGGGCCCCCCGACGCAGGCTCCGACGCCGACTCGCTAGCCGCGCGGCCCGAGGGATCTGCCCTGCGTCGGTCTCACACTCTTGGCCGGTCCGCACGATCTGGCGCAGCACATCCGTCAGGAAACGCGGACGCCGGCTGAACCGGGTGCGAAACCGCCTTCAGCTCGCCGCCTCTCCCTTTACTTGGTCGACTTCATCGACCCGCTCGGCGCTGGCCCGTTGTCCTTGAGTCCCAGCTCGATGCTGACCGAATCGCCCTTCTTGACCGCGGCCAGTGCCTCCGGCGGGAAGTGGAGTTTCATCGATCCCTCCCGCGTCTTGACGTCGACCCAGCCCCTCTTGGCGTCGACTTTCGTGACCTGGCCCTCCATGGTGTGATGGCCCATCATCTCCCCGGCCGGCTTCGGGGCCTGGGCCGAAACGGTGGTCGTGGTGGCCAGCAGCAGCAGGCCGGCCGTCGCTGCAAGCACTCTCGTCGTCGTCATTGCCGTTCCTCCGTCCTGGTCGTCACTGATTGGTCTCGTCACGCGGCATCGCGTCCGAGCAGCGGCGGGCAGTAGATCAGCTCGGCGCCGCAGCGGGCCCACTCGCGCTCGAAATACGCGGCGTCCTCCCGCGACCTGGGGTTGACGCCCAGCACGATGCCGCCTTCTCGAATTCCACGGTCGTACAGGCGGGCGCGGTCTTCCGGGATCCCGTACCCGATGAGTCCGCCAAGGAGGGCGCCGATGGCGCCGCCGGTGCCGGCGCCGGTGAGCGCGGCCGCCAGCGTGCCCATGGCGATGATCGGCAGTCCCGGCACCGCGATGCCCGCGGCCGCGAGCCCGGCGAGCAGCGCGCCCAGGCCGCCGCCGGCCACGGCGCCCACGCCCGCGCCCTCCGCGGCCCTGGTGCCCAGATCGGTGTGCTCGGCGTCGGTGTCGGCGAAGTGGCGCCTCCGCGTCTCCTCGGACATCAGCAGGCTCACGTCGTCCCGGCCATAGCCGCGACCCGTCAGCGTTCCGTACGCGCGCTCCGCGCTGTCCCGGTCGCGGAACATTCCGGTCATGATCGTCGGTTGGTCATCTGTCATCGGGCCATCTCCCCCGCCACGATTTCCCTCTCGCAGGCGCAAGCCCGATGCCAGTCACTCGGTCGTCTCCGGACGAGGCAGGGCGGCCTGGGCTTCGGCCGCAGGCCGGCGCACCAGCTCGTACACGGCGCTGTTGCCGCCGGCGACAACATCAACTCACGGTGGCGCGCGCGGAAGCGCTTTTGGGGAGCATCTCCTTGCGCTCCCTGAGCAGCGCCTTGACTTCGTAGGCACGAGTCTCGGTCAGCGGGTATTTGAGCAGGAGCACAACGCTGACGAGGCAGAGCACCGGCGGAAGGCCGATTTCCCAGGCGCGTATCCACAGCATGGTGGGAGCGCTTTGTGTCGTCGCGCCCTCGACGAAGCCCGTCCAGCGCGCGAGGTACGCGCTGAGGACCGTCGCGATGGAGACGGCCACTTTCCACCACCAGTTGTACGCGGCAAAATACATCCCTTCGCGTCGGAGGCCGGTGGCGAGTTCATCCTCGTCGCAGATGTCGGCGATCATCGCGTTCACAAGAGAGAAGCAGAACACCATGCCGAGCGAGAGGCAGATCGTCGGGATAAACGTGAGCCGCGGCAGCGCGGGGTTGTAGCAGACGATCTTCACAAGGTTGCCTGCGATGATGATCAGGAGAGCCAGGATGACCGTCGTGCGCTTTCCGAGGCGCTGGGAGAGCAGTGTCATGGGCGCAACACCGGCGATGCCGACCAGAGCCCACAGCGTGCCATTCTGGGCCATGAGGGAGGACGCCGCGGCATGGTCGCCCCCGTACAGGAAGAAGATGGTGATGAAATTGTTGAATCCCATCACGAGTTGAAATCCGACGATCAGGAGGACGAACGCGGAGACCAGGCGCACGAATGTGCGATTACGGTACGTGGTCGCAAAGCTCTCCAGGATCGGAACGGGCTTCTGCGCGGTGGCTTGCCTGAGCTTCCCTTCCCGGCACACGAACGCGCATATCAGAGCCGAGGCCGTGAGAAACACGCTCATCCCGAGGCAGACCCATTTCACACCGGCGACGGCGTCTCCGCCGAACATCGGGCGGTTCGCCAGAAAGTACACCCAGGGCAGCGTGAACGCGCCGACATTGCCGATGAAACTCGCGTAGGCGAAGAGGCTGGTCTTCTCGTGATAGTCCTCGGTCATCTCGAGACCCAGCGCGCCGTGCGGTATCGCGTACACCGGCACGACGGTGTAGAAGAACAGGGAGGCCACGACGAAATAGGCGAACATGCCCTCCCTGCTCCAGTCACGCGGCACGGTCCACAGGAGCCAGAATGCCAGACCGACGAGGACGCCTCCGGTGACCAGGAATGGAATACGCCGTCCGAACCGCGAGCGGCTGTTGTCCGACATGTTTCCGAGAAAGGGATCGACGAACGCGTCCCACAGTCGCGGAAACGCCTGTGCCCAGTTGATCCAGACGATGCTCACCCCCAAGCCGACCACGTAGACGAGTCCGGTGAGCTGCTGCACGGAGTTGACAGCCACGATCGTGACGATCGCGCCAAGGCCGTAGGCGACCTTCTGGGATCGCGGGATCCGGTCCTCGGCGGCCGTGGCCTGTTGGGTATGAGCGCGCATGATTGGCGATCAGGGCCCGAACGTACCAGCGGCCGGCGAGGCGCTGTCCCCCACCGGCCGCGGCTGCGAGTGTCCGCATCGATCCCGCTTCCAGACGCAACCCCGCGCGACCATCAACGGCAGGCGTCGTCTAGGCGCGCATCGCTTCAAATGGTGGAGGGTAAGGGATTCGAACCCTCGACCTCGGCGTTGCGAACGCCGCGCTCTCCCAACTGAGCTAACCCCCCGGAACGAAGCCCTCGTATTCTACATGCTGACGGCGGCCACTCCAACCTCGGCGCGTCACGGCTTGCGGGAGCCGTCGGCGGCCCGGTCGAGCAGCGGCCCCAGCAGGTCCATCGGGAGCGGGAAGAACGTGGTGGTGTTCCGCTCGGAAGCGATCTCGCGCATCGTCTGCAGGTAGCGGAGCTGGACGGCGACCGGGAAGCGCATGAGCACCTCGGCCGCCTCGCCGAGCTTGGCGGCGGCCTGGAACTCGCCCTCGGCGTTGATCACCTTGGCCCGGCGCTCCCGCTCGGCCTCGGCCTGCTTGGACATGGCGCGCTGCATGTCCTGCGGCAGGTCGATCTGCTTGACCTCCACGGTCGACACCTTCACCCCCCACGGCTCGGTGTGCTCGTCGATGATCCGCTGCAGCTGCTGGTTCACCTTGTCGCGGGCCGCCAGCAGGTCGTCCAGCTCCATCTGCCCGAGCACGCTGCGGAGCGTGGTCTGGGCCAGCTGGGAGGTCGCGTACATGTAGTCCTCGACCGACAGGAACGCCTGCTCGGGGTTGATGACGCGGAAGAAGATCACGGCGTTGACCTTGATCGAGACGTTGTCGCGCGTGATCACGTCTTGGGGCGGCACGTCGGTGGCGATCGTGCGCAGGCTGATGCGCTGGCGGACCTTGTCGATGAACGGGACCAGCAGGATCAGGCCCGGCCCGTTGCCGTCCCCACCCGGGTTGAACACGGCCTTGGTCTTGCGGCCGAGCCGGAAGATGATGACGCGCTCGTACTCCGGCACCACGCGGATGAAGGAGCCGAGGAAGAACACGACAGCGGCCACGACGACGAGGGTCAGCAGCCAGTCGACGGAGATCATGCGGGGCCCCCCTCTCCGGTCTTCTCGACGGTGAGCGTCAGTCCGTTCACGCCGACCACCCGTACGCGCGCGCCCTCCTCCACCGGCGTGCCGCGCGCCACCGCTCGCCACAGCTCGCCGTGGACGAGGACCTGGCCCTCCGGGCTGAGCGCGCCCCGGGCGACGCCGGTCTCGCCGACCAGCGCCGGCGCCCCCACCGGCGAGCGGGCCGCCAGCGCGCGCACGCCGGCCGCGATCACGAACAGGAAGACGCCGGCGGTGGCGCCGACGGTGGGAATGATCACACGCCAGGACACGCGGAAGCCGATCTCGGGTGCGTCGAACAGCATCAGCGAGCCCAGCGCCATGGCCACGGTACCCCCTACCGCCAGCACGCCGTGGCTGACCACCTTGATCTCGGCGATCAGCAGCACGATGCCGAACAGGATCAGCAGCAGCCCCGCATAGTTGATGGGCAGGCTCTGGAACGCGAAGAAGGCCAGGATGAGGGAGATGCCGCCGATGACGCCGGGGAGCACCACGCCGGGGTTGGACAGCTCGAAGAACAGGCCCAGCATGCCGAGCATCATCAGGATGTAGGCGACGTTGGGATCGGTGATGACGTTCAGCACGCGGTCGCGGAAGCCGATCTCGATCGGCTTCACGGGCGCCCCGCGGGTCTGCAGCGTGGCCGGTCCCCGCGCCATCTTCACGCTGCGCCCGTCGACCTTGTCCAGGAGGTCGGGTACCGAGTCGGCCACCAGGTCCACGACCTTGAGCTTGATGGCCTCGCGCTCGGTGATGGACACCGACTCCCGCACGGCCTTCTCCGCCCAGTCGGCGTTGCGCCCGCGCTCCACCGCGAGCGTGCGCACGAACGCCGCGGCGTCGTTCTCGATCTTCTTGAGGCTCTCTTTGTCGATACCGCCGCCGACGGCGACCGGATGGGCGGCGCCGATGTTGGTGGCCGGGGCCATCGCGGCCACGTGGGCGGCCATGGTGATGAAGACGCCGGCCGACGCCGCCCGGGCCCCGGTGGGCGCCACGTAGACGATCACCGGGATCTCGGCGTTCAGCAGGCGCTGGCAGATCAGCCGCATCGACCGCTCGAGACCCCCGGGCGTGTCCAGCTGGATGACGAGGACGCTGGCGCCGTCGGCCTGGGCTCGGCTCAGCGCGCTCTCCACCAGCCGGACCGTCACCGGGCTGATGACCCCGTCGATCTGGATCGTCGCGACGGGGGCCGCGGCCGGAGCCGGCCGCGGCGTCAGGACCGCGGCGGCCAGCAGCGCCAGCGCCACCGCGAGCCCGCGGGTCATCGCTCCAGCGCCATCACGCCGAGCAGCTCGAAGGCCAGGTTGGCGGCCATCAGCGCGGTGATCTGGCCGGGCCCGTCGTACGGGGGCGAGACCTCCACCACGTCGGCGCCGACCAGCGCGGTGCCGGCCAGGGCCCGGACCAGGCACAGCGCTTCCCACGAGGTGAGCCCACCCACCTCGGGCGTGCCGGTCGCCGGCGCGTATGCCGGATCGAGGGCGTCGATGTCGAACGAGCAGTAGAGGGGGCCGCCGCGCAGACGGGCCAGTCGCCCGGTGGCCCAGGCCAGGCCCTGCTCCTTGATCGGCTCGATCCGGAGCACCTCGATGCCGTGCTCGGCGTGAAACGCGAAGTCGTCGTCGCCGTACAGCGGGCCGCGGATGCCGACCTGCACGAAGCGCGTCGTGTCGATCAGCCCCTCCTCCACCGCCCGACGGAACGGGGTGCCGTGAAAGAGCTTGCTGCCGAAGTACTCGTCCCAGGTGTCGGGGTGCGCGTCGAAGTGCACGACGCCCAGGGGGCCGTGCCGGCGGGCCAGCGCGCGGAGGATCGGCAGGGTGATCGAGTGGTCCCCGCCCACGCAGAGCGGCCGGGCGCCGTCGGCCAGGACGGCGCCGACGCGCTGCTCGATCGCCGCGTGGGTGCGCTCGATGGAGATCGGCACCACGTCCACGTCGCCGCAGTCGGCGACCCGGAGGCGGTCGAACGGATGGACCTTCAGGACCGGGTTCCAGGGCCGGATGAGCGAGGACTGCTCCCGCACGGCCCGCGGACCGAAGCGCGCGCCCGTGCGGTAGGAGACGCCGCCGTCGTACGGGACGCCGAGCAGCGCCACGTCGAGCCCGGCCGCCGAGTCGACGGCCGGCAGGAGCATGAAGGTCGCCACCTGCCCGAACCGCGGCGAGACGAACGGGTTGCGCGGACCGGGCGGCGTCATGCGCTCAGAGCCGCGTGCGCAGGGCGGCCACGGCGTGGGCGAGCAGCGAGACGTCCTCGGAGGAGCTGTACACGGAGAAGCTCGCCCGGGCGGTTCCGGTGATGCCGTACCGGTGCATCAGCGGCTGGGCGCAGTGATGACCGGCCCGCACCGCGATCCCCTCCTGGTCGAGCAGCGCCGCGACGTCGTGCGGGTGAAGACCGGCCACGCTGAACGCGACGACCGCACCCCGGTCGACGGCGGCGTGCGGCCCGTACACGGTCACCCCGGGCACCGCCTGCAGCAGCTCCACCGCCTGGCGGGCCAGCGCGCGCTCGTGCTCGGCCACCCGCTCCATCCCCAGCTTCTCCAGGTACTCGACGGCGGCGGTCAGGCCGACCGCCTCGGCGACGGGTGGCGTGCCCGGCTCGAACCGCCACGGCAGGTCGTTCCAGCGAGCCCGGTCGATCCAGACCTCCTTGATCATCTCGCCGCCGCCGCGGGTGGGCTCCAGCGCCTCCAGCGCGTCACGGCGACCCCACAGCACCCCGATTCCGGTCGGCCCCAGCATCTTGTGGCTGGAGAAGACATAGAAATCGCATCCCAGCAAGGACATATCGAGCGGCAGATGAGGCGCGGCCTGAGCCCCGTCCAGCACCGTGACGGCGCCGGCGGCCCGGGCCCTGGCGCACAGCCGGGCGACAGGGGTGATCGTGCCGAGCACGTTCGAGACGTGGGCGAAGGCGACCACGCGAGTGCGCGGTCCGAGCAGCTCGTCGAATGCCCCCTCGTCGAGCATGCCGTCGGCGGTCACCGGGACGGCGCGCACGGTGACGCCGCGACCGCGAGCCGCCATCTGCCACGGGATGATGTTGGAGTGGTGCTCCAGCTCGGTGACGAGGATCTCGTCGCCGGCCCGCAGCGTGCGACCCAGCGCGTCGGCGACGAGGTTGACCCCGTCGGTGGTCCCCCGGGTGAAGACGACTTCCTCCCGGCCGGCGGCGCCGATGAAGCGCTGGACGCGGTCGCGGGCGGTCTCGTACAGGGCGGTCGCCTCCTCGCCCAGGGTGTGGATCGAGCGATGGACGTTGGCGTGGCTCCTCTCGTAGTACTGGGACATCGCCTCGATCACCGTGCGCGGCTTCTGGCTGGACGCGGCCGAGTCGAGGTACACGAGCCGGTGGCCGTTGACGATCCGTTCGAGGATCGGAAAGTCGCCGCGGGTCGCCTCGTCGAGTCTCATGGCTGGAGCGCCTTCTGGAGCACCGTGATCGGCAGGGTCACGCAGCGCATCCGGGTGGGACGGATGTCCGCCTGCAGGACGGCCAGCACGTCCTCCGTGGACACTCGCGAGGCCTCGACGGCCGGCCGACGCTCGGCCAGCTCGGCGGTCACGTCCGCCGAGGCCGTGCAGATGGCGCAGGAGTCCCCCGCGAAGCGGACGCGCTCGACGGCGCCGTCGGCCACACGCACCATCATGCGCACGCGATCGCCGCACAGCGGGTTGACGTCCTCGGCCACGCTCGTGGCGTCGGCCAGGTCTCCCCGGAACCGCGGCCGACGCCAGCGGTCGCGGATGGCCTCGCTGTAGAACCCGACCCCCGCGGCCGGTGTCACTCCAGCTCCCCCCGGGCCGCGTTCGCCCGGTACGGCGGAAACCGGTAGGCCATCTCGCGCGACAGCAGACCGCCGTGCCCCAGGGCGGCGAGCTCCCGGTTGCCGACGGGTTCGCCCGCGAGCAGTCGCGGCAGCACGAGATCGAACGTCGTCGCCTGCGAGAACATCCCGCACGTCGGCATCCCCAGCACGGGCAGGCCGTCCCAGCGGGCCAGCCACAGCAAGCTGCCCGGATGCGCGGGCGCGCCGTGACGCTCCATGCTCGCCCCGAGCAGCGTCAGTCCGCCGAACACGGGGTCCAGCGGGTCGAGCGCCGAGGCGCCGGCGACGATGAGCACGTCGGCCCCGTCCGCGCGGAGAGCGCGGAGCTCGTCGGCCACCGACCGGTCCGACGGACCCGCGAAGCGCACCGGCTGCAAGCGACCGCCGAGCCAGTCGATCTTCTGCCTGAGCGCGGACTCGAAGCGCGCCCGCTGCCGAGCGTCGAGGCTCTCGCGGGCCACCGCCCCGATCGTCGCGGGGCGGAAGCCGGCGACCGCGACGGCGCCTCTCGCCGCCGCCGCGAGGCTCTCGACGGCGCGCAGCGCGGTCTCGGCGATGGCGAGTGGGGTCACCTTCGCCTTGGCGACCACCTCGCCGGGCTCGACGGGCTGCCCGTCGAAGAGCGTGAACACCGAGACCCCCTCGTGCACGTTGATCTCGGTCAGGGCGGTCGTGCGGACCCGCAACAGCCCGCGCCGCGTCGCCCCCAGCGTCCACTGCCCTCCGATGTAGCCGCGCACCTCCGCGCCCTCGCCCACGACCGCCGCGGCCAGCCGCCGCCCGGCCTCCTCCTCGTGGACGTCGCCGGGCTCGAGCGCGAGCAGGTGGATCTCGTCCCACGGCACGTTCAGCAGCGTGCGGGCCACGTCGCCGTCGACGCGGGCTCCCTTCGGCGCGGCGACCTTGCCGGCCGCGTCGCGCACGTCGTGACACAGCACGCGTCCCAGTAGGACGTCCTCGGTGGCGGTCTCGCGCCGCTGGGCGATGGCCTTCACGGCAGCAGATCGCCTCCGGCCGGTCCGGGAGAACGCGGGTCGGTCCTGGACATGGTGAGGCTCGTCCTCCCGTCAGCGGGTTCCGCGAGCGCTCATAGGCTGGCCGGAGGCGCCGGCGCGAACCATCTGGATCTCGGCCAGCACGGCCAGCGCGATCTCGGGAGCGCTGCGCGCGCCCAGATCGAGGCCGATGGGCACTCGCACACGGGCCAGGCTGGCCTCGTCGACGCCCTCCTCGCGGAGCAGCTTCAGGATCGCCGTCCCGCGCCGGCTCGAGCCGAGCATCCCGATGTAGCCGACCGGGCTGGCCAGGACCTGGCGCAGCACCGGCAGGTCGTACTTGTAGTCGTGCGCCACCAGCACGAGCGCCGTGCTGGCGATGAGCGGATAGCCGGCCACCAGCTCGGAGGGAATGCCGATCTGGAGGTCGTCGGCGTCGGGAAAACGCTCGCGCGTCGCGAACCGCGGACGACCGTCGAGGACGGCGGTGCGGTAGCCGAGCGTGCGCGCGAGCGTGATCAGCGGCATGGCGACGTGACTGGCGCCGACCACGAGCAGCAGCGCCGGCGGGACCACCACCTCGACGAACGCGCGGACGCCCTCGAGCAGGAGGGTGCGCGACGACCCGGCCGCCATGGCGGCGCGGGCCTCGGCGGCGAACCTCTCGTCGAGGAACGCGTTGCCGAGGCTGCCCTCGACGGCGCCCTCGTCGAGCACGAGCAGCTTGCCCGCCTCGCCTTCCAGGCGGGTGACGATGGCGGCGCGGCGGCCGGCCCGGGCGTGGGCGTGAGCCCGGTCGTAGAAGCGCGACGCGGTGTCGTCGCGGCGGTCCAGGGCCAGCGGCTCCACGAACACCTCGATCGTTCCGCCGCAGGTCAGCCCGATCTCCCACGCTTCCTCGTCGCCGAGATCCAGCTGGAGCAGGCGCGGGCGCATGCTGCTCAGGACGTCCTCGGCCTCCTCGATGACCTGTGCGTCGACGCAGCCGCCGATGGTGACGGAGCCGACGATGTCGCCGCGTTCGCCGACGACCATCTTGGCCCCTTCCTTCCGTGGGGTGGTCCCGCGCGTGTTGACCAGGGTCGCCACGGCCACCCGGCCCTGGGTCCGTCGCAATTCGTCAATGCGATCGAAGGGTTCCGTCACGGCACGTTCATCATACGCTCGGATGCCCGAAAACGAAACGCGAGGTTGCGTCGCCGGCGGCGCGCCGGGCCGCCGGCGTTGGCCCGGGTGGACGGGACGCGCCGCCGGCGAGCGCTACAGGTGCAGGCGGTCGGCAAGCTCGCGCAGCGCGGCGAGGTTGTGGGCGGCCGCGAAGTGGTCGACGAGCGGCAGCGCGGCGGCCATGCCGCGGGTCAGCGGCTGATAGGACGGGTTGCCGAGCAAGGGGTTGAGCCAGATCACCCGCCCCGCCCGCCGCTTGATGCGCAGCAGCTCGGTGGCCAGCACCTCGGGGTCGCCGGTGTCCCAGCCGTCCGAGAGCAGGATCACGATGGTCCGCCGGTCCACCAGGTGGGGCCAGTGGCGATTGAACTCGGCCAGCGACTCGCCGATGCGGGTGCCGCCCGACCAGTCGCGCACGCTCTGCAGGCGCCGCAGCACCTCGCGGTAGGAGCGCGCGCGAAGATAATCGGTCACCCGCGTGAGGTGGACGGAGAACGTGAACGTCTCGACGCGCGCGAAGACGTGCTGGAGCGCGAACAGGAACTGCAGTAGGAATCGGCTGTAGAGGTCCATCGACCCCGACACGTCGCAGAGCAGTACCAGGCGCACCTTGCGCCGCTTGCGCTGCCGGTACCGCAGCTCGATGATCTCCGCGCGCGTGAGGTTGGCGCGCAGCGTCCGCCGGAGGTCGAGCCGCCCGCGCCGCCGCACGGGCCGGCGCCGGCGGCTCACGCGCCGGGCCAGGCGGCGGGCGATCTGCACGGTCAGCCGCAGGAGCTCGTCCAGCTGGTCGGCGCTGAACGTCGAGAAGTCGCGGGCGACCAGCGCTTCGGTCTCCGAGGCGACCGGAACCCCGAGCGGTTCGCCACCGTCCTCGGCGTCGTCCTCCTCGCCCCACCCCTCGAGCTCCAGCCGTTCCTTGCGGGCGCCCTGGCTGTCGATGGGCGGCTCCGGCGAATCACCCGGCAGCGTCGGGCCGGCCAGCGCCTCCGCCACCGCGTCGGCCTCCGTGCGGCGTCGCCAGAAGGCCTCGAAGCAGCGGTCGAAGATCGCCACCTCTTCCGGGCGGGTGACGAGCAGCGCCCGGAGGCCGAGATAGACCTCCTGGCGGTCGGCGAGGTCGAGGTGCTCGAGCCCGCGGGCGGCGTCGATGGCCTGGCGGGGCGTGATCGGCAGCGATTGCCGGCGCAGCAGTGTCGCGAAGTCCACGATCGCGCGCGTCAGCGAACGCTCAGCCACGGGCCGCCCGCGCGAGACCGCGCCCCACGCGCGAGGCTAGACGGAGGCCTGGAGGAACGGGGCCAGGCCGCCCTTGCTCATCTCGGCGCGGAAGCGCTTGATGTCGTCGGCGTCCTTGAGGACGCAGCCGAGCGTCTCGGTGACCAGCGTCTCGTCGAGGTGATCGGCGTGCAGCCCGGCCAGGGCCGTGGCCCAGTCGAGCGTCTCGGCGACGCCCGGCACCTTGGCCAGGCGGACCCGCCGGAGCGACTCCATGAAGCGTCCGACCTCGCGGGCCAGGCGCCCGTTGATCCCGGGCACCTTGCGCTCGACGATGGCGATCTCCTTGTCGAAGGCCGGATAGTCGATCCAGAGGTACAGGCACCGCCGGCGGAGCGCGTCGCTCAGCTCCCGCGTGCGGTTGGAGGTCAGGATCACGTGGGGCGGGTGCGTGGCCTTCAGGGTGCCGATCTCGGGGATGGTCACCTGCCAGTCCGAGAAGACCTCGAGCATGAACGCCTCGAACTCCTCGTCGGCGCGGTCCACCTCGTCCACGAGCAGCACCGGCGACTGCTCCTGGGTGATGGCCTGCAGCAGCGGTCGCTTGAGCAGGAACGGCTCGGAGAAGATCTCGTGCTCTTCCTGGTCCACGGCGCGATGGGCGCCCTCGTGCAGCTTGATGTGCAGCAGCTGCTTCTGGTAGTTCCACTCGTACAGGGCGGCGGCGGCGTCGAGCCCCTCGTAGCACTGCAACCGGATCAGGTTGGTCTCGAGCATGCGGGCCATGACCTTGGCGACCTCGGTCTTGCCGACGCCGGCGTGGCCCTCGATGAGCAGCGGCTTGCGCAGGCTGAGCGCCAGGTGGACCGAGGTCGCCACCGGGGCGTCGGTGACGTACTCGGCGGCCTCCATCAGCCCCTGGATCTTCCGGATCTCCTCGCGCACGAGTCGCTATTGTACATGAAGACGCGTGTAGTCCTCGGGAGTGTCGACGTCCGGCGGCATCGCGGCGTCGATCGGCACGCGGGCCACGCGATCGCGCCGGGCCTGCACGACGGCGCGGGCGCCGGCGTCGCCGTCGAGGGCGCGCAGCTCGCCGAAGGTCTCGGCGGCGAACAGCACCGGCGTGCCCTGCACGCCGCGGTAGACGGGCGCCACGATCGCCCGGCCCGTCTCCTCGTACGCGCGCAGGAGCGCGCCGATCACGCCCTGCGGGAGGTGGGGCTGGTCGCCGAGCGCGACCAGCACGGCCGAGGTCTCCGGCGCGAGCGCGGCCACGCCGACCGCGATGGACGAGCCCTGCCCGGCCTGGGGATAGGGATTGACGGCGAAGCGCACCGCCAGTCCGGCGAGCGCCGTCCTGATCCGGTCGTCGTCGGCGCCGGTGACGACAACGAGATCATCGACGTGCGGACGCACGACCTCCACGCTCCACCGCACGACGGCCTTGCCCCGGAGCTCGAGCAGGAGCTTCTGCCGTCCCATCCGCCGGGCCAGCCCCGCCGCCAGGACGATTCCGGCGATCATCCCGGCCGGCCCGAGCCGGCGGCCGCGGCGGCTAGCCCCGTGCTCGCTTGACCGCCGCCTCGATCGCCCGGCGGGCGAAGACGCGGCACAGGTGCGACTTGTACTCGACCGAGCCCTGCAGGTCGGCCTGCACGTCCACGCCCTCGGCGGCCTTCTGGGCCGAGGCCTCGATGGTGGCGGCATCCAGCTGCTTGCCGACCAGGCCGGCCTCGACGCCCTTGGCCCGCACCGCGACGCTCCCGGCGCCGGTGATGCCGACGCCGGCCTTGGTGCAGGTGCCGTTCTTGTCGAGCGTCAGCGCCGCGCAGACGCCGACGATCGCGAAGCGCGAGGCCGGGTGCGGGAACTTCAAGTAGGCGGCGCCGCTGCCGGCGGGCCACACGGGGATCCGGACCTGGGTCAGCAGCTCGTTGTCCTTGAGCGCTGTCGACATGAGCCCCTGGAACCAGCCGTCCACCTTCACGGTGCGCTTGGCCTTGGCTCCTTCGCAGACGAACTCGAAGCCGAGCGCGATGGCGGTGGCCGGCATGTCGGCGGCCGGATCGGCGTGGGCCAGCGAGCCCCCGATCGTGCCCTTGTTGCGCACGGCCGGGTCGCCGATCAGGGCGGCCGTCTCGGAGACGACCGGGACCTTGGCCTTCAGCGCCTTGGACGACTCCACTTCCCAGTGGGTGGTCATGGCGCCGACCGCGACGACCCCCTTCTCCTCCTTGATGCCGGTCAGCCCGCTGACCTTGCGCAGGTCGATGAGGTTCTTCGGCTGCGCCAGGCGGAGCTTCATCATCGGCACCAGGCTGTGACCGCCGGCCAGCAGCTTGGCGTCGTCGAGCTTGTCGAGCAGCTTCAGCGCCTCCTTGACGGTGCCGGGAGCGTGATACTCGAACGCGGCTGGATACATGCTCGTCTCCTCTGTCTGTCGCTCGACGTTCCCCGCTATCGCTTCGCGTTCTGGATGGCGCTCCACACCCGTTCGGCGCTGAGCGGCATGGTCTCGATGTGGTCGATGCCCAGCGGCGCCAGCGCATCGACGACGGCGTTGACCACCGCCGGGGTGGCCGCGATCGTCCCGGTCTCGCCGGCGCCCTTGACGCCGAGCGGGTTCACCGGGGTCGGCGTCACCGTCCGGTCGGTCTCGTACATGGGCAGCATGTCGGCCTTCGGCAGCGCGTAGTCCATCATCGTGCCGGTCATCAGCTGCCCGGAGGCCTCGTCGTAGACCGCGCCCTCGCAGAGGGCCTGCCCCACGCCCTGCGCGATCCCGCCGTGGACCATCCCGTCCACGATCATGGGGTTCATCACGTTGCCGACGTCGTCGACCGCCACGTAACGGAGGATCGTGACGCGGCCCGTGTCGCGATCGACCTCCACGACACAGGCGTGGGCGCCGAACGGGAAGCAGAAGTTCGACGGATCGTAGAAGGAGGTTTCCTCCAGCCCCGGCTCGAGCCCCTCCGGGAAGTTGTGCGGCACGTAGGCGGTGAGCGAGACGGCGCCGAACGGCACCGCCTTGCCGGGCGCGCCGCGCACCTGGAACTGCCCGTTCGCGTACTCGATGTCGCCGGGCGAGGCCTCCATCAGGTGCGCCGCGATCTTCTTGCCCTTCTCCTTGATCTTGTTCAGCGACATCAGGATGGCGGTGCCGCCGACCGACGCCGACCGGCTGCCGTAGGTGCCCATGCCGAACGGGATCTGGCCGGTGTCGCCGTGCACGATCTCGACCTGCTCGATCGGGATCCCGAGCTCGTCGGCCACCAGCTGGGCGAAGGTCGTCTCGTGGCCCTGGCCGTGGGAGTGCGAGCCCGTGTAGACCGTCACCATGCCGGTCGGATGCACCCGCACCTTGCCCGACTCGTACAGTCCGGCGCCGGCGCCGAGCGCGCCGACGAGCTTGGAGGGCGCGATCGAGCAGGCCTCGATGTAGGCGGAGAAGCCGACGCCGAGGAGCCGGCCCTCCTTGCGGGCGGCGTCCTGCTCGGCCCGGAACTTCCGGTAGTCGAAGATCTGCAGGAGCTTGTCGAAGGCGCCGGCGTAGTCGCCGCTGTCGTAGGCCACCGCCACCAGCGTCTGGAACGCCCCCGAGAACCTGGGGATGAAGTTCCGCCTGCGCAGCTCGGCCGTGTCCATCCCGATGGCGCGGGCGCCGGCCTCGACCATCCGCTCCAGGACGTAGGCCGCCTCGGGGCGGCCGGCCCCGCGATAGGCGTCGACGGCCGTCGTGTTGGAGAACACGCCCGTCACCTGGCAGTGGATGGCGCCGATCGCGTACACGCCGTTGAGCAGCGTGCCGTACAGGAAGGTGGGGATGGCCGGCGCGAACGTCGACAGGTAGGCGCCCAGGTTCGCGGTCGTCTTCACCCGCAGCCCCAGCATTTTGCCGTCGCGGTCCAGGGCCAGCTCGGCGTCGGTCACGTGGTCGCGGCCGTGGGCGTCCGTGACGTAGGCCTCCCGCCGGCTCGCGGTCCACCGGACCGGCCGCTTCAGGGCGCGAGCCGCCCAGGAGCAGACCACCTCCTCGTTGTAGAGGAAGACCTTCGACCCGAACCCGCCGCCGACGTCGGGCGCGATGACCCGGACCTTGTGCTCGGGGATGCCGAGCACGAAGGCGCACATCAGCAGCCGGTGGACGTGGGGATTCTGGGAGGTCACCCACAGCGTCAGCTCGCCGTTGGCCTCGTCGTAGCGCGCGGCGCACGCCCGCGGCTCCATGGCGTTGGCGACGAGGCGCTGGTTGACGATGCGCTTCTTCACGGTGACCGCCGCGTTGCGGAACGCGGCGTCGGTGGCGGCGGCGTCGCCGATCTCCCACTTGAACGCCACGTTGCCGGGGGCGCCGGCGTGCAGCTGGGGCGAGGCGGCCGCGGCCGCCCGGTCCGTGCTCGTGATCGCCTTGAGCACCTCCCAGTCGACCTTCACCTTCTCGGCCGCGTCCACCGCGGCCTCGTGACTCTCGGCGATGACCACCGCGACCGGATCGCCGACGTGACGGGCGGCGTCGGCCGTCAGCGGCATGTGCGGCACCATCGCCAGGTCCTGGACCACGCCGGGGATGTTCTTCGCCTTGCGGAGGTCCCAGCCGCAGGGCAGCGAGTTGACCCCGGTCATGTCGCTGCCGGTGAAGACGGCCACCACGCCCGGATGCGTGCGCGCCGCGGTCGTGTCGATCTTGCGGATGCGGGCGTGGGCGTGAGGACTGCGGACGAACGCCGCGTAGGTGGCGCCGGGCAGCTTGACGTCGTCGACGTAGGTCCCCCGCCCGGTGATGAACCGTGGATCCTCGCGCCGCTTGATCGACTTGCCGAGCACGCGCTCAACGGTGGCCGTGGCCATGACGCCGCCTCACTTCTTCCCGGCGGCCATCTGCTCGGCCGCCCACTGGATCGCCTTGACGATGTTGTGGTAGCCGGTGCAGCGGCAGAGGTTGCCCTCCAGCTGATGGCGGATCTGCTCCTCGGTCGGGTTCGGATAGCGCTCGAGCATCTGGCAGGCGGTCATGATCATGCCCGGCGTGCAGAAGCCGCACTGCAGCCCGTGCTTCTCCCAGAAGCCCATCTGGATGGGGTGCAGCTCGCCGTTCTTGGCCAGGCCCTCGATCGTCGTGATCGTGGCCCCGTCGGCCTGAACCGCGAACAGCGTGCACGCCTTCACGGCCTGGCCGTCCATCAGGATGGTGCACGCGCCGCACTGGCTGGTGTCGCAGCCGACGTGGGTGCCCGTCAGCCCGACCGTCTCACGAATGTAGTGCACCAGCAGGAGTCGAGGCTCCACTTCGTGACTGTGTGTCTGGCCGTTGATCGTGGTCTTGACTGGGAGTTTCACGACTCGTCCTCCAGATGGGGCGGTTAGTAGCGTGGCACCGTCTTGCGGGGAGCAAGCCTATGCCGTTCGCCGGAGGCTGTCAACGGCCACGCGCGCCGTTCGTCGAGCCGGTCAGGGGGAGAGGAACGCCCGCCGCCCGTCGGCGCGAGCCTGGTCGAGGACCTCGCGCACCGGCAGCGACTTCTCCCGGGCGATGCGGGCCACCTCGGCGAACTCCGGGGTGACCGTCACGACGCGATCGGCGAGCCGGGAGACCTTGAAGGCGAGCGCGCCGTAGGCGGTCGGCAGGGTGACGATCTCGCGGGCCAGCCGCGTCCGCCGCACCTCGCTCCAGCGCACGCCGATGGTCGGCGACTCCTCGAACAGCACGCGCGACAGCCCGCCCACGCGCTCGGGCGGGCACAGCGCGGTCAGCACCGTGCCGGGCCGGCTGCGCTTCATGATCACCGGGGTGAGGAAGACGTCGAGCGCGCCGGCGGCGAACAGCCGATCGATCAGGGGCTCGTAGAGCTGCGGGGACATGTCGTCGATCGTCGTCTCGACCTGGGCCACCGTCTCGTCGCCGTGGGTTTCCGTCGTCTCGCCCACGAAGCAGCGCAGGACGTTGGGCGTCTCCGTCAGCTCGCGGCCGCCGGCGCCGTAGCCGACCCGCTCGACGGTCATGGCCGGCATGCGGCCGGCGCCCGAGGCCAGGGTCGTGAGGATGGCCGCGCCGGTCGGCGTCACCAGCTCCGCCCGCACGCCGGTGTCGACGACCGGGAACCCGCGCAGCAGCTCGGCCGTCCCCGGCCCCGGGATCGGGATGCGCCCGTGAGCGCCCTCCACGAACCCGCCGCCGATCGGCAGCGCCGAGACGTGGACGGCGCCGGCACCGAGCAGGTGCAGGCCGATCGCCGCGCCGGTGACGTCGACGATCGCGTCCACCGCCCCGACCTCGTGGAAGTGCACCTCGTCCACCTCGCCGCCGTGCACCCGCGCTTCCGCCTCGGCCAGCCGCGTGAAGACGCGCGTGGCCGTGGTCACGATCGTCGGCGCCAGCCGGCTCGCCTGGAGGATGTCGGTGATGTCGCGCAGCCGCCGATGCGGGTGATCCACCCCGCGGTCGACCTCGACGTCGACCTTCGTGGCCCTGAACGCACCCCGCCGCACCGGCCGCGCGGCGAGCGTCCACCCCCCGACCCGCAGCTTCTCCAGCTCGGCCCGCAGCGCCGCGACCTCCACGCCGGCGTCGACCAGCGCTCCGAGGATCATGTCCCCCGACGCCCCGCTCGGACAGTCGAAGTACGCCACCCTCATCGGCGGCTCGGTGGTCGGGTCACGAGGTCATGCGGAGCGCGTCGGCGGCGCGCCGTCAGCGGATCTTGGCGACGAGGTGGTTGATCTGGCTGGCCTGATGCGCCGCGCCGTACCCGTTGTCGATGTTCACCACCGACACCCCGGGCGCGCAGGAGTTCAGCATCGTGAGGAGCGCGGCGAGCCCGTTGAGCGACGTGCCGTAGCCGACGCTAGTCGGCACCGCGATGACCGGCCGGTCGACGAGGCCGCCGATGACGCTGGGCAGCGCCCCCTCCATCCCGGCCACCGCCACGATCGCGTTGGCGTCACCGAGCAGCTCGCGATGGACCAGCAGCCGGTGCAGGCCGGCCACGCCGCAGTCCGCGAGACGCTCCACCCGGTTGCCGAGCGCCTCGGCGACCAGCGCCGCCTCCTCGGCCACCGGCAGATCGGCCGTTCCCGCCGCGGCCACGACGATCAGGCCGATGCCCTCGCTGCGCTCGGGTCGCACGACGAGCAGCCGGGGGACGGGATGGTACGCGCAGGGCACGCCGGTCGCCGCGACCGCCGCGGCCACGTCCGGCTCGCAGCGGGTGGCCAGCACGTTGGCATGGTGCGCGGACAGGCGAGACACGATCGCAACGATCTGCTCGACCGTTTTCCCCGGGCAGAAGACGGCCTCGGGGCCGCCGGCGCGAAGGGCTCGATGGTGGTCGACCCGGGCGAAGCCGAGGTCCTCGAACGGCAGCGCGGCCAGCCGGGCCAGCGCGGCGTCGACGTCGACGCGCCCGCCCTGGACGTCGCCGAGCAGGCGCCGGAGCGCGTCCTTATCCATGGCTCTTCCGCTTGACGCCGAGCAGCAGGTTGGCGCTGCCGGACTGGAACCCCGCCAGGTCGACGGTGACGTAGAGGTAGCCGAGCTCGCGCAGGCGGGTCACGATCGCCTCGTGGCGCCCGGCCTCCCAGAGTCGCGGGATCTCCTCGAGCGGGATCTCCAGCCGGGCGAGCCGGTCGTGGTGGCGCACGCGGAACTGGCGAAAGCCGAGCGAGCGCACGAACGACTCGGCGTCGTCCACCTGGCGCAGCTTCTCCGCCGTGATCCGGTCTCCGTACTGGAAGCGCGACGACAGGCACGCGAAGGACGGCTTGTCCCAGGTCGGCAGGCCGAGCGCGCGGGACAGGTCGCGGATCTCCTGCTTGGTGAGCTCCGCCTCGATCAGCGGCGCCCGCACGCCCCGGGCGGCGGCCGACTTCATGCCGGGCCGGTGATCGCCGAGATCGTCGAGGTTGGCGCCGTAGACGAGCGTGCCGATCCCCTCGCGCTCGGCGATCGGCCCCAGCCGTCCGAACAGCTCCTCCTTGCAGAAGAAGCAGCGGTTCGCCCCGTTGCTCGCGTACTCCGGGTTGGCCAGCTCCTCGGTGCGCACCACGACGTGGCGCAGCCCCATCCGGGCGGCCAGCCGCCGCGCTTCGGCCAGCTCCGCCGCCGGATAGGTCTCGGAGTCGGCCGTCACCAGCAGGGCCTGGGCGCCGAGGGCGTCGCCCGCCGCCCGGGCCAAGAGCGTGGAGTCCACGCCGCCCGAGAAGGCCACGACCACCCGCTGCATCTCGCGCAGCAACGCGACCAGCCGGGCGTACTTGGCGTCGAGCGCGGGAGGCAGGTTCACGCCGCCGCCTCGGCGGCCAGCCGCGCCAGAGGGACGAGGGGCCGCGCGCCCACGTGGGAGATCACCTCGGCGGCGGCCAGCGAACCGAGCCGTCCGCACGTCGCGAGGTCGCGCCCGCGGCTGAGGCCGAACAGGAACCCGGCGGCGTAGAGATCGCCGGCGCCCGTGGTATCCACCACGGCGCCGTGGCGGTGGGGCTCGATCACGAAGGCCTCGGCGCCGGCCACGACAACCGAGCCGCGCTCGCTCCGCGTGAGGGCGGCCACCGCGCAGTGGTGACGGACCTGCTCCCGCGCCGCCTCGAAGTCGGGCGCCTCGTAGAGGGCGCGGATCTCCGCCTCGTTGGCGAACAGGATGTCCACGTGCCGCTCGACCAGCTCCCGGAAGGCGGCGCGATGCCGGCCGACGCAGAAGGGGTCTGACAGCGTGAGCGCGACCCGGCGTCCCGCGGCGTGCGCGATGGCGGCCGCCGCCTGGAAGCCCCGCTGCGCCTCGGGCGGATCGAACAGGTAGCCCTCGAGATAGACGATCGCCGCGCTCTCGATCAGGTGCTTGTCGACGTCGGCGGGGCCCAGCTGGACCGAGGCGCCCAGGTACGTCGTCAGGGTGCGCTGCGCGTCGGGGGTGACGACGATGAGACACCGCCCGGTCGCGGGGCCGCTCGTCGTCGGGCTCGTCGTGTACCCCACGCCGACTGCGCGCAGGTCGTGACTGAAGACGTCGCCGAGCTGGTCGTCGCGCACCTTGCCGATGTAGTGCGCGCGCCCGCCGAACGAGGCGACGCCGACGATCGTGTTGGCGGCCGACCCGCCCGAGACCTCCACAGCGGGCCCCATCGCCGCGTACAGCTCGCGCGCCCGCCCCTCGTCCACCAGCTGCATCGCGCCCTTGGTGAGCCCCTGGGTGGCGAGGAAGGCGTCGCTCTCCTGGCTCAGCACGTCGACCAGCGCGTTGCCGATGCCGACGACGTCGAGGTCAGCCACGGCGGGTCTTCCTCGGCTTGGGGGGCGACAGCGGGAAGTACTTGCCGACGAGCAGCTCCAGCCGGCGCCGCGTCGCGATCGGGAACGTCGACGGCTCCGTGATGACCGCGCTGCGCAGCAGGTCCGGGCACGGGCACGCGCGGTCGGGGCTCACGGTCGGGATGACCCGCCGCAGCACGTCCTTGGCCGTGGCCACGTTGCGCAGCAGGTTCTGGACGACCGTGTCCACGCTCACCGCGTCGTGGGTCTCGTGCCACACGTCGTAGTCGGTCACCAGGGCCAGGGTCGCGTAGCACAGCTCGGCCTCGCGGGCCAGCTTGGCCTCCGGCACGTTGGTCATCCCGATGACGTCCACGCCCCAGCCACGGTAGATCGCGGACTCGGCCCGGGTGGAGAACTGCGGACCCTCGATGCAGATGTAGGTGCCGCCGCGATGCACGCTCGCCCCCGTCGCGCGCGCGGCCTTGTCGAGGGCGTCGGCCAGCGTGGGGCAGACCGGATCGGCCATGCCCACGTGGGCGACGATGCCCTCGCCGAAGAAGGTCGAGACTCGCCGGCGGGTCGCGTCGTAGAACTGGCCGGGGATCACCAGGTCGAGCGGGTGGATCGTCTCCTTCATGCTGCCGACCGCGGAGACCGAGACGACCCACTCGGCGCCGAGCGACTTCAGCCCCCAGATGTTGGCGCGGAAGTTCAGCTCGCTCGGCGCGAGCCGGTGGCCGCGGCCGTGACGCGGCAGGAAGACCACGGGCCGGCCCTCGAACACGCCCGTGCAGTACTCGTCGGACGGATCGCCGAAGGGCGTCCGCACTCGCCGCCAGCGCACGTCGGCCAGCCCTTCCAGCTCGTAGAGCCCGCTGCCGCCGATGATCCCGATCGCCCGCCCGCTCATGCCGCGCACACGCCTTCGAGCACCCCGCGCGCCGTCCGATCGCCGGCCTCGGTGATCCGGACCGTGGCGGTGCGACCGCGCAGTCCGTCAGGACCGTGGAAGCGTACCTCGACGTAGTTGCCGGTCAGCCCGACCAGCTCGCCGGCCGGGTCGCGGGCCTCCAGCACGAGAAGCTCCTCCACCCGGCCCACCAGCGATGCGCGGAACCGCCGGCCCTGGGCGGCGGCGATCTCACGCAGCGCGCGCGCGCGTGCGGTCACCGTCGCCGTGTCCAGCCGGTCGGGCAGCCGCGCGGCTTCCGTGCCCGGTCGCGCGGAGTACGGGAACACGTGCAGGTAGGAGAAGGGCAGCGCCTCGACGACCGTCCGGGTCGCGGCGAAGTCCTCCGCCGCCTCCCCCGGGAAGCCGACGATGACGTCCGCGCCCAGCCCCAGCCGGGGGATCGCCGTCACGAGCCGCTCGACGACCCGCCGGTACAGCGCCGTCGTGTACGGGCGGCGCATGCGGCGCAGGATCCGGTCGCTGCCGCTCTGCAGCGGCACGTGGAAGTGCGGCGCGATCACCGGCGAGGCCGTGAGGATCTCGAGCAGGTCCTCGGTGAAGTAGGCCGGCAGCAGCGACGACAGTCGCAGCCATCGCAGTCCCGGCACCCCGACCAGGCGCGACAGCAGCGACGCCAGGCTGGTGCGCGGCGCCAGGTCGGCGCCGTAGTGGCCGAGGTCCACGCCCGTCAGCACCACCTCGGGATGGCCGGCCTCGACGAGCAGCCGCACCTGGTCCTCCACGACCGCCGGGGCGAGGCTGCGGCTGGCCCCGCGCGCCAGCGGCACGATGCAGAACCCGCACCGGTGCTGGCAGCCGTCCTGGATTTTGACGAAGACGCGCGCCCCGCCCGGACGCCGCGCCCGGGGCGCGACCGGCTCGAGCCGGGCGCCGCCGAGGTCCGACACCTCGATCCGCGGCGGTCGCCCCTGCCTGCTCCAACCGGTCAGCAGGTCGGGCAGCCGCGGCTTGTCGGCGTTGCCCACCACGAGATCGACGCCACCGAGCCCGGCGACCTGGTGCGGGCTCGTCTGCGCCCAGCAGCCCGTCACGACGATCCGGGCGCCGGGGCTGACGCGCCCGGCCCGCCGGATCGCCTGACGGTCGGACAGCTCCGCGCGGCCGGTCACCGCGCACGTGTTGATCACGACCACGTCGGCCGGGTCATCGGGGTCCACCGCACGAAAGCCGCGCCCTTCCAGCAGCGTCTGCAGCTGCTGGGTGTCCACCTGGTTCAGGCGGCATCCGAGGGTGACGAACGAGATGGTAGAACCGTCAGGCAACCGCGGATTCCTTCAGCTGCCCGCAGGCGGCGCCGATGTCCTCGCCCTTGCTCCAGCGCACGGTGGTCGTGATGCCGGCGTCGAGCAGGATGGCCTGGAACGCCAGGATGCGCGCCAGCGGCGGCCGGCGAAACCCGGACCCCTCCCAGTCGTTGAACGGGATCAGGTTGACCTTCGCGCGGATGCCGCGCAGCAGCCGCGCCAGCCCGCGCGCCTCCTCGGCGCTGTCGTTGACGTCCTCCAGCATGACGTACTCGAAGAACACGCGCTGGCGCGCCGCCAGCGGATAGCGGCGCACCGCCGCCATCAACGCCTCCAGGTTCCACGAGCGGTTCACCGGCATCAGCCGGCCGCGGACCTCGTCGGACGCGGCGTGCAAGGAGATGGCCAGGTTGACCCGGAGGTCCTCGCGACCGAGCCGGTCGATGCCGGACACGAGCCCGACCGTGGAAACCGTGATGCGCCGCGGCGAGTAACCGAGACCAAGTCGCGCGTCGGTGAGGATACGCAGCGCGGTCACGAGGTTCGCGTAGTTGGCCAGCGGTTCGCCCATTCCCATGAAGACGACGTGCGTCACGCGCTCGTCGCTGGCCAGCAGGCGGTTGGCGGCGATCAGCTGGCCGACGATCTCCCCCGCGGTGAGGTTACGGCCGAGCCCCATGGTGCCGGTCAGACAGAACGCGCAGCCGAATCCGCAGCCGACCTGGGTCGACAGGCACAGCGTGATCCGGCCGTCATCGGGCATGAGAACCGCGCTCACCCGGCGGTCATCGGCCAGCCGGAACACCAGCTTCCGGCTTCCGTCCTGGGACGGCGTCTCGCGCTCGAGATCGGGCAGCGCGACCTCGTGGGTCTCGGCCAGACCGGCGCGAAACTCGCGGGGTAGATCCGTCATCGCGTCGAGCTCGACGGTGCCCTTGCGATAGATCCAGGTCGCGAGCTGCCGTCCGCGGTAGCGGGATGCGCCGAGGGCGACGGCCACGTCTTCCATCTCGGAGGGGTGGAGGCCGACCAGGTTCGCGCGTGACATTACCGAGCAAGAGTATCACGGGCACTTTTCCACCGAACGTGTGCGCGGACCGTGGATAAGCCGGTGGGCGACCGTCTCTGGCTCGTGACATTCCTGTGACTTAGATCGGCTCGCCCGACTCTTGTGCAACCCCTCTGATAGAATTCGCCGGGGGTACGCCGCCGATGACCGAATCACTGTCGCAGCTGCTCGAGCGGCAGGTCGCCCGTTGGACTGACCGAATCTCGGACTGGGATGCGTTCGCCGACGCCCGCGTCGACGGGTACCGGCGCGCCCAGCATCGCTTCATCGGGTACGGGGCGTCGGGCAAGAGCGACGGCCGCTACATCCCCGCCGAGCACTTCACCCTCAGCGTCATGTTCGTGCCGCCCGGCCAGGGCAACGCCGCCCACACCCACGAGGTCGAGGAGATCTTCTTCATCCTGCGCGGCAAGGTGCGGGTGTTCTTCGAGGACGGGCACGGGCAGCGGGTCGAGACCGTGCTCGGCGAGTGGGACTGCGTGTCGTGCCCGGCCAACGTGATCCACGGCTACGAGAACGCCGGCCTCGAGCCCGCCTACCTGCAGGTGATGCTGGGCAAGGGCCGGCCGGAGCTCATGTCGTACGCTGACACCGGCCTGCAGGCGCGGCGGGACGTTCACCTTCAGGCCGAGGCGGCGTCCCGCCCGGAGCGCCCGGTCGGGACTCGAAGCGCAGCGACGCCGTCGTGATCGGTCGCTCGATCAGGCGCAAGGAAGACGAGCGCCTGGTCACCGGTCGGGGACGGTTCGTCGACGATCTGCGGCTGCCCGGCACGGTCCATCTCTCCATCGTCCGGAGCCCGCACGCGCACGCGCGGGTGCTCGGCGTGGATTCCGCCGCGGCGCTCGCCGTGCCGGGAGTGCTCGGCGTCCACACGGTGCGCGACACCCCGGAGCTGGCGGCGGCGATCCCGCCGCTCATCCGCGAGCCCGACTGGCCGGCCTACGTCCACCCCGTGATGGCGGGCGAGCGCGTGCGGCACGTCGGCGAGGCGGTCGCGGTCGTCGTGGCCGACGATGCCTACCGCGCCGCCGACGGGGCCGAGCGGATCGTCGTCGAGTACGCCCCGCTCCCGGTCGCCGCCACCCCCGCGGTGCCGGCCCCGGCCCTGGTCCACGACGGCTGGCCCGACAACCGGATCGGCCATCAGGAGGTCGCCGTCGGCGACGTCGCCCGTGGCTTCGCCGAGGCGGCGATCGTCGTCGAGGTGGCGGTCACCTACCCGCGCGTCACCGGCGTGCCGATCGAGGGACGGGCGGTGCTGGCGGCGCCCGACGTTGAGACCGGCCGGATCACGGTGTGGTCGTCCACGCAGGTTCCCTTCAACGTCCGCACCGCCGTGGCCTCGGCGCTGGAGCTGCCCGAAGACATGGTACGGGTCGTCGCGCCCGACGTCGGCGGAGGCTTCGGCATCAAGGGCCACGTCTATCCGGAAGACGTGCTGGTGCCCGCCCTCGCGCGCCGGCTGGGCCGTCCGGTGAAGTGGGTCGAGACCCGGGGCGAGCACTTCCTCACCGCCTCGGGGGATCGCGACCAGGTCCACGCCGCGACGCTCGGGATCCGGCGGGACGGGACCATCACCGCGCTGCAGACGGCCTTCACGCGGGATCACGGCGCCTTCCCCACGCTGGGCGGCGCCATGACCGCGAACACCATGAACCACCTCGTCGGCCCCTATCGCGTGCCGAGCTACCGGGCCCGCGGCGAGAACCTCGTCACGCACAAGAGCTTCGGCGCCGCCTACCGCGGCGCGGGCCGTCCGGAAGCCGCGCTCGTGCTCGACCGCCTGCTCGACCGCGCCGCGCGGGCGCTCGGCGTGGATCCCGCCGCCTTCCGCCGTCACAACCTGATCCGGCGCGAGGAGATGCCCTTCGCCACCGGGCTCACCTACCGCGACGGCGTGCCGATCACCTACGATCCGGCCGACTACGTCGCCGCCTTCGACGCGCTGCTCGAGCGGCTCGACTACGCGGGCTGGCGCGAGCAGCAGCGCGCCCGCCGCGGGACCTCGCGGCCGATCGGCCTCGGTCTGTCGGCCTACGTGGAGGGAACGGGCATCGGACCGTTCGAGGGGGCCGATGTGCGAGTCGACCCGGCCGGTCTCGTGCTCGTCGACGTGGGGGTCGGCGCGCAGGGCCAGGCGCACGAGACCACGCTGGCCCAGATCTGCGCCGCCGAGCTCGACGTGCCGGTGGAGCGCGTGGTCGTGCGCGGCGGGGACACCGCGCGCGTGGGCTTCGGGATGGGCACCATCGCCAGCCGCGTGGCCGCGGTGGCCGGGCCCGCGGTGGCGCGCTCGGCCCGCGAGGTGGCGCGCAAGGCCCGGCTGGTCGCCGCCGAGCTGTTCGAGTGCGCGGCCGCCGACGTCGTGGTGTCTGGCGGCGACGTGTTCGTGGCCGGCACGCCGGACCGGCGGATTCCGCTCGCTCGCGTCGCCCGCGCCGCCGTCCGCAGCAAGGCCCTGGCCGGCGCCGGAGGACCGGGGCTGGGCGCGTGCGTCTTCTTCTACCCCGGCAGCGTCACCTGGGCGTTCGGCGCCCAGGCCGCGGTGGTGGAGGTGGACCTGGAGACGGGCGCGGTCGCCGTGCTCCGTCACGCGGTCGTGCACGATTGCGGCCGCGCGATCAACCCGATGGTCGTCGAGGGGCAGGTCCACGGCGGCACGGCCCAGGGGCTGGGCAGCGCGCTGCTGGAGGAAGTCGTCCACGACGGGGACGGACAGCTGCTGACCGGCTCGCTGATGGACTACGCGCTGCCCCGGGCCGCCGACTTCCCGGCGCCGCGGATCGCGCACGTCGAGTTCCCGTCGAGCGTGAACGACCTCGGCATCAAGGGCGTGGGCGAGAGCGGAGTCATCGCGCCCGGCGCCGTGATCGCCGGCGCCGTCGAGGACGCGCTGGTCGACTACGGGGTCGAGATCACGCGCCTGCCCGTGACCCCGGCGAGGGTGTTCCAGGCGCTGCGCGCGGCCGGGGCAGCCCGGGACGGCGCGGTCACGCCCGCCGTCGGCGGCGCCGTCGCCAGATCGTGACGGCGAGCGCCAGGACGAGCGACGGCAGCCAGATCATCACCGCCTCGGCCCGCAGGACTGCCGCTCCCCGCGCGCCGAGGAAGCGGCTCACGCCGATGGGCGAGACGGGGATCGGCCGCCACGGCAGGAAGTAGCGCGCGTCGTCGAGCGGCGCCAGGAACGCGATCCCGAGGCCGCCGTCGGTCATCGCGTCCAGCACGCCGTGCGAGGTCGTCGCCGCCGCCAGCACGAGCCAGAGCCGCAGGCGCCCGCGCCGGTCGTCGCGGAACCGCAGGGCCACGACGACCGCGGCCAGGACGGCGGCGAAGGCCAGCGAGTGCGTGATGCCGCGGTGCCCGAGCACGTGGCCCCACGGCGCCCCCAGCCAGTGACCGATCGCGTCCAGGTCGGGGATAACCGCGCAGGCCGCGCACGCCGCCAGCAGTCGGGAGCCGGACGGGCGGACCAGCGTCGAGATCGCGGCGCCGACGACGGCGTGGGTGATGACCGTCGGCATCGCTCAGGGCCGCAGGACCAGGTAGAGGTCCAGGAGGTTCGTGTTCGTCGGCCCCGACACCAGGCACGCGCCCGCCGCGGTGAGGAACGCGTGCGCGTCGTTGTCGGCCAGGGCGCGCGCGGGATCGGCCCCGGCCGCCTTTCCCCTCGCCGCCGTGGTGGCGTCGACGAGCCCGCCGGCGGCGTCGGTCGGCCCGTCGGTGCCGTCGGTCCCCGCTGCCAGCACGACGAGCGGCTCGTCCGCCTTCAGCGTGAGCGACGCCGCCAGCGCGAGCTCCTGACATCGGCCGCCCCGTCCGCTGCCGCGCACGGTCACGGTGGTCTCACCGCCGGCGATGAGGGCGGACGCGGCGGGCAGCGCGCGGGCGCGCTCCACGAGGTCGCGAGCGACGTCGCGCGCCTCGCCCTGCAGCGCGCGGGTGAGCACGTGGGGGCGATAGCCGAGGCGCTCGGCCTCCGCCGCCGCCGCCTCCACGACGAGCGCGTTGTTGCCGACGACGAGGCTCGTCACGCCCTCGAAGATCGGGTCGCCGGGCTTGGGCGTCTCGGCGACGGCCCCGGCCGCCCCTGCGCGCAGCCGCTCGACGATCGAGCGCGGCGTCCGGTCGAGGACGCGGCGGCGCCGGAGCACCTCCAGCGCGTCGGCGTAGGTCGTCGGATCCGGCGCGGTGGGGCCGGAGGCGATGACATCGAGCGGATCGCCGATGACGTCGGACAGGGCCAGCGTCAGCACCGTCGCCGGGGCGGCCGCGCGCGCCAGCAGTCCGCCCTTGAGGCGCGACAGGTGCTTGCGCACGGCGTTCAGCTCGTCGATGGTCGCGCCGGCGCCGAGCAGCGACCGGGTCAGGGCCTGCTTCTCGGCAAGCGTCACCGGCGGCACCGGCGCCGGCGTCAAGGCCGAGCCGCCGCCGGAGACCAGGAACACCACCAGGTCGTCGCGCGTCGCCGCCGCCGCCAGGGCCAGCAGGCGGTGCGAGGCCGCGAGACCGCGGTCGTCGGGGACCGGGTGGCCGGCCTCGGCGATCTCGATCCGCGTGGTCGGCAGCCGGTAGCCGTCCTTGACGACGACGAAGCCGTGGGCCACGCGGTCGCCGAGGATGGCTTCCGTCGCTGCCGCCATCGCGGCGCCTGCCTTGCCGGCCCCCAGCACGATCAGCCGCCCCGCGCCGGCGAGGTCGCGGCGGAGCGGGCCGGCGGTCAGGGTCGCGCCTTCGACGCGGAGATGACGGCGAACGAGAGGGCCGACGTCGCCGGCGGCCACCGCCGCGCGCCAGATAGCGGCCGCCGCCTCGCGCGGCTCGGCGGCCAATCAGGGACTCGCTTCGCCGGATCCCGGCCGGCGGCCGGTCACGCCGCCAGCCCGCGAAGTCTCTGCAGGCGCTCGCCGGCGTCGCGGAGGACGTCCTCCGTCTTGGGAAAGCAGAAGCGGATCTTGGTCCGGCCCAGCTCCGAGTGCGCGTAGAACGACGAGCCGGGCACCGTGGCGACGCCGAGCTCCTTGACGAGCCACATCGCGAAGGCGGTGTCGTCCGGTAGCCCGAGCGCCTTCATGAAGCGCGCGACGTCGGTGAGGATGTAGTAGGCGCCGCGCGGCTTCCAGGCCACGAACCCGGCTTGCTCGAGATAGCCGAGCAGCAGGTCCCGCCGGCGCCGATAGCCCTCCCGCAGCTCGACGTAGTAGGCGTCGGGCAGCGCGAGCGCCGCGACCGCCGCCTCCTGCAGCGGGTGCGGGGCGCCGACGGTCACGAAGTCGTGGGCGCGGCGGATGCCAACGCTGAGGTCCTCGGCCGCCACCGCCCAGCCGACGCGCCAGCCGGTGACCGAGTACGACTTGGACGCGCCCGAGATCGTGATCGTCCGCTCGGCCATGCCGGGCAGCGTCGCGATCGGCGTGTGGCCCAGGCCGTCGTAGACGATGTGCTCGTAGATCTCGTCCGTGATGGCCAGCAGGCCGTGGCGGAGGCAGAGGTCGGCGATCACCTGCAGGTCGGCGCGCGAGAAGACCTTGCCGGACGGGTTGTTGGGGCTGTTGACGATGATCGCCCTGGTGCGGGGCGTCACGGCCCGGGCCAGCCGGTCCGGGTCGAACGAGAAGTCGGGTGGCTCCAGCGGCACCCACACCGGCACCGCTCCCGAGATGATGCATCCGGGGCCGTAGTTCTCGTAGAACGGCTCGAACACGACGACCTCGTCGCCCGGGTTCAGCACGGCCAGCAGCGTCGACAGCATCGTCTCGGTCGCGCCACAGCAGACGGTGACGTGCCGGTCGGGGTCGATGGCCATGCCGTAGAACGCGCGGTACTTGTCGGCGATGGCTCCGCGCAGGGAGGGCGCGCCCCAGGTGATCGCGTACTGGTGGAAGTCGCCGTCGAGCGCTCGGTGCGCGGCCTCGAGGACCGCGGCCGGCGGCGGGAAGTTCGGCATGCCCTGCGCCAGGTTGACGCCGCCGTGCTCGCTCACCACGCGCGTCATCTCGCGGATGACGGACTCGGTGAAGCCCTGGACGCGGCCGGAGATGCGCACGGAGACCGGCTCAGCGCCCTCCGGCGATGGCGGGGACGATGGCGACCTCGTCGCCGTCCTTGAGAGTGGTGGCGCGGTTGTCCATGAACCGGATGTCTTCCTGGTTCACGTAGATGTTCACGAATCGCCGCAGCTCACCCGCCTCGTCCACGAGCCGCTCGCGCAGCCCGGGGAACTGACGCTCGAGGTCACCGATCAGCTCGTCGACGGTGTCGCCCTTGGCCTGGACGTCGGCATTGCCCTTCGTCACGGCGCGCAAGGGAGTCGGAATGCGCACGGTCACCGGCATGAAGTCTCCTCCTGACGGCGATGCATTTGCATCACTAAACACGCATCGCCGCGCCAAGTCAACGCCGCGGCGTCGAGCCCGCACGCTATGATGCCGGCCGTGAACACGCGGGTGCCCCGGTCCCTCCTCGTGCGCCCGGCTCCCCTGTTCCTCCTGCTCGGGTACGCGGCGGTCTTCGCCGCCGCCGCGCTCGGCCGCGCGCCGATCGCCTTCGACGATCATCCCGGCCAGATCTACCGTCTCTGGCACGTGCTCACCGCGGGTCCGGCGCCGTGGTCGTGGGATTGGGGCTGGTGGGCCGGCTACCCGGAGCTACAGTTCTACCCGCCGGCCGCCGCGTACGCGGGCGCATTGCTGCACGCCGCGAGCTTCGGCGCCCTCGATGTCGCCTGGACGCACCAGGTGCTCGTGTGGATCGCCTACGCGGCTCCGGGCGCTGCGGCCTACCTCCTGCTCGCGCGCGCGCTCGGCAGCGGCTGGCTGGCGCTGCCCGGGGCCTTCGTCGCGCTGACGCTGTCCCTGTGGCCGACGCTCACCAGCGGCGTCGAGGGCGGCGTCCGCGTCGGCATGGTGCCGGCGCGTCTGGGGTGGGCGCTGCTGCCGCTGCTGGCCGCGGCGCTGATGCGCTGGACGCCCGGTGGGCGGGTGCCGGCGCGCGTCCTCGTGCCGCTGACGGCGGGCGTCGCGCTCACGCATCCGGCGCACTTGCCGGCCGCGGTCGTCGTCGTCGCGGTGGCGGCGCTCGCCGCGCCGGGCCGCTGGCCGCGGGCGGTGGTCGCGCTGGGCGGGCTCGCACTCGCCGCGCTCACCACGGCGTTCTGGACGCTGCCGCTGCTGGTGCGCCTGGCCGAAGCCCGGGCGCTGGCGTGGGGCGAGCTGACCGTCGCGAGCCTGCGCGAGACCATCCACGACCATCCGCTCGTGCTCGTCCTGCTGGCCCTGGCGATCGCCGCCGTCGCGCTCGCGCGCGGCTCCGCGGCGCGGACCGTCGCCGTCCTGCCGTGGGCGCTGGCCGGCGTCGTCGCGCTGGACGCCCTCATCGTCGAGCCGGTCGGGCTGCGCTGGCTGCCGGCGGCGCGCGTGCTCGACAGCTTCTGGCTGGCTCTGGTGCTCGCCGCCGGCGTCGGCGCCGGCCTCGTGCTGCACCACCTCTCTGCCCGCCTCGCCCTGCCCGAGCCCGTCGCGGCGCTCGCCGCGGTGGCGGCCGCCGTCCTGGTCTCGTCGGCGGGACACGAGACGCTCACGCTGTGGCCGCGCGCCGGGGCGTGGCCCTCCGAGGCGACGCTGGAGCGCGGGCTGCGGCTGCCGGCGCTGTGGCGCGCGCTGCAGGCGGTCCCCGAGGGCCGGGTGCTGTTCGTCCGCTCGGGGGTGCCGCTGGTGTTCGGTCCGGAGTGGTGGCGACCCCACAGCCACGTGACCGCGCTGGCGCCGCTGCGGGCCGGTCGCGCCATCGTGAACGGGACGTTCACGCATCCCTCGCCGCTGGCCGCGCTCGTGTACCGGGGGGACACCGGGCCGGCGCCGATCACCGAGCTGGTCGAGCGCCTGGACGGCCGTACGCTGTTCGGCCGTCCGCTCGGAGCGCTCGACACCGCCATGCTCGACGCCTACGCCCGCCGTCTTCGCGTGAGCGCCGTCGTCGCGCTCGACGAGGACCTGCCGCGCCTGCCCGCGCTCGCCGACAGCGCTCGTTTCGCCAAGCGGCGCGACGAGCCCCCGTTCGTGATCTGGCTGGGGCCGGCGGTCGCGCTGCCCGAGCGGCTCGACAGCGGCCGCTGGCGCGTCCGCGTCGACCCCCTGGACGACGGCTGGGCCGCGACCGGCGTCGCCTACTACCCGCTCTGGACCGCGAGCATCGCGGACTCCGGCGTCGAGAAGCGGCGGGGCGCGCTCGGCGACCTTGAGGTGCGCGTCCCGGCGGGGACCACCACGGTGGAGCTGACGTACCGGCCCGGTGTGGCGGAGTGGGCCGGCCTGGCCCTCAGCGCGCTCGGCGTGATCGGCTGGCTCGTCCTGGCGTGCCGGCCGCGCTCGGCCTGAACGATCGGGCCTGGACCGCGCGGCGGCGACGACCGCCCCGCCCCGGGGCCGCGACGCTCACTTCACGGCGGCCGCGCCGGCGTCCGCGCACTGCTGGTCCTGCTCGCCGGTTCCGCCGCCGCATCCGATGGCGCCGATCATCCGACCTCCCCGCATGATTGGCGTGGCCCCCGGGGTCGGCAGGGCCTGCCCCTCGAGAACGACGGGCACCGTCTTCCAGAAGGCGGCGCCCTTGGCCGCCAGCTCGGACAGCTCCGTGGTCGACCGGCGAAAGGCCGCGGCCGCCACGGCCTTTGCCCGCGAGGTTTCCGGCGTGAAGAAGCCGGTCCCGTCGGCGCGCGCGCACAGCACGAGTCGCCCGCCCTCGTCGACGACGGTGACGGTCATCGGCGTGCCCAGCTCCCGCGCGCGCGCCTGCGCCGCCTGCGCCGCCTGCTCCGCCATCTGCAGCGTCAGCTCGATCATGAATCCTCCTGCTCGGGCGGCGCGCCGGCGGCCGCGCGGACAGCGCGGACCGGCGCCCGCGGATCAGACGAGCGGGTCGTAGTCGAAGTACTGGCCGGAGGTCACCATCGGAACGAGGTGGTGCTGCAGGGTGCCGGGGAACATCTCGGCCAGGCGCTCGGGCGTCCAGCCCTCGTCGTGGTGCACGCGCATGATCGGACGCTCGTGGCTGAAGAGCATGATCTCCTTGCCCCGCACGCCGAACACCTGCCCGGTGACGTCCTTGGCAGCGTCGGAGGCCAGGAACGCCGCCACCGGCGCGATGTGAGCGGGCGAGAGCTTCTTGATCTTCTCCACCCGGGCCTGCTGGGCCTCGGTCGTGGTGGGGATGGTGCCGATCATCCGGGTCCATGCGAAGGGCGAGATGCAGTTGGCGGTCACGTTGTAGCGCGCCATGTCCAGCGCGGTCGCCTTGGTGAGGCCGAAGATGCCGAGCTTGGCCGCCGCGTAGTTGGCCTGGCCCACGTTGCCGATGAGGCCCGAGGTGGAGGTCATGTTGATGAAGCGCCCGCTCTTCTGCTCGCGCATGATCGGCGCGGCCGCCCGGGTCACTGCGAAGGTGCCCTTGAGGTGCGTGTTGATGACGGCGTCCCACTCCTCCTCGGTCATGTTGAAGATCATGCGGTCGCGGAGGATCCCGGCGTTGTTGACCACGATGTCCACCCGGCCGAAGGCGTCGAGGGCGGCCTTCACGATCGCCTGGCCGCCCGCCATGCTGGCGACCGAGTCGTAGCTGGCGACCGCCTCGCCGCCTGCCCGGCGGATCTCGTCGACGGCCTCGTCGGCCGGCTTGCGATCGGACCCGGTGCCCACCTCGCTGCCACCGTAGTCGTTCACGACCACGCGCGCGCCCTGCCTGGCCATCAGCAGCGCGATCTCGCGCCCGACGCCGCGCGCCGCCCCCGTCACCACCGCGACCCTGCCCTTGAGCATCATGCGTCGCATCCTCCCCGGCCCGCCTGAAGAGCGCCGTCACCATACCACACGGCCGGCGGCGGGCGAGGCGGGCCGCCGCCGTCGGCCCGCCCGTCGGCGGCGCTAGCGCCGGCGCGAGTCCAGCGACGCGACGTAGGCGGCGCCGAAGACGAAGACGATCGCCGAGTAGTACACGAACATCACGAAGGCGACGAGGACCCCGAGCGGGCCGTAGATCTGGTCGTAGACCCCGACCTTGCGGATGTAGAGCCGGAAGAGCTGCTTGGCCACCTCCCACAGCAGCGCGGCCAGCAGCCCGCCCACGAGCGCCGCCCACACACGCGGCCGGCGCCGGGGAATGTAGTGGTAGCCGAAGTAGAACATGATCGTGGACAGCGTCACGCCGAACGACAGGGTGATGGCGTACGCCCACTCCGAGGCCAGGTGGCGCGGCCGCAGGATGAACTCCTCGAACCACTGGAAGAGCCACGTCACCGAGGTCGACGCGAAGAGCAGCACGGTCAGGACCAGCACCATGCCGCTGTCGAGCAGCATGTTGCTGACGTACCCGCCGCCCGTCCGCACGCCCAGCATGCGGTGCAGCACCAGGCGGGTGGCGCCGAACAGGGGCGTCGAGAAGAAGATCAGCGTCAGGGTGCCGACGATCCCGGAGGCGGCGCGCGTCTCGATGATCCGCATGATGGTGGCGGTGATCTCGCGCCGGTAGACGGGAAAGTTGCGGGTGAGCTGGCTCACCACGTCCTGGGCCGCCGACTGGCTCGACAGCACGAAGCCCAGCGTGGAGACGGCCAGCAGCATCAGCGGCACCACGCAGACCAGGAAGAAGAAGGCCAGGCCGGCCGCCAAAAAGAACCCGCTCTCGGCGAAGAAGCGCGAGAACGCTCCGCGCAGCCCCAGCAACGGACTACAGCAGGCCGCGGATCAGGCCGCCGTCGACCTGCAGGGCGACGCCCGTGACGTACGAGGCCCGCTCCGAGGCCAGGAACACCGCGACACTGGCGAACTCCTCGGCCGTGCCCACGCGGCCCAGCGGGATCTCGGCGCCCTGCCGGGCCAGGTACTCCTCGCGCGAGAGCCCGGAGGCGGCCAGACCGCCCATCAGCCGGTCGGTGAGGATCCGGCCGGGGCACAGCGTGTTCACCAGGATGTTCTCCTGGCCGAGCTGCAGGGCCAGCGTCTTCATCAGCCCCGCGACTCCCGGCCGCACCGCGTTGGAGAGGAGCAGCTCGGCCAGCGGCTGCTTGACCGACACCGACTGAATCGTGAGGATCCGCCCCCAGCGCTTGGCCCGCATGCCCGGCAGGACTTCCCTGATGAGCCGCACCGTGGACATCAGCGAGACCTCGACGGCGCCGTACCAGGCGTCGTCGGCGAACTCGTCGAAGTACCCGCGTGGCGGCCCGCCGCAGTTGGCGATGAGGATGTCGGGGGCGCCGAGGGACTCGGTGACACGGCGGACCAGCGAGCGCACCTGGTCCAGCTTGGTCACGTCGGCGGCCACCCCCACGACGTCGCTGCCGGTCGCGCGCTTGACCTCGTCGACGGCGCGCTCGAGGTCGCCCTCGTTGCGCGCGCACATGGCCACGCGCGCGCCCTCGGCGGCCAGTCCGGTCGCACAGGCCCTCCCCATCCCCTTGCTCGCCGCCGTGACCAGCGCCACCTTGCCCTTCAGTCCCAGATCCATGTCAGGCCTCCCGCTCGGCGCCACGGCCGAGAGTCAGTGATCCGCCCGCCCGCCCGCCCGGCCCGGCCGCCCACGGGCGGCGGAGCTGTCGTCGATCACGCCTGCTTGAAGAACTCCGCGCGGTCGCCGCCGGTCATTTCCAGGCGCTTGACGGCGTTGTTGCGCATGACCTCGAGGACGAGCCGCTCACCGGGCTCGTGAGCCCAGAGCTTGAGGTACAGCTCGCGCAGCGTCGACACTTCCTGGGCGTCGATCGACACCACGAGGTCGCCTTCCCGCAGACCGCCCTTGTCGCCGGGGCCGCCGGGGACGACACCGGCGATGATCACGCCCTCCTCCAGCGCGTGGGCGAACACCCCGAGCCAGGCGCGCGGGGTCCGGCTCACGACGCGCCCGTGCCGCAGCAGCTCGTCGGCGTGCTCGCGATAGCACTCGATGGGGATCGCCAGCGAGCCGCGCGCCACCTCGTTGAGGTTCACGTACAGCAACCCGACCGCGCGCCCGTTCATCGCGAAGAGCCCGCCGCCCCCGAACCCGGGATTGGGCGCGGTGGAGACGACGCCGCGGTCGAGCATGTATTCCCAGTACGCTTCGAACTCGCCGAGGTGCGTCACCACGCCGCCGCTGACCCGGACCTCCTGGACGCCGGAGGAGGCCACGGCCACCACGGGCTGGCCGCGCTCCAGCGGCTGGGTCCCGCCCAGCGCGGCGGCCGGCAGCCCCTGGCGCTTCACCCGCAGGAGCGCCAGCCCCACCTCGAAGTCCTGGGCCACCACCTCGGCCCGCATGCGCCGGCCCTTGAGCGGGGTCACCTCGACGGAGCTGGCGCCCATGACGACGTAGTTGACCGTGAGCACGAGGTTGCCGTCCACGATCAGGCCGCTGCCCATGCGCTCGGCGCCGAGGATGCGGGTGGAGGGGTGCGCGCGGGGAACCGTCGCGTGGATGTTGACCACGCTCGGCAGCAGCGACTTGACGAACTCGACCGAGGCATCCACGACTAGCGGGCCCGGGACGACAGGTGACGGCCAAGGAAGGCCTCGACCCGCCGGTGCGCGTCGGCGTCGGCGGCGGCGTCGTAGCCGACGGTCGCGCCACAGCAGCCGCCCGGCTTGTTGCGGTTCTCCACCTCGGGCAGCAGCGTCCGGGCCTGGCCGATCACGTCGAAGTAGTGGACCGCGCTGGGGTAGAGCACGATGCTGGCCGGGGCGCCGCGCGACCGCATCGCGTCGACCATGCGCGCGCACTCGGTCGGCAGCGTCCAGTCGTCGGCGTCACCGATCAGCACGAGCAGCGGCCGCACGACGGCCTCGTTCACCAGCGAATAGCAGCCGCCCGGGTACATCGCCACCGCGGCGGCGAAGCCGGGCTCCGGCACCGTGACCCCGCGGATCCGGGCCCGCTCCAGGCTGGGACCGTTGACGACGGCCATCGCGAACACGCCGCCGTTGGACCAGCCGATGACGCCGACGTGCCCGCGGTCGACGTAAGGACGCGCGTGCAGCCACCGCAGCGCGCCGACCGCGTCGTCGAAGCGCTCGGTGTTCGGGACGTCGGGGCCCGGCACGCAGCCGTCGTGGATGTCGCGCGCCGCCCACGAGTCGACGATCAGCGCGACGTACCCCCGCGCGCGAAGCCAGTCCGCCCACCGGCGCGTGGAGGCGGACACGCCGTGGCAGCCGTGCAGCAGCACGACCGCCGGAAACGGTCCCGGCCCGTCCGGCCGCACCTCGGCGCCGGAGATCGTGCGCGGCGACGCCGGCGTGGCGTTCGGGAAGGACACGGTGACGGGGCCGGCGCACCCAGCGAGGAGAGCCGACGCCGCCCACACCGCCCAGGTGTGGCGGGGCATGGCGTCGAGCATACACCGGGTGGCGGGTATAGAATCCGCCCCATGACACGTCCCGTCCGCGCGATCGTCTACAGCGATTACCTCTGACCCTGGTGCTACCCGGCGGCGGTCCGCCTCCGGCGACTGCAGGACGAGTGGGGCGACGCCCTGCACCTCGAGCACCGCGCGTTTCCGCTCCGCCCGCAGCCGGTCGCCGGTCAGCCTTTCAAGGGCACCTACCGCGAGGAGGGCTGGCGGCGCTGCGGCCGGATGTCCATCGAGGACGGCATCACGTTCACACCGTGGCCGCATCCCGTGATGCCGGGCCACAGCCTGCCGGCGCTGGAGGCCGCCAAGTGCGCGGCCAAGCAGGGTGACGACGTGTTCGAGCGGGTGCATCGGGCGCTCTACGCCGCCTACTTCACACACAGCTTGAACATCGCCGACCGCGCCGTTCTGGCCCGGATCGTCGCCGAGGCCGGCGCCGACCCCGCCCGGTTCGCCGCCGATCTCGACGCCGGATTCGCCCGCGAGGCCGTGGCCGCCGACTACGAGGCCGCCGTGACGGAGCATGGCGTGCGCGCCATCCCGACCGTCGTCTTTCCTGAGACGGGCCGGGCGCTCGTGGGCCTCGTCGACCTCGCCACCTATCGCGCCGCCGTCGAGGACGCCGCCGGCTGAGCGACGCGTCACCGCTCTTCGGCGCCGATCCGACGCCCGGATTGCTGGCCTTCGCGCTCGCCGACGGCGGGCGCGGCATCCGCGCCTGGCAGCGCGACGGCGCGGCGACGCGGTCCGTCGTCGTGCCCTTCACGCCGTTCCTGCTGCTGGTCGACCCCGCGCTCGTCGACGGCACCACCGGCCTGCTCGGCATCGACGCGCTGGCCGGCTCCGGCGCGCTGCGCTGGCGCGCGCGCTTCGCCTCGTGGCCGGACGCGCTGGCCGCCCGCGACCGCTGCCGCCAGCGCTGCGCGGTGGGGGCCGACGCCGCCTCGGCCCCGTACCGGTTCCTGTCCGACCCCGTGCAGCAATACCTGCTGGCCAGCGGCCGGACGTCGTTCGGCGGCATGCGGTTCGGCGACCTGCGCCGGCTGGCCCTCGACATCGAGGTGGTGACCGGCGAGGGGCACGAGTTTCCCAACGCCGCGCGCGAGGCCGACCGGATCGTGGCCGTGGCGCTCGCCGACATCGCGGGGTTCCGTCACGTCGTCCGCGGCGACCGGCTCGACGAGCGGGCGCTCCTCGAGGAGACGACGCGGCTCCTGCGCGAGCGCGACCCCGACGTCGTCGAGGGGCACAACATCTTCCGCTTCGACCTGGAGTACCTGGAGGCCCGCGCGCGCCGCCACGGCGTCGCGCTGCGCTGGGGACGCGACGGCAGCGAGCTGCGCAGCCGCCCCGCGCGGCTGCAGGTCGCCGAGCGCTCGATCGGCTATCGCCGCTACGAGATCGCCGGGCGTCACGTGCTCGACACCTGGATGCTGGCGCAGCTGCACGACGTCGGCGCCCGCGACCTGCCCTCCTTCGGGCTCAAGGACATCGCGCGCCACCTGGGTGTGGCGGCCGCCGACCGCACCTACATCGACGCCTCCGCCATCGCGCGCGAGCTGGCCGAGGCGCCCGAGCGCCTCATGGCGTACGCGGCCGACGACGCCGTCGAGACGCTCGGCATCGGCGCGATCCTGGCGCCACCCTACTTCGTGCAGGCCCAGCTGCTGCCGTTCGACTACCAGTCCGCCGCCCTGCGCGGAGCCGCCGCCAAGATCGACGCGCTGCTCGTGCGCCAGTACCTGGGACGCGGTCACGCGATCCCCTTGCCGGGCCCGGTCCAGCCGGTCGGCGGCGGGCTGACCGCGATCTGGCAGCAGGGCGTCGGCGGGCCCGTGCTCCACGTGGACGTGACGTCGCTGTACCCGTCGCTGATGCTGGCCGGCCGGATCGCGCCGGCCTCCGACGACCTCGGCGTCTTCCTCGGGCTGCTGGCTCACCTGCGCGAGGTGCGGGTGCGCGCCAAGCGGCTGGCGCGCAGCGCCGCCGATGCCGACGAGCGCGGCCACCAGCACGCGCTGCAGCAGACCTTCAAGATCCTGATCAACGCGTTCTACGGGTACCTGGCGTTCGGCAGCGGCCACTTCAACGACTTCGCGGCCGCCGACCGCGTCACCGCGGAGGGCCGGCGCATCGTGTCCGCGATCGTGGACCGGCTCACCGCGCTCGGCGCCATCCCGATCGAGGGCGACACCGACGGCGTGTACTTCCTGGCGCCGCCCGGCCACCACGCCAGCGCCGACGCCGCGCTGCTGGAGACGATCGCCGAGGGCTTGCCGGAGGGCATCGCGCTGGAGCTCGACGGGCGCCACGCCGCGATGCTCTCCTACAAGATGAAGACGTACGCGCTGCTGGACGAGCGCGGGCGCGTGCAGCTCAAGGGCTCGGGCTTCCGCTCCCGCGGCCTGGAGCCGTTCCAGCGACGGATCATCGAGGCGATCGTCCGGCTCCTGCTCGAGGGCAAGCGAGGCGAGGTCCGCGCGATCGTCGACCACTGGCTGACAGCGTTCGCCACCCATCAGGTCCCGGTCCGCCAGTTCGCGCGCACCGAGACCTTACAGGAAACGGTCGATGTCTACCGCGAGCGTGTCCAGGCCGGGCAGCGCCCCGCGTCGGCCGCCTACGAGCTGATGATCGCCGCCGAGCGCGCCTGCCAGCTGGGCGATCAGGTGTCGTACTACGTGGCCGGCCGCGGTCGGAACGTCGTGGTCAGCGAGCAGGCGCGGCTGGCCAGCGAGTGGGACGCGTCACGGCCGGACGAGAACGTCGAGCACTACCAGGGCAAGGTGATCGAGATCTGGGAGCGCTTCCGCCGCTTCACCGAGGTCGAGGGCCTCGTCCCGTATCGCGGCGACCGCGATGCCGACGAGGCCCAGCTCTCGCTCTTCTAGCCCACGGCGCCCGCCGGCGGCCGGCATGCCCCAGCGATATCCGCTGGCGCCGGCCGGGGCCGCCGAGTCGAGCGCTGATGGGTGATTACGACCCGATGGCTACGACGTCAGTGGAGCTAGCGACGCCAGCCGCCTCCCGCCCCGCCACCGGCGCGGGGACCGCGGTCGCTGCGCTGGCCGCCGCCGGCTCGCTGGGGCTGCGGCCGGGCCTCGTCCACGACGAGATTGCGGTCGCGGAACAGCCGACCGTTGAGCATCTCGACCGCCTTGAGCGCCTCCTCCTTGGTCGCCATCTCGACGAACCCGAAGCCTCGCGGGCGCCCCGTGAACTGGTCCGTGATGATGCGGACGGTCTCCACGTTGCCGGCCTGGGCGAAGAGCTCGCGAAGATCCTCCTCGGTGGCCTGGAAAGAGAGGTTTCCGACAAAGAGCTTAGCCGACATCGCGCGACCTCCTGCCCTCGTGGTCGGGGCCTTGGGGACACTGCCCTGCCTGCGCTATGGGCACAGAGAGTAGTGACAGGAGGTAACGCATGTCAAGGTGGGAATTCTCCCCATCCCGCTAGGGATACACGCCCCGGGTAGACCCCCCGTCCACGGTGATGCAGATGCCGGTGACGAACGCCGCGCGCGCCGAGACGAGGAAGCAGACCATGTCCGCGATGTCCTCGGCGGTGGCGATCCGGCCCAGCTTGTACGGGGCCTCGGCCTCGGCCTGCAGCTCCTGCACGGTGCGCCCGCTGGCAGCCGCCTGCTGGGCCATGAGCGAGTCCCACCGCTCGGTGCGGGTCGCGGCCGGCGATACCGCGGTCACGAGGATCTTCGACGGCGCACCGAGGTCCGACAGACCCTTGGTGAAGTTGATGAGGGCGGCGTTGGCGGCGCCGCCCGTGAGATAGCCGGGCGCCGGGTTGCGCGCCGCCGCGCCGACGACGTTGCAGATCCGTCCGCCGCCCTGGGCCTGCATCAGGGGGAACACCGCGCGCGCCATGCGGATGTAGCCGAGCAGCTTCAGGTTCCAGTCGTCGGTCCACTGCGCGTCCGGGATGCTCAGGAACGCGCCGCCGCGGATGGCGCCGGCGTTGTTGACCAGGATGTCGATGTGGCCGAGCCGCTCCTTCGCCTCGCGCACCACGCGCTCGACCTCGTCGAGCCGGGACAGGTCGGCGGCCACGGCGACGGCGTCGCGGCCCGAGCGGTCGCGACACCCGGCGGCGACCTTGTCGAGCAAGCCGGCGTCCCGCGCCACGACCACCACGCGCGCGCCCTCGGCGGCGAGGCCCAGCGCGACCGCCTTGCCGATGCCCTTGCTGGCGCCGGTCACGAGGGCGACCTTGTCTTGCAGTTCGAGGTTCATGCCTCCTCCTTGTCGAGCCTGTCGACGGGTTCGAAGCGCGGAAATCCGGGTGGCGTGAGCGGGCGACCCGCCGCGGCGTCCACGGCCGCCGCGGCGGCCGTGCGAGCGAACGGGTCGAGGTCGGCCCCCAGCAGCCTGAGGCCACGGAGCCGGGCACTTCCCTCGACCAGCAACGACCGGGCGCCGACGAGGTTGTCGTTGGCGACGTGCTGCCAGGCGACCGCGACCTGGATCAGGCCCTGCAACGCCTGACGGGTCTCTCCGGCGGCGGCCACCCAGTGGGGCTCGAGGACTTCGTGGACCTCGAAGTACAGCCCGGCCTCGAACAGCGTCGCCGCCGCCCGCAGCGCCTGGCCGACGTCGGGATCGCGCGGCAGCAGCGGGCAGCCGGCCAGCGCGGACGTCGCGGCCCGCGCGCGCGCCGCCAGCGGCCCCGCCCAGGACCCCTCGTCGCGTCCGAGCCACGCGCCGGCGGCCGCGTCGCCCAGGGCGGCCAGGTCCCGACGCGCCTGCCCGTCGTGGAGCGCCGCCAGGATCGTCCCGGCCAGTCGATCGCGCAGCCGCAGCGGCAGCGTGGGGATCACGCGTCGGGTCGTGGCTCGGCGTGCTGCACGGCCGGCTCCTGCAGCGTGCCGACCGGCGGCGGGGAAGGGACCAGGCGTCGGGCGACTCGGGGTACCCGCTCGACACGGCTGCCGGCGATCAGGTCGTGGAGCGCACGCTTGTCCCGCCGCAGCCCGGCGACGAGATACCCGAAGCCGAGCGGGATGAGCGAGACGAAGTACGCGAGATAGCGCAGCAGCGACGGGCCGACCGTCAGGAGCGCCCCGTCCAGGCCGACCACGCGGACACCGACGAGGCTCTTGCCGATGGTCTGGCCGGCGACGGTGTGCAGGGCGATCGTGTACACCGCCGCGAACAGCAGCGTGAACAGCGGGACCGTCCCGTGCGCGCCGTCGACGCCGCTGGCGCCGGGACCGACGATCGCCCGGGCCATCGCCTCGAAGGAGATCTGCACCAGGGCGAAGACGACGAGATCGATCGCGAGCGCGGCCGCCCGGATCCAGAAGCCCGCGGGCCGAGCCGGCGTTGCCTCGTCCATGGCCGGTATAATCGCACCCATGATCGCCGTGCGCGAGGGTCAGGACCGCATCCTCGCCCGCATCGCGGGCGCGGTCCCCGCCGAGGTGGTGCCCGTCACGCGCGCGCTTGCTCGCGTCGTCGCCGACGACGTGCAGGCTCCGTTCGACGTGCCTCCCGCCGACAACTCCGCGGTGGACGGCTACGCGGTCGGCGGCGCCGACATTCCGGGGGCGGGCACGCGGGTCCTGGACGTGGTGGGTGATCTGGCCGCCGGCGGCGTCTTCGCGGGCACCCTGGCGTCGGGCCGCGCGCTGCGCATCATGACGGGTGCGCCGATGCCGGCCGGGAGCGACACCGTCTACCCCCAGGAGAACGTCGAGCGCGACGGCGACCGGGTGCGGATCGGCCCGATCGACAAGGGCGTCAACGTGCGCCTGCGCGGTGAGGACGTCGAGGCCGGCGCCATCGTCATCGAGCGCGGCACCGTGCTCCGCCCGCAGGAGATCGGCCTCGTCACCTCGCTCGGCATCTGGCAGCTGGCCGTCCATCGCCGCCCGCGCGTGGCGCTGCTGTCCACCGGCGACGAGGTGGTCGAGCCCGGCACCCCGCGCCGCCCCGGCCAGATCTACGACGCCAACCGGTTCACCCTGCGGGGGTCCATCGAGCTGGCCGGCGCCGAGGTCCTCGACCTCGGGATCGTCTCGGACGTGCGCGACGAGCTCGCCCGGCGGCTGCGCGAGGCGGCCGGGATGGCCGACGTCGTCGTGACCTCCGGCGGCGTGTCGGTCGGCGCCTACGACCTGGTGAAGGACGTGCTGGCCGAGCTGGGCACGATCGACTTCTGGCAGGTCGCGATGCAGCCCGGCCGCCCGCTGGCGTTCGGCGCCATCGGCGACACGACGTTCTTCGGGCTACCCGGCAACCCGGTCGCCTCGCTGCTGGCCTTCCTGCTCTTCGTGCGCCCGGCCCTCTGGAAGCTGGCGGGTCGCCGGCGGCTGGTCGCGCAAACGTGGCAGGCGCGCACGCTCGAGCCGCTGCGCAAGCGTGGTGGACGTCGCGAGTTCAAGCGCGGCGTCCTGGCGTACGGCGACCGCGGCTGGGAGGTTCGCATGACGGGGCCGCAGGGCTCCGGCATCCTGTCCTCGATGGTGGCCGGCAACTGTCTCATCGTGCTCGAGGAGGAGCGCGGCGACGTCGCCGCGGGCGAGACCGTGACCGTCGAGCCGTTCGCCGAGCCGTTCTGATGCCGCCGCGGATCGGCGTGGAGCTGGTGGACGCGGTCAAGAGCGACGTGCGTACCCTGCTGCGCGCCGCCGCGCGCCGCCAGCCCGACCTGGCCTACGCGGACCTCCGGCTGGAGGTCGCCGAGGGGAAGTCCGCCACGGCCGAGAACGGCGAGAGCAAGGCCTCCGACGACGACTACGGGCTGTCGGCCGGGATCCGCGTGCTGGCAGGGGGGCGGACGGTTGCTCCTGGCTGGGTCGGGCTCACGCTGGGGACCGCGGACCTCGACGGCCTGGTCGGACAGCTGCGCGGGGCGCTCGAGCGCGCCTACCGGCGGGCGATGGTCAATGCCGAGCTGAAGGCCGCGGCCCGGGAGAAGTTCGGGCCCCTCGGCGACTCGCTGGGCGACACGCGCCTGCACCCCGTCGAGGTGCGCGAGGACACCGTGGCCGCCGAGTACGTCGTGGATCCCCGGACGCTGCCGCTGGCCGAGGTCGTCGCCTTCACGACCGACGTGTCCCGCCGCGTCGCCGCCTGCGACCCGAGCGTGAAGCACAACGTCGTGGCGACGGTCTCCCAGCTCTCGCGCGAGCTGTTCGCGTCCACGGAGGGCGCGCTGATCGACCAGTCGTTCGCCTTCACCCAGGGCGTGGTGGTGGTCGTGGCGGTCCACGACGAGGTGAGCCAGGAGCTCTACGACGCCACCGGGCACCAGCGCGGCTGGGAAGTCCTCACCGGCGGCATCGGCGACCCGCTCCTGACGGCGCCGCCGTTCGTCGACTTCGCGCTGAGCCTGGCCCGGGAGAGCGTGGAGCTGGCCCGGGCGCCGGCCCTGCCCGCCAGCGAGCGGCCGGAGGTGGTCGTCACCGATCCCCACTACAACACGCTCGTCTCCCACGAGATTGTCGGGCACCCCGTCGAGCTGGATCGCGTGCTCAAGATGGAGACGGCCTACGCGGGCCGCTCGTGGCTGCTGGCCGGACTGGACGACCACCAGGTCGGACGGCCCATCGCCTCGCCGCTCGTCACCGCGTACTCGGACCCCGCGCTGCCCGGCTACGGCCACTACGTCTACGATCACGAGGGGACGCCGGCGCGGCGCGTGGTCCACATCGATCGCGGCGTGCTGGCCGGGTTCATGAACAGCCGACAGACGGCCGCGGTCTTCGGCGGCCGTCCCAACGGCCACTTCAAGGCGACCGACGCGGCGCTGGTGCCGCTGGTCCGCATGTCCAGCACCGTCTTCGCCGGCGGCGACCGCGCGCCCGCCGACATCGTCCGCGAGGTCGACCGCGGCTGGTATCTCTCGGGACACCGCATCCCGTCGATCGCCGAGAGCCGCGAGAACTTTCGCATCTCGGCCCGCAAGGTCTACGAGATCCGGGACGGCCGTCTCGGCCGGCTCTACCGCGACGGGGGCATCGTGGCCGACACGCGCGACTACCTGCTGAACGTCGACGCCGTGGGCTCCGACTTCCGGCTCTACCCGATCCCGAACTGCGGCAAGGGCCAGCCGATGCAGACGCGCAAGCTCGGCAACGGCGGCCCGACCATGCGCAGTCGCGCCCGCCTGGCCGGAGGCTGACGATGCGCCTGCTCGCCGGCTCGCTGGCGGCCGCGGGAGTCCTGCTGCTCGGGGCGGCGCCGGCCGCACCCCCCGACCCTCCGGCCAGCTTCATCGGCGTGGACGAGCTCAAGACGCTGCTGGACCGGGGCACGCGCGCCGACATCATCGACGTGCGGACGTGGGACGCCTACCAGGAGATGCACCTCAAGGGCGCCCGCTCCATGCCCCTGCGCGCCGTCGAGGCGCGGGCGCACGAGATCTCGAAGACCGGCGTCGTGGTCTTCTACTGAACCTGTCCTCACGCGCTGGCCCGGGGGGCCAGCAACATCCTCTACACGCTGGGCTGGCGCAACCACCGCGTGCTCGACGAGGGGCTGCCCGGGTGGCACGCCAAGGGCTACCCGGTGGAAGGGACCGCCATCTCCACCAACCCCCGCCACTGATGCCGCGCGAGCCGCGCGCCCAGGCGGGGATCCCACCGTCCTCGCGGTCCGCGAGGGTCCCGCCCCGTGCGTAGCGCGGCCGAGCTGGCGGCGGCGGCGCGGGAGGCCCTGGCGCTGACCCGCGCACGGCCCGACGTGGCGGAGGTGGAGGTGTTCGCCGCGTCGAACGCGAGCCTGCTCACGCGGCTGAACTACACGTCGCACATTCCCTGCAACGGGGTGGAAGAGCCGAAGTCGGTCGAGTCGTACGGGCTCGGCATCCAGGCGGTGTTCGAGGTCGATGGCGCCCGGCTGGTGGGGTTCGGCAGCGAGCCGAGCGACCTCGGGGTCACCGGCGCCGAGCGGGCGCTGGCCAAGGCGCGCCGGGGCGCCGTGGCCGATCCCGAGTTCGTCTCGCTGCCCCGGCCCTCGCGAGAGCGGCGCACGCTGGCGAACTATCACGACCCCGAGCTGATGGCGGTCTCCGACGATCGCCTGGTCGAGGCCGGCTGGACCATCGTCAACGGCGGTCTGCGGACGTTCGTCGCCTCCTCCCGCCTGGCCGACCTGGCGGGAAGCGACGAGGGCCTGCGCCGCCTCGGCCTGATCCTCGGCGGCGACGTGACGATCCTGCAAGAACGCGTGGCCATCGCGTCCACGCACTTGCCGCAGGTGCAGAGCGACGAGTCGGCCCTCGTCACCGCCTTCGTGACCGCCATGGTGGAGTCGCGCGACGCCAAGGGCTCCGGCTGGTCGACGGCGACGCGGCTGGCCGACTTCGGCGAGGACGCGGGCGTGGAGGGCGCCCAGGCCGCGATCGACGCCATCGACGGCGGGCGCGTGCCCTCGGGACGCTACACGGTCGTCTTCGGGCGGCAGCCCGTGGCCGACATCCTCAACAACCTCGTCGTCCCCGCCTGCCACGCCGACGCGTTCTACGCCTCGGCCACGCCGTTTCTCGGCCGGCTCGGCCGGCGCGTGGCCTCGCCGCTGCTGTCGATCTACGACGACGGCGCGCGGCCCGGGCTCACCGGCTCCAAGGGCATCACCTGCGAGGGACTGCCCACGGGCCGGACCGACCTCATCCGCGCCGGCGTGCTGACCGGCTGCCTGACCAACTGGTACGGCGCCCAGCGCCTGCTGCGCGACCCCGCCCTCGGCGCCAAGCTGGGCGCCACCGGCGAGACCGCGGCCGCCGCGCTCGTGCCGCGCAACGGCTTCCGCTTCGGGGCCGGCGGCGGCCGCCAGTTCGACGCGCCGCCGGGCGTCGCCGCCTCGAACGTGATCGTCGAGGGCAGCGACCCCGTCTCGCGGGAGCGCCTGCTGCGCCTGGTCGGTGACGGCCTCTACGTCGGTCGCATCTGGTACACGTATCCGATCAACGGCCTGCGCGCCGGCGACTTCACCTGCACGGTCGTCGCCGATTCCTACGTCATCCGCGACGGCCGTCTCGCCGCGCCTCTCCGGGCCAACGTGCTCCGCATCAACGACAACATCGCCACCGTCCTCAACAACGTCGTCGGGGTGACCGCGGACACGAAGGGCACGATCGTGTGGGCCGCCGACGAGGTCGTCTACGCCCCCGAGATCGCGGTCGCCGGGGTCCGCGTCGACGCGATCGCGGAGGACCAGGAGGAGCGCTGATGACGCGGGTGGCACGCACCGGCGGGGATGGCCAGGCGGGCCCGAGGATCGTCGCGTGCACAAGCTGATTCGCGGCGTCGCCGACTTCGTGCACCGCAAGCAGCCGGCGTACCGGGCCGCCTTTCGCGGCCTCGCCCACGACCAGCGGCCGCGCGCGCTGCTGCTCACCTGTTCCGACAGCCGGATCGTATCCGCCCTGCTGTTCGGGGCCGACCCCGGCGACCTCTTCGAGGTCCGTACGGTCGGCAACCTGATCGCGCCGGCCGGGGCCGATGCCGCCGAGTCCGTCGGCGACCAGTCGGAGGCCGCGGCCGTCGAGTATGCCCTGCTCGTGCTGAGCGTCCCGCACGTGCTCATCATGGGCCATTCCAACTGTGGCGCCATGAAGGCCGTCCTCCACGCCCGCGTGCCCCCCGAGGCCCTCAACCTGTCTCGCTGGCTGGCCCACGCCGGCTCCGCCCGGGCCAAGCTCGAGCAGACGCCGTCGATCGACCCCGCGCTGCCCACCGAGGACCGGCTCTCGCAGGCCAACGTCCTCGGACAGCTCGACCACCTGCGTAGCTACCGGGTCGTCGGCGAGGCGCTCGCGCGCGGCGTCCTCCAGCTGCACGGCGCGTGGTTCGACGTCGGCCGCGCCGAGCTCCATGCCTGGCGCGATGCGGAGCGCCGCTTCGTCCGGCTCGACGCCGGCGCGATCGCCCGGTTCCTGACGCCGACCGGCTGAGCCGACCTCCCGGCGTTCTCAGGGCCCGGCGCCGTCACGTCCGGCTGCCGGACGGCGGGTCTGCTAGAATTCGCGCGTCGGCGACGTCGGCCGAGCCCCCGAATACCGTCGAGCCGGAGGAGCCATCTATGAGGCGCTGGTGCCGCATCGGAGTGCTGTCGGTCTCGCTCGCCGTCGTGACGTCCATCGCCGGGTCACCCGCCTGGGGGCAGGCGAAGTCGGAGCTGACGGTCGCCCTGTCGAGCTTCTCGGCGGAGACGCTCGACCCCGCCCTGCAGGGCCACAACGTCAAGTACTACCTCTCGCTGATGTTCGACTACCTGGTCGGCACCACACCCGACGGCCAGCCCTCGCAGGCCGGCGGGCTGGCCTCGAAGTGGGAGGCCTCGGCCGATCACAAGCGGTGGACGTTCCACCTGCGCAAGGGGGTCAAGTTCCACACCGGCGAGGAGATGACCTCGGAGGACGTGAAGTTCAGCCTGCAGCGCGCGATGGGCAAGCGCTCGACCACCGGCTACGCCGGACCGCTGCGCACGCTGATCCAGGACATCGAGACGCCGGCGCCCGACCGGGTCGTGGTCGTGACCAAGGATCCGACGCTCATCATCCCGACCTACCTGTCGCGCTCGCTTTCCACCGAGGGGATGGTGCTGCCCCGGAAGTACATCGAGGCCAACGGCGACGACGTCTTCGCCCGCAAGCCGGTCGGGACCGGACCGTACCGGTTCGTCGAGCAGGTCGTCGGCTCCCACATCAAGCTCGCGGCCGTCGACGGCCACTGGCGGACCGGGACGCCGAAGTACAAGACCATCACCTTCAAGCTGGTGCCGGAAGAGACGACCCGGATCGCCCTCCTGCGGCGCGGCGAGGTCGACCTGGCCGACGTGAGCCGCGAGCGGGTCAAGGAGCTGCAAGCCGAAGGCTTCCCCGTGCACCTGCGCAAGGACGAGGCGATCCTGCACATGTGGTGGGTGCTGGGCCCCGACGGCCGCGTGGGCCCGACCAAGGACAAGCGGGTGCGAGAGGCGCTGAACGTGGCGATCGACCGCAACGAGGTCGCCCAGTCGATCTTCGGGGGATTCGCCGAGCCGGCCGCCATCCCGATGGGCCTGTCGTGGTCGTTCCGCGACGTGGGGTTCAAGCCCACCCCGGAGATGCAGTACGCCTACGATCCCGCCCGGGCCAAGAAGCTGCTGGCCGAGGCCGGCCACGGCGGGGGCTTCCCGCTCGACGTGTACGCCTTCCAGCTGCCGGGCCTCGCCGAGGGCAAGGCATTCGCGGAGGCCATCGCCGGGTACTGGGAGAAGATCGGCGTGAAGCCCCGGCTGATCCCGGTCGACTACCCGGCGTTCCGCAAGCTGTGGGTCGACCGCAAGGCGCCCGAGGCGGTCGGGTACTACAACATCGCCAACCGCGACTGGATCGGCACCTTCGCCCTGCTCGAGAAGCAGGCCTACACGCCGTCCAAGCTGAACGACACCGTGAACGACGCCGAGATCGACGCGATGATCGCCCAGGTGCTGAGGCAGACGGACCGCGACAAGATCAACGCGCTGATGCGCAACATCTTCACGCGCCTGCGGAGCGAGCACTACGGCGTTCCCGTCGTATACATCCACTCGCCCTATGCGACGGCCAAGACGCTGCCCAAGTGGAACCCGGGCTCGGTGATGTACGACCTCTTCATCGACCAGCTCGCGGCGAGCAAGTAACTGACCCCGGGGGCGCGGCCGGCCGCGCCCCCGGTCGTACCATGCTGAGGTTCGTCGCCGTTCGCCTGCTGCAGTCGGTGGTCACGCTGGCCCTGCTGTCCCTGGTCGTCTTCGTGCTCGCCCGGACCACCGGCGATCCGCTCCACATGATCCTGCCCATGTCGGCCACCGAGGAGGACTACGCCAACGCCCGGCGCTACCTGGGCCTCGACCGCCCCTATGTCGAGCAGTACCTGTCGTTCGTGGGCCGCGCGGTCACCGGCGACTTCGGCACCTCCATCCGCGCCCGGCGGCCGGTGAGCGAGCTGCTGCGCGAGCGCCTGCCCAACTCGCTGCGCCTGGCCCTGTTCGCCATGGCCGTCTCGCTGGCGATGGCCTTTCCGCTCGGGGTGCTGGCCGCCGTGAACAAGGGCACCGGCGTGGACCGGTCCGCCCAGATCATCGCGATCCTGGGCCAGTCGTTGCCGTCGTTCTGGATCGCCATCGTCCTGGTCGAGTTCGTCGCGGGCCGCTGGCAGTGGCTGCCGGCCGGCGGCATCGGCGGCCTGTCGAGCTACGTGCTGCCGGGGTTCACGCTGGGCTGGTTCGTGGTCGCCGGGCTGATGCGCCTGCTCCGGTCCGGCATGCTGGAGGTGCTCGACTCCGAGTACGTGAAGCTGGCCCGGCTCAAGGGCGTGGCCGAGGTCCGGGTGGTCTGGGTGCACGCCCTCAAGAACGCGCTGATTCCCGTGGTCACCTTCGCGGGGATCTACTTCTCGATCCTCGTGACGACGGCCATCGTCGTCGAGACGGTCTTCGCGTGGCCGGGTCTGGGCCGGCTGGCCTACGACGGCATCACGTCGCGCGACTTTCCGGTGATCCAGGCCGTCGTGCTCACCACCGCCGCCATCGTGGCGGTCGTCAACCTGGGAGTGGACGTCCTGTACGCGGTCATCGACCCCCGCATCCGTTACGCCCGGTGAGCCTGCAGGCCGTCGATCCCGCCGCGCTGGCCCTTCCCGAGGCGCGGGCCGAAGGCCCGGCCACCCTGCGGGGACGCCGCCTGCCCTGGATCCCGGTCGGCATCGTCGCCGTCTTCGCGCTGGTGGCGGTGCTGGCGCCGCTGCTGAGCCCGGCCGATCCCTACGAGCAGTCGCTGCGCAACCGCTTCCGGCCGCCGGTGTGGGAGGCGCGCGGCAGCTGGGCGCATCCGCTCGGGACCGATCGGCTGGGCCGCGACATGCTGACGCGCATCATGTACGGCGCCCGGGTGTCGCTCGCCGTCGGGCTGCTGGCCGTGTTCCTCGCCGGCGCCGTCGGTGCCGCGGTCGGGCTGGCGGCTGGCTACTACGGCGGCCGGGTGGACGCCGCCCTGATGCGGGTCACCGACGCGACGCTGTCGTTCCCGGTGATCCTGCTCGCCCTGATCCTGGCCGTCACCGTGGGGCCGAGCTTCCTGAACGTCGTGATCGCGATCTCGGTCATCCTGTGGGCGCGGTACGCCCGGGTCATCCGCGGCGAGGTCCTGTCCCTCATGGAGCGCGATTTCATCGCCCAGGCCCGCATCGCCGGCGCCGGGGCCTGGCGGATCATCACCCGTCACCTGGCCCCGAACACCCTCAACACGATCCTCGTGCTCGTCACGCTCCAGGTCGGCTACGTCATCATCGTCGAGGCGGCGCTGTCGTTCCTCGGGGCCGGCATCCCGCCGCCGACGCCGGCCTGGGGCTCGATGATCGCCGAGGGCCGGGACTTCGTGACCAGCGCCTGGTGGGTCTCGTTCCTGCCGGGCCTGGCGATCCTGCTCGTCGTGCTGGCCTTCAACCTGCTCGGCGACTGGCTGCGCGACACCCTCGACCCCAAGCTGCGCCAGCTCTGAGCGCCGTGACCTCGGCGGTCGTCGACGTCCAGGACCTGAGCACGCACATCGTCAGTCGCTGGGGTACGGTCAAGGCGGTCGACGGCGTCTCGTTCGCGGTCGCCGCCGGCGAGACGCTGGGGCTGGTCGGCGAGTCGGGGTCGGGCAAGAGCATGACCTGCCTGAGCCTCGTGCGGCTGGTCCCGCGGCCGGTGGCCCGCATCGTGGCCGGGCGAGTCCGGCTCGACGGCGAGGACCTGCTCGCCAAGAGCGAGGCGGAGATGCGGTGGATACGCGGGCGGAAGGTCGCCATGATCCTGCAGGACCCGATGAGCTCGCTGAACCCGGTCTTCTCGATCGGCATGCAGGTCCGCGAGCCGGTCGCCATGTACCACCGTCTGCGCGGCCGCGCCCTCGGCGCGCGCGCCGCCGAGCTGCTGGGGGCCGTGCGCATCCCCTCTCCCGCCGCGCGGCTCCGGAACTTTCCCCACCAGCTCTCCGGCGGCATGCGCCAGCGCGTGGTGGGCGCCATGGCGATCGCGGCGCCGCCGCGGCTGCTCATCGCCGACGAGCCGACGACCAGCCTCGACCTCACCATCCAGGCCCAGTACCTCGGCCTGCTGAAGGAGCTGCAGGAGCGACACCGGCTGGCGATGATCTTCGTCACCCACGACCTCGGCGTCGTGGCGCGCGTGTGCGACCGCGTGGCGGTCATGTACGGCGGTCGCATCGTGGAGATCGGCCCGGTGCGCCGCATCTTCACCGCGCCGGCTCATCCCTACACCCGGGCGCTGCTGGAGGCCATTCCGCGCCTGGGCGCGCGGCGCGAGCAGCTCACCGCGATCGAGGGCCAGCCGCCCGACCTGGCCGCGCTCCCGGCCGGCTGCGCCTTCGCGCCGCGGTGCGGCCAGGCCCTGGAGCGCTGCCGGCGCGAGGCGCCCCCGGAGACCGCGGTGGGCGCCGGTCACGCCACGCGGTGCTGGCTGCACGGCCCGTGACAGAGCTGCTGGCGGTCGACAACCTCGCCAAGCACTATCCGGTGCGGCGCGGCCTGCTGGGAGGTACCCGGCTCGTTCGCGCGGTGGACGGCATCTCGCTCCGTCTGCAGGCCGGCCACACGCTCGGGCTCGTCGGCGAGTCGGGCTGCGGCAAGACCACGACGTCCCGCCTGATCCTCGGGCTCGAGCGGCCGACGGCCGGTGCCATCCGCTTCGCGGGCGAGGACGTCCTGTCCCTCGACCGTCAGGGCGAGCGCCGCTACCGGCGGGCCGTGCAGGCCGTCTTCCAGGACCCGTTCGGCTCGCTGGATCCCCGCATGCGGGTCGGCCGTATCGTCGCCGAGCCGCTGGCGATCAACACGGACCTCGACGAGCCCGGCCGCCGCCGCCGCGTCGCCGAGCTGCTCGACGTGGTGGGCCTGCCGGGCCGAGCCGCCGAGCTGTTCCCCCACGAGTTCTCCGGTGGACAGCGTCAGCGGATCGCCATCGCCCGCGCGCTCGCGCTGGCGCCCCGGCTGGTCGTGCTCGACGAGCCGGTGTCGGCGCTCGACGTGTCCATCCGCGCGCAGATCCTGAACCTGCTCCGCGGCCTGCAGACGCGGCTCGGCGTGTCGTACCTCTTCATCGCTCACGACCTGGCGGCGGTGGCTCACATGAGCCAGACCATCGCCGTGATGTACCTGGGCCGGATCGTCGAGTGCGGCGACGCCGACGCCGTGGCGCTGGCCCCGCGCCATCCCTACACCCGGGCGCTGTTCGCAGCTGCCCTGCCGGTCGACCTCGACCGCCCGCGGGACGAGGTGACGGTCTCCGGCGAGGTGCCGAGCCCGCTGGCGCCGCCGAGCGGCTGCCGCTTCCACCCGCGCTGTCCGTTCGCCATGCCCCAGTGCGCCACGCAGGAGCCGGCCCTGGCGCCCGAGAGCGGCCGGCTGGTGGCCTGTCACCTGTACTGAGACGAGGAGGTCTCCATGAGAGCGACCGCGGCCGTGCTGTACGAGACGAGGAAGCCGGTGGTGATCGAGGACGTCGAGCTGCTCGAGCCCGGACCGCACGAGGTGCAGGTCCGGTGGACGGCCAACGGGGTCTGCCACAGCGACTATCACGTGATCAACGGCGACTATCCGCACCCGCTGCCCGTGGTCCTCGGCCACGAGGCGGCCGGCCTGGTGGAGCGCGTCGGGCCCGGCGTCGAGACGGTCAAGCCGGGCGACCACGTCTGCTCGAGCTACATCCCGTCGTGCGGCCGCTGCGGCTACTGCATCGGCGGCCAGCCGACCATGTGCGCGCTGCGGGACAAGCCGCGCTGGTTCATGCTCGACGGCACCTGCCGTCTGCGGAAGGGCGGGAGCAGCCTCCACCACTTCCTGCAGGTCGCCGGGTACGCGACGCACGCGGTCCTGCCCGAGACGAGCGTCATCCCGATCCGGCCCGACGCCCCGCTCGACGTCGTGTGCCTGGTGAGCTGCGGCGTGCTGGCCGGCGCCGGGCCGGTCTTCAACCGCGCCAAGGTCCCGCCCGGCGCCAGCGTGGCCGTCTTCGGCTGCGGCGGCGTGGGACTCAACACGATCCAGGCCGCGCGGCTGGTGGGCGCCGGCAAGATCATCGCGGTCGACGTCATGCCCCAGAAGCTCGCGTGGGCCGAGGAGTTCGGCGCCACCCACGCCGTGAACGCGGCCACCGAGGACCCCGTGGCCCGGGTCCACGCGCTCAGCGGCAGCGGGGGCGTGGACTTCGCGTTCGAGGTCGTGGGCACCCAGCAGACGATCGAGCAGGCCGTGCTGTCCACCCACCGCGGTGGCACCTGCGTCGTCGTCGGCGTCTCGCCGGCCGGCACCCGGCTGTCGCTCGATCCCTCGCTGTTCCTGCAGCAGCGGGTGCTCACCGGCAGCTCGTTCGGCGGCGGACATCAGCGCACCGACGTGCCCATGCTCATCGACCTCTACATGTCCGGCCGCTATCGCCTGGACGAGCTCATCACGCGGCGCGTGCCGCTGGGCGAGCTCAATCACGCGTTCGATCTGATGCTCAAGGGTGAGGTCAAGCGGAGCGTGGTCGTGTACGAGTAGGCCGCGCGCGGCAGGCGGGCCGCGGATGCGTGCGCGTCTCGCCCGCGGCGCGACCGCGACCGGCCGGCGCGGTCAGCGCGCGAACAGGAGGCAGGCCGCGCCGGCGCCGGCGAGGCCGGCGGCGGCGAGGCGGCGGAGAAGGTCGGGCTCGCGGAAGAGGGCGGCGCCGAGAACGACGGCGATCAGCGCCGACATCCGGCGGATGGCGTTGACGTAGGCCGCGGGCGCCGAGGTCAGGGCGGTGGTCTGCATGCCCGTGCCGCTCACGCCCAGCAGGCCGTGGCCCACGAGCGTCACCAGCGCGGCCGGCCGGACGCTGGCGGCGAGTCCGTTCGGCGCGACGGCCAGGACGATCGCCGCGGTCAGCAGCGCGGTGGCGCCGTGCGAGCACACCAGGTAGCTGGGCGGTCCCATCGCCAGCGCGCCCCAGCGGTCCACCGCGGCGACCATGCCCAGCAGCACGGCGGCGCCGAGCGCGTCCAGCGCGTCGCGCCGCGCGAACAGCGTCCGCAAGCCGCGCCCGGTGCCGCCCGACAGGCTGACCGTGCCGGCCACCGACAGCGCCAGGCCCAGCCAGCCGAGCGGCGTCGGCAGCGTGCCGGACAGCACGGCGTCGGGGACGACCGTGAACACCGGGCTCAGCGCGAAGACGGGTCCCACCACGGAGATGTCACCGCGGGCGCTGGCCCGGGCCAGCAGCGTGTTCATGCCGACCACGAGCCCCGCCGAGCCGACGACCGCCGGCCACGCCCCGGCCGGCGCCACGAACGACCGGCCGGACACGGCGAAGAAGGCGAGCCAGGCGACGACGGCGACGCCCTGCGTCCACAGCACGATCACCAGCGGCGGGATGGCGCGAGCCCGGCTCTTGACGACCGCGAACTGCGCGGCCTGGGTGACGGCGGCGCCCAGCGAGAGGACGAACCAGCTCAGATCAGTGCGTGCGGGGAACGGCCGGGTGGCCGGCGGCGGCGTCCGCGATGGCGTGGTCGTTGTCGGCGGGGACGGCGCCGCTGACGCCGACGGCCCCGACCACCCGGCCGTCCTCGACCAGGGGCACCCCGCCCCGGCCGAACACGAAGGCGTACTCGCCGAGCGCGGTGACGCCGTCGGCGAAGAGCATGCGCTTGCCGAAGCGCTCTTCCAGGTCGAGCGTGCTCGCCCGGAAGCCGGCGGCCGCGTTGGCCTTGGCCCGCGCGATCTCGGGCGTCACCCAGAGCGCGCCGTCCATGCGGTCGCAGGCGATCAGGTGGCCGCCCTCGTCGACGACCGCGACGGCGACCAGGAACCCCATCTGGCGGGCGCGCTCGACGCCGCGCTCGATGCAGGCACGCGCCTGCTGCAGCGAGACCTGGCTCACGGCAGGTCGACCCAGACCTCGTCGCCGTGGATCCGCACCGGATACGACGGCACCGACCCACCCCGGGCCGGGAACAGGCACTGGCCGGTGCGCACGTCGTACATCCAGCCGTGCCAGGGGCAGGCCAGGCGTGTCCCCTTCATCGTGCCTTCCCCCAGCGGCCCACCCTGGTGCGTGCAGGCGTCGCCGATCGCGTGCACCTGCGCGCCGATCCGCACCAGCGCGACGCGGGTGCCGTTGAGGTCGACGGACAGGGGCCGATCCGGAGCCAGGTCGGTGAGCGCGGCGGCCCGGACCTCGCTCAAGGGTCTTCCTTGGCCACGAACGCCCGGTACAGACCGCTCATGTACTGCCAGCGCATCTCGGCCGCCTGCCGCACCTGGTCGAGCGCCTCCCCGCGCATGGCGGGAGTGGCGCAGTGGCGCTCGACGATCTGGTAGCCCCGCTCGCCGTGCACCGCGTCGGCCTCGATGTGGATGGCGAAGAACTCCACCTCGCGCTCGCTGAAGCCGTAGTGCGTGCGGAGCGGCGGCAGGTTGCGCTGGTAGATGCCGGGCACCTGCGACTCGAGACCGACGAGCAGGCCGGCGGCGGCCACGTGGAACGGCCGCCGGGAGGTCTCGTAGCACCAGGCCGTCAGCGCCCGCGTGGTCGGCAGCTGCCGCGTGCCCTCCACCTGCTGACGGCTGACGCCGCACGCCTCCCCGAACCGGATGAGCAGGTCCACGTGCTTGACCCCCGACTCCTCCTCCACGATGTTCTCCAGCAGGAAGTCGCGCGCGTCGGCGTCCGGACACTCCGCGTACACCGCCGCGCACCAGCGCGGGAACTGCGACACGTACTGGAAGTGCTGGCCGACCCAGGCGCCGAGCTGATCGCGGGTCAGCTCGCCCTTCACCCACTTCTCGGTGAACGGGTTCATCCGGCTGTGGCGGGCGTTCACGGCGCGCTCGAGCTGTTGCCGGAACTCGCTGGTCGTCGTGGTCATGGGCCACCTCCGATTCGGGGGATCATCGGCCGCCCCGCCCGGGCAGTCAAGCCGGGCGTCGCGCCCGCCGTCACTCCGACATCTTCAGGAGCAGCCCGGTCTGGCGCGCCCGCTCCACCGCCGCCCGGAACACCCAGTGGGCGACGACGGCGTACACGGCCGCCAGCGCGAAGCCCGTCGTGAGCGGCGCGGTGAACTCCGAGGCGAACCCGAAGTGCGCCCGGTAGGCGTCGAGGAAGTAGGTCAGCGGGATGGTGGCGGCCAGGGCCGCCACCGGGCCCGGCAGTACCGAGACCGGATAGTAGATCCCCGCCAGCACGAGCACGAGGTTCACGCTGGCCCAGGCGAACGCCTCGGCGCGATTGCCGAACAGCGTCACCAGCGCGCAGACGAGCACGCCGACGATCCAGGCGGTGAGGAAGCAGCCGGCCAGGAACGCGGCCACCGCGGCCGGGCCGGGGGCCAGCACGGGGAACTCGAAGGCCCACGCGCTCAGCGCGGCCAGCAGCACGAAGATCACGAAGCCGCGCAGCATGCCGACCAGCCAGGCGCCGATGGTGAGGTGCCGGACCCCGATCGGCGCCATGAACTGGTGCTTGACGGACTTCGACCACACGTCGAGCAGCATGGCGTAGGCGACCTCGAGCTGGCACACGTTGACCACCGACAGCGCGATGGTGCCCACCAGCACGAAGGCCCCCTGCTCGGGACTGAGGCCGAGGAAGCGTGTCATCAGCCCGATCGACAGCACGCCGACGACCGGCCAGAACAGCAGCTCGAAGAAGAAGAACACGTTGCGGACGCCCATGATCGCGTTGCGCAGGACGACGGCCCAGGCGGCCAGGACCTCAGCGCGCCAGCTCAACGAACACCTCCTCCAGCTCGGGCTCCCGCACGCGGAGGTTGCGGACCTCGACGCCTTCGGCGGCCAGCGCGCGCAGCAGCTCGGGGACGCGCTTGTCGGCCTCGTCCACGGTCAGCTCGAGCCAGCCGGCGCGCTCAACCAGGCGCAGCACACCGGGCGCCTCGGCCAGCCAGTCGACGCGCGGCGGCTCCAGGCGCAGGGCCACCACGTCGCCCAGCCCCATCCGGCGCTTGAGCCCATCGGCGGTCCCGCGGGCGAGGATGCGGCCGGCCTTGATGAAGCCGATCTCGTCGCACAGCTCCTCGGCCTCGCGCATGTAGTGCGTCGTGAGGACGATCGTCATCCCCTGCTCGCGGCGCAGCGCGGTGATGTGCTGGCGCACCCGCCCGGATACGTCGGGGTCGAGGCCCAGCGTCGGCTCGTCGAGGAACAGCAGCTCGGGGTCGTTGACCAGCGCCTTGGCCAGCGCCACGCGCTGCTTGAGCCCGGTGGACAGCTCGTTGTACTGCGCGCGCCGGAAGGGAACCAGCTCGTACTGCTCGACGAGCGCGCCCACGCGGCGGCGCAGCCGGGCGCCCGACAGCCCGTACAGCCGGCCGTAGAACGCGATGATCTCCTCGACCCGCAGGCTCCACAGGAACGACGGCCGCCCGCTCGCCATGTTGATGCGGCGGCGGAGGGCGGCGGCGTCGCGGGTCACGTCGAGCCCCAGCACGCGGACCCGGCCGCCGTCGGGGACCAGCAGCGTGGCCAGGATGGACAGCAGCGTCGTCTTGCCGGCCCCGTTGGGGCCGAGCAGGCCGAAGATGGCCCCGCGCTCGACCGTGAGCGAGGCGCCGCGCAGTGCCGCCGTCTCCCGACGCCGCAGCCAGCCCGAGCGGAACGTCTTGGTGACCTCGCGAGCGTCGATGGCGGGCGAGGGCTCCGTGGCGGACGGGGCCATGCCCCCGATGGTAACATGCGCGCATGACGGCCCCCGGCGACGCCGCCGACGTCGAGGAGGCCAACGCCCGCTTCTACCGCGCCTTCGAGGCGCTCGACATCGAGCAGATGGACCGCGTGTGGGTGCACGGCGAGCGCGCGCGCTGCGTGCACCCCGGCTGGCCCCTGCTGTGCGGATGGGACGCGGTGCGCGCCTCGTGGGAGCAGATCTTCCAGCACACCGAGGAGATGCGCTTCACGCTCGGCGACGTGACGGTCAACGTCGGCGGCGACCTGGCGTGGGTCACCTGCACGGAGAACATCCTGTCCGAGGTGAGCGGCCGTGTCGGCGTGACGGCGATCCTGGCGACCAACCTCTTCGAGCGAGACGCCGGCGGCTGGCGCCTCGTCCACCATCACGCGTCGTTCTGAGCCGGGGCGACGCCCGATCGGCGGTCAGTCGGGCTTGTTGCTGTAGAGCGAGCGACCGCCGGCGCGGGCCAGGAGGTGGGCCGGCCGCAGGGTGCTCACCACGCTGCGATCGGGGTCGACGGTGGAGACGAGGAAGCAGCGGCCGGGCGCGGCCCACGTCTGCTGCAGACGCGCCGCGCTCCAGAAGAGCCGGCGGGCCTCGGGGAACGTGGCGCCGAAGGCCAGGTTCGACTGCAGCCCCTCGACCACGTACACGGGACGATCGACCGTCAGCAGCAGGGCGCCGCTGTTCTCCAGCGGGCCCTCGTGCACGATCCAGTCGGCGGGACCGAGCCGGCGGGCCAGGGCCTCGGCGATCGGCCGGACCGCGCGGCCCCGCGCGAACTGCGCCATCCCCTCGCCGGCCGCCGGCAGGAAGGCGATCATCGCCGCCAGCGCGATGCCGACGCCGGCCGCCGGCCACTGGCGCCACACCGCCACCGCCATGGCCACGGTCGCCGCGCCGAAGATGAACGCGCCCTTGCCGAGGGCCGGCGCGTAGGCCTCGAGCGGCGGGCCGGCGGCCGCCTGGCCGCGCGCCGCGAGGTTGCGGGCGGCCACGTCCACGTTCTCCAGCACGCCGGCCGGCGTCGGCAGGCGGCCCAGGGCGGCCGTCGCGAGCACCACGGTGAAGATCGCGAACAGGCCCAGGACCGGCACCATCAGGGCGCGCGGGGACGCCGCCCCCGGCAGCGCCTCGATGCAGTCGTCCCAGGCGCGGGCGGCCAGCAGGGCCAGCGCCGGGAAGGCCGGCAGCGCGTAGTGCGGGAGCTTGAAGGGCGAGGCCGCGAAGAACCCGACGACCGTGACCGCCCACAGCGCGAGCAGCGCCCACAGCCGGGCGTCGGCCGTCTCCCACGGCGGGCGCAGCGCGCGGCGCAGCGCCCACGGGACGGTCAGCGTCCACGGCAGGAAGGCCAGGGCGGTGACCGCCAGGAACTGCAGGGAGCCGAGCGGCACGTCCTCGTCGGGGAACACGCGCAGCCGCGCGAAGTTCAGCACGTGGTTGTCGACGATCGTGTACCAGAGGAAGCCCTCGTTGCGGAGCTCGGTGACGAGGTACCAGGGCAGCGCGATGACGGCCAGGATGGCCACGCCCCACCACGGCGCCCACGCGCTGTAGGGCCGCTCGCGCGTGAGCCACAGGAAGAGCGCGACGACCGCCAGCGGGCCCACGGCGCCGAGCAGGTCCTTGGTGACCGTCGCCAGTCCCAGGCTCGCGTAGAACAGCACGAGGCCTCGCCGGCCACCGCCGCGGTAGGCGACGATGAAGCCCGCGTGGGCCAGCGTGATGAACAGGATGAACGGCAGATCCGGCTTGACCTCGCGGCCGACCACGAACGTGCCGAGGTTGGCGGCCACGATCAGCCCGGCCAGCAGGCCGACCCGGGGTCCGCCGAGCATGACGCCGATCCGACCGGTGACGGCCGCCACCCCGATGGCGGACAGCGCCGGCCACACGCGGCCCCCCCCCTCGGTGGGGCCGGTCAGCGCGAACGAGGCCGCCATCAGCCAGTACATGAGCGGCGGCTTGTCGAAGTAGCGCACGCCGTTCACGCGCAGCGTGAGCCAGTCGCCGGTCTGCCGCATGGTCTGCGCGATCGTCGTGTGGACGCCCTCGGGCGGATCGAGGAACGGCGCGACCCCGAGCCCGAGCAGGTACATCAGGCCGACCGCGAGGAGGGCGAGGCCGAAGGCGACCCGCGGCACCGCGCGCGCTACCCGAGTCGCTTCAGGTGATCTTCACCACGACGTCGGCGGGCAGCCGCCCCAGGAAGTCGGCCAGGGCCTGCTCGACGTACCCGCGATCGCGCGATTCGAGCGTCACCTTCACCTTGTACTCGGGGTTGGAGAACTCCGGGTAGGAGCCGAGCTGCAGCAGCGGGAACGTGGCGAGCAGCCGGTTGAGGTAGTCGGCCAGCGTGCCCTCGCCGATCGAGACGAAGACGTTGCGCAGGTGGATGGGCTGATCCCGAAACCGCTCGCGCAGCGCCTCGAACTTCGCGCGGAAGATCTCGGGCACGCCGGGCAGGACGTAGACGTTGCGGATCATCACGGTCGGGAATCGCACGCTCTCGCCGCCGACCAGCTCGGCGCCCTCGGGGATCTCCGCCATGCGCAGGGCCGCCTCGGTCACCTTGCCGCGGTAGTGGCGCTCCAGCAGCTCCACCAGGGTCGGATGGCGCACGACCGATACGGTCAGCGCGCGGGCCACGCCCTCGATCGTCACGTCGTCGTGCGTGGGCCCCACGCCGCCCGACGTGAACACGACGTCGAACTCGCGGCTGAACACCGCGACCTCCTCGGCGATGAGCTGGACCTCGTCGGGGATCACGCTGATGCGGCGCACGTCGACCCCGAGCGCGCGCAGCTCGCGACAGAGGTACACGGCGTTGGCGTCCTGGACCTTGCCCGACAGGATCTCGTTGCCGATGAGGATGATGCCGGCCGTCTTCGGCATGGCTGGTCGGATTCTACGATAGAATTTCACGGGATGCGCACGATCGACGCCTCCGCTCCGATCCGTCTCTCCGGCTGGGCCCTCGTGCTGGGGGCGTCGTCGGGCTTCGGCGCCGCCACCGCGCTCGCGCTGGCCGCCGCCGGCCTCGACGTCGTCGGCGTGCACCTGGATCGGCGGGCCACGCTCTCCGCGGCCGAGCGCGTCGCCGCCGCCGTCGAGCAGTGCGGCCGCCGCGCGCGGTTCTTCAACGTCAACGCCGCCGCCGCCGACCGGCGCGCCGAGGTGGTGTCGGCCCTCGAGCGGGCGCTGGCCGAGACGGGCCGGCCCGGCGGGCTGCGCGTGCTGCTGCACTCGCTGGCGTTCGGCACGCTGAAGCCCTACGTGGCCGACGATCCGAAGGATGCGGTGTCGGCCGCCCAGATGAGCATGACGCTGGAGGTCATGGCCCACTCCCTCGTGTACTGGAGCCAGGACGTCGTGACGCGCGGCCTGATGGGCCCCGGCGGCCGCATCTTCGCCATGACCTCGGCCGGCGGCGTCCGCGCGCTGCCGCACTACGGCGCGGTGTCGGCCGCCAAGGCGGCGCTCGAGTCGCACGTCCGCCAGCTCGCCGTCGAGCTGGCCCCGCGCGCGATCACCGTCAACGCGATCCGGGCCGGCGTGACGGCCACTCCGGCCGCGCAGAAGATCCCCGGCTACGCGTCGCTGGAGGACGACGCGCGGCGCCGCAACCCCTCCGGCCGGCTCACCACGCCCGACGACGTGGCGCGCGCCATCGTCGCCCTCTCGCACGAGGCCACCGGCTGGGTCACCGGCAACGTGATCGGCGTCGACGGCGGCGAAGACATCGTCGGGTGAACGACTACCTGCTGGCGGCGCTGCTGGGCGTCGTCGAGGGTCTCACGGAGTTCCTGCCGGTCAGCTCGACGGCCCACCTGCGGATCGTCGAGGCGCTGCTCGGCGTGTCGCTGACCGACGCGTACTGGAAGACCTTCTCGATCGTCATCCAGCTCGGCGCGGTCCTCTGTCTGCCGTTCTATTTCCGGCGCCGGCTCCTCGCCTTCGCGCGGACCTTCCCGGGCGGCGCCGGCGGCCGCGGGCTGACGCACCCGCTCACGCTCACCCTCATCGCGTTCGTGACGACCGCGGTGCCGGCCTTCCTGCTGGCCAAGGTCATCGGCAAGCACCTGGAGAGCCTGGTCGTCATGGGCTGGGCGCTGGTGGTCGGCGGTCTCGTCATGGGCGCGGTGGACCTCGCCCACGACCGGCTGGGCGGCGCCGGTCCTGGCGGCGGCCGGCGCGTCGAGGATATCGAGCGGATGTCGGTCGCGCAGGCCGTGTGGATCGGCGCCTGCCAGGTGCTCTCGGCGGTCTTTCCCGGCACCTCGCGGTCCATGGCGACCATCACCGCGGGGGAGCTGGCCGGCCTGAGCCGATCCGCCGCGGTGGAGTTCTCGTTCCTGGTGTCGATGCCGACGATGGCGGCGGCCACGCTCTACGACCTGGCCCGGTCGCTGCGCCCGCCGGCGGGCGAGACGCTCGCCATCGGGGCCATGCCCAACGACGCCCACGCGTGGACCGTGCTCACCATCGGCTTCGTCGTCTCGTTCCTCGTCGCCTACGCGGTCGTCGCGTGGTTCATGAGCTGGGTTCGCCGCCGCGGCTTCACGGTCTTCGCCGTCTACCGGCTGGTGGTCGGCGCCGCGGTGCTCTGGTGGGCCGCGCGGCCCTGACGCGCGGGCCGCGGAGACGATCGCGGCCGCGCCGGATCAGCCGTGACGGACGCGGTCGGGGACGGCCTGGGCGAGACCGCTCACCAGGCGCTCGCGGGTGATGGGCTTGGGCAGCAGGACCTCGATGTCGGGTGTGGCCGCCGCTTCGAGCTCGTCGGCCCAGCCGGTCAGCAGGACCACGGGCACCGGGCGCCGCCGCTTCACCTCGCGCGCCAGCGCGAGGCCGGTCATGCCGGGCATGCCGAGATCCGTCACGACGACGTCGACGGGCTCGCGGTCGAACAGCTCGAGCGCCTCCCGCCCCGAGGCCGCGCTGGTCACCGTGTGGCCGGCCGCGGTCAGCATGGCCCGGATCACGTCGAGCACCTCGGGCTCGTCCTCGACCGCCAGGACACGCAGGGGCTCCAGGCTCGGCAGCAGCGCGGGCGGCCGGGCGGCCTCCGCGCTGATCGCCGGGAACGACAACGTGAAGGTCGTGCCCGCGCCCTCCCGGCTGGACACGGTGATCGAGCCGCGGTACCGGTGCGTGATCTCCTGGGCCAGGCTCAGCCCCAGCCCGGAACCTCCCTCGCTCGAGCGGGTGGTGAAGAACGGCTCGAAGGCCAGGCGCTGCACCTCGGGGCTCATGCCGCGCCCGGTGTCGTCGATCGAGACCACGGCGCGGTCGCCCTCGCCGCGCACGTGCAGGGTCAGCCGGCCGCCCGCGGGCATCGCGGCCAGCGCGTTCTCCAAAATGTTGAGCAGCGCCTCGCGGATCTCGCTGGCCACGGCCAGGATCATCGGCGCCGGCTCGGCCTTGAGGTCGACCTCGTAGCGGATCCCGCGACGGGCCGCCTCGTTGTCCCACTGCGGTCGCGTGAGGGCCAGCAGCTGCTCGAGCACGTCGCGCAGCTGCACGCCCTCGGGGCCGCGCACCCGGGCCGGCCGCGAGTAGTCCTGGAGCCGCCGCACCGTCTCCACGCTGTCGGCGGCGCCCTGGTTGATGACGCGCAGGGCGTGGACGAGCTCGTCGTGATCGATCGGCTCGCCGGCGGCCAGCCGCTCCAGCAGCATCTCCGTCCAGCCCAGCACGGGGGTCAGCCGGTTGTTGATGTTGTGCGCGACGCCGGCCGCGAGCGAGCCCAGGGTGCGGAACTTCTGCTCGCGGATCAGGCGGAAGCGGAGCTCGTGCTCGCGGCTCACGTCACGGAACACGCCGATGCGCTGCAGTTCACCGCCGGCGGTCGTGGTGGTGGACAGCGAGATCAGCACGGGCCGGGGGTCCCCCGCGCTGGTGAGGAGCAGAACCTCGCCCTGCCAGGATGACCGGCGCATCTGCCGGGTGAGGGCCGCCACGTCCTGCGAGGTCGCCAGCAGCTGGGTCCAGCGGCGGCCGCGCAACGTGTCGGCGGCGGCACCGACCATCTCGGCGAAGGCCCGGTTGGCGAAGACGATCGCGTCGCGGGCGTCGGTGAGGATCACGCCCTCGCCGATCCGGCGCACGACGTCGGCCAGGTCGTTGGTCTCGGCCCGCAGGCGGGCGTGCTCCATCGTCACCGCGATGCGGTCGGCGACGATCCGCAGCAGGCGATCGACGCGCGGGTCGAGCTGGCGCGCGCGGCCGGCCACCTCCAGGACGCCGATGGCGGTGCCGCCGACGATGAGCGGGCCCACCATCAGCGAGCGGAAGCCGCCGGCCCGCACGGCCGGGTTGGCCACCCGCGGGTCGGTGGCGGCGCCGTCGGAGATCAGCAGGGGCGCCTGGGTGGCCAGCGCGATCGCGGCCTCGCCGCTGTCGGCCGGCATCGAGACGGCCCGCACGTCGCCGCCGAGGCCGGTGCCGACGCGACCGCGCAGCTCGTGCCGGGCCTCGTCGAGCAGCAGGATCGCGACCGCGTCGGCGCCGAAGACGCCGGCCACGACCTCGAGCATCTTGCCGAGCAGGGCGTCGGGGTCGCTCACGGTCAGCGCCGCCTCGGCGATCTCCTCCAGGGCCTGGATCTCGGCCGTGCGCCGGCTGAGCAGGCGGCCCGTCACCAGCGTGCGGGTGCGAGCAATCAGCTCCTCGGGCAGAAACGGCTTGGTCATGTAGTCGTCGGCGCCGTCGCGCAGCCCGCGGATGCGGGCCGACGGGCTCGACAGCGCGCTGAGGACCAGGATGGGCGTCGTGGCCAGAGATGTCCGCGCCCGCATGCGCTCGATCACCTCGTAGCCGCTCATGCCCGGCAGCATGAGGTCGAGCACGACGAGGTCGACGTCGGGCGTGCGCCCCAGCGTCTCCATGGCCGCCTCGCCGGTGGGGACCGACTCCACCTCGTAGCCCTCGGCGACGAGCACGTCGCGCAGCAGGACCGCGGTGTCGCGGTTGTCCTCGACGACGACGACGCGGGCCGCCTCGCTGGTGGTCACCGGGCGGCCACTCCGTGGTTGTGCAGCGCCGCGGTGGCGACCCGGGCCAGGTCGTCGGGGGTGAACGGCTTGGTGAGATAGGCGTCGCAGCCGGCGTGCAGCGCGGCCTCGCGCTCCTGGGGGCGCGACAGCGCCGAGACCGCGATGATCGGGACCGACGAGGTGCGCGGGTCCTGTCGCAGCCGGCGGGCCACCTCCCACCCGCTCAGACGCGGGAGCATGAGGTCGAGCAGGATCAGCGCGGGAGGCCGCTCGGCGGCGTCGCGGAGCGCCTGCTCACCGTCGTCGCACATGCGCACCGTGCCACCCAGCATGTCCTCGACGACCAGGCGCATGAGGTCCTGCGTCTGCGGCTCGTCCTCCACGACGAGGACCTCGCGGCCGTCCAGGAACGGCTCCGGCACGGCCGGCTCCGACGGACCGTTCGACTCGTCCAGCACCGGCTCGGGGGCCAGCGGCAGCGTGAAGGTGAACCGGCTGCCGCGATTCTCGCCCTCGCTCTCGGCCCGCACGACGCCGCCGTGCAGCTCGACCAGCCGCCGCACGATGGCCAGTCCCAGGCCCGAGCCGCCGTGCCGGCGTTGCATGGGCGCTTCCACCTGGTAGAAGGGGTCCCAGATCCGCACGAGCTCGTCCTTGGGGATGCCGACGCCGCGGTCCTCCACCGAGATCCAGACGTGGTCGCGCTGGCGGCCGCCCGCCACCCGCACCATCCCGCCGGTCGAGCTGAACTTGACGCCGTTGCCGACGAGGTTGACGAGGATCTGCTGCAGGCGCGAGGGGTCGGCGTTCACCAGCGGCAGGTCGGCGGGCACGGTGTTCTCGATCCGGAGCTGCTTGGCCTGGGCGGCCACCGCGACCACCGCTGACACCTGGTCGACGATCTGGCGCACGCGGGTGGGCCGCGCGTGCAGCTCCACGCGACCGGCCTCCAGGCGCGAGACGTCGAGCAGGTCGTTGATGAGGTCGCTCAGGCGCTGCGCGCTGCGGAAGATCGCCTCCTGATGCTCGAGCTGACGCGGGGTGAGCGGGCCGTGGACCTGCCGGGAGAGCAGCCGGCTGTACCCGATGATCGCGGTCAGCGGCGTGCGCAGCTCGTGGCTCACCATCGCCAGGAACTCCGACTTGAGCTGATCCAGTCGGCGCAGCTCCTCGTTCACCTGGGCGAGCGCCCGCGCCTCCTGGTCCTTCTGCGCGTACTCCGTCTCGTACTCCCGCACGAGCCCGGCCGTCTCGATGAAGACCTTGTAGCGGTGGCGCAGGAACAGGAAGGTGAAGGTGGCGGCGGCCGCGAGCCAGTCGACCACGATGACGGTGGCCGAGGTGTCCTCCGGCGTGGGCCAGGGCGCCGCCCACACCCGCACGGCGGCGCGCAGCCCCATGCCCAGGAACACGAGGGCGAACACGACACCGAGCGGCTCGACACGCTGCGAGGCGCGATGGTGGATGGCGCGCACGATGAGGAATGCGACACCCAGCGCCGATCCCGCCAGGACCAGGTTCGCCAACCGGTAGAGCAGCTCGAAAAATGGGTGAGCCATCGGCACGCGACGGACGACGTTGCGGCCATCATACACACGGATGGCGACGGGCCAAGACGCAAGTGCCGGCCTGTGAAACCATTTACCCATTTCGTCGGGACGGGCCGGGGCGGCCGGCCTTGACGGCCTTACAATGCCGTCGCCGCGCTGTCACATTGACGACGAATTCCCTGGCCTGGTGCGCCGAATGGCACGCGTGCAGTCGGGCATCCCGACGGTTTGACGGCCCTTTGCGCGGCCGCGTAAGCGGCACGGCGGTTGCTCGTCAGCGATCCATGCTGCGCTCGCGGTCGGCCTGGATTCGCGTGCTCCAGCTCTACGAGGTGGCCGAGGACGGGGCCGATCCGGCTGCGGTCTCGCTGGTCGAGTCGCTCCTCGAAGGCCCCGCGCACGCTCGATCGCGCTTTCGCAGCATGGAGGACCACTCCCGCCTGGCGGTCTATTCGGTGCACAACGCCGCCGACGTCCCCCGCGCATTCCTCGGCCTCGGTGAGCACGTCCTGGTCGCCGTCCGCGAGTTCCGCCGTGTCCCTCTCGACGCCTCGTCGCTGGGGCTCGTGCTCTTCACCGCCCGAGCCGGCTGCGCGGCCCGGGTGGTGGCGACGCTGGCCGACTTCGTGGAGCGCGCCGTGGTGGCCTACCAGCCCGGGTACGCGCTGGTGGCCCACTCGCAGGTCGCGCCGCAGACCTCGCTGCTGCTCACCGCGGTGCGGGACGCCGCGGCGCTCGGCGCCGCCGCCTCGGCCGCGCTCAACCTCGACGGGCTGCTCGCGGAGCTCGATCCCCTGCTGGCGGAGGGCCCGGAGTGCTACGCGTACTGCCCGGAGCCGGCGCTGGAGCCGGCCGTGGGCGCCGTCTCGCCCTTCGCGGTGTAGCTCGAACCCCGCGACGGACCCGTCCTAGCCGAGAAAGCGCCGCAGCCAGTCCCGGCTGAGGCTGGCGGCGTGCTTGCGGTGGACCGGGTCGGAGAGCCCGTGATCGCCACCCGCCACCAGCGCCAGGTCGCAGGGCTCGGCGGCCACCTCGTGCAGCGACGCGGCGTGCTCGACGCCCACGACCTGGTCCTCCTCGCCGTGGATCACCAGGTGCATCGGCACACCGGTTGGCGCCAGCGCGTAGCGACCGCCCGCGTACTCGAGCGCGAACGGCACGCCGAGACCCCGGCCCTCCGCGAGATCGTCGTTGGCCAGCTCCGTGAGACTGGCCGGCGCGCTCCAGGTGACGACCGGCACGCCCGGCCTCCGAGCCGCGACCTGCAGCGCGACGAAGCCGCCCAGGCCGGATCCGAGCAGCCCGACGCGTCGGGCGAGCCCCGGGTCCGCGGCCAGAAACGCCAGGACCGCTTCGACGTCCTCGATGCACCTCGCGATCGTCGTCTCGGCCAGCCGGCCGCTCGACTGCCCGCAGCCGCGGAAGTCGAAGCGCGCCAGCGCCAGGCCGGCCGCCGGCAGCTCCTCGCCGAGCAGGACGTACGCGTCGGTGTCCTTGGAGTCGCCGACCTCGTGGCAGGCCACCACGCACGGGGCGGGCCGACGATCCGGGAGGTGCAGGACGAGGGCGAGGGCGCCGGAGGCGATCGGAACGCGGTGCGGCTCGACGGTCACGTCCAGACGAGGTCGAACAGGCGGCAGGCGTTCGCGGACAGCTCCAGCATGGCGTCCTCCACGGGCAGCCGCTTGAGCTTGGCGACCTCCTCGGCCACCCGCGCGGCCAGCCACGGTCCCGACGGCAGGGACGCGAACTCGCCGCCGTACTGCCAGGGAGCGTCGCTCTCGACCAGGAGCGAGCCGAGCGGTACCTGGGTCACCAGCTCCCGGTCCCGCTCGCGGTGAACGACCTCCGGGGTGACCGACACCAGGAACCCGGACTCGACGATGGCGCGAGTGACGTCGGCCGGGGCCTTGTGCCAGTGGAAGACCGCGCGCTCGATGCGGTGTCGCCGCAGGGCCTCCAGGGCCTCGACGGCCACCCCGTGCGGCGCGTGCAGCACGACGGGCAGGTCGTAGCGCGCGGCCAGGGTCAGCAGCCGGTCCAGCCGCGCGCGCCCCTGCTCCAGGACCGCCGCGGCGTCGGCGGCGCCGGCCAGCGAGTACCAGGGCAGCCCGATCTCGCCGAGCCCCACGATCCCGCCGTGATGCTCGTGAACCTGCTGCTCCACGCGCTCGAGCTCGGCGTCGGTCAGCTTCCAGTCCGGGTGGAACCCGCAGCACGCCCACACGCCCTTGGGCGCCTTGCGGGTGGCCGCCATCGTCTGCTCGTTCGTGGTGGCATCGCATCCCACGCCCACCACGCCGTAGACGTCGTGGGCCAGGGCCACGCGCAGCATCTCGGGGACGTCGGCGTAGGCCGGGTCGTGCAGGTGACAGTGGCTGTCGATCACCATCCGGGGCGCCTCTCTCAGTTCCCGGCCACCACCATGCGGCCGATGAGCAGCGTCGGCGCCACGGTGCGGTCGCGGAGGACGAGGTCGTTACCGATGCCTTCGATCGCCGCGAGCATCTGCAGGAGGTTGCCGGCCACCGTGACCTCCTCCACCGGGTAGGCCAGCTCGCCGTTGTCGATCCACTGGCCGGCGGCTCCGCGGGAGTAGTCGCCGGTCACGCCGTTGACACCGAAGCCGATGAGCTCGGTGACGTAGAGCCCGCTCTTGACCGAGCGGATCAGCTCCTCGGGCGGCGTCGGACCCGCCTCGAGCATGAGGTTCGTCGTGGCCACGCCCACCCCGGCGCCGTCGCGCGAGGCGTGATGGGTGGAGCGCAGCCCGAGCTTGCGCGCGCTGTAGCTGTCGAGCAGGTAGGACTGCAGCACGCCCTCGCCGATCACGACCGTCGGGCGCGTCGCCAGGCCCTCGCCGTCGAACGGTCTGGAGCCCAGCGCCCGCGGGAGGACGCCGTCGTCGACGATCCTCACCGAGGGGGCCGCCACGCGCGTGCCCAGCCGGTCGAGCAGGAACGAGGCGCGCCGGTAGAGGCTGGGACCGCTGGCAGCGCCGGCGACCGAGCGCACGAGACTGGCCGCCGTGTCGGGATCGAAGATCACCGGCACCTCGGTGGTCTTCACCTTGCGGGCGCCCAGGCGTCGCAGCGCGCGCCGGGCGGCCGTGCGGCCCACCGCGAGCGGGTCCTCGAGGGCGCCACGGTGGCGGGCGGCCGTGTGCCAGTAGTCCCGCTGCATCTCCCCGTCGGCCGAGGCCACCGGCGAGACCGACAGCCCGAACGCCGTGGTCGCGTAGCCGCGCGCGAAGCCGTGCGAGGTCGCGTACACGTACCGCGCGCGGCGGTCCCAGTACTCGGCGCCCTCGGAGTTGGTGATGCGTGGGTCGCTGGCGAGCGCGGCGGCCTCGGCGCGCCGGGCCACCTCGATCTTCGCCTCCGGTGTGAGATCCTCGGCGTCCGCCTCCTCCAGGTCGAGGTCCGGCATGCCGTCGATCAGCTCCCCCGGGTCCGGCAGGCCCGCGTGAGGATCCTCGGCGGTCACCCGGGCCAGGGCCGTCGCCTCGTCCACCACGCGCTCCAGCGAGGCGCGGGACAGGTCCGACGTGGAGGCGGCCGCCGACGCCTTGCCGGCGAACACGCGCAGCGACAGCCGCTGCTCGCGGGAGTGCTTGACGGTGTCGACCTGGCCCAGCCGGACCGCGGCGCTGAAGTGTTGCTCCTCGATCAGGAAGCCATCGGCCTCGGTGGCACCACGCGCCCGGGCGCGGCGGAGGACGTCGGTGAGCAGGTCGTCCCGCCGCGGCCCTCCGCCGCTCACATCTGAGTCCCGCCGACGGTCATGCCGTCGAGCCGAATCGTCGGCAGTCCCACGCCGACCGGCACGGACTGGCCGTCCTTGCCGCAGGTGCCGACGCCCTCGTCGAGGGCGAGGTCGTGACCCACCCGGCTGACCCGCCGCAGCGCGTCCGGCCCGTTGCCGATCAGCGTCGCGCCCTTGACCGGCGCCGTCACGCGGCCGTCCTCGATGAGGTAGGCCTCGCTGGCCGAGAAGACGAACTTGCCGCTGGTGATGTCCACCTGGCCTCCGCCGAACGCCACCGCGTAGAGGCCGCTGGGCACCGACCGGATGATCTCGTCGGGATCGTCCTGCCCGGCCAGCATGAACGTGTTGGTCATGCGTGGCATCGGCGGGTGGGCGTACGACTCGCGCCGCCCGTTGCCGGTCGGCGTCATCTTCATGAGGCGCGCGTTGAGGCGGTCCTGCATGTAGGCCGTGAGGACCCCGTTCTCGATGAGCACGGTGCGGCCGGTCGGCGTGCCCTCGTCGTCCATGTTGAGCGAGCCGCGCCGGTTGGGGATCGTGCCGTCGTCCACGACCGTCACCAGCTCGGAGGCCACCTTCTGGCCCAGCCGCCCGGCGAAGGCCGACACGCCCTTGCGATTGAAGTCGCCCTCGAGACCGTGGCCGATGGCCTCGTGCAGCAGGATCCCCGGCCACCCGGGCCCGAGCACCACCGTCATGGTCCCCGCCGGCGCCTCCACCGCCCGCAGCTTGAGCACGGCCTGACGCGTGGCCTCGGCGGCGAAGCGCGTCCACCGCTCGGCCTCGAGGAAGTAATCGAACGCCACCCGGCCGCCGCCGCCCCACGAGCCGATCTCGCGCTTGCCGTTCTCCTCGGCGATGACGGTCACGTTGAGCCGGGTGAGCGGACGCACATCGCCGATCGTCCAGCCGGAGGCGGTCGCGATGAGCATCACGATCTCCTCGCTCGAGAGGCTGGCGATCACCTGGCTGACGCGGGGGTCGGCCGCCCGGGCCGCCGCGTCCACCTTGCGAAGCAGCTCGAGCTTGCGCGCGAGGGCCGTGACGATCGGCGGCTCGGCCAGCGTGTAGAGATCGTGGGCGCGACCTCGGCCCGGCACCGCCACCACGGCCGAGGCGGTCGCGCGGTCGGCGATCGCGCGGGCCTGGCGGGCCGCCTCCTCGAGGTTGGACAGCGAGATCTCGTCGGTGTGCGCGTAACCGGTGCGCGTCTCGGCCTGGGCCCGCACGCCCGCGCCCTGGCTCACGTGCCGCGACGCCTTCTTGACGACGTTCTCCTCCAGCACCAGCTCCTCGTTGACGCGGTACTCGAGGTAGATGTCGGCGTCGTCGACGCGTCGGGCCAGCTCGCCGCCGAGCAGCCGCTCCATGAGCGTCGGCGTGACGTCGAACCGATCGGAGAAGAACCGCTCGGGACTCGTGGGCGCGAGGTCGTCCATGGGCTCGGTGGGCTCCAATCCTAACGCGGCCCCGGCCGCGTCCCAAACTTTTCGGCAGGATCTATTGTAGCGGGCGGTGGAAGGCTCAGCCGGCTTGAAACGCGTGGATAATCTCGTGGATCCGTCGCAGCCCGTGCAGCAGCGACGGGCCCGGCGCCAGCACGTCCTCGCCGGGGATCTCGTGGATCTGCCCGCCGGCCACCGCCGACACGCCCCGCCAGCCGGGCCGCGCGGCGAAGGCCGTCAGGTCGACGGGTTTGCCGCACCACGACGCCAGGATGATCTGCGGGTCGCGCCGGGCCACCTCGTCGGCGGCGACGACCCGCTGCTGCGCCCCGGGGTACGCGCGGAGCTCGGCGAACACGTCGTGGCCGCCGGCGATCTCGATGAGATCGGAGATCCACCCGATGCCCGCGATCAGCGGGTCCATCCACTCCTCGAAGTACACGCGGGGGCGGTCCGGCCACACCGAGGAGTACTCGCGGACCTGCTTGACCTCGTCGCGGATGTCGGTGATCAGCTCGCGCGCGGCCCGCTCGCAGCCGAGCGCGCCGCCGATGAGGAGGATGGCGCGCAGGACCTGGTCGAACGAGCGCTGGTTGGTGCACAGCACCGGGACTCCGGCTGCGATCAGCTCGCCGACGATGCCGCGCTGCAGGTCGGAGAAGGCCAGGACGAGGTCGGGCTGCAGGGCCAGGATCCGGTCGGTGCGAAACGTCGTGAAGCCGCCCACCCTCGCCCGCTCGCGGGCGGCGTCGGGGCGCCGGGCGGTGCCGGGGACGCCGACGACCCGGTCCCCGGCGCCGACCAGGAACGCGATCTCCGTGGTGTCGGCGGTGAGACAGACGACGCGCTGCGGAAACTCGACGGCGGCCTGGCCGTACACGCGCGGCTCAGCCGGCGTGCGCCGCCCGCGGCCGCTCCACCGGGGCGAAGTGGCTCAGCAGCAGCCATCCTGGAAACGCCTCCAGCCACCGGCGCGGCCCCTCGAGCGCGACACTCCGCGCGCGGAGGGCGTCCGTGAGGCGAATGTCGCCGAGCCACACCTTCGTGAGCGCCGCGAGATCGGCGGCGACGACCACGTCGACGGGGAACCCGGGGTCCCGCAGGCACAGATCGATCTCCGGGCGATCGAGGACGAGCCAGAAGGTCCGCTGACCGCGGCAGTGGGCGGGCAGTCCCCGGAAGTCGAACCGGATCACGACCTGCTCGTCCGGGAGCCGGTCGGCCGCCATGCGCCGGTGGATGTCCCACATGAGGAGGCTGGCGTCGAGGTTCTCGGCGTCGACACGCCCGTGGATCCAGCGCTGTCCCCAGGCCCCGAGCGCCTCGATGACGTCCCAGAATTCCTGGCCGGCCCGCGTCAGGCGATATTCCCGGCCGCGGGCGGCGGCGAGCGGCACGCTCTCGATCACCCCGGCGTCCTCCAACTCGCGCAGCCGCTGGGCCAGCAGCGTCCGGGAGATGAGAGGCAGGCCCCGTCGGAGGTCGTTGAACCGCCGACTACCGCAGAACATCTCCCGGAGGATGAGCGGCGTCCAGCGCTCGGCGAAGACCTCGCACGCCACCGCGACGGGACAGAACTGGCCATAGCTTTTCATGCCCCCGACTCTAGGCAGCGGCGACCGGATGGACAAGTCCATTTTTTGGTCTTGGCGAACGCCGGCCCTCTCTTGCATGGTGGTTCCCCGGAGCGCCCGCGGCACACACCGGGCAGGAGGTCCGAACATGGCTCTCTCGCAGGCCGCGCCTGCAGGCGAACGGGTCGGCCCCGACTGGATCGCCGTCGCGCGCGACCTCGGGCCGCGCTTCGCGGCCCGGGCGGCCGCTCACGACGCCGACGACGCGTTCGTCGCCGTGAACTACGCCGAGCTCCGCGCGCACAAGGTGTTCTCGGCCGGCGTGCCGGCCGAGCTCGGCGGCGGCGGCGCGTCCCACGCCGAGCTCTGCGAGATGCTGTGCACGCTCGCGCACGGCTGTAGCTCCACCGCCCTGGCTCTGGCGATGCACACCCACCAGGTGGCGATCCCGGCCTGGCGCTGGCGGCACGACGACCGCGTCGTCGAGCCGCTGCTGCGACGCGTCGCCGGCGAGGAGCTGGTCCTCGCCACCAGCGGAGGGTCCGACTGGCTGGCCGGCTCCGGGCGGGCCGAGAAGGTCGAGGGCGGCTATCGCGTGAGCGGCCGCAAGGTCTTTGCCAGCGGCTCGCCGGCGGCCGACCTGTTCATGACGATGGCGGTGTACGACGACCCGGGGGCCGGCCCGACCGTGCTGCACTTCGCGATCCCGTTCAAGGCCGCTGGCGTCAACGTGCAGGACAACTGGCGTACGCTCGGCATGCGCGGCACCGGCTCCAACGACGTCGTCCTGGACGGCGTCTTCGTCGCCGAGGCAGCGATCAGCCTCCGCCGTCCGGCCGGGCGCTGGAGCCGCCCCTGGCACGTGGTCGTCATGATGGCGCTGCCGCTCATCAACGCGGTCTACGTGGGCGTGGCCGAGGCGGCGGCCGCCCTCGCCCTCCGCGAGGCGCAGGCCCGCCGCCGCCACGACGACGCCACGCAGGAAGCGACCGGCCTCATGCAGACGGAGCTGGCCACCGCCCGGATGGCCCTTCGTCACATGATCGATGCGGCCGCCGGGCCGGTCGGCCACGAGACGACCAACGAGATCCTCGTCGGCCGCACGGTGCTGGCCGAGGCCGCGATCCGCACGGTCGAGGCGGCGATGGCCGTCGCCGCCGGCGCCGGCTTCTTCCGCGGCCTGGGCCTGGAACGGCTGTTCCGGGACGTGCAGGCCGCTCGCTACCATCCGCTCCGCCCGCACGCTCAGCGTCGCTACACGGGACGTCTCGCCCTGGGCCTGGACGTGGACGACTGACCGACCGCACGCCGAAGACAAGGGGGGAACTCATGCTCGACCACCGGATTCGTGCCTGGATCGGGCTCCTGGCCGTTGCGATGCTGGCCGCCGCGCCCGGCGCCCACGCCGACCCCGTGACGGACGCCAACGCGAAGGCGGCCGACATCGCCTCTCGCCATCCGGCGACGCCGATCGCGGTGCGAACCATGGCGATCGTCCAGGTCTCGGTCTTCGAGGCCGCCAATGCCATCACCGGGCGCTACCCGGTCTCGCGCGCGAAGCTGGCGCCCGCGCCGGGCGCCTCGGTGGAGGCCGCGGTGGCCGCGGCCAGCCGCGGAGCACTGCTCAAGCTGATGCCGGTGCAGCAGCCGGCGATCGACGCCGACTACCAGGCCGCGCTGCAGGCCGTGCCCGACGGCGCTCCCCGGACCCGGGGCATCGCCGTGGGCGAGCAGGCCGCGGCCGCCATCGTCGCCCTGTGCGCCGACGATGGCGCCGTCGCCCCGGACGCCTATCGGCCGCACGCGGCGCCCGGCGTGTACGTCCCCACGCTGCTTCCGGCGGTTCCGCACTGGGGCAAGCGCCGACCGTGGGTGCTGAGCCGGCCGGACCAGTTCCGTCCGGGTCCCCCGCCGAGCCTGACCAGCGACACGTGGGCGCGCGACTACAACGAGATCAAGACGCTCGGGAGCAAGAACAGCACGCAGCGGACTGCCGAGCAGACGGCCATCGCGAAGTTCTGGGAAGCGACGGCGCCGGTCGTCTACTGGCCCGTGGCCCGCTCGGTCAGCTCGGCGCCGGGCCGCGACCTGACCGACAACGCGCGCCTGCTGGCCGTGGCGGCGATGGCCATGGACGACGCCCTCGTCGCCGTCTTCGACGCCAAGTACACGTACAACTTCTGGCGCCCGATCACCGCCATCCGCAACGGGCACGATGGCAACGACGCCACCACGCGGGAGGCCGGCTGGACGCCGTTCATCGACACGCCGATGCACCCCGAGTATCCCTGCGCGCACTGCATCGTGTCGTCATCCATGGGGGCCGTGCTGGCCGCGGAGATCGGCGCCGGCCCGGCGCCGAGGCTGAGCTCGGCCAGCCCCACCGCCCAGGGCGCGGTGCGGACCTGGGCGTCGGTCGACGAGTTCACCCGGGAAGTGGCCCTGGCGCGCATCTACGACGGTGTGCACTACCGGAACTCGACGGTCGTCGGCTCGGCGATGGGGAAGAAGATCGGCGAGCTCGCCGTCCAGAGCTTCTCCAAGCCGGCTCGCTGACGCCGGGCGCGAACGAGGGGTGGCCGGCATCCGGGCCGCTACCCCTCGTACACGTCACGCCGGGCGATCCCGCGCTGGAACGCCAGGTACTGCTCGCGCGTCATCGGCGGCCGCGCGCTCTTCAGCACCTCGCGCGCGCCGGTGGCCCCGTCGGCCAGCAGGTCGACCACCATCCCGGCCAGGCCCTTGGCGATGCCGACGTAGGCCAGATCCCGGTCGACGATCTGGAAATCGGCGCCGTGGCCCGATCCGGTCGCCCCGCCCATGTAGGGGTGCAGCACTGGCATCACCATGCTGAGGTCGCCCATGTCGGTGGAGCCGGTGCGGTGACCGATCTGCCGGTAGTGGGCCTCGCCCACGAAGGCCACGGCGTTGTCGCGGTACATCCGGGCCATCGTCGCGTCACAGGTCATCGGCATGTAGCCGGGCAGCGTCTCGATCTCCACCTTGGCGCCCAGCGCCAGCGCGCCGGCCCTGAACGCGCGATCGACCTTGGCGTTGGCGTCGAGGATGGCCTCCACCGTGCGGCCTCGCACGTAGGTTTCCAGGCGGACCTCGCCCGGGATCACGTTCACCTGGGAGCCGCCGTGGGTGATGATCGGGTGCACGCGGATCGTGTCCTCGTCGCGAAACGTCTCCCGGAGCGCGTTGATGGCGGCCAGGCCGATCTGCGCGGCGTAGAGCGCGTTGATTCCCATGTGCGGCGCGCTCCCGGCGTGCGAGGCGCGCCCGAGATAGCGGACAGTCTTGACGATGCAGCCGTTGTTGGACGTCGGCACGCCGGCCTTGCCGTCCTCGGGCCGCGACGTCATGTGGATCATCATCGACAGGTCCACGTCGTCGAAGTGGCCCAGCCGGAGCAGCTCGGGCTTGCCGCCCAGGAACTCCAGCTTGCCGGCCCGTGCCTGGGTGACGCGCCACTCGATGTCACCGTACTCCTCGGCGGGCACCGCGAAGAACACCACGCGACCGGCGAGATGGTCGAGGGCCGCGCTGTCGAGCAGGCCCATGGCGGCGCCGAGCAGCCCGGCGACCTGGGCGTTGTGGCCGCACGCGTGGGCCGCGCCGGTCTGCGGGTCGGCGACGGGGTGACCGGTGACGACGAGACCGTCCAGCTCGCCCAGCACCGCGAACGTCGGGCCGGCGCCGGCGCGGCCGGCCACGTCGGCGCGCACACCGGTCAGGGCCAGGCCGCTCTTGGGCGCCAGGCCCAGCCGGCCCAGCGTCTCCTCGACGAGGCGCGCCGTCTTCACCTCCTTGAAGCCCAGCTCCGGGTGCCGGCCGATCTGCTCGCCGAGCCCGATGATCTCGGCCCCGCGCTCGTCGATCGCCGTGTACACCCGCTGCTTGAGCTCGTGCCTGGTCATGGTCGAATCCTCCGGGGCGTATTCTACCCGCCATGAACTACCACCACGTGATCGAAGCCGCCGGCCTCGTGAGCCTCGGCCTCGTCCTGTACTCGTACCTCGTGCGCTGGTTCGAGACGGGGCCGCCCGCGCTTCGAGTCTGGCGCCCGGCGGCGACCGGGCTGGCCTTCGCGGCGGTCGCGGTGGTGCTCATGATCTCGCGCATCCACGTCACCGGCGATCGCTTCGTGGACGCGCGGGCGGTGCCCATCGCGCTGGTCGCGCTGGTGGAGGGCGTCCGCGCCGGCGCGCTGGCCGCCGGCGTGGCCGCGGCCTATCGTGTCTGGCTCGGTGGCGACGGCGCCATGGCCGGCGTGCTGGGCATTGTGAGCACCGCCGCGGCGGCCGTCGTCGTGCGAGCGTGGGCCCGGCGCGATGGCGGCGTCGGGCTTCGCCACTCCCTGACGCTCAGCGTGGCGGTGTGGCTGATCTCGGCCGCCTCGTTCCTGCTCCTGGGCTCCGCCGGCACGGCGATGCTCTCGCCGGTGTGGCTGCCGCTGCTGGTCCTGCACGTGGTGGGCATCGGGCTCGTGGCGCGGCTGTTCACCGAGGTCGTCGCGGCCCGCGCCACCGAGACGGCGCGCCGTGAGGCCGCCCAGCTGCGGGCCGTCACCGCGCTGGCCCACGCCACCGCCCACGAGATCAACAACCCGCTGATGGCCGTGATCGGCGGCCTGGGCCTCGTGGCGCGCTCGATCCCGGCGGGGACCGACGAGGCCCTGTGGATCGCCAACACCCGCCAGGGCGCCGAGCAGATCCGCGACATCGTCGCGCGCATGAACCAGATCACCACGCTGCAGGAAATCCCCCGGCGGGGCGCGCTGCCGCCGATGCTGGACATCCGGAGGTCCAGCACGGCCTCGTGAGGCGCGCGCGGTCGGCGCGCGCCGCGGTCAGGCCAGGGCCTCAAGGAGATCCCGCGTGGCAGCGGCCGGCGAGTCGGCGGCGAGGATGAAGGAGATCGCCGCCACCCCGCGCGCGCCGGCCGCTCGAACCTCCTTGACGCGCGCCGGGGTGATGCCGCCGATGGCGATGACGGGAATGCGCAGGCCGCGCGCCACCGTGGCCAGCCGCTCGAGCCCCTGGGGCAGCCCGTAAGGCCGCTTGCTCGGGGTGTCGTAGACGGGTCCGAAGGTCACCCAGTCGGCCCCTTTGAGCTCGGCGTCGACGGCGTCCTCCAGCGAGTGCACCGAGGCGCCGATGCGGAGCCGCCGGCCCGCCACCGCCCGGATGTCGTCGACCGGCAGCGAGGCGTGCGTGCGCTGCACGGCATCGGCGCCGACGGCGAGCGCCACGTCCACGCGGTCGTTCACCACGAGCATCGCCCCGGCGTCGCGCGTGCCGGCCACGAGCCGGCGGCAGACGAGCGCGAGGTCGGCGGCGTCGAGGTCCTTCTCCCGAACCTGCACGGCGGGGAGACCGGCGGCCAGGCACTCGCCCACGATGGCGACGAGGTCCCGGCCGCGCGTCTGGGTGCGGTCAGTGACCAGGCACAGGCTCAGCTGGTCCAATCGGGCAGGCCCTCGATCGGCGAGGACGCTGTCGCGTAGAGCTTCTTGCCGATGCGCCCGGCCTTGTAGGCGAGCCGCCCGGCCTCCACCGCGAGCTTCATGGCCCGCGCCATCGCCACGGCGTCCTGGGCGCCGGCGATCGCCGTGTTCATCAGCACGCCGTCGCAGCCCAGCTCCATGGCGATGGCCGCGTCGGACGCCGTGCCCACGCCGGCGTCCACGATCACCGGCACCGTGACGGACTCCAGGATGATCTTGATGTTGTACGGGTTTCGGATGCCGAGGCCGGAGCCGATCGGCGCGCCCAGCGGCATGACGCAGGCCGCGCCGGCGTCCTGCAGCTTCCTGGCCATGACGGGGTCGTCGTTGGTGTAGGGCATCACCGTGAAGCCCTCGCGAGCCAGCGTCCGCGTCGCCTCCAGCAGACCCTCGACGTCGGGGAACAGCGTGCGCTGGTCACCGATGACCTCGAGCTTGACCATCTCGCCCAGACCCGCCTCGCGCGCCAGGTAGCACGTGCGGATCGCCTCGTCGGCCGTGTAGCACCCGGCCGTGTTCGGCAGCAGCGTGTAACGCGTGGTGTCGATGTGGTCGAGGATCGACTCGCCGCTCGGCAGGCTCACGCGCCGCACCGCCACGGTGATGATCTCCGCGCCGGCCGCCTCGTGGGCCTCGCGCATCACGTCCATGGACGAGTACTTGCCCGTGCCCACGATCAGCCGCGACGTGAACTCCTTGCCGCCCAGCACCAGGTTGGTGTCGTACATGCGTCAGCCTCCCCTCTTGCCCGCGCGCCCGTCGACGGTCATCCCCCGCCCATCGGGCGAACGATCTCGACCCTGTCTCCCTCGGAGAGCGTCAGCGTGCCGTAGTCGGCCTTGCGAAGGACGTCGCGATTGACCGCGACCGCGGTGTACTGGCGCTTGACGTCGAGGAGGGTGAGGAGGCCGTCCACGGTGATCCCGCGCTCGACCACCATCGGCTTGCCGTTGACGCTGATCTCCATGAGCACGAACGGCCGCTCCCCCTCTCCTGGGGTGCGGCCGTCGGATCGCCCGCCGCCGTGTTCCCTTCGCCGGCATTATCCGGATCAGGTTCGAGGGGTCCCGGGCCGCACCCGGTTCTCAGGAATCCTCCCCCCACGACGACGCTGCCGAGTATACACCCCGCGCGACGGGCCCGGCGGCCGGGCGCCGACCGCGCTCAGCGGGCCTCGCCGATCGCGCGGACCGCGTCGGGATTCTCGAGCGACGACACGTCGCCGTGCGGCTTGCCGAGATAAGCGGCGCGGATCACCCGGCGCATGATCTTGGCGCTGCGGGTCTTGGGCAGGTCGCGCGTGAAGAGCACCTTCTCCGGCTTCAGCGCCTTGCCCAGCTCCTGCGCGACCCGGTCCGCCAGCTCGGCGCGCAACGGCTCGGACGGCGCCTGGCGCGGGCGCAGCACGACGAAGCACACGACGGCCTCGCCCTTCACCTCGTGGGGAACGCCGATCACGCCGGCCTCGGCCACGGCGGGATGCCCGACGAGCACCGACTCGACCTCGGCCGGCCCCAGCCGCTTGCCGGCGATCTTGAGCGTGTCGTCGGAGCGGCCCTGGATGTACCAGAACCCGTCGGGATCGACGTACGCCCAGTCCCCGTGGACCCAGACGTCGGGCCAGCGCGACCAGTAGGTCTCCTCGTAGCGCTGCGGATCGCGCCAGAAGCCGGCCGTCATGCCCGGCCACGGCCTTGTGATCACGAGCTCGCCCACCTGCCCGCGCACGGGCCGGCCGTCGTCGCCGAAGCACTCGGCGGCCATCCCGGGGATCGGCCCCGCGAACGAGCACGGCTTGATCGGCGCGATCGGGAAGCACCCGAGGATGCCGCCCGAGATCTCGGTCCCGCCCGTGTAGTTGATGATCGGCACGCGCGCCTTGCCGGCGTTGTCGAAGAGCCAGCGGTACGGCTCCGGGTTCCAGGGCTCGCCGGTGGAGCCGATGATGCGCAGCGAGGAGAGATCGTGGGCGTGGACGGGCTCGGGCCCGTGCGGCATCAGCGCGCGCACCGCCGTCGGCGACAGGCCCATCACGCTGATGCGGTGCCGCTCCACCAGGCTCCACAGGCGATCGGGGCCGGGATAGTCCGGCACGCCCTCGAAGACGACCGCGGTGGCCCCGTGGAAGAGCGCCGCCGTGAAGGCCATGGGGCCCATCAGCCACCCCAGGTCGGTGAGCCAGAACAGCCGATCGCCCTCGCCGACGTCCATGCAGTAGCCGAAGTCGTGCGCGGTCTTGAGGAGGAAGCCGCCGTGGGTCAGCACCGCTCCCTTCGGCCTCCCGGTCGTGCCCGAGGTGTAGATGATCAGGCACGGACGGTCGGCCTCGACGGGCACCGCGTCGGCGCGGTCGCTCTGTCCGGCCACGACGTCGTGCCACCAGCGATCGCGTCCCGCGGTCCACGGGACGTCGCGCCCCAGGCGCCGGGAGACGAGCACCGTCGTCACCGACGGGCACTGGGCCACCGCCTCGTCGGCGGTCTCCTTCAGCCTCACGACCTGACCGCGCCGCTGGAAGCCGTCCGCCGTGATGAGCGCCTTCGCCTCGCAGTCCGACAGGCGCGAGGCGACCGCGCCGGCGCCGAACCCGGAGAAGCACGGCGTGTAGACCGCGCCGAGCTTCACGACGGCCAGGGTGGCGATCACGGCCTCCGGAGACATGGGCAGGAAGACGCCGACCCGATCGCCCTCGCCGACCCCGAGCGCCTTCAGGCCGTTGGCGAGGCGGTTCACCTCGCCGGCCAGCTCGGCGTACGTCAGCGTGCGCGACCGGCCGTCGTCGCCCTCCCACACGACCGCGGGCCTGGCGCCCCGGCCGGCGTCGAGGTGACGGTCGACGCAGTTGTCGGTGAAGTTCAGGCGGCCGCCGGGGAACCACACCGGCCAAGCGACGCCGCGCGAGGCGTCGAGCACGCGCGTGTACGGCGTCGTCCACCGCACGCCGAGGTCGCGGGCGACGGCGTCCCAGTACCACTCGGGGTCCGCGACCGAGCGCCGCTGCAGCGCCTCGAGCGTCGTGATGCCGTGGGCCTTCATGAAGCGGGCGATGCGGGAGCGCTCGACGTACTCGGCCGTCGGGCGCCAGATGATGTCGCCGGTCTCGGTGGTCATGGCGTCCTCTATCATAAAGCGCGGACCCGGCCTCGGCGCTTTGTGGTACACGTTCGGCCATGGCCGACAACGTCCTGCTCACCCGCGACGGGCTCATCGCGACCGTGACCCTCAACCGCCCCGACCGCCGCAACGCCCTGAGTGATCCCATGCTCACCGAGCTGGGCGCCGCCTTCGCGGAGCTGCGCGACGACGCGACCACCCGCGTGGTGATCGTGACCGGCGCCCCACCGGTGTTCTCGGCCGGGGCTGACGCCGGGCTCAAGAGCTCGATGTCCGCCGAGGAGAAGCGCCGGGCGTTCGCCGGCCGCAAGAGCCAGTTCCGGCGGCTGTTCGAGCGCGCCAACACGCTGCTGGAGAACCTGGAGCAGACCACGATCGCGGCCATCAACGGCCACGCCGTCGGCGGCGGCTGGGGCCTCACCCTGGCCTGCGACTTCCGCATCGCGGCGGCCGAGGCCCAGCTGTGGATCCCCGAGGTCGACCTCGGGGTGCCGCTGGGGGTGGCGTCGACGACGCGCTTCGTGCGGCTCGTCGGACCGGCCCGGGCCAAGGAGATCATCATGGACTGCCGGCGCTACTCGGCGGAGGACGCGCGGCAGTGGGGGCTCGTGCACCGGGTCGTGCCCGGCGCCGACCTCGCCAAGGCCGCGCGCGAGTACGCCGAGCTCATGGCCCGCAAGCCGTTCCGGCCGCTGGCCGAGATGAAGGCGCGCATCAACGCCATCGCCCGGACCGGCCTGCCCGAGGTCAACGCCATGACCGAGGGCTTCCTGGAGCGCGCGTGATGCTCGAGGGCATCCGCGTGCTCGACCTGTCGCGCGTGATCGCCGGTCCCTACTGCACCATGATGCTCGCCGACCTCGGAGCCGACGTCGTCAAGGTGGAGCGACCCGGCCGCGGCGACGACATGCGCTACCTCGGCAACGGCAAGGACGGCATGAGCCTGGGCTTCGCCACCATCAACCGCAACAAGCGCGCGATCGCGGTCGACCTGCAGCACCCCGAGGGGCTGAGGCTCGTCGTCGCGCTGGCGCGCCGGGCCGACGTCGTCCTCGAGAACTTCGTGCCGGGCGTGGCCGAGCGACTCGGCCTGGGCTACGCCGCGCTCAGCGCGGCGAATCCCGCGATCGTCTACGCCTCGGTCAGCGGCTTCGGCCAGGATGGCCCCTACGCCCGGCGCCCCGGCTACAACACCATCGCCATGGGGATGAGCGGGCTGATGGCGCTGACCGGACAGCCGGGCGACCCGCCGACGCGCCCGGGCGGCTCGATCTCCGACGTGGCCGCCTCCTACATCGCCTTCGGGGCGGTGTGCGCCGCGCTCGTGCAGCGATTGCGGACCGGCCGCGGCGAGCACCTGGACGTGAGCCTGCTCGCCTCCAGCGTCGCGCTGCTGCCCGATCCCTCGGCGCACTACTTCGCCAGCGGCGTCGTGCCCCCGCGCGTGGGCAACCGCAACCCGAACGTGACGCCGGCGGAGGCGTTCGCGGCGGCCGACGGGTTCATCAACGTCGTGATCCTCAACCCCGACCAGTACGAGAAGTTCTGCCGCGCGCTGGGCGACGAGGCGCTCGTCACCGAGCCGCGCTTCGTCACCAACGAGGCCCGCGTCGCCCACCACCCCGAGTTCAAGGCGCGCGTGGAGCGGGCCCTGGCCCGGCGCCCGGTGGCGGAGTGGGTCGAGCGCCTGATCGCCGCCGGCATCGCCGCCGGACCGATCTACGAGTTCGACCAGGTCTTCGAGGACGCCCAGATCCGTCACGCGGGGATGGTGCGCGAGGTCGAGCAGCCCGGGCTGGGGACCGTGCGGATGCTCGGCTTTCCCTTCGCGGTGGGCGGCGCGCGCCCGCCCGTGAGGCGTCCCGCCCCGCGTCTGGGTCAGCACACGCGCGAGATCCTCGCCGAGATCGGCATCACCGGTGACGAGGTCGAGCGCCTGGTCGGCCTGGGGGTGGTTGCCGTCTCCGACTAGACTACTCGTCTCGTGTTTGGTATAACGCCGGCGTGGACCTGCGACGGCGGATGGAGCTTCTCACGGAGGCGGCCCTGCCCGATCGGGAGCAGGGCATGCCGAGATACCGCGGCTCGGTCCCGATCGCGGGGCGCCCGCTGACCTCCATGGGGATCGCCCAGGCACGGCTGCCTGGTGGTGGCTCGATCAACCTCATGCGCGTCATGCAGACCAACGCCTGCTCGCTCTCGTGCGGCTACTGTCCCACCTACTGCGGCGGCAAGGTGCCCCGCGCCACCGTCAGCCCCGAGGAGATCGCGTCGACGTTCATGGACGTCAACCGCAAGGGCCTGGCGCAGGGGCTGTTCCTCACCTCGGGCGTCCCGGGGCGGCCGAGTCGCGCCACCGATCGCATGCTCGCCACGCTCGACGTGCTCCGGCGTCGCGAGCGTTTCCAGGGGTACATCCACGTGAAGCTCCTTCCCGGAGCGGAGGCCGCGCAGGTGGAAGCGGCGGCCAGGCTGGCCACGCGGATCTCGGTCAATCTCGAGGGCGCGAGCGATGCGCAGGTGCGCGAGCTGGCGAGGGAGAAGGACCTCTCCGGCGATCTGCTCCCCAAGCTGGAGCTGGCCGGACGTCTCTACCGGGAGGCCCGGGAGGAGGGACGCCGCGGAGGCTCGACCACCACGCAGTTCGTCGTCGGCGCGACCGGCGAGTGCGACCGCGAGATCCTGGGCCTCGTGGCCGGGCTCGAGCGCCGGCGCCTGCTGCATCACGCGCACTTCAGCGCCTTCCAGCCCGTCGTCGGCACGCCGTTCGAGCACCGCGCGCCCACGCCGGCCGCGCGCGAGTCACGGCTCTACCAGGCCGAGCATCTGCTGCGGGAGTACGGCTTCGCGTTCGACGAGCTGGCCTTCCAGGACGACGGCAACCTTCCCCTGGAGCACGATCCCAAGACGGCGTGGGCGCTCGCCCACCCCGAGCGCTTCCCGCTCGAGCTCACGCGCGCCCCGCTGGACCTGCTGGTGCGCGTCCCGGGCATCGGACCCAGGACCGCGAGCGCGATTGTGCAGGTCCGACGTCACACCGCCCTGCGCGATCTGCGCGACGTGCGGCGGCTGGGCGCCGACACGGTCCGGGCCGGGTTCTATCTCACGCTGCGAGGGCGCCGGCTGGCCCCCGCGCCGGCGCCGCGCCAGCTACGACTCTTCGCGCCCGGCGAGCACCTCACCCAGGCGCCCTTCCGGACGCCCGTCCCGCCCTGCGCCTACCGCTGATCCGCTCAGCGGCGGGTGAAGACCTCGCGGAGGAGGTCGGTGGTGCGCGCGGCGGGGTCCTTGCGGATCTTGCGCTCCTCCTCGCCGACCACGTGGAAGAGACCGTCGAGCGACTTGCCGACGACGTAGCGATCGAGGTCGTAATCCTCGGCGCGGAAGAACGGGATGGCCTGGGCCTGGGTGAGGAGGTCCTTGTATTGACGGGCCAGCCCGACCTCGTTCATCGCGCGTTGGACCGCCGGCTGGAACGCCGTGGTCAGCTTGCCCGTCGTCTTGCCCTTGAAGTACTCGGTGGCCGCGGTGTCGGTGCCGGACAGGATCTTGCGCCCGTCGTCGATGCTCATCTCGCCGATCGCGTCGACGAAGATCTGGCGCGCGGCCGGCGCGGCCTTCTCGGCGGCCCGGTTCATTCCGAGCACGAGCTCATCGACCCGATCTCCTTGTCCGATCAGGCGAAGACCCTGCTCGAGCGACCTGAGCCGCTCGGGCATCAGAATCTTGATCGCATGGTTCGCGAAGTAGCCGTCCGTCCGTCCGGTCAGGCTCACGGCGTTCTCCGTCCCGACCCGCAGCGCTTCCTTGAGGCCCTGGCCAATGCGCGCGTCCCCGAGCCCGGCGCCGGAGGACGGCAGCTGCGGCAAGTTCTTCAGCAGGTCCGGAAGCTGGGCGGACGCAGGGGTCGTCCCCGGCAGCAGCGTGAGCGCGAGGGCCAGGACCTGATGGGCGCGTATCTTCACCGGGCCTCCAGCTGGCGCGCGAGGGCAGCCGCCTCCGTGACGGGAAGCTCGCAGGTGTAGTTCCGGCAGACGTAGGCGGTGGGCTTGCCGTCCACCGCGCCGCGTCCGTCGAGCAGCGGGATCCCGGCGGCCGTCTGCGGGTCGTCCGCGGCCGCGCCGGCGACGACCCGGTTCGGAAGGTACCGCCCGAAGACCTCGGTGGCCAGCGGCTCGGAGACTCCGTCGCGACCCGGCGTGACCAGCGCCACCTCGACCTTCGGTCCCAGGTGGAAGTCCAGGGCGCTCAGGAACCGGCCGAAGCCGGAGGGATGGCGCGCCATCAGGTCGGCGAGCGGCCGCAGCGCGGCCACCGCGCGGGCCTCGTACGTGTTCTCGCCGGTCAGCACCGCCAGGCGCAGCAGGGCCTCGATGGCGACGGAGGCGCCGGATGGCACCGCGTTGTCGAACAGGTTGCGCGGGCGAACGATCAGCGGCTCGTGGTCGCCGCCGGTGTCGTAGAACCCCTCGAGCTCGTCGTCCCAGAACAGGGCCAGCATGGCGTCGGCCAGGCCGCGGGCCGCGTCGAGCCAGCGCCGATCGAACGTGGCCTCGTAGACCGCCACCAGCGCCGCCGCCACCATGGCGTGGTCCTCGAGGTAGCCCTTGAGACGGGCCTGTCCCGCCTTCCACGTCCTCCGGAGGCGGCCATCCGGGCGCATCGAGCCCAGCAGGAACTCCGCGTTGCGCACGGCCGCGGCCACGTAGTCGCGCCGGCCCAGCGCACGGCCGGCCTCGGCCAGCGCGCAGCAGGCCAGGCCGTTCCAGCCGGCCAGCACCTTGTCGTCGCGACCGGGGCGCACGCGCGTTGCGCGCGCCTCGAGCAGGCGTCGCCGGAGCGGGGCGATCCCATCGGGGTCGGGCTGCCCGGCCACGTAGAGGATGCTCCGGCCCTCGAAGTTGGGGCCGCGGTCCAGGCCCCAGTACGCCAGGGCCCGGTCGGCGTCGCCGCCGAGCGCCGCGCGGATCTCGTCGGCCGTCCACACGTAGAACTTGCCCTCGTGGCCCTCGGAGTCGGCGTCCTCCGCGGAGTAGAAGCCGCCAGCCGGGTCGGCCATGTCGCGGAGCAGGTAGTCGAGCGTCTCCTCGCACACGCGCCGGCACTCGGGGTCGCCGAAGGCCAGCCAGGCGTGCAGGTACAGCGAGGCCAGCTGGGCGTTGTCGTAGAGCATCTTCTCGAAGTGCGGCACCAGCCAGTGCGCGTCGACCGAGTAGCGGGCGAAGCCGCCGCCCAGCTGGTCGTACATGCCACCGCGCGCCATGCGCACCAGCGTGGTGTGGACCATCTTCTTCGCGTAGTCGTTGCCGGACCGCTTGAAGAAGCGCAGCACGAACTCCCAGATCATCGGCTGGGGGAACTTCGGCGCGCCGCCGAGCCCGCCCCACTCCTCGTCGAACTGCGCGGAGATGCCCTGGAACGCCGCGAAGAGGACCTCCTCGGTCAGCAGGGTCGTCGCTCGCCTGAGCCGGTCGCCCTGCCCGAGGGCCGCCGTGAGCTCGCGGCCGGACCTCAGGACCTCGCCGCGGCGCGAGCGCCAGGCGTCGGCGATGGCCGCCAGCAGCTTGGGGAACCCCGGCAGGCCGTGGCGGTCCTCCGGCGGAAAGTACGTGCCGCCGTAGAACGGCGTGCCGTCCGGCGCCAGGAAGACCGTCATCGGCCAGCCCCCGTGGCCGGTCATCGACTGCACCGCCTGCATGTAGATGTGATCGACGTCGGGCCGCTCCTCGCGGTCGACCTTGACGTTGACGAAGTTGTCGTTCATCACGGCCGCGATGACCGGGTTCTCGAAGGACTCGCGCTCCATCACGTGGCACCAGTGGCAGGCCGAGTAGCCCACCGACAGCAGCACCGGGCGGTCCTCGCTCCGCGCCCGCGCGAAGGCTTCCTCGCCCCACGGATACCAGTCGACGGGATTGTGGGCGTGCTGGAGCAGGTACGGGCTCGTCTCGCGGGCCAGCCGGTTCTCGGTCACCACGTCCTCGTCAGCGGCCGAAGGGGAGCGCGCTCACCGTGGCCGGAACCAGGCGATCGCCGACGCGGACGCCGACCGGCGTTCCGGGCTCGGCGTGCGAACGCCGTATCATCGCCAGCGCGACCGGCCGGCCCAGGCCCGGCGAGCGCGTCGCGCTGGTCACCGCGCCGATCGGCGCCTCGCCGGCCACGACCTCGCTGCCGGCCGGCGGAACCGCGTCGCCCTCGAGCACGAGACCGCGCAGGTGGCGGTTGACGTGGCCACGGTCGCGGATCCGCACCACGACCTCCTGGCCCGGGTAGCAGCCCTTCGTGTGCGACACCAGCGTCTCGAACGGCACCTCGGGCAGCAGGACCGCCGGGCCGATGTCCGCCGGGAACTGCGGCGTGCCGGCCTCGATGCGCAGGGCTTCCAGCGCCTCGGCGCCGATCACCGGCGTCCCGCCGGCGCCGAGCGCCTTCCAGACGCGCTCGGCCTCGGCGGCGGGCGCGGCGACCCAGACGTCCGGCTCCCCGGTCTCCCCGGCCCCGCGCACGAGGCGCACGGGAACGCCGTCGATGCTGGCCACAATGCTCGACCAGGGTCGGTCCTCGGGCACCGCGCCGGCCAGCCGCTGCGCGCGGGCCGGAGCCTGGGGCCCGGCCAGCATGAACAGCGCCCAGTCCTGGCCGGCGTCGCGCAGCTCGACCTTCTCCGAGAACAGGTAGCGGTCGAGCGCCTCCAGGGTCGCCGGCGCGCTGCCCGGTGGCGTGACGAGCAGGATCCGATCGTCGAGCACCCACACGGCGAGAACGACCTGCACCTTGCCGTGCACGTCGAGCAGCGTCGCCGCGCACCCCTGCCCGGGCGCCAGCGACTTCACGTCGTTGCTCAGCAGCGCGTTGAGGAACGTCGCGCGGTCGCGCCCGGTGGCCTCCAGCACCCCGGCCGCGCGCCGGTCGACGAGACCGACGCCGCGCCGGACCGCCGCGTACTCACTCGCCGTCTCCGTCGCCGTCATGGCGATCATTCTACATGACGCGCGCGTTGACACCCGGCGCCGCGGCCGCTAGATTCCTCGCGTGCGACCGCCGTCGCCGGCCGCCGTGCGCCGCTTCCAGCGCCGTCTCCTCGCCTGGTACCGGCGCCACGGGCGCGACCTGCCGTGGCGCCGCACACGCGCGCCCTACCGCGTTCTCGTCTCCGAGATCATGCTGCAGCAGACGCAGGTGGACCGCGTGATCCCGAAGTACCGCCAGTTCCTCCGCCGCTACCCCTCGCTGCGCGCCCTCGCCGCCGCCCCCGTGGAGGACGTGCGCCGGCTGTGGTACCCCCTGGGCTACAACGTCCGGCCGCTGCGACTGCACGCGATCGCCTGCGAGACGGTGGCCCGCTACGGCGGCCGGCTGCCGGCCAGCGCCGAGGCCCTGCGCGCGCTGCCGGGCGTCGGCCGTTACACGGCCGGCGCGGTGCTGTCCTTCGCGTTCGGGCGGGACGTCGCCGTGCTCGACACCAACGTGCGCCGCGTGCTGACGCGGGTGTTCCTCGGGCCGCGCCGCGCCGCTCGCCTGCGCGGCGACCGGGCGCTGTGGCAGCTCGCGGAGCGGCTCGTGCCCACCGGCCGCGCCTACGACTTCAACCAGGCGCTGATGGACTTCGGCGCCACCTGGTGCACGCCGAGGCGGCCGCGCTGCTCGGCCTGCGCGATGCGCGACTTCTGCGCGACCTGGACCGCGCCCGCCGGCGCCCGCTGAGCCGCCGGAGGAGGCTGGGATGCCGTTGATGGTGGAGGTCGCCGCCGGGCTCATCCGCGACGTCGCCGGCCGTTACCTCATCACGCAACGTCGCCGCGGCTCGCATTTGCCCGGGCTGTGGGAGTTCCCGGGTGGCAAGCTCGAGGCCGGCGAGACGGCCGCGGCCGGGCTCCGCCGCGAGCTCGCCGAGGAGCTGTCGGCGACGTTCGCGGTCGGCGAGCTCGTGGAGACCGTGCGCTGGGAGTATCCGGACCGGACCGTCATCCTGCACTTCTTCGACTGCCGCCTGGAGTCCGGCGCCATCGTGCCACGCGAGCAGCAGGCCATGCAGTGGGTGGAGCCGGCCCGCCTGCCCGAGTACGATTTCCCGCCCGCCGACCGGGAGCTCATCGAACGTCTCGGTCGACGGCGCGCGGCAGACTCGCCGCCGCCGGCCTGACGCCCTGGTCACGTGCGGCGGTACACGGCCGTCTGAGCCCAGGCCAGCGCGGCGATCGTGAGCACGCCGCGGCGGCGGAACTGCTCGAGCAGCGCGAGCAGGATCAGCCCGGCCAGACGCGCGTCGCCGTCGGCCGTGTGACGCCCTCTGACCTCGATCCCCAGCCGCGCAGCGACGCGTTCCAGCTCGGCGTCCCGTCGCCAGCCCGGATGCAGGGCGACCGCGAGCCGGCGCGTGTCGAGCGCGAGGACGTCCGGTGGGACAAGGCCGCGCCGGCGGCGGGCGCGCGCGAGCACCGCCAGGTCGAAGGCCACGTCGTGACCGACCAGCAGGCGCCCCGCGCAGAGGGCGTCGAGCCGCGGGAGAACCTCGTTCAAGGAGGGCGCGCCGGCCACGGTCGCGTCGTCGATGCCGTGGATGCGCGTCGACGCCGCCGGAATCGGGCGGCCGGGATCGACGAGCGTGACGTATCCGGGCTCGGGACGCCCGCGCACGAACGGGATGGCCGCCGCCGCGACGACCTCGTCGCGGCGCGGATCGAGCCCGGTCGTCTCCAGGTCGATCGCGACGAAGCCCGGATCGAGGAGCGTCTCGATCGAGACGTCGCGTCCGCGCGGCGACAGCCGTTGCCGCACCCAGGCCGCGAGCCGGGCGACGACGAGGCCCGGACGTCTCACACGGCGTAGTCCGTTGCGAAGCGCTCCCGCAGCTTGCCCTGCACGCGGCCGACCGTTCGCAGCGCCTCCTGCAGCAGGACGTGGTTGCGATGGGAGAGCCGGCGGACGTTCACGCGGTTGTCGGGCGGGAGGCCCTGGCGGCGACAGTCGAGCTGGCGCGCCAGTCGCAGGCGCAGGAGATCGTCGTGGGCGTCGGTGATCTCGGCCACCTCCGCCGGCGTGTAGAGCCCGCGCGCGCCGGCTCCGGCGAAGCGCTCGATCGTCCCGGTCTCGCGCAGCCCGAGCTCGAGCGCGTGGACGCGGCCGGCGCCGACGAGCTGCAGCCCGCCGGCGCCCTTGAGATCGAGCGTGCCCCGCCGCGCCCCGGACCACGGCAGCCGCAGGCCTCCCAGCGGCCCCAGCGGCAGCCGCCGATCCACCACGTCCGACGCCATCGCGGTCAGGAATCGCCGCTGGCGTGGCGCCTCCTCCTGCACCAGCGCCGCCAGCGCGGCGCCGAGCTCGGGAGCGCCGCCGACCGAGCGCAGGTCGAAGTACATCGAGGCGGCCAGGACGTGCTCGTGCGTGGGGTGCGCCATCCAGTCGCGGAAGTACGCGGTCCAGGTCGCCAGCGGCTGACACCAGCGCGGGTTCGAGGCCATCGCCCCGCCGGGGCACGGCGGGAAGCCGATGGCGAGCAGACCGGCCACCACCTCCCCGGCCAGCGCGCCGAAGTACCGGGCGACCGCCTCGCCCTGGTCCGGCGCGGGATCTCCGTACACGAGGCCGTTGTCCTGGTCGGTGCGCAGCGTCTGCTCCCGGCGTCCCTCGCTCCCGAAGACCATCCAGCCGTACGCCACGGGCGGCGGCCCCTGTCCCCGCTCGGCGAGCGCCGCCTCGGCCTGGGCCAGCACCCGTACGACGATGCGGTCGTTCAGCTCCGCGACGATGTGGGCGATCTCCCCGGCCCCGGCGCCGTCGTCGACCAGCCGCTCCACCAGCCCGCTGACGCTGCCCGCCAGACGCGCCAGCGCCTCTCGCGACGGCGCCCGCGCGATCTCCCGGGCGAGCGACACGGGATGCGTCGTCCGGGCGCCGACCACGTCGTCGCTGGCCAGCACTCCCACCGGGCGGCCGTCCTCGACGACCACCAGGTGGTGGATCTGCCGCCGCGTCATCTCGAGCAGCGCCTCGAAGGCGAGGGCCCCGGCCGCGATGGTCACCACCGGCGCGGACATCACGTCGGCGACGGCGGTCGCGGCGGCGTCGCGGCGCGCCACCACGATGCGGATGCGCAGGTCGCGGTCGGTGACGATCCCGAGCGGGGCGCCGTCGCCGTCGAGCACGATCACCGCGGTGTCCTGGCGCATGAGCCCGGCGGCCTCGGCCACGCTGGTCGCGGGCGCACAGGTGGCGGCCGGACCGTGGAGCAGCTCGCGCACGGGGCGGACGAGGAGCGACAGCTCGCCGGCGCCGGCCATCGTCAACGGAAGAACACGAGCGTGACCACGACGAACAGCGGCAGGAGGATGGCGCCACTGTAGATCATGTAGCCGAAGAAGCTCGGCATCTTCACCCCGGCCTCCTCGGCGATGGCCTTGACCATGAAGTTGGGCGCGTTGCCGATGTAGGTGTTGGCGCCCATCGCAACCGCGCCGACGCTGATCGCGGCCAGGATGGACCCCGGCACCCCGACGACCTCGGCGGGCAGCCGCAGCCCCTGCCCGAGGGCGAGGAACGTCAGGTACGTGGGCGCGTTGTCGAGGAACGACGAGAGCGCCCCGGCCGCCCAGAAGAACTGCCAGGGCGTGCGCACGCCGAGCTCGCCCCCCCGCAGGCGCAGCAGGTCCAGCGCGGGAATCATGGTCGCGAAGATCCCGGCGAACAGCACGGCCACCTCGACCATCGGCCCCGCCGAGAAGCCGTTGTCGCGCCGGATCCGGGACGGCGTGAGCCGGAGCGAGAGGCCGGCCAGCGCCACGATCGCCACCTCGCGCCACGGCGCCGGCAGCAGGGCCACCGCCACCACCACGCCGGCCAGCCACAGCGCATTGAGTCCTCCGTGGATCCGCAGCGGGGTGACGCGGCTGCGGTCGTGCTGCAGGGCGGCCAGCGGCTCGCGCGCGAACTGCACCGAGTCGCACACGAAGTACGTCCCCAGCAGCACGGCCATCATCAGCGTCCACTGCGGCCACAGCTGCAGGGTCCAGGTGAAGGGCACCCCGGCCAGGTAGCCGAGGAACAGCGGCGGATCGCCGAGGGGCGTGAGCATGCCTCCCACGTTCGACACGACGAAGATGAAGAAGATCACGGTGTGCTTGACGCGGGTGCGCTCGCTGTTGGTCTGCAGCAGCGGGCGTACCAGGAGCATCGAGGCGCCGGTCGTGCCCACCAGCGAGGCCAGCACTCCGCCCAGGGCCAGGAAGCCCGTGTTGGTGGCCGGCGTCGCGACCAGATCGCCGCGCAGCAGGATGCCGCCGCTGACGGTGAAGAGCCCGGCCAGCAGGACGATGAACGAGATGTAGTCGAGCCCGGTGTGCAGGAGCGTGGCCGGGTGACGCACCCCGTAGACGGCCAGCACCGGCAGCCCCAGGGCGCCCGACACGATGGCCTTGTTGCGGTTGGCCTCCCACCAGTGCGGGATCCGCAGCGGGCACACGGCGATGGCCAGCAGCATCGCCACGAAGGGCAGGACGCTGTAGACCGGGGGCGCGCTCAGGACCGCCGCCTCACCGCGGCCACCACCTGCCGGATCCGATCATTGCGTCATGAGCGCAGCGCAGCGGGTCCTCACCTCGGCCACGGTGCTGCACTCCTTGACGTGCCTCACGAATGCGCCGAGCGGGGTGGCCTCGACGCCCTGGGCACCGCTCGTCAGCCGGCTCAGCGCGCCCGTGCCTTCGGCGCTGTCGAGGTCACAGACGAAGATCCGCTCGGAGCTGAGGCCCAGGAACTTCGGGACCTCGATCGTCAGATGCCCACCCTTGAAGCCCCCCTTGTCGTGGTTGACGACGATCTTCTCCCCGCTGTCGAGGGTGATCTGGCAATACGCACCCGCCTTGGGATCGGTGACGAACCGTCCAACCTTGGCCATCGCTGACTCCTCCGTGTCGGTCGCTGCGTACGCTCCCAGGGAGGTCCCGACCTTCACGATCGACGGGACCCTCGAGGGCGCCGGACCCGAAGAAGAGGAAGAGGCTAGTGGGCGTCTTCGGCAGACGGCGCCGGCTCTCCCCGTGCGCGAGGCCGATGCTGCCGCGAAGGAGCGGCGAGCCGCGCCGGCGCACTGCGGCCGAGCCACCGGTGGCGCACGTCGTGGCCGGTGAGAGGCGCGATCGCCAGCGAGCCCGTGACGGGAGTCGGCAGAGCGACACCACGGACGGCCTGACGACCGCCACCGGCACTCTCGACGGAATCGGCTGGCTCGAAGACGAAGGCGCCCGGCATCGCGGGCAGCGAGAGATCGAGGGTGACGTAGACCAGGAGGGCCAGGAGCTCGGCACGGCACCTCATGCGGGGATTCTACCCGGGTGCCAGCGGGCGAGCCCCGCCCGTCCCGCCGCCACCAGCGCGCCCGTGAAGTTCATGAGGAAGACCAGGACCAGCGTGATGAGCACGAGCGCCATGACGCCCCCGCGCGCCCCGTGCAGGCCGGCCTCGCGCGGGAGCTGCTCTTCGAGCCAGAACAGTGGCGCCAGCACCACGGCCGGCGTGACGACGACGACCAGCAGCAGCCCGAGGACGATGCGCCCGAGACGGCCGACGAGGTCGAGGCCACGGTGGCGGGCCTCGGTCCGGACCCACAGGCCGGTCATGAGGGCGAACAGCACGATGAGACACGTCAGGAACGCGAGCTGCGAGAGTACGCGGGCGCCCGCCAGCGCGTAGAGCGTGCCGAACAGCACCACGCCGACCGCGTTGGTGGCGGCGAGGGCGAGCATCTCTAGCTCGCCCCGAGGGGAAGGCCGAGCCAGACGAAGAACCGGCTCGCGAGCCACAGCCCCGTGTACACGGCCAGCGCCACGAAACGTACCCGCGCGTCGGAAGCGCCCGGCGCCAGGAGTCGGCGCACCGGTCGTGTCAGGGGCCCGGTGACGACGCCGAAGAACCAGAGCACGGGACTACCCGGGGCGCTCACCAGCCGGACGAACACGATGTGCAGGGCCAGGTAGATGGCCGCCATGAAGAACACGAAGGGGACCACGATGCTTGCGAGCAGCACGACCCGGAGACCGAGCTCCTCCATCGCGCGAGATGATACCAGGACGCTGGACGTGTCGGGGGGAGCCGGGCTCCCCCCGACGTCGCATCAGTGCGCCGGGACCTCACGCAGGTCACGCCCGAGGGGATCGCCCTTGGTGCCCTGGCCCGACTTCGGGTAGCGGACGCTGACGACGAGGTCCTGCACCTCCCTCGGCGGAGGGGCCGTCAGCAGCGAGACGATCCAGATCGTGAGGAAGCCGGCCGGTAGTCCGAAGATGGCCGAGGCGATCGTCTGCGTTCCCCACCACGACATCCCGTAGAACCGGCTGCCGATCATGTAGAAGAGGGTCACGCCGAGCCCGACCAGCATCCCGACGTTGGCTCCAATCGCGTTGGCCCGTTTCCACCAGATGCCCATGACCAGGGCCGGGAAGAACGACGCCCCGGCCAGGCTGAACGCCCACGCCACCAGCTCGACGATGAGCGACAGACGGTAGGTCGCGATCCAGGCCGCCACGATTGCGGTCACGACCAGCAAGACCTTGGTGATGGTGAGCCGCTTGACCAGCGAGGCGCTGGGGTCGATGACGTTGTAGTAGAGATCGTGCGAGATGGCGTTGGCGATGGTGAGCAGCAGCCCGTCCGCCGTGGAGAGGGCGGCGGCGAGGCCACCGGCCATCACCAGTCCGGTGATCACGAACGGCAGCCCGGCGATCTCGGGCGTGGCGAGCACGACGAAGTCGCTGGACTTCAGCACGAAGTCGGCCCACTGCACGATGCCGTCGCCGTTCTTGTCGACGACGTCGAACAGCCCGGCCGGCTTCCACAGATTCACCCAGCTGGGCAGCTCGCTGATCTTGGTGCCGACCAGACGGGTGTAGAGCGCGAAACGCGCGAAGGCCGCGTAGGCGGGCGCGGTGAAGTACAGCAGGAAGATGCAGAAGAGCGCCCACCCGCACGTGGTTCGAGCCTGCCGCACCGACGGCGAGGTGTAGTACCGCGTGAGGATGTGCGGCAGTCCGGCGGTGCCGACCATCAGGCAGAAGGTCAGGGCCAGGAAGTTCCACATGCCCGTGCCCGTCGGCACGGTGAGGTAGCGGCCGAACTTGGCGTCCTCGCTGGCCGCCGGCGCGGTCGCCTGGCGCGCGGCCTGTGCGGCCTGGGCCTTGAGCTTCTCGGTCTCCGCCTCGGCGAGCCCACCCGCCTTGAGCTTGGCGTTGGCCTCGTCGGCCTCCTGCTTCCAGAGCGCCCGCGTCTCCTTCTCCTTGGCGTCGCGGGTCACGGCGAGGGCCGCCGCGTTGTTGCGCTGCAGGAGCTGCCCGTAGGTCAGCTCGGGGATCGGGATCGAGAAGATCTGCCAGGACAGGTACACCACGGGGACGAGATAGCTGATGATCAGGATGATGTACTGCGCGACCTGCGTCCAGGTGACCGACTTCATCCCGCCCAGGACCGAGCAGAACAGCACGCCGATCAGGCCCAGGAAGACGCCGACGTTGAAGTCGATGCCGACGAAGCGCGCCACGATGAAGCCGACGCCGGTGACCTGGGCGATCAGGTACATCAGCGAGCAGGCGATGGCCGCCACCACGCCGATGACCCTTGCCGTGTTGCCGCCGTAACGCGCGCCCAGGAAGTCGGGGATGGTGTAGGCGCCGAACTGGCGCAGGTAAGGCCCGAGGAACACGGCGAGCAACAGGTAGCCGCCCGTCCAGCCCATCACGTAGGCGAGGCCGGAGAAGCCCTGGACCGAGAGGGCGCCGGCCATCGAGATGAAGGAGGCCGCCGACATCCAGTCCGAGCCGGTGGCCATGCCGTTGTAGAACGCGGGGACGTTGCGACCGGCCACGTAGTACTGGTCGGGGTTCGACGTCCGCGTCAGCACGCCGATCACGACGTAGATGGCCAGCGACAGGGCCATGAAGAGCCAGCCGATCATCTGGTTGCTGAAGAACCCCAGCCGCTCTCCGATGCCGATGAGCACAGTGGTGCCCAGGAACAGGATCGTGTAAAGGCCGAAGATCTTGTCGAGGCTCATGGTCGGCTAGCCCTCCTCACGGATGCCGTACTCTTCGTCCTTCTTGTTCATGAGGTAGGCGTACACCGCGATCTCGATCACGAAGATCGCCAGCGAGCCCTGCGCCGCCATGTAGTAGCCGAGAGGGAAGCCGATGATCGTCCACTGGTTGAGCCAGCTCGCCCAGAGGCCGGAGATGAGGAAGGTCACCACGAACCAGATCGCGAGGAGGACGGTCGTCAGCTTGACGTTGTAGCGCCAGTACTCTTCGCGCTGCCGCTCGGTCAGCTCCCCGGCCGTCCTGGCGGGCGGTGTGGAAGTGGGACCTCTCCCTGCGGTGGTCGTCGCCATCGCGTGACCTCCTTGTCGTCGCGTTTTCACCCCTTCCCCTGTCGCGCACGGCAGGGGGACGCCCCTGCACCCCGGAACGGAGACGACGGCTTCGCGCTGCAGCCCCGGCGATCGGATCGCGAGAGTGGAGCACGCGCGATGCCAGGCGACGTCGTCACCCAACTCTCCGGAATCACGTGCTATCGGGGCTCGGTGCCGGCGCCGTCCTTGGTACTGGTACCAAGACTCCCGGGTACCCAGACCCTGACGCCGCGCACGGCTAGTCGTGAGCGTCCGCCTGCCCCTCGTCGGCCGGATCCAGGACCGGACCCCGGCGCAGGCCGTACCGGGTCAGCTTCTCGGAAAAGTTCTTGGGGTCCATGTCGGCATGCTTGGCGGCCGCAGTGAGCTTGCCGCCCTCGCGCTCGAGGACGCCGGTGATGTAGGCGCGCTCGAACTCCTCCACCACCCGCGCCTTGGCGTCCCGGAACGGCAGGCCGATGTCCACCCGGGGCCGGGCGCCGCCGCCGGTGAGGAACGGCTCGACGTCGCTGATGGTGTCGCCCTTGGCCACGATCACCGCCCGCTCGATGACGTTCTCGAGCTCCCGCACGTTGCCCGGCCACGCGTAGCGGCAGAGGGCCTGCATCGCGGCCGGCGCGATGGCCCGCACGACCTTCTTGGAGCGGCGGGCGCTCGACTCCAGGAAGTGCTGGGCCAGCAGCGGGATGTCGCCCGCGCGCTCGCGCAGGGGCGGGACCGGCACCGGCATCACGGACAGCCGGTAGAACAGGTCCCGCCGGAAGGTGCCCCGGTCGACCTCGGACTGTAGATCCTTGTTGGTGGTGGCGATGAAGCGGACGTCGATCTCCAGCAGGCGATCCGAGCCGATGGGTGCGACACGCTTGTCCTCGATCGCGCGCAGGAGCTTGCTCTGCAGCGGCAGCGGCATCTCGCCGATCTCGTCCAGCAGCAGGGTGCCGCCGTTGGCCAGCTGGAAGAGCCCGCGGCGCGTCTCGGTGGCGCCGGTGAACGAGCCCTTGCGGAAGCCGAACAGCTCGGACTCGAACAGCTCCTCGGGGATGGCCGCGCAGTTGACGGGCACGAACGGCTTGTCGCGGCGGGCCCCGGTGAAGTGGATCGAGCGGGCCAGCAGCTCCTTGCCGACGCCCGTCTCGCCGTGGATGAGCACGGTCGTGTCGAGGTCAGCCAGCGAGCGCAGCACCTCGAACACCTCGTGCATCGCCGCGCTCCGGGTGAGCACGTTGCGCAGGGTGAACCGCTCCTGGTTGCGTCGGATGCTGGCCCGGCTGGCCGCCTTCAGCTCCTGGAACTCGATGGCCCGGCGGACCACCATCAGCACCTCGGCGGTCTCGAAGGGCTTCACCAGGTAGTCGACGGCGCCCAGCCGCATGGCCTCCACGGCCGACTCGATGGTCCCGTACGCCGTCATCATGACCACGGCCTGGTCGGGGTGATCGGCCTTGATCCGCCGGACGAGCTCGACGCCGTCGATGCCGGGCAGGCGCTTGTCGGTGAGGACCAGGTCCACGTCGTCGCTCTTCAGCAGGTCGATGGCGTCCTCGCCGCCGGGGACCGCCAGCGCCTCGAAGCCCGCCACCTCCAGGGTGCGGCGCAGGGGACGCAGGAAGATCTCGTCGTCCTCGACGATCAGGATGCGGTGCCTCATACACGCCTCATGGCGCCACCGGCGCGGGCACGGTGACGCGCGGAATGACGAGCCGGACCGTGGTCCCCCGCCCCGGCGCGCTGTCGATCTCGATCTCGCCGGCGTGCAGGTCCATGATCTTCTTCACGATCGCCATGCCGAGGCCGGTCCCGGTCGGCTTGGTCGTGTAGAAGGGCAGGAAGACCTTCTCGCGGCTCTCGGCCGCCATGCCGACGCCGTTGTCGCTCACCTCGATCACGGCGGCCCCGGCCCGGCTGGCGAGGCTCACCTCGACCCGCCCGCCCGGTTGCCGCTCGGTCGCCTCCAGCGCGTTCTTCACGACGTTGGCGAAGACCTGCCGCAGGCGCTGGCCGTCCACGGTCGCCACCAGCTCGTCGTCCAGTCCCCTCGCCGCGAACGCCACACCTCGCGCCCGGGCCTCGGCCGCGTAGCCGTGGACCACCGGCGCCAGGATGCGGGCCAGCGCGTACTCCTGCAGGTCCAGGCGCGTGTCGCGCGCGTAGTCGAGCAGGTCGGCCACGATGGCCTCGATCTCGGCGATCCCCGACAGCACCGACTGCGCCATCTCGTGCGAGATCCGCGGGTCGTGGAAGCCCCCGGACGACAGGAGGTTGGTCGCCATCTTGATGCCGCCGAGCGGGTTGCGGATCTCGTGGGCCACGCCGGCGGCCATCTCGCCCAGGGAGGCGAGCTTCTCGCGCTGGATCAGCCGCTGCTGGGTGGCGACCTGCTCGGTGAGGTCGCGGAGCACGCCGACGGTGCCGAGCACGCGGCGCTCGGCGTCGAAGACGCAGGACACGGCCAGGTGCGCGGGAAAACGCTGGCGCGCGCGGGTGAGCCCGCCCACCGTGCCGCGCCACGGCCGGCCCTCGGCCACGGCGCGCTCGATGGCCGGCCCGACGCGGCGGCGGTCGGCCTCGTCCAGGAGCTCGAGCGACGTGAGCCCGGGCGCGCCCGAGGCGGGATAGCCGAGCAGGGCCTGGCCGGCCCGGTTGATCGTGATCACGCGCCCGTCCACGTCGGTCGTGAAGATGCAGTCCTGAACGCTCTCGACCACCGAGGCGAGCAGCCGCTCGTTCTGCCGGAGCGAGCGCTGCATGGTCTGGAACGAGTCGACCAGCTCCTGGGCCTCGCCCTTGGAGATGGTGAAGCGGTCCTCGATGATGTAGCGGGCGGCGGCGGCCCCGAGCGAGGCGGCCAGCACGCGCTCCAGGCGGATGCGCAGCTCGAGCAGCTCCGGCAGGCTCAGCTCGCGGGGCGCCTTGCCGTCCAGCAGCTCGCGCAGGATCGCGTCGGCCTCCTCGGCGGGGACGTAGAGGTGGATCAGCCGCTCGATCTCCGGCACCGAGAGGATCGCCGGCATCCGCGGCGGCTCGGCCTCGGGCACGCCCACGAAGGCGGCGGCCTGGCTCCGCTCCTCGGCGTCCTGCGTGGTGAGGATGGACACCAGGGTGTAGGCGGCGAGATTGAGCAGCAGGGACCAGAAGACCCCGTGGCTCAGGGTGTCCAGCCCCGGCAGGCCGAGAAGCGCCGTCGGCCGGAGGAAGGCCAGCCCGAACGGTCCCTCCTCCAGGAGCCCGCGCGACACGATGCCCTCCTTCACGAAGGTCGGGATGATCAGCGTGTAGAACCAGATGGCGAATCCGGTCGAGATGCCGGCCAGCGCGCCCTTGCGGTTGCCGCCGCGCCAGTAGAGTCCCAGGAACACCGCCGGGGCGACCTGGCTCACCGCGATGAACGACAGGAGCCCCATCTCCACGAGCAGGAACTGCCCGGCCTCGACCCGCGCCCACAGGAAGCCGAGGCCGACCACGAGCAGGATGCCCAGCCGGGTCGAGGCCAGGCTGGTCCAGTAGACCTCCTCGACTTGCCGCCGGCGCAGCAGGATGGGCAGGACGATGTCGTTGGAGATCATCTTCGAGAGCGCCAGCGAGTCGACCACGATCATCGCGGTGGCGGCCGAGAAGCCGCCGAGGAACACCGCGGTGGCCACGAAGTGCGCGCCCGCCCGTAGCGGCAGGGCCAGCACGAAGCTGTCGGCATCGACGGTGTCGCCGAGCTGCAGCAGCCCGGCGAAGGCGATGGGCAGCACGAACACGTTGATGGCCAGCAGGTACAGCGGGAAGGCCCACGCCGCTGTGTGCACGTCGCGCTCGCGGGGGTTCTGGACGACGAGGACGTGAAACTGCCGGGGCAGCAGCATCACGGCCAGCATCGAGATGAGCAGCATGGCCGTCCACCGCGCGTAGGAGGCGGCCGGCGGCTGGTCGAGGACGAGCAGCCGCGACCACTCCGGGTGCAGGGCGGCCCGCGCGAAGATGTCACCGAACCCCCCGAACAGGCCCCACGTGACGAGCCCGCCCACGAGCAGGAAGGCGAGCAGCTTCACGATCGACTCCACCGCCACCGCGGTCATGAGCCCCGTCTGCTGGCGCGTGAAGTCGAGATTGCGGGCGCCGAACAGAATCACGAACAGGGCCAGCGTCGCCGCCACCAGCAGGGTCGGGTCGAAGCCCGACAGGACCGAGCCGGACGGGATCATCATCCGGAACGTCAGCGACACGGCCTTCAGCTGCAGCGCGATGTACGGGATCATGCCGCACACGATGAAGATCGCGACGAGCGTTCCCAGCGGCGCCGACTTGCCGTGGCGACTGGCCACGAAGTCCGAGATGGTCGTGATCCGCTGCTCCTTGGCCACCCGCACCAGCTTACGGAGCACGGTCGGCCAGGCCACGGCCATCAGCGCTGGGCCCAGGTAGATGGTGAGGAACTCCAGGCCGCGATGGGCGGCCAGGCCCACGCTGCCGTAGAACGTCCACGCCGTGCAGTACACCGAGATGGCGAGCACGTAGGTGGCCGTGCGGAGCCGCGGGGCCTGCAGCTGGCGGCTGAAGGCCTCGGCCAGGTACGCGATGACGAAGAGGAATCCCAGGTAGGCGAGCAGGATGGCGACCAGGAACGTCTGTCCCTGGCCCGTCACGGGTCGTCACCCCCCGCCCGGGCGGCGGCCAGGGCCAGCACGATCACGATGGCCGCCCACACCGCGAAGAGGTAGAGCACCAGCATCGGGATGCCGCCGATCAGCACCGGGCGGTTGAGGATCCCGAGCAGCGGCCACACCAGCAGGGCGGCGAAGAGCCCGAAGCAGGCCGCGAGGAGCTCCCTCATTCGGGCCCTTATACCGGAGGGCCCCTCGCCGGGCAAGCGTCGGGCGCTCGCTGGGGACCGGGCCCCGGAGGGCCGTTTCGCCCCCCGGGGCCGACCAGGTCGGGGTGCCGGTCAGCCGCGCGCCCGCGCGGCCTCGATGGCGCCTTCCTCCCAGATGCTGTGTCGGCGCGTCTCCGGCATCACGAAGATCGCGATCAGGAACATGACCGCCGGCACCACGATCGGGTAGAGCAGCGCGTAGCCGATGCTGTTCGTGGACAGGTACATGGAGGTCGTGACGATCGGGACGAGCCCGCCGCCCCAGCCGTTGCCGATGTGGTAGGGCACCGACACCGAGGTGTAGCGGATGCGACTGGGGAAGAACTCGGCGAGGAAGGCCCCGATCGGGCCGTAGGTCATGCCCACGTAGTTGACCAGGATCACCACGATGAGAATCGACATCGGGTAGTTGAGGCTCGCCGGATCGGCGTAGCGGCCCAGCGCGGCGTAGAGCGGGTAGTACGTGATCGAGGCCAGCGCCATGCCGCCCAGGATGATCGGTTTGCGGCCGATCTTGTCGGAGAGCCACCCCCAGAAGATCAGGGTCGGGGTGGCGATCAGCAGGGCGATGCCGACGATCCAGCTCGACGTCAGCACATCGAGCTTCTTGACCGTCTGCAGGAAGTAGAGCGCCCAGAACTGGCCGCTGTACCAGACGCACCCCTGCCCCAGCACGACGACGCTGGCGATGGCCACGTACTTGAAGTTGCTGCTGAGGAAGGCCTCGCGCCACGGATTCGTGGTGGTGCGGCCGCGGGCCTTGATGTCCTGGAAGATCGGAGTCTCGCCGAGCGAGAGCCGGATCCAGATCGCGATCGCCACCAGCAGCAACGAGATGACGAACGGAATCCGCCAGCCCCAGTCGTTGAACGCCTCGTTGCCCAGGTACGTCCGGATGCTGATGATCGTCGCCAGCGAGACGACGATGCCGAGCGTGGGCGACGTCTGCAGCCACCCGGTGTAGTAGCCGCGGTGCTCGTCCTCGATGTGCTCGGCGACGTAGGTGATCGCGCCGCCATACTCCCCGCCCAGGCACAGTCCCTGGATCAACCGCAGGGCGAAGAGGATGAAGGCGGCGGTGAGGCCGATCGCCTGATAGGTCGGCACGAAGCCGATGAGAGCCGTCGCCACGCCCATGCCGGTCAGGGTGACGATGAAGGTGTACTTCCGGCCGACCTTGTCGCCGAGCCACCCGAAGAAGAACGCGCCCAGTGGCCGGATCAGGAAGCCGACCGAGAAGATCGCGACCGTGCTCAGGAAGGCCGCCACCGGATGGCCCTTCTCGAAGAACTTGACCGCCAGGATCGAGGCCAGGCTCCCGAAGATGTAGAAGTCGTACCACTCGATGACGTTGCCCACGGATGCCGCGACGACGACGCGACGGAGCTCGTTGAGCGGAACCTTGGCTGCCCTCATTGGCCCTCCCACTGTCCTCGGTCCTGGACCGGTTCACTGCCGCGGTGCCGCTCCCTGTCCTCGATGGCATCCGGCACGGTCGCGAGCCCCGCGGCCTCGTGCAGGACGGCGATCATTCGAGGCACGTCGAGCGGCTTCACCAGACAGGCGCGCACGCTCGCTGGCATCGCCGCCGAGGCGGACGACTCCGGTGGGGGCGAGCCCGTCATCAACACGAACGGCGTGTCGGGATGGCGGGACGCCAGGGTGGCGCCGTCCATCCGGGGGAGGCCGACGTCGCTGAGCACGACGTGGACCGGCTCGCGCTCGAGCAGGATCTCCGCGGCCTCGGCCGACTCCGCGCTGCGGACGTCGAAGCCCGCGGCCACGAGCACGGCGCACAGGGGCCGCCGGAACACCGGCTCGTCCTCGACGACGAGAATCCGGGCTTGGGACACGTCAACGGTCATCGTCACCTCCGTCGCATAGACCGGGACCGGCCGACGGCACGCCGGGGCCGGAGTCCGTGGTGAGCCGAAGCGGTGGTCTAGGCGGCGGGGGGCGAGCGGGTGATGCCGGACGAGAGCGCGGCGCTCTCGGGGTGCGACGGCACGGAGGGGACGGCGAGCCGAGCCGAGACGCCCGTGGCCAGCCGGTTGGCCTGCCCCGCCTCGGCCCCGGCCTGGCTCGTCGGCGAGGTTTCGCAGACGAGCTCGTCGAAGAGCTGCGTGATCGGGCTGTCGAAGGACACCACCGTGAAACGGAGCAGGATGCGGCTCGACGCGTCGGCGGCCTCGCTCGCGCCCAGTCCCACGAGGAGGACGAGCGCCAGGCAGGCCAGACGTCCGGGCGTGCCGCGCCTCATCGTGGCCCCCTTATACCGCCGCGTCCTGGCGGCGGCAACCGGGGACCGTCAGGCCGGCCGCGGCGCCCGACCGGCCACCAGCGCGTCGTGCGCCATGCCCACGAGCGTGGTGATGTCGAAGACGGGTCGGCCGGTCTCGCGCTGGATGTCGGCCGTGTAGGGCGGCATGTTGGTGCACTCGAGCACGATCGCGCCGACGTCGGGGTGCTCGCTCACCAGCCGTCGCGCCACCCGCACGTGCTCCTCGCGCGCGAGGTCCACGTCGAGCTCCAGCCCGTCGCCGAGCAGCACGCGCGTGAACTCCTTCTCGCCCTCCATGCCCGCCACCGCCAGCGGCAGGTCGGGGTCGATGCCAGCGCCGGCGAGGTGCTCGGGTCCAAGGCTCGACGCGTTCACGGTCATCAGCCCCACGCGCCGTCCGGGCGCGAGCATGCGGTACACCAGGGGCACCAGCAGCAGGCTGGAGGTGAACACCGGCACCGCCACCGCCGCCGCCAGCTCGCGCTGGTACTTCACCAGGAACCCGCAGTTGGTAGTGATCGCGCCGACCCCCTCGCGCTCGAGCGCGCGGGCGCCGTCGACGAAGGCGGGCAGCAGCCCCTCGGCGCCGCGCCGCACGACCCGGTCGGGGTCGGCGCCGGCCACGCGGTGGTAGCGCACCGGGAACGGGAACGTCGTGGCGTTGCCCATGTCGCCGGGGACGCGGGGAAAGCGCGTGTCGAGCATGAGGATGCCGACGGTGAAGCCGTACTGGTTGAAGCCGCCGCGGAACCGTCCGCTGGTCATGCGCTACTGTACCGCAGCCCCGGGAGGCCGTGTTGTACACTCCGCTCCCGTGACCGAGGTCATCGCGAAGTTCCGCACGCTGGGTGGTCCGGCGCTCGCGCTCGGGGCGGCCGCTTTACTTCCCGGGGGCGGCGGCCTAGGCTAGCCTTCGCTCGTAGGAGGCCCGATGAGAGCGTCGATCGCCGCCTGCTGGTCACCGTCACCGCCGTCGTCGCGTGGCCGACACGCTGCCGCGGGGTCGTGAGCCAGGGCCCCGGGCACCCGCTGCTCGAGGAATGACGCGTGACCGCTTCTCCAACCCCAGCATCGCGGAGATGATTCCATGCTGAAGAAAGTGGCGATCGAGAGCGCGGCCGAGGGCTACCTGGAGCTGCTGGCCTCGCGCGGCGTCGAGTACTTCTTCGGGAACGCGGGCACCGACTTCGCCCCCATCATCGAGGCCTACGCCAAGCGCGCGGCCGAGGGCCAGGTCCTGCCGCGACCCCTCACCGTGCCGCACGAGATCACCGCCATCGGCATGGCGCACGGCTACGCGATGGTCACCGGGCGGCCCCAGGTGGTCATGGTCCACGTCATCGTGGGCACGGCCAACGCGCTGGGCGGCATCATCAACGCGGCCCGCGCCCACGCGCCGATCCTGGTCACGGCCGGCCGCACGCCCCTGACCGAGGAGAAGCTGCCGGGCGCGCGCAACCGGCACATCCACTGGGCGCAGGAGTCGTTCGACCAGGGCGCGATGGTGCGCGAGTTCGTCAAGTGGGACTACGAGCTGCGCCTGGGAAGCCAGCTGGAGACCGTCGTCGACCGCGCCCTGTCCATTGCGCGCAGCGAGCCGCAGGGCCCGGTGTACCTCTCGCTGCCGCGCGAGGCGCTCTCCGAGAAGGCCGACAGCCTCGAGTACTTCGACCCGCCGCGAGTGGGACCGCCGGCCGCGACGGTCGCCGATGCGGCGGCGGTCGAGCGCGCCGCCGAGATCCTGGCGGCGGGTCGCAATCCGATCATCATCGCCAAGTCGTCGGGACGCGACCCCGGCGCGGTGGCGCCGCTGGTGGCGCTGGCCGAGGCGCTCGGCATGCCCGTCTTCGAGCAGGCCGCCACGCACCTGAACTTCCCGTACGACCACCCGCTCTATGGCGGCGCCGACCCGACGCCGCTGCTGGCCGACGCTGATCCCATCGTCGTGGTCGAGGCGGATGCGCCGTGGTTTCCCGCGTTGCGGGCGCCGGGGCCGGAGACGACCGTCATCCAGATCGGGCACGATCCGCTCTTCTCGCGTTACCCGATCCGCGGCTTCGCCGTCGACCTCGGGCTGGGCGGGGCGCCCCGCCTCACGCTGGCCGCGCTGGCGGCGGCCGTCGCCCGCCGCGTCGATGCGGGCGCGGTGGAGACGCGCCGGCGGCGGTGGGAAGCCGAGCACCGCAAGTTCGTGGACACGTGCGCGACGCGCAGCGCCGCGGTGCGCGGCGACGCGCCCATCGACATGGCGTGGCTGTCGCGGTGCATCGGCGACGCCATCGACGACGACACGCTGGTGATCAACGAGTACGACCTCGACACGACGCAGACGAGGCTGCGGCGGCCGGGCTCCTACTTCAGCCAGTCGCCGGCCTCGGGCCTGGGCTGGGGGCTGGGCGCGGCGCTGGGCGCCAAGCTGGCCGCGCCCGACAAGACGGTGGTGTGCTGCGTCGGGGACGGCGCCTACATCTTCGGCACGCCGACCGCCGCCCACTGGGCCGCGCGCGCCCACCAGCTGCCCGTGCTCACCGTCATCTTCAACAACCGGGTCTGGAACGCCGTCAAGCGTTCCGTCACCTCGCACGCTCCGCAGGGGTGGGCCGTGCGCGCCGGGTCCATGCCGCTGAGCGAGCTCGACCCGGCGCCCGACTACGAGATGGTCGCGCGCGCCAGCGGCCACTGGGCCGAGCGCGTGGACGATCCCCAGATGCTGCCCGCGGTCGTGCGGGAGGCGCTGCGCGTAGTCCGCGAGGACAGGCGCCCGGCCCTGCTCAACGTGATCTGCAAGAAGCCGTGAGCGCATGAGCGCCCGCAAGCTGACGGTCATGGCCACCGGCCCCAGCGGGCCGCCGGAGGAGCTCGCGCCGCTGTCGGCGGCCGGTCACGAGGTCGTCGTCGGACGACCGCTCGACTCGCCGGGACGCCGGGCGTACTCCGAGGCGGAGCTGATCGAGGCGTGCCGGGTGGCCGACGTCGTCCTCGCCTCGCACCTGGAGCGCATCGGCCCGGGCGTGATGGAGGCGGCCGAGCACCTCGGTCTGGTGATCGTGCCGTTCATCGGCGTGGACAAGATCGACGTCCCCGCCGCCACCCGCCTGGGCGTGCTGGTGGCCAACAGCCCCACGCCCGAGAACTTCATCGGGGTCGCCGAGGCGACGATCGGCCTGTTGCTGACCCTCCTCAAGCGCGTCAGGCGCGGCGAAAGCCGGCTCCGCGCCGGCCAGTGGGCGCGCCGCGAGGACCGCGGCGACGTCCTGTTCGGCAAGACGGTCGGCATCGTCGGCCTCGGCCGCATCGGTACCCACGTCGCGCGCCGGCTGGCCGGCTGGGACGTGCGGCTGATCGCCAGCGACCCGTACGTGCCGGCCGAGCGCGCGGCCGCGGTCGGCGTCACCCTGGTCGACCTGCCGACGCTGCTGGCCGCCGCCGACATCGTGACGATCCACGCCACCCTCACCGAGGAGACACGCGGGCTGGTCGGTGAGAAGGCGCTGCGGGCGATGAAGCCCACCGCGATCCTGATCAACACCGCCCGCGGCGAGCTGGTCGACGAGGCCGCGGTGGCGCGCGCCGTGGACGAGCGCTGGATCGCCGGCGCCGCCGTCGACGCCTTCGCCCAGGAGCCGCTGCCGACGCCGCATCCCTATCGCGACGTCGACCCCGAGCGGCTGATCCTCACGCCGCACAACGTCGCGCACAGCGAGGCCGGGCGGCGCGCCAACCTGCGCCTGGCCCTCGAGCAGATCCTGGCCGTGGGCCGCGGCGAGGCGCCGGCCCACGTGGTCAATCCCGAAGCGCTTCCGTTCTGGAGGATGAAGCCATGACCGTGATCGACGCCGACGGCCACGTCACCGAGAGTCAGGAGCAGATCGCCCGCTATCTCGACGATCCGTTCAAGCGCCGGCCCGCCAGCCAGTTCTTCTACCCGTGGGACGGCTGGGACCGGCGCCTGCTCAACACCTACAGCGACCTGGCCGGGACCGCGGACGCCTGGCTCGAGGCGCTCGACCGGGGCGGGATGGAGCGCGCCGTGCTCTACCCGACGCTCGGGCTGTTCATGAGCTTCCTGAAGGACCGCCAGTGGGCCGTCGCGCTCTGCCGCGCCTACAACACGTTCCTGCACGAGGAGTTCGTCACGAAGACCACGCGCCTGCAGGCCGTGGCGCTGCTGCCGGTCCAGGCGCCCGAGGCCTGCGCGCCCGAGCTGCGGCGGGCGGTGCGCGAGCTGGGGCTGTGCGGGGCGATGCTGCCGGCCGACGGCGGTCACCTGCTCGGCGACAGCCGCTACGCCGAGGTCTACGAGGAGGCGCAGCGCCTGGACGTGATGCTCGGCATCCATGCCTCGGGGTCGCACCTGGGCGGCGCCGGTGTGGACATGTTCCCGGCCTTCATCCAGGCCCACACCTGCTCGCACGCCTTCGGGCAGATGCGCCAGCTGACGTCGATCGTACTGGAGGGCATCCCCGAGCGCTTCCCCGACGTCCGCATCGCGTTCCTGGAGGCGGGCTGCGGGTGGGCCCCGTACTGGATGGAGCGGATGGACGACGAGTACGCCAAGCGCGCACCGGAGGCGCCGGTCCTCAAGAAGAAGCCGAGCGAGTACTGCCGGTCGGGCAACATCTACTTCTCCTGCGAGGCCGACGAGTGGCTGCTGCCACAGGCCATGAAGCTGATCGGCGACAACCAGATCGTCTACGCCTCCGATTTCCCGCACTGGGACCACTCGTGGCCCGCGTCGATCGACGAGATCCGGCAGCGCGGCGACCTCAACGACGTCCAGAAGCGGAAGATCCTGGCTGACAACGCGCAGCGCCTGTATCGCCTGTAGCCGGCGCGGGCACGGCCCGTTTATCCACTTGTCCACCGGAATCCACAAAACGAAATTCGACCGGTGTGGTGCGACGCCGCAGCCAGCGCCCGCTCTGGCGCCCCGTCTTTTCACGCTCTGCGCCTGATGGTGTCCGCGCAGCCGCATGGCAAGGGGCCGTCGAGGCGGCGAGCCCGGTCGGGTCCGCATGTCTCGCGGGCGCCATAGTCGTTGATTCGCGCGGCCGCAGACTCTACCGTGCGCCTGGATGGAACGCGTGGCCCACCCGACGACGACGGCGCCCGACACCGGCGAGCGCCCCCCGCGGATCCTGGTCATCGAGGACAATCAGCACGTGCGCATGCTGCTCGGCGACCTGATGAGCGCCTGGGGCTACGAGGCCGACGTGGCCGCCGACGGCGCCGAGGGCCTGGCGCTGTTCGGGCGGGGCGCCTACGACGCGGTGCTGACCGATCTGGCCATGGCGAGAGTCACCGGCCTCGACGTCGCCGCCGGGGTGCGCGACCTCGACCCCTCGGTCGCCGTGATCCTCTTCACCGCCTTCACCGGCGAGGTCGCCGGAGGAGAGCGTCGCCCCGGCTTCACGGTGCTCCGCAAGCCGCTGGACATCGACTGGCTGCACCGGGTCCTGCGCGACACGCTCGCCGCCGCCTCCGCCTGATCCAGGGCGCCTCCGCCTGATCCCGGACGCCGCTGCGGGCCGGGATACAATGACCGGCAGCATGCTCGACGCCGAGTTCTGGCTGCGCCTGGGCGGTATCATCCTCATCGACCTCACTCTCGCCGGAGACAACGCGCTGGTGATCGCGCTGGCCGTCCGCACGCTGCCCGCCCGACTGCGGCTCATCGGCCGGATCTGGGGCACCGCGGGGGCCATCATCCTGCGGGTGGCCTTCATCTTCGTGGCCACGTGGCTGCTGAAGCTGCCGTTCCTGCAGGCCGTCGGCGGGCTCATGCTGGTCTGGATCGCCGTGAAGCTCGTGCGGCCGCAGCCCGTCGGCGAGGACGGCCACGGCGTGCGCGAGGCGTCGTCGCTCCGGGAGGCGATCTGGATCATCATCGTGGCCGACGCCGCCATGAGCCTGGACAACGTCCTGGCGGTGGCGGGGACGGCGAAGGGCGAGATGGTGCTGGTGGTCATCGGTATCGCCCTCTCGCTGCCACTAGTCGTGTTCGGCAGCGCCCTGCTGTCGTTCTGCATGGAGCGCTGGCCGTGGGTCATCTGGCTCGGCGGCGGCGTGCTCGGCTACGTCGCCGGCGACATGGTCATGCGCGATGTGGGTGAGTGGCTGCTGGTCTCGCACGGCTGGTCGATCGCCGTGTCGTGCACGCTGGGCGCGGTCATCGCCGCGCTCGGCTGGTGGTTCCAGCGCGCCGGGCGGCGCGGGGCGATCCCCAGGGAGGCGTGATGGCGCAGGATCTGCGGACGTTCCTGGACCTCGTGAAACGCACGCGCCCGGCCGACTTCCAGATCGTCTCGCGACCGGTCGATCCCGCCTACGAGATCACCGCGCTGGTGGCCAGGCTCGAGAAGGAGGGCCGGCGCCGGCCCGTGCTCCTCTTCGAGAACGTCAAGGGCACGACCTTCCCGGTTCTCACCAACCTGCACGCCAGCCGCGGCCGCCTGGCCGCCGCCATCAACGCCGCGCCCGATCGGATGCTGCCGACGTACCTGCGCGCGATGGAGCGGCCGGTGGCGCCCCGGGTCGTCCCGACCGGGCCCGTGAAGGACGTCGTGCGGCGGGACGCCGAGGTCGACCTCGGTCTCCTGCCCCAGATCGTCCACCACGACCGCGACGCCGGTCCCTACGTGACCGCGGCGATCTCCTTCGCGAAGGACCCGGCGAGCGAGACGTGGAACTGCGCGTACAACCGCCTCATGATCCAGGGCCGGGACCGCAGCTCGATCCACCTGACGCTCGGCAAGCACCTGTGGGAGTTCGCCAAGGTCGCCGAGGCGCGCGGCGAGCCGCTGCCGGTCGCCTTCGCGATCGGCGTGCATCCGGCGATCGCGCTGGGGGCGCTGGCCATCGGGTCGATCGACGAGGACGAGCGCGCCATCATGGGCGCGCTGCTCGGCGAGCCGCTGGAGCTGGTCAAGTGCGAGACTTCCGACGTGCTGGTGCCGGCGCACGCCGAGCTGGTCCTCGAGGGCGAGATCCTGCCCGGCGAGCGCACGCCCGAGGGGCCCTTCGGCGAGTTCACCGGGTACAGCCTCGGCGAGCGGCCGCGGGAGATCGTGCGCTACCGCGCCGTCACCCACCGCCGGGACGCGATGTTCCAGGACATCACCGTGGCCCACCTCGACCACATGCTGCTGTCCACGATCCCGATGGAGGCCAACCTCTACCGGGCGGTGCGGGCGATGGTCCCGTCGGTGACGGCGGTCCGGGTGCCGAGCCCGTTCACCTGCTACGTGGCGATCGAGCAGCGCCTGATCGGCCAGGCCAAGAACGCCATCATGGCGGTGCTGGGCGCCGACCTCTACATGAAGCGCGTGGTCGTCGTCGACCACGACGTCGACGTTTTCGACGATCGGCAAGTGAACTGGGCCCTGGCCACCCGCTGCCAGCCCGACCGGGACATCGTCGTCGTGAGCCACGCGCGCGGCTCCGACCTCGACCCCTCCACGCGCGAGGACGGCTACACCGCCAAGTGGGGGGTGGATGCGACGGCCAAGCCGTCGGTCGCCGCCTACACGCCACGCCACCGAGTTCCGCCCGAGGTGTGGCAGCGCGTGCGCCCGGAGGACTACCTCGGCTGACGCGACGGTGAGCGGCAACTTCGCCGCGCTCGTGGACGCCGTCGCCGGCCGCCGGCCCCGGCACGTCGCGCTCCGCTGGGACGGCGGGACCATGACCTACGGCGATCTGGCCGCGCGCGTCGCCGGCTTCGCCGAGCACCTGGCCGCCCGGGGCGTGCGGCCCGGCCAGCGGGTGGCGATCTCGATCCCCAACGGCCTCGACTTCGTGGTCGCGCTCCTTGGCGGCCTGGCGGCCGGCGTCACCGTGGCCCCGCTCGACGTCCTGCTCAAGGACGACGAGCGCGACGCCATCGTCGCCGACCTCGATCCTGCGCTCGTCGTCGAGGCGGGCATCGGCGGCGACCTGATGGAGCGCATGCTCCCCGGCGCCGGACCGGCCGCGCCCGTCCCCGCGCTGGCGCTCTACACGTCGGGCAGCACGGGCCGGCCCAAGGGCTCGCTCCTGTCTCACGCGGCCCTGGCCTTCGCCAACCGGTCGTGGGCCGGGCCGGTGATGGGGCTGTGCGAGGACGACGTTGTGCTGGCCGCGCTGCCGCTCGCCCACTCGTTCGGGCTCAACGGTGCTCTGCTGGCGCCGCTGCTCACCGGCGCCACCGTGCGGCTCGTCGAGCGCTTCGTGCCGGAGACGGTCGTTCGCGCGGTCGAGACCGACGACGTGACGGTGCTGCCCGCCGTCGCCACGATGTTCCGGCGGCTCCTCGACGCGGGGTTCGCCGGGGCCGCGCGGCTGCGCCTCGGCGTTTCGGGCGCGGCCCCCTGCCCCTGGGACCTCGTCGAGGCCTGGCGCGCGCGCACCGGTGTGCGCATCGTGCGCGGCTACGGGATGACGGAGCTGTTCCGCCCGCTCTCGTACCTGGCCGGCGATCCCACCGACGACCCCGAGTGCGTGGGGCGGCCGGTGCCGGGCGTGGAGGTCCGCGTGGTCGACGACGGCGGCCTCGCCGTCGCGCCCGGCGAGGAGGGCGAGCTGCTGATCCGCACGCCGGCCGCCATGGACGGCTATCTCGGCAACGCCGAGGAGACCGCGGCGGTGCTCGTCGACGGCTGGTTCCGGACGGGCGACCTGGCGCGAGTCAGGGCCGACGGCTACGTGGCCATCGTGGGCCGCAAGCGCGAGCGCATCAAGCGCGGCGGATTCTCGGTGTTCCCGGCCGAGGTCGAGGCCGTGCTCCTCACCCACCCCGCGGTGGCCGAGGCCGCGGTCGCCGGCGTGCCCGACGCCACCCTCGGCGAGGACGTCGCGGCGTGGGTGGCGCTGAAGGCCGGCGCCGTCGCCGACGCCGACGAGCTGATCGCCTGGTGCCGCGAGCGGGTGGCGGCGTTCAAGTACCCCCGTCGCGTGCGGTTCGTCGACACACTGCCACGAAGCGCGACCGGCAAGGTGCTGAAGGCCCGGCTGTCCTAGAGCCCGGCCTGTTCATGAACGCGGTGACGGCCGAACGGGACACGGCGGCCGGCGGGTGGATGGGGGTCTTCTCACCACGTCCCGTTCGGCCGTCACCGCGTTCATGAATAGGCCGGCTGTCCGACCCGTGGCCGGCTCGGGGATGCCGGCCGGCCGGGGCGGTCGCGTCAGCGCCCCGCGGGAGCGAGGGCCCGCAGGGCGTCGAGCAGCACGCGCCGGCGGCGGGCGGGGTCGGGCTCCAGGGTCGAGACCTGGAGGAACGCCGTGTCGATGCCCGCGGCCAGGTAGCGATCCACGTGGGCGCGGATGTCGCTCGTCGCGCCGCGGAGAATGAGCTGGTCGATGACGTGCTCGGGCACCGCCGTCACCGCCGCCTTGCGATCGCCGCGCTCCCACGCCTGCCACATCGGCGCCAGCTCGGCGGAGCGGCCCAGCCACTGCTGGTAGGCGCGGTACACGGGGACGTTGAGATAGGCCGTGACGTGGCGGCGGACGCCCACGTCGGCCTCGGGGCCGGGCGGATCGACGTTGATCAGCAGGCGCGCGGTGATCTCGACCGCGGCGGGGTCACGCCCGGCCCCGGCCGCCGCCTCGCGGACGATGGCGACGACGCGGGCGACGTCGTCGGCCGCGAGCCAGTTGAGGATGACGCCGTCGGCGACCTCGCCGGCGACCCGCAGCATCCCTTCCCGCAGCGCCGCCACGTAGAGCGGGACGGGCGTGGCCGGCGGCCGCGCCAGCCTGAAGCCGTTCACGCTCAGCGTCTGGCCCTGGAAAACCACGCGCTCGCCCGCCAGCGCGGCGCGCAGCACCTGGACCATCTCCCGCACCCGCGTGGCCGGCCGGACGAAGCGGCCGCCGTTCCAGGCCTCGACGATGGGCTGCGAGCCGGCCCCGAGACCGAGGCAGAAGCGGCCGGGCGCCAGGTCGGCCAGGCTCGCCGCCGACATGGCGAGCGTGGCGGGACCGCGGGTGAAGACGTTCGCGATCGCGGTGCCCAGCCGCATCCGCGTGGCGAGCGCGACCGGCGCCAGCGGCGCGAAGCAGTCCAGGCCGTCGGCCTCGTATGACCAGGCGTCGGCGTAGCCCAGCCGCTCCAGCTCGCGGGCGAGCTCGCCGTGCTCGGCCAGCGCGAAGCCGTCGATCGGCACCGAGAGCGACCAGCGCTTGGCGCGGGCCATCAGCGTCCGAGCTCGCGGACGTACTCGCCGATGCGGGCCGCGTCGGCGGCCTCCGGCGCCAGGCGCAAGTACTCCTGCAGCTCGGCGCGGGCGCGCGCCGCGTCCTGCTGCTGGAAGTACAGCAGCCCCCGCTGCCGGTGCGCGTCGGCGCGCGCGGGGTCGAGCGACAGCGCGCGGGCGTAGGCCCGCTGGGCGGCCTCGGTCTCGGCGTCGCGCTCGGGCGGCGTCGCCGCCCGCTGGGCCTGCAGGCGGTGCAGCTCACCCAGGTACACGTGGACGGCCGGGTCGTCGGGGCCGCCGAGCGCGCGGTCGAGCTGACGACGGGCGAGGGTGAAACGGCCCAGCCGGACGTCCTCGAGCGCGTTCTCGCGGCTCACCCGCAGCCGCTGGGTCTCGAAGGCATCGGAGGTGCCGAGCCCGCCGGGCGGGGCCTCCGCCGACGCGGCCAGCGCCCGCAGTGACTCGTCGCGCGCCTGCGATCGGGCCGGAGTGCCGAGCAGGAACATCTCGATGGCGCCGCGCTCGGCGGCGTTGCCGCCCAGGGCCTCGTAGACGGCCGGCGCGTGGCCGGCATCCCAGCCCCGCTCGGTGATGATCGCGAGCGCGTCGGCGTCGGCCTCGGCCTCGGCCTGCTCGTCGTAGCCGGTGATCGCCGCGAGCGTCGCCAGGGACGCCCTCGTGCCCAGGATGGCCGCCCCCGCCGGGCTCAGCGGCTCGGCGCCGTCGTAGGGCGCGCGCCTGACGCGGCCCGCGCGCGCGGCGACCAGCGCGTGACGGCGGACGACGTGGGAGACCTCGCGGGCCAGGATCAGCGCCAGCTGCGCCTCGCTCTCGACGGCGGCCAGCAGCCCGGTGTGGACGAGCAGCTGCCCGTCCGGCCACGCGAAGGCGTTCAGGGTCGGATCGCGGATCACGGTGACGCGCGGCGCGGGTCCGCCGGCGGCGCGGGCGGCGTCCGGCACGAGGCGGCCCGCCAGCCTGGACAGGTACTCGACGAGCGCGGGATCGTCGTAGCCGCGAACCCGCTCGAGGATCGCCGCGCGCTCGCGGCCGGCCCTCGTCCACAGCTCGCGCTCGTCGGCGTCGGCGCCGAAGGGCCGCGCTCCCGTCCCGATCGGCGCCACGGGCGTCGCGCAGCCGTACACGGCCCACAGCACCGCCACGAGCGTCGCGACCGTCCGGGCGCTCACGATCCGCTCGCCGCCCCCGGGGCGGACGCCGTCCGGCGTTCGGCGGCGTGCCCGGCGGCGCCTCGCCGCGCGCGGGTCATTCAGTTGCGGGAGCCGAGCTCCTGGCGCACGCGGCGCAGCTCCTGGCGAAAGGCGTCGGCGTCGGGAACGTTCGGGTAGCGGCTCAGGTAGGACTCCCAGTCGGCGGCGCCCTCCCACAGGCGTCCGGACTTCACCAGGACGGTGCCGCGGTCGCGCAGGTGCATCGGTGTGTCGCCGTCGACCAGGAGCAAGCGGTCGATCACGCCGAGGGCGCGCTCCCAGTCGGAGCGGCGCGCGTAGATCGTCTTGAGGTTGCGCAGCATCCGGACGACGATCTGTCGCCGCGCGCACGGCGCCCAGTGCGCCTCCTCCAGCTTGACCGGACGGCCCACCGCGCGGGAGGCGACGTCGGCGGCCGTCGACGGGGTGAGCTCGGCGCCGCCGTGGAAGGGATCGAGCAGCACCGCGCGGCCGGCGACGGCCGCGCTCACGATGAAGTGGCCGGGCAGTCCCACGCCGACGATGTCGAGCCCGACGCGGCGGCCGACCTCCATGGTCAGCACCGACAGGGTGATCGGGATGCCGAGCTTGCGGTCGAGGACGTCGTTGAGACAGGAGTTGCGGGGATCGTAGTACTCGTCGGCGTTGCCGCGGAAGCCCTCCTCGTCGAACAGCAGGCGTTTGAGCCGCTCCAGCGTGGCGCCGGCCTCGGACCGGCGCCCGCCGCCGACCCGGGCGGCGAGCGCGTCCAGCCGGGCCAGCTCGCGGGGCTCGTCGACGTCGGGGTGCTCGATGCGCGCCACCGCGAGCGCGGCGCGGGCCAGGTCCAGGTCGGCGTCGGGGCCCCGGAGCAGATCGTGGAAGGCACGAAGGGCCGGGTTCATGGCGTCCGTCAACACCCGGGGGCGTGGTGGATCCCGGCGGTCGCGAGCGCCTTCTTCTGCAGCTCCTCGGCCAGCGCCAGCGTGCGTCGCGCCGCGGCCGCCGCGGCGGCCTGGGAGTCGGGCGTGGTGGCCAGCCGCAGCAGGAAGCGACGCCCGAGCTCGTGGTGGTAGCGCTCGTCGGGCTCGATCGTGTCACGGTACAGCGCGGCTGTCTCCGTGTCCCCCACCCGCTCGCAGAACTCGATGAACTGCCGGTTCTTGACCACCGCGATCGCCTCGCGCGTGAACTGTCCGGCCGCGACCCGCTCCACGCTGCTCGTGAGGGTGTCGAGGTAGCGGAACAGCGGACCGTAGCCGCCGGCCAGCGGATCGACGGCGGCCGCGTCGACGCCGAGCTGGCCGAGGCGCTCGCCGATGAGCCGGTAGTGCCGGGCCTCGTCGCCGACCTGGCGGGCCAGCGCCAGCTTGAGCGGCACGTCGTCGGTGGTGACCAGCCAGCGCGCCGCGATCTCCGTCGCCTCCAGCTCGTTGCGGAGCGCGACCTTGAGCAGGCTGGGCACGTTGAGCGGACCCTCCAGCTCGGGCGTGAGCGTGGCGTCTGGCTCGAGACCGCGCAGCAGCCGCTGGTGCTCGACGTCGAGGGCGGCGATGAACTCCCCGGCCGTCACGCCGCCACCCCGTCGCGCAGCAGCACCGGCAGCTCGCGCGTCAGCGCCTCCTTGGTCAGCACCCGCCCGCAGCGCGCGTGCCAGGGCTGGGTCTGCCGCGCCAGCGCGTGCGTGGTGAAGCCCACCACGGGCGGTCGTCCGGCCGCCTCCACCGCCGCGAACACACGCTCGTGGTCGAAGCCGCCGGTGAGGTCGAGCAGGACGAAGCGGGGCCGCGTGGCCAGGGCCGCCGCCAGGTCCTCGGGGGAGCGCGCGAACTCGAGCGGGACGCCGGCCAGACGCGCGGTCTCGCGGATCCGGGCGACGAAGAAGAGGTCGCGGACGACCGCGAGCACGCGCCGGTCGCCGTCAGTCATTGTGCTCGCGGATACCCAGCCAGTGCTTGTTCCACTCGGCGATGTGGCTGAGGGTCCGCAGGTCACTCATCCGGTCGAGGTAGACGATGCCGTTGAGGTGGTCCGTCTCGTGCTGGATCACGCGGGCGAAGAAGTCCTTGGCGACGACGCTGACGGGGTTGGCCTCGCGGTCGTAGCACTCCAGCCGCACGGCGGTCAGCCGTGACACGACCCCGCGCATGTCGGGCACCGACAGGCAGCCCTCCCAGCCGTCCTCGCGGGCCTCGGTCGCCGGGGTGACCACCGGGTTGATCAGCACGGTCAGGGGGATCGCCGGGGCGTCGGGATAGCGGGGATTGGTCTCGACCTCGATGACCGCCACCTGCAGGAGGGTGTGGACCTGGGGGGCGGCCAGCCCGGCGCCGTCATACTCGCGCATGGTCTCGACCATGTCGTCGATGAGCCGCTGGATGCGATCGGACCGGATCTCGTCGAGGGGGACCGGGCTCGCCTTCTGGCGGAGCACCGGATGACCGAGCCGCGCCACCTTCAGGATCGCCATGACGCTCGAAATTGTAGCACGCGTGTCACACCGCGCCCGCGCGCGCGGGCCTACTTCTTGTCCTCCACGCGACCCACCTTGCGCACGCCGTCGGCCAGCCGGCGGGCGTCGGCGTCGAAGAACGCCTGGAAGTCGGCGCCCTGCTTGAACGCGATGGGCGTCTGCAGCTTGTCCATGGCCGCCTTGAACTCGGCGTCGGCGACCGCGCCGCGCATCGCCTCGCGCAGCCTGGCCAGCACGGGCTCCGGGGTCCCCTTCGGGGCGAAGACGCCCGCCCAGATGTAGAACTCGGCATCCGGGTAGCCGAGCTCCTTGAAGGTCGGCACGTCGGGCAGCGCGGCCACGCGCCGGTCGCCCCAGCCGGCCAGCGCCCGAAGCTTGCCGGACTTGACGTGCGGCAGGATCACGGCCGGCCCCGAGGCGAGCGCATCGACGTGGCCCCCGAGGATGGCGGTGAGCGCCGGGCCGGCTCCTGGAGTGGGGATGTGACGCAGCCGCACGCCGGCGGCGTGCGAGAGCAGCTCCATGGCCATGTGCAGCGTGCCGTAGATGCCCGAGGACGAGTACGAGATCTGCCCCGGCCGCTTGCCGGCGTCCTCGATGAACTCCTTCGCCGTCTTCCACGGGCTCTCGGCGCGCACGACGAGGATGGTGGGATCGGCGGAGACCAGCGCGATCGGAGCGAACTGGTCGACGGTGAACGCGGGCGGCCGGCCGAAGATCTTGTCGGCCTCGGGGATGATCGAGATCGAGGACAGCGCCAGCAGCAGCGTGTAGCCGTCCGGCTTGCTGGTCGCGACGAACTGCATGCCGACGGCGCCCGCCGCGCCGGTCTTGTTCACGACGCCGACCGGGTTCTTGAGCACCCGTTCCAGCGCGGCCGCCACCGGCCGCGCCGTCAGGTCGGCCACGCCGCCCGGGGGAAACGGCGCGACCAGCGTGATCGGCCGCGACGGATACGGCTCCTGGCCGACCGCCGACAGCGGCCAGAACAGGGCGATGGCGGCGGCAGCGACGGCGCGCAGGCGGCGGCGTGTCATGAACTGTCCTCCCCTCTCTCGGCCATGGCGATCCGGCTGCGCCAGTCCAGGCCGCGACGGACGAACGCGTAGAGGTTCATCAGGACCAGCGTCAGCCCGACCGCCAGGAGCGCGGCCGCGATCGGGCGCTGCACGAAGATGCCGTAGTGTCCGTCGGACATCGCCAGCGACTGCCGCAGGCTCAGCTCGATCATGGGCGCCAGCACCAGGCCCAGCACGATTGGCGCCGTCTCGAACTCGAGCTTGCGCAGCAGCCAGCCGAGGATGCCCATGGCCACCATGATCCACACGTCGACCACGCTGCCGTTCACCGCGTAGACGCCCAGGATGGAGAACACCAGGATGGCCGGGTAGAGGTACGGGTACGGCACCCGCAGGATGTTCACGAATAGGCCGACCAGCGGCAGGTTGAGGATCAGCAGCACCACGTTGCCCACGTACATGGAGGCGATGAAGCCCCAGAACAGCGCGGGCTGCTGCTGGATCAGCAGCGGTCCCGGCGACACGCCGTGCACCATCATGGCGGCGAGCATGACGGCGGGAATCGGTCCGGACGGCACGCCGAGGGCCAGCATCGGCACCATCGCGCCCGAGGTCGCCGCGTTGTTCGCCGACTCCGGACCGGCCACGCCGGCCACCGCCCCGTGGCCGAACTCCTGGGGCCGCCGGGACAGGCGCTTCTCGACCGCGTAGGAGACGAAGCTCGAGATGACGTGCGCCGAGCCCGGCAGGATCCCGATGAGGAAGCCCAGCAGGGTTCCCCGCGCGATGGGCGCCGAGGACTCGCGCCATTCCCGGCGGGACGGCAGCAGCTCGCGCAGGCGCGGCTTGATGACCTCCGGCGGGGCCGGCTGACCGGCGGTGGCCAGGATCTCGGCGACCCCGAACAACCCCACGGCGACCGGCACCACGCCCAAGCCGTCGCCCAGCTCGACCACGCCGTACGCGAAGCGGAAGTATCCGCTCATCTGATCGATGCCAACCATGCCCAGGAGCAGCCCGAATGCCGCCATCGCCAGCGACTTCAGCATGGAGCCCGAGCTCATGTACGCGAGCACGAGCAACCCGAGCAGCAGCAGCGCGAGATACTCGGGGGGCCCGAAGCGCAGCGCGAAGGCGGCCAGCGGTGGCGCCAGGAACATCAGCCCGACCACGCTCAGGGTGCCGGCCACGTAGGAGCCTACCGCCGCGATCGCCAGCGCCGCGCCTCCCCGGCCCCGGCGCGCCATCGCGTAGCCGTCGATGCACGTCATCACCGAGGCGGCCTCGCCGGGGATGCGCATGAGGATCGAGGTCGTCGAGCCGCCGTACATCGCGCCGTAGTAGATGCCGGCCAGCATCACGATGGCCCGGGTGGCGTCGAGCCCGAACGTCGCCGGCAGCAGCAGGCTGATCCCGGCCAGCGGGCCCACGCCGGGCAGCACGCCGACCATGGTGCCCACCAGGCAGCCGACGAACGCGTAGAGCAGGATCGGCGGGGACAGCGCGACCGAGAAGCCGAGCCCGAGGTTGCCGAGCGTCTCCAGCATCAGAGCCCGAAGGGCCCGCGGGGCAGCGGCACGCGCAGCAGCGTGTCGAACACGAAGTAGGTGCCGGCGGCCAGGCCGGCCGCGAACAGCGCGGTGACGACGGGCCCCTTCCGCTCGACGACGCCGAGCAAGAACGCGCAGGCCAGCGCCATCGTGAGCCGGTAGCCGAGCCGCTCCAGCGCGAGCGCGACGAACGCGCAGCCGGCAACGATGGCCAGCGCGTGCCGCCACTCCCGCCAGCCCGCCGCGCCCAGCGTGGTGGTGTCGCGGCCGAGCGCGACGATCAGCGCGCCCGCGCCCAGCAGCGCGAGGGCCAGGATCGCGGGCACGTAGGCGGGGCCCGGGTTGGCCAGCGTCCCGAGCGGCAGGCGGAGCCGCCAGCATTCCTCGAGCACGAGCGCGGCCAGGAGCGCGAGGGCCGTGCCGCTCACGCGCTCGGCCCTCATCGACCGGCGATCCGGGCCCAGATCTTCGCCGGCGTGAGCGGCATGTCGAGGTGGCGGACGCCGAGCGGCGACAGCGCGTCGACGACGGCGTTGACCACCGCGGGGGGCAAGCCGATGTTCCCCGCCTCGCCGAGGCCCTTGGCGCCCAGCGGGTTGAGCGGGGAGGCCGTGTGCAGGTGCAGGATCTCGGCGACCGGCACCTCGTCGGCGCGCGGGATCGCGTAGTCCATCAGCGTGCCCGTGAGCAGGTGGCCGTCGGTGTCGAACGTGACCGCCTCCATCACGATCTGTCCCCACGCCTGCGCCAGCGAGCCCTCCAGCTGGCCGTCGGCCAGCAGCGGGTTGACGATCGTGCCGGCGTCGTCCACCCAGACGATCCGCTCGGGGACGACGACACCGGTCTCCCGTTCCACCCGCACGGCGACGACGAAGGCGCCCGAGCTCCACACCTCGCCGGCCGCCTCGAAGAACCTCGTGGCCTCCAGGCCCGGTTCCTCGCCGGGGGGCAGCGCGCCCATGCGGTAGGCCAGATCCGCGACCGAGCGCCAGTTGACCATCCGGGCCGGGGCGCCGACCACGTGAAAGCCTCCGGGGACGGCCACGACGTCCTCGACCGCCGCCTCCAGCAGACGCGCGGCGAGACGGCAGCCCTTGTCGCGGACGTCACGCGCCGCCAGCACGAGCGCGCCGCCGCCGAGGGCGGTGCTGCGGCTGCCCGCCGTTCCCGAGCCCTGTGGCGCGCCGGCGGTGTCGCCGTGACGGACGGTCACCTGCTCAGGCTCGACGCCGAGGTGCTCGGCGACGACCTGCGCGAACGTCGTCTCGTGGCCCTGACCGTGCGGGCTCGATCCGGTGATGGCGGTCACCGCGCCCGTTCGCTCCATGCGGACCACGCCGCTCTCCCAGCCGAGCGCGGCCGGCTCGACGTAGGTCGACACCCCGAGGCCCACCAGCTCGCCGCCCGCCCGCCGCCGCGAGCGCGCGCGGCACAGGGCCTCCCAGTCCGCCGCGGCCAGCGCGCGCTCGAGCGCGTCGGCGTAGGCGCCGGAGTCGTAGACCTGCCCGGTCGCCGTCGTGTACGGAAACGCCTCGGGCGGGATCAGGTTGCGGCGGCGGATCTCGACGGGATCGAGGCCCAGCGTCCGCGCGCCCTCGTCCACGAGACGCTCGATGAGGAAGGCGGCCTCCGGCCGCCCCGCGCCCCGGTAGGCGCCGACTGGGGGCGTCGTCGTGAGGGCGCCGGTCACCTGGATGTCGACGTCGCGGACCGTGTAGGCGCCCGGCAGGCAGCGGGCGTGGTTGCGCGGGTTCGTCGACGCCGAGAAGGACAGGTAGGCGCCCAGCGGCGCGGCGATACGCGCGCGCAGGCCGCGGATGCGGCCGTCGGCGTCGAGCGCCAGGGCGCCGGTCGAGGTCGCGCCGCGCGAGTGCTGCGTCGAGACGAGGTCCTCCTGGCGGGTGGCGATCCACTTCACGGGGCGGCGCAGGTGGCGCGCGAGCCAGGCGACCAGCGGCTCCTCTCGGTAGGGCCCGCCCTTGACGCCGAAGCCGCCGCCGACGTCGGGGGCGATGACGCGCACGCGCGCCTCGTCCAGGCCGAGCATCCGCGCCACCTCGGTCCGGATGCGGAAGGGCGCCTGGGTCGAGGTCCACAGCGTCAGCGCGCCGGCCGGCTCGTCCCAGCTGGCGAGCGCGCCGCGCGTCTCCAGCGGCACGCCGGCGACGAGGTTCTGCTGGACCGCGAGCTCGACGACGTGGGCGGCCTCGGCGAAGGCGCGCTCGGGGTCGCCGGCCCGCCAGGTCTGGCCGAGCGCGCGATTGCCGGGCGCGACCGCGAACAGCGTCGGCGCGCCCGCCGCCAGCGCCGCCTGTGGCGCCGCGACGCCGGGCAGCGGCTCCCAGCCGACCTCGACCAGCGCCAGCGCATCCCAGGCGGCCGCCGCCGACTCGGCGACGGCCGCGGCCACCGGGGTGCCCTGGGCGTGCACGCGCTCGCCGGCCAGCAAGGGATTCGGCGGCACGATCATGTCGCGGAACAGCCGGTTCACCGGCAGCGGCTCGATCGCGCCCAGGTCGGCGGCGGTGACCACGGTGACGACGCCGGGCGCCTTGCGGGCGCGATCGGTCTCCAGCCGCGCGATCCGGGCGTGCGCGTGCGGGCTGCGCAGCAGGGCCAGGTGGGTGACCCCGTGGGGCGCCAGGTCGTCCACGAAGCGACCGCGGCCGGTCACGAGTGGCGCGTCCTCGCGCCGGCGCAGCGGCTGTCCGATCCAGCTCACGGCCTCAGAGACCCAGGAACCGCCGGGCGGTGCCGCCCTCGATGTGCGCGCGGGCGTCGGCGGACAGCCCGGCCTCGGCCACCGCGCCCACCGGGTCGGCGCTGCCCATGTCGAACGGGTAGTCGCTGCCGATCACGACGCGTTCGGCCCCGAACTGCTCCACGAGAAAGCGGAGGTTCGCCGCGCTCAGGGTGAGCGAGTCGAAGTAGAGCCGACGCGCGTACTCGCGCGGCGGCCGCGGGATGGCGGCCGGCCCCTCGGGCCGCACCCTCCAGCCGTGGTCCAGGCGCGCCAGCGTGAACGGGAACGCGCCGCCGCCGTGGGCGAAGCACACGCGCAGCGACGGCAGTCGCTCGAGGACGCCGCCGAAGATGAGCGTGGAGGCGGCCAGCGCGGTCTCGAGCGGGTTGCCCACGATGAGCGGGAAGTAGTAGCGCGTCAGCCGCTCCTGGCCCGCCAGCGGTGTCGCGGGGTGCACGAACACGGCGACGTCGAGCCCGGCGCACGCCTCGAAGAACGGGAACAGCGCGGGGTCGTCGAAGTCGCGGCCGGCCGGGCAGCTGCCGATCTCCACCGCGCGCAGCCCCAGCCGCTCCCGGCAGTACCGCAGCTCCTTGATCGCCAGCGCCCCGTCCTGCAAGGGCACCGTCGCCATCCCGACGAACCGGTCCGGATGGCGGCCCGCCACCGCCGCGACGTTCTCGTTCTGCAGGCGGGCGAAGGCGGCGGCGGCCGGGGCGTCGGCCCAGTAGCAGAACATCACCGGCGGCGGCGAGAGCGCCTGACAGCGGATGCCCATCCGGTCCATGTCCTCGATCCGGCGTTCGGGGCGCCACGAGCGGTCGTCCACGTCGCGGAAGAACTGCTGGCCGGTCATGATGGTGGCGCGGCAGGCGTCGTGCTGCACCAGACGCGGCCACCGCTCGCCGCCGAACCGGGTTGCCCAGTCCTCCCAGCCCGGCGGAATCAGGTGCGTGTGCAGGTCGATGGTGGTCGTCACTTGTCCTCGACGCGCCCGATCTTCCTGACCACCTCCGCCAGCCGGCGGGCGTCGCGGTCCCACCACGCCTTGAACTCGTCGGCATCCTGGTAGGCGATCGGCGTCTGCACCTTGTCCATCGCGGCGCGGAACTCCGGGTCCGCCACCGCCCGGCGCACGGCCTCGCGCAGCGTGGTGTAGACGGCCGGCGTGATGGCGCGCGGCGCGAAGAGCCCGGCCCACGCGTAGTACTCGAGGTCGTACCCGAGCTCCTTGAGCGTCGGGACCTCGGGGAACGCGGCCAGCCGCGTGGCGCCCCACGAGGCCAGCGCCCGCAGCTTGCCGGCCTTGACGTGCGGCAGCGCCAGCGCCGGCGGCGAGGCCCACAGCGCCGCGTGCCGGCCCAGCACGGCCGTGGTGGCCGGTCCCCCTCCCGTCGTGGGCAGGTGGCGCATCTTCACCCCGCCGGCCGCCTGCAGCAGCATCTCCAGGGGCACGTGGGAGGCGCCGTAGATGCCGGAGGAGGCGTAGGTGATCTCGCCGGGACGCCGGCGCGCGTCGTCGAGCAGCTCGGCCAGCGACGTCCAGGGCAGCTCGGCGTTGACGACGAGGATGGTGGGATCGGCGTTGAGGCGCGCGATGCCGACGAACTGCTCGCGCGTGTAGGAGGGCGGCCGTGCGAACAGCGCGTCGCGCTCGGGCAGGAGCGAGATGCTCACCAGTCCCAGCAGCAGCGTGTAGCCGTCGGGCTTGGCGATGGCCACCGACTGCATGCCGACGGCCCCGGCCGCGCCGGCCTTGTTGGTGACGACGACGGGCTGCTTGAGCGTGCGCTCCAGGCTCGCCGCCAGCGGCCGCGCCGTGAGGTCGGCGATTCCGCCCGGGGGAAACGGCACCACGATGGTCACGGGCCGCGTCGGATACGCCTCGTCGGCGCCGGCCGCGGCCGCCGTGCACAGCGCCACCGCCAGGATCACTGCGCGGAGAGTTATCATGCGGCCCTCAATAGCCGGAGGAGGGCTCCGTGTCAACGAAAACCCCCGCGCCGTGAGCTTTCCCCTCACCGTCCTGATCGACGGCGCACTCACCGGCGCGCTCTACGCCCCGGTGGCGCTGGCCTTCGTCGTGGTGTACCGCGCGTCCGGCGTGATCAACTTCGCCCTGGGCGAGTGGACGATGCTGGGCGCCGCGCTCACCGCCACCGGGCTGTGGGCGCTCGGCCTCGGCCTCCTCGTCAGCGTCGGATTCGCCTGCCTCGGGATGATCGCCTTCGGCCTGGCCTTCAATCGGGTGGTCCTCCGTCCCCTGCAGGGGCGGCCCGTCATCGGGCTCGTCATGGTGACGCTCGGCCTCGGCGCGCTCGTGCGCGGCGCGGGGGCCATCGCGTTCCGCGGCGTGGCCGGTCGCATCGCCTCCCCGCTGCCCACGGAGCCGCTGGCCGTGCGCGGCGTGCTGGTGGCCTCGGACAAGCTGGTGGCCGCGGCCGCCGCCGCCGCGGCGGTCGCCCTGGCCATGTGGTTCTTCCGGCGCAGCCGCGCCGGGCTGGCGTTGCGCGCGATGGCCGACGACCAGGAGATCGCGCTGTCGATGGGCATCGACGTCCACCGCCAGCTTGCCCTCACCTGGGCCGTCGTCGGGATCCTCTCGGTCCTGGCCGGGACGCTGTGGACGGTCGTGTCGGGGACGGGCTTCAGCGTGGTACTGCTCGGCCTCAAGGTCTTCCCGATCGTCATCGTGGGAGGGCTGGACAGCATTCCCGGCGCCCTCGTCGGCGCCGTCCTGGTCGGCGTGCTGGAGAGCCTCGCGGCGGCCTACCTGGGGCCGTGGACGGGCGGCGGGATCAGCACGGTCGCCTCGTACCTGCTCCTCGTCGCGATGCTCTTCGTGCGCCCGACGGGCCTCTTCGGCCGGCCCCGCGTCGCCCGCGCATGAACCGCCCGTCCACGATCACCGACTCCGAGCCGTTCAAGAACGCCGATGCGACGGAGCGAATGGGACACGGCGGCCGGGGGATGGATCGGGGGCCCGGTGGCCCGTTCCCTGCGAGCACGAGGACGCCGCCGCCCGATGAATTGGGAACTTCTGTCGCGTCGTTCGGAGCCGAGCGGGGTCGTGGTCACCGGGCCCCCGATCCATCCCCCGGCCGCCGTGTCCCGTTCGCTCCGTCCGGTCGGTATCCGATCAGCTCCAGGAGATTGCCGTCGGGATCGAGGAAGTACAGGCACTCGTGGTCGCCCCAGTCGATCGGCGCGTGGTGCGGGATGCCGCGCGTGGCGAACAGCGAGGGGGCCGCGCGGTACTCGTCCCACGGGACCTCGAAGGCGTGGTGGCTCTTGCCGAGCGGGTTCGTGACCTGGTCGAGCGAGCCGGGCTCGCGCCCGGGCCGCAGAAAGAGCGCGCAGCTGCCGGTCTCGTAACGGAGCAGCACCTGATCGGCCAGGCGCATCTGCACGACCATGCCGAGCACGTCGGTGTAGAAGCGCTCGGCTCGGGCCAGGTCGGTGACGTCCACGCCGAAGTGATCGAGCCGCCGGACCCGCATGCGCCAAGCATACCGCGCTGCGGGGCGGCGGCTCACCGAACCGCGTCAGGCGGTCGGGTTACCGGCTGGGCTGCTGCTGCGAGGGCTTCTGCCCGTGCTCCGTGCCCTGCTTGTCCTGCTGCGGGCGGTCGTGCTCGCCGCCCTGATGCTGGGGCTTTCCACCCGGCTGCTCACGATCGAGCTGAACGGGACGCCCGCTCTCCTGGGCGTCCTTGTTGTCGTTGTCCTTCATCCGATCGGCCATTGCTGGCTCCTTTCGACGACGATGTCGCCGCGCGGTCACGCCGCGTGGCAACCGGAAGAAGTGCAACGGTCGTACCACTCAGGAGCGCGACGGCCCTCCGGGTTCGGGATCGCTGGAATCGCTCGGTTCCAGCTGCGACAGCGCCCAGGCGGCGGCGCCGCGCACGCCGACGTCGGCATCGTGCAGCGCGCGGCGCAGCGCCGGCGCCGCCGTCCGGTCGCGGCGGTTGCCCAGCATGAGCGCGGCGTTGCGGGCGAGGCCGGCCCGCCGGGCGCGGCGCAGGGCGCTGCCGCGGAACCGGCTCCGGAACTCGTCCTCGTCCATCTCGAGCAACGCGCGCAGCGAGGGCAGCGGCGCCGACGGGGCCAGCGCCGGCTCCCGGGCCGGTCGGGCCTTGCGGTTCCAGGGGCACACGTCCTGGCAGACGTCGCAGCCGAACAGCCAGTCGCGCATCGCCCCCCTCCACTCGTCGGCGATCTCCCCGCGATGCTCGATGGTGAGGTAAGCCAGGCACCGCCGCGCGTCGAGCACCCAGGGCCCCACGAACGCCTGCGTGGGGCACGCGTCCAGGCACGCCGTGCAGGTTCCGCAGTGCTCGACGGCCGGCGCGTCCGGCACCAGCGCGGCGGTGGTCAGCACGGTGCCGATGAAGAAGTACGAGCCGCTGCCGACCGCGATCAGGTTGGTGTTCTTGCCGATCCAGCCGAGCCCCGCGCGCGCGGCCAGGTCGCGCTCCAGCACCGCGCTGGTGTCCACGGCGGCCCGGCTGACCACGTCGGCGCCCGCGATCTTGCGCAGGCAGTCGACGATCGCGGCCAGGCGCGGCCGCATGAGGTCGTGGTAGTCGCGGCCGCGCGCGTAGCACGAGACGGGATCCCAGCTCGGGTCGTCGCGCCGAGGCCCGTAGGCCAGCGCCACCACGACCACCGAGCGGCAGCCGGGCAGCAGCCGCCCGGGATCCTGCCGCTCGACGCGGGTGCGCTCGAGGTACGCCATCCCGTCGCCATACCCGGCGTCCAGCCACGCCTCGAAGCGGGCGGCGTGCTCGGCGGCGCCGGCCGGACCGATGGCCACGCGGTCGAAGCCGACCTCGAGCGCGCGGGCCTTCACCGCCGCCGTCAGCGCCAGCGCCGCGAGCGTCACGTGCGCCGCGCCTTCACGATCAGGTGGCTGCGCGTCAGCGTCCGTCCGCCCTCCTCGAGGAACCGCACGTAGTTGAACCAGCGCCCGTCGGCCCGCCAGCGCTCCTGCAGCCCGATCGCCGCCGCCAGCGCGGACTCCACCGAGTCGAAGCGCTGCACCTCGCGCTCGACCTCGAGGTGCTCGATCGCGAAGCCGCGCTCGGTCAGCACGCGGCGGGCCTGTTCCTCGTCGTACGCGAAGCGAGAGCGCCGGCCGGTCTCGCGCCACTGGTCGGCGTGAAAGGCCACGAAGGCCAGGGCGTGGCCGGCCTCGAGCGTGCGCCCGCTGGCCTCGACGATGCGGTCGGAGACGCACAGGTGGGCCACGATGAGATCGGGCGTCGTCCCCTGGCCCGCCAGCGCACGGTAGTCAGCGGCCTTGTCGACGTCCAGCACGAGGAACTCGACGTTGGCCAGCCCGAGCACGCCGGCGCGACGGGTCGCCTCCTCGACGGCGGCGGCGTCACGATCGATACCGAGGACCCGGCGGCAGTGCGGGGCCAGGGCCAGCGCCAGCCGTCCGCCGCCGGTCCCGACGTCGAGCACGTCCTGGCCGCACAGCGGCTCGGCGCTCAGGAGGGACCAGAAGCGCGGACTGATCCCCGCCGGTGGCTCAGCCGGTGACGGCTCCATCGGACGCGCTCGACACGAGGCGCGCGTACTTCGCCATCACCCCCGTGGCGTAGCGCGGCCGGGGGCGCTTGACGGCCTTCAGGCGCCGCTTGAGCTCGGCCGCCGACAGCTCGACGTCGAGGCGCCGCTTCTTGATGTCGACGACGACGACGTCGCCGGTCTTGAGCGCGGCGATCGGCCCACCGTCGGCCGCCTCCGGCGCGACGTGTCCGATCATGAACCCGTGGGTGGCGCCCGAGAACCGGCCGTCGGTCATCAGCGCGACGCTCTCGCCGAGGCCGGCGCCCTGGATGGCGCCCGTCACGTGGAGCATCTCGCGCATGCCGGGACCGCCCTTGGGCCCTTCCCAGCGGATCACCACCACGTCGTTGGGCTTGATCTTGCCGGCCTTCACCGCGGCGAACGCGTCCTCCTCGCGCTCGAAGACGCGGGCCGGGCCCCGGTGGGCGTCGCGCTTCTGGCCCGAGACCTTGGCCACGCAGCCGTCCGGCGCCAGGTTGCCCCGCAGGATCACGATGCCCCCCTCGGGCTTGAGGGGATCGGCGAGCGCGCGGACCACCTTCTGGCCCGGAGTCTCTCGGGCCGCCCGCGCCTCCTCGCCGATCGTCCGCCCGGTCACGGTCATCTCCTTGTCGTTCAGCAGCCCGGCGTCGAGCAGCCGCCGGGCCACCACGCCCATGCCGCCGGCCTCGTACATCTCGGGCGCCGTGAAGCGGCCCCACGGCTTCATGTCGGCCAGCAGCGGCGTCCGGCGCGAGATGCGGTCGAACTCGTCGATGGTCAGCCGCACGCCGGCCTCGCGGGCCACCGCGACCAGGTGCAGGACCGCGTTGGTCGAGCCGCCGGTGGCCATGACGCCGGCGATCGCGTTGTAGAGCGACTTGCGGGTGATGATCCTCCGGGGCGTCAACCCCTGGCGCAGCACGTCCATGGCCAGCCGGCCCGTCTGGAATGCGATCTCCTCCTTGTGCGGGTCGGGCGCCGGCACGTCGTTGAAGCCCATCGGCGAGACGCCGAGCATCATGAACGCGGTGGCCATGGTGTTGGCGGTGAACTGGCCGCCGCAGGCGCCCTCGCCCGGGCAGGCCGCGCACTCGATGGCGTGCAGCTCCGCGTCGTCGATCCGTCCCGCGTTGCGCGCCCCGATCGCCTCGAAGATGTCCTGCACGGTCATCCGCTTGCCGCGGTACTCGCCGTACATGATGGAGCCGCCGTAGAGCATGACGCTGGGCAGGTTCAGCCGGGCCATGGCCATGACCATGGCGGGGATGGTCTTGTCGCAGCCGGAGAGCGTCACCAGACCGTCGAGCAGGTGGCCGCGCGCCACCAGCTCGACGGAGTCGGCGATCCAGTCGCGGCTGATGAGCGAGGCCTTCATCCCCTCCGTGCCCATCGCGATGCCGTCGGTGACCGAGATGGTGTTGAACTCGATCGGGGTGCCGCCGTTGGCCCGGATGCCCTCGGCCACCTTCTGGGCCAGCTTGCGGTGGTTCGAGTTGCACGGCGTCAGCTCGATCCAGCAGTGCGCGACGCCCACCAGGGGGCGCGCGAGGTCCTCGTCGGTGAAGCCCACCGCACGGAAGTAGGAGCGGGCGGCGGCGCGGTCGGCGCCGTCGAGCAGGGCGCGGCTCTGGTGACGCGGGTCGAACGTCATCGCCCGGCTGCCTCCAGGTCGATCGCGCTGTGCACGCAGTTGCTGATCACGTCCATCCGCTGGCTGTGCCAGGGGTCGGGCAGGCGGCCGTTGGTCAGGTACGCGAACGACACGCCCGAGTCCGGGTCGGCCCAGCAGTACGACGAGCCGACGCCGCCGTGACCGAACGTGCGCGGCGAGGCCAGCGAGCCGAGCCCCCGGATGGTCGGCGTGAGGCCGCGCGAGTGCGGACCCAGGCCGCGGTGCATCGGCATGCCCATGTAGTGGTCCACCGCGTCGCCGGTGAAGTTGCGCGTGACGTACTGGACCAGGCGCGGCGAGAGCAGCCGCACGCCGTTGAGCGTGCCGCCGGCCGCCATCATCTGGTAGAACGCCGCCATCGCCCGGGCCGTCGCGTAGCCGCCGCCGCCCGGGGTGCCGGCCTTGCGGAAGGCGGCGTTGTTCTCCTCGGCGCGCTTCACCAGGCGCCCGCCGTCGGCCGACGGCTCGTGGATGTCGGCCGTCCGCTTGCCCTCCACCTCCGGCAGGCCGACGAACAGCTCGCCGGCCAGACCGAGCGGCCCCACGACGTGGTCCCGGATGAACGTGCGGTAGTCCTGCTTCGTCAGCGCCTCGATGAGCACGGCGGCGGTCCAGTGGGCGGCCCGGCCGTGGTAGTGCACGCGCGTGCCCGGCGTGTACTCCAGCGTGAAGCCGCAGACCACGCGCCGCAGTAGCTCGTGGTCCTCCCAGGCCTCCCTCGGCACGTCGGCGTTGGGGAACCCGCCCTGGTGGGTGAGAAGCTGGATCAGGGTGATCGAGCCCTTGCCGCTGGCCTCGAAGCCCGGCACGTGCTCGGCGATCGTGTCGGTGAAGCGCAGGAGGCCGCGCTCGACCAGCAGCCACACCGCGCAGGCCGTGATGACCTTGGTGTTCGAGTACAGCAGCCAGAGCGTGTCGTCGGCGGCCGGCTGGCGGGCCGGCTCCAGGCTGGCGTCGCCGAAGGTGCGCACCAGCGCCAGCTTCCCTCGCCGCGCCAGGGCGATCTGCGCCCCGGGATACCGCCCGTCGCGGATGTGGCCCTCGATCATCCGGCCGAGCCGCTCGAGCGGCTCCGCCGCGAATCCCAGCGCGGACGGCGTGGACGAAGCGAGCGGGACGTTCATGGCTGCCCTCCGATGAGCCCGGAGTCTACCACGCAGACCCGGGCGGCCCCGCCGCGCGCTACCCCTTGACGGCGCCGGCGGTGAGCCCGGAGACGTAGTAGTCGAGGAACCACACGTAGACCACCACGATCGGCAGGCTCGCCACCACCGCCCCCGCCATGAGCGAGCCCCAGTAGTAGATGTCGCCCCGGATGAGGTCGGCGGTGACGCCCACCACGGCCGTCTTGTTGGCCGTCTGCGACACGAAGGTCAGCGCGTAGGTGAACTCGTTCCAGGTCAGCGTGAAACCGAAGAGCGTGACGCACACGATCCCCGGCACGGCCATGGGCAGCACGATGCGGGTCAGCGTCTGCATGCGGCTGGCGCCGTCGACCAGCGCGCACTCCTCCACCTCCCGCGGGATCGTCCGGAAGTAGCCCATCAGCAGCCAGGTGGAGAACGGCACCAGGAACGTCGGGTACGTGACGATCAGCGCCCAGATGGAGTCGGAGATGCCCAGCCACACGACCACCTGCGACAGCGGCAGGAACAACAGCGTGGGCGGGACCAGGTACGTGATGAACACCGCGGTGCCGAACGAGCCGACGCCGGGGAAGCGCAGGCGGGCCAGGCTGTAGCCGGCCAGGATGGCGATGACCAGCGACACCGCGGTCGCCACCACGCTGATGACGAGGCTGTTCTTCATCCACGTCCAGAACTCGGTCTTGAAGAACAGGTAGCGGTAGTGGTCGGTGATGATGCCCGACTGGATGAGCAGGGGCACCGAGTCGAGGTTGTACAGCTCGACGTCCTTCTTCAGCGAGGTGATGACCATGTAGTAGAACGGGAACAGCGCGAAGGCGACGTAGGGCGCGATGTTCGCGTAGCCGAAGGCGGCCGAGCGGATCCGGCTGGCGCGGCTGCGGACTCCCACCACCATCTCACTCCCTCCGGATGTAACGGAGCTGCACGAACACGACGCCGACCAGCATCGGGAACAGGAACAGCGACACGGCGGCGCCCTGCCCCAGGTTGCCGCCCTGCAGGCCGATCTGGTAGGCCAGCGTCGCGAAGAGGTGGGTGGTGTTCACGGGACCGCCCCGGGTGAGCACTTGCACGATGTTGAAGTCGGAGAACGTGAAGATCGTCGAGAACAGGATCACGACGGCCAGGACGGGCTTGAGCAGCGGCAGCGTGACGTTGCGGAAGCGGCCCCAGGCGCCGGCGCCGTCCACTTCGGCGGCCTCGTAGAACTCGCGGGGAATGGCCACCAGACCGGCCAGCACCGTGATGGCGAAGAAGGGCAGGCCGCGCCACACGTTGACGGCGATGACCGCCGCCATGGCGTAGCCCGGCATGCCGAGCCAGTTGGGGCCGGGCGCGCTGATGAGGCCGAGCCGGATGGCGGTCCAGTTCACGACGCTGTACAGCGAGTCGAACATCCACCACCAGGCCAGGGTCGAGAGCGCGGTGGGGATGACCCACGGCAGGAGCACCGCGCCCCGGATCAGGCGCTTGAACCTGAAGGGGCGGAACAGCAGCATCGCCAGCCACAGGCCGAGGACCACCTTGAGCGCGACCGCGATGCCGGTGAAGACGAACGAGTTGTAGACCGTCCGCTGGAAGACGTCGTTGGCGATCACGTCGCGGAAGTTCTGCAGGCCGATGAAGTCGCCCGGCGAGCCGACCCAGTAGTCGGACAGGCTGAAGTAGATCGCCATCCCGAACGGGTACGCGACCAGGCCGACGATGAGGACGAGGGCCGGCACGATCAGCCCGTAGCCGAACACGTGCTCGCGCTCCCACCACTCGCGGGCGCGCGCGAGACGACCGGGCCGCGCGAGCCCGGTCGCCTGCAGCGCGCGTGGGCTGACGGCCACCGTCTACGCCTTGCCCTTGGTCTCGAGCTTGCCCTGGACGGCGAGCTTCACCTGGTCCTCGGCCCAGGCCATGGCCCGCTTGGTCGGCATGCCGTTGATCGCCTTGGCCACCATGTCGGGCAGGACGTAGTTGACCTGGACCAGCTGCACGGCGGCGTTGGGCTTGGCCGGCCAGCCGCGCTCGTGGCCGTACTCCGCCTCCCGGGGCAGCATCGCGAACTTGGGATTCTGGGCCCAGATCGGGTGGTCGGCCAGGTTGCGCAGCGGCGGATGGTTGAAGCCCTGCGAGGCCACGATCCACGGATCGTAGTTCGGCTTCTCGAACAGGAACCGGATGAAGTCCTTGGCCAGGCTGACGTTCTTCGAGAACTTCCAGATCGCCATGGAGTTGATCGGCGGCGCCGAGTGGGTGCCGCCGGGCCCGGCCGGGCTGTTGTGGTGGTTGACGTCGTCGGCGATCGGCATCTTCTTGGCCACCGCCGCCGCGTAGGGGCTCACCGGGTTGTGGATCCACGAGCCCTTGCCGGACAGGAGGAAGCGGTTGTTGCCGGCGTCGTCCCAGGACAGGACCTCCGGCTCCATCGCGTCGCGGTAGAGCTCCTTGTACCACTCGATGACCTGGACCGTCTTGTCGGACACGATCGCTGGCGTCTTGCCGTCGGCCTCCAGCACCTTGCCGCCGTACGACCACAGCACCGACCAGAACGTCGTGTTGGCGTCGGCGCAGTGGCTGATCGGGATGCCGACCGGGTTGCCCTGGGCCTTGAGGACCTTGCCGTGCTTGAGCAGCTCGTCCCAGGTCTTCGGCACTTCCAGCTTGGCCTTCTTGAAGTGCGCCATGTTGTAGGTGCCGGGGAACGAGATCCAGAACCACGGGATGGCCCGCCAGCCCGAGCCGGTTTGCGAGCCTTCCTTGGCGAACGGGTACCAGCCGCCGTACTTCTTGGCCAGCTCGTCGATGACGTCGCCGACGTCGGCGAGCTGGTGCTCGTAGAGGAAGGGGTCGGCGCCACCGGTCAGCAGCATGTCGTGGCCGGACTGCGCCTGGGCCTCGGCGGCGCGCTTGGCCGGCAGCTGCAGGTGCGCGATGGTGTCCACCCGCACCGTGGCGTTGGCCTTCTTGCCGAACTCCTCGGCCAGCCGGCGCAGCTCGTCGTCCGATGCGGGGACGAAGTGATTCCACGACAGGAACGTCAGCTCGTGCTTCTGCGCGTGCGCCGGTCCGCGGTCCAGGGCGAGCGAGCCGGCGGCGACCGCGCCGGCCGAGGTGAGGAGGAACTGGCGGCGTCCGATCCGAGCGCTCATGGGGCCCTCCCGTTGTGGGGGTGAGAGTGAGCGAGGGGAAAGTGGGGCCTTTCTACCGGCTCGACGAAGGGTTTGTCAAGGTGGCCGACCTGTCAGGTCAGGCCGGGCGCTTGGCGACCAGGAACGTGAACCGTCCCCGGTGAACGACCTCCCCCCGCTGGTTGATGACCTGGCGATCCTCGACGATGACGCCGCCCTCCCGCAGGGAGCGCTTCACCGCCGTGCGCGAGCGGCTGTGGATGGTGTCGCCGACGCGCACGGGCTGCAGCACCTCCCACTCGAAGCCCATGAAGGCCAGCACCGCCAGGGGCGGCTGGGGCACCCGCCAGCCGAGGCCGGTCGTCAGGCACAGCGGCAGCAGCTCGGGCACCGTTCCCGGCTCGACGGCCGAGTCGTGGCTCAGGCCGGAGTAGAGCGCGACGTGCGTCTCGGTGAGCGTCAGGGCCGGCGTCTCCACCACCCCGTGGAGCACGACGTCCTCGAAGTAGAACTGCGGCGTCGCCACCGCCGGTCAGCCTCCGGCCCGGCGCTCCACCACGACGTCGGTGTCCCCCTCCTGCACGACCTCGTCGCGCTGGTTGAGCACTTGGCGCTCCAGCGTGATCACGCCGCGGTCGGGCTCGGGGCCGTCCTTCTTGGCGGTCACCTTCGCGCGGACCCGGATCGTGTCGCCGATCCGGATCGGCCCCTTGAACTTCCAGCGCAGGACGCCGAGCCCCAGGGTCGCGAAGGGCGTGCCCGCCCGCGCGAGCAGGCCGCTCTGGATGGCCAGGCCGAGCAGGCCGTGCGCGATGCGCTCGCCGAAGCTCGAGGACTTCATGAACTCCGCGTCGGTGTGCAGGATGTTGTAGTCGCCGGACAGGCCCGCGAAGATCACGATGTCGGCCTCGGTGACGGTGCGGGCGGGCGACTCGAACGCCTCGCCCATCTGGATGTCGTCGAAATACCGGCGGGCGTCGGCCATCGGGTCGCTAGGATAGCACGCGGCCGCGCCGCGGAAGTTGCTGATTCATCAGGGCCGATGCTATGCTCGGCGCCGCGACGAACCGTACCTAACCTGCTCGGTCTGGAGGGCGCAATGGAGCGACGGAACTTCCTGATCAAGACCGCGGCGGCTGCGGGGGTCACGGCGGCGGCGCTCGCCGACGCGCCGAACGTCATCGCCCAGCCGCGGTTTCAATGGCGCATGTCGACGACCTGGACGCCGGCCCTCGACGTCCTCCAGGGCTCCGCCCAGAAGATGGCCAAGATGGTCGACGACATGAGCGCCGGCCGGCTGAAGATCCAGGTCTTTGCGGGCGGTGAGCTGATGCCGCCCTTCGGGTGCTTCGACGCCACCTCGCAGGGCACCATCGAGGCGTTCAGCGGCGCGCCGTACTACTGGGCGGGCAAGGAGGCGGCCCTGCAGTGGTTCTCGGCGGTGCCGTTCGGCCTGAACGGCAACGGCATGATGGCCTGGTACCTCTACGGCGACGGCCTGAAGTTGTGGGAGGAGTCCTACGCGCCCTTCAGCCTGGTGCCGCGGCCGGGCCCCTGCACCGGCTGTCAGATGGCGGGCTGGTTTCGCAAGAAGATCAACACCACCGCCGATTACAAGGGCCTGAAGATGCGCATTCCCGGCCTGGGCGGCAAGATCGTGGCGGCGGCCGGCGGCACCGTCGTGCTCACCCCCGGCGGTGAGATCTACACCGCCCTGGAGCGCGGGACCATCGACTCGACCGAGTGGGTCGGGCCGCACGACGACATGAAGCTCGGCCTGCACAACGCCGCCCGCTACTACTACTACCCCGGCTGGCACGAGCCGGGCACCACGGCCGAGTTCGGCTTCAGCAAGAAGGCGTACGACGGGCTGCCCGCCGATCTCAAGGCGATCGTCGACCACGCCTGCCAGTCCGTCCAGGTCGTCTCCTTCCAGGAGTACGAGTTCAAGAACACGATCGCCCTGCAGAAGCTGCGGACGGAGTTCAAGAGCAAGGTCGAGATCGTCAAGCTCTCCGACTCGATCCTCAAGGATCTCAAGAAGCTCTCCGACCAGGTGATCCGGGAGGAGTCGGAGAAGACGCCGCAGGCCAAGAAGGTCTACGCCTCGGTCGTCAAGTTCGAGCAGCAGCTCAACGACTGGCGGCTCCTCTCCGAGGCCGCCTACCACGCACAGGTCGCCGCCGGCTAATGACTCTCGTGGAATTCGGTAACGCCAGGCCCGGGATGTCGAGGTCGCGGGCCCCAGCATGGCTCGCCTGTCGCCGTAACTCGCTTCGGACCCGGCTCGCTCGGGCCCCCCATCCCCCAGAGGGGGCTAGGCTGGCGGCCAGTAGAGGCTAGTGCGGCTCGCTCGCCGGGCCCTGCGCTCGAACGGCGACGACGGCTCGCCATGATGGGGCCCGCGACCTCGACATCCCGGGCCTGGCGTTACCGAATTCCACGAGAGTCATTAGCTCCGGCAGAACCAGCGGGCGGAGCCGGAAGGCTCCGCCGGTGGCGTCTCGTCAGCCGCGGAAGACGGTGAACAGCGCTCGCACGATCTGCGGGAACGCGATCGTCACCGTCAGGCCGATCAGCTGCAGGGCCACGAACGGGACGACGCCACGGTAGATGTCGGTCGTCTTGATCTCCGGCGGCGCCACGCCGCGCAGGTAGAACAGCGCGAACCCGAACGGCGGCGTCAGGAACGACGTCTGGAGATTGACCCCGATCACCACGCCGAGCCACATGGGGTCGAACCCGAAGTGCTGGACCAGCACCGGCGTGAGGATCGGCACGTGGATGAAGCAGATCTCGAAGAAGTCGATGAAGAAGCCGAGCAGGAAGATCACGAACATGACCACCGCCAGGACCCCGTAGGGGCCGAGCGGCAGGCTCTTGAGGAAGTCCTGGATGAGGTGGTCGCCGTTGAGGCCGCGGAAGACCAGCCCGAAGCAGTTGGCGCCGACCAGGATGATGAAGGCCAGGCTCGTGATGCGGGTGGTGGCCTCCATCACGTTGCGCAGCATCGCCCACGAGAACCGGCGCTTGATCATGGTCAGCACGATGCCGCCGACCGCCCCCACCGAGGCCGCCTCAGTCGGCGTCGCCACGCCGGCGAAGATCGCTCCGAGCACGGCCACGATGAGGGCGAAGGCCGGGATGAGCGCGATGGTCACGCGCTTGATCGCCTGCCCCCGGAACTCGCGCAGCTCCTCGTCGGGAATGGGCGGGGCCAGGTCGGGCCGCAGGCGGCCCAGGATCACCAGATAGACGATGTAGAGTCCCACCAGCACCAGCCCGGGGAGGACGGCGCCGATGTAGAGATCGCCGACGGACACGCCCATGATGTCGCCGAGGAGCACGAGGATGACGCTGGGCGGGATGATCTGGCCGAGCGTGCCCGACGCGCAGATCGTCCCGCAGATGAGCTGCTTGTCGTACCCCCGGCGCAGCATCGTCGGTAGCGACACCAGCCCCATGGTGATCACGCTGGCGCCGACGATGCCGGTGGAGGCCGCCAGGATGGCGCCCACCACCACCACCGAGATGGCGATGCCGCCGCGCAGCCGCCCGAACAGCAGCGCCATCGTCTCCAGCAGCTCCTCGGCCAGCCCCGACTTCTCGAGGACCACCCCCATGAAGACGAAGAGGGGCACGGCCAGCAGCGTGTAGTTCGTCATCGTGCCCCAGATCCGCAGCGGCAGGATGTCGAAGAAATCGGGCCGCAGCACGCCCGACAGCACCCCGAGGATGCCGAAGAACAGGCCGGTGAAGGTCAGGCTGAACGCCACCGGGAAGCCCACGAACAGGAACGCGATCATCCCGGCGAACATGACGGCCGCCAGCATCTGCTCGGGCGGCATCAGTGGATCTCCTTCACACGGACCTCGGGCTGCTCCCACCCCATCGCCACGCAGAAATTCTTGATCGTCTCCGAGACGCCCTGCAGCCCGAGGAGGACGAAGCCGACGATGATCATGGACTTCAGCGCCCAGCGGGCCGGGACGCCGCCGGGGTCCGGTGAGCCCTCGTTGACCATGAAGGAGTTCTTCAGGAACGGGATCGTCGTGTAGATGACGAGGATGACCGACGGGAAGAAGAACACGAACGCGAAGATGAAGTTGGCGAGCGCCTTCCGGCGGGGCGACCACGAGGAGTACACGATGTCGACGCGCACGTGCTCGTCGTAGAGCATCGTGTAGCCGGCGGCCAGCAGGTAGCCCACCGCGAACAGGTGCCACTCCATCTCCTGCATGAAGACCGAGCTGCGGCTCAGGCCGTAGCGCAGCACCACGTCGGTGAAGACGACCAGCACCATGGCCAGCGTGACGAACGAGGTGAAGCGGCCCACGCGCTCCTGGAACGCGTCGATCAGGCGGGCCAGCTCTCGGAGCATGGGGATCCTCTCTGAGGGGGTCGGACGGCCGCTGCCCTGATACCACGCGGCCCCGCGAGCGTCAAGCGCGTAAGTCCGCGACGCCATTAACTTGACAGCCTCCGGCGCCTCCCCGTACAGTCGAACCGGCTCGATGGCTCCCCGGGAGGAACGCGTGCGCCTGTCCGATCCTCGGCTGCACCCCATCGCCGACAAGGTCCGCGCCGGCCAGCGGCTCGACCGCGCCGACGGGCTGACGCTGTTCGAGACGGACGACCTGCTCGGCGTCGGCCGCCTGGCCGATCACGTCAAGTCGCGGCGCGAGGGCGACCGCGTGTACTTCGTCATCAACCGGCACATCACGCCGACCAACGTCTGTGTGCTGTCGTGCGCGTTCTGCGGGTTCGCCCGCAAGCCGGGCCAGGCCGGCAGCTACGAGCACACGATCGAGGACATGGTCGGCATGGTGCGCGACGAGACCCGCGAGGTGCACATCGTCGGCGGCCACCACCCCGACTGGCCGTTCGAGTACTACGAGCGGATGATCGCGGCCATCCACGCCGCCCGCCCCGAGGTCCAGATCAAGGCCTTCACGGCGGCCGAGATCGATTACTTCTGGCGCCGGTGGAAGGTCGAGCCCAAGGACGCGCTGGAGCGCCTCAAGGCGGCCGGTCTGCAGTCCATGCCGGGCGGCGGCGCCGAGATCTTCTCGCCGCGCCTGGCTCGCCTGCTGAAGTACACCGGCAAGGCCGATCCCGAGCGCTGGTGCGAGATCCACGGCATCGCGCACGGGCTGGGGATCAAGACCAACGCGACCATGCTGTACGGGCACGTGGAGACGACGGCCGAGCGCGTCGACCACCTGCTCCGCCTGCGCGCCCAGCAGGACGTGTCCGGCGGGTTCCTGACCTTCGTCCCCCTCGCCTACCAGACCGGCACGACCCGGCTCGTGGCGCGGCAGACGCCACCGGCCGACAGCCTGCGGACCATCGCCGTCGCCCGGCTCCTCCTCGACAACTTCCCGCACGTCGAGGCGTACTGGGTGGTGCTCGGCGAGGAGACGGCGTCGATCGCGCTGCACTTCGGCGCCGACGACGTCAACGGCACGCTGGAGGACGAGCGCATCCAGCACTTGTCCGGTGCCCAGACCCCGGCCGGACTGGCCCGCGAGCAGCTCTCCCGCATGATCCGCGACGCGGGCAAGGTTCCGGTCGAGCGGGACGCGCTCTATAACCTCGTGGGGGGCCCCGAGATGGCCCCCCACACCCCCCCAGCGTTCGCCGCGGCCCGGCACGGCCGTGCCGCCGCTCTGGGACCGCTGGAGTCGCGGGGCCCCGAGATGGCCCCCCACACCTCCCCAGCGTTCGCCGCGGCCCGGCACGGCCGTGCCGCCGCTCTGGGACCGCTGGAGTCGCGGGGCCCCGAGATGGCCCCCCACACCTCCCCAGCGTTCGCCGCGGCCCGGCACGGCCGTGCCTCCGCTCTGGGACCGCTGGAGGGGCGGGGCCCCGAGATGGCCCCCCGACTCGATCGGGTGCGCGACAAGGTCCTGAGCGGCGCGCGGCTGGACCGGGACGATGGGCGCTACCTGCTGACCGAGGCGCCGCTGCTGGACGCGGGCGCGCTGGCCAGCGCGGTGCGTTTCGCCCGGCTGCCCGAGCGGGTCGTGACCTTCGTCATCGACACCAATCCCAACTACACCAACGTCTGCGTCACCGACTGCCAGTTCTGCGCGTTCTACCGCAAGCCCGGCGACAAGGAGGCGTGGACGCTCTCCGTCGACGAGGTGCTGGCGAAGATCGAGTCGGCCGCCGACCGGGGCGCTACCACCGTGCTCCTGCAGGGCGGCCACAATCCCGCCCTGCCGCTCGACTACTACCTGACGCTGGTCCGGGAGACGCGGCGCCGCTTCCCCCAGGTCACGCCGCACTTCTTCACCGCCTCGGAGATCCGCACGATGGCGCAGGTGGCCGGCCTGCCGTTCGAGGACGTGCTGGACCGGCTGTGGGAGGCTGGGCAGCGCACGATTCCCGGCGGCGGCGCCGAGGTCCTGTCGGAGCGTGTCCGCACCCGCATCGAGCCCAAGAAGGGCGGCCCCGAGGCCTGGCTGTCGGTGCACCGCGCCGCGCATCGCCGGGGCTTCAGGTCGACCGCGACGATGATGTACGGCCACGTCGAGCAGGTGGACGACCTGCTCGACCACCTCGACGCCATCCGCACGCTGCAGGACGAGCACGGCGGGTTCACCGCGTTCGTGCCGTGGTCGTTCAAGCCGGGCAACACGCTGCTGGAGAAGTGGATCAAGCACTACCAGGGCCCGAACGCCTACCTGCGGATGCTGGCGGTGGCCCGGCTCTACCTCGACAACTTCCCCCACGTACAGGCCTCGTGGTTCTCCGAGGGCAAGCAGGCCGGCCAGGTCGCGCTGCACTTCGGCGCCGACGACTGGGGCGGCACGCTGTTCGAGGAGAACGTCCACAAGGCCGCCGCCTACGTCAACACCGTCAGCGTCGAGGAGATCGTGACGCTGATCCGGGAGGCCGGCTTCACACCGGCGCAGCGGACGACGGAGTACGAGATCCTGCAGCGCTACTGACGCGGCCCGGCCGGGCCCGCCGCGTCAGACGGGATCGATCGGGGGGACGGCCTCGATGAGCCCCCGGCGATGGGCCAGCGTGAACAGCCGCTCGATCGCGGCCCGGCCCTCGGCGCCCAGCGCGAGCGTGAAGTCGTTGACGTACATCAGGACGAACCGCCGGCACGTCTCCTTGTCGATGCCGCGCCCGTAGCGCATCGCGTACTCCAGCGCCTCGTCGACGTTGGCATGCGCCCAGGCGATCGACTCCCGCAGCCCCCGGGAGAGCGCGCGATGCAGGTCCTCGCCGAGGTCCCGGCGCATCACGTTGACGCCGAGCGGCAGCGGCAGCCCGCTATCCCGGCGCCAGACCTCGCCGAGGTCGAGCACCTTGGTGAGGCCCATCTGCTGGTGGGTGATCTGGCCCTCGTGGATCAGCAGACCCAGGTCGGCCTGGCCTTCCAGCACCGCCTGGGGGATCTTGTCGAAGGCCACCTCGATCAACGGCGGGTCGCCGACGTAGAGTCGCAGCAGCAGCGCCGCCGTCGTGTGCTTGCCCGGGATGGCGACCACGCGCTGCTCGAGGTCGCCCGCGGGGACGGGCTGGCTGGCGACCAGGATGGGCCCGTAGCCCTTCCCCATCGACGCGCCCGGATCCATCATCCGGTACCGATCGGCGATCAGGATGTAGGTCGCGAACGAGACCGCGGTGACCTCCAGCTCCCCGGTGCGCGAGCGCCGGTTGAGCGTCTCGATGTCCTCGAGCACGTGCTCGATCCGGACGCCGGGGATGGTGACGCGCCCTGCCGTGAGCGCGTAGAACATGAACGCGTCGTCCGGATCCGGGCTGTGGCCGATGCGCACGAGCTGTTCCATGGCGCCGTCAGGCTACCACAGCCGGTCCCGGGTCTTGGCCCGGCCCCGGTGGCGCGAGCTCGAGGATGGGCCTACTGGAACCGGATCTGGACGTCGCCGGCGCGGATGGCGCGGAGGATCGCGTCGCGGTCGCGGAGCGCGTCGACCTCGATCCAGGCCCGCCCGAAGTGCGGGGGGCGGTGCGCGTCGTCGGTGGCGATCTTGACGAGCGGGATGGCGTCGGTGTCGTACAGCGGCCGGTAGAAGCCGGTATCGGTCACCTCGATCGCCGCCAGCGGCCACCCCGCGGCCCGGATGATCTCGATGCGCTCCAGCGTCTCGTCGACGCTCAGCTTGTAGCGGGCGGGATGGTTCAGGATCCAGAGCGTCTCGCGGTCCCCCTGCACCTTGCCCACGTGCTGCGAGAGCCCGTCGAAGTTCAGCTCGATCCCGCGGAACAGCAGCAGCGAGGGCCGCAGGCGCTCCAGCGCGTGCTGGTAGCCCGGCTCGACCCAGTTGTGGTGGTCCTCGTGATCCGTGATGGCCAGGAAGTCGTAGCCGCGTGTCTCGTACTCCTCCACCAGCGCCGCCGGCGTGCGCGCGCCGTCCGAGAACGTGGTGTGCGCGTGCAGGTTGCCGCGCAGCAGCGGCATCAGGCCAGCTCCTTGCGGACGTGGGTGGCGATCTGCTCGAGCCGCGCCACCCACAGCTTCGGCGTGTGCCGCGCGTGCGCGACCAGCTCGCGCAGGCAGGCGAACCGAGACGGCCGGCCGATGATCTGCGGGTGGAAGGTGAAGTTGGTGACGCCGCCCACCTCGGTGATGCCGTCCAGCTCCGTGAGCCAGCCCTGCAGCACGGGCCCCGGCGGCTGGATGGCGCGCTGGCCGGTGAAGAGGAAGAACGGCGCGTCGTCCAGGACCCAGGCCACTGGGATCTCGACGAGCCGGCGCCCGTCGTGCTCCGGGTGCAGGTACGGGCGCAGGCGATCCATCATGTTCGACGAGTACTCGAACCCGTGGCGGGCCAGCAGCGCCAGCGTGCGCGGGGACAGCTGCCAGGCCGGAGCCCGGTAGCCGATCGGGCGCCGGCCGGCCAGGCGCGTGAGCACCTCGATGCTCCGGACGAGCACGCGCTCCTCGTCCGCCTCCGAGAGGTCGCTCACGCGCTCGTGGACGTCGCCGTGACAGCCCATCTCGTGGCCGCCGGCCACGATCGCGGTCACCGCGTCGGGATGGTGCTCGGCCACCCAGGCGGGCACGAAGAACGAGGCCGAGATGTCGGAGTGGCGCAGCAGATCCAGGATCCGGGGGAGGGCCTCGACCACGCCGAAGGTGCCCTGCGAGAGCGCCACCGGCTCGGTGACGCCGCGCGCTAGCCAGAGGGTCTCGGCGTCGAGGTCAAACGTGAATGCGCAGGCCGCGCGCGCGCCGTGCGGCCAGCCGGGACCGGTCATCCGGGGCTAACGGGGTCGGGCTTTCGGCGCCGGGGGACCGTCCCAGGTGACCGAGAAGCCGAACGCGAACCAGCCGCTGATGTCGCGCCAGCCTCCACCCACGCCGGATCCCACGGGCTGGTTCGGCGCCGTCCAGCCGGACAGGCCGACCCGCCCGGAGCCGTTCGGTGTCTCGTACTTGGAGGCCAGCGGCTCCACGAACGCCGGGTCGTGCTCGACCTTGGTGCCCTGCGGATAGTTGTCGTGGTCGGGCGGCTTGCTCGTCTCGTAGTGCAGCGGCGGCGGTATGACCCGGAGCGGCCGCTCGGCGGGCGGCGGGGTAGCCTCGATCTCGACCTGCGCGCCGGCCGGTGCCGCCACCAGCAATCCCAGCCCGATCAGGAGGACCATCAGGAGGGCCTGCATGGGTTCATTGTACCGGACCAGCCGCTCCGCCACCATCGGACGAACGGCGTAGCCCGCGGTGCGCCGGTCAGCCCCCGAGCAGCGTCGTGAGGGCCCTCACGTCGGGCGCCGTGTCGAAGCCGAGCACCAGCCGTTCGATCTCGTCGACGCGAGCCATCGGCAACGCGATGCCGGCGTTGGCGCGAAATTTGGAGACGATCGCGTCCGGTGGCAGCGGACAGGCCGGGCCGCCGCGCCCGTCAGGGCTCCGCGCCTCCAGCAGCCGGCCGTCCAGCATGCGGAGGCGAACCCAGCCCGGAAAGCCCCGGGGGAATGCCGAGTCGGGGTCGACGACGTGGTCCACGCGCGCGGCCAGCGCCAGCCGGCGAGGCTCGCTCAGCCGCTCGGCTGTATAGGTGTCGAGCCCGACACGCCCGTCGAGCAGGGCCGAGGCTACCGAGTACGGCAGGCTGAACTGCGCGTCGTACGTGGAGCGCGGGCGCACCTTGGCCAGCCGCGGCTCGCACACGATCGGCACCTGGCCGGCGGGCACCCGGCACTCGACCGACTCCACCTCGTCGGGCTCCAGCGCGTGCTCCTGCCGGAGGGCGAGCACGCAGTCGATATAGGCGTGGTTGTAGTGGCAGCAGGGATAGGGCTTGAACCCGATGGCGGGAGTCTCCCACTCGCGGCCCAGCGTCGTGAAAGGCGTCAAGTCCGGTTCGGCGCCGAGAAAGGTGTGGTACAGCCCGAAGCGGCCTTCGAAGACGCTGGCCGGTCCGGTGAATCCCCCGCGCGCCAGAGCGGCGGCGACGGCGCCCGCATGACCGGCCCAGCCCGCGTGCACCCGCTTCACCCAGGAGCCATCGGCCAGGTACTCGAGGACCCCGGAGGCGAAGCTGCCCGCGACGCCCAGCGCCGCCGTGAGACGGTCGGGGTCCAGCCGCTCGATCCGCCCGGCAACCAGCGCCGCCGCGAAGGCGCCGCACACGCCCGTGGCGTGCCAGCCCCGCGCGTGGAACGCGCCCGGGGCCGCCATGCCCAGCCGCGTGATCGTCTCGTAGCCGGCGACCATGGCGGTGAGGACCGTGCGGGGATCGGCGCCGATCGCCTCGCCGACCGCCAGCGCGACGGGCACCACCACGACCGATGCGTGCGTGATCGAGGCCGCGTGGGTGTCGTCGAAATCGAGGCTGTGGGCGAGGGCGCCGTTGGCGAGGATGGCCAGCGGGGTGGCGGCGGTGCGCTTGGCGCCGATGACCGTGCAGCCGCCGGCGGTCCCCCAGCCGTCCAGCGCCCCCAGGATCGACGCCGCGCTCTCGCCGGTCGCGGCTGCCAGGGCGATGCCGACCGTGTCCAGCATGCGCAGCCGCACGCTGGCGAGCACGTCCGCCGGCAGGTGGTCGTAGTCGAGCGCGGCGGTGAACTCGGCCAGGCGCCGGGCCACCGTCATGCCGGGTGGCTCAGGCGCCCTGGCCCCGCAGGGCGACGTTACCGTCGCGCTCGCGGCTGCGCAGGGCGATCACCATCCGGCCGTCGGGGCCGGTCACCTCGAACTCCTCGACCAGGCCGGCGTCGAGCATCTGCTGGACCAGGTACTCCCGCTCCTGGCCGGCGGGCGGCAGCAGGTGCGACTTCCAGCGCATGACGAAGTAGCCGCGGCTCACGTGGGGCAGCCGCGCCTCCGCCCGCTGCAGCTCCCCCACTCCGCGCTCGAGGGCCACGCCCGCCGACACCGGCGCCGGGGCCAGCCGCGTGAAGGGGCGCGCCGGCCGGCCGTCCACGCGCGCGAGCGCGGGAGCGCGCTCGCGGTCACGCGGCGACCGGTCGACGCGGAACGACGTCAGCCCATTGCTCAGGTGGATATGGCCGAAGCAACGGACCCGCAGGTCGCTCGACAGCTCCTCCGCCGACCACGTCGCCACCCACACCTGCTTGCCGAGGGCGTTGACGGCCTCCACGGCGGGAACGAAGTCGTCGTCGCCGGACACCAGGACGGCCGCGTCGTAGGCGCCGTTGGCGGCGAACTGGATGAGGTCGGCGACCAGGCGCGTGTCCACCCGCTTCTCGGTCGTGTACTCGTTCTCGGTCCCGCAGGCGGGACAGCGCACGCTGCGCCGCACCCGCCGCTCCCGCTTGACGAAGTAGCCCGGCCGCAGCTCGAGCCCCTTGAGAAAGCCCTCGACCACCTGGGGGGCGTCGGTCGACACCGCGACGTAGTAGTACGCGCCGCCGAAGATCGCGGCCGGACCGCCGACGGCCTGGGTGATCCAGGTGGCGAGGCGGTCGTAGTCCACGCGCAGGTTCTCGTCGTAGCGCTGCAGCGAGCGGTAGAAGTTCTGCCCGTCAAAGAAAATGCACACCTTCATCCTGGTCACTCCCGGGAGAGTACGGTCTCAATGCGCTTCGGGTGGCGCCATCGTACCACGCGTCTCGCCGGCTGCCAGTCGAGCGAGAGGGTGGCGAGTCAGGCGCCGCCGCTGCGCGCGTGGGCGAGCGCGCCGGCCACGACCGCGGCCAGCCGCGAGAAGCTGAACGGCTTCTCGAGGCTCGCGAAGAAGCCTTCCGCGGCCGTGGCGAGCCCGGACATCGCGATCACCGGAATGCCGATCCCCTGTCGTCGGAGCGCAGCGAGGACCGCGACGCCCGACAGACCGGGCATGGCCATGTCGACCACGAGGACCTCGGGACCGAAGACCGGCACCTTCGCGAGCGCCTCCTCGCCGGTGCTCGCGGTGGCAACCTCGTAGCCGCGATGGACGAGGACCTGGCGCAGCAGATCCAGGACCTCCGCCTCGTCATCGGCCACAAGGATCCGGCCGGCCGGGCTGGCCATCAGCCGTGCCTCGAGAGTCGATCGCGGATCGGCCAGCCGGCGCGCCGAATGAAGACGATGTCCGCGCCGGGCACGCCCCTCACGGCCGCAGGAGGTCGCCCGAGCGCCATCCCGGGATGGTGGGGCTGCCGGCCGGGCCAGGTCAAGAGCGTTGAGCCAGCGCCGAGCCCCGAAGAGCTCGGCGGAGTGTCCGCGAACGGGGCTCGGGTGGTGGTCGATGCTGGACTCGAACCAGCGACCCCCGGCATGTGAGGCCGGTGCTCTGCCAACTGAGCTAATCGACCGTGACGAGAAATTAACCCCTTGGCGAACGCGCGTCAACCACCACGACCATGGACGTGCCCGAAACGTGTTCGTTCGTGAACCTTCTTGCTGGTGCCCTCCTCTCTCGCTGGGCCGCCGGCGCCGTCCCGAGCTCCGGGGTGAGGACGCATCAACCCTGTGCTAGGCTCTGATTGCTTATGCAGCGGCCGTTGTGGCGTGAGACTGCTGCGCCCCTGCAGTTCAAGCGGCGACGGACCGCTGCCGCGATTGCGCTCGGCCTGGCCACGGCGGCTCTGGTCGGCTCCGCCGTCGCTGCCGTCGTAGAACTGCTGGACGACTGGTTCTAGCCGCCTCGAGTGCACCGCAAGCAGGAGCTCGCCCCTCACCGGTCCATCTCGCAAGGCGATGGCACTGCAATTGCGAGCTTTCAGGAACGGGCTTATGCAGCGCCAGTGGCTTCGGGAGATGATTGGCCGAAGGCTCGCTGACGGCCGCCTGCCCATGGAGGCCCCAGTTGGGCTGGAGGTACGTCGTGGTACGGGCATGGCGTGTGACGCGTGTGGCCGCCGGATCGGCGCGTTCGAGATCGAACACGAATTCAACTATCACGACGGCCACCCCTTCCGGCTTCACTTCGACTGTGCCGGTCTTTGGATGGCTCTGCGTCGCAGACGAGGCCTCGACCGAGCGTCCTGAAGGCCGCGTCCTGAAGGCCGCGTCCTGACGTGCCGGCCGGTCACGGCTCGAGGGTCCAGCAGACCGAGGCGGCCCGTAGTACGCTGGGAGCGCCTGCACCCCAGCCTTCGGGTTGACGCCGTGGCGTCAAGACTCCGGTGAATTTGGCACGCCGCCCTCCGCCAACCCGGAGTTGTCCGATGGAGCCCCAAGAGATCGAACGCCTCAGCGAGATCATTCGAGGAAAGCTGAATGACGGCAAGCTCCCCTACAACAGCATCCCGCGCATCTGGGGAGGGCCAGGGCAAGGCGAACAGTGCGATGTGTGCGAGGTGGCGATCAGTGCCCCCGCGTTCCTGATGGAGGGCATCGCGGAGGGAGGCGGAGGCGTCCAGTTCCACGTCAGGTGCTTTTACCTGTGGGATGCACTGCGACGACTCTAGAGGCGCCCTGGATCACATGACACCATTTGGCCGTGGGCGGCGCGCGCGAACGCGGCCGGCGTTATGGTTGGCCGTTGCCAGTCTCGCCCTCACGGCCGCCTGCGCCACGACGTCCGTGTCACTCGGCGAGCTCATGACGGACCCGGGGCAGTACCGCGGGCGGCACGTCAGTGTCAAGGGCGTGGTCACCCATTCGGGCTCTGTCGCTGGCCACGGGTTCTACCGCATCGAGGCTGGACAAGCCGCGCTGTGGGTGGCGAGCAAATCGGGAGCGCCCACGAAGGGTACGTGGGTGACTGTCGACGGCCGGATTTACGACATCTACGATGTGCGCGGGTTGCCGCTGCCTCTGCCCGCCATTGTCGCCAGCGGAGTCGTGCTCGTCGAGACGTCGCGGGCCACCGAGGACCGCCGCACGCCTGCCTCACCGACCGCGCGTCAGCAAGCCGCTCGCTGACGCAATCGCACCCAGGCTCCCTGCCGCAGCACCGCCTCACGGCTCCGGGCGCTGTCCCGCGCCCCGCGGCCGCAGGAGGGAGGTCAGCGCGAGGAGACCCTGGCCGACGACGGGACGAGACCCGTCCCGATCAGGAGGTCCTTGATCGCCGCGGCGGCCACGGCGTGCCCACGCCTGTTCCAGTGGTAGTCCGACTCGAAGTTGAACATCTGCCCGTGCAGGAGGTAGTCCCGCCGGAACACGCGGTGGAGGTCGACGAAGGGAACGTGCTGTCGCTGTGCGACGGCGATGGCGATCTCGTTCAGACGCAGTCGAGACGAGGGCTCGCTGCGGCCCGAGTAGATGACCTCGCGATCGCCGTCGATGGCGACCGCCAGGCGGGCGCCGCACTCCGTCGCGGTCAGCCGGAGCCGCGGGATCACGTACTCGGCGATCAGGCGATCAGCGTCCGCCGGGATGCTGGGCTCGGGCGCGCGGATCAACCGGTACCGGAGCTGGTAGCGGTGCGCGAGGTAACGCCACGTCGCCAGGTCGGCCAGCAGCGACTCGTACCATGGTTGCACGAGCGCGTGCGGCTCGACCTCGGTAACCGTTCGCCCGTTCAGCTCGAGCTTGAGGAAGCTGCTGGCGTGCACCGGTTGATTGAATGCGACGCCGGGTGCGGCCGTCGCGGCGACGTGCGATTCGCGGAAGTCGTTGTGCACGAGGTTGATCACGACGAGGTCGGGATGATAGGCACAGACCTCGCGCCGCAGCATGTGTAGGTACTGGGACATCGGCGCGCCGGCGATCCCGAAGCGGTAGACCTCGATAGAGGGATCGTGCAGCGCCTGCTGCAGCTGCTCGGCGACGTTTTCGGTCGGCTGGACCGACAGACCCTGGACGTAGGAGTCGCCGATGACGGCGATGCGATACGTGCCCGGCGTCTTGGTCCTCCTGTACTCGGGGATGCTCGAGGTCCACCCGTTGGCGTTGACCTGCCAGCGTGTGGTGATCTCGTCCCGGAGCCGGTTCGTCCCGTGCTGATTCGGCACGTGCTTCACGACCCCGTTCTGAAAGGTCAGCCGGGGCAAGTCGGGTGCGGGAAGCACGAACCGGAACACCACGCCCTCGAAGAGGCCGAGGGTGACGAGCACCGCGCCCATCACTAGCGCCGCATTGATGACGGTATTTCTTTTCACCACCGCGGAGACGGCGACGGCCCGACGCGGATGGTGGCGCAGTGGTGTAGTTTCTTCACACGCAACCCCGAGCCTTCGAGGTCAACTACGACGACTTCCGCAGGTCCGAGCGTTTTTGCGCTGAGCTCAGCAGGCCGCGGAGGCGTCTATCCATTTAGACGGGCCAGAACGCAGCAGACCGCGTGCCACCGAGTCCCCGGATGTCGGTGCGACGACGAACGATTTCGCTCGCCGCGGCTCGTCAGCTGCGGCGCGGGCTCTTGGCAGCGAGCGGGCTCCCGAGGTCGGCGAGCTCCACGCATTGCTCGGTCACCCGCCGGATGTGGATCACGCCGCGCGCGTCCCGCCGCACGATCTTGTCCCCCTTGCGGAGCGTCACCTGGACGCCGAACTCGGGCGCGACGTGGGCGGGCAGGGGCTGGCGAGCGCTTCGCTTGAAGAGCATGGGAGCCTCCTCGGCTGCGTGAGCCTTCTCGAGTGTGCCATCGCCGGCCCGTGGGCGGCGCGTATTTGGCCCGGGGCGTCGGATCGACGTACGATGTGGGACGTGAGCGCCCCGTGCGGATCCTGATCCTCACCGCGAGCTACGGCTCCGGCCACAACGAGGCCGCGCGCAGCCTGGCGCTCGGCTTTGCACGGCGGGGCGCCACGGCGACCGTGGTCGACCATTTCCGGGAGCTCGTGCATCCGCTGTTCGAGCGCGCCTCGCGCCGCCTCTATCTGGCGCTGCTCCGCCGCGCCCCGATCCTGTGGGGCGGGGCCTACGCCCTCGGCGACTGGCTGCCCAGCGACTCGCCGCTCGCCTTCGGCGTGACGCGCCTGGGCGTGAGCCGGCTGGCCGCGCTGCTCGACCGGCTGGCGCCCGATGCGGTGGTGACCGTGCACGCCACGCCCGCGGCGGCCCTCTCGGCCCTGGCTGCCGAAGGCCGCCGGCTGCCGCCCCACACCACCGTGGTCACCGACTTCGTCGCCCACAGCCAGTGGATCGCGCGCGGCATCGACCGCTACTGCGTGGCGGCCGACGAGGTGGGTCGCGAGTTCGTGGCGCGGGGGATCCCGCGCGAGCGGGTCGTCGTCACCGGTGTGCCGCTGCGGCCCCAGTTCGAGGTCGCCGTCGACTCTATCGAGGCACGGCGCGAGCTGGCGCTGCGCCTCGACGCGCCGGTGCTGCTGGTGATGGCCGGCTCCCACGGCGGGACCGGGCGGCTGCCCGACGTCGTGCACGCGCTGGACCGGCTGCCCGGCCCGGTCCAGGGCGTGGTCGTGACGGGACACGACCGCCGACTGGCGGCTCGGCTGCAGCGGATCGCCGGCAGCGGACGCACGCGCGTCCTGGGGTACGTCACCGAGGTCCGCACGCTCATGGCGGCGGCCGACCTGCTGGTGACGAAGGCCGGGGGCATGACGCTGGCGGAGGCAATGGCCGCCGAGCTGCCCATGCTGCTCTACGGCTCCCTGCCCGGCCAGGAGCAGCGCAACGAGCGCTTCGCCTCCCAGGCCGGTGTCGCCCTGACCGCGCGGTCGCGGCGCGAGCTGCGGCGGCTCCTCGAGCGAGCGCTCGGCGAGCCGGGGCTCCTCGATCATCTGCGAGACGGTACCCGTCGGACACGACGCCCGGACGCGACGCGCCGGATCGTCGACGCGGTGATGATGCCGCGCCCGCTGCGGTCGTGATCGGCCGCGCGCTGACGCTCGGCGCCGCCGCCTGGGTGAGCTGGGCCTGGCTGCCCCACCTCCTTACCCCGGCCTGCACCTGGCGCGGGCCGCGGTCCTCGCGTCGCATCGCCCTGACCTTCGACGATGGCCCCGACCCCGTGTGGACACCCCGGCTGCTCGACGCGCTCGCGCGCGCCGACGCGCGGGGCACGTTCTTCGTGGTGGGCGAGCGGGCCGAGCGCGCGCCCGCGCTCGTGCGCCGCATGGCCGCCGAAGGCCACGAGGTCGCCAATCACTCCTGGTCCCACCGCAGCCTCTGGCTCTGCGGGCCGCGGGCGACGGCGCGCGAGATCGGTCGCGCCCACGACGCGCTGGCCGCCCTGGCCGGCGCGCCGCCGCGGCACTTCCGTCCCCCGTGGGGCATGGTGAACGCGGCGATGTTTCCCGTGCTGCGGCGCGTGGGCGAGCGGTGTGTCCTCTGGTCGATCCAGCCCGAGGGACAGCGGCCGGTCCCGGCGGAGCGTCAGGTCGCTCGCGTGCTGCGGCGCGCCCACGCCGGAGCGATCGTCGATCTGCACGACGCCGAGGGGACGCCGGCGGCCCCCGCGCGGTTGCTCGACGCCCTGCCCGCCCTGATCGCCGGCCTGCGGGAGCGCGGCTACGGCCTCACGACGGTGGGCGAGCTGCTGGGCTGATCAGCCGGAGCCGCGGCGCCGGGAGAGGAAGCGCAGGAACTGGGCCCCTTCGTGGAGACGGCGCCGCAGCATCGCCGGGTCGCGGATCATCTCGGCGCCGATCGCGAGGACCTTGCGGGGCCGGAAGTAGAACCGACGATAGAACTGCTCCAGCGAGGCGAAGATCTCCGCGCGCGCCAGGTGCGGATACTCCAGCACGCTCGCCTGCACGCCACCGGCGTCCACCAGCTCGTTGTCGCGCAGCCACCCGCGCTGGCGCGCCTCGCGGTGCAGCGCGGTGCCGGGGTACGGCGCCGCCAGCGACACCTGGATGGTGTCGGGATCGACGTCGAGGGCGAACCGGATGGTCTCCTCGATGGTCTGCCGTGTCTCGCCGGGCAGGCCCATGATGAAGGTGCCGTGGATCTTGATGCCGAGCGCCCGGGCGTTGAGGGTGAACTCGCGCGCGCGGTCCAGGCGGATGCCCTTCTTCACGTTGTTGAGGATGGCCTGGCTGCCCGACTCGTACCCGACCAGCAGGAGCCGCAGGCCGTTGTCCCTGAGCACCTTCAGCGTCGCCCGGGGCACGTCGGCCTTGGCGTTGCACGACCACGTCACGCCCAGCCGCCCCAGGCCCCGCGCGACCGCCTCCGCGCGCGGCAGGTCGTCGGTGAACGTGTCGTCGTCGAAGAAGTACTCCTTCACCTGGGGAAACAGGCGCCGGGCGTGGGCGATCTCCGCCACGACGTGCTCGACCGAGCGGGTGCGGTACCGGTGCCCGCCCACCGTCTGGGGCCACAGGCAGAACGTGCATTTCGAGCGGCAGCCCCGTCCCGTGTACAGGGACACGTAGGGGTGCAGCAGGTAGCCGATGAAGTAGCGCTCGACCTGGAGGTCGCGCTTGTAGACGTCGACCACGAACGGCAGACGATCCATGTCCTCCAGCACGGCGCGCTCGGGCGTGCGCTCGACGTGACCGTTCGTCCGGTACGAGAGCCCGGCGACGTGCGGCAGCGGTCGCCCCTGGGCGATCTCCTGGATGGTGAAGTCGAACTCGCTGCCGGTGACGAACTCGATCGCCCGGGAGGCCTGCAGGGCCGCCTCGCGGGCCACCGCGACGTGAGCGCCCACGAAGCCCACGCGCAGGCGCGGGTTCGCCTCCCGCAGGGCCTCGGCGACCTTCACGTCGTGGGCGAAGGAGGGAGCGCTCGTGTGCAGGACGGCCAGGTCGTAGTCGCGCGCCAGGGGCACCACGTCGTCCAGGCCGAGCCCGGCCGGCGGGGCGTCGACGAGACGGGACCCGGGCACGAGCGCGGCCGGCTGGGCCAGCCACGTCGGATACCAGAAGGAGCGCACCTCACGGCGGGCCTGGTAGCGCGATCCGGCGCCGCCGTCGAAGCCCTCGAAGGAGGGCGGATGCAGGAACAGCGTGCGCAGGTAAGCGGACATCCGACCCATCTTAGCCCAATCGTCGTCAGCGGTTGGTGTAGAGCCGTCGCCCGGCGCTCTCGGTGACCAGGCGCGCGGCGCCCAGGCGGGCGACCACGCTGCGCTCGGGCGGACGTCCCGTCACCAGCCACACCCGTTCCGACGCCGACCAGGCTCGGGCGAGCGCCTCCCGCTCCCAGAAGGCTCCGCGGCTCTCGGGCAGATCCGCGCCGAAGCCGAGCACGCTCCGGCGGCCGTCGACGATCACCGGACGCCGGCCGGAATACCACTCGAGCGCGCCGGCGTTCTCGATGGGCCCCTCGTGGGCGACGATGTCGGTCGCTCCGGCCTGGCGCCGGATTTCCTCGGCCATCCCCTTCACGGCCCGCTGGGCGGACACCAGGCGGAGGGCCTGGGCCGCGCTCGGCAGCATCACCAGCAGCGTGAGCGCGGTGGCCCCCACCGCCAGCGCGCGGGAGCGGACCGCCGCGGCCACGGTGAGCCCGACGCTACCGCACAGCAGCGTGAGGGCGGCGGCGCCCACCAGCGGGCGGAACGCCGTCCACGGGGGCGTCGCGGGAGCGACGCCCGTGAGCGCGCCCTTGCGGGTCGCAACGTCCGTGGCGTCGAGCACGCGGCCGAGGAACCCGCCGTCGTCTCCCGCCCAGGCCACGGCGCAGGCCAGGCCGAGCCCGGCGAGCAGGACCGCGTGCACGACGGCGAGCCGACGCACGTCGAGCTCGCGCCAGCCCCGCGCGGCCAGCAGCGCGATCGCGGGATAGGCCGGGAGCCCGTAGTGCGGAAGCCGGAACGCGACGAGCGCCGTCCCGCCGAGCACGCTACCGGCCCACAGGGCGATCGCGACCCACGGGACCTCGGTCGGCTCACGCCAGGCGCGCCGTCGGGCCAGGCGTACGACGACACCGATCGCGGGCACGACCCAGGGCGTCACCCCGAGCAACGCCACGACGCCGAACTCCAGCGCCGACAGCGGCACGTCCTCGTCCGGGAAGTGCCGCGCGCGGGCCACGTTGAGGACGTGGTTGTCCACGACGGTGTACCAGGCGAACCCCGGGGTCGCGGCCTCCGCCCACGCCCACCAGCCGAACGCGAGGACGCCCGCGGCGATCAACCCCGGCCACGGCAGCCAGCGGCTCACCGGCCGGGCACGTCCGGCCAGCGCCATGGCCAGACCGACCGCCAGCGGAGGGGCGAGCACGCCGAGCGGATCCTTGGCGAGCGCGGCGGACGCGAACGCCACCAGCCCACCGGCGACGCGGGCGGGTCGCCCGTCGCGCAGGCCCGACAGCGTCAGGGCGAAGCCGAGCGCGAGCGCGGCGACGAACAGCGCGTCGGGACGCACGTACCGGCCGTAGGCGAAGAAGCCCACCGAGCCGAGGAGCGCGAGCCCGGCCACCACGCCGGTGGCGGCGCCGCCCAGGCGCGAGCCGAGCCAGGCGGTGGCCCCGACGGCGAGCAGCGCGGCCATCGCCGAGACCAGGCGGGCGGCGGCCTCGCTCGCGCCCAGGAGGGAGAAGGCGCCGGCGAGCAGCCCGTACAGCAGCGGCGGCTTGTCGAGATACGGGACGCCGGCGAGCGTGAGCGGCAGGGCGACGCCGCGGTGCAGCAGCTCGAGGGCGATCTGGGCGTGCATGCCCTCGCCGGGATCGTCGAATGGGGCGTCGCCGAGACCGGTCAGCAGGAGCGGCGCCGCCACCACGACCGCCAGCCCGGTCGCGGCCCACCCCCGCGCGCTCAGGTCCGCGACACCATGAAGACGCCGAAGACGATGAAGGCGATGCCGGTCCAGCGGGCCGCCGTCACGGGCTCGGCGAGGAGCACCTGCGCGAGCAGCGCCACGACGATGTAGTCGAAGGCGGTCATCGGCAGGATCTTGCTGACGTCGGCGCGGGACAGCAGCGTCAGGTACATGAAGAAGAAGCCGGCCTGCAGCAGGACGCCGAGGAGGACCCAGGGATTGGTGAGCGTACGGCTCACCATGCTTGCCACCACCGAGGTCGGCGCCTCCGTGAGGTCGCCGATCGTCTTCATCCCCTTGGCCAGCAGCACGTGGCCGCTGCCCCCCAGCAGTCCGGCGATCAGGACCAGCACCAGGGTCTTGATCACAGGGCCTTCCCGATTGCGTCCAGCAGCGCCTTCTCGACGGTCTGCGATGGGTCGGTGATCGGCTCGTCCTTGTCGACGAACAGGATCCGCTCGCGCTTGAACACGGCGCGGTCGATGCTCACCGTGGTACGGGCGTCGCCGGCCGCCTTCACCTGCACGCGCAGGCGGTGGCGCAGCGCCTTCTCGTACACGCCGTAGTTCTCGCCGTCGACGCGTCGTGAGTCCGTGGTGATGAGGCCGAAGCTCCGATCGGTCTTGTCGATGTCCCAGCCCAGATGCTTCAGCACGGCCTCGGTCGCGCCCCAGACGCGCTCCATCGGTGCGTTGAACGTGCGCTCCACCGTGCCCTCCGCGGCGGCCGTGCCGGCGGCGCCGATCAGCAGGGCCAGGGACAGGGCCCACAGTCTTGCCTTCATGACGATCCTCCTTCGAGTGTCGGCGGCCCGGCCAGGAGCCGTCCGTGCTCCATACGGTACACGGCGTCGGCTCCGACCACCGCGTCGGCGCGATGGCTCACCACGATCACGGCGGCGCCCGCCCTCGCCCGCGCCCGCAGGGCGTCGAGAATGACCTGGCCGTTGGCGTCGTCGAGATTGCCGGTGGGCTCGTCGGCCAGCAGCAGCGGCGGGTCGTTGAGCACGGCGCGGCAGAACGCCACGCGCTGCTGCTCGCCACCGGAGAGCTGCGGGGGATAGTGCGCCGACCGCGCCGCCACGCCGAACTGCGCGAGCAGCTCGAGCGCCCGCCGTCGGGCGGCCGGGCCCCGGCGGTGGGCGTAGCGGTCGGCCAGCAGCACGTTGTCCAGGGCGGTGATCGAAGGAATCAGCAGGAAGGACTGGAACACGAAGCCGACGTAGCGGCCCCGGGCGCGGCTGGCGGCCGAGCGTCCGAGGCCGCTGACGCGCTCGCCACCCATGCTGACCTCGCCTCCGTCGGCGTCCTCCAGCAGCCCCAGCACGTTCAGCAGTGTGCTCTTGCCGGAGCCCGAGGCGCCCAGCACCACGGCCAGCCGCCCGCCGGCCACCGAGAGGTCGACGCCGTCGAGCGCGCGGATGAGCACCCCGCCCGGAGCCCGGTAGGACTTGGCGAGTCCCCTGGCCTCAAGCACCGCGACGGATGGCCTCGGCGGGCGACAGCCGCACGACCCGCAGCGTGGCGTAGGCGGCCGCGGCGGCCCCGAGCAGCACCGAGAAGACCAGGGCACCTCCCAGCAGCCTGGCCGAGAAGAGGAACAGCTGCTGCCCGGTGCGCGCCGCCCAGCCGTCCACCGCGGTTCCGAGCGCGATCGCCAGCGCCACGCCGGCCACCCCGCCCGTGAGGGTCACGGCCAGCGCCTCGCCCAGCACCTCGCCGCCCAGCTGCAGGTCGCTCGCCCCCAGCGCCCGCTTGACCCCGAAGTCCCGGATACGCTCGAAGACGGCTGCGGCGACCGTGTTGGCCAGGGAGAGCCCGCCGATCACGAACGCCAGCGCTCCGATTCCGACCAGCAGCGCCGAGAAGAACGCGGTCGACGAGCGCAGCAGCCGGCTCAGCTCGCTGGGAATCTGGACGTTGACGCCCGACACGCGGTCGGCGATGCGATGCGCGACCGCATCCGGATCCTCGCCGTCGCGCCAGCCCACCGCGGCTCCCGTGTTGAGGTCGGCCGCGTTGACCGCGGCCACCCCCGATGCGATGACCGTGCGCAGCAGCCGGTCCTTGGCGATCCATTGCTGGCGCGCGTCCTCGATCGACATCACCACGAAGCGGTCGGGCGCCGTCAGCGTGCGCTGCAGGATGCCGACGACCTCGAACGGCTCGCCCTCCAGCGGCAGGCGGTCGCCGACTCGCAACCCGTGCGAGGCTGCGAAGGAGGCGCCCACCACGGCGACGCGCCGATCGCCCGCCACCAGGTTCCGTCCTTGCCCGACCGGCAAGGCCGGGTAGTGGCGGTTCGGCGTGGGGACGGTCAGGTCCACGCCGAGGACCAGCTCCTGGGTCAGCGTCATGAACTGGGAGGTGGACGGGTCGAGCGGCAGCATCACCTGCGCCTGGACGCCGGAGACGCCGGGCACCTGGGCGATCGCCCGGATGCTCGCGGCCGGGAGCATGCCGCCGGCCGTGAAGCCGGTGCCCATGCCCATGCCGCGGCCGGCGACCGAGATCTGTCCGAGGACGAAGCGATCGCCGCCCTCGATGAAGCGGACGATCCGCTCGGCCATCGCTCCCAGCGCGACGATCCCGGCCACCCCGATGGCGATCCCCGCGATGGTGAACGCGTAGCCGCGCAGGACCTTGATCAGGGACATCCGATCGGCGACGTCACGACCGTCGTTCGGACTACCGGCCCGCCTCGCGACCGATCCGCGTCAGCTTCCCGAGCCGTTGGGGCGGGATGCCGCCGCTGGCCCTCTTCAGGATTGGTGGCTCGCCTCGCCACCCAGGGGGTGGCTCGGCTCGCACTACCATTCCAGCCTCGATTCGATGGGTTTGCCGCGTCGGCGGCGGGACCAGGTGTTGAGGCGCGTGAGACCGAAGAGGAGCGAGAGGGCGAAGCGGACGCGCAGGGGCATGCGGATGAAGCTGCCGCCGGAGAGGACGTTGAGGACGGCGGTGACGATACCGAAGACGTTGCTCGGACGCAGGAACAGGTCCAGGAAGGCCGGCTCGTAGTACTTGTGGATGAACTTGAAGAACGGGGCGATGCCGCGCCACACGCGCCGCTCGTAGGCGGCGAACCGCCGCGCCGAGAAGCGGCCGGAGGCGAAGGCGGCCAGGATCGCCTCGGCGGCCAGCTCGCCCGAGCGCATCGCGATGAACACGCCGCTGGAGAAGATCGGGTCGATGAAGGCGATGGCGTCCCCGACGGCCAGGAAGCGGTCGCCGACGATCGGCGAGTTGATGTAGGCGAAGTTCGCCACCCGGTGGATGGGCGTCACCCGCTCGGCGTGGGTCAGGTGCTCGCGCACGGCGTCGCAACGGCGCACCACCGCCTCGAACAGTTCGTCGGGCGTGCCCGCCCACTCCCGCACCGTGCGAGCGTGGAGCACCGCGCCCACGCTGGTGACGTCGTTGGTGAACGGGATCCACCAGAACCAGCCGCCGTCGAAGAGGTAGAGCCGGATGTTGCCCTCCTCGATCCCCGGGAAGCGGTCGGCGCCTCGGTAGTGCGCGAAGAGCGCCACCTTGCCCAGGTTGGGAACGCGCTCGCGACGGCCGAGACGGCCCGCGAGGAAGGCGTCGCGTCCGCTGGCGTCGACCAGGAACCGCGCCCGGCAGTCCGTGCGCTCGCCGGCGATCGTCACGTCCAGGTCGACGCCGTCGGTGTCGAAAGCGACGCGGGTCACCGTCGCCGGCTGGTAGACGGCCACGCCCTGCTTGCGCGAGTGCTCCAGCAGGATCGCGTCGAACTCCGCCCGCGGGACGTTGTACGTCCAGTTCGGCCACGGCATGCCTCGGAGGAAATAGAAGTCGTGTCCGAGACCCGTCTCCTGGTCGAGGAACGAGGCGCCGTACTTGACCTGGAACCCGCCGCCGGCGACCGCCTCCAGGGCGCCCAGCCGCTCGAGCAGGAGCATCGTGGCCGGCACCAGCGACTCGCCGACCTTGAAGCGTGGGAACGGCTCGCGCTCGAACAGCGTCACGCTGAGCCCGCCCCGGGCCAGATGAGTCGCGACGGTGGAGCCGCCCGGCCCGCCCCCGATGACGGCGACGTCGTACACCGGCAGGGTCATGACCGCTCGGCCAGCGCGTCGGCCGGCGGCGACGGCCGGGTCCCAGCCATGCGGGTGGGTGCGGCCGGAGTGACACGGTAGAGCGCCTCGACGAGCGGAGAGAGGACATCGGGCAGCCGGTCACCCGTCAGCGTGTGGACCAGCAGCAGCGGCAAGGTCAGCGGAGTGGCCAGCGTGGCCAGCGCAGCGGCGGGAACGCCGCGCTCGCGGCTGCCGCGCCAGATCGCGGCCAGCCGCTGGCCGGCTCGCCGCGTGGCCGCCGCCCCGAAGGCCGCGCTCCACCGCGCCGGCGAGTCGGCGTACGCGGACGCGGCGTGGAAGATCGCCGCGTGGCGCGCCGCGAGTCGCTCGGGCGTGAAGACGGCGCTCAGCTCGCCGGCCACCAGGCGCGCCTCGCGTCCCCATCGCGCCAGGACGCGGCCGGCCAGGAAGACCCCGATGGCCACGCCGTCGCGCAACGGGCGGAACCGGCTGCGCTGGGCGTCGCGCGGGATGGCCGCGATCGGGACCTCCTCGACGCTCCAGCCGGAGGCGGCCGCGAGCAGCAGGATCTCCGTCTCGAACACGAAACCCCCGCGGTGAGTGCACACGTCCTCGAACAGCGAGACCGGGTACACGCGGAACCCCGACTGGGTGTCGCGCATCGTCAGCCCGCTCGTCCAGCTCGCGAAGAAGCTGGCCACGCGAATGGCGTTGCGCCGGGTCGCCGCCAGCCGGCCGGGACCATCGAGGCGGTTGCCGACCACGACGCCGTGGCGAACGGCCCGGGCGGCCGTCAGCAGGCCGGGAATCGCCGCGGGGTCGTGCTGGCCGTCGCCGTCGAGCGTGACGATGAGCGAGGCGCCGCGACGTCGCGCGGCGGCGATGCCGGTCAGCAGCGCCTGGGCCTTGCCCAGGCGCCGCGCGTGGCGCAGGACCTCGGCGCCGGCGGCGGCGGCCACGGCGCCGCTGGCGTCGCGCGAGCCGTCGTCGACGACGAGCACGGGGCCGTGCTCGCGCGCTCCCGCGACGACCCGGCCGATCGTGGCCGCCTCGTCGTGCACCGGGATGACGATGATCTCCGTCATGCTGCCTCCACCATCAACGCGACGTGGCCGCCGCCGCGGCCGAGCCCGTGGACCAGCCCGGCGCCGCTGACGCGCGCGGTGGCGCCCGTCGAGGTCGGGAGACGGCCCGACTGCGCCGTCCAGGCGGCCGCCGCCACGTGCAGCGCGCCCACGCCGGCATGATGCCCGACCAGGCTGGCCAGCGAGACGCTCGGGACCGAACGATCGCCCAGGGCCGTCGCCACCACCCGTGACTCCCAGACGTCGCGCGGCCCATCGCCGCTGGCGGAGACGTAGATCCAGTCGGGCGACGACCGGCCCGCGCGGGCCAGCGCCTCGGCGATCGCGCGCGAGGCGACCTGGCGTCCGACTCCCCACGGCCGCGCCGGCAACGCACGCCACGCCGCTCCCGTGAGCCGTCCCAGCACGGCGGCGCCCCGGGCCCGCGCGGCCGACTCCGCCTCGAGCACCAGGAACGTCGCGCCCTCGCCGCGGAGGCCGCCGTCGCCGAGCACGTCGAGCATCTGGGCGACCAGCGGGTTCAGCTCGTCGACGCCGCCGGCGACGACGGCGTCGACGCGGCCGCCGGCCACCGCGGCCACGCCGCGCGCGACGGCCAGCTCACCGGCGATGGTGGGCACGTTGAGCGTGAGCGTCAGCTCGCGCGCGGTGGCGGCGATCGCCGCCGTCGCCGCCATCGTGTTCATCACCGTGTTGGGGAACAGCAGGGCCGAGAGACCTGCCGGGCCGCGCTCGAGATAGCCGTCGGCGAAGGCGATCGTCGAGGAGAAGTCTCCAAGCTCGCTGCCGACCACCACGCCGAGGCCGGCCGCCGGGCCGAGTCCGGCCTCGGCGACCGCCAGTCGCACCGCCGCGACCGTGAGCTGGCACACCCGGGACAGACGGCGGCCATCGACCGGATCGATGAGGCCCGGCAGGGTGGCCTCGGGCAGACGCACGGCGGGCCGCTCACGGCCGAGCTGGCGCGGCGGCGCGGACGCCGGGCGGTCCAGCCACGCACCGAGCGCCGGCCAGGCACCCACGACGGCGGCGTTGACCACGCCGACTCCGGTGATGACGACCTCGCGTCGAGGCAGCGCCGACATCGGTCACACGCGTCGGAAGACGAGCGCGATGTTCTGGCCGCCGAAGCCGAACGAGTTGGACATCGCGAGCTCGATGGCGGCCTCGCGGGCCGTCCGCGGCACACAGTCGAACTCGACCTCGGGATCGGGCGTGCTCAGGTTCGCCGTGGGCGGGACGATCTCGTGGGTCAGCGCCAGGATGGTGGCGACCGCCTCCAGGCTCCCGGCGGCCGCCATCGTGTGGCCAATCATCGACTTGGTCGAGCTGACCAGCGGTCGGCCCGCGCCGAACACCTGGGTGATCGCGCTGGCCTCGATGCGATCGTTCTGGGGCGTGGCCGTGCCATGCGCATTGACGTAGCCGACGGCGGTCGGATCGGCGCGGGCGGCGTCCAGCGCGGCCCGCATCGCTCGCGCCATGCCCTCCCCCTGGGGCTGGGGCGCCGTGACGTGATAGGCGTCGGTCGTACTGCCGTGGCCGGCCAGCTCGGCGTGCGCGCGCCGCCCGCGCGAACGGGCGCGCTCGGCGGACTCCAGCACCACGAAGGCCGCGCCCTCGCCGATGGACATGCCGCGACGGTCGCGGTCGAACGGCCGGCACGGCTCGGGATCGAGCAGCCTCAGCGCGTTGAAGCCCATGAAGCACATGCGGGTGACCGCATCGACGCCGCCCGCCACGGCCACGTCGACGACGCCGTCGGTGATGAGCTCGGCGGCCTCCGCCAGCGCCACCGCGCCCGACGAGCACGCGGTGACCACCGTGTGCCGCGGACCGTCGAGGCCCAGGCGGTGCGCCAGGGTCTCGGCGTGAGCGGCCGGCAGCATCCCGCGCAGCGAGGCGGCCCAGCGAGGCGCGCGCTCTCCGCGCGTGCGCGCCCAGTACCAGGACTCGGCCTCGAGCATCCCACCGCCGACAGCGCCGACCACCAGCGCGGCGCCGGCCCGGTCGGCCGCGCCGAGGCCGGCGTCCTCCAGGGCCTCGGCGGCGGCGGCCAGCGCCAGGCGGTCAGCACGGGAGCGGCGCGCCGAGCCGGTGCCCACTTCGGGCACCTCCGCGGCGATACGACAGCGAAATCCGCTGGCGTCGATGAGCGTGAGCGGCCGGATGGCACAGACGCCGCCGGCCAGGCCAGCCCAGTACGCCTTGACGCCCGCGCCGAAGGGGCTGGTGACTCCCAGACCGGTCACGACGACGCGCGTCATGCAGCTCCGAGCCGTCCCTCGATGAAGCGCGACAGCGTGTCGAACGAGGCGAAGTGCGCGGTGAGGCCTTCCGATTCGTCGAGCACGACGCCGAACCGCTCCTCGATGGCGATCGAGAGCTCGATGAAGTCGAGCGAGTCGAGGCCGACGGAGCCCTCGACGCCCTTGGGCAGCGGTGTGGACTCCACCACCTCGGCGGCGCGCCGTGGGTCGAACTTCAACCGGGAGACCAGGATCGCCTTCAGCTCGTCGAACACTTCCTTGGCTTCCATAGCCCTCCTCGCCGCTCTCAGACCCGGGCCGGCTGCGCGGCGATCGCCAGCTCGATGGCGGCGGTGCGGCCCCGCCAGGTCCCGCTCACGACGGCGCGGGCACTTCCCGCCGCGCGCGCCAGCGCGAGAGCGGCCAGGGGCGCGCACGCCAGCGTCCGGCCGGCCCGCCGCTCGACCGCCCGGGCCAGCGACGAGGCCTCCGCCAGCGGCGCGTACGTCACGGGTGAGTCGCCGGGCCCGATGAGCGCGCAGGCAGTCGCCTCCACGAGGGGCTGCGGGAGCGTCCACCGCGCCCGAGTCCACAGCGCCGCGCACTCCTGGAACGTCTCGACCGCGAGCACCAGGGCGCGGTCGCACTGGCCGTCGGCGACCAGCCGCCCCGCCTGCCACAGCCCGTCCACGGTGGCCGCCGGCCCGCCGATCAGAATGACATAGGGTCCGGTCAGTCCGAACTCGATTGCGACCTCGCCCGGCAGCACGCTGGGGGCCGTGTACGGAAAGTGCAGCGTCCCGGCCTGCCCGGCCAGCCACTCGACGTTGGACGCCCCATAGGCCGCCGCCGTCACGAACACCAGCGCGGTGCGCTCGCCGCGGATCGTGTCGCGGGTCAGACCGGCGTCCTCGAGCATCGCCTGCACCGCCGCCACACCCAGCAAGCACTCGCGGGTGGCGCGCCGGAAGCGCTCGCCGTCCAGGGCCGGCCGTGCCAGCGGGATCACCGCCCGCTCGGCCGCCGCCGTCCGCGCCTCGGCAGGCAACGCCTCCACGCCGGGTCCCCAGCCCGTCAATAGTCCCACGGCCTCGACACGGACGCCGGGCTGCTTCACGCCGCACCCTCCAGGACGAGCGCAGCGTTGCAGCCGCCGAAGCCGAGCGAGGTGCTGAGCATGCGGCGCGGCCGGATCGCCCGGCAGGCACCGGGAACGTAGTCGAGGTCACACGCGGGATCGGGCTCCTCGAACCCCACGGTGGGCGGGATCCAGCCGTCGCGCGCGGCCAGCAAGCACATGACGGCTTCCAGCGTCGCAGCCGCGCCCATCGTGTGGCCCAGCGCCCCCTTGATGGAGTTCACCGGCACGACGCTCGCTCGCGCGCCCAGCATCCGCCTGAGCACCGCGGTCTCGATCCGGTCGTTGAGCACCGTCCCGGTCCCGTGCGCGCTGACGAAATCGATGTCGCCGATGTCGACGTCGCCGGCGGCCAGCGCCGCCCGGATCGCCGCCTCGAGGCCGCGTCCCTCGGCGTCGGGGGCGGCGATGTGCGATGCATCGCTGGCGCTGCCGTGCCCGAGCAGCCGACCCAGCCGCGGGCCACGCGCGTCGCGCTCTCGCGCCAGCAGCACGAGGCCGGCGCCCTCGCCGAGCAGCAGCCCCGTACGGCGCCGGTCGAACGGGCGGACACGGTCCCGGGTGAGCGAGCGGAGCGCGTCGAAGCCGCGCATCACGAAGCGACAGAGCGTGTCGTAGCCTCCGGCCACCACGAGATCGACGGCGTCCTCGCGCAGCAGGTCCGCTCCCAGGCCCAGCGCCGTCGCCCCCGACGCGCACGCCGAGGACACGGTGAGCACCGGCCCGCGCACGCCGAGCCAGGCCGCCACGGCGTGGGCGGGACTGTCGTAGAGCCCGTCCAGCGCGCGGCGCGCGCCGTCGTCGTCGGACAGCGCGTGGTCCAGCTCCTCGACGCCGCCCAGCGCGGTGCCCACGACCAGGCCGATGCGCTCGGGGGCTGCCTCCAGCTGCGCGCGGGTCGTCAGGTCGAGGGCGGCGGCGGCGAGCAGCGCCGCTGCCCGGGAGCGGAACGCCAGGGCCGCGGGCGGCAGCTTCTTGATCTCGCCGCCGCGGCCGACCCGGAGATCGGCGGTGGGAAAGCGCTCGACCGCCGACAGGCCGTCGGCGCCGGCCAGCAGGCCCGACCAGAACGCGTCCAGGTCAAGACCGACCGGCGTGGCCACGCCGGCGGCGACGATGGCGACGGGCTCAGCGCGCAGAGGTCAGGCTCCCGTCGGCGCCGCGCTGGAGGGGGCGGCTCACCGCAGCCACGAGTACGACATCCGGAAGGCGCGGATGGGGCCCGGCACGGTGTCGAAGAGCCGCGTCGCCTCGAAGCGTCCCCGGTCGCTCTCGAACGTCATCACCCCGGGCCGCTGGGGGTCGTTGGGGTCCCACACCTCGAGCTCGACTCCGCGGGAGCCGGCACGATAGCCGTACGCGACGACGCCGTGGTTGAGCTCGGGCTTCGGCCAGTTCGTCACCAGCAGCTGCACGAGATGTCCGGCGTCGATCTCGTCCATCACCGCGCGCGCCTCGGTGCTCTGCTGGCCGCGCTGGACGGGGAACACGACACGCCAGTTGGTCCAGTGCACCATCGTCCAGAAGCGGCCGCCCAGGCCGGCCTTGACGGCGGGCTCCTGCGCCGTCGAGAACTCCCGGAGGTTCGCGTAGCCCGGGATCACCACGCGGCCGGCGGCGGCCGCGGGCGAGTCCCACGGAGGCCGGGCGGCGATCTCTCGCACTCGCTCGGCGTAGGCATCGGGCGACAGCTGCGGCCCGCCCGGATCGAACCGGGCGAAGGCGAAGAACTGGCGCAGGCCCCGGGCCATCACGAAGCAGTAGTTGGCGTAGAGGTCGTCGCGATCAGCGTTGCGCGCGCGGATGTCGTTGGGAAACGCGAACGTGTCGTCCGCGAACGAGAACCCGGGGACCGCGGCGTGGTGCTCGGGCCCGGCGACGAGGGCCGCCGGCTCGACCGAGGCGCACGCCGTGGCGAGAAGCGCGACGCCGGCGGTCATCCAGCGGTTCAAGATCTGCGTGGCTCCTCCCTAGACGGCTACCCTAGCGGCCGGCCCCGCTCAGGTCAAGACTGACGGCCCGCGTGCTATCCTCGCCCCCGCCGTCGATGAGTCGCCTGATCGCCGCGCTGTACCGCGTCTTCTACGACGGCCTGCTGTGCCGCCTGCCCGAGCCGAGAGCCATCGCGCTCGGCCAGGCGATGCTCCGGCATCTCCCGCTCGATCGCCTGTCGCTATTCCGCCTGGACGACCCGCGTCTGGAGACGACACTGGGAGGGGTGCGCCTGGCCAACCCCCTCATGCTGGCCGCGCAGTACTACGATGCGCGGATCCTGAGACGGGCGATGGGCCTGGGCTTCGGCGCGGTGACGGCGAAGACGATCACGGTCAACCCCCGGCCGGGCCACCCGCAGCCGAACCTGGTGCGCCGGCGCTCGGCCGCCGGCCCGGGCCTCGTGAACTGCAACGGCTTCCAGAACCCCGGCCTGAGCGCGTTCATGGCCTCCATCGCCCGCCTTCCGCATCGGGTGCCCCTCGTCGTGAGCGTGGCCGGCGAGACCGTGGAGGACTACGTGACCCTGGTGCGATCGCTGGCTCCGCTGGGCGACCTGGCCGAGATCAACGTGTCCTCGCCCAACACGCGGCTGGTGTACGGGTGGAACGAGCGGCCGGGCGAGCTACGCGGAGTGCTCGAAGCGCTGGCCAAGGTCGCGAGCCGCCCGCTGATCGTCAAGCTCTCCCCCGACTTCGCGGACGCCAACGAGCGCGACATCATCCCGGCGGCCCTCGACGCCGGCGTCCGCATCGTGAACTACGGCAACACCCGGCGAGTCGACGAGCCGCGACTGTCGCAGCGCGCGGGCGGACTCAGCGGACCCGAGATCTTCGGCGCGACGCTCGAGAACCTGCGCCGCACGCGCAAGCGATTCGGCGACGCGCTCGAGATCATCGCCACCGGCGGCGTCGACAGCCCCGACAAGGCGGCGATGCTCCTCGCCGAGGGCGCCCGCGCCGTCGCCTACTTCACCGGCTTCGTCACCCGGGGGCCGATCCTGGCGCGGCTCATCCTCGAGCGCTTGCTCCGGCGTCCATGAGTTGCTCACAGGTTATCCACTTGTCCACATTTATCCACAGACCGGGAAATCGCCTGGATTGACGCGCTCTCGAAGGCCGACCGCGACGCATTGCCGCGTCATTCGTCCACAACAGGGGCCTGTCGGATTTTTTTCCTGATGATGATTGGCCCGGCGTCGCTCGTGCCGCACGAACCGCGCATTTGACGCCTGCAAACGAGACCTTGACAGCGAAATCACCGCGCTCGTACTTTGTGCGGCGTGCGTGAGAATCCTCTTCACCCTACCTCGGTCGTTCCCGGCCGGCACATATTGAGAGGGCGACACCGCGATGGATGGTCGAAAGCCGCTCGCAAAAGTTGAAGGGCGTCGACGAATGCGGCTGAGCGGAGTCACGGTGGCGTACCGCGGCACGCCCAACCTGGACGACTGGGTCGCCTACATCGCCAACGGCAGTCGCTCCAAGAAGCTGATCCTCGCAGATCACTCCTCGGAGCGGAAGGTGAAGGGCCTTCTCACGCGCCTGCAGTCGATGTCCCGCAAGGAGATCGAGAAGCTGGCCAAGGGCTGAGTGCCGGACCGCTCAGAGCGCGAGCGGCCCGGCCGAGGCCACCCGGCTGGGGTCCTCGCGCCAGATCGCGGGGTCCGCGTCCACGTAGAGCTCGACGCCGTTGCCGTCCGGGTCGTCCAGGTAGATCGACTGGCTCACGCGGTGATCGCTGAGGCGCAGCTGCGTGCAGCCGTGGGCTTCCAGGTGCGCCTTGGCCGCGCGCAGCTCGTCGAGGGTCGTGCCGATCCGGAGGGCGACGTGGTAGAGGCCCACTCCGCCCGGCTGTGCCGGCGGGGCGTCGGGGCCCACCTCGAGCACGGCCACGTCGTGGTGATTGTCGCCGGTCGAGAAGAACGCCATGGGCCGGCCGAAGTTGCCGCGCGCGACTTCCTTCAGTCCCAGCACGTCCCGGTAGAAGCGCGCCGAGCGCTCGATGTCCCGCACCTTCAGCACCACGTGTCCCACGTTGCGGACCTGGATTCCCATTCGCGACCTCCCTGGGGTGTGGATGATCCTCATGGTGCGCCGAAAGCGGACCACCGCGCAACGACAACCGCCGGCGCGTCCTCCCCGGCGCCTCTCAAAGGATGCCGCGCTCGGCCAGGCTCACGTAGCGCCCGCGACCGATCACGACGTGGTCGTTGATCCGCAGGTCCAGCAGCCTGCCGCACTCGGCGAGCTGACGGGTGAGGCGCAGGTCTTCCCGGCTCGGCGTGGGATCGCCGCTGGGGTGGTTGTGCAGGAGGATGATGGAGGCGGCTGGCTCCAGGATGGCCGGCTTGAACACCTCGCGCGGGTGGACGAGGCTGGCGGAGAGCGTGCCCTCGGACACGATGAGGTCGCGCAGCAGGCCGTTCTGGGCGTCGAGCAGCGCCACGCGGAACACCTCGCGCGGCAGGTCCTCCATCAGGGGACCGAAGGCGGCGTGGACCTCGGCCGGGCTGCCGAGCACCGTGCGCGCGCCGGGTGCGCGGGCGCGCAGGCGGCGCGTCAGCTCGAAGGCCGCGATCAGCCGGGACGCCTTGGCCCGGCCGACGCCGGGCAGCCGGGCCAGCTCGGCCAGCTCTCGCGCCGCGACGCCGGCCAGAGAGCCGTACGCGGAGAGCATCTCCTGGGCGACGGCCACGGCGCTGTGCCCTCGCCGTCCCGACCCGAGCTGGAGCGCCAGCAGCTCGGCGTCGGCCAGGGCCGCGACCCCGTGGTAGTACAGTCGCTCGCGCGGGCGCTCGCTGGCCGGCCATCGATCGATCGCCATGCGACCGTCGTACGACCGGTCGCCGGCCGGGTCAATGCCCCGAGTTCGATACGCCGGCCCTCACGTGCGACGCCCACGTCGCGGTCGCCGCGCGACCGCCTCGCCCCATGCGGTCAGGAACGCCGTGACGAAGGCGTGCTCCTTGGCAGGCTCGACCGCGAGCGAGGCAAGCGCCAGCGCGGTGGCGAGCGCGAGGTGGTAGCTCTCGGATCGTGAGGCCGCCGCCCGCCGGTAAGCGGGATGAGCGTCGTTGATCCACACGGTCGACTCCACGAGGCGCGCCGGTTCCGGATCGCCCGACCTGGACTCGAAGTCGATCGCCAGGCCATACCGTCCGGGCCGCCGTCGGCCGGCCTCGATGCGCCGCTCCACAGCGGGAGCCGGCGCTCTCGTCTCCGGGGGGCCGGGCGGCCGCGCGCCGGCGCCCCGCGCCGCCTCCGGCCGCTGGGCCTCGGAGGCGGTGAGGCCCTCGTGCACCTCCGCCGTAACTGCCGGCGTCCCGGTCGACGGCCCGCGGCCCGGACCCGGCAAGCGCCCCTGCCCCCCGCGATGGCGCTCGACGAGAGAGGCGAGCAGTGGGAAGTCCGCGGCGAGATCGGTGAGGACGTGCTCGAGGTCGCGCTCGACGGGGCGGGCCGCGCGCCGGCGAGTCTGGTCGGAGGGCTCGGTCGCGTCACCCCAGAGCGCAAGCTGACGCGACACGGCGTCCTGGATGGCCTTGCGATGGGCGAGAAAGGTGGCCGCGCGACCGCCGCCGCGGATGAAGTCGGCCTTGTTCAGGGTGAGCGACTGCGCCAGGGCCGGGACCTCGATGCCGCCCGTCAGCCGCTCCGGTGTGGCCGGCGTGACGCCGAGCCATTCCCAGCCGCGCTTGATCACCTTGCCGAGGGTGCTGATTGCGAGCCCCATTCGCTCCTCGCCGACCCGACCGGGCGCGCGCACCAGCCAGCCCAGAGCGGCCGGCTTGCGCTGACGTCCCACTCGGACGGTCAGGGTGGCTACCTCGCCTTCCTCGACGACGTCGGGCGGGATCGTCCGGCCGTTGACGACGAAGCGGACGCCGTGCGGGTAACGCGAGGCCAGGAACGCGCCCAGTGCGGGCGTGAGCAAGGGCTCGAAGTGCCGGCGCAGGACCGCCTCGATGTATCCGGCGTCGAGCAGTGGCGAGAGGCCGTTGTCGAGCGTCAGGCGCACCGCGGTCCCGCGCTGGTCCACCAGGTTGGGCGGCGGCGTCCACCGCCACGGCGCGCGGCGTCGTGAGGTCAAGCCCCAGGAGGTCGCCACGTGCTGACGCCCGGCGCGCGTCTCCGTGACGACCAGGGCCGACACGAGCAGCGCGATCTTGATGCCGACCCCGGCAAAGCCGATCGTCTCGCCGCGGACCTTCGTGCTGGAGGCGATGTCGTGGTAGCGCGCCAGCTCGCGGCGGCGCATGCCGCGCCCGTCGTCAACGATCGTGACGGTGCGGGCGGTGGTGTCGGTGGCCACGGTGATCGTGCGGGCGCCCGAATCGAGCGCGTTCGCGACGATCTCCACGAGGATCGTCTCCTCGGTGGTGCCGGGATACGCGTCGCGCAGGTCCTCGAGCAGGTGGAGCAGGTCGACCCGCGTCTCACCCATCGCCGGATCCTAGCACGCGATCGATCAGGCTCGCGGGTCCTCGACGACAATCGTGCGCGGCTCGTCACCCACGCCGTCGATGCGCACGCGCACGGCGCGCTCGGGCAGCAGGGCCTCGGCCCGGTCCGCCCACTCGACGATGGTCACCCCCTCGCCGCCGAGCAGGTCGAGCAGCCCGAGGTCGAGCAGCTCGACGAGGCTCGCGATCCGGTACGCGTCGACGTGGTGAACGGGCAGCCGGCCGCGATACTCGTTGACGAGCACGAACGTCGGGCTCGTCGCGTGGCCCTCCACGTCCAGGCCGCGCGCCAGCCCCTGGGTGAAGCACGTCTTGCCCGCCCCCAGGTCGCCGTAGAGCGCGACGACGTCGGCCGGGCCGAGCGTCGAGCCCAGCGCGGCGCCGGCCGCCGCCGTCTCCTCCGGCGTGACCGCGACGAGCCGCGTTCGCTTCATCGCTGCCCGGCACCCGGCACGCGGCGCGCTACCGCCCGGTGCCGACCCGCCGGAACGCCTCGGGCAGCGCCTCGATCACGTCGCCGGCCGCCAGCGACTCCTGCCCCACGCGCTCGGCCGCGACGTCACCGGCGAGACCGTGCAGGTAGACCGCGGCGCCGAGCGCGGCCGCGGCGTCGAGGCCCCGGGCCAGCAACGCGCCGAGCACGCCCGCCAGCACGTCGCCGGTCCCGCCGCTGGCCATGCCGGGATTGCCGGTGGGATTGAGCAGCACCGTGCCGTCGGGCAGGCCGACAGCGCTCGTGGCGCCCTTGAGCACGACCGGCGTCTGCCAGGCGCCGGCGAACTGGCGCGCCGTGGCGATCCGATCGCGCTGCACCTCGGCGATGGTGGCGCCGAGGATCCGCGCCATCTCGCCCGGATGTGGTGTCAAGCACCGCACCGCGGGCGTCCCGCGCAGCCGCTCGAGATGACCGGCCAGCGCCGTGAGGGCGTCGGCGTCCACGACCATCGGGCGCGCGCACTCGAACACCAGCTCGCGGGCCAGCGCCTGCGTGTCGGCCTCGAGGCCGAGGCCGGGACCGAGCGTGACGGCGTCGCCGCGGGCGGTCAGCGCGCTCAGTCGCTCGCGCGCCGCCAGCGCGATCGTCCGCGCCGGAGTCTCGGCGAGCGGCTCGGTCATCGCCTCCAGCAGGAGCGAGGCGACGACCGGCTGCGCGCTGGCCGCCGTGGCGACAGTGACCAGCCCGGCGCCGGCGCGCACCGCGCCCCGCGCGGCCAGCGCGGCGGCGCCGGTCTTGCCGACCGAGCCCGCCACCACCACGAGATGGCCGTAGCTGCCCTTGTGGGTGTCGCGCGGACGCGGCGGAAAATGACGCGCGACGTCCCCGGGCTCGAGCAGGAACGTGCGGATGTCGCGCTCGACCTCGCCCTGCGGCACCCCGATGTCGACGACGACGACCCGGCCGGCCAGCGTCGCCCCAGCGCCCGCCACGAGACCCCGCTTGAGGCCCGCGAACGTCGGCGTGAGCGCGGCCCGCACGGCGAGCCCCTCCGCGTCTCCGCCGTCGGCGGACAGGCCGGAGGGAATGTCGAGGGCCACGACCGGACGGCCGCTGGCATTGATCTGTGCGATGGCGGCGGCAACCGGCGCGGTGGGCGCGCCCCGGAAGCCGGTGCCCAGGAGCGCGTCGACGATGAGCTGCGCGGACGGCAGCGCGCGGGCCAGCGTGGCGTCGTCCTCGACGACCCGGGCTCGCAAGCCGCGCCGCTCCATCTCGCGCAGCTTCAGCGCCGCCTCGCCGCGCAGCGTCCCGCGCGAGCCCAGCAAGAAGACCTCGACGCGGTGTCCGGCGCGCTTCAGGCAGCGCGCCACGACGAAGCCATCGCCGCCGTTGCCACCCTTGCCGCACACGACCGCGACGCGGACGCCGCGTCGCGGCAGCCCGAGCCCGGGGAGGGCCGCCTCGATGCAGGCGGCGGCGCCGCGGCCCGCGTTCTCCATCAGCGTCGCGCCGGCCATTCCGAGGTCGCGGATGGCCCGCCGGTCCAGCCGCTGCATCTCCTCGGCCGTGAACACCGGGAGCACGGCTTATTGCCCGACCGGCAGTGTCACCGCCCCCGCGAGGAAGTCGGCCGAGCCGTGAAGGACAGCGGTCGCCACGAGCTCGCTAGCGGGACGGAGGCTCGGAGGGGACGGCGGGATCATCGTCCACCAGCAAGGCGTGAGCGAGGGCGTAGTCGCCGTCGTGACTGAGGGCCAGGAGCATCCGTCGGCCGCCACGGGCCCGGCTGAGTTCTCGTGTGCGACCGTGCAGCTCCAGCGTCGGCGCCTGGCCGCGCTCGCGCCGGACCTCCAGCTCGCGCCACTTGACGCCCAGCCGGAGCCCCGTGCCCAGGGCCTTCATGCCGGCCTCCTTGGCCGCGAAGCGAGCGGCGAAGTGCGGCACCGGATCGCGGCGGCCCCGGCAGTAGGCGATCTCGGCGTCGGTGAAGACCCGTCGCAGGAAGCGCTCGTCCCAGCGCGTGATGACCGCGCGCATGCGCGGGATCTTCACGAGGTCCACGCCGACCCCCCGCACCGTCATCAGCGCTCGAGCTCGCGCCGGATCGCGGCGGCCAGCTCGTCGGCCATCGCGCGGATCCGGGCTCCGTCGGCGCCCTCGATCATCACGCGGGCCAGCGACTCCGTGCCCGAGTAGCGCACGAGGATACGGCCGGTACCGTCCATCTCGCGCTCGAAGCCGCGGATCCGCTCGGCGACGTCGGTCAGCGACTCGATGGGCGGCTTGCGCACCACCGGCACGTTGACGAGCACCTGGGGAAACTTGCGCATGCAGGCGGCCAGCGAGGCCAGCGACTCGCCCGTCTCCCGCATCACGCCGAGCACGGCCAGGGCCGAGAGGATGCCGTCCCCCGTCGGCGCGTAGTCGGGGAACAGCAGGTGGCCCGACTGCTCGCCACCGAGGTTGGCGCCGCTGCGCAGCATCTCCTCGTGGACGTACCGGTCTCCCACCTGGGTTTTCACGACGGCGATCCCCGCAGCCGCCAGCGCCTCGTCGAGGCCGAGGTTCGCCATCACGGTCGTCACCACGGTGTTCGCCTTCAGCCGTCCGCGCGCGGCCATGTGGCGGCCGGCGATGGCCAGCACGTAGTCACCGTCGCGGATCTCGCCGCGGTGGTCGACCGAGATCAGGCGGTCGCCGTCGCCGTCGAAGGCGAAGCCCACGTCGCCGCCGGCCGCGGTGAGCCGGCGGCGCAGCCGCTCGGGGTGCAGGGCGCCGCAGTCCGCGTTGATGTTCGTGCCGTCCGGGCGCGCGCACGTCGTGACGACCCGGGCGCCCAGCCGGCGGAACACCGCCGGTGCCACGCGATAGGTGGCGCCGTGCGCGCAGTCGAGCACAATCGTCAGCCCGGCCAGGTCGAGCGGGAAGCAGCGGGCCAGCAAATCGACGTAGTACCGCTCGGCGCGGTCGTAGGTGACCAGCCGGCCGATACCGGCAGCGCGGGCCCGCGGGGCCGTGTCGGGACCGGTCAGCCGGGCCTCGATCTGCCCTTCCCAGGCATCGGGGAACTTCGTGCCCTCCGCCGAGAACAGCTTGATGCCGTTGTCCTCGAACGGGTTGTGGGACGCCGAGAGAACGATGCCGCCGTGGGCGTCGAGCGCTCGCGTCAGCAGCGCGATCCCCGGCGTGGGCAGGACGCCGACCGCGAAGCAATCGGCGCCGGCCGACAGCAGGCCGGCGGCCATGGCGGACTCGAGCAGGGGCCCGGAGCGGCGTGTGTCGCGACCGATGACCACGCGGACTCGCTCGTCGCCGCGCTGGTCGGCCAGCGTCGCCACCAGCTCGCGACCCACGCGGTAGGCCAGGTCGGGTGTCAGGGGCGGCTCGTTGGCCACGCCCCGGATGCCGTCAGTGCCGAACAGGCGGCTCACCGGCCCGCCCCCGTCGAGGACCGCTCCTGCATCATCTCCTCCGGTCGGATGTCCACCGTCACCTCGACCGTGCGTCGATCGACGGGGTAGATGGATTCTGGTAGCGCCAGACCGACGGTCCGGGTCAGGGCCTCGCGGCGTCCGGAGACGTCCACGGGCAGTGTGTCGACAGCGGTCCGCTCCTCAATTGTAGTGCGAGGCCCCCTGATCTCCACAGTTGCAGGCTGCACGACGACCCGTCGCAGCACGTAGGTGGGTGCCGGATGGCCGAGGACGCGGGCGACGACGGGCACGGTCTTGGTCGTGGCCCGGACGACCCGGACGGTCGCCCACGCCGGAGCCACCCGGGTGACCCGGACGCCTCCCGGCGCCTCGACGCTTTCCGGCAGCAGGTGCACGAGGTTATCGCCTTCCCGGAGTCCGGCCACGTCGATCCGCACCCGCACGGAGGTCGGGCTCACGCGCTCGGCGGCCCAGCGTGACGCCTGCACCTGCACCTCGACCGTTTCCTGCCGGGGACGGTCCAGGGCGAACGGCCCCTCGAGACCGACGTACTCGATCGGGACCGCCAGGACGATCTCCCGGCGCTGGGCGGTGCCGACGAAGAGCCAGAGGCCGACCGCCAGGACGAGCGCCAGGAGCTTGAGCTGCCAGTCACGAACGATCGCCCGCAGCATTCTACGATCGGGGCGTGCCACCCGGGCCATCGGCGCTCACCGCGGCCTGCCGTCCCGACCAGCGACGCACGGCAGCCAGCCACGCGTGGTCGCGCGCGGGCGAGGGGCTGAGGCCCATCAGCTCCTCCAGGCGCCGTCGGAGGGCGTCGCCGTCGTCCAGGGTCTCGATGCGTCCGCCGACCGCGAGAGACAGGCGGCCGGTCTCCTCGGAGGCGACCACCGCCACCGCGTCGGTCTCCTCGGCGATGCCGAGCGCCGCGCGGTGGCGCGTGCCCAGCGCCCGGCCGACCTCGGTGTTGCGCGACAGCGGCAGGAAGCACCCGGCGGCGACGATGCGATGGCCCTGCACGAACACCGCGCCGTCGTGGAGCGGCGAGTACGGCAGGAACACGCTCATCAGCAGGTCGGCCGACACGAGGGCGTCGAGCGGGACTCCCAGCTCGGCGTACTGCCGGAGCCCGGTCGATCGCTCCAGCACGATCAGCGCGCCGATCCGGCGGGAGGCCAGTGACTCCGTCGAGCGCACCACCTCGTGCAGGACCCGGACGCCCTCCGGACCCTCGCCGAGCACGCTCTGCAGCAGCCGCCCCTGCCCGATCCACGCCAGCGCCCGCCGCAGCTCGGGCTGGAACACCACGAGGAGCGCCAGGACCCAGAACGACCAGAAGTGATCGAGGAGCCACACGAGGCTCGTCAGCTCCAGCGTCCGCGCGCCGATGGCGGCCCCGGCGAGCACGGCCAGCCCGATCGTGATCTGCACCGCGCGCGTGCCCCGGAACAGCGCCAGGATGCGATAGATCAGCGCGGCGACGAGCAGGATGTCGAGCGCGTCCCGCCAGCGAAACGCCGTCAAGAGCCCGTTCATCGGCGCGCCGCCCGTAGCCGCTCGGCCACCCGCACCGCGTCCCGCGTCTCGGCCACGTCGTGCGTGCGGACCAGCGCCGCGCCGTCGAGCACCGCAGCCGCCGTCGCGGCCAGCGACCCCGACAATCGCGACCCGGGATCCGCGTGCCCCAGGATGGCCCCGAGGAACGACTTTCGCGAGATGCCGACGCAGATAGGTCGCATCAGCTGACGAAGACGTCGAAGCCTGGCCAGCACCCTCGCATCCCACTCGTCCCACGGCAGCCCGGCATCGCGGAAGAAGCCGATCCCGGGGTCGAGCACGATCCGCGCCCGCGGTATCCCCGCCCGCCGCGCACGGCGCAGGCCGTCGCGCAGGACGGCGGCCACCGTCGCCACCGGCGCCGGACGGGCACGCCACGGTCGCCCTCCGCCGGGGCCGCCCGGCGACGCCATGACGATCAGGCCGGCCGAGCGGGCCGCGACCAGCCGGGCCACCTCGGGATCGCGCAGCGTGGAGACGTCGTTGAGGACGCGCGCACCGGCGTCCAGCGCGGCGCGCGCCGGGCCCGGGCGGGCGGTGTCCGCGCAGACCGGGACCGGGAGCTTCGCGGCGAGGACCTCGACGGCGCGACCGAGGCGGGCGGTTTCCGTGGCGTCGTCGATCGCGGTGTCCCGATACGGCGCGGTGGATCGAGCGCCGACGTCGATGAGCGCTGCGCCCGCCTCGACCATCCCGAGCGCCGCCCTCACGATCGCCTCCTCTCCCCGATAGACCGAGCCGGCGTGAAAGGATTCCGGGCTGACGTTGATGACGCCCACGATGGCGACCGGCAGGCCGTCGCCGACCATGACGCCCGCGAGGTCGGCCCTGACACCACGCGCCACGGCGTGCTACGCCGGCGCGGGAGCCTCGGTGAACGGTCGGGTGCGGAGGATGCTCGCGATCTCTTCCGAGTCGAGGGACTCCCGCTCGAGCAGGGCCCGGGCCAGCGCGTGGAGCTTCTCGATGTTCTCCTCGAGGATCTGCTTGGCCCGCCCGGCGCACTCGACGATGATGCGCTTGATCTCGCTGTCGATGGCCAGCGCGGTCTCCTCGCTGTAGTCCTTGGCCCGCGCCACCTCCCGGCCCAGGAAGATGTGCTCCTCGTTCTTGCCGAACGTGAGCGGACCGAGCCTGTCCGACATGCCCCACTCGCACACCATCTTGCGCGCCATCTCGGTGGCCTTCTCGAGGTCGTCGCCGGCGCCGGTGGTCTGCTGCTGCAGCACCAGCTCCTCCGCCGTCCGCCCGCCGAGCAGGATCGTGATGCGGTTGATGAGGTACTCGCGCGAGTAGTTGTACTTGTCGTCCATGGGCAGCTGCATGGTCAGGCCCAGCGCGCGACCGCGCGGGATGATCGTCACCTTGTGCAGCGGGTCGGCGCCCGGCAGGAAGTCGGCGACCAGCGCGTGGCCGGCCTCGTGGTACGCGATGGTCCGCTTCTCGGTGTCGCTGATGATCATCGAGCGGCGCTCGACGCCCATGAGCACCTTGTCCTTGGCGTTCTCGAAGTCGAGCATCTCGACCAGCTTCTTGTTCTGCCGGGCGGCCAGCAGCGCCGCCTCGTTGACCAGGTTGGCCAGGTCCGCCCCCGAGAACCCCGGCGTGCCCCGGGCCAGCACCTTCAAGTCGACGTTCGGGGCCAGCGGGATGCGCCGGGCGTGGACCCGCAGGATCTCCTCCCGGCCCTTCACGTCGGGCCGCGGCACCACGACCTGGCGATCGAACCGCCCGGGCCGGAGCAACGCCGGATCGAGCACGTCGGGCCGGTTGGTCGCGGCGATGAGGATCACGCCCTCGTTGGTCTCGAAGCCGTCCATCTCGACCAGGAGCTGGTTGAGCGTCTGCTCGCGCTCGTCGTGGCCGCCGCCGAGGCCGGCGCCGCGATGACGGCCGACCGCGTCGATCTCGTCCATGAAGATGATGCACGGCGCGTGCTTCTTGCCCTGCTCGAACAGGTCGCGCACGCGGGAGGCGCCGACGCCCACGAACATCTCGACGAAGTCCGATCCCGAGATCGAGAAGAACGGCACGTTGGCCTCGCCGGCGATGGCCTTGGCCAGGAGCGTCTTGCCGGTGCCGGGCGGGCCGACCAGCAGGACCCCCTTGGGGATCTTGCCGCCCAGCTTCTGAAACTTCTGCGGGTCCTTGAGGAAGTCGATGATCTCGCGCAGCTCTTCCTTGGCCTCGTCGACGCCGGCGACGTCCTGGAAGGTGATCTTGTTCTGCTTCTCCGAGATCAGCCGGGCCCGCGCCTTGCCGAAGCTGAGCGCCTTGGCACCGCCCCCCTGCATCTGCCGCATGAAGAAGATCCACACGCCGATGAACAGCAGCATCGGGAACCACTGCAGCACGATCGCGTACCAGGGGTTGCTGTCGGGGGGCTTCACGGCGATCCGCACGCCGCGCTCGCGCAGCATCTTGATGAGGTCCGGGTAGTCGACGATGAAGGTGCGCAGCGGCTGGCCGCCGTCCTTGAGCGTGTAGGTGACGAGGTTGCCGCGGATCGTCACGGCCTCGACCCGACCCTGCTCCACGTGACGCAGGAACTCCGAGAAGTTCGGCGACTCTTGCCCGCCCTGCTGCGAGGTGCTGAACACGGTGAACAGCAGGATCACGATGAGGCCGATCACCATGAACAGAGCGAGGTTTTTGTAGACCTGATTCATGCGGTCCGATTGTAGCACGGCGCGGCGTTGACGCGCCGCACAAGCCCCCGGCTCAGCCCCCGTCCAGCGAGGCCACGTACGACAGGTTGCGGTAGAGCCCCTCGTGGTCGAAGCCGTAGCCCACCACGAACACGTTGGGGATCGCGAAGCCGACGTAATCCACGGCGACGTCGACCTTGCGCCGCTCGACCTTGTCCACCAGCACGCAGACGCGGAGGGTGCGCGGGTGGCGCGCCTCCAGGGTGCGCTTGAGGTAGGTGAGCGTGAGGCCGGTGTCCACGATGTCCTCGACCACGACCACGTGGCGGCCCTCGATCGACATGCTGAGGTCCGACACGATCCGCACCTGGCCCGACGACTTGCCCCCCGCGTAGCTGGCCACGCCGATGAAATCCGTCGTGAGCTCGATGGCCATCGCCCGGATCAGGTCGGACATGAACATGAAAGCGCCTTGCAGGACCCCCACCAGGATCGGCCGGTCGCGCCCGAGGTCGTGGCCCAGCTCCGCCCCCAGCTCCGCGATCCGGGCCTGCAGCTCGGTCTGGCTGATGATCACCCGGCCGGGCTGGGCCATCGTCTCAGCGCGTGGTGACGAAGGTCGGCAGCGCCCGCTCGGCGGCCAGCCGGGCGGCGACCTCCCGCGCCGCCTCCCGCGTCGGGAAGGCGCCCACCTGCACGCGGTAGCGGACGCCGCCGTGATCGCTCTCGACCACCCGCGCGTCGTGTCCGGCGGCCGTCAAGGTCGTGCGGAGCGCCTCGGCCAGCGGCTTGACGTTGTAGGCGGCGACCTGCACCGTGAACCGCGCTCCGGGCTCGGCAGCCGCGGCCGGCTCCGGGTGGCTGGCATTCGGGGTCTCGGAGCGCTCGGGGCCCTCGCGCCTGAGCTCGGGCGGACGCGCGTTCTTGGCCGGCCGCGGCGGCGGCGGCGACGGGGTCAGCGGCGCCTTCAGATCCTGGTAGAACGTCAGCGCCGGGAGCGGCTCCGAGGGGCGCGGGCGCTCGGCGACGGCACGGCCGCCCCTGGTGGGCTGCGCCTCGGCGGCCGCCGGCGACCTCGGGTTGCCGACGATGACGGGCCAGTTGCGTCCGGTCCACAGCCCAGCCACGAACGTCGCGCCCAGGACGCCGGCGATCCCGACCAGGACCAGGAACGTCCCGGCGCGGCTGCCCCCGCGCGGTCGTCCGCGCGCGCCCCTCACATGGTCTCCGGGGCGGCGACGCCGAGCAGGTCGAGGCCGTTGGCGACGACACGTCCGACCGCGGCGCACAGCGCCAGGCGGGCGAGCATCAGGCGGTGGTCGTCCTGGATCACGCGATGCGTCTTGTAATACGGATGGAAGACGCCGGCCAGCTCCTGGAGCCAGAACGCGATCCGGTGCGGCTCCAGCGCCCGGGCGGCGCCCCGCACGATCTCGGGATAGTGCAGCAGCCGCTTGATGAGCGCCTGCTCCTCCGGCTCCGTCAACGGCGTCAGGTCGAGACGCTCCGGGGCGGGCAGCGCGATGCCCTGCTCGGCCGCCTGGCGGGCGATCGAGCGGATGCGGGCGTGCGCGTACTGCACGTAGTACACCGGGTTGTCGCTCGACTGGCGGGTGGCGAGGGCGAGGTCGAACTCCAGCGGGCTGTCGTGGCGCCGGGTGAGGAACGTGAAGCGGGCGGCGTCGCGGCCCACTTCCTCCAGCAGTTCCTCCATCAGGACGAACTCGCCCCGGCGCTTGGACATGCGCACCGGTTGCCCCTCCCGCAGCAGCGTTACCAGCTGCACGATGAGGGCGTTGAACGATTCCGGCGGATGGCCGAGCGCCGCCAGCGCGGCGCGCATCCGCGGCACGTGGCCGTGGTGGTCGGGTCCGAGGAGGTCGATGACCTGATCGACCCCCGCGTACTTGACGGCGTGGTGGTAGCCGATGTCCACGGCGAAGTAGGTCAGCTCGCCGGTCCGCCGGCGGAGGACGCGGTCCTCGGTGTCGCCGGCGCCCTCGATGGCGGTCGACCGGAACCAGAGGGCGCCGTCCCCCTCGTAGGTGAGGCCCCGGGCGGTCAGCTCGGCCACCACCTTCTCGGCCAGCCCGCGGTCCCGGACGTCACGCTGCTCCGAGGACCAGACGTCGAACTCGACGCCGTAGTCGGCCAGGACCCGGCGCTGTTCGGCGACGTAGTGCGCGACGGCCCAGCGGCCGAAGTGCTCGACGCGCTCGCGATCCGCCCAGTCCAGCTGCGGCGGGCGCCCGCCCTCGGGCCGGCTGGCGTGCTCCTCGAGGTAGCGCTGCGCCAGGTCCACGAGATAGTCGCCCGTGTATCCGCCCTCGGGGACCGCGGCGTCCTCGCCGAGGCGCTGACGCACCCGGGCCTCCAGCGAGCGGGCGAGTTTCTCGAACTGGCTGCCGGCGTCGTTGATGTAGAACTCGGTGATCACCGACGCGCCCCGCGCGCGGAGCAACCGCCCGAGCGCGTCGCCGACGGCCGCCGCGCGCGCGTTGACGATCACCAGCGGGCCGGTCGGATTCGCCGAGACGAACTCGAGCCGTACCCGGAGCCCGGTCGTGTCGACGCCTTGCCCGTAGCGCGGCCCGGCGACGAGGACGTCGCCCAGCGCCGCAGCCACCCACGCCGGCGCGAGGAACACGTTGATGAATCCCGGCCCGGCGATCTCCAGCCGGTCCACCTCGGGCAGCGCCGGGAAGTGCTTCACCACGGCGTCGGCGATCTGGCGGGGCGACCTCTTGGCGACGCGGGCGAGCGCCATGGCCGCGTTGGTGGCGTAGTCGCCGTGCTCCGGATGGCGCGGCACTTCCCACGCGCACTCGACGCCGGCCGGCAAGCCGGCCGCGGCCAGCGCGCTCGTGACACCCCCGGTCAGGCGTTCGATCAGCGTCATCACACGAAAAGAGCCGCGAGTCGGCGGCGGTTCGCGCTCATCATACGGCCCGCTCGCGCGAGCGGCCGAGAGAAAAACCCGAGACGACGCCCCGCAACGCCGTGCCCGCTCGCGCGCGCGGTACGCAACCACGGCTCGCTCCGCAAGGCACACGCCCGTCGCCATGCGCCGCGTGCCCCGTCGTCGGCTGCGATCTCCGTCAGCGCCCGAAGCCAGTCCCGGGCCTCGCGCCGCGACACCTCTGCCGACCGGGCCGGGACCCGTTCGGCGGCACCGCGGCCTGCGCCGGCGAACCCTACAGGCATCCATGGATTCTACTCATCTATCAGAAACACTCGTCCAAGTGACCGTTTAAACGGGTTGAAGCCACACCGACAGGATCAGGAGTCCCGTGACCGAGAGCGCGGCAGCCCGGGCCAGGATGTGGACACTGCGCTCGATGTCGGCGGCGCCGGGAGCGCGGCCGATACCGAGGCGGTACGCGCCGGGCTTGGCAAGCGTCACGTCCAGCGCGCCGGCCATGGCCGACATCGTCCAGCCGGCGTTCGGGCTCGCGGTGCGGCGTCGATCGCGGATCATGATCCGCCAGGCGCCGGGCGCGCCGATACCGGCGCCGATCACGATCGCCAGCGCGGCCAGGCGGGCCGGCAGCAGGTTCGCCGCGTCGTCGAGCCGCGCCGGGAACTTGCCGAAGTGCTCGAGCGCGCCTTGCCGGTATCCGAGCATCGCGTCCGCCGTGTTGAGCGCCCGGTACGCGAGCGCGCCCGGCAGGCCCAGCGCCAGGTAGAACGCGAGCGGGGCGACCAGCGCATCGGTGAGGTTCTCCGCCACGGACTCGATCGCGCCGGACGCGACCTCGTCCGCGTTCAGGTTCCCCGTGGGCCGGCTCACGAGGTGCCAGCCGAGGCGCGCTCGTCCCGCCTCCAGCTCGCCACGCGACAGGGCCGCCGCCACCGATCGGGCGGCGCGGACCAGCCCGCCCGGCGACACCGCGGTCTTGAGGGCGATCGCCTCGAGCGCGAGGCCGGGGATGCCGACCGCGTGCGCCACCATCGTGACCGCCGCGCCCGCCCCCGCGGCCAGGGCCATGACGGAAAGCGTCAGCGCGGCTCCGCCCAGGAGCAGCGCGGCCGGCCGGCCGCGGCACAGCGCCCGCCGTCCGGCCGCGAGCGCTCGGCCCATCCACGCGACCGGATGCAGGCGGTTGGGAGGATCGCCGGCGGTCAGGTCGAGGGCCAGGGCGAGGAGCACGACGAGCGCGGAGTGCAGCGCGTCCGCGAGCACGCGGGCCTCAGCGCGCGCTGCCGACGAGCCGGCCGATCGCCTCGATGTCCAGGCTGGCCTCGACGATGTCGGCCAGCCGATCCCAGCGCGCGGCACGCGGTCGAGGCTCGCCCCAGGACGGATGCGGCGCGCGCGCGACCCGCGCGGCGAGCCAGGCCAGCAGCGAGCGGCGGACGGGGCCGCTGGCGAACAGACCGTGCAGGTAGGTCCCGGTGACGCGGCCCTCGGCGTCGCTGGCCCCGTCGGCGGCCTCGGCCGGTATCCCTCCGCGCGCGACCACCGTGAACGGGGCGGTCACGTCGGACCGCGTGACGCGGGTGAGGCCGGTGTGAATCTCGTAGGCGTCGCAGACGACGCCCTGGGCGGCGGCGAATGGCCCTGTCCGCGCCGCCGCGCGCGCGCGCACGCGACGCGTCGTCTTGGTCCGCTCGAAGGTCGTCTCCACCGGCAGCAGCCCCAGGCCCGCCATCGACCGGCTCGATGATTCCACCCGGTCGGGATCGTACAGGGCTTGCCCGAGCATCTGGTAGCCGCCGCACACGCCGAGCACCGGCACGCCGTCGCGCGCTGCCGCCACCACGGCGGCCGCGAGACCGCGCTCGCGCAGCCAGGCCAGGTCGCACATCGTGCTCTTGCTGCCGGGCAGGATCACGAGGTCGGCGCCGGCGAGCCCGGCCGGGCGCGCCACCCACCGGACGCGCACGGCGGGCTCGTCGGCCAGCCACTCGAAGTCGTCGAAGTTCGCCACGCGTGGCAACCGCACCACGGCGACATCCAGCGTCGCCTCCACCGAGCCCGGCGCCGCCTCGCCGAGGTCCAGCGAGTCCTCGGCTGGCATCAGGCGCTCGTCGATCCACGGAACCACTCCCATCACGGGAACGCCGGTGCGCGCGCGCAGTTCCGGCAGCCCGGGCGCCAGCACGTCGGCGTCGCCACGCAGGCGGTTGATGATCAGCCCGGCGACGCGCGCGCGGTCCGCCGGCGACAGCAGCGTCAGGGTGCCGACGAGCGCGGCGAAGACGCCACCGCGGTCGATGTCGCCCACCAGCAAGACGGGGGCATCGGCCAGTCGCGCCACGTGCATGTTGACGAGGTCCGCCTCGCGCAGGTTGATCTCGGCCGGGCTGCCGGCGCCCTCGATGATCACCACGTCGTACGCCGCGCGCAGGCGTTGCAGGCTGTCGGCGACGATCGGCCCCAGCGCGGCCTGTCGCGCCCGGTACTCGCCGAAGCGGACGCGCTCGACCGCGCGGCCCAGCACGACCAGCTGCGAGAGGTCGTCGCCCTCGGGCTTCAGCAGGACGGGATTCATGTCGACCGAGGGCTCGATACCGGCCGCCTCGGCCTGAGCGGCCTGGGCGCGGCCGATCTCGCCGCCGTCGACGGTGACGGCGGCGTTGAGCGACATGTTCTGCGCCTTGAACGGGGCCACCCGTCGGCCGGCCCGGGCAAAGATCCGGCAGAACGCGGCCGCGAGCAGGCTCTTGCCGACGCCCGAGGCCGTCCCCTGCACCATCAGGCACGCCGCGCGCATCACCGTCCGAAGCGGACGCTCACGCCGGCTCTCACGGCCCAGTCAGGGCCCCGGCCGGCCAGCGAGGTGACACCGGAGGCGTCGAGGGCGACGTCGCGCGCGGGCCGCCAGATCACGCCGGTGTCGAGCTGGACGCTGTCGCGGCCTGCCCGGTCGTGTCGCGAGGCGTAGACGACGTCGGAGAAGAGCGTCACGTCGCCGGCCAGGTCGCGAGAGGCGCCGGCGGCCACGATGGCCTGGAGCAGGAATCCGCCGGGCCGTCGCTGGCCGTTGGCCGCGAACCCGGCGTCGACGTCGAGGCTCACCTGGCCGGGAAGCGTGAAGCTCGCCAGCACCAGGGCGCCGAGATCGGTCTTGCCGGTCCCGATCGGCGGCTCCGTGACCGGCAGGATCACGAACGGGAGCACGGCCAGCGCCGGCCACCACGACTCTCCGGCGGCGCCCAGGAGTCGGTACTTGGCGCCGAGCCCGATGTCGCCGTGATCGGTCGCGTCGTCGGCGCCGCGCAGGCGGACCACGGGCTCGGCTTGCACCTGCAGCTCCAGGCGCTCGGTGAGCCCCGCGCGGATCGCGGTCTCGACCGTGAAGCGGCGGTCGTCGGGGCTGTTCGCGACGCGCTCCCGTCCGTAGACGAGCCCGGTCTCGAGCTGCAGGACGCCGCGGCCGACCGGCGAGGCGTTGGTCGCCGCCCCCGCGCGATCGGGACTGATGGGTTCCGGCTCGTCGGCCGCCCAGGCCGGGCCGAGCGGGAGCAGCAGCGCCAGGCCCACAGCGGCCAGCGCTCTCACGCAGGCCGCGAGTAGCGGCGCCTCAGCCCGTCCCAGAGGACGGTGCGGTCCCAGCGCGGCTCGCGCAGGCGCCGCTCGCCGGCGTCGTCGAGCCAGGGGTTGGGAAAGTACACGGTGATCATCTGCTCGCCCCGCCCGTTCCAGAGCCGGAGACCCCAGGCCCCCGGCACGCAGGTGCCGCCGTCGGTGTGGAAGAAGGCGGCCCGACCGACCCGGCGCAGCCGCGCCTGCTCGGGCGTGGGCGCTCCGCGGTGGTCGTTGACGCAGAGGTGGAAGTGCCAGCCGCCGGTGTCCACCGTGAGGTAGCCGTCGAGGATCGACACCGTCGGCTCGCGCGCGAAGCGGATCTCGTAGGCGGCGCCCTCGATCACCGGCCCCGCGCAGACCTCACGCCAGTGCTCCCGGAACACCTCGGTCATGAGGCGCTCGACGGTGTCGCCGGTCACGGGCACGTCGCTGTACTCGGTGAGGCTGCCGTCCGCCTCGCGCACGACGTCGCCGCGGCCGTCGGTCATGGCGCATGGTATCGCGAAACCGTCTGCGCCGGTCACTGCAGCTCGAACACGACGGGCAGCCGGACGCGGAGCCGCTGGGGACGGACGTGCGCCGGGAACGGCAGGCGACCGACGTCCTGAATCGCCTCGATCGCCGCGTCGTCGAGCACGCGATGCGAGGACGAGCTCACCACCACGACGCGCGAGATCGCCCCGCTCGGCTGGATGTCGATCTCGATCTGCACCGTTCCCGTCAGACCCCGGCGCCGGGCCGCCGGCGGGTACTTCACGGCGTCGAGGACGCGGCGGCGCAGGAGCCCGTAGTAGGCGGCGTACTCGCCGAGATCGGCGGTGCCGCGACCCGGGCCGGGAATGGCCAGGGCCAGCGGAGCTCCCTCGCGCGCGCTCGCACCGTCCCCGGCGCCGTCGCCGACGTCCGCCCGCGCGCCGGCCGCGGGCCCCCGGTGCTCGGCGCGCGCGCTACCCGACGCCGCGGCCGGGGCGGTCGCCCTCGGCGTCTCGCCGCTCGGCGCGGCGGCCGACGGCGGAGGCGCGGCCTCGGCGGCCGGGACCGGTGCGCTGGGGGCGACCTCCGGCGCTGCCACGGCCGGCGGCGGCGCGACCGGCGGTGGTGCCGGTGATGGTGTGGCCGGCGGCGCCGCGGGAGGAGTCGGCGCAGCAGCCGGAACCGGTGGCGGCGCGGGAGCCGCGGAAGGCTCCATCGTCGCCTGCGGTCGCGGGGGGCGCCGGGGCTCCCGCGTCGAGGGGACTCGCGGACGAGGCTTCACCGGGTCGCCCGGGGGGCTCGCGGTCGCCGGTTCCCTCGGCGCGCCGGGCTCACGCTCGGCCGGGGCCGCGACGACCGGAGCCTCCTCGGGCGGGATCCGGGTGAGGTCCACGAAGAGCGCCGCCGGCATCGCCGTGCGTAGCGCATGGTAGGAAACGCCGCCCAGCGCCACGTGGGCCGTCACCGACATCGCGACCCAGACGGGCAGCCGCAGGCTCATGGCTCCCGCTGCAGCCAGCCGCGCACCCCCTCGGCAAGGGCGCGCCGCGCCGCGCGAGCCACCACCCAGCCCGCGTCGCTGATCGGACCGCCGAAGCGCGCCGGCGCGCCGCGCCCGGTGGCGGCGACGACCACCGCGTCGGTCGACGTGCCGGTGGCCTGGGCGCCGTCGGCGCAGCGGACACCCGCCTCGGCCAGCACCAGCGCCTTCGCCTCCGTCACCGTCAGCGCGAGGTTGACGAGCGCGCCCGGCTCCACCGCCGCGTCGACGACGACGATCGTGTTGATGGTGCCCGGGTCGCTTCGGGCCGCCGCGCTCCGCCCGGCGGCGATCGGGTTGCTCAGCCCCACGGTCGCCACGGCCAGGGCGCGCATCCCGTGAGCGCTCTCCACGGCCACCTCGGCCCGCTCGGTCCAGGCCGCCGTCAGGAGACCGACCCACGGCCAGGGCAGCCGGTTTCGCGTCGCGAAGGGCGTCAACTGCGTCTCGACATCCTCCCAGGGGCAATCACGGTCCACGTGCACGTTCACGATCGCCCGCGCGTGACCGAGGCCACCACCGGCGACGGCCGAGGATAGCACCCTCAGCAACGGCTGCGCGCGCACCACGACGGCCTCCGGGCCGATGTCCACCACCACTCCCTCGATCGCCCCCGGCGCTGCCCGTGACGCGCACATCAGAACGACGCACGCAGGCCGACCAGGGCCTGCAGGCCGAGCGCGGGAAACCCGCGGACCTCGGCGTAGCTCTCGTCGAGGAGGTTCTGGATGCGCGCCGTGAGATCCAGGCCCTGCAGGAACGCGTAGCGGTTGACGAGCCGGTACGTCCCCCCGACGTCGACGCGGGTGTGGCCGCTGTTGTAGACCTCACCGAGCGACTCGAACTGCCGGGTGACGACGTGGACCTCCGTGAAGAGCGACAGGCGGGGCACCGGCTCCCAGGTCAGGCTGATGTTCCAGCGATGGCGGGGCTCGCGGGGCAGCGGCCGGCCGGTGAGCAGGTTCTCGGTCTCGGTGTACGTGTAGTTGACGGCCGCCACCAGGCTGTCCAGGATCGCGAGCTCGGACACAAACTCGATTCCCGCGCTGCGGGCCCGCCCGATGTTCGCCGTCGCCGCGAACGGCGGCGCCGCCAGCGGCACGCAGCACACGATGAGGTCGGTGAACTTCGTGTGGAAGTACGTGAGGCCCAGCCGGAGGCGATCGCGCCAGAGCTTCTGGTCCACGCCCACGTCCCACGAGAACGACTTCTCCGGCTTGAGCGCCGGGTTGGAGAAGCCCGGGAAGAACAGGTCGTTGAAGGTCGGGGCGCGGAAGCCGCTGCCCGCGCTGCCGTGCAGGCGCGTGCCCCACGCCTTCACCAGGTAGGCCAGCGAGCCGCGCTCGGTCGTGGAGCGGCCGAAGGCGCTGTTGTCCTCCACGCGCACCCCGGCCGAGGCGAACAGCCGGTCGAAGAACCGGAACTGCTGCTCGAAGAGGCCGGAGACCGTCTCGGTCCGCGGCGTGAAGGCATTGGTGCCGCGCACGTCGGCCTCCTCCTGCCGCCACTCGACGCCGAAGGTCGAGGTGCTCCAGCGGCCGACGTGGAAGTGACTGAGCCCCTCCACCTCGTACCGGGACGTCTTGAACGTGCCGGGGAAGTCACAGGGAGGGCCGAACGTCGCCGGCGGACAGGCGAACGGATCACGCGGATCGATGAAGGCCAGGTCGTTCTGGTAGCGCGACGCCCGCAGCACGCCTTCCCACCAGGACACCGGCCGGGTGTGGACGTCGACCGTGGCCGTGAACGTCTCGGTCTCCTGGCGCGTGTTCGGATCGATCGTCGGGCCGATCGGCGCCGGGGTGCCGACGAACTCGACCGGCACGCCCGTGTCGGTCTTGTTGTAGCGGAGGGCCACGCCGAGGCGGGTCTTCCCCCACGGCAGCGTGAGGCCGAACCGGGCGGCGGCGCCGTCCTGGTTCATCCCGTCGTTGACCGTCTGGCCGTTGGACTCGAGGTGGTACAGGCCCAGCGCGTAGTCCAGCCACTGGTACGATCCGCTCAGCCCCGCCCGCGAGCGCAGCGTGTCGTGGTTGCCGACCTCCTGGGCCGCGTACGCGCTCGGGGGCCCGCTGCCGCGCCGGGTGATGATGTGCACCACGCCGCCGATGGCGTCGGCGCCGTAGATCGTCGACTGCGGCCCCCGGATGACCTCGATGCGCTCGATGAGCTCGGGCGCGATGTCGGAGAGATCGACCTGGCCGAGCGTCGGGCTCTTCACCCGCACTCCGTCCACCAGGACCTGCACCTGGCTGGCGTTCGCGCCCCGGATGCTGATGGCCGACGTCTTGCCGAACGAGCCCTGGCGGCGGATGTCCACTCCTGGCACGCTGCGCAGTGCCTCGTCGAGCACCGGGTAGTGCCGGCTCTCGATCTGCTCGCCCTCGACCACGGTCACCGTGGCGCCCAGCTGCTCGGCGGGGGTCTCGAGCTTGGTGGCGGTCACGACGACCGGTTCCACCTTCTTCGGCTCCGGCGCGGTCGTCTCCTGCGCGATCTCCAGCGACTCCTGCACGGGCCTGTCCTGTGCGGTGGCGGGCGCCACCACGAGTCCCAGCAGCAGCAGCGCCACGGCGAATCCCAGGGGCATGAGTGTCCGCTCCTTCCTTCGCGAAAGGGTTGGATGCCATGGTCCCGGGGCAGGTCTCCTGACTCGTGGATCGTCGTCGCCGTCCGTGCCTTCCCGCCGGCCCTCCGCAGGCCTGTCTGCCGCGTGTCGCGGCAGCTGGCCCTGCGCCGAGCCGACAGTGACTCCCGCGCTCCGCGCGGGACCTGGACGGTTCCTCCCCACTCACAGTGGCGCGACCGTGCCGGCTTCGGCGCCCCTCGCGCGGGCGCCACCGGCTTCCCTCGAACCCCGGACCGGTGATCGGCGTGCCGGTGATCTACCTCCTCGTCCGCGACTCGGGCCAGGCGACGCGCACCAGCGGCCGGCCGCTCGTGGGGTTGACGTCCACCACCACTGCGCAGCGGAATACCTCCTCGAGCGCCTCCCGGCGCAGCACCTCGGCCGGCGTGCCGATGCGGGCCACGCGGCCGCCGCACAGCAGCAGGAGCCGGTCGCAGACCTCGGCGGCAAGGTTGAGATCGTGCGAGACCAGCACGACCGTCATCCCCCGCTGGCCGTTCACCCGCTGCAGCAGCGCCGCGGTCTCGGCCTGATAGCGCAGGTCCAGGTGCGAGGTGGGCTCGTCGAGCACGAGCAGCCGCGGCTGCTGGGCGAGCGCCCGGGCCAGCACGGCGCGCTGCCGCTCGCCGCCCGAGAGCTGCTCGAGCGGCAGCGCCGCCAGATGCAGCACCCCGGTGGCCTCCATGGCCGCCCGGGCGTGGGCGCGGTCCTCCTCGCTCTCGAAGAAGCGGGCCGGCGCGTGGGGGTAGCGGCCCATGAGGACGAGCTGCTCGACCGAGAACGGGAACGGCCGCGGCATCTCCTGGGGCACCACGGCCACCTGTCGCGCCAGCTCGGCGTGACCCAGCGCGCCGACCGGGCACCCGTCCAGCCGCACGTCGCCGCGCGCCGGCCTCACCACGCGGGTGAGCAGCCGGAGCAAGGTCGTCTTCCCGGCGCTGTTGGGGCCGATGACCCCGAGCACCTCGCCGGGTCCGATCGCGAACGAGACGTTGGCCAGGCTGAAGCGGCCGCCCGGCTGCGCCGCCGGGTGCGGATACGCGAACGAGACGTCGTCGAACTCGACGAGCGGCGCCGGAGCCGACCCGTCGCGATGGCGGGCAGCCCGCGCGTCACCGGCGGGGAGGCCTCGGTCGGTCGTCACAGGTTCGACCGGTAGCGGGTGCGCAGCAGGTACACGAAGAACGGCGCGCCGCAGAACGACGTGATGACGCCGACCGAGAGCTCGGCGGGCGCCACCACGTTGCGGGCCACCGTGTCGGCGGCGAGCAGGAAGATGCCGCCGGCGACCAGTGCGGTCGGCACCAGGAGCCGGTTGTCCTGCCCGAGCGCGCCACGCAGCACGTGCGGCACCACCAGGCCCACGAAGCCGATGGGCCCCGTGAACGCCACGACAGTGCCCGTCAGCAGCGCGGCCGCGACGAACACGCGCCGCTTGAGCCGGGCGGCGTCGACGCCGAGCTGCACCGCCGCCTCCTCGCCCAGCGCCAGCAGGTTGAGCTCGCGCGCGCTGCGCACGACGATCCAGAAGCCGGCCAGGGCCAGCAACCCGAACAGGCCCAGCGAGGCGGGCGGGATCGGCGCCAGGTTGCCGAGCAGCCAGTGGACGACACCGCCGAGACGGTTGAAGTCGACGACGGAGATCAGCACCGTGATGGCCGACGTGAAGAAGATCCCGACGATCACGCCGGCCAGCAGCAGCGTCTGGATCGAGAGCCCGCCCGGCATCGCGGCGATGAGGTAGACGACGCCCGCGGCCAGCAGAGCTCCGCCGAACGCGAATCCCGTCACCCCGAGCGCCTGCAGCGTGGAGAGCCCCAGGCCGAAGATCTGGGCGAGCACGACGCCGAAGGCGGCGCCGCTCGACACGCCGAGCACGGCCGGCTCCGCGAGCGGATTGCGGGTGAGCCCCTGGAAGGCGACGCCGGCGACGGCCAGCCCGCCGCCGGCCAGCACCGCCGCCAGCACGCGCGGCAGGCGCAGCTGCAGCGTGACCACCGACTCGATGGAGTCGGGACCGGCCCGACCGGCCAGCGCGCGCGCCACCGCGGCGGGCGAGAGCCCCGCGCTGCCGACGAAGAGCGCCAGCGCCGTGACCGCGAGCAGCGCGAAGCCGAGCACCCCGAGGGCGAGGGCGAGCCGACGACCCGCGCTCACCGGAAGGCCTCGGGATGGATCATGCGGGCCAGCGTCTCCAGGCCCTCGGGCACGCGGGGTCCGTAACGGTGCAGGACGGAGAGATCGGCCGAGTGCAGCCGCCCGTCGCGGATCGCCGGCACGCTGACCAGACGCTGCCACTTCTCGGGCGCCGCCCGGCCCGCCGTCGACGCGCCCGTCGAATGGTCGGCGAGGATGATGACCTCGGGAGCCCGGGTCACCGCCGCCTCCAGGCTGAAGCGCGGATAGGCGTCGGTGTCGGCCGCGGTGATCGATTCGCCCCCGGCGATCTCGATGAGCTCGGTCAGCATCGAGGTCCGCCCGGGCACGATGAGCGGATCCGGCCACAGCACGTACAGCACGCGTGGACGCCGGAACGGCGCCACCGCGCGACGGACCGCCTCCACCCGCTGCAGCATCGCGCCGGTCAGCCGCGGCACGTCGGCCTGATGGCCCGTGAGCGCGCCGACCCGCGTGATCAGGTCGACGGTCTCGGCGATCCGGTTGGCGTGCACGAGGTAGGTCGGGATACGCAGGCGCTCGAGCTGCCGGAAGGTCTCCTCGCGGTTTCCCTCGTCGGTGCCGATGACGAGGTCGGGCTTGAGGGCGACCAGCGTCTCGAGGTTCGGATTCACCATGCCGCCCACGCTGGGCTTGCTGCGCACGCGGAGGGGGTAGTCGCAGAAGTCCGTGCGGCCGACCAGCCGGTCCTGGGCGCCGAGCGAGAAGACGATCTCGGTCACGCTCGGCACCAGCGACACGATCCGGGCGGGTGGCCCCGCCAGCACGACCTCCCGCCCGAGCATGTCGCGTACGGTGAGGGCCCCGGCCGGCGAGGTCATCGCCAGGGCGAGCGCGAGGGCCGCGAGCGCGAGCCTCATCGTTCCGCGCAGGCGTCGACGAACGCCGCCGGCAGGGCCGGGCTCGACGCGAAGTGCAGGTGGACGTAGCTCATGAGCGCGCGTCCCACGAGGTACCCCTCGAGCCGGTCGCCCCCGTCCGGCCGCCGCACGCGGTACGCGCGGGCGATCGTCTCCGGCACCGGTCCCAGCGTCGAGGCGTGGAACTCCTGGCCGCGGGCGACGATCCCCGCCCGGCCGAGCGGGCAGGCCGATGTCAGCTCGACCTCGACGTAGCCGATGGTGAGACCGTGGGCGCGCATCCGCACCGGCGCGTGCAGCAGGCCGACCATGGGGTGCACCCGGCCGTCGAGGTCCTCGAGCGACTCGGCCAGGAACATCAGCCCGCCGCACTCGGCGTAGATCGGGCGTCCGTCCTCCGCGAAGCGGCGTACGGCCGCCCGGACGCCGGCGTTGTCGGCGAGCGCGGCGGCGTGCAGCTCGGGATAGCCGCCGCCGAGGTAGAGCCCGTCGACGTCGGGCAGGCCGACATCGCCCAGCGGGCTCCACCAGACCAGCTCGGCCCCCGCCTCGCGCAGCGTTTCCAGGTTCTCGGCGTAGTAGAACTGGAACGCGGCGTCGCGCGCCACGCCGATGCGCACCCGGGGCGCCCGCGCGGCCGGCGCGCGGATGTCGGCCCCCGGCAGCGGAACCGCCAGGTCGAGCAGCCGCTTCACGTCGACGTCACGCTCGACGGCGTCGGCCAGCGCGGCGATGCGGTCGCCTCGCAGGACGCCCTCGTCGGCGGTGTGCAGGCCGAGGTGGCGCTCGGGCATCGCGAGCGCCGGATCGGACGCGATCGCGCCGAGGAGCTCGGCGCGACAGGCGCCCCGGACGGCGTCGGCGACCCAGCGCGCGTGGGCGACGCCGCCCACGCGGTTGGCGATGACGCCGGCCACGCGCAGCGCGGGGTCGAACCGCTCGAATCCGAGCACCAGGGCGGCGATGCTGCGAGCCATCGCGGACGCGTCGACCACCAGGACGACCGGCGCCGCCAGCCACTTCGCGATCTCCGCGGTCGAGCCGGCTTCGCCGGAGCCGTCCAGCCCGTCGAAGCACCCCATCATCCCCTCGACCACCGCCACGTCCGCGCCGGCGGCCGCGCGGGCGACGGACTGCAGCACGCGCTGGCGTCCGCACATCCAGCCGTCGAGGTTGTAGGACGGACGCCCGGTGACGGCGGCGTGCAGGCCGGGGTCGATGAAGTCGGGTCCGACCTTGAAGGCCTGGACGGTGAGGCCGTGCCGGCGCAGCGCCGCCAGCAAGCCGAGCGTGATCGAGGTCTTCCCCACACCGCTCGCCGCGCCGGCGATCACCACCAGACGGGTGCTCATACGGGCCCGTCGACGCCCGCCGACTTGAAGGTCGCCATCTCCCCGTAGACGGCCGCGGCGGCGCGAGCCAGCGGCACGAACAGCGCCGCGCCCGTGCCCTCGCCCAGCCGCATGCCGAGGGCGAGGTACGGCTCGAGGCCCAACCACGCCAGCGCCCGTGCGTGTCCCGGCTCGGCCGAGCGATGCGAGGCGAAGAGCGCGTGACGCGCCTCGGGGGCCAGCGCGACGGCCACCAGGGCGGCGGCGCCGGCGATGAAGCCGTCGAGCGCCACCGGAACCCTTCTGGCGGCGGCGGCCAGGATGACGCCCACCAGGCCCGCGATCTCGAACCCGCCGAGCTTGGCCACCACGTCGAGGCCGTCGGCCGGATCGGGCGCGTTCACCGAGAGCGCGCGGCGGACGACCTCGATCTTGCGCCCGCGCGCGGCCTCGTCCAGTCCGGTGCCGTGCCCGGTGACCAGGTCGGCGGGAGCCCCGGTGATGGCCGCGGTGATCGCGCTGGCGGCCGTCGTGTTGCCGATCCCCATCTCGCCGGTACCGAGCAGGTCCGCGCCCTCCGCGATGGCCTCGGCGGCGAGCGCCGCCCCGGTCTCGATCGCCGCTTCCGCCTGGGCGCGGGTCATGGCCGGGCCGCGCGCCATGTTGGCGGTGCCGGCGGCGATACGACGGACCACGAGCCCGGCCGGCGCGCCGAGCGGCGTGACGACGCCGAGGTCCGCGACCACCACGCGGGCACCCACCTGACGGGCCAGCACGTTCACCGCCGCGCCGCCGCGCAGAAAGTTCTCGACCATCTGGGCGGTCACCGCTTGCGGATAGGCGCTCACGCCCTCGGCCACGACGCCGTGGTCGGCCGCCAGGGTGAGGATCACCGGGGCGGTCACCCGGGGTGGTCGTCCCGTCAGGGCCGCCAGGCGCACCGCGATCTCCTCGAGACGGCCCAGGCTCCCGGGCGGCTTCGTCAGCGCGTCGAGATGGCGCTGCGCCTCGCGGGCGGCGGTCTCCCGCGGCCCGCCGATCGCGTCACGGAGCCTGGAGAGCCGGTCCACCGAGCGCGCTCCCGCGCGGCGTGTCCTTGATGAGATGGGGCAGCCCGGCGACCATCAGGACCACCCGATGGGCCGCGGCCGCCACGCGCTGGTTCACGAGCCCGAGGGTGTCGCGGAAGCGCCGGCCGTCGGCCGTCGCCGGGTGCACGCCCAGCCCGACCTCGTTGGACACGACGCGCAGGTCGGCGGCGGGCGCGGCCACCAGCGCGGCCAGCGCCTCGGCGTGCTCGACGATCGCCTCGTCGTCGTGGCCGTGCAGCAGCAGGTTGGACACCCACAGCGTGAGGCAGTCCACGACCACGGTCTCGGCGGCGGCCAGCGCGCCGGTGAGGCGGGGCACGAGGTCGCGCGGGGCCTCCACGGTGCTCCAGTGCGGTGACCGCTCCGCCCGGTGACGCGCGATGCGCGCGGTCATGTCCGCATCCTGCGCCTCGGCCGTGGCCACGAAGACGACGCGACCGCGCGACGGCAGGCCGGAGACCGCGAACCGGCTCTTGCCGCTGCGGGCGCCGCCGAGGATGAAGAGCGACGAGGCTGTCGTTGTCCTGGTCCTCCCGCGAAGACCGGTCTGACGAGTGCGCGCCCGGGCAGGTCTCCTGGCTCTCGGATCGTCCTACTCCCCGCGCCTTCCCAGCCTCACGGCCAGTGGCATCCGCGGGTTTCGTCCCCGATTACAGTGACGGGGTCGCGGCGGTTTCGCACCGCCTTCCCTGGGGCCCTCGACGGGCACCCGGGCGCGAACAGCGCCGAGACCGTACCAGAAGCCGCCGACCCGCGCAACACGCCCCTCGTCCTTGCCCTCGTCGATCGGGGGTCGTAGCATTCCGGGATCACCACCCGTCTCTATCTCTTCGATCCGCACGCGCTCGAGGCCCGGGCCATCGTCGTCGCCGTCCGCGACGACGCGCTCGCCTGCGACCGGACCTGCTTTCATCCCGGCGGCGGAGGCCAGCCGCCCGATCGGGGGACCGTCACGTTGCCGGGCGGAGACGTGGTGGTCATCGCCTCGACTCGCGAGGCCGAGGGCGTCGTGTGGCACGTGGCCGCGGTCGCGCCCGTGGTCGTTCCGGTCGGCGCCGTCGTTCGCCTGGCCGTGGACCGCGCCCGCCGGCTGATCGTGGCGCGTTACCACACCGCGCTGCACGTGCTCAACACGATCGCGCTGCGGGACTACGGTGCCCTGATCACCGGCGTGCAGATCGGCGTGGAGTACTCGCGCATCGACTTCGCGCTGGACGCCTGGTCGCCGGCGCTCGGCGCCGAGCTGGAAAGCAAGGTCAACGCCGTCCTGGCCGCCGACCACGCGCTGCGCTCGTACGACGTCGGACGGGACGAGTTCGAGGCGCGCGGCGACCTGCGACGGACGCTGCAGGCGCCGCCTCCGGTCGTCGACGGTCGCGTCCGGGTCGTCGAGATCGACGGCTTCGACGCGCAGGCCTGCGGCGGGACGCACGTCGATCGCACGTCCGAGGTCGGTCCGGTGTCGATCTACCGGACGGAGAACAAGGGCCGGCTCAACAAGCGCCTGTACCTGAGGCTCGGCGACCCGTGACGGGTCATCCCTCGCGAGCCGTGTCCTTCCCGGCGTACGAGACGGCCAGGCCGGCGGCGGCGTCGGACTGGATCCCGTAGGGCGGTACGGGGTAGCGCAGCCCGTTCTTGAACAGCGCGGCCAGCCCGTCGATGACCTTCGGCAGGTAGCGCGGCGGGATGGCCATCAGCAGCTCGTCGTCGGCGACACCTCCGTAGCGGCGCTCGGCGTAGCACGGGATGGTCAGCGCGGGCTCGCCCGTGCGGAGTGCCTTGCCCCACGAGTCGGCGCACGCCGACTCACCGACCGACGTGAACGACAGCTTCTTGTACCCCGTCCACTGCAAGCCGTTGATGAAGAAGATCATCTGGCCGGGCGTCCCGTAGATCAGGCACACGTCGGGCGGGTTCAGGCGACCGGCCGTGAGCGGCGACACCGCCATGGCGCGATAGCGACCGTACGGCACCACGTCCATCGCCCGCTGGTGCGCGGCGGCGTCCTCGATCGTCTGGAACCACACGCCGGCCATGCGGTGGCCCGACAGCCACTCGTCGTCCTGGGGATGCAGGCCGATGACGGCGCCGCACTGGGCGCCGACGAGATCGGCCATCGTGATGCCGACGGTCCAGCCCAGCTGGCGCGCCTGGGCCACGATCTGGTCGGTCGTGTGCCGGACCCGGGGCCGACGGATCTTGGGAATCGCCTCCATCTCCGCCACGGTCTCGAACAGCTTCATCCCGATGGGGATCGAGCGCAGGTGGAGATAGCGGTTCAGGCCGTCCACGATCGCGGTCCAGTCGTAGGTCTCCATGCTGCCCCCTTCGGTCTAACGAGGTGAAGAACGGGTTACCAGTCGCGCAGCCGGTCGATCTCGCGACGCTCGCGCTTCGTCGGCCGGCCGGCGCCGGGAACCCGGCGCGGAGGCGGCGCCAGCCGCGCCGACGGCGGGGCGGGCGGCGTGAGGTCCGCGAACAGCGCGCGGGCCACGCTGGCCGGCCCGCGGCGGTCGTCGACGAGCGCGACCCGCAGGATACGCGACCGACCCTGTGGCAAGCTCACACGGACCACGTCACCGGGCCGCAGCGTCTTGGCAGGCTTGGCCGCCTGGGCGTTGACGTCGACCTTGCCGCCGTCGCAGGCCGCGGCGGCCAGGCCGCGGGTCTTGAACACGCGCGCGGCCCACAGCCACTTGTCCAGCCGCACCGATTCGAGCGGATCGGCCACCGCCAGACGGTATCATAGGGCTCATCCTGGTCGGCAGGAGCCCCCCCATGCGCGTTCGTCTCGCTCTCGCTGCGCTGCTCCTCCTCGCCACCTCGGCCGGCGCCGCCGACCTGGTGCTCGTCGAGGACTGGTCGAGGTACGCGGTGGGAAGCACGGGTCTGCCGGGCGAGTGGAAGCCGCAGCCGTGGGGCAGCCCGAAGTACGACCTGACCATCGTCGCCGACAATGGCCACCGGGCGCTGCACATGCGCAGCGCGAACGAGGGCTCCACCATCTCCCGGGAGCTCGCGGGCAAGGTCAACCTGAAGGAGACGCCCGTGCTGGAGTGGTCCTGGAAGGTCACGGTGCTGCCGACCGGCGCGAACTCGTGCCGGAAGGCGACCGACGACCAGGCCGCCCAGGTCTACGTCGTGTGGCCACGCTTTCCGAAGGAGGTGCGCTCCCGCATCATCGGCTACGTCTGGGACACGACCGCGGCGGTCGGCACGATCTGCAGGAGCGAGAAGGCCGCCACGGTGACGTACGTCATCATCCGCTCGGGCTCGGCCGACCTCGGCAAGTGGCTCACCGAGCGGCACAACGTCCTCGAGGATTTCCGGAAGATCTACGGCGAGGATCCCGACGCGCCGGGCACCGTATCGATCGCCATCGACTCCAACGACACCACCTCGGCGGCCGAGTCCTTCATCGGCGCGATCCAGTTCCGACGTCTATAACCGGTCGCGCCGGGACCGGTCGTCGGCACCGCCCTTGCTTACTCCCCAGCGCCATGCCGGGGGGAGGCTTCTTCTCCATCGACTCGCTTCGCGGGGTGTGGGTGGTCGTCGTCGACGGAGATCCGCCCAGGCGCCGGGCACTCACCGAGATCCTCACCTACTGCGGTGCGCTGGTGACGCCGATCGCCTCGGCCGACGCGGCGCTCGATGTCATGCGGCAGATCAAGCCCGACGCGCTCGTGGTGGTCGTGCCGGACGCCGAGAGCCTGCGGTTCATCCGCGAGGTCCGCGGGCTGAAGCCCGAAGACGGCGGGGTCGTCCCCGCCATCGCCGTCGCCCCCGGTGACGACGACGACCTGGCGCGGTCGCGCGGCTTCCAGGCGTTCGTCCGGATGCCGGTCGATCCCTGGGAGCTGTGTCGCCTCGTGTCGAATCTCATGGCCGTGCAGTGAACGTCGTGTCGGTGGAGGTGCGCTGAGCATGGACGGTTCGATGGGGACGGGGGGCGCTGCATTCTTCCGCGCAGCCCGCGCACGATAGTCCCGATGGGTCGTCAGGATCCCCTGCCCGGCGACGCGCTGTCCGGCGTCCACGTGCTGATCGTCGACGACGACCCGGAGGCGCGGGAGCTGATCGGCACCGTGCTGCGCTACTGCGGCGCCCTCGTGAGCGTCGCCGCCAGCGCCGCCGACGGGCTCGAGACGCTGCAGCGCGTCCTGCCGGACATCATCGTGTGCGACATCGCGATGCCGAACCGGGACGGATACTGGTTCGTGCGCTCGCTCCGCGCCCTGCCGCCGGCGGGCGGCGGCGCGCTGCCGGTGATCGCGGTCACCGCCCACGGGGCGACCCACGGCCCGGAGCGGACGCTACCGGCCGGGTTCCAGGCGCACATCCGCAAGCCGGTGGATCCCTGGGAGCTGTGCCGCGTCGTCGCCGCCATGACCCACCGGACCTGAGCGCGGGGCCGCGCCCGCCGCCCACCGCGGCGGCGCGGGCCGGCGGTCTGCGGTCAGATCGCCAGGGCGTAGCCGTCCCGTCTCGGATCGGCGCCCGCCATGAGCGCGCCCGACTCGGCGTCGCGGGCGATGCCCTGCCCGCCACCGACCACCCAGGACCAGTCGTCGAGGAGGTTCACCTGATGGGCGCGCGCGGCCAGGCCGTCGCGGGTCGCCGCGTCGATGCGGCCCTCGGCGTCGACGAGCCGGTCGCGGTAGACGCGGACGCGCGGCGCCTCGATGGCCTCCTGGACGTTCATGTCGAACTCCAGCGCGTTGAGCAGCATCTGCGGCTGCGTCTGCAGGATGCCGTAGGAGCCCGGCGTGCCGATCGACAGGCGGAAGGCGCCGTCCCGGAACACCTGGGTCGGCGACATCATCGTGCCGGACTTGCGGCCGGGCCGCAGCACGTTCGGCGAGCCGGCGTCGCGGTCGGCCCACCTGAGGATGTTGTTCAGCACGATGCCGGTGCCGGGCACGGCGAAGCCCGAGCCGAAGGGCGAGCCCAGCGTCTGGGTGACCGAGACGACCATGCCGTCGGCGTCGGCGCACGCGAAGTGAGTGGTCTGCTCGTTCTCGAAGCGGGCGGGGTGACCCTCGGCGATCTGTCCGGGCAATCTCCGGGCGTCGTAGCGCTCGCCCTCGCTGACGGCGGCCCGCCGGGGGTCGATGCGCGCCCGCTGCGACGCCGCGTAGCCCTTGGCCAGCAGGCCGGCGATCGGCGTGCCATCACCGTAGTCGTAGGCGAGGCGATCGGCCGAGGCCAGCTTGACGGCCTCGATCAGGTGGTGCAGGTACTCGACGGAGTTGTGGCCCCACCCGCGCAGGTCGAAGCCTTCCATGACGTTCAGCGTCTGCAGCATCTGGAAGGCCGAGAACGGCGGCGGCACCGAGCACACCTCCGCGCCACGGTACGCGATCGCCACGGGCGAGCGCCACGTCGCCTCGAAGGCGGCCAGGTCCTCCTCGGCCAGCCATCCGCCGGCCTCCTGCACGGCCCGCGCGATCGCCCGCGCGATCGGTCCGCGGTAGAAGACCTCGAGGCCGCCCTCGGCCACCTGGCGCAGCGTCGCCGCCAGGTCCTTGTAGACGGCCACGCCGCCCGCGCGCGGGCCGCCGTTGGGCCAGTAGAGCCGCCGGGTCTCGCGCGACCGCTCCAGGGTCTGGCGGGCCTGGGTGAAGAACTCCACGTTCTTGAACGTCAGCGGCACGCCGCGCTCGGCGTGGCCGATGGCCGGCTCCAGGACCCTGGACCGCGGCAGGCGACCGAAGCGCGCGTGCGCGGTGAGCCAGCCGCCCAGGTTGCCCGGTGTCGCGCACGCCTTGGGACCGGCTCCCTGCTCCTCCTCTGTGCACCGCGCGACGTCGGCGGCACGCGGGGCCGCCCCGATGAAGTCGAGCACGTGGCGCTCGCCGCCGGCGCGCGACAGGAGCATGAGGCCGATGCCGCCCATGCCCGACATGAACGGCTCGACGACGTTCAGGGTGGAGCCCACCGCCACCGCGGCATCGACGGCATTGCCGCCGGCCAGCAACGTCTCGATGCCGGCCATGGACGCCAGCGGGTGGGCGGAAGCGACGGCGCCGCGCGCGCCCATGACCGTGGGCCGATACGCTCGACGATGTGGGGGCATGGCTGTCCTCCTCAGGCGGCGCGCTGGCGCTCCGTGGCCAGACCGCGGATCTTGGGATCGAGCAGGTCGCGGAGACCGTCGCCCAGCAGGTTGAGGCCGAAGATCGTCAGCATGATCGCCGCGCCCGGGTAGAGGACCAGCCAGGGCGCCTGCTGGATGTACAGACGGCCCTCGGCCAGGATGACGCCCCACGAGGGGACGTAGGGCGGCACCCCCACCCCCAGGAACGACAGCGCGGCCTCGGTCAGCACGGCGGCGGCGAACACGAACGAGCCCTGCACGATGACCGGCGACAGGCAGTTGGGCAGCACGTGGCGGGTGATCAGCGTCAAGTCGGAGGCGCCCAGCGCGCGGGCGGCCTCGACGTACGCGGTCTCGCGGATGACCAGGACCGAGCCGCGCACCACGCGCGCCACGCGCGGCGCGTAGACCACCCCGATCGCCACGATCACGTTGACGACGCTCGGTCCCAGCGCCGCCATCAGCGCGATGGCCAGCACGATGGCGGGGAACGCCATCAGGCCGTCCATGACGCGCATGACCACGTTGTCGAGCCGCCGGTAGTGGCCGGCGACCACCCCGCACAGCACGCCCAGCAGGAACGACAGGGCCACCACCGCGACGCCGACCAGCAGCGACAGCCGGGCGCCGTACACGACGCGGCTCCACACGTCGCGGCCGACGTCGTCGGTGCCGAACCAGTGCGCTCGGCCGGGCGCGGCGAGACGGCCGGCCACGTCCATGTGGGCCGGATCACCGCCGATGAGCGGCGCCAGGATCCCCACGCCGAGCATGACGGCCATGAGCACGGCGCCGACCAGCGTCGTCTTCCGGCGGGTCACCAGCGCCAGCCACCCGGGCCCGCTTCGCCGGGCGGCGTCTGGGGCTCGCGGCAGCGCCAGCACGCTCACGGGCGGTGCCCGGGACGGCCGGGAGGCTGCCGTCGTGGGCCGCGCGGCCGGCGGACGATGGCGGGATCGGACGGCATCGTCACTGGTACTTCACGCGGGGATCGAACACGAGGTACGACAGGTCGACGGCCAGGTTGATCAGCATGTACAGGCCGGCGATGCAGAGGACGACACCCTGGATGACCGGGTAGTCGCGCCGCAGCACGGCCGAGATGACGAGCCGCCCCAGCCCGGGGATGTTGAACACCGTCTCGACCACCACCGCGCCGGAGATGAGGATGGCGAACGAGATGCCGACGATCGTCACGGTCGGGATCATCGCGTTCTTGAGCGCGTGCTTGTAGACGACCGCCCGCTCGCCCAGCCCCTTGGCCCGGCCGGCCGTGATGAACTGCTCGCGTAGCACGTCGAGCATCGAGGACCGGGCGATCCGCGCGATCAGCGCCGACTGCACGAGGCCGAGCGCGAAGGCGGGCAGCACGAGGGAGCGCAGCGTCCGCAGCCAGCCGTACTCCAGCGGCGAGTAGCCCGCCACCGGGAACCACCCCAGCCACACCGAGAAGAACAGGATGAAGAGCAGGCCGAGCAGGAAGTTCGGGATGGACACGCCGAGCAGCGCCACCACCATCAGCACCTGGTCGGTGGTGGTGTTGTGGTACCGGGCCGAGACGACGCCGGCCGGCACGCCGAGCGCGACCGAGATCACGATGGCGAAGAGCGTCAGCAGCAGCGTGGGCTCCACCCGGTCGAGGATGGCCTCGGTCACCGGCTTGCGCAGGAAGATCGACTGGCCGAGGTCTCCCCGCACCAGCTGCCCGTACCAGCGCACGAGCTGCACCGGCAGCGGGGCGTCCAGGCCGAGCTGGCGCTCGATGCGCTGGACGTCGTCGCGCGAGGCGTCGGGCCCTGCGATGACCGAGGCGGGATCTCCCGGGGCCAGGTGGATGAGCACGAAAGCCACCGTCGCCACCACCAGCGCCACCGGAACCAGCGCCAGCAGCCGGCGCAGCAGGTACGTCCTCACGCCGGGTCGGCTCCTACTTCACCCAGACGTTCCAGAAGTTCATCTCGTTGGTGGGCCGGAAGCCCTGCACCTCCTTGCGGACCGCGGTGAGGCCGAAGTAGTCCCCGAGCTTCACGCGCCCGACGTCCTCGTAGAAGATCGTCTGCACCTTCTCCCACATGGCGCGGCGCTTCTTGGGATCGACCTCGCGCGAGAGGGCTTCCATCCACTGCTCCTTGTCCTCCTGGCACCACCAGCCCGGCCAGTTGCAGGCCGTCGCCGTGCTGAAGGCGGGCTCGGGGTTGAACGTGATCCCGGTCGAGAACACGTCCCAGACCTCGGGCTTGTTGCGCCGCTGCACCAGCGTGGCCCAGTCGACGACCTGCAGGTCGATCTTGAAGCCGACCGCCTCGAGCTGCTGCGTGGCCACCAGCGCGTTCTTGTACATCCACTGATATTCCTTGGTGGTGATCCAGCGCACCGGCTGGCCCGCGTATCCCGCCTCGCGCAGCAGGGTCCGGGCCTTCGTGGGGTTCTTCTGGTTGTACAGCGCCCCGGCCGCGGTGCTGTGCCACTGCGGCTGCTCCGGGAACGACAGGCCGGGGTCGAGCCGGTAGAACGCCTTGTTGCCGAAGCCGGCGGCCATGATCGGCTCCATGTCGAGCGTCGCCTGGAAGGCCTGCCGCAGGCGCCGGTCGGCCATCAGTCCCTGCTTGTGATTCAGCACCGCGGTGCTCCAGCCCTCCGGCTTGCTGACCGCGGCCACCACTGACGGAATGGTCTTCACGCGATCGTACTGGTCCTGCTGGATCTGCAGGCCGAGGTGATACTCCCCGGTCTCGACCCCGGCCAGGCGCACGGCCACGTCGGGGACCGGGATGAAGAGGATCTCGTCGAGGTAGGCCGTTCGCTTGCCACCGAAGCCGTCGGGGGCCTCGCTGCGAGCCCCGTAGTCCTTGAAGCGGGCGAGGCGCACGTGGCGGTCCGGCTTGTGCTCGACGAAGCGGTACGGGCCGGTGCCGATGGGCTCCTTCACCGCGCCGTCGCCGGCGGCGTCGGCGATCTCCCTGGGATAGACGACGGCCCCGTTGTTGGGTCGGGCGAGACCCAAGAGGATCGCGCCCGACGGCTCCTTCAGGTACATCGCGACGGTCAGCGGGTCCTTGGCCTCCAGCCCCTCCACGTTCTTCCAGAACTGCTTGCCGGGCGTGGCCAGCCGGCCCCAGCGCGTGAGCGAGGCGACGACGTCGGCGGAGGTCAGCTCCTTGCCGTTGTGGAACTTCACGCCGCGGCGCAGCTTGAAGGTGTACGTGCGCCCCTTGTCGCCGACCGTGTGACCTTCGACCAGGAGCGGGATCGCGTTGTAGCTGCGGTCGTAGGTGTAGAGGCCCTCGTACACGTGCCAGGTGATCTGCTGCACGATCACCGCGGTCGTGGTGTGCAGGTCCAGCGTGGGCGGCTCGCCGATCATGGCGACCTTCAGGACGCCGCCGGCCCGGGCCGGCTCCTGCGCCGGCGACGATCCGACGGCGACGAGCGCGAGGGCGACGGCGAGGGCGGCGAGACGCATGGCACGGGGCATGTCGAGCTCCTGTTCTCCCCGGCGCTACGTGAGCGCCTGACGGATGGCGCCGACCACGTCGTCGGCCTTGGGGGTGGCGAACGACTCCAGGGGCGGGCTGAACGGGATCGGGATGTTCGGGGCGGCCACCCGCGCGATCGGCGCGTCCAGATCGTCGAAGCAGTCTTGCATGACCACCCACGCCAGCCAGGCCCCCGTCGAGCCGCGCATCGGTCCCTCCTCGGCGATGACGACGCGGTGGGTGCGCCGCACGGAGGCGGCCAGCGTGGCGCGATCGAGCGGCACCAGGCTCCGCGGGTCCACGATCTCGACCTCGACGCCTTCCTCGGCCAGACGGCGCGCGGCCTCCAGGCTCTCGTGGACCATCCGCGCCGTCGCGATCACGGTCACGTCGCGGCCGGCCCGCTTGACGTCGGCCAGGCCCAGCGGCACCAGCGTCTCGGCCTCGGGAACCTCGCCGGTGACTCGGTAGAGCGCCCGGTGCTCGAAGAGCAGCACCGGATCGGGATCGCGGACCGCGGTCTTGAGCAGGCCGCGGGCGTCGGCCGGGGTGGACGGGATGCAGATCTTCAGGCCGGGGATGTTCACGAACCACGCCTCGACGGAGTTGGAGTGATGGCCGCCGCCCGAGCGTCCGATGCCGTAGGGCATGCGCAGCACCAGCGGGCAGTCGATCTGCCCGCCGAACATGTAGCGCGACTTGGCGATCTGGTTGGCCACCTCGTCCATCGCGCACGTCACGAAGTCGGCGAAGTGCATGTCGACCACGGGGATGAGGCCGGTCATGGCGGCGCCCATCGCGGAGCCCACGATCGCCGCCTCCGAGATCGGCGCGTTCAGCACCCGCTCCGGACCGAACTCGTCGACCAGTCCCCTGGTGACGCCGAACGGCACGCCCAGCACGATGTCCTCGCCGATGCAGTACACCCGCGGGTCCCGGCGCATCTCCTCGCGCAGCGCCAGGCCGAGCGCGTCGCCGAAATCGATCACCGGCACGGCCGGGCCTCGGCGACCGCGGCGCCGGCGGTCACGGGACACGACGGCGCGCGCGCCGTCGCCCGACAGGATCGGGACAGGCCGAGCGCGGCTCGCGGACGGGCGCGCGGCTCACCGGTCCGGCCACGGATAGTGGGCGAAGAGGTCGGTCAGGGCATCCTCGGGCTCGGGGAGCGGGCTCGCCTCGGCGTGGGCCACCGCATCGTCGACCTCGGCGATGACCGCTTCGCGGACCCGCGCGGCGCCGGCGGTGTCGAGGAGCCCGCGCTCCTGGAGCACGCGGGCCAGGCGTCCGATCGGATCGCGGCGGCGCCCCTCGAGCGCCTCGTCGCGAGAGCGGTAGGCCTGGGCGTCGCCCTCGAAGTGGCCGACCCAGCGGATGGTGTGGGCCTCGATCAGCGACGGCCCGTCACCGCGCCGGGCGCGGGCGGCGGCCCGGCTGACCGCCGCGTGGACCGCCAGGACGTCGTTGCCGTCGACGCTGTCGCCGGGAATGCCGTAACCGGCCGCGCGAGCGGCGATGGAGCCGCCGGCCGCCGACAGGCCGTGCGCCGTCGTCGAGGCCCATCGGTTGTTCTCGCAGAAGAAGATCACGGGGAGCCGCCACAGGGCCGCCATGTTCACACCCTCGTGAAACGGCCCGCGATTGGCCGCGCCGTCGCCGAAGAACGTCAGGACGACCTGGCCCGATCGCCGTCGCGCGATCGAGAGACCGACGCCGGGCGCGAGCACGCAGCCGGCGGCGAGGACGCCGTTGGCGCCGAGGTAGCCGACGGACGCGTCGGCGATGTGCATCGTGCCGCCCTTGCCGTGACACAGGCCGTTGGCCTTGCCGTACAGCTCGGCCATCAGCCCGCGCAGCGAGCCGCCCCGGGCGACGAGATGGCCGTGCCCGCGATGCGTGGACAGCACGTAGTCCTCGGCGCGGAGCGCCGAGGCGGCGCCGACGGCGGTCGCTTCCTGCCCGACCGAGGTGTGCAGGAAGCCGGGGATGCGCCCGCCGGCGAACAGCTCCCGGACGCGCTCCTCGAACAGTCGCACGCGCAGCATGCCCGCGTACATCTGCAGGAGCGCGTCGGGACCGGGCATCGTCACGGCGGCGGGATTATAGCATCGGGCTCTCGTTGAGCCGGCGCAGCGCCCAGCCTCGCGCGTCGGCCTGCAGCACCGTCAGCGCGCCGTAGTCCTGCCCGAACGCGAGCAGCCGGCCGAGCGGCAGACCGAACGCGTGGCAGAGCAGCGCGCGGTTGGTGCCGCCGTGGGCGACCACCGCGATCGCCTGGCCGGCGTGAGCCGCTGCGATCGCCTCGAAGGCCGGCACCGCGCGGGCCGCCAGGTCCGGAACGCTCTCGCCCTCCGGGAACGGGAACTCGCCCACGCGCGACATCCACTCGGCGAAGGCGCGCGGCTCCCGCGACCGGATCTCGTCGGCCGTCAGCCCGTCCCAGCGGCCCATCGCCATCTCCCGGAGCGCCGGGACCACGATCGGGCTGAGGGCGTGCGGCGCGGCGATGATCTGCGCGCTGTGCCGGGCGCGCGCCAGGTCGCTGCAGAACACGGCGGCCAGCTTGGCGTCGCGCAGCCGCGCGGCCTGGGCCCGGCACTGGCGCTCGCCGCGGCTGGACAGCGGCACGTCGAGCTGTCCGATGAAGCGCCGGGTCTCGGCGCCCACCACCTCGCCGTGGCGGAGCAGGTAGATCAGCCTCGCGCGCCCAGCCACGCGAGCGCCGCCAGGATCACGATCAGCTCGGCCGTCTCGACCGCGGCGCCGAGGACGTCCCCGGTCACCCCACCCAGAGGCCGCGCGAAGAGCCACGCGACGCCGATCGCGCCCGCGACCGCCAGCGCCGCGCCGAGCGCGCCGACCGCCCCCAGCGCGCTCGCGGCGGCCGCGATCGCCACGCCGAGCGCCCCGATCGCGCCTGACACGGCGACGCTGGCCACGAACGCGGCGCCCTGCCCCTCGCGCCGCGCCGCGCCGAGCAGGCGAGCCACCAGGGGCGGCGCCGCCCGCCCGACCGCGGGCGCCACGACCAGCACGCGCCAGCGAAGCGCCGGGGGCAGCTCGGCCACCGCCACGACCTCGAGCACGAGGAAGAGCACGAGGCCGACGGCGCCGAAGGTCCCGATGCGGCTGTCGCGCATGATCGCCAGCCGATGCTCGCGGTCGCGGCCCATGAGGCCGTCCAGGCAGTCGGCGAGCCCGTCCAGGTGCAGACCGCCGGTGACGAGCTTCCAGGCTGCGACTGTCAGAACCGCCGACACCGGCATGGAAAGAACTTGCCCAGCGAGGCAATCGACCCCCGCCACCACCACGCCGATCGCCAGGCCGACGACGGGAAACCAGGTCGCCGAGCGGCCCAGATCGCCGGCCTCCTCGCGGGCGGGCGCCGGGATGGGCAGGATCGTGAGGTAGCGGACGGCGAGCCGGAGCCCGGACACGGCCGGAAATTTAGCATCGAAATTGACAGGCGCCGGGCGCCTGGCGAAAATACTTTCAAAGCGCGCGAGTCCATTCACGGCGAGGTGCGCGATGAGCGTCAGCAGCGTGGCTCAGCGGTGGGTCGACGAGGTCGCCGGGCTGACCCAGCCCGCCCGGGTGGTCTGGTGCGACGGCTCCAAGCCCGAGTACGACGGGCTGATCGAGACGATGCTGCAGGACGGCACGCTGCTCGGGCTCAACCCGCGCACGTTCCCCAACTCGTACCTGCACCGCAGCCACCCCCAGGACGTCGCTCGCACCGAGCAGCTCACGTTCATCTGTACCGGCGCCCGCGAGGATGCCGGCCCCACGAACAACTGGATGGCGCCGGCCGAGGCCAAGCGCCAGGCCGGCGGGTACCTGCGCGGCGCCATGCGCGGCCGCACGATGTGGGTGATCCCGTACCTGATGGGCCCCGCCGGCTCCGCCATGAGCCGCGTCGGCATCATGGTCACCGACAGCGCCTACGTCGTGGCCAGCATGCACATCATGACGCGCGTGGGCCCGGTGGCCCTGCAGGCGATGCGGGGCGACGACGACTTCATCGCCGGCCTGCACTCGCTGGGCGATCTCTCGCCGGACCGCCGGCTCATCCTGCACTTCCCCGAGGAGAAGCGCATCTGGAGCGTCGGCTCCGGCTACGGCGGCAACGCGCTGCTCGGCAAGAAGTGTCATGCGCTGCGCCTGGCCTCCGCGCAGGCGCGCGAGGAGGGCTGGCTCGCCGAGCACATGCTGATCATCGGCCTGGAGGATCCCGAGGGCCGGGTGACGTACCTGGCCGCGGCCATGCCGAGCGCGTCGGGCAAGACGAACCTCGCGATGGCCGTGTCGCAGCTTCCCGGCTGGCGCGTGTGGACGGTCGGTGACGACATCGCCTGGATGCACGTCGACGCCGGCGGTCAGCTCCGCGCCATCAATCCCGAGCGCGGCTTCTTCGGCGTGGCGCCGAACACCAGCCCCAAGACCAACCCGAACGCGACGGCGATGGTGCGCGCGAACACGATCTTCACCAACGTCGCGCTCACGCCCGACCGTGAGCCGTGGTGGGAGGGCCTGACGCCGGAGCCGCCGCGCGGGCTCGAGGACTGGCAGGGCCGCCCGTGGAACCCGTCCACGGGTCCCGCCGCCCATCCGAACTCGCGCTTCACCGTGCCGGTCAGCCAGTGCCCCTCGGCCTCGCCCCACTGGGAGGATCCACAGGGCGTGCCGATCTCCGGGCTCATCTTCGGTTCCCGCCGCACTGGCGTCGTCCCGCTCGTCTTCGAGGCCTTCGACTGGACCCACGGGGTCTTCCTCGGCTCGGCCATGAGCACCGAGACGACGGCGGCCATCACCGGCAAGGTCGGCGTGGTCCGGCGCGACCCGATGGCCATGATCCCCTTCTGCGGCTACAACATGGGCGACTACTTCGCCCACTGGCTGTCGATGCAGCCGCGCCTGGCCAGGCCGCCCCGCATCTTCCGGGTGAACTGGTTTCGCCGCGACGCCGCTGGCACGTTCCTCTGGCCCGGCTACGGCGACAACGTGCGCGTCCTCAAGTGGATGGTCGAGCGCATCCGCGGCGCCGGCCACGCCGAGGAGACGCCCATCGGCTACGTCCCGGCCGAGGGCGCCCTGGACCTCACCGGCCTGGACATCTCGCCGGCCCGCGTGCGCGAGGCGCTGCGCTGCGACGCCGGTGAATGGTTGGCTGCGCTCGCCGACCTCGACGAGTTCTACGCCGGCTTCGGCGCCCGGCTGCCGGCGGCCATCGCCCGGCAGCTCGAGGACACGCGGAAGAAGTTCGGGGCCTGACCCCTCACACCGGATACACGCCGTTGCGCCGCGCCGGGAACTCGTGCGCCTTGCGCTCGGCGTAGCCCAGCCGCTTGATCAGCTCGCCCCGCAGGGCCGAGCCCGGGACGATGTCGTCCACCAGCATCTCGGAAGCGAGCTTGTAGACGTCGACGTCCTCGGCGTACTCGTCGCGCCGGGCCTTGACGTACGCGGCCCGCTCGCTCTCCGGCAGCTCCATGATCTTGTTGTAGTACACGGCGTTGACCGCCGGCTCGGGCCCCATGATCGCGATCTGTCCCTGCGGCAGCGCCAGGACCGCGTCGGGCTCGAAGGCGGGCCCGCACATCGCGTAGAGCCCGGCCCCGTAGCACTTGCGCACGATGACGCAGAGCTTGGGCACCGTGGCCTGCGACGTCGCGAAGACCATCTTGGCGCCGTGGCGGATGATGCCCTGCCGCTCGACCCTGGTGCCGACCATGAAGCCGGCGATGTCGGCCAGGTACACGAGCGGGATGTTGAACGCGTTGCAGAGCCAGATGAAGCGCGCGGCCTTGTCGGAGGAGTCCACCATCAGCACGCCGCCCTTGACCTTCGGCTGGTTGGCCACGATGCCGACCACGCGGCCGCCCAGCCGGGCCAGGCCCACGATGACCTCCGGCGCGAAGCGGCGCTTGACCTCGAACCACGACTCGGCGTCGACGAGCCGCCCGATCAGCTCGTGCATGTCGAACCACTTGCGCTGGTCGTACGGCACGATCTCGTCGATGGAGCGGCCGGGGACGGGCTCGACGGCAGCGCGCGCGGGCGGCCCCTCGCGGTGCGACGCCGGCATGTAGGCCAGGTAGCGCTTGGCCAGCTCGATGGCCTCCTCGTCGGAGGCGGCCAGCACGTCGCCGCAGCCGGAGACCTCGGTGTGCATCCGTGCCCCACCCAGGTCCTCCAGCGTGGTCTTCTCGCCGATCGCCATCTCGACCATCCGGGGGCTGCCGACGTAGAGCGACGCCTTGCCGTCGACCATGATGACGAGATCGGTCAGCGCCGGCAGGTAGGCGGAGCCGGCCGGCGACGGCCCGAACAGGATGCAGATCTGCGGGACCACGCCGGAGAGCTGCACCTCGTTGTAGAAGATGCGTCCGGCGTGGAAGCGTCCGGGGAAGATCCGGATCTGCTCGGAGATGCGGCCGCCGGCGGCGTCGACGAGGTAAAGCATCGGCACCTGCAGCCGGGCGGCCTTCTCCTGGATCCGCACGATCTTCAGCACGGTCTTCTCGCCCCAGGAGCCGGCCTTCACCGTGTAATCGTTGGCCATCACGCACACGGTGCGGCTGCCCACGCGGCCCACACCGGTCACCACCCCGTCGGCCGGCGTGTCGGCCTCGCGGTTGCGGGCGAAGAGCCAGTCCTCCTGGAACTCGGTGCCGGGATCGAGCAGCAGCGCGAGCCGGTCGCGAACGAAGAGCTTGCCCTCGGCGCGCAGCTTGTCACGATACTTCGTGTGGCCCTGCTCGATGCGCGCGCGTTCCCGGAAGTAACGCTCCTCACCCTGGCTCATGGCGGTCTATTATAGTGGCCGCTCGCGGGAGGGCACGATGACCGACCAGGAGGCGGCCTCGCTCGGCGCCGCGGCCCTCTCCCACGTCAAGCCCGGCGACGTCGTCGGCCTCGGCACCGGCCAGGCCGCGACCGCCTTCATCCGCGCGCTCGGCGCCGCCGTGCGGGACGGACTGTCGGTGACGGGCGTGCCGACGTCCGAGGTCAGCGCGACGCTCGCCCGCTCGCTGGGGATCCCGCTCGTGCCCGAGCCCGTTGCCCTGGACGTCGCGGTGGACGGCGCCGACGAGGTCGATCCCCACCTCGATCTCGTCAAGGGCTACGGGGGCGCCCTCGTGCGCGAGAAGGTCGTGGCGGCCGCCGCCCGCCGCTTCGTCGTCCTCGTCGGCCGCGAGAAGCTGGTGGCGACGCTCGGCGCCCGCGGACGGCTGCCGGTCGAGGTCGTGCGCTTCGCGATGCCCTTCTGCCACCGGCGACTGACCGAGCTGGGTCACCCGCCCACGCTGCGCGGCACCGAGGGCGCGCCGTTCGTCACCGACAACGGGAACCTGGTCCTCGACGCGGCCGTGACGTCGATCGCCGACCCCGCCGCCCTCGACGCCGCCCTCCGCGCGATCCCCGGCGTCGTCGGGACCGGGCTCTTCGTGGGCATGGCCCACACCGTCCTGGTCTGGGACGACGGCCGCGCCCGCACCCTGGCGCGGGCGTCGTGAAAGGAAGGCCGTCGTGACCGAGCCGCTCACCCGGCGCGCCGCCTGGCAGGCGCTGCAGGCGCACTGCGTTCGCGTCAAAAACCTCCACCTGCGCACGCTCTTCGCCCAGGATCCCGCGCGCGGCGCCCGCCTCGTCGCCGAGGGCGCCGGTCTCACGCTGGACTACTCGAAGAACCGGGTGACCGACGAGACGATGGGCCTGCTGCTGGCCCTGGCCGAGAGCGAGGGGGTGGCCGCGCGCCGCGACGCCATGTTCCGCGGCGAGAAGATCAACGTCACCGAGCGGCGGGCGGTGCTGCACGTCGCGCTCCGGGCGCCGCGCGGCGACTCGATCGTGGTGGACGGCGCCGACGTCGTGCCGGCGGTCCACACCGTGCTCGACCGGATGGCCGACTTCGCGGCGCGCGTCCGCGCCGGGGCCTGGACGGGCTTCACCGGCCGCCCCGTCCGCAACGTGGTGAACATCGGCATCGGTGGCTCCGACCTCGGCCCCTCCATGGCGTACGAGGCGCTGCGGCCCTACGGCGACCGCGCGCTGACCGTGCGCTTCGTGTCCAACGTGGACCCCGCCGACTTCGCCGAGGCGACGCTCGACCTCGATCCGGCCGAGACGCTGTTCGTCGTCGCCTCCAAGACGTTCACCACCCTGGAGACGCTGACGAACGCGAGGGTCGCCCGGGCGTGGGCGCTGGCGGCGCTGAAGGACGAGCAGGCCGTGGCCCGTCACTTCGTCGCCGTCTCCACCAACGCCGAGGAGGTCGCGAGGTTCGGCATCGACCCGGCGAACATGTTCGGCTTCTGGGACTGGGTCGGTGGGCGCTACTCCTTCGACTCGGCCATCGGGCTGGCGCTGATGATCGCCGTCGGCCCCGAGCACTTCCGCGCGATGCTGGGTGGCTTCCGCGCGATGGACGAGCACTTCCGGAGCGCGCCCCTCGCCCGGAACCTGCCCGTGCTGCTGGGCCTCCTCGGCGTCTGGTACGCCGATTTCTTCGACGCCCAGACCCACGCCGTCCTGCCATACAGCCACTACCTCGGCCGGCTACCGGCCTATCTGCAGCAGCTCGACATGGAATCCAACGGCAAGTCCGTCGATCTCGACGGCCGTCGCGTCGACTACCCGACGGGTCCGGTCGTGTGGGGCACGCCCGGCACCAACGGCCAGCACGCCTATTTCCAGCTCATCCACCAGGGCACCCGGCTCATCCCGGCCGACTTCATCGGCTTCCGCCAGACGACCACCGGGCGGCAAGCGCAGCACGACCAACTCATGGCCAACTTCCTGGCCCAGACCCAGGCCCTGGCCTTCGGCAAGACGTCGGCCGAGGTCGCCGCCGAAGGCGTCCCCGATTTCCAGGTCCCCCACCGCACCTTCGAGGGCAACCGTCCGACCAACACGATCACGGCGGACCGCCTCACGCCCGCCACGCTCGGCGCCCTGATCGCCCTCTACGAGCACAAGGTCTTCGTGCAGGGCACCATCTGGCACATCAACTCCTTCGACCAGTGGGGCGTCGAGCTCGGCAAGGCGCTCGCGACCCGCATCCTCCCCGACCTCACCACCCCGACCGACCCCACCCCTCAGCACGACAGCTCCACCAACAACCTGATCCTCCAGTACCGCCACCACCGCCCAAGCGATCGATAGGCCTGCGCTCCTCCGCCAGACGCCCGACAAAACCGTGCGCCCGGGAGGTCCGGAGGGGCCCCTGCCCCTCCGTGTCAGCCACCACGGCCGAACGCCGAACGTAGTAAGTGAGCGAAATCAGTGGTTCAGCACTCCATGGATCATGATCACCTCGATGACGCACGGCAACGCCGTGCGCCCCGGGAGGTCCGGAGGGGGGCCCTGCCCCCTCCGGGTGCCCCAACCCCGGCCGAAGCCGTAGCGTCGGACGAACTCAGCCGCAGTGCGCGGAGATGACAATCGCCTCGCCGGCGCACGGCAACGCCGTGCGCCGCGGGGAGGTCCGGAGGGGGCCCTGCCCCCTCCGTGTGATCCCACCTCGGCCGAAGCTGTTAGCGTCTGACGAACTCAGCCGCAGTGCGCGGAGATGACAATCGCCTCGCCGGCGCACGGCAACGCCGTGCGCCGCGGGGAGGTCCGGAGGGGGGCCCTGCCCCCTCCGTGTGATCCCACCTCGGCCGAAGCCGTAGCGTCTGACGAACTCAGCCGCGCAGTGCTCGGAGATCACGACCGCCTCGCCGGCGCACGGCAACGCCGTGCGCCGCGGGGAGGTCCGGAGGGGGCCCTGCCCCCTCCGTGTGACCCACCCCGGCCGCCCGAGCGCCGAGAAGGGTGCAGATGCGAGGCGACGAGGAGCGCCCGACTGAGGCGTGGGCCGCCCACGCCTCAGGGAGGGCGTGACGAGTCAACGAAGCAGATGCGCCCTTATCGGCGCTCGGGCCGCGGGCGAGGGTTGGCGTTAGCCCAGACGATGATGATCAACACCCCCTGCTGATACGGCGGCCCACCGATCACCGCCGGCGCACCCCGCGCGGCCTGGATGTCCGTCGCCAGCTCCGTCACGGTTCCCCGCAGCAGTCGCAGGCGCATCCTCACCGTGTCTCCGGCCACGGACTCCGGCAGCAGCTCCAGCCTTCGCTCGCCCGGCAGCGCCCACGTCTGCAGCGTGCCCGGCGGCACCTCGGCCCGATAGCGCTCGAGCGACACGTACTCGCGATAGCGGAACAACTGCCGGAGCTTCGGCATGAACGCCACCAGACGCTCGTCGCCCTCGCTCGGCACCGGGCGCGCGCCGACCGGCAGCGGCGCGTCCGTCCCCATGAGCACGCGCGCCCCGAATCGCACGACCTGTCCCTGGCCGGACGCCGTCGGCACCGCCACCACCGCGAGCACCGCGCCCACCACGAGCAGCGCCAGCAGCAGCGGCGTGAGCGCGTCGCGCAGCCGCTTGCGGGCGTTGTGCAGGCGGGACATCACCGTTCCCATCGGGATCTCGAGCGTCTCCGCGATCTCCCGGTAGGACAGCCCTTCCAGGTCGCTGAGGACGACGATCCTGCGATGGTGCTCGGGCAGCGCGTCCAGGGCCCGCATGATCTTCTGCCGTTGCTCTCCGCGAGCGGCCACGGCGTCGGGAGACTCGTCCGCGCCGCGCTGATCCGGCAGCACTCGCTCCCAGTCCTCCTCGGGCACGCGCTCGGTGCCGAACGCCCGTCCCCGCGCGCCCCGCGCCCGCGCCCGGTCGGCCGCCACGTTCATGACGATGCGATACAGCCAGGTGTAGAACGCGGACTGGCCGCGGAAGGACGGCAGGGCCTGGTAGGCCCGGATGAATGCCTCCTGCGCCACGTCCCACGCCTCCTCGCGATCACGCAGGAGGTTGTACGCCAGACGCCACACGCGCTGGCGGTACTTCTCGACGAGCGGCTCGAAGGCCGCCACGTCTCCCGCGCGGCTCCGTTCGATCAGGGCGGCGTCGTCGTTGTCCACAGACCATCATTCTCCGACCCGCCCGTCGCCGGTTAGACGCGCGACCGACGGGGCTGATTCGCGCGCCGGCGCGTCGGGCCGGGGTCGACAGCGAGCAGCGCCTCCAGGCCCAGCACGTAGCTGTGGGGGCCGAACCCCGAGATCTGCCCCCGCGCCACCGCGGCGATGACCGACTGCCGCCGGAACTCCTCGCGCCCGTGGACGTTCGACAGGTGGACCTCGACGACGGGGATCCGGATGGCCGCCACCGCGTCCCGCAGGGCGATGGAGTAGTGCGTGAGCGCGCCCGGATTGAAGACGACGCCGCCGAATCCTTCGCCCTCGGCCCGCTGCAGCCAGCCGATCAGCTCGCCCTCCACGTTCGACTGCCGGCACTCGACGCGCGCCCCGCGGCGTCGGCCGTGATCGCGCACCCGCCGATCGACCTCGGGCAGGGTGACGCGGCCGTACACGCCCGGCTCGCGGGTGCCGAGCAGGTTCAGGTTGGGCCCGTGCAGGACGAGGATCGAGCGGGCGGGCATCGCCCCGGATACTACCCCGGGTGGCCGACGTAGGCGGACAGGAGCCAGTCGGCCAGGACGAAGAAGAGGAGACCGCCGAACACCGTCCACGCCAGCGCCGGCCCGCCCTCGCGATTGACCTCGGGGATGAGGTCGGAGGCGGCGACGTAGATGGTGACGCCGGCCGACAGGGCCAGGGCGTAGCCGACGTGGTGCTCGGCGACGAGGCCGGTGAGGAGCGCGCCGGCCACCGTGAGCACGCCGAGGGCGCCGCCGGCGCCCACCGCGGCCGTCCGCGAGTAGCCGCTGGCCAGCATGATCGAGGCGATCGTGAACCCTTCCGGGATCTTGTGCACCACGACGGCAAGGAACAGCACGGTGCCGAGCGCGGGGCTCACCATGAAGCCGGCCGCGATGGCGACGCCGTCGAACAGCGTGTGCACGCCCAGCCCCAGCACGGCCAGCCACCCCGCCGCCGGCCGCAGGAGCGCCTCGGGGTGGGTCTCCTCGCCGAAGTGGAAGTGCGGCGCGAAGGTGTGCTCGAACAGGTGCACGCCGAAGTAGCCGAGCAGCACGAACAGGTAGGCGTGGGGAACGTGCGTCGACTCCGGCAGCATCCGCACGAACGCGGCGGCCAGCATGAAGCCGGCGCCGCCCGCCACGAAGTAGCGCAGGGGGGCGTGCCGGTGCTTGTGGACGGTGCTGACGATGATGGCACCGGCCACGTCGGCGGCCGCCGCTACGGCGGCAAAGGCCAGATATGCTAACATGGCGCGGCGAGCATAACATGGTAGCCTCACCGCGCCTTCTCGGCGAGATCCTCGTCCAAGAGGGCCTCACCACTCCGGACATCGTGCAGCGCGCGCTCGCGCGCGCGCACACGACGGGCGAGCTGATCGGCGAGGCGCTCGTCGCCCTCGGCGCCGTCACCGAGGACGACGTTCTCCGCGCGCTCGCGCTCCAGCAGGACCTGCCCTACATGTGGCGGGAGGAGTTCCCGTCGTCGGTGCCGGTCCTGAAGAACGTCTCCGCGAAGTACCTGCGCCAGTCCCGGGTGTGCCCGATCAGCCTCGACGGCAACGTGCTGACCGTCGCCTCGGCCGATCCGCTCAACACGATCATCACCGACGAGCTGCGCCAGGCCACCGGGCTCAGCGTGAAGATCGTGATCAGCCCGGCGGTGGCGATCACCGAGGCCATCGACCGCACCTACGACGGCGCCGCCACGCCCCTGCAGCGCATCGTCGAGGGCATGGAGGACGAGAGCGGCCCCGACGGCGACGAGGACGTCAACCACCTGCGCGACATGGCCTTCGAGGCGCCGGTGGTGCGGCTCGTCAACCTGCTCATCGAGGGCGCCATCAGCAGCGAGGCCTCCGACATCCACATCGAGCCGTTCGAGGACACGCTGCGCATCCGCTACCGCATCGACGGCGTGCTGTACGAGCAGGAGGCGCCGCCCCGGCGGCTGCAGGCGGCGGTGACCTCCCGCATCAAGATCATGGCCGAGATGAACATCGCCGAGCGCCGCCTGCCCCAGGACGGGCGCATCCGGGTCACCCTGCACGGCCAGCGGGTCGACATCCGGGTGTCGACCATCCCTACCGTGCACGGCGAGTCGATCGTCATGCGCCTGCTCCAGCGGTCCAGCGTGTTCCTGCCGCTCGAGAAGCTCGGCTTTCCGGCCGGAACGCTGAAGCGCTACGAGCAGCTCATCAAGCGGCCGCACGGCATCCTGCTGGTCACCGGCCCCACCGGCTCCGGCAAGACCACGACCCTCTACGCCGCGCTCGACAAGATCAACGGGCCGGGCGTCAAGATCATCACCGTCGAGGACCCCGTCGAGTACCAGCTCAAGGGCGTGAACCAGATCCCGGTCAAGCCGAAGATCGGCCTCAGCTTCGCTCAGGGTCTCCGCCACATCGTCAGGCAGGACCCCGACGTCATCCTGGTCGGCGAGATCCGCGACCTGGAGACGGCGGAGATCGCCATCCAGGCTTCCCTGACCGGCCACCTGGTCTTCTCCACCCTGCACACCAACGACGCCCCCGGCGCCATCACGCGGCTCCAGGACATGGGCGTGGAGGCCTATCTGGTCGCCTCGGTGCTGGAGGGCGTGCTGGCCCAGCGCCTGGTGCGGCGCATCTGTCCGGCGTGCCGTGTGCCGGACACTCCCACCCAGGCCGACCTCGACGCGCTCGGCATCGAGGCCCCCCGCGGCACCGTGCTGTTCCGGGGCAAGGGCTGCGACGAGTGTCGCGGGACCGGGTACCGGGGCCGCACCGGCATCTACGAGCTCTTCGTCATCGACGAGGACGCCCGCAGCCTCATCCTTCGCCGCGCCTCCACCCGCGACATCCGCCACCACGCGATCGAGCGCGGGATGGTGACGCTGCGCATGGACGGCTTCACCCGGGCGTGCGAGGGGCTCACCACCGTCGAGGAGATCCTCCGGGTCACGCAGGAAGACGCCTGACCTGATGCCCGTCTTCGCGTATCGCGCGGCCGATCGGCGCGGGCAGACCATCGACGGTGTCATGGAAGCGGTCGACGCCCGCGCCGTGATCGAGCGCCTGCGCAAGGAAGCCTACTTCCCGATCAAGGTCGCCGTGCAGGCCGAGCGGGCCGCGCTGTTCTCCTTCGGCGGCGCCTCCCGCGTGCGGGCGCGCGACCTGCTCGCGCTCACCCAGATGCTGGCCACGCTGTTCGAGGCCGGCCTGCCGCTGGACCGGTCTCTCTCGATCCTCGAGGAGCTGGCCCCCTCGCCGCGGATCAAGACGATCGTCACCGATCTGCTGCACAGCGTGCGGGGCGGCTCGTCGCTGAGCGAGGCCCTGGCCAAGCACCACCCGCGACCGTTCTCGCGCCTGTACATCAACATGGTGCGGGCCGGCGAGAAGGGCGGCGTGCTGGAGGTCTCGCTCCGCCGGCTCGCGGAGTTCCTGGAGGCGCGGGCCGCCTTCGGCGACGCCGTCAAGTCCGCCCTGGCCTACCCGCTGGTCATCACTACCGTCGGCGCCGCCGCCATCGTGTTCCTGATGACCTTCGTCATCCCGCGCTTCGCGACCATCTTCAACGACCTCGGCCAGGCCATCCCGCTGCCCACCCAGATCCTGTTATCGGTCAGCGCGGCCGTGCAGAGCTACTGGTGGGTGGGCGCCACGCTCGCCCTGGGAGCCGTGCTGGCCTGGCGGATCTGGACCAGCACGCCGCAGGGCCGCGTCCGCTGGGACGAGCTCGTCTTGCGGATGCCCATCGTGGGCTCGCTGGCGACGAAGATCGAGACGGCCCGCTTCGCCCGCACCCTGGGCACCATGCTCAGGAGCGGCGTGCCGGTGCTCGGCGCCATGGCCGTGGTGGGCGACATGATGTCCAACCAGTCGGTCGGCATCGCCGTGGCCCGCCTGGCCGACGGCGTCAAGCGCGGAGGCACCATTGCCGTCGGCATGCAGGAGCACACCATGTTCCCGGCGCTGGCCACCCACATGGTGCGCGTGGGCGAGGAGACGGGCCGCCTGGAGGAGATGCTCCTCAAGGTCGCCGACACGTTCGAGACCGACGTCCGCATCGAGATGAAGCGCGTCCTCGGGCTGCTCGAGCCCGCCATCATCCTGGGTATGGGGGTCCTCGTGGCGTTCATCGTGGTGGCGATGCTCCTGGCGATCTTCTCCATCAACGAGGTGCCGCTGTGAGCGGCGCGCGCGCCTCGGCCCCGCGATCGTCGCGCCCCCGCTGGCGCCGCCTCCTCGGCAACCAGGGCGGCTTCACGCTGATCGAGCTGCTCGTCGTGGTCATCGTCCTCGGTCTGCTGGTCGGTCTCGTCGGCCCGCGCCTGTTCGGCCGCGTCGGGCAGACGAAGCAGGCGACCACCAAGGCACAGATCGAGCTGCTCGGCGCCGGCCTCGACCAGTACCGGCTCGACGTGGGCTCCTACCCCAACACCTCGCAGGGCATGGACGCCCTGCAGAGGAACCCGGGCGTGCCGAACTGGAACGGCCCCTACCTCAAGAAGGCGGTGCCGAAGGACCCGTGGGGGAACCCGTACAAGTACCGGGCGCCGGGCCAGCACGGCGAGTACGACCTCTGGTCGGAGGGCGCCGACGGCGCGCCCGGCGGCGACGGCGAGAACACCGACATCGTGTCATGGGACGTGGAAAAGCGCTGAGCGACGAGCGCGGCTTCACGCTCCTCGAGCTGATCGTCACGCTGATCGTCATCGCGCTGGCGACGGGCGTGGCCATCCCCACCATCGCCCGGTCCACCGAGGCGGTCCGCGTGCGGGCCGAGGTGGCGAGCTTCTCCGCCCTGCTCCGCCACGCGCGGGAGCGCGCCATCGTCACTCGCCGGGCCCAGAGCGTCGTGATCGACACCGCCGCCCACCGCGTCAGCCGTCTGGCCGGCGGACCCGACGGCGAGGTGCGGGAGACCCGCCAGTTCTCCGAGCGCTTCACGATCGAGGCCACGCCGCCGCCGGCGCTGACCGTGCACTTCGAGCCGCAGGGCGGCTCCAGCGGGGGCGACTTCCGGCTGATCGCCGGCAACATCGTCTACCGGGTCACGGTGGACGCGCTGACCGGCCGCGTGCGGAGCGTCCGGCAGTGAACCGGCAGGACGGCTTCACGCTGATCGAGGTGATCGTCGCCTTCGCGATCCTCAGCCTCACCGTCGTCGTCGCCGTCCAGGGCTTCGCGCAGGGCCTGCGCCTGCTCAAGCTCTCCGGCGACCACCAGCGTGCGATCCTCATCGCCGACCAGAAGGCGCGCGAGCTCGTCACGCCCCAGGAGGGCCGGGAGACGGGCACCGAGGGCCCCTACGCCTGGGAGCGCGTCGTGAAGTCCGTGCCGGCGCCCGAGCTCGACGTCCTCGGTCAGCCCGACCGGTGGCACGTCTACGAGATCAGCGTGCAGGTAGGCTGGGACGAGGCGCGCCGCACGGTGGGGGTCACCACGCTGCGCACCGTCGCCGACACCGAGCAGCGGCGAGAGGCGGGCTCCCGGTGAGCCGGCGTCTCGCCGACGAGCGGGGCTTCACGCTGGTGGAGCTGCTGATCGCGATGGCGCTGGTCGTGGCCCTGGTGACCATCGCCTTTCTCGGGCTCCGCGTGGCCGTCCGCTCCTGGGTCCAGGGCGAGGACCGCGCCGAGGCGCACCAGCAGGTCCGCAGCGTCGCGCTCACCCTGGCTCGCGCGATGGCGGGCGCCTACCCGTACCGGGCGTCGCGCGGCGTGGCGCCGCAGCCGGTGGTGCTGTTCGAGGGAACCGAGCAGCGCGTGGAGTTCGTCACGCAGGCCGCCCCCGTCCCCGCCGCGATCCCGATCGCGTTCACCGCGGTCAGCCTCGCGCTGGACGACGGCAACGAGCCGGGCCTGGTGGTCCGCCAGCGCGCGCTGCCCAATCGCGAGCCGTTCACCGAGGCCGAGATCGTCTACCGGGATCCCAGCGTGACGGCGCTGCGGTTCGCCTACCTGGACGACAACGGCTGGCAGGATCGCTGGGACGGCGCCGAGTCCAAGGGGACGCCGCGGGCTGTCCGGATCACCGTGGCCACCTCGCTCAACGGCCGCACCGAGGAGCTGCCGCCGATCACCGTCCCGCTCCGGACGGTCCTTCCCCAGTGAGACGCGGCCCCGTTCGGCGGCCGGGCGGCGAGCGCGGGTTCGCGCTGATCGCCGTGCTGATGGTGCTGGGGTTCGTCGGCGTCATCGGCGCCGAGTTCGCGTACTCCATGCGCCTGGAGGCCACGGCGGCGCGCGTGTACAAGGAGACGCTGATCGCCACGCACCTGGCCGAGGCCGGGCTCGAGCAGGCCATCCGCGAGCTGGCCGCGGAGTTCCAGTACGTCGGCCTCGGCAACGACAAGAACCCCGAGGCCGACGCCGAGTGCCCGCTCGTCTTCTACCGGCGGGACCGCCTGGCGATCAAGCGGCTGCCCCATCGCGACGTGCCGCTCGGGGCCGGACAGTTCTCGTACTGCATCGGCGACGAGGAGGCGCGCCTGAACCTCAACACCTCGCCGCCGGACCGGGTCACGCGGCTCTTGGAGGCGCTCGGGCTCGAGAAGGCCGAGCGCGACGTCGTCCTCGACAGCCTGCAGGACTGGCGCGACCCCAACGAAGAGCATCGGGCCAACGGGGCCGAGAGCGACGACACCTACCTGAAGCGGCCTATCCCGTATCGCTCGAAGAACGCCAACCTGGACTCGCTGAAGGAGCTGAGCCAGGTCAAGGGCTTCACCGCCAAGCTCCTCGACGGCGAGGGCGACCGTCCCGGGCTGGCCGCGCTGGCCACCGTCAAGGGGTCGGGCCAGGTGAACATCAACACCGTGAGCAAGCCCGTCGCCCGCGCCCTCGGTCTGTCCGAGGCGGAGTTCACGGAAATCGAGCAGTTCCGGCGCGTCGCGCCCTACACTTCCGTGGGCCGGTTCTCGGGACGAGGACTGGCGGTCACCAGCCGGACCTTCCGGATCGAGGCGCGGGGACTCATCGACGGCCAGGTCCGGGCCACCCTCACGGCCATCGTGCAGAAGCGATCGGACGCCGGGGGCGAGGGGATGGCCGTGCTAGAGTGGTCCGGCGTCCACTGACGCACGGATTTCCTCCAATCCTCGCGCGTTCACCGTTTAATCTCGTCGCATGAGGTTGAGTGCCGTGAAGCTGTCCACGGTCCGGCTGGCCGTGCTCTTGCTGCAGGATCGACTGGCGGTTGCCGCCGTCACCGGCGACCGGGTCGAGGCCTTCACCATCGCGGCCGAGAATCCCGGCGCGGTGCTGCGGGACGAGCTGGCCGCGCGCCAGCTGTCGCCGCGCGGCGTGGCCCTGGCGCTGTCGCGCTCGTCGGCCTTCGTGAGGCCCATGGAGCTGCCCACCGTCTCCGGCGACACACGGGAGATGGTCCGTCTCAACCTCGAGGGTCACCTGCCCTTCACCGGCGACGACACCGCGTTCGACTTCGCCCCGCTGCCGTCGGAAGGTGACGCCGCCCGCGAGGAGCCGCTGCAGCGAGTCCTGCTGGTCGCCGCCGAGCCGCGCGTGGTCGAGTCGGCGCTTCGCATCGCGACGGAGGCGCGCCTGCGACCGGTCTCGCTCACCGTCGCCGCGCACGACCTGGTGGCGCTGGCCCGTCCGGCGCGCGGCCAGCGCGTGGTCTGGCTGCACCACACGGGCGCCAACGCCGACATCCTCTGCCTGGTCGGCCCGTCGCTCGTGCTCAGCCGCGTGGTGACCGCTCCCGACGAGGCGACGGTGGTCGAGGAGGTGCGGCGCACGCTGGCGGCCGTGCGCTGGAAGGAGTGCGACGCCGTCTGGGTCTCCGGCGATCTCCCGCTCGAGGCGCTGGCGACCGCGCCCCTGCCGGCGCCGGTCGGCGAGCCGCCGTATACGACCCGGGTGCGCGAGCAGCTCTCGGCTCTGCCCGCCGAGGACCGGGGCGTGCACGAGCTGGCCCTGGCGGTGGCACTGTCCCGCCGGGGACGGCCCCTCGACCTGCTGCCCGAACGCCTGCGACCGCGCCAGATCTCGCGCGCGCAGGCCTCGACGCTCGGCCTGGCCGCGGTCACGGCGCTGCTGCTCATCACCGCGTTGCTGGTGCCGAGCCTGCGCGAGCGCCGGCACCTGGCCCGGATCAACGACGAGATCGCGCGGCTGGAACCGGAGGTCCGGTCGGTCGAGCGCGTGGTGCGCGACCTCGACCGCAAGCGCAAGCTGCTGTCCACGATCACGGGCCTCGAGGCCACCGCCGTCCGTCCGCTGCCGGTCCTGCGCGACCTGACCGACATCTTGCCCGCCGACACCTGGCTCACGACGGTGTCGCTCGACGGCAAGGGCGTCGAGCTGACGGGCCAGGCAGCCGCGGCGAGCGCGCTGATCCCGCTGCTCGAGAATTCCCAGCGGCTGGAGCGCGTCGAGTTCTCCTCGCCGGTCACACGCGGGCGCGACAAGGAGCAGTTCCGCATCCGCGCGGCCTGGGAGAACGGCAGCGCCGGGCAAGTCCCGCCGCCGGGAGCCTCGCCCGCGTCGGCCGCCGGCGACGTGCCGGCGCGCCGGGCGCCGGCCGCGGGCCAGCCGGGTCCGTCGGCGACGCCGTCTGCCCCGTCGCGCGCCGGCGGAGCGCGCCAGTGATCGGCAACCTGGCGCCCCGCGAGCGGATGTTCGTCGGGCTCGGCGTCATCGGCGTCGTGCTCGTGCTCGGATGGATCTTCGTGCTCGAGCCGCTGATCGAGAGCACCCGGGCCACCTCCGAGCTGATGCCCAGTCGCTCCCAGGTCCTGGCCCGGCGGCTCGACCTGCTGGCCCGCCGCGACGGGGTCGGCCGGGAGCTCGAGGCGACCAACGCCCAGATCGCGCGCCTGTCCGCCCGCTTCCTGGCCGAGGCCGCGCCGGCCGTGGCCGCGTCCGAGCTGCAGAAGCTCACCAAGGACATGGCGGCGCAGGCCGCCACCGAGATCCGCAGCGAGCGCATCCTGCCGCCCGTCGAGCGGGGCGAGCTGCTGGAGATCCCCGTGGAGATCGCGGTGTCCGGCGAGATCCGTCAGCTCGTCGACCTGCTGGCCCGGCTGGAGGGCGGAGATAAATTGTTGACCGTTCAGGACCTGCGGGTCAGAGTAGTGAACGTCAGCCAGCCCAGGGAGCTGCTCGCGACGCTGACCGTGTCCGGGTTCATCCTTCCCGGCAAATCGAAGACGTGATGCCCAGAAAGCTCGTGATCATCGACGCGATCTTGCTGTTCATCGCCGCCGGCAGCGTGGCCTTCGTCGCGCGCCAGCTGATGACGCCCATGCCCATGCCCGCGGCCTCGCGGACCCGGACGGCGACGCTCGTCACCGGCCGCTCCGAGGAGCCCGCGCGCAGCCCGGCCGGCGCCTACGCCAACGTGGCCTCCCGCAACCTGTTCAGCCCCACCCGCACCGAGTCGCCACCGACGGGGACCGCCGCGGCGTCAGTGGCGGTGAAGCCGAACCTGTACGGGATCGTCCTGCGCGAGGGCGCCCCGATGGCGTATCTCGAGGACCCGACGACCAAGCGCGTGGGGGGCTATCGGGTCGGCGACAGCCTCGCGGGCGGCACCGTCCAGACGATCAGCGCCGACAGCGTGGTCATCGCGCGCCCGGACGGCAACGTCGACGTGCGCCTGCGCGACCCGAGCAAGCCGCGGCCCGCCGCGGCGGCGCCGGTCACGGCCGGCGCGCCGGCCCCGCCGGCGGCGCAGCCCGTCGCGGGGCCAGCCGTGCTTCCCGGGGTCATCCCGCCCGCCGCCGTCGCGCCCGGCACGCCGGTCGCGCAGCCGTCGGTCGTGCAGCCGCAACCCGGCCAGGTCCTGCAGCCAACGGTTCCCTCGCTCGTTCCCGGACGTCGGCCGTTGCCGCCGAACCTCCTCCGCCGCCTCCCCCAGGGCCCGCAGAGCGATGCGCCGCAGCCGTGATGTAACGCGCAGCATCGCCGTCGTCGTCCTCCTGGCCCTCGCGAGCGGGTGCGCGAGCCCGTCGCGGACGGCACGCGTCGCCGAGCCGCCGATGCCGCCCGTTCCGGTGCCGGTGACGCCGCCGGTTCCCGCCGAGCCGCCCCCGAGCGTGGTGTCGGTCGGGCCGCGCACCGAGCCCGTCGTAGAGCCGCCGCGCGTCGTCCAGACGCCACCGGCGCCGCCGCCGGCGATTCCCGTGGCGCCGCCGACGGCCCCGGCCGTGCCCCCGGCCCAGCGCGGGCGCTTCATCGTGCTCAACTTCGACAACGCCGACATCGAGACGGTCATCCACGCCGCCAGCGAGATCGTGGGCTTCAACTACGTCCTCGGCCCCGGCGTGTCGGGCAAGAAGGTCACGGTGCAGACGTCGGGGCGGATCCCACAGGAAGACGTCTTCGGGGTGCTGCTGGCCATCCTGGAGCTGCACGGCGTCACCGCCGTCCGGTCCGGGAACCTCTACAAGATCGTGCCGATCGAGGGCGCGCGGGAGCGGGCCGTGCCCACGGTCGTCGGCGCCACCGTCGACCCCACACGCGTCGGCGACGAGGTGATCACGCAGATCGTGCCCGTCCGCTTCACGCCGGTCAACGACCTCGGCGCGCTCCTGCGGCCGCTGATCTCCTCCAAGGGCACGCTGATCGCCAACCGCGAGACCGGCGTCCTGATCATCACGGACTCGGCGTCCAACGTCGCCCGGCTGCTCGACATCATCAAGCTGGTCGACGTCGAGGTGGCGCTCGACGAGCTGCAGATCGTCCCGCTGCAGTACGCCGACGCCGTCGACATGGCGAACATCCTCAACCAGCTCTTCCAGTCGGGACGGCTGCGGACCGCGGCCGGCCCCGCCACCGTCGGGCTGCCGGCGGTGCCGATCCCGGTCGCACCCGGTGCCGCCGGAGCGCCGCCCTCTCCGGGTGTGGCCGGCGCCACGGGCGGCGGCGAACGGGCTCCGCTGATCGTGGCCGAGCGCCGCTCGAACTCGATCCTCGTCAACGCGCGCAAGGCGGAGATGGAGACGATCCGCCGCGTCATCGAGAAGATCGACGTCAACGTCAGCGGGGGCCGCCGCGTGTTCGTGTACTACGCGGAGAACGCCAAGGCCAAGGACCTGGCCTCCACGCTCAACGCCATCTACGGCGGCCGCGAGACGGTGCAGACGAGCTCGACCCCGATCTCGACGCCGTCCAGCCAGTACGGCCGCCGGGCCGGGGAGGTTCCCCCGCCCCCGCCGCCGCCGCCCACGATGGCGCCCGGCGGCCCCATCGGCCTCGCCGACGCGCCGCTGGCCGAGGGGCAGGTCCGCTTCATCGCCGACGAGGTGACGAACGCCATCATCGTCACGACCACGCCCCGTCAGTGGGCGGACATCGAGGCCACTGTCAAGCAGCTCGACCGGATGCCGCGGCAGGTGCTGATCGAGGTGCTCGTCGCCGAGATCACCCTCAACGACGACATCCGGCTCGGGGTGGACTGGGCGATCCGCTCCGGCAAGTTCGGGATCTCCAACGTGAATGCCAACAGCGGGGCCGGGACCTCGATCCTGCCCACGGCGCCCGGCGCGCCGATCTCGGGCGGCGGAACGTCGTCCACGCTGACCGCGCCGTCGTTCCGGATCCCGACACCAGGGGCCGGGAGCTTCTTCGGGCCGATCGGCGCCGGCCTCACCGCGTTCACGTTCGAGAGCCAGAAGTTCCTGGCGCTGCTGAATCTGCTGGCGGCAGACAACCGCCTCAACGTCGTCTCCAACCCCCACGTGATGACCTCGGAGAACAAGAAGGCCGTGATCAACGTCTCGCAGTCGGTGCCGATCATCACCGGCCAGCAGACGAGCACGGTGAGTGCGCCCGGCACGACGGGCGGAACCACGAACACCACGATCACCACGGGCGGGGTGAACCAGACCGTCGAGTACCGGGACGCCGGTGTGGTCCTGACCGTGACGCCGCGGATCGGCGAGCGGGGCACCGTCGCGCTGGACGTGAAGCAGGAGGTCAACTCGGTGGGCGCGCCCATCGCCCCCACCAACTCTCCGTCGTTCATCAAGCGGGAGGCCGAGACCTCGGTGGTGCTGCTGAACAATCAGACCCTGGTGCTGGGCGGCCTGATCCAGGACACGGTGACCAAGAACGACCAGGGCATCCCGTACCTCAAGGACATCCCGATCCTCGGCTACCTGTTCGGCTTCAAGGAGCGGAAGATCGAGAAGACGGAGCTGCTGCTGCTCATCACTCCGCGGGTCATCGGCACCGCGGTCGACGCGGCGCGGATCACCAACGAGATGCGCGGGACGACGCCGGAGTTGGACGAGGCCGTCCGCTCGGCGCCGCGCTCGCCCGCGATCCTGCCACCGCCCGGCGCCCCGGCGCCTGGTCCGCTACCGCCCGGCGCGTCCCCGGCCGGACCGTCGTCGACGATCCCGGCGCCGCCCTCGGCCGGCACCGCCCCGGCGCCGACGACGGTGCCCGGGCCCGGAGGCTTCCCGACGGCGCCTTCCGGACCTCAGCCCATGCCGGTCGCGCCGCCGCCGAAACCCTCGGGCGCGATCCCCGGTGCCCTGCCCGCTCTCGGGTCGGCGCTCCGCACCGTCGGCCCGACGGCGCAGTCGGCGTCGCGGATGCCACCGGTCGGCGGTCAGGCCGAGCCCGCGGCGCGGCCCGCCGGTCCGGCGCCCGCCCCCTCGAACTAGGCCGGTCCGCGCTCAGCGGCCCGTGAATCTCGGGGCCGCTTGCCGAAGAAGGCGGCGAGGCCTTCCTGGTGCTCGTCGAACGCGATGCCAGGCCCTGCGAGTACCTCTCGAGGTCGAGCGCCCCCGCCAGGTCGGAGATCGCCGCGCGGTTCACCATGTGCTTGGCCAGGCGGAGCACGCGGGGCGGGCCGGCCGCGATCTTCTCGGCGAGCGCGCGGGTCGCCCACTCCAGGTCGGCGGCCGGCACGACGTGGTTGACCAGCCCGATGCGCGCGGCCTCGGCGCCAGGCTGGTGCCGGCGCCGACCGCGTAGCCCTCGACCATCGCCCGCGTCGGACGCCGGAAGTCGAACAGCCGCACCACCATCGGGTTCAGCAGCTCGACCCGGGGCGCCGCCCGGGCCGTCCAACGAGGCGCGCGTGCTACACTCGGCCGTCGTATGCGCCTCGTCGGGATGGTTCACGTCGTTCCGCTCCCCGGCAGTCCGCGCTGGGACGGCTCCATGGAGCGTGTGGTCGCCGCCGCCGTGGCCGATGCGCGCGCGCTCGTCGAGGGTGGCATGGACGCGGTGCTGATCGAGAACTACGGGGACGTGCCGTTCACCCCCGGCCGCGTCGAGCCCGCCACCGTCGCCGCGCTCGCGGTCGTGGCGCGCGAGGTGCGCGCGGCGGTCCCGACCGCGGCCCTCGGCATCAACGTCCTCAAGAACGACGCGCGAGCGGCGCTGGCCGTGGCCTGCGCCGTCGGCGCGCGCTTCATCCGCGTCAACGTGCACGCCGGCGCCGTCGTCGCCGATCAGGGCCTGGTGCAATCGGACGCCCACGCCACGCTCCGCGACCGGCGGCTGCTGGGCGCCGACGTGAAGATCTTCGCCGACGTCGGCGGCAAGCACGCCGTGCCGGTGGCCCCGGTCGAGCTGGAGCAGCACGCGCGCGACCTCGTCCACCGCGGGCTCGCCGACGGCCTCGTGGTGTCCGGTCTGGCGACCGGGGCGGCCACGCCGCTGGCCGACGTCAAGCGCGTGCGCGGCGCCGTGCCGGGCGTCCGGCTGCTGGTGGGCAGCGGCGCTACCCCCGACACCGCCGCCGAGCTGCTCTCCGTGGCCGATGGCCTGATCGTCGGCACCGCGCTCAAGCGCGGCGGTGACGTCACCGCGCCCGTCGATCCCGAGCGGGTGCGACGGCTGGTCGCCGCCGCTCGTTGAGGCTGCCGGCGTCCGCCGGACGCGCCGCGCGCGCGCTCGCCGCGCTCGCGCTCATCGTCCTCGCGGGCTGTCGCACGCTGACGCCGCCCGACCCCGCGCGCCTGTCGCCCCTGCTGCCGCGGCTGGGCGACCTCCTGCTGGTCGGCTTCCACGGGACCGCGGGAGAATCGTCCGCCGACCTGGAGCGGCTGGTGTGCGACGCGCGCGTGGGTGGCGTGCTGCTGTTCGGCCGCAACCTCGTCGATCCCGCCCAGGTCGCCGCCCTCACGCGATGGGTGGCCCGGCGCGGCCACGCGTGCGCCGGGCGTCCGCCGCTCGTCGCGGCCGACGCCGAGGGCGGCCGGGTCATGCGGCTGGGCGCGAGCGCTGGCTACACGCCGACCCTGTCGCACCAGCAGCTCGGCGACGCCAACGACCTGGCGCTGACCGAGCTCGAGGCGCGCCGCATCGGCGGCCGGCTGCGGGAGGCCGGCATCGCCTGGGACCTGGCGCCGGTGGTCGACGTGGGCTACAACCCGGCGAACCCGGTGATCGTCGGGGCCGGCCGCAGCTTCGGCGCCGATCCTTCGCGGGTGATCGCCCACACGCGCGCCTACCTGGCCGGGATGCGCGCGGCCGGCGTGCTGACGACGCTCAAGCACTTCCCCGGCCACGGCTCGAGCTTCGACGACTCGCACCTCGGCTTCGTGGACGTCACCGCCACTGCTCGGCCCGGGCTGGAGCTCGCCCCGTATCGCGCGCTGATGCCGGAGGGCGTGGTCGACAGCGTCATGACCGCGCACGTGTTCAACCGGCGTCTCGACCGCCGCTACCCGGCGACGCTGTCGCGCGCGACGATCACGGGCGTGCTCCGCGGTGAGCTCGGCTGGGCGGGCGTCGTCGTCAGCGACGACCTCCGCATGGGCGCGATCGGCGAGCACTACGGCCTCGACGAGGCCGCCGTCCTCGCCCTGAACGCCGGGGTCGACCTTTTGCTGGTGGCCGACGATCGCCTCGCCGACGGGACGTCGGCCGCCACCGTCATCCTCGCCGCCATCCGCCACGCGCTCGACTCGGGCCGCCTCGACCCCGCCACCGTCGAGGCCGCCCTCGCCCGCCTCGACGCCCTTCGCTCCCGCGCTCTCTCCCCCTGATCGCGCCGTCACCGCCCGGCGAGCAGCTGCTCGACCTCCTCCCGCCGCGGCATCGCGGTCTGCGCTCCGCGTCGGGTGCAGGCCAGCCCCGCCGCCGCGCTCGCAAACCGGAGCGCTTCGGCGATCGGACGCCGCTCGGCCAGCGCGACGGCCAGCGCGCCGTTGAACGCGTCGCCGGCGCCCGTGGTGTCGACGACGGTCACCGCGAACGCCGGCACGTGGACGCGGCCGGCCGGCCCGTCGGCGACCGCACCGGCCGCGCCGAGCGTGAGCACCGCGTGACCGGCGCCGAGCGCGCGCACGGCCGCCGCCGCCGAGCCCGCGGCGTCCGGACCGGTCACCGCCCGCCCCGTGAGGTCGGCGGCCTCGATCTCGTTGGGGGTGGCATAGTCGGCCAGGGCCAGGACATCGAGCCCGCGCTCGGGCCGTGGCGCCGGGTTCAGGATCGTCAGCGCGCCGTGACGCCGCGCCGCCTGCAGCGCGCGGCGCGCGGTGTCCAGCGGCACCTCCAGCGAGCACACGACGACCTCGGCCCAGGCGAAGTCGGCGTCGCGCCGCGCCGCGTCGTCGGCGCCGAGCGCGCGGTTGGCGCCGGGCGCCACCGCGATCTGGTTGCGTCCCTCGGCGTCCACGACGATGAGCGCGGTGCCGGTGGCGGCCTCGCCGGTCGAGCGCACCGCGTCCACTCCGATGCCCTCCTCGTGCAGCGCCTGCCGGATCTCCCGGCCCGAGGCGTCGTCGCCGACACAGGCCACGAGCCGGACCTCGGCGCCCAGCCTTCGGGCCGCGACGGCCTGGTTGGCGCCCTTGCCGCCGCGAGCGACCAGCAAGGTGCCGTCGGTCACGGTCTCGCCGGGGCGCGGCAGCCGCGCGAGCGCCACCGTGAAGTCGACGTTCGCGGAGCCGACGACTAGGACGCGGGGCACAGCCGGTCCAGGAACACGCCCAGGAAGCGGGCCACGTCGACGGTGCGCGCCACGCGACAGTTCGGCGGCCCGTCGGACCGCCGCGTCTCGCCGTCGCGTCCCACGCTCAGCCGCATCGCCTCCCAGCCGACCAGCGTGGGGTCGAGCGCGACGGCGACGGCGAGGGGGTCGTGCAGCAGCATGCCGGCGGTCGCGCGCCCCTCGGCGCTCCGGAAGCCGTGCCGGGTGAAGGCGGCGATGCGCTCGGCCACCGCGCCCGGACGTCGCCGCAGCGTCCGCTCGAGGTCGGCCCGGGCGAGCACCGCCTGGCGAGTGGCGTCCAGTGGAACGAGATCGAGCGGCAGCCCGGCCGCCACCACGCGCGCGGCTGCCTCGGGGTCGACGTGGATGTTGAACTCGGCCGTGGCGGTGACGTTGCCCGGCACGTCGACCGCGCCGCCCATGACGACGACCCGCGCCAGCCGCTTCAGCGCGGCGGCGTCGCGCTCGAGCGCGAGCGCCACGTTGGTGAGCGGGCCGAGCGCGATGAGCGTCAGCGGCTCGCCGGCGTCGCCGGCGGCGTCCACGATCAGACCTGCCGCGGTCCCGGCGGCCGGCGCCGGCGGGACCGCGGGCCAGTCGAGGAGGTCGCCGAGACCGTCCTCGCCGTGATGCGCCGTCGCGGTCAGCAGCGGGCGCGCCAGCGGCGCCGCCACCCCCTGTGCGATCGGCGGCGACGGGGCGATGCCGCAGAGCGCCATCAGCCGGAGCAGGTTCCGCGTGGCCGCCTCGACGGGGACGTTGCCGGCCACGGTGCTGATGCCGGCCAGCCGCAGCCCGGGCGACCCCCAGGCGAACAGCAGCGCCAGGGCGTCGTCGATCCCGGGGTCGGTGTCGATCAGGGCGAGCACGGAATCGCCGCCGCGCACGGGCGCGTCATATACAATGTCGTCACATTCCAACCCGGGGGGAGGGACGCGCGATGGACATCGAGATCCTGTACTGCGGGGAGTGAAACTACCTCCCCCAGGCCTCCAGTCTGCAGGCCGCCATCAAGAGCAAGTACGGTTTCACCGCCCGTCTGAAGGAAGGCGCGGGCGGCATCTTCGAAGTCTCCATCGACGGGCAGCTCGCCTACACCAATCAGGAGACGTACCGGTTCCCGACCGACGAGGAGATCTTCGCCAAGATCGACGCCGCTAGGACGTAAGGGCACGCTCGAGCTCCCCCTGAAATCGCGGATGGGCCACGGCGATCAGCGCCGTGGCCCTCGCGCGTTCGGACAATCCCCGCACGCGGGCCGCCCCGTGCTCCGTCACCACCCAATCGGCCAGGTAGCGCGGCGTCGTCACCGCCGCGCCGCTCGCCATGCGCGGCACGATCCGGGAGACGCTCCCGTCCCGACCCGTGGACGGCAGCGCGATGATCGAGGCCCCGCCGGGCGCCCGCGAGGCGCCGAGCACGAAGTCGAACTGGCCGCCGATCCCGGCCACCTGTCGGGGCCCCAGGCTCTCGGCGGTGACCTGGCCGCCGAGGTCGATCTCCAGAGCCGAGTTGATGGCCACGAACCGCTCGATGGCGGCGACGACGTGCGGATCGTGGGTGAAGGCGGCGGACTCCATGTTCACCGCCTCGCTGGCCGCCAGGAAGTCGAACGTCCGCCGCGTGCCCATGGCCTCGCCGAGGTCCAGGCGGCCCCGGTGCAGTCGCTTGCGGGCGCCGGTGACGACGCCCCGCTCGACCAGTCCGACGCCGGAGTCGACGAGCAGCGAGTGCAGCGCCAGGTCGCGATGGTTCCCCAGCGCCTCCAGCACCGCCTGCGGGATGGCGCCGACGCCGACCTGGATCGTCGAGCCGTCGGCCACCAGGTCGGCGACGTGCCGGCCGATCGCGCGCTCGACGTCGCCGACGACGGGCGGCGGGTATTCCACCAGTGGCTCGTCCACCTCGACCCACGCGTCGACCTGGCTGGCGTGCAGCCAGCCGTTGCCACGCGCGCGCGGCATGCGCGGGTTCACCTGCGCGATGACGAGCGGCGCCGAGCGCGCGGCCGGCAGCGCCACGCTCACGGAGACGCCGAGGCTCAGGTAGCCGCGCGCGTCGGGCGGCGCCGTGTGCACCAGCACGCAGTCGGGCGCCCAGCGGCCTCCGGCGGCGAACTCGGTGACGAGATCGAAGTAGCGCAGCGGGGCGAACTCGACGCGGCCGCGCCGCCGCGCGTCCTCCAGCCGCGGCGACATGTGCCAGGTCGCGTAGCGCAGCGACGCGTGCTCGGGCCGGGCCCACGGGTAATCGCCCAGGTGGATGCCGCTCATCAGGGTCAGGTCGGCCAGCCGCTCGGCCTGGCGACAGACCTCGGCCACCAGCGCCCGCGGCTCGCCGCAGCCGGGCGGCAGCAAGACCCGCATGCCCGGCCGCAGCCGCCCGATCGCCTCCGCCACCGTCGTCTTCGCGGCGTCGCGCGGCATCGCGCTCGCTATATACACCCTTCCCCCGACGCGAGGCGCGACGATATCATGCGCCGATGATCTCCCTGCGATCGCTCGTCGCGTTCCTCGTCCTCGTCGCGCTCGCCGGTTGTGCCGCGCCGAGCTCGCCCCCGCCCCGCGGCTCGCAGGCGCCGCGCGTGCGGTGTCTGGCCGATCCCAACGAGGGGCACACCCGCCCGCTCTTCTTTCTCTTCTGCGTCGAGAGCCCCTAGCGCGATCGCCCGGCGTGGAGCCGCGGCGTCCCCTCCTCGCGCCGGCCGGCCGCGCCGCGGCCTGCGCTCAGCCGGCGCGCGCCGGCCTGGCTCGTGCCGGCGGGCTGTTAAGATGACGCCGTGGGGCGCGTGGCGGTGGTGACGGGCGGGGGGCGAGGCATCGGACGCGCGATCGCGATACGGCTGGCGCGCGCCGGCCTGGCGGTGGCGGCGGGGGCGCGGACGCGGCGGGAGATCGACGAGACGGTGTCTCGGATCCTCAGCGACGGCGGCGCGGCGGTCGCGGTCGAGCTGGACGTGACGGACGAGACGTCGGTGGCCGCGGCCGTGGCCCGCGCGACCGGTGAGCTGGGCGCGATCGACGTGCTGGTGAACAACGCGGGCATCGCCGAGTCGGCCGCGCTCGCGCGAACCGAGCCGGCGATGTGGGACCGGCATCTCCGGGTCAACGCCACCGGGCCCTTCCTGATGACGCGGGCCACGCTCCCCGGCATGCTGGAGCGGGGCTGGGGGCGCGTGATCAACGTCGCGTCCGCGGCCGGGCTGGCCGGGGCGCCGTACGTCAGCGCCTACACCGCGTCCAAGCACGCCCTGGTCGGTCTCACGCGGGCGCTGGCGGCCGAGGTGGCCGGCCGCGGCGTCACCGTGAACGCCGTCTGCCCGGGCTTCGCGGCCACCGACATCGTCTGGAACGGCGCGCGGAACATCGCGGCCCGCACCGGGCGAGGCTTCGACGAGGCGGTGACGGCGATGGCGCGGCTGAACCCCGGAGGCCGGCTGATCGAGCCGGCCGAGGTGGCCGAGGCCGTCCTGCGCCTGATCGACGACGACACCATCAACGGCGAGGCCGTCGTGCTGGACGGCACGACGCCGACCGGGGGGACCCCATGAAGGACCACATCTCCGCCGTGCAGCCGCGCACCCTGCCCAAGCCCGCGGGCTTCTCGTACGGATACGAGGTCACGCGCGGCCGTCTGGTGTTCGTCGCCGGCCAGGTGGCCCGCGACGAGCAGAACGCGGTCGTCGGCAAGGGCGATATCGTCACCCAGTTCCGCCAGGTCTGCCGCAACATCCAGACCGTCCTCAGCGCGGCCGGCGGCGACCTGTCCGACGTCGTCAAGCTCACGATCTACGTGCTCGACGTCGACGACTACAAGCGCCACCTGCGCGAGATCGGCGGGGTCTACCGGGAGTACTTCGGCAAGCACTTTCCCGCCATGACGCTGGTCGGCGCCCGCGACCTGTTCGACGCGGCCGACGGGTGTCTCATCGAGATCGAGGCCGTCGCCGCGCTGGCATGATCCCCGCGGTCGCCGCCTCGCTGCCCGCGCCCGGGCTCATGCCCGATCGCGTGTACACGCTGCCCGAGCTGCGCTACCCGCGCCGCCTCAACGTGGCGAGCGAGCTGCTCGACGCCAACGCCGAGGGCGGCCGGGCCGGGCGGCCGGCCATCCACGCCGGACCCCGCACCGTCACCTACGGCGAGCTGGCCGTCCAGGTGAATCGTCTCGCGAACGGGCTGCGGGCCGAGGGGCTGGAGCCCGGCGACCGCGTGCTGCTGCGCCTGCCGAACGTTCCGGAGTTCGTCGTCGCCTGGCTGGCTTGCCAGAAGGCCGGCCTCGTGACGGTCGGCACGATGCCGATGCTGCGCGCGAGAGAGCTGGCCTACATCGCGGCCGACGCGGGGACCCGCGTGGCGATCGTGGCGGGCGCTCTCCGGGAGGAGCTGGAGCGAGCGCAGGCGCAGGCCCCCGTCCTCGAGCGCCTGATCGTGGCCGGCCAGGCCCGGCCCGGCGACACGACGCTCGACGGGCTCATGGTCGGCCGGCCGGAGCGGTTCGCGGCCGTCGAGACCGATCGCGACGACGTCGCGATGATCGCCTACACCTCGGGCTCGACGGGCATCCCCAAGGGCTGCGTGCACGGCCACCGCGACATCGTCGCCTCCGCGGACGCCTACGCCCGTCACGTGCTGGCGCCCAGCGAGGAGGACCGCTTCGGGGGACACCCGACGCTGGCCTTCACCTTCGGGACGGGGGGGCTGCTCGTGTTCCCGTTCCGCTTCGGCGCCTCCACGGTGCTCGGCCCGCCGTTCACGCCGGAGTCGATGCTCGAGACCTTCGCCAGCCAGCGCGTGACGCTCGCCTTCTGCGCCCCGACGTCGTACCGGCTGATGCTCGACGTCCCCGACATGGCGCGCCGCTTCGACCTCGGCGCCCTGCGGCTCGGGGTGTCGGCCGCCGAGCCGCTGCCGGCGGCCACGTGGGAACAGTGGCGCAAGGTGACCGGCGTCGAGCTGCTCGACGGCATCGGGTCCACCGAGATGTTCCACATCTTCGTCTCGTCGGTGCCCGGCCGCGTCAGACCGGGAGCCACCGGCCTGCCGGTCCCGGGCTACGACTGCCGGGTCGTGGACGAGGCGGGCGCCGAGGTCCCGCCCGGCGAGACCGGCCTGATCGCGATCAAGGGACCGACCGGCTGCAGGTACTGGCGCAAACCGGATCGTCAGGCCGAGTACGTGCGCTTCGGGGGCTGGAACGTGACGGGCGACGTCTACGTCCAGGACGCCGACGGGTACTTCACCTACCAGTGCCGGTCGGACGACATGATCGTCTCCGGAGGCTACAAGATTCCCGGCCCCGAGATCGAGCAGGTGCTCGACGAGCACCCGGCCGTGGCGGAGTCGGCGGTGGTGGCGGCGCCGGACCGCACGCGGGGCTTCGTCGTCAAGGCCTTCGTCGTGCTCCGGGAGCCCGCGCGTGCCTCGGTCGAGCTCGTGGGCGAGCTCCAGGAGCACGTCAAGCGCGAGCTGGCGCCGTACAAGTACCCGCGCGCGGTCGAGTTCGTCGAGCGGCTGCCACGCACCGAGACGGGCAAGATCCAGCGCTACATCCTCCGCAAGGCCGACGTCGTCCCCTACGACCCCGACCATCCCGCGCGATGAGCCCCGTGGCCGAGCGCTTCCGCATCCGCCACCCGGTACCGGCGGCGCGGTGGCCGACGGCCGAGGAGGCGGCGCGCTCGCGCTGGTTCTCGCCGGCCTCCCTCGGACCGCTGGCGGTCGCCGAGCGGACCTGGGTGCCGGCCATGGTGCCGTGGCGGGCGACCGAGGACGGGGTCGTCACCCCCGAGGTGCTGCAGTGGTACGCGCGGTTCGCCGAGGGTCAGCCCGGCGTGCTCGTGGTGGAGGCGACCGGCATCCGCGACGTGGCCAGCGGTCCGCTGCTCCGGATCGGGGACGACCGGTTCCTGCCTGGCCTGCGACGGCTCGTCGAGACCGTGCGCGAGCGCAGCGCGGGACGCACCCGCCTGCTCGTCCAGGTGATCGACTTCCTGGCGGTGCGACGGCGCCCCGCGCCCGAGAAGTTCTGCGCGCGCTTCCTCGAGGTCGACGCTGGGCTGCGGCGCCGGCTGGCCGTCGCCGACGGCGACGAGCGCTGGCTGGCCGCCGACGAGGCGGTCCTCCGCCGCCGACTCCTCGAGGCGTACAGCGCCGACCGGACGCTGCTGGACCGCGTGCTCGACGAGCGCCAGCTCGAGGCGCTCGACTACGGCTACCGCGAGCGCGTCGTCGACACGCACCTGCCGTGGATCGCCGAGCTGCCCCGCACGCTGCCCGACCTCTTCGCCGCCGCGGCCGGCCGGGCGCGCGCCGCCGGCTTCGACGGCGTCGAGCTGCACTACGCCCACGCCTACACGATGGCCTCGTTCCTGTCGCGCCTGAACACGCGCGCGGACGGCTATGGGGGTGACCGCGAGCACCGCGTGCGGCTGCCGCTCGAGGTGCTGGGCGCCGTGCGTCGCGTGGTCGGTCCCGACTACGTCGTGGGGGTCCGCTATCTCGGCGACGACGTGGTGGCCGGGGGCAACCGCGTGGAGGACGCCGCTTGGTTCGGCCCGCGCTTCGCGGAAGCGGGCGCCGACTACCTGTCGATCTCGAAGGGCGGACGGTTCGAGGACGCGCGCCAGCCCAGGATCGGCGAGGCCGTGTATCCGTACACCGGCCGGTCGGGCTACGAGTGCATGCCGACCGTGATCTCCGACGCGCGCGGCCCGTTCGGCCGCAACGTCGCGCTGGCCGCCGCGATCCGGAGCGCCGTGCGCGCCGCCGGCCACGCGACGCCGATCGTCACCAGCGGCGGCATCTGCTCGTTCGACCAGGCCGAGGCGATCCTGGCCGCCGGCCAGGCCGACTTCGTGGCCGCGGCGCGCCAGACGCTCGCCGACCCCGACTGGTTCCGGAAGGTCCGCCTCGGCTACGGGCACCTCGTGCGCCGCTGCGAGTTCACGAACTACTGCGAGGGCCTCGACCAGCACCACAAGCAGGTGACGTGCAAGCTCTGGGACCGGGTCGCGCTCGACGAGCCCGGTGTCCCCCTGACCGCCGACGGCAAGCGGCGGCTGGGTCCCCCGCCCTGGCATCTCCCGGCGGAGCCGCGCGGCGGTTCGCGGTAGACTGGGCGCGATGTCGTCACGGCGGGCGATCGTGTGCGTGGTGCTGGTGGCCGTGCTCCTGGTCCCCGCGCTCGGCGTCGCCGGCGACGGCCGCCTGGGCTCCCACGGCGAAGCTGGCCTGCGCCATCAGGCCCCGTGGTCCTGGCGGACGACGTTCGCGACCGTGGCGGCGCCGGTCACCGTCCCGCGCGCGGTCCCGCTGGCGTGGCTCGACGCGCCGGAGCCGCAGGACACGTCCCGGCTGGTCGTGCGCGCGCCGTTCGTCCCTCCGCGCTGCTGATCCGTCCCCTCGTCTCCACGCTTCATCTCACGGTGGAGCCCAACTTGCTCAGGGAGGACAGCATGCGCGTGCGCGCGGGGCTCGTGTCGCTCGGCGGGCTCCTCGGTCTCGGTGGGAGCACCGGCCGATGAGCCCGCTGGAGTTCGTGGTGGCGCTGTTCGCGACGTCCCTGGTGGCCGGCGCCGCCGGGGCCATCCTCGGTCTGGGGGGCGGCATCCTGCTGATCCCCGTCCTCACACTCTTCTACGGCGTGGACATCCGCTACGCGATGGGTGCCAGCATCGTGTCCGTCATCGCGACCTCGAGCGGCGCCGCCGGCGCGTACCTCCGGACCAGCCTCGGGAACGTGCGCATCGGCCTCTTCCTGACGCTGGCCACGGTGTCGGGCGCGCTCGCCGGCGCGGGTCTCGCCGGCGTCGTCCCCGTCCGCTGGTTGCAGCTCCTGCTGGGCGTGGCGCTCGCCTACTCGGCCTTCACGACCCTGCGGCAGCTTCACGTGGAGGTCCCGGAGACCACCGAGGCCGACCCGCTCGCGCTGCGCTTCGGCCTCGAGGGCGCCTACTACGACGCGCCGCTCGACCGGGAGGTGAAGTACCGCGCGACCCGCGTGGGGCGCGGCTTCGCCGCGATGTTCGGCGCCGGCGTGCTGTCCGGCCTGCTCGGAATCGGCAGCGGCGCCTTCAAGGTGCTGGCGATGGACTACTTCATGCGACTGCCGATGAAGGTGTCCACCGCCACCAGCAACTTCATGATCGGCGTCACCTCCGCCGCCACCGCCGGCGTCTACTTCGCCCGTGGCGACATCCACCCCATGCTGGCCACGCCGGTGGCCGTCGGCGTGCTGGCCGGCGCGGTGCTGGGGACGCGGCTCATGGGGCGCCTGCGCAACACGACGGTGCGCAAGGCCTTCCTGCCGGTGGTCGGATATCTGGCCGTGTCGATGATCCTCCGCGGCCTCGGTCTGGGGCTGCCATGACCGGCCCCGCGGCCGTGGAGCGCACCGTGGCCCGCGCGCTGCTGTGGGGCGGCCTGCTCAGCGTCGCGGTCATGATCGCCGGCCTCACCATCTACGCCGCCCAGGGCCAGCCCCACGCGCGCGACGTCGTGCGGGTCGTGCGCAACCGGCAGGCCGGGCGGGCGGTCGACGTCTTCACCTCGGTCGAGGACGTGCGCCGCGCGCTGGGTCACCGGCCGATCGACGCGCTGGCGGTGGCCACGCTGGGCTTGCTGGGCCTGCTGGCCACGCCCGTCGCCGGCGTCACGGTGGCCGTCGTCTCCTTCTGGCGTCACGGCGATCGCCAGTACTCGCTGATCGCCGCCGCGGTCCTCGCGATGCTGTGCGTGAGCCTCGCCCTGGCCGGCGGCGGCTGACCTCCTGTGCAGGGCGGCGGCGCACAGCGAGGCTGCTGACGCGATGCGGGCGCGGCGTCGCCGCCGGCGCGTCCTGCGCGCGCTCGGTCTGCTCGCACTCGTCGCCGTCGGCTGGCTGGCGTGGGAGGCGTGGACGTGGCCCGACGTGGCCTCGCTGGCGCGCCGCCCGCCGGCCACCACGGCCTTCATCGAGCGCTGGCGCGCCGCCCGTCGACAGGCCGGACGCGACGATCGCGTCGACCGGCGCTGGGTTGCCTACGCGGCGATCTCCCCGAGCGTGAAGGTGGCCGTGCTCGTGGCCGAGGACATCAACTTCTTCGCGCACCGCGGCTTCGACAGCGGCGAGATCCGCAGGGCGCTGAGCCAGGCGGTCGAGGACCGCGAGATGCCGCGCGGGGCCTCGACGATCACCCAGCAGCTGGCCAAGAACCTGTGGCTCTCCCCCTCGCGGGATCCCCTGCGCAAGGCCCGCGAGGCGATCCTCACCTGGCAGCTGGAGCGGACGCTGGACAAGCGCCGGCTGCTCGAGCTCTACCTGAACGTCGTAGAATTCGGGCCGGGCGTCTGGGGCGTCGAGAGCGCGAGCCGCCGGTACTTCGGCAAGGCCGCCGGCGAGCTCGAGGACGACGAGGCGGCCCGGCTGGCCGCGAGCCTGCCGAGCCCTGCGACGTGGCACCCGGGCGCCACCGGGGCGGCCTACCGCCGCCACGCCGACCGGATCCGCCGGCGCATGGACAGGGCCCAGTTCCTCAGGAGGCTGATCTGACTTCAGCTTCGTGGCCCGTGCGCTCCATCCGGCCGGCGCCGTGACGGTCGTGCTGAACTACGGGGTCGTCCCGTCGGTCGACCTCGACGAGCAGGTGCGGCAATGCCGGGCCGCCATCGCGTGGGTCCACCGCCACGCGGCGCAGTGGGACGGCGACCCGGCCCGCGTCTCGGTGTCCGGCCACTCGGCCGGCGGCCACCTGGCGGCGATGCTGCTCACGACCGACTGGAGCGCGTTCGGGGTGCCGGGCGACGTCGTCAAGGCGGTGTGTGCGCGATCAGCGGCATCTACGACCTGGAGCCCATCCGGCTCTGCTATCTGAACGAGGCGCTGGCCTTCACGCCGGACGTGGTGCGGCGCACCAGCCCCGCGCGTCTGGCCCCGCGCGCGCCAGCGCCGCTCCTCCTGGCCCTGGGCGCCGCCGAGGGCCCGGAGTACCACCGGCAGACCACGGAGCTGGCCGCCGCCTGGCGCGCGCACGAGGTGCCGATCGAGCTCATGGACCTGGAGGACCACGACCACTTCTCGATCGTCGGCGAGCTGCAGTCCCCGTTCAGCGCGCTGCCGCAGGCCATCCAGCGGCAGGCTGGACTCGGCTGAGCGAGGCGGCCCGACTCTCGGCGCACGCGTCCGGGCGCCGGACAAGAGCTGTAAAGTCGCCCGGACCGTGGTAGTGTGAGCGCGCTTTCCCAGGACCGACGGAGGGATGCCCATGCCGTTCGTCAACATCACGATCTACGAGGGCCACGGCAAGGAGCGCAAGGACGAGATCGCTCGCCGGGTCACCGACACGATCACCGACGTCTGCAAGCTTCCGCGCGAGGCGGTGTGGGTGGTCTTCAACGAGGTGACGCCGCCGGACTGGTACGTCGCGGGGACGCCCGGCAAGAAGTGACGGCGGCCTTCGAGAAGCTCGGCACCGGCTTTCTCTTCACCGAGGGCCCCGTGTGGCATCCGACCGGCAGGTTCCTCCTGTTCAGCGACATGCCGGACGACCACCTGCGACGCTGGTCGGCGGCGGACGGCGTCACGACCTTCCGCAAGCCCTGTCACATGTCCAACGGGCTGACCTACGATCGCCAGGGTCGGCTGGTCACCTGCGAGCACGCCAGCAGCCGACTGACCCGCACCGAGCCGGACGGCCGCATCGTGCCGCTGGCCACGCACCACGAGGGCAAGCAGCTCAACAGCCCCAACGACGTCGTCTGTCGCTCGGACGGCCACCTCTACTTCAGCGACCCGCCCTACGGACGCGCCAAGTTCTACGGAGTCGAGCGGCCGCAGGAGCTGGACTTCCAGGGCGTGTACCGCGTGGGGCCCGATCCCGGGTCGCCGATCCTGCTCGTCGACGACTTCGATCGTCCCAACGGGCTGTGCTTCTCGCGCGACGAGGCGCGGCTGTTCGTGAACGACACCGCCCGCAAGCACATCCGCGTGTTCGACGTGACCCGTGACGGGGGCCTGCGCAACGGACGCCTGTGGGCGGAGACGCGCGGCGACAGGCCGGGCGCGCCCGACGGCATGAAGCTCGACGCGGCCGGCAACGTCTACTGCTGCGGCCCCGGGGGCATCCACGTCTTCGATCCCGAAGCCAACCTGCTCGAGGTGCTGGAGGTGCCGGAGTACACGGCCAACTTCGCGTGGGGCGACGACGATTATCGATCGCTGTTCATCACCGCCTCGACGTCGCTGTACCGGGTGCGGCGGTCCGTGCCCGGCCTGCCGGTGTTCTGAGGCGCTCGACCGACAAGGAGGTCGTCATGCACCGTCGCACGCTGCTGATCCTGCTCGCGGTGGCCATCGTGGCCGTGCCGGTGGCCGCCGGCGCCCAGAAGCCGATCAAGGTGGGCATGCCCATGCCGCTATCGGGGCCGCCGGCGCTGTTCGGCGACCCGGCCACCAAGGGCGCCCAGATGTTCGTCGACGAGATCAACGCCAAGGGCGGCGTGCTCGGCCGCAAGCTCGAGCTCATCACCCGGGACTCCAAGGGCGACGCCAACGAGGCGGTGCGCCAGGCTCGCGAGCTGATCCTCAAGGACAACGTCGACTTCCTGGTCGGCACCCTCACCTCGGCCGAGGGTCCGGCCGTGTCGGTGGTGGCCAAGGAGAACAAGGTCGTCTTCATCGCGCCCATCCCCAAGACCGACCAGCTCACCGCCGCCGACAAGCTGCACCCCTACGTGTTCCGGGTCGCCGCCAACACGACAATGGAGGGCCGGAGCGCCGCCGAGATCGTCGCGAAGTGGCCGGTGACGAAGGTCGCCACCATCAGCTTCGACTACGCCTACGGGCAGGACGTCACCCGCTCCTTCGTCGAGCACCTCAAGAAGATCAAGCCGAGCGCGCAGATCGTCGACCAGCAGTGGCCCAAGCTCGGCGAGCAGGACTACAACCCCTTCATCAACGCGCAGATGGCCAAGAAGCCCGAGGCCATCTTCTCGTCCATCTGGGGCGGCTTCTTCGTGACGTACTCCAAGCAGGCCCGGGCGCTCGGCATGTTCGACGCCGTCAAGTACAACTTCATCGGCGTCGGCGAGGCCGGCTCGCCGGAGACGACCAAGTCGATGGGCGCCGATTACCCGGTCGGCATCTGGGGCAACTCCTACGACGCCTTCTACTGGGGCGAGACGGCCGCCCACAAGGACTACACCGCGCGCCTGTCCAAGTACCTGAAGGACGAGTACCCCTCGTCGTGGGCGATCCAGGGCTACATCGGCATGCAGTTCCTGGCCGAGGCCATCAAGAAGGCCAGCAGCACCGAGTCCGACAAGGTCTCCAAGGCCCTGCTCGGCCTCACCGTCGAGACGCCGATCGGCCCGCAGACGATCCGGGAGAAGGACCATCAGGCCAACCGCGGCCAGCTCTACGGCAAGACCGTCATGGATCCCAAGTATCCCTTCCCGATCATGAAGCCCGTCACGTACGTCGATCCGACGAAGTTCATGGATTGATCGGACGGAGCCGGAGAACGCCGATGCGATTCGACGGGGGTGCGTGGCTGGCCGGCGTCGTGGCGGTGCTCGCCCTTGCCGGGTGTGCGGGCAGCCGCGCCGCCACCCCTGGGACCGCGACGGCGGTCACCGACGTCGCGAGCGTGGCGGGAAGGTGGACCGGTCTCCTGGACATGGAGGGCAGCCGAGACCGCGAGGACTTCGTGGAGCTGGTTGTCGACCCGAGCGGCGTCTATCGCGCCGTCGCGGCACGCACGATCGGCATGATGGACGCTCAGGGGACGATCGCCGTCGCCGGCAATGGCACGCTGATCCTCAGGGGCAACCGTGGCTCCCAGGCAACGGCGACGCTGTACACCGGCGCCCCGCCGCGGCCGCGCCTGCTCGTGCTCGAAGGAGCGACCCCGGCGGGCCGCCGCTTCCGCGCCCAGCTGCGTCAGCCCTGAGGGACGCCCGGATCAAACAAGCTCTCGAGTGAGCGTCAGCCAGCAACGAAGGCCGCATGACTGATGGGGCGCCCGTGCGGGTGGTCGTGCTCGGCGAGGGCGCCGCGACCGGGCGATCAGCTCGTTGATCTGGGCGGAGAGTAGAGCGGGGCTCCGCCATGTCATGGCTTGCCACCGCGAACTTGGTCGCCATGTCGGCATAGGCCGGCCGGACCATCGCGAGCTCGATGCAACTGCTCGGACCAGAGCATGCCGGCCAGCGCCAGGCGCATCACGTTCGCCGCGTCGGCATCCAGCGATGGTGGGATTATCGAAGCGTAGAACTCGTCGGCTTCCTTCCGCCGCGCCGCCAGCACGACGTCGAAGCCCTGCCCGGGCGCCACCGCCGAAGCCGTATCGCTCAATCTCAGCCGGAGCGTCTTCGATCTCCCGGCGTCGACCGTGAGCGCATAGTGGGCCGCGGCCTTCGTTCCCTGCTTGTCGGGGTTGACCGCTTCCTTGACGCTGTTGACGAGCGTGTTGTGGATGCCGCCCTTCACGTACGGCGTCCGATTGGAAATCTGGAAGAGCCGGGCCGTGTTTATCTCGTTCTCGGTGAAAGCAGCGTCGCGGCGCCCACGTCGCTGTAGTCCTCGCGCACCGTGCCCCACTGTCGCTCGCTGAGGTGCGGCCCCCACTTCCTCCACGCCGCCTGGCTCGTCCGCGCGGCCTCCAGACGCGCGCGCTCAGCGCTCATGGTCCCCGGCCAATCCACGCGCCATGGCCGAGTTCCCCCGGGGGCATAACGATACCGCAGGGCCGCCGGCCATGGCGGCGAATCGCCGTGACGCGATTCGCGAGCGCGGGGCGACCTCACGCACGACGAGGAGCAGCGATCCCGACGTCGCGAGCGGCCCAGCTCGACAGTGGTGGCGCGTCCATACAGTTCGGGGTAACCTAGCCGGCCTTCGCATGCTCGATCCCTCATTCGTCTTTGCCCAGTCGCTCAGCGGCCTCACGGCCGCGATGTTCCTGTTCCTCATCGCCTCGGGGCTGTCGCTGATCTTCGGGGTGCTGCGCGTGCTGAACTTCGCCCACGGCACGTTCTACATGCTGGGCGCCTACGCCGCCTATCAGCTCGTGCAGTGGCTGGGCCAGGGCGGCGGCCGGTTCTGGCTGGCCGCGCTGGGGGCGGCCACGGCCATCGCCCTGCTGGGTGGGCTGGTCGAGCGCCTCCTCTTCCGCCACCTCTACGGCAAGGAGGAGCTCTACCAGCTGCTCTTCACGTACGCGCTCGTGCTGATCCTCAGCGACGGGGCCAAGATGATCTGGGGGACGCAGCAGAAGTCGGTCAGCCGGCCGCCCGGCCTGACCGGCTCCTTCACGGTCTTCGGCGCCACCGTGCCGCACTACAACCTGTTCATCCTGCTGCTGGGCCCGGCGATCGCCCTCGGCGTGTGGTTCGTGCTGCAGCGCACGCGGGTGGGCCGCTTCATCCGGGCGGCCGCGCTCGACCGGGAGACCCTGGGGGCGCTCGGCGTCAACGTCAGCGCGCTCTACACGTGGGTCTTCGTGATCGCCTCGTTCCTGGGCGGCCTCGGCGGGGCGCTCATCAGCCCCATGCGGGCCACCACGCCCGGGATGGACACCGAGATCATCGTCGAGGCCTTCGTCGTCGTCGTCATCGGCGGGCTCGGCTCGTTCTGGGGCACGTTCCTGGGCGCGCTGGTCTACGGCCAGGTGCTCTCGTTCGGCATCCTGTTCTTCCCGCGCTTCTCGATCTTCGCCGTGTTCGCGCTCATGGCCGGCGTGCTGATCGTCCGGCCCTGGGGCCTGCTCGGGCGGCCGCTGCAGTGACGGCGCTCACCCGGGTTCCCTGGATCGCGCTGGTGCTCATCGCCGCGTTCTTCGTGCCGGTGGTGGGCTCGCGCTTCTACACCTTCCTGGCCAACGACATCGCCATCTGGGCCCTGTTCGCGACCAGCCTCAACCTGCTCGTCGGCGTCACCGGGCTGGTCTCGTTCGGCCATGCCGCCTACTTCGGCATCGGCGCCTACACGACCGGCCTGCTGATGAAGAAGGCCGGCCTCTCGTTCCTGCTGGCCTTCCCCGCCGCCGGGGTGCTGGCCGGGGCCTTCGCCCTCGTGTTCGGCTTCTTCTGCGTGCGGCTCACGCGCATCTACTTCGCGATGCTCACGCTGGCCTTCGCGCAGATCGTCTGGGCCATCTGCTTCAAGTGGAACGAGGTCACCGGCGGCGAGCAGGGCATGCCGGAGATCCCCTACCCGGACTTCGACCGCGTGGCCGCGCTGCCGCTGATCGGCGGCTGGCGGACCGCCGAGTACTTCTACTTCCTCACCCTGCTCCTGGTCGCGCTCTGCCTGTGGCTGCTGCGGCGCATCGTCGGCTCGCCGTTCGGCCGCATGCTGACGACCGTCCGCGAGAACGCCGAGCGCGCGGAGTTCATCGGCGTCAACGTGCGCCGCTACGAGCTGGCCGCCTTCGTGCTGGCCGGCGCCTTCGCGGGCCTCGCCGGCGGGCTGTTCGGGATCTTCAACCGCGGTGTGTTCCCCGATTTCGCGTACTGGACGAAGTCCTCGGAGGTGCTCATCATGACCCTGCTGGGCGGGATGGGGACGTTCTACGGCCCCGCCCTCGGCGCCTTCGTGCTGATCCTGCTCAACCAGCAGATCGTCTCGTACACGGAGTACTGGCCCTTCGTGCTCGGCGTCATCCTGGTGGTCCTGCTGTTCGTGTTCCCCGGCGGGCTGGCCGGCGCCGCCCAGGCGACCGCCCGGCTGTGGGCGAGGCGGCAGCGTGCTTGAGGTGCGCGACGTGCGCAAGAGCTTCGACGGCTTCCTGGCCGTGGGCGGGGTGAGTTTGCGGGTCGAGCGCGGTACCATCGCCGCGATCATCGGCCCCAACGGGGCCGGCAAGACCACCTTCTTCAACCTGGTCACCGGCCACCTGCGGCCTGACGCCGGCGCCGTGATGCTCGAGGGCCGCGACATCACCGGGCTGCCCCCGCACGACGTCTGCCGGCTCGGCATGGGCCGCTCGTTCCAGCGCACGAACATCTTCCCGAAGCTCACGGTCTACCAGAACGTGCAGGCCGCGTTCCTGTCGCACCGCGGACGCGGCGCCGATCTCTGGAGCCGGGTCGAGCGCCTCTACCGCGACGAGACCGAGGGCGTGCTGCGCTCCCTCGGCCTGCTCGAGCGGGCCGGCGAGGTGAGTGGCTTCCTCTCGCACGGCGCCCAGAAGCAGCTGGAGCTGGGCATCGCCCTGGCCAGCGAGCCCTCCCTGCTCCTGCTCGACGAGCCCACGGCCGGGATGTCGGCCACCGAGACCCGCGAGACCATCCGGCTGGTGGAGCGGATCGCCCGCGAGCGGGGGCTCACCCTGCTGTTCACCGAGCACGACATGGAGGTGGTCTTCTCCATCGCCCAGCGGATCACCGTGCTGCACCAGGGGCGCGTCATCGCGGAGGGCTCCCCGGCCGAGGTCCGCGCGGACACCGAGGTCAGGCGCGTCTACCTCGGAGAGCGCCGGTGAGCGCCGCCGCGCCGAGCCTGCTCGACGTCCGCGACGTCCACACCGCCTACGGCCTGTCGCGCGTGCTGTTCGGCGTGTCGGTCGAGGTCCGCCCGGGGGAGTGCGTGTGCCTGCTGGGGCGCAACGGCGTCGGCAAGTCGACGACGATGCGCTCGATCATCGGGCTCACGCCCCCGCAGGCCGGCCGCGTGACGTGGAAGGGCACCGACATCACCGGCTGGGCGCCGTACCGGGTGGCCCGCGCCGGGATCGGCTTCGTGCCCGAGGATCGCCGCATCTTCGCGGACCTCACGGTCTGGGAGAACCTCGACGTCGCCCGCAAGCCGGGGCCGTGGACCGTGGAGCGCGTCTTCGATCTGTTTCCGAAGCTCCGAGATCTATCTGGTCGAAATGGTGGATTTCTTTCCGGTGGCGAACAGCAGATGCTGACGATCGCCCGCACCCTGATGGGCAATCCCGAGCTGCTGCTGCTCGACGAGCCCTCCGAGGGACTGGCGCCGCTGGTCGTCGACCACCTCCTGGAGCAGATCGCGCGCCTGAAGCGCGAGGGCCTGACGATCCTGCTTGCCGAGCAGAACGTCGAGTTCTCCCTGGCCCTGGCCGAACGCGTCTACGTCCTCGAGAAGGGCTCCATCCGCTTCAGCGGCCTCGCCACCCGCCTGCGGGACGACGAGGCCCTCCGGCACGAGCTGCTGGCCCTGTAGGGCTCCGCCCGCGGCCTCCCGGCGGCCTACACCAGCTCGCGCACGCGGTCGCCGAGGACGGTCAGGGCGATCTTCTCGCGGTTGGGCTCGCCGCGGACGAGCGAGGTCGCGAACTTCGTCGCCTGGTCCAGGGTGATCTTCGCCGGCAGCGGCGGCTCGAACGGATCGACGACGGCCTCCACCACGACGGGGCCCGGGCAGGCCAGCGCCTGCTCGACGACGGCGCCGCACTGCGCGGGGTCCTCGACGGTGAAGCCCGTGCCGCCGCAGGCGCGGGCGACGGCGGCGAAGTCGATCGGGTGCAGCTCGCAGCCGTACTCGGGGTTGCCGAGGAAGACCATCTGCTCCCACTTGATCTGGCCCAGCGTGTTGTTCTTCACGACGAAGACCTTGACCGGCAGCCCGTACTTCACGCAGGTGGCGAACTCGGCCATGAGCATGGAAAACCCGCCGTCGCCCACGAACGCCACCACCTGCCGCTCGGGATACGCGATCTGGGCGGCGATGGCATCCGGCAGCCCGCAGGCCATGCTGGCCAGGTTGCCCGACACCGAGTGCATCTGCCCCAGCCGGACGGGAATGTGGCGCGCCCACCACGTCGTGATCGTGCCGCTGTCGCAGGCGACGATGGCGTCGGCGGCCAGGCGCCGGCCCAGCTCGTGGGCCACGACCTGGGGCTTCATCGGCGTGTCGCGGCGCGTGCCACGCTCGAGCATCAGCGCGTTCCACTCCCGCATGCCCTCCTGCGCCTGGCCCAGGAAGCTCCGGTCGCCGGCCGTCGTCAGCAGCGGGAGCAGCGCCTCCAGCGTGCGCCGGCTGTCGCCGACGAGGCCGACCTCCACCGGATAGCGCAGGCCGATCCTCATCGGGTCCAGCTCGATCTGCACTCCGCGCGCCTGACCGGGCTTGGGATAGAACTCGAGATACGGGAACGACGAGCCGACCACCAGCAGCGTGTCGCAGCTCTCCAGCGTCTCCTGGGAGGGCCGCGTGCCGAGCAGGCCGATGGTCCCGGTGGTGTACGGGCTGTCGTCGGGCACCGCCGCCTTGCCGAGGAGCGCCTTGACGATGGGCGCCCCGAGCGTCTCCGCGACGCGCTCCAGCGCCTCGGTCGCGTGCAGGGCGCCTCGGCCGGCCAGGATCGCCACGCGGCGGCCAGCGTTGAGAACGGCGGCGGCGCGGTGCAGGTCGCCCTCCGAGGGCAGCCGGGCGCCGGTCGCCATGACGTCGGAGGTGTGTCCGGGCACGTTCCGCTTGGATCGCTGCCGGCGGCCGGCCTGCATCTCCTGGACGTCGACGGGCACCGTGACGTGCGCGACACCCCGGTAGGCGAGCGCGGTCCGGCAGGCCAGGTCGGTGACGTTCTCGACGTGGGTGGGACCCATGACCCGGGCGTTGTACGCGGCGACGTCGACGAACAGCCGGTCGAGCTGCACGTCCTGCTGGGTCGCCGTGTCGATGAGGTCGTGATAGGCCATGCCGGTGATCGCCAGGACCGGCTGGCCGTCGAGCCGCGCGTCGTACAGACCGTTCAGCAGGTGGATGCCGCCGGGACCCGAGGTGGCCAGGCAGACCCCGAGGCGGCCCGTGAACTTGGCATAGGCGCAGGCCATGAAGGCGGCGGACTCCTCGTGGCGCACCTGCACGAACCGGATGCGGTCTCGGCGCCGGCGCAGCGCTTCCATGATGGCGTTGATGCCGTCACCCGGCAGGCCGAAGACCACCTCCACGCCCCAGTCCTGGATCGTCTCGATGAGGATGTCCGCGGTGGTATCGGCCATGTCCCGCTCCTTGTCGGGGATGTCCCGGAGCGGTGCAGCCCATGTGCCACCGGCCCGCCGCGCTGCAAGCCCTTCACCTGGCGGGCCGCGTGGCATACCATAGGCGCAAGCCACGCGGACCGATCGGATCGGAGGACGGCGCTTTGCGGATTCGCTTCTGGGGCACCCGCGGCTCCATTCCCAAGCCCGGCCCCTCGACGGTTCGCTACGGTGGCAACACCTCCTGTGTCGAGGTGCGAGCCGAGGGCACCCTGATCGTCCTGGACTGCGGCACCGGCGCCCACGAGCTGGGCCAGCAGCTCGTGACGGTCAATCCCGGGCCCATGCGGGGCCGTCTGCTGATCAGCCATACCCACTGGGACCACATCCAGGGGTTTCCGTTCTTCGCGCCCCTGTTCGTCCGCGGCAGCGAGTGGGACGTCTACGCCCCCCACCAGGCCGGCCGGACGCTGGAGGAGATCCTGGCCGGGCAGATGCACCGCACGTACTTCCCCGTCCCGCTCGGTGAGCTCGCGGCGACGATCCGCTACCACGAGCTGACCGAAGGGGCGTTCGACCTGGACGGCGTGCGGGTGACCACGCGCTACCTCAACCACCCGGCCCCCGCCCTGGGCTATCGGCTCGAGTCGAACGGGGTCGCCGTCGTCTACGCCACCGACCACGAGCCCCACTCGCGCCACCATCCCGACGCGCGCGGCGAGGTGACGTGGGTGCACCGGGAGGACGCGCGACACATCGAGTTCATCGCCGGCGCCGACCTCGTCATCCACGACGCGGCCTACACGCTGGAGGAGTACCCCGCGAAGATCTCGTGGGGCCACACGCCGGCGGAGTGGGCCGTCGACTTCGCCGTCGCCGCGCACGCGCGGCGGCTGGCCCTCTTCCACCACGACCCCTCGCGGACGGACCGCGAGGTCGACGAGTTGCTGGCGCGCTGCCGCCGGCGCCTGCCGGCCACCGATCCGCCGGAGGTGTTTGCGGCCGCCGAGGGCCAGTACCTCGTCGTGGTGCGGCCCGGCGTCTCCCCGGCGGCCGCGCCGGCGCTCACGACGTCGGCCGAGCGCGGGTTGCTGCCGACCGAGACGACGATCCTGGTCGCCGACGACGATCTCGACGTGATGGCGGTGATCGTCGACACGCTGGAGCCGGAGGGCTACCGTCTGCTCACGGCCAGCGACGGCGACACCGCGCTCCGGATCGCCCGGCAGGCGCGGCCGGACATCGTCGTGCTGGACTGGATGATGCCGGGGCAGGACGGGCTCTCGGTGTGCCGGGCGCTGCGCCAGGACCCCGATCCCAAGGTCGCGGCCGTGCCCGTGGTGCTGATCACGGGCCGCGCGGACGCTCAGGACACCGCCGCCGGCTTCGAGGCCGGCGTGACCGACTACCTCACCAAGCCGTTCAAGCCGACCCACCTGCTGGCGCGCCTGCAGTCCTGGCTCATCCGCTCCCAGGGCAGCTGACTCTCGCCGCTAGCCCCGGGCTAGTCAGGAACGTGGTGACGGCCGACCGGGACACGGCGGAACGCGGGTGGATGGGGGTCCGGATAACCCGTTCCTTCCGAGCACGAGGACGCCACCGCCCGACGGATTGAGAACTTCGATGGCGTCGTCCGGAGCCGAGCGGGACGTGGTGAGAGGACCCGATCCACCCGCGTCCCGCCGTGTCCTGGTCGGCCGTCACCGTGTTCGTGAGTAGTCCGGGCTAGGTCGCCCGCGGCGTGAAGCCGGTCACGGACACGTACTGATCCGGCCACGGCAGCTCCACGCCCTGCTCGCGGGCGGCGTGACGGGTCCAGTACGGGTCGTAGAGGTGCGCGCGCGCCAGCACGCACAGGTCCGCCCGGCCGGCCGCGATGATCGAGTTGACGTCGGCGTGGGAGGCCACGCCTCCCACCGTCATCGTCGGGATCCCGGCGGCGTGGCGGATGAGGTCACTGAAGGGCGTCTGGAAGAGCCGGCCGTAGCGTGGCGCCTGCTCGGGCACTGTGTTGCCGGCCGAGACGTCGACGATGTCGCAGCCGTGGGCCCGCAGGGCCCGGGCGACGTCGACCGCGTCGGCCGGCTGCAGCCCGCCCTCCACCCAGTCGGTCGCCGACAGCCGGACCGACATCGGCCGGGCAGCCGGCCACACCGCCCGCACCGCGTCGAAGACCTCGAGCGGAAAGCGCAGCCGGTTGGCCAGCGAGCCACCGTACTCGTCGCGTCGCCGGTTGGTCAGCGGCGACACGAACGAGGCCAGCAGATAGCCGTGAGCCATGTGTAGCTCCAGCAGGTCGAAGCCCGCCTGCTCGGCCATCCGGGCCGCTCGCACGAAGTCGTCGCGCACCGCCTCCATGTCGGACCGGTCCATCTCCCGCGGCACCTGGCTGTGGGCGTAATACGAGATCGGCGACGCGGAGATGAGCGGCCAGTTACCGTCGGCCAGCGGCTCGTCGATGCCCTCCCACAGGCGGCGCGTCGAGCCCTTGCGGCCGGCGTGGGCCAGCTGCAGACCGATGCGAGCGGCGCTGGCGCCGTGCACGAAGTCCACGATGCGCTTCCACGCAGTCACGTGCTCCGGCTTGTACATGCCGGCGCACCCGGGGCTGATGCGGCCCTCGCGGCTCACGTCGGTCATCTCGGTCATGACGAGTGCGGCGCCACCGACGGCGCGACTGCCCAGGTGGACCAGATGCCAGTCCCCCGGCGTGCCGTCCTCGGCCGAGTACTGGCACATCGGCGACACGACCACGCGGTTGGACAGCACCATGCCGCGCAGCCGGAACGGCGTGAACATCGGCGGCGGGCACGGGGTCGCCGGCACCGCCACACCGCTCTGCTGCGAGGCCTTGTCGGCGACCCAGCGGTCGACGGTCGCCACGAACTTGGCGTCCCGTGTCCGGAGGTTGTCGTGCGTCACCCGCAGGCTGCGGGTCAGCAGGCTGAAGGCGAACTGCTGCGGCTCCATCCGGCCGTGGTAGCGCTCGGTGTGCTCGAACCACTCCAGGCTCCGCAGGGCCGCCCGCTGGAGCGCCTCGACCTGCGGCCGGCGCTCGGCCTCGTAGGCCTGCAGCGCCGGCCCGACCGTGTCGTGCTCCTGCAGCGTGCGGCTGAGCGCGATGGCGTCCTCCATCGCGAGCTTGGTCCCCGAACCGATGGAGAAGTGGGCGGTGTGGGCGGCATCCCCGACGAGGACGATGTTGTCGTGGTGCCAGGTGTCGTTGCTGACGACCGGGAAGCTGCGCCAGAGCGAGCGGTTCTTCAGGACGTGGTGACCGTCGAGCTCGCGCGCGAAGAGCTGCCGGGCGAAGGCCACCGTGTCGTCCTCGGTGGCCTCGTCCAGGCCCGCCTGCCGCCACGTATCCTCGGTGCACTCGAGGATGAAGGTCGAGTGACCCCGCTCGTACCCGTAGGCGTGCACCCGCCAGAGGCCGTGCGCGTCCTCCTTGAAGAGGAACGTGAAGGCGGGGAACGGGAAGGTGGTGCCGAGCCACACGAATCGATTGCGCCGCCAGTCGATGTGCGGGCGGAACTGCCGGGCGTACCGCTGGCGCACCCAGGAGTTCACGCCGTCGGCGGCCAGCACGAGGTCGGCGCCCTCCCAGGCGGCCGGACGGTCCCCCTCGGTCGAGAACCGCATCGCCACGCCCAGCCCGGCCGCCCGCCGCTGCAGGATGTCGAGCAGCGTCTGCCGGGCCAGCCCCGAGAACCCGTGACCGGTCGAGGTCAGCACCTGGCCCTGGTAGTGGATGTCGATGTCGTCCCAGTGCGTGAAGGCGCGGGTGATCTCGGCGTGGGTCTCGGCGTCGGCCTCCCGGAAGGCGTCGAGGGTGGCGTCCGAGAATACGACGCCGAATCCGAAGGTGTCGTCGGGCCGGTTGCGCTCGAGGACCAGGACGTCGTGCGCGGGATCGGCCTTCTTCATCAGGATCGCGAAGTACAGTCCCGCGGGACCGCCGCCGATCGAGACGATCTTCACGCCGACGATTGTACTGGACGCCCCGCTCGGCAGCCGCCTTGACAGCGCGGGGGTGACTACCTAGAGTGGCCCCGCGATCGGCGGCCCACGGGCCAAAATCGCGGGAGGGCTCTATGAATCGACGTCGTTTCCTGTCACTGGCCGCCGTCGGCGGCGGCGCCGTCGCCCTGGGCGGTGTGCGGCGCACCGAGCGCGCCGCCGCGCAGACCTCGGCGGTTCCCGTGGTCGATCGCCTCGTCCTGACCAACGTCGTCGACAACGTCTACGACGTCTTCGCCAGGAGCGGACGGCTCGACACCGTCACCGTGCAGCGGACCGGCCTCGGGCGGAGCGGCTCGCTGCTCGCCGAGCACGGCCTCGCCTATCACCTGGAATCGCTCCGCGGCGGCGAGCGACGCGAGATCCTCCTGGACTTCAGCCTCACGGACCGAAATCTCGCCAACAACTACGGAGTGCTCGGCATCGACCCGAGCCGGGCCGATGCGCTGGTTCTCAGCCACGGGCATCTCGATCACTACGGGGCCTTGCCCGATCTCGCCCGGGCGCTGCAAGGACGCGCGCGTCCCGGGCTCACCGTGTACGCGGGCGGCGAGGACACCTTCTGCCACCGGGTCGTGGTGACCCCCACGGCCACCGTGGACCAGGGCCAGCTCGACCGGACCGCCCTCGAGGCACGCGGCCTCACCGTGGTGCTGGCCAGGCAGTCGACCGTGATCGCGGGCCACGCCTTCACCACCGGACAGATCCCCCGGGTCACCGACTTCGAGCGGCCGCCGGCGGCGGCGCGCCTGGAGGCGGGGCCGATGGGCTCGGCCTGCTCGCCCACACACTTCGGCGACATCAAGGTCGAGGCCAGGCCGGGTGATTTCGTGGCCGACCTGTTCCAGGGCGAGCACGCCACCTCGTACCACGTGAAGGACCGGGGGCTGGTCGTGATCACCTCGTGCGGGCACGCCGGTGTCGTCAACTCCGTGCGGCAGGCTCAGAAGGTCAGCGGGGTGCACAGGATCCATGCGATCGTCGGCGGCTTTCACCTGGCGCCCGCGCCCGACGAGATCGTCGCCCGGACCGTCGACGCGTTCAGGGCGATCGGCCCGGACTACGTCATCCCGATGCACTGCACCGGCTGGAACACGATCATGGCGATCCACCAAGCCATGCCGAAGCAGCTCGTCATGCCCTCGACCGGGACGCGGGTGATCTTCGGGGCCTGATCCCGACCGCGGGCCCGCACGACCGGCCTCAGGCGCTGGAGGTGTCCCGGCGGCTCGCCGCCGGCCTCCGCCAGCGCCCTCGCAGCTTCGCCGCGAAGAAGCGCCACGCGATCTCGAGCCGGTGGCGGCGCAGGCTCGCCTCCCCGAGCGCGACCAGCGCGAAGAGCCGGCACAGCCGGGCGTCGACCGACGCCGCCCGGATGATCGCGTCGGCCAGCGCGGGACTGGCGAACAGCCGCCGCTGGATGCGCACCGAGTCCGCCAGCTCGTCGCCGATCTCGCGCCGCCAACGGGTCTCGTAGCCGGCCAGCCCGGCGGCCGAGCACTCGCCCCGCGCCACCGCGTCAGCCGCCACCTCACCCGCGTGGCGACCGGTGACCATCGCGTAGTAGATTCCTTCCCCGGTGTAGGCGTTGACGAAGCCGGCGGCGTCGCCGCACAGAAGGATCCGCTCGGCGTACGTGCGGGCCAGGGGGCCGCCCAGCGGGAGCCGGGCCGCCTTGAAGTTTCCGGAGTTGGAGCGGCCTCGCACGATGCCGCGGGCGGCCGCCTCCTCGAGGAACCGGGCGTGGATCGGATAGGGCCGGCCGCCCAGGGCGCGCTTGAAGAACGGGACCAGGAAGCCGACCCCCGCGTCCACGCAGTCGCGCTTGGGGAACACGTAGCCGTAGCCGGGCCAGCCCCGGTAGCCGTACGCCACGTACATCGTGTCGGGCTCGGCCATCGCCAGCTCGGCCAGCGGCGTCTCCTCCATCGTGTCGATGGCCAGCGTCTCGTCGGGAAATCCCGGGGTCAGGCCCGACGCCCGGGCCACGACGCTGTTGACGCCGTCGGCCCCGATGACGAGCGACGCCGGGTAGGCGCGTCCGTCCACGCAGCGGACGACCAGGCCGTCCGGCCGTCGATCGATCCCCGTCACCCGCGCGCCCTGCACGACCCGCGCGCCCGCCGCCTCGGCGCGTGCCAGCAGGGCGGCGTCCAGCTCGGTGCGGCGCAGGGTCAGGTAGAACGGCTCGTCGCCGGACGCGACGACCTCGTATCCGGCCGGCGATTCCATCCGCACGCGGCGGATCTCGTGGACCGCGACGTGCGTGCGAATGTGGTCCGCGAGATCGGGGAACCGGCGGTATAGCCCGTAGCGGATGCCCCCGCCGCAGGGCTTGTCGCGCGGGAAGCGCTTCTTGTCGAGGACGACCGTCGCGATCCCCCGCTCGGTCAGCGCCAGCGCCGCCACCGAGCCGGCGGGGCCGCCGCCGACCACGACGACGTCGCTCGCATCTGTCACGGCGCGAGTGTAACGCAGCCGGCCGGCCGGCCCCCTGCCCCCCCGGAACGATCGAGCCCGCGATCCTCGGAAGCCCTTTCCCCCGGCCCGGAACACCGGACCCGCCGGCTCGAGCTCTCCGGCGCACCCGACCGGTGATCGGCTCCGTCAGGACGCCGACATCATCGTGGCAAAAAGTCGACGCCTTTTCGCGTGCGGCGCGATCGACCGTCGACGAACTATCGGTTCTGTGAGCACTCGGCTCGCTGACGATCGGTGTGGCATGCTTGCTGCTCTCCACGAGGTCGCCACTCAGAAGATCCTCTCCGTGCAGCCGACATCGCCCGAGGGGTCTTCGCCCAAGGAGGCCCCTGATGCGCTTTGCGAGCGCGTGCCTGGCCGGGCTGGTCGTGTTGACGGCGTCGTTTCCTCGGCTCGGGGCCGCCGGCCCCGCTGGCCTGGCGCCCGCGGCGCTGTCGGCCGACGCGAAGCGCGCCACGATCCTGACCCGGGAGCTGGTGGCTGACCCCACGCGCCTGGCCACCGCGGTCGCGCGCCGTCAGGTCCTGCTGACCCTGATCGACGGCGACCCCGGGATGGTTCTGCGTCTCGCCCTGCCGGCCTCGGCTCGGGGCGCCGCGTCCGCGCAGGTCCGTGCGCAGCTCGAGGACGACGTCCAGGTCGAGGGCCGCCTCGAGATCCTGCACGAGGACACGCCCGGGGCCGGGCGATTCCGGTACGTGCTCCAGGCCGCCGGCGCCCGGTACTCGCTGCATTTCGCCGGCGGAGAGCCGAGGCATCTGCTCTCCGGCGCCCGGATCCGCGTGCGCGGCGTCCGGCTCGATCAGCAGATCGCCCTCGCGGGTGGCTCCCGCACCGTGCAGACCGTCTCGGCAGCGCCGACGCCGACCCCGCTCGGCGAGCAGCGCACGCTGGTGGTCCTCGTCAACTTCCAGGACAACCCGGCGCAGCCGTGGTCTCGCGACCAGGTCACGCAGGCGATCCTGGGAACCCTCGACGCCTTCATCCGCGAGAACTCCTACGGGGCGGCCTGGGTCACGGGCGACGTGACCGGCTGGCTGACGATCGCGCTGTCGTCGGCGGTCTGCGACGTCACCACGCTCGCCTCGCAGGCGACCCAGGCCGCCGCCGCCGCCGGATGGGTGCCGGCCGACTATCCTCGATGGATCTTCGCCTTCCCCCGCAACGCCTGCAGCTTCGGCGGCGCATCGCTCATCGGGGGCGCACCGTCCCAGGCGTGGCTGAACGGCAGCATCGCCCTGCGGGTCGCCGGCCACGAGTACGGCCACGGCCTCGGCCTCTGGCACTCGCACTCGATCGACTGCGGGGAGGTGACCCTGGGGCCGGTCTGCACGACGAGCGAGTACGGCGACACGCTGGACGTGATGGGCACCGCCGAGTCCGCGCACTTCGACGCGTTCCACAAGGAGCGGCTGGGCTGGCTGACGCCGCTGGTCGTCACCGAGAGCGGCAGCCACACCCTGGGCGCCTACGAGGTCGCCGGAACCCCGGCGGCGCTGAAGATCCTCAGGTCGGTCGACGCCACGGGGACACGGACCTGGTACCACGTCGAGGCGCGCAAGCCGATCGGCTTCGACGCCACCCTGACCTACGGCGGGATGACGAGCGGCGTGGTGGTCCGACTCGGATCCGAGTCGAGCGGAGACACGAGCTACATGCTCGACATGACGCCGAACAGCGGTCCCAACGACCGGCTGGACCCCGCGCTCGTTGCGGGCGCCACGTTCAGCGACCCCGACGCCGGCGTCGCCATCACCACCGACGCGGTCACCACCACCTCGGCCACCGTGACCGTGCGCCTCGCGTCGGGGTCACCGACGCCGCCACTCCCCACGTCCCTGACGGCGGCGCTCGTCACCGCCCGGCCGAGTTACACGCGCACGCAGACGGTCTCCGTCACGGCCACCGTGACGTCGGCCGGCTCACCGGTCAGCGGCGCCTCGGTGGTCTTCACGATCACGAAGGCCTCCGGGACGGTGCTGGTCGCCAACGCCATCACCGGGAGCGACGGCACCGCCGTGTACCGGCTGCGCCTGAAGAAGCAGGACCCGGTGGGAACCTATCGGGCGGACGTGGTGGCGCGACAGGGTGCGCTGTCGGCCACCGCCACCACCCAGTTCGCGGTCCGGTAGACCGGACGTCGGCCCGTCGAGATCGTCGGGGCCGCCGGCCGGACCGTCACGCCGTCAGCGCGCGACCGCTCCGGTCGTCGCGCCCGCCGGAGCCGAGGCCCTGGCGCGGTCGACCTGCCGCCGCAGCAGGCTCCCGAACTGCTCGGGCGTCCGGGCGCCGACCAGCAGGAACGGCGTCTCTCCCTGGAACAGCACGAAGGCTGGAACGTTCCTGACGCCGACGGCCTGCCCGTCGTAGACGTCGCGGAACACGCGCTCCAGGGGCCGACGGCTCGCCAGGCAGCCGGCGAACCGTGCCTCGTCGAGGCCGAGGCTGCCGGCGATACCGGTCAGCGCCGCGTCCACGTCGGGGCTCGTGGCCCATTGAGTCATGCGCTCGAAGAGCGCGTGGTGCATCGCCCAGAACCGATCCTGGTTGCCGGCGCATTGCGCCCCCGCCGCCGCCACCGCGGCGCGCGGATGGGCGCCCAGCGGGAAGTGCTTGACGACCCATCGCACCTCGCCGGTGGCGACGAATCGCCGCTCGAGCTCGGGCTGCGCCCCCAGCGCGTGCCCCTGGCAGGCCGGACACTCGAAATCGCTGAACTCGATGACCACGACCGTCGCGCTCGGGTCGCCCCGGTACCGGTCGCCGGCGACCGTGAAGCCCGGACGTGCGGGGTCGGCCGCGAGTCCTTCCGGCCTGGCCCACAGGGGCACCTCCAGTTTCGGCGGGGCCGCCTCGGCCTGCTCCTGCCTGGGCGGTTCCTGGCCGGCCAGCAGCGCGTCGATCCAGCGCGTGAAGGTCTCGACGGGCTGGGCGCCGGCGAGGGTGTAGGTCTTCCCAGAGGACCGCTGGACGAGCTGGAAGGTCGGCGTCCCGTTGAAGCCGAGGCTCTTGGCCTCGCTCACGCTCTGCTGAACCGCGCCGGCCTGGCGGTTGGAGGCCACGCAGGCGGCGTAGGCGGTCATGTCGGCGCCGGACTTCTCGGCGAGGGCGGCCAGGAACGCGGTCGGATCCGGCAGGCGACTCCAGGCCTGCTGCTGCTCGAAGAGCCCCTCGTACATCTGCCAGAAGCGTGCGGCCCCCTGCTCACCGAGGCACCGGGACGCCGCCGCGCCGCGAGGCGCCGTGGGGTGTAGCGCCACGATCGGAAAATCGCGCACGAGGTACTTCACCTGCCCGGTGCGGACGTACTTCGAGAGCAGCGCGGGCAGCGTCTGGCTGAAATGGCGCTGACAGAATGGACACAGGTAGTCCGCATACTCCACCACGATGACGGGGGCGTCGCCGTGGCCACGGTACGGATGGCCGTCGGCCGTGAAGCCGACCGGAACACCCCGGTACGTGTCCGCCGACGCGGCGGTTCCCGCAACGGCCGGCCGCGCCACCGTCCAGTGGGCGCCGGCGATGACGACCAGCGCGAGCGTCAGTTCCGCCAGGCGGCGGCCCCGTCGGGTCGAACACATCGACGCCACGAATCCTCTCATCTGAAGCTGCCTCGCATGAATCGGTTGCCTCCCGGAAGCCCGGGCGCGGACCTGCCCGTGGACGATCGGGCCGGGCCTCCGCGGGAGGCCCGGGACCGCCGGCGGGCGGGTCGCCGGCCGGCGCCCGGTACGCCGGACGCCGGCCGTGACACCGGTCCGCGCGGCGAGCTCGACTAGGGCCCGACGTTCAGGTTGACGTTGATCGTGGTGCTCCCGCTCACGTCGGTCTCGGTCTGCGAGCCGAGCGTGCCCTTCAGCGTGGCCGTGACGGTGTTCTTGTGGTTGCCGTCCGTGCCGTTCTGGGTCGCGTCGTTCACGAACTTCACGGCGAACGAGCACGTGTACGTGTCGGTACCGCCGGCGACGCCGTCCCCCGTCTGGATGGTGCCGCCCGTGGCGCAGGTCGTCGACTCGACCTCGGTGTTGCCGCTGTTCTTGTCCTTGGTGATGTCACCGAAGACGTCGTCCACGAGCGCCTGCAGCGTCACCGCCGTGGTCGTGCTCGTGTTGACGACGGTGACCGAGTACGTGACGACGGCCTGGGTGGCCTTCTTGATGACGGTGCCGTCGGGCGTGGCGACGATGACCGGCACCTGGAACGTGTCGTCGCAGACGCACTTGGACTTGGTGTCGGGGTGAAAGTCGAACACGTGCGCGTCGTTGACCGTGGGGGGCGCCGTGCAGGCTGTCCCCTGGTTGCTGTGCCAGCTCGTGCAGTTGGGAAGGTTCAGGAAGCCGTCGCCGTCGGTGTCCTGGCAGAGGACGCCGGGGATCGTGAACGTCACGTTGAAGACGCCCGCGTTGAGGTCACCGCAGCTGTCGGTGTCCAGGTTCAGGGCCGGCGGTCCCTCCGCGGGGTCCAGCCAGCTGAGGGAGCACTGGCCGGTGGCGCTGTTGCCGTCGCCGCGCGCATTGGCGCCGCCGTCGATGCGGAAGAAGAAGCCCGCGTCGTACCGCGCGTTGGCGGTGACGTTCGTCTCGAACGTGGCGGTCAGGGTGAACGTCTCCCCCGCGATGCACGTGGACGGTGAGACATCGGTCGCCCGCGACAGCCTGATGTCGTTGGCCGTGCAGTTCAGCTTGTTCGAGTTCGTCGCGCTCGCCGAGGGCCCCATGAACACGCGCTGCATGCAGATGTCACCCGTCAGGGTGGGACCGTCGTCGGCGGCCGACGCCGCCGGCGGTCCGACGATCAGGCTCCCCGCCGTCAGGACGCCCAGGACGATCGGGATGCCCCAGAACTTCGCTCGACACACTCGCCTTCTCATTCTTCGCGTGCCCCTCGCAATGGCCGTGGTTGCTGCGCCGGCCTCAGGGGGCCGGGCCTAGACGCCGGTTCTCGGAGGAACTCGGGTCGGCCCTCGAGGGGGGCTCGCTGATCTGTGTTTCCGCCGATGTGTTCCGCCGGCACCCTCCGCGCGCCGGGGCTCCGGTCAGTCGCTGGCGCTGTCGCCGGCCCGCGCCCGGCGCTGCCGCCGGAGGGCCGTCTGCGCCTCCGACCGCACGCCCGGATGCGCGTCGGCCAGGGTGGCGCGGATGGCCTCGATCGCGTCGAGGCTGCCCATGGAGCCGAGGACCTGGATGGCGGCCCGCCTGGCCCGGGGCGCCGGGTCCCGGGTGGCGACCTGTCGGAGCGCCGCCACGATGGCGGGCTCGCCGTGGGCGAGCACCAGCGCCTCGAGCTGCTGCCGCTGGATCTCCGGACCTGTGTCCTTCGACGCCAGCAGGGCCTGGGCCCATCGTTCCGGCTCGGTCTGCGGACCCGTCTTCGTCGGCTCTTCCCGGGCCGGCGCGGCGGCGACGGGACCGGCCGGGACGGCGGAGAGACCCGGCGCGGCGGGATACGGGCTCTTCACCCACACCTCGCTCAGGGCCGATCCCTCCGCGCGGGTGGAGCGGTCGTAGATCATGACGATCGAGTGCCATCGGGTGAGCCGCTGGATCGCCTCCTCGAGCGGTACGTTGACCAGCGTCGCGGTCACCCAGGTGCTCAGCGCGTCGCGCAGCACCACCTTCACGCCGGCCTGGCGGCCGATCGCGGCCAGCACGTCGCCGAGCGGCGCTTCACGCGCGACCAGGCTGACGCGCGAGGCGTCGACCGTCACGTCCAGGACCTGTCCCCGAGGCTGGGCGGCGAACACCACCGAGGCGTAGGGGCCGGCCGTGCTACTCATCGCCAGCAGCGCCAGCGCAACGGCCGTCCCCGTGGCGGGTCGAAGCAGCATCGCGTTTCCCCCGTTCTCGCTCATCGCTCACCGAGCTCGTCCCGGCTCGGGACGGATCACCTCGAGGTGGAGCCTCCCGCACCGGGGGCACTTCAGCTCGAGGACGACCGCCCCGACGGCGACGTCGTTCACGACGTCGGCCAATCGCCGGTCACACCCGGCACATCGCACCTGCGTCTGAAGACTCGTCCTCACGATGCCTCTCCGGTGGCGTCCCGCTCGACGACGTTCCAGTGAACGTATGGTCACTATAGAAGTCCGTGGCGAGCCGTCTCAATCCGCCGAACAGTGGATTTTGGTCTACCGTTCGGTGGACGGAAGATCGTGACCGCCGGCGCGCAAGAATGTGTCGGCGCGCCGGGCGCGACGGGGGCGTGTACCGCTCGATCGATGCGGTGGGTGGGTGCGCTAGCGGTCGAGCGACGAGGCCAGCACGGACAGCCGCGGCGGTGGCGCGAGCGGGATGGCGATCTCCAGCCGTGACCCGTGTCGGCTCGAGTCGATCGTCAGCGATCCCCCGAGCGCCGCCACGCGCTGCCGCAGCACGGTCGGCCCCATGTCGAGGCGGACGAGGCGAGCCAGGTCGTACCGCCCGGTGAAGGGAAAGCCCTCGCCGTCGTCGGCCACGGTCATGCGCACCTCGTCCTGCTCCACCCCCACGCCCACCGTCACGGTCTGGGCGTGCGCGTGGCGGGCGGCGTTGATCATCGCCTCGCGGAGGATCTGGTAGACCTCCGCGCTCAGGCCGATCGGGATGACGGCATCGAAATCGTCGTGGACGATGGGCGACAGGACGACGACGCGCACGTTCCACTGCCGTTCGATCCGGAGCACGAGCGCCGTGATCCGGTCGGCCACGTCGTGCCCCATCTCGGCGTCGTCGGCCTCGACGCGCTGGAGGAACCCCACCATCCGGCGCAGGCCCCGCTGCTCGGCGGCGACGACGTCCTGGACTTCCAGCAGCACGCTCTCGGCCTCCTCGGGGCGCGCGATGATGAGGCGGCGGGCCGCCTCCAGCTGGAGCCGGATCCCGGCCAGGGACTGCAGCACGCCGTCGTGGACGTCCCGCGCGAGCTGCGCCCGCTCTTCCGCGGCCGCCGTCGCGGCCACCTGGCGGGCGGTGACGCGGTCCTCCAGCCGGGACTCGACCTGGCTGGCCAGCAACGCCGCCATGACGAGGTCGTCAGACGTCGCGTCGGGAACGTCGAGCAGGAAGAGTCGACCCCGGATCCGCTCGCCCAGCAGACGCACGGCGATGACCGATTGCATCGCGAAAGCGTGATGCACCTCGGCCGACAGGGGCGGGCCGGAGCGCCGCCGGTCCAGGCGGCCGCTGGCCAGGCACGTCAGCGTCGACCCGGTCGCCGTGACGTCCAGGCTCAGGAAGTCGACGTGGACGAGCTCGTCGGCCACGAGCGTGTCCACGGACCAGTCCTCGTAGTCGCAGCCGACCACCTCGCCGCCGGCGAGCGAGGCCACGTGGAGCGAGTCCTCTCCCCGCTCGGTCCAGGCCAGCACCGCCCGCGGCGCGCCGAGCACTCCCGCCGCCGTCCGCAGCAGGTGCTCCACGTGAGGGGCGCCCACGGCGGACGGCAGGTGCCAGGTCGCCACGCTGAGGATCGCGCGACGGACACGCTGCTCGTAGACGCCGAGGCAGCACAGGAGCGCGGTCAGGGCCGCCAGGTAGCCGCTCTGCATGACGAGCGACTTCGGCTCGAACCGTCCCGGCCCGCCCAGCGTCTCCGCGATGCCGATCCCCACGAAGGCCAGGGTGATCGGCACGCCGACGGTCAGGGCCCCGATCCACCGCCAGCGCAGCGTGGCGAAGACGATGGAGAAGCTGAGATAGGAGAAGAACGGCCCGCTCGTGCCCCCGGTCAGTGACAGGAGCAGGAGCGCCACCGCCCCGTCGAGGACCTGGTCGGCGACCCGCCAGCGCGAGGCCGGCGCGTGGCCCGTCCACACGTGGGCCACCACGGCGAAGAGATAGAGGAAGTACATGCTGCTCACCGCGAGCACCGTGGGCGCGCTCCGCGCGGACCCCGGGTCGATGCGGAAGGCGAACAGGCAACAGAGAACGACCACGACCCGGCTGACCGAGATCGTGCGCTCGACGCGGCTGCGATGGGAGTACTCCCCCCACCGGTCGGCCGCCCCTCTGGTCAGCGGCTCGCGCGATTGGCCCATATCCATCGACGTTGTCCGTTCTCGCTACCCACCGTCAAGCCCGAAAACGCTGGTACGCACTTCCGTCGTCCCGCGATGCCAAAGTGCCCCGCCGCGCGCACGAGCTTGTCGTGTCCGCGCAGTTCTTGCTACCGTCGTCGTGTGACCGACGCTGCGCCGCCGCGGATCCGCATCGTGCTCGTCGACGACCATCCGGTCCTCGTGAAGGGGCTGCAGGCGCTCTTCCGGGCCGAGCCCGATCTCGACGTGGTCGCGACCTGCCGCACGGGAGCCGAGGGGCTGGCCGCCGTGCGCGAGCACCGGCCGGACATCCTCGTCCTCGACATCCGCATGCCCGACCTCGACGGGTTCGGCATGCTCCGGGCGATGGAGGGCGAAGCCCGCGCGCCGCGCGTGATCCTCCTCACCGCCGAGATCGACGAGCCGGCCACCCTCGAGGCCGTGCGTCTCGGCGTGCACGGCATCGTCCTGAAGGACATGCCCGCGCATCTCCTGCTGGAGTGCGTCCGCAAGGTGCACGCCGGCGAGCACTGGGTGGAGAAGCGCTCGGCCGGGCGCGCGATGGCCGGCCTGGTGCAGCGTGAGTCCGCCCTGCGCGAGGTCTCCCGGGTTCTGACCGGCCGCGAGATCGAGGTCGTCCGCATGCTCGCCCGCGGCCTGCGCTCCTCGGCCATCGCGGCCGAGCTGCACATCAGTGAAGGGACGGTCAAGACGCACCTGCACCGCATCTACGACAAGCTCGGCGTCGACGGCCGCGTGAGCCTGATCCTCCTCGCCCGCGAGAAGGGCCTGACCTGACGCGCGGCTGACCCGTCCCTCGTCCGGGCGCCCGGCGGAGCCACCGAGGCAGCGCGACTCCGCCGGGGCGTGTGCGCCGGCTACTGCACCGCCGATGCTGCCCCAGCCGGCCCACGTGCACACGTTCTGGGGAAACACGTAGACGTAGCGGGTGTAGGCGGAAAGGTTGACGCCCGCCGCGGTCGCCGCCTACCGGGCGGCGGTCGAGATGCTGGAGGTGCTGCACACCCGCCGCCGGGGTGAAGACGGCGAGAGTCAAGCTGAGCGCGGACAGCAACCTCAGCCAGCCGAACGGGACGAAGCGCATCGGGATCCTCCCCAGTTTGTGGTGGAAGATCCCCGCCCGGATCTGATGCTCCTCTTCCGGCAACCCGGCCATCCCGCTTCACGCGGGACCCGTGGGCTTTGCGTCCCCCGATCACTCGAGGTTTGCCCTTGTCGAGAGGAGATCCCCACGGCTGCCACCGCGCGAGCCTCGTGCCAGACCGGCGAAACCGTAACGGCTGGAATCTCGGGACTGCGACATCGATCGTGCGGAAATCGTGGGGCAGTACCCGGCACGTCCTTCCGGTCGCGGTGACGTCTGTCTACGTCGGGACACACGTGAAGAGGATGAGCCGTTGGGATAGACAGAGGCCGTGACACCCGACGGCTCAAGCGGTTGGACCAGGAGTACCAGGCAATCACGCAGGCGCGCCTGGAATCCTAGCCGCGGCCTCCCGCCGGCGAAGGATGCCCACCCGCAGGCCGAGCGGTTTCAGCCGGCGGTACAATTCTCCCGATGTCCGAGTTCCTGCCGTTCGTCCGGCGCTGGTTCACGGAGACGTTCCAGGAGCCCACCCAGCCGCAGCGCGACGGGTGGGCCGCGATCGCCTCCGGCCGTGACACGCTCATCGTGGCCCCGACCGGCTCGGGCAAGACCCTGGCGTCCTTCCTCTGGGCGCTGGACCACCTGCACCGCCTCGGCCTGGAGGGCCGGCTGGAGGATCGCGTCTACGTGGTCTACGTCTCGCCGCTGCGCGCGCTGAACAACGACATCGAGAAGAACCTCCGCGAGCCGCTGGCCGGCATCCGGGCCGCGGCCGCCGCGGAGGGGCTGGAGCCGCCCGAGATCCGTGTGGCAGTGCGCACCGGCGACACGCTCGCCGCCGCCCGTCAGGCCATGACGCGGCGGCCGCCCCACGTGCTCATCACCACGCCGGAGTCGCTGTACATCCTGCTCACCAGCCAGGGGTTCCGCCCCGCGCTGTCCGGCGCCCGCTTCGTGATCGTCGACGAGGTCCACGCGCTGATGGCCAGCAAGCGCGGCGCGCACCTGGCCCTGTCCCTGGAGCGCCTGCAGGCGCTGGTGGCGGAGCGCGAGCGTGCGGCCCGTCCGCAGCGCATCGGCTGCTCGGCGACCGTGCGCCCGGTGGAGGAGGCGCTGGCGTTCCTGACCGGCGCCACCGGCGTCGATCCGGTCCTGATCGACGCCGGCTTCGCCCGTGACCTGGACGTGCAGGTCGTCACCCCGGTCGACGACTTCCTCACCGCCACCAGCGACACGGTCTGGGACGCGGCGCTCCAGCAGCTGGCCGAGCTGGTCGAGGCCCATCGCACGACGCTCGTCTTCGCCCAGAGCCGCCGGTCGGCCGAGCGCCTGGCGCGCGACCTCAACGACCGCCTTCCGGACGGACGCGTCGCCGCGCACCACGGCTCGCTGTCGCGCCGGGCCCGGCTCGAGGCCGAGAACCGGCTCAAGGCAGGCGAGCTGCGCGCGCTGGTGGCCACGTCGTCCCTCGAGCTGGGCATCGACGTCGGGGCCATCGACCTGGTCGTCCAGGTGCAGTCTCCGCGCAACGTGGCCGCCGCGCTGCAGCGCGTCGGGCGCGCCGGCCACCTGCTGTCGCGCACGTCGAAGGGACGCATCCTCGTCACCAAGGGCGAGGAGCTGATGGAGGCGGCCGCGGTCGTCCGGACCATCCGTGAGCGCTCGCTCGATCGCATCGCCGTGCCGGAGTCGCCGCTGGACGTCCTCGCCCAGCAGGTCATCGCCGCCGTGGCGGCCGAGTCGCTCGACGTGGACACGCTGCTGGCCCGGTTCCGCAACGCCGCGCCGTTTCGCCAGCTCACTCGCGAGACGTTCCTGGCCGTGGTCCGCGCGGTGGCCGAGCCGCTGCCCAGCGAGGTGAAGGGCGTGGCGCCCCGGATCCTGTGGGACCGCGTCAACGACCGGCTGCACGCGCGACGCGGCAGCCGCTTCCTGGCGCTGACCGCCGGTGGCACCATCCCCGACGCTGGCCTCTACGACGTCTACGTGGCCGAGACGGACCTGAAGGTCGGCACCCTCGACGAGGAGTTCGTCACCGAGAGCCTCCCCGGCGACGTGTTCCTGCTCGGCTCCCACGCCTGGCGGATCGCCAAGGTCCGGGCGGACCGCGTGCTCGTCGAGGACGCGCAGGGCATGTCGCCGACCATTCCGTTCTGGAAGGGCGAGCACCCGTCGCGCTCGTGGGACCTCGGCGTCGCGGTCGGCCGCCTGCGTCGCGACGCCGCCGATCGCCTGGACGGGCCGGGCTTCGAGGCGTGGGCCGCGAGCGAGTGCGGGTGCGACGCGCGCGCGGCGGCCGCGATGAGGTCCTGGCTGGTGAAGGCCGGCGAGGTGCTGCAGGGCGTTCCCGACGACCAGGGGCTCGTCGTCGAGTCGTTCTCGGACGAGATGGGCGGGCGCCACGCCATGATCCACTCGGTCTTCGGCATGCGGATCAACGGCGCCTGGGGCATGGCGCTGCGCGAGCAGGTCCGCCGGCGGTTCGGGCTGCAGGCCGAAGCCAGTCACGTGGACGACGGCATCCTGCTCTCGTTCGCGCCGGGGCAGGTCCCCCCGGCGCCGGAGCGGCTCGTCACGCTGGTGGGGCCGGAGGATGTGGACACCCTGCTGGGCGAGGCCCTGATCGGCTCGCCGATGTTCGGGACCCGCTTCCGCCACGCGGCCGTGCGAGCCCTGTTCATCCCCCGCATGACGCGCGGCCAGCGCACGCCCGCCTACCTGCAGCGGCTCAAGGCCGACGCCCTGCTCGAGGCGGTCCGCGGCCAGCCCGACTTTCCGGTCGTGGCCGAGACCCTGCGCGAGTGCTTCCACGACGCCTACGACGTGCCGCGCCTCAAGCGCCTGCTGGAGCGGCTGCACGACGGCGAGATGTGGACGCGCCACGTGGACACGCCCCTGCCCTCGCCGTTCGTCTACCCGCTGCTGCTGGCCTGGGACTGGGCCTATCTCGACGCCGGCCACGCCGAGGAGCGCCGGGCCGACGCCGTGGTCATGCGCAAGGCGTGGAGCGTCGCGCCGGGCCCGCTGCGTCCGGAGATCGTCGAGGCCGTGGAGGGCGAGCTGCAGAAGACCACGCCCGACCGCCGCGCCCGCGACGCCAACGAGCTGGCCGCGATCCTGGACGACCTGGGCGACCTCACGCGCGAGGAGATCGCCGCCCGCGTCGTCGCCGGCGCCGACGCGCTGATCGCCTCGCTCGAGGCCGAGCGGCGCATCGCGCCGGTGGAGTTCCCCGGTGGCCGGCGGGTCTGGATCCCCGCGCCCGACGCCACGCTCTACGCGGGACTGGCGACGGAGGCCGGGCTCGAGCGCCTGGCCCTGCGCACGCTGCGCACGCGCGGGCCCGTCACCGCCGAGTGGCTGGCCGGGCGCTACGGCCTCGCGGCCGCCGACGTCGCGCCGGCGCTCGAGCGGCTGGTGCTGCGCGGGCTGGTTCGCACCGGCGAGTTCCTGGCGCCCCCGGAGTCGCGGCCCGGCGCCCCCCAGTTCGTGCACGTCGCCGTCCTCGACGAGATCCAGCGGCGCCAGGTGCACGCGCGGCGGATCCCGCGGCCCGTCGCCACCGCCGAGCAGTTCGCGGCCTTCCTGCTCCGCCGCCATCACCTGCACCCCGAGCACCGCCTGGTCGGCCCGGCAGGCGTCCTCTCGACGCTGGAGCTGCTGCAGGGTCAGGACTTCCCGGTCCGCGTGTGGGAGCAGGACCTGCTGCCGGCGCGGGTCGAGCAATACCAGCGCGAGTGGCTCGACCGGCTCGGGCTCTCCGGCGAGATCGTGTGGACCGTGTTCGACCCGGCCGATTCGCCGGGCGCGGAGCGAGGCCGCGGCAGCCGTGTCGGTGTGGCCCTGCGGGACAACATCGGCTGGCTGCGCGAGACCGGCGAGCGCGCCGAGCTCGACCCCGGCGTCAAGAACGTCCTGCTGCACCTGCAGCTGCGCGGGGCGTCGTTCGCGCGCGACCTGGCCCGCGTGGCCGGCCTCGACCCCGGGCGAACGCAGGCCGCGCTGTGGGAGCTGTTCCGGACGGGGCTGGCGACACCCGACACGTTCAGCGCGATCGCCGCCGCCGCCACGCAGCCCCGAACCCGTGCCGACCGGCCGGCGCTGCGGCGCCGCCCGCGGCGCGGGCAGGCCCGCGGCCCGCTGGTCCAGCTTCCGCCGGTGGGACGCTGGAGCGCGCTGGCCGAGGACGAGCCCCTGTCGCCGGAGGAGCGCGACGAGGCGCGCGCCCACCTGCTGCTGGCGCGCTACGGCGTGGTCGCCCGCGAGCTGGCCCAGGGCGACTGGGCCACCCTGCGCCACGTGCTGCTGCGCATGGAGTATGGCGGCGAGGTGATCCGCGGCTACTTCGTCGAAGGGCTCTCGGGCGAGCAGTACGCGCTGGAGGACGCGCTGGCCGCGCTGGGGTCGCCCCCGGCGCGCCGGGCCGAGCCGCACGTGCTCGTGAACCTCGTCGATCCCGCCAATCTCTGGGGCCGCCAGTGGGCGCTGTCGCGCCGCGACGGCGCCCGGCTCGGCGTGGCGCGCCTGCCGCACGCCTGGTTGCTCTCGCGCGCCGGCCGCCCGGTCCTGCTCGCCGAGAACTACGGCCGCGAGCTGACGCCCCTGGCCGGATTCGAGCCCGTCGACCTGCCCGGCGTGGTGCGGACGCTGCAGGCCCTGCTCGACCGCCCGCTCACCCAGCGGCCCGTGCGGGGCCTCGAGGTGCTGTCGTGGGACGGTCGTCCGGTGCGGCAGACCGAGGCCTTCGCCGCCCTCGTCGAGGCCGGCTTCAGCGCGGACGGTCCCCGCCTGAGCTGGGACGGCTACCCCGGCCCGCGCCCGCCCCGCTGAGATCCCCGGGCCGGGTGACTTCCCGGCCCCGCTGTAGTGAAATGCGCGCATGAGTGGACGGCTCGCCGACAAGGTCGCGATCGTCACCGGCGCCGGATCGCGCGGCCCCGGCGTCGGCAACGGCAAGGCCGCCGCCATCCTGTTCGCGCGCGAGGGCGCGCGCGTGCTGTGCGTGGACACCGTGAAGGAGCGGGCCCAGGAGACCGTCGAGCTGATCCGCGGCGAGCGCGGCGAGGCGGACGCGTTCGCCGCCGACGTGACCCGCAAGCCGGACTGCCTGGCGATGGTGGAGATGGCGGTGACGCGCTGGCGCGGCCTCGACATCCTCCACAACAACGTCGGCGTCGAGTCCCGGCGCGGCGTGATGGAGACGACCGAGGAGGAGTGGGACCGCGTCATGGCCGTCGACCTCAAGTCGATGCTGCTCTCCACCCAGGCCGCGGTGCCGGCCATGGACCGCCGGGGCGGAGGCTCGGTCATCTGCATCTCGTCGGTCGCCGCGCTGCGCGGCTACGGCCGCACTGCCTACGCGACCGCCAAGGCCGGCGTGATCGGCTTCGTCACCAGCGTGGCCGTGCAGCTCGGGCCCCGCGGCATCCGGGTGAACGCCATCGCCCCCGGAACGGTGTGGACCCCGATGGTCGAGGACCTCGGACCCGAGGCCCGCGAGCGGCGCCGCCGGGCCACGCCGCTCGGGACCGAAGGCACGGCCTGGGACGTGGCCTGGGGCGCCGTCTACCTCGCCAGCGACGAGGCGCGCTGGGTCACCGGACAGGTCCTCGTCATCGATGCCGGGCTCACGGCGACGACCGCGCGCTGACGCCGCGCCCGCGCGCGGCGTGACGACGAAGCGGATCTACGACCCCGTCGACCCCGGCGACGGCACCCGCGTGCTGGTCATGCGGTACTGGCCGCGCGGCATCCGCAAGGACAAGGTCGACGTGTGGCTGCGCGAGCTGGCCCCCCAGATCCCGCTGCTGCGTGCCTACCTCGACGGCGCCATCACGTGGTCGCAGTACGTGCCGCGCTACCGGTCCGGGCTGCGGCGACCCGAGGCGCGGGCGGCCCTGGCCGAGGTGCGCCGGCTCGCCGCTGCCGGTCGCGTCACCCTGCTGTGTGGATGTCCCGATCCCCGCCGCTGCCACCGCACGCTGCTCCAGCGCCGGCTGCGGACGCCGGAGGCCTGACGGCGCGTGTCCCGGAGACGGAGGCATCTGCTAGACTCTGCCGCGTGACGCGGAGCCTGTGGCTGCTGCCGCTGCTGACGGCGCTCGCGGTGGCGCCCGTCGCGGCCGAGCACGAGGTCTTCTACCGCTACACCGTGCTCGGCTACGTCAAGGACGCGGCCGGTCGGCCGCGCGCCGGCCAGACCGTGGAGCTGGTCCGTGACAAGACGGGGTTCGCCTATCTGGACCGCACCGACGACACCGGGCTGTTCGTGATCGTGGCGCGGCTCGGCGACGAGAGCGCCGGTGAGTCGCTCACGCTGCGCCTCGACACGGCCCGCGCCCGGCTCATCGCGCGCTTCGACGCGGCCAACCACAGCGACGAGCGGGGCACGCGCGTGGACCTCGAAGACGGCCGCGTCCTGGAGCGCCCGGCCTGGTTCCGCGCCACACTGGCCACGGTCCTGGCCGCCCCGCGACCCTGAGACGAGCGACTGGAGGCACACATGACGAGCAAAGCGGCCCGTCGCGGAATGAAGGCGTTCGTCCTGATCGAGACCGCGCCCGGCAAGACCCGCTCGGTCAAGAAGGAGCTGAGCCGCATCGCGGGGCACGGCTCGAGCCTGGCCCACCTGGACGCCGTCACCGGCCCCTACGACTTCATCGCCCAGGTCGAGGCGCCCACGCTCGACGCCATCGGTCACCTCGTCACCGACGAGATCGGCGCCATCGACGGCGTCACCCGGACCACGACCTGCGTCGCGGTCTCGCTCGGCTGACGTGCAGGTCCTCGTCGTCGGGGGGACCGAGTTCGTCAGCCTGCACCTGGTCCGCGCGCTGCGGCGCGACGGTCACGCGGTGACCGTCCTCAACCGTGGCCGACGGCCGGGCCGGTTGCCGCCGGGGGTGCGCGGGCTGGTCGCCGATCGCAAGGACCACGCGGCGCTGCGCAAGGCCCTGGCCGGCGAGCGCTTCGACGCCGTGGTCGACGTGACCTACGCGCCGACCCTGGCCGAGGACGTGACGGCCCTCCTCGACGCGCCGGCCGCGGTCGGCCACGTCGTGTTCGTGTCCAGCGGGCGCGTGTACGACCACGCGCGACCCATCCCGTTCGACGAGGACACGCCGCGCTCGCTCTACTGGGGCGAGTACGCGAAGCACAAGATCGGCGTCGAGGACGCGCTGCTGGCCCGGCACCGCGAGCGGGGCGCGCCGGTGACGATCGTGCGGCCGACGCACATCTACGGCCCCTTGAACGCGCGCAACAACGAGACGTTCTTCTTCGATCGGCTCGTGCGCGACCGCCCGATCCTGGTCCCCGACCGGGGCGGGTGGCTGCGGCAGTTCGGCCACGTCGAGGACCTGGCCGACGCCATGGCGGCCCTGCTCGGCGTGCCGGCCGCGTTCGGGCGGGCCTACAACGTGACCGGCGAGGAGACGATCACCCAGGTCGGCTTCGTCGAGCTGATCGCCGACGTCATGCGGCGCTCGCCGACCCTGGTGCCGGCGCCGACGCCGGCCGGCGGCAAGCCGGTGCCCTTCGGCCAGAACCTCGTCTACGACTGTCACGCCGTCTACACGACCACGCGCCTGCGGGCCGAGCTGGGCCTGCGTCCGCGCTACACCCTGGCGTCCGGGATCGCCCAGACCCTGCAGTGGTACGAGCGCGAGGGCCTCGACCGGCGAGCGATCGACTTCGCCGACGAGGACGCGCGGCTGCGCGCGCTCGGGGCCTGATGACCCGGCCGGCGGTGGTGCTCGTGTACCACCCCCACCAGCCCGAGGCCTACGCGCGGGAGGTCCGCGCCCCGGCCGGCCACGCCGTCACCGTGCACGCGTGCGCCACCGAGGCGGACGCGGCGGCGGTCATCGCCGACACGCAGGTCGTCTACGGCTGGAAGCTGCCGCCGGTCCTCTACCCCAGGGCCAGGAAGCTCGAGTGGCTGCAGGCCATGGGCGCCGGCGTGGACTGGGCGGTGGCGGAGGCGCCGAAGCGGGTGGTGGTGACGCGGGTGCCGGGCGTCTTCGGTCCGTGGATGAGCGAGTACGTGCTGGCCTGGTGCTCGTGGGTGACGCAGCGAACGGAGACGTACCGGGCCGCCCAGCGCGAGCGCCGCTGGATCGAGACGTCGCTGCCCGATCGTCTGCGCGGCAAGACCATGACCCTGGTCGGCGTCGGGGACATCGGGCGCGAGGTGGCCCGGGTCGCCCGCGCCGTCGGCATGCACGTGATCGGCGTGAGCCGCTCGGGCCAGCGCGTTCCGGCCGTCGAGCGCGTGTACCGCCCGGGCCACCTGCGCCGCGCGCTGGCGGCGGCGGACTTCGTCGTGGTCGTGGTCCCGCTCACCCGCCGCACGCGGGGCCTGATCGACGCCCACGCGCTGGCGGCGATGCGGCCGGGTGCCTGGCTCTTGAACATCTCTCGCGGCGCCGTCGTGGACGAGCACGCGCTCGTCGACGCGCTGCAGTCGCGCCGCATCGCCGGAGCCATCCTCGACGTGTTCGCGACCGAGCCCCTGCCCGCCGACCACGTCCTGTGGAGCCTCGACAACGTGGTGATCACTCCCCACGTCGCCGGTCCCAGCACGGTCGAGGAGCTCGCCCCGGTGTTCAACGACAACCTCGCCCGCTGGCTGCGCGGGCGGCCGCTCCAGCACGTCGTCGATCGCGCCCGGGGATACTGAGTCAGCCGCCGCCGTTCGACCCGGCGCCGGCTCGCGACGGGACAGCGGCCGGGAGCCCGGCCCGTTCCGCCACGACGAGACGATAGCCCAGGTCGAGCTCGAGCCGGTCGAGCAGATCGGCGTGGCGGCGTATCCACGTGCCGTCGTCCAGGTCGCGTCGCAGGCGGGCCACCCCCGGCGCGCTGTCGGCGAGCTTCGTGAACGTCGAGATCGCGCCCCGCACGCCGGCGTCCAGGTACGCCGCCGGCCGTCGCCAGTAGGCGCCGAGGAAGCCGTCGGTGCAGTCGTGCGGAATCGGGACGGGCTTGACCTCGATCGGGCCCAGCGCCCGGTGGAAGTCGTCGAGGCTCGGAAAGATCGGCCGATCGAGGACCGCGATCTCGGGGAAGTACTCCTCGACCAGCCAGAAGCCCGGTGCGCCGGGATCCCAGGTGAGCACCACCACCCGCTCCCGCGCGACCCGGGCCAGCTCGCGCAGGCCTCCCAGCCGGTCGGGCCAGTGGTGCACGGTCAGCACGGCCAGCGCGGCGGCGAAGCTGCCGTCGGCGAACGGCAGCGCCGTGGCCGAGGCCTGCACCACGGGAGCGCTGCCGGCCGGACGCTGGGCGATCATCGCCCGCGACGGCTCCACGGCGACCACGGCGCGGCCCGCGGGCTCGTAGGAGCCCGCCCCGGCGCCGACGTTGACGACCGTCGACGCCGGGCCGAGGGCGCCGGCGACGAGCGCCGCGATCCGGGGATCGGGGCGGCGATAGACCCGGTAGCCGCGACCGATGTCGTCGTACAGCTGGACCATCGCCGGCCGGCGGTCTACCTGGCCGGCGCCACCTCCGACGTGCAGTGCGGACACCGACGCGCCCGCAGCGGAATGGCCATCGCGCAGGCCGGACACTCCCGCGTGGTGGGGGCGGCCACCGGCTCCGGGCCGCGCAGCCGGTTCACCTGCTTCACGACCAGGAACACCGCGAAGCCGACGATGACGAGGTTGATGACGTTGTTGATGAAGATGCCGTAGTTCAGCGTGGGAGCGCCCGCGGCCTTGGCCGCCGCCAGCGTCGGGTAGGACGCACCGGACAGCGTCACGAACAGGTTGGCGAAGTCCACCCGCCCCAGTAGCAGCCCGATGGGCGGCATCAGCAGGTCGGTCACGAACGAGTTCACGACGGTCGTGAACGCGGCGCCGATCACGAGACCGACGGCCAGATCGACCATGTTGCCCCGGACGATGAAGGTCCTGAACTCGCTCAGCATCGGTCTCCTCCCGGTTGGGGCCGCTACTTCTTGGAGATCAGGAACCGTCCGAGCGCCAGGTGCGGCAGACCGGAACGCTCGAAGGTGTCGACGGCGTCGCCGGGTGCCCCGACCAGGGGCTCGCCGTGCAGGTTGAACGACGTGTTCAGCACCGCGCCGGTGCCGGTGCGGCGCTCGAACTCCCGGATGACCCGGTGGTAGCCAGGGTTCCACGCCTCGTCGACGACGTGCGCGCGGGCGGTGCCGTCGTGGGGGTGCACGGCGGCGGCGATCTCGTCTCGACGCTTGGGGTTGGTGGGGAAGGCCAGCATCATGTACGGCGAGGCCAGGCCCTTGGGATTCACGAGGTAGTCGGCCTCGCGCTCCCGCAGCACGCTCGGCGCGAACGGCATCCAGAAGTCGCGGCTCTTGATCATCCGGTTGATGAGCCCGACCACGCGGGGCTCGCCCGGGTGGGCCAGGATCGAGCGGTTGCCCAGGGCCCGCGCGCCGAACTCCATGCGACCGGCGCAGCGGGCCACGACCCCGTCGGTCACGAGCAGCTCGGCGATCCGCTCCTCCATCCGCGGCGGCTCGCTCACACGGTGACGGCCGGCCAGGTCGCGCGCGCGGATTAGGGCCTCGACCTCGTCGTCGTCGATCGACGGTCCCAGGTAGGCCGGCCCGAACGGGGCCGGCGCGGCCGGGAACCCGGCCCGGGCGCACAGGTCGAGGTAGCCGAGGTACGCGGCGCCCACCGCGTTGGACTCGTCACCGCACGACGGGAACACGAAGAGGTCCCGCACCCACTCCTCGGCGGCCAGCAGCATGTTCGCCTTCACGTTCATGAAGACGCCGCCGCCCAGGGCCAGCCGCTCGCCGCCGTGGCGCTGGTGCATCAGCCGCGCCCAGCGCAGCAGTGTGTCCTCGACGATCCGCTGGGCGCCGCCGGCGACGGCGTCGAAGCGCAGGCCGAGCGTGCTCTCGACCAGCAGCCGGTAGCGGGCACCCGACCGCCGCCAGGCGAACTGCGCCGGCGCGGTCTCCTCGAGCCCGAACACCCGGCCGAGCGCGGCGGCGGCCCGCTCGACCGCGCCGGCCGGCGCGTAGGGCGCGAGCCCCATGACCTTGTACTCGTGCTCGCCGAACTTCATGCCGAGCACCAGCGTCACGAACGAGTAGAACGACCCGAGCGAACCCGGCGCGCTGGCCGCCGCCTCGCGCCGCTGCAGCTCGGTGCCGGCCGCGCGGGAGGCGGTCGCGCACAGCCCGTCGCCCGAGTTGTCGTTGGTGAGCACGAGGGCGGGCGCGCCTCCGAACGGCGCCCCGAAGTAGGCGGCCGCCGCGTGGCACGTGTGGTGGTCGAGCGTGACGATCCGCTCGGGGCCCAGGCCCAGGTGTCCGGTCACCAGCCCGAGGCGCTCGCTCTCGGAGAGCGCGAACTTTCCTCGTGCCGGCTCGATCAGGCCGAGCCGGGCGCCGAGCTTGCGCGCTCGCCGGCCCAGTCCCGCGCTCGGCTCCTGCAGGCGCACGCCGTAGTACTGGCGCGCGTACTCGGCGTCGTGCAGGACGCGGTTCATCCAGTCGCGCGCGTACGCTCGCCGTCCCGCCAGGGCCACCAGGTCGATCTGCCCAGCGCGCAGCCCCAATTCGCGCAGCAGCGCGTCGACGGCCAGCCGCGGGTAGCCGGCGTCGTTCTTGAGCCGGGTGAACCGCTCCTCGGACGCGCAGCCCACGACGACCCCGTCCCGCAGGATCGCCGCGGTCGCGCAGTGCGTCTCCGAGATGCCGAGGACGATCATGCCGGTCGATCTTAACAGACCACCGCCGCGCCGCCCGCCCGACGCCGTCTCGATCCGGCGTGCCCGGTACCGGCTATCGGGGTGGCGCGCCGGCGCGGTACGATGTGGGACGCGAAGGCCCAGCCATGTCAGCGCCCGGCCGAGTCCTGATCGTCGACGACGAGCCGAACGTCGCCGCCGTGCTCCGCGCCCTGCTCGTGGAGCTGGGTCACACGGTGGAGGCCGCCGGGACGGCCTCCGACGGCCTCCGTCTCGTGGAGGAGTTCGCGCCCGACGTCGTGCTGCTGGACCTCGGCCTGCCCGGGGTCCGGGGCGAGGTCGTCCTGGCCCGCCTCCGGGAGACCAGGCCCGTGCTGCCCGTGATCGTGATCACGGGCAACGACACCGAGCTGGCGCAGCGGTTGCTCGCCGACGGCGCGTTCGACTACCTGGCCAAGCCCTTCAGCATGAGCCGCCTGGCCCACGTGCTCGAGGCCGCCCTCGCCTCCCGGAGGTGACGGGGCGGCGCCTCAGGACTTCCGGGACGTCTTCGAGAAGAACGTGCCCACCAGCGGCCGCATCTCGCGGCTGCCGCACTCGGGACAGACGGCGCCCCGCGCGTGCTCGCTCATGGACTGGGTGACCGCGACTTCCTTCTGGCAACGGTCGCAGAAGAACTCGTAGAGAGGCATGGCCTCCTCCTCTCGACGCCGAATCGGTTGACGAACCTCCCGGGTGACTCCGACAGGGTCGAAGTCTATCACGCGCCCGGATCGGCCACGAGCGCCGCCGCCGCGATGCCGGCGACCGCGCAGGCCTCGTCCTTGTCCGACACGTCGCCCGAGATCCCGACGGCGCCGACGACCGCGCCGGCGGCGTCCCGGATCAGCACGCCGCCGGCGGCCGGGACGACGCGTCCGTCGGACATGGCGTTGAGCGCGGCGAAGAAGGCCTGCTGCTGGGGCTGCTCGGCGACACGGCGGGCCAGCGTGCGCGAGCCCAGCCCCATGCCGAGCGCGCCCCACGCTTTGCCGATGGCGATCTGCGGCCGCACGATGCCGGCCCCGTCCTCGCGGGCGAACGCCTTGAGGTGGCCGCCGGCGTCGAGCACCGCCACGGCCAGGGGCGCGCACCGGGTTTCCCGACCCGTGCGCAGGGCGACCTCGACGATCGTCGTCGCATGCTGCAGCGTCAGGCTCATGAGCTGTCGTTCCCTCCGGTTCCGGGAGTCGCGCGCGCCAGGATAGGCTCTGCCCACCCGGCTCGCAACCGACCGCACGAGCTGCTCGCCTTCCTCGACAAGCCCCTCAGGCGCCCGGTCGCCTGATCGGCGGTCCCCGCAGTCCCGGCGGCGGCGGGCTGTCGAACGCGACATGCCGGCCGTCGGGGTGCACGAAGGCCAGCCGAGCGGCGTGCAGGGCCAGACGCCGCATCGGATCGCGCCGGCTGCCGTGGGCCCGGTCGCCGACGATGGGGTGGCCGAGCTCGGCGAGCTGGGCGCGGATCTGCCCGCGGCGTCCGGTGACCAGCGCGAGCTCGAGCAGCGTCGTGTCCGCGTCGCGCCCCAGCACCCGGTAGCGAGTGATCGCGTCGCGGCCGGCGGCGTCGCCGCGGGCCGGCCGCACGCGCAGCGAGCGGTCCTCGCGCAGCCGCGACGTCAGCGTGCCGGCGTCGGCGCGGACCGCGCCCTCCACGCGCGCCACGTACAGCCGCTCCGGGGCGCGCGCCCGGAACTGGCGCTGCAGCGCCTCCCGCGCCGCCCGCGAGCGCGCGAACACGAGCAGGCCCGACGTCTCCCGGTCGAGCCGGTGGACAACGAAGACCCGCCCGGCGCCACGGCGCTCCAGCCAGTCGCGCAGCAGACGGTGGACGGTGCGCTCGCGCTCGGAGGCATCGGCGATGGTCAGCAGCCCGGTCGGCTTGTCGACGACGACGAGGTCGGCGTCCTCGTGGACGAGCCGCAGCGGGGGCGGAATCGGTTCGGGCGGAGGCGGACCGAGCTCGACCCGGTCCCCCGCCCCGACCGGAGCGTCGCCGCGGCGGACGACCACGCCGTTGACCCGCAGTCGTCCGCGTTCGAGCCACTGCTTCAGCCGCCGCCCGGAGACGCCGGGGAACATCTGCCGGAGCCGGTCCCGGAGCGGGCCCTCCACCGCGCTCGCCACCGCGTCACTGCCCGGCGACGTGCGCGACGAGCCAGCGCGCCGTGCGCAGGAGCCGCGCATCGCCCTCGCGCGGGCCCACGAGCTGCACGCCGAGCGGCAGGCCGTTGGCGCCTCGCATGATGGGCAGGCTGATGGCCGGCAAGCCCGTGAGCGTCCACAGCGTGCAGAAGGCCGGATCGCCGGTGGACTCCAGTCCAGCCGGGGCCGTGCCGGCCGCGGCGGGGGTGAGCAGCGCGTCGTAGCGCTGCTCGAACAGCTCGGCGAAGCTGGCTTGCAGCTCCGGTACCCGCGCGCGCGCTCTCAGGTAGTCGACGGCGCTCACCTGCCGGCCGCGCTCCAGGCGCGCCCGCAGCCAGGCCGAGAGCCGGTCCCGACCGGTCGTCCACTCCCGCTCGAGGTTCCGCGCCATCTCGGCGTCGAGGATGTCCTGGTGCCAGGCGGCCGTCGTCTCGGCCGGCACCGACAGCTCCACCGCCTCCACGCGGTCGCCGAGCGCAGTGGTCAGCTCGTCGAAGGCGTCGCGGGCGTCGGCGTCGACCTCGGACCAGCGCGACGTCTTCACCAGGCCGAACATCGGCGGTAGCGGCGGCGGTTCCGCCGCGACGCTGCCGTACGGCACGCGGGCGCGGGGCCGGGTGTCCGGATCGGGCTCGTCGTGGCCGGCGACCTGCTCGAGGAGCAGGGCGAGGTCGTCGATGCTGCGCGCGAACAGCCCGACGTGATCGAGCGAGCGCGAGAGCTGCAGCATGGCCGTGCGGGGGACGAGGCCGTGTGTCGGCTTGAGCCCGTAGACGCCGCAGTACGCCGCCGGCCGGATCGTCGAGCCGCCGGTCTGGCTGCCCAGCGCCAGCGGGACCATGCCGGCCGCCACCGCTGCCGCCGAGCCGCTGGACGATCCGCCGGGCGTGTGGCCCGGATGGTGAGGGTTGCGGGTCTTGCCGGGCGCCCGGTTGGCGAGCTCCGTCGTCACCGTCTTGCCCATGATCACCGCGCCCGCCGCGCGCAGCCGCGCCACCACCGCGGCGTCGCGCGAGGGCGTCCGGCCCGCGTACAGCGGCGAGCCGTGCGCGGTCGGCATGTCGGCCGTGTCGATGATGTCCTTGATCCCGACCGGCACTCCGTGAAGCGGCCCGAGCGGCTGGCCCGACATCCGGCGCTCGTCGGCCGCTCGCGCCTGCGCCAGCGCGTGCTCGGGATCGAGGAACGCCCAGGCCTGCACGTCCTTGTCCACGGCGAGCACGCGCTCCAGGCACGCCTGCACGACCTGCTCGGAGGACACGACGCCGTCGCGGATCAACCGCGCCCCGTCGACCGCCGACACCGCGTACAGGTTGGTCAGATCCATCGCCGACACCCCGCCGGACGGGCGACGCGTGCCGGAAGGGACGCACCGCCCCGTCCGCGCCTAGTTGCCGTAGAGGAACTCCGGCAGCCACAGCGTCATGCCGGGCCACACGTGCATGAACACCAGGCAGAGGAGCACGATGAGCATGTAGGGCATCATGCCCGCGAAGATCTGGTTGAGCGTGACGTGCCGGGGCGACACGCCCTTGAGGTAGAACGCCGACATCGCCACCGGCGGTGACAGGAACGCGGCCTGGAGGTTCACCGCCACCATGGTGCCGAACAGGATCGGGTCGATGTTGAAGTGGCTCAGCAGCGGGATGAAGATCGGACAGAAGATGACGATGATCTCCGTCCACTCCAGCGGCCAGCCGAGCAGGAAGATGATGAGCTGGGCCAGGATCTGGAAGCCGAGGGGCGAGAGGTTGAGGCTCAGCACCCAGCGCTCGATCAGCGACTGGCCGCCGTGCAGCGCGAACACCGCCGAGAACAGCGCCGAGCCGACGAACAGCCAGCACACCATCGCCGTCGTCTTCGCGGTGAGGAAGACGGACTGCTTGAGGTTCTCGCGCAGCTCCGGTGAGTCCCGCAGGTGCCATAGCCCCGGCACCACCGTGCCCACGAAGGTCCCGCCCAGCGAGGCGGAGACCAGCAGCGACATCCAGTCCTCGCCCTGGGACCATCCGAGCCCGAACCCGAGGAGCGCGCCGGCCAGGCTCCACCCCCACACCTCGCGCTGGAAGCGCGCCATCACGGCGAGGTAGAGCGCGCCGAGCGCGCCGACCGCCGCCGACTCGGTGGCGGTGCAGATGCCGAACAGGATCACGGCCAGCACCACGGCGGTGAGCACCCCGAGCGGCATCACCGAGGCGATCAGCTCCTTGAGGATTTCCAGCTGCTCGCCGTCCATCCGCCAGAAGTAGACGAGCAGGAGCAGCGCGAAGACGCCGGCCAGCGTCCAGAACCACCCGTAGAAGTGCGCGGGGATCTTCGACTCGGTCGGCCCGGCCGGCGTCTGGCGCAGCGACGTCATCTCCTCCGGCGGCCCCTCGGCCCTGGCCGCGCCGGTGGACTGGGGATCCCCGGCCGCGCCGAGCTCCTGGGGCGCCTCCGACTCCCCGGCCGCGCCGAGCTCCTGGGGCTTGCTCTCGGCCGGTGCTGCGGGCGCCTTGGCGGCGGGCGTCGCGGGCCGCGGACCCGCCATCGGCGGCGCGACGACCGCGACGGCGGCCGGGGCGTTGTAGATCACCACGTACCACCACGTCATGACGAAGGTACCGGCCACCAGGATCACCGGCACCGACAGGGCACCGACGTTGCGGAGGATCGCCGGGTACGCGCCCGCGGCCCGCGCCGGCCGGAGCGCGGCCAGGAGGAGCCCGGGGACGACCCGCCGGGCCGGCCCGACCTCGAGCCGGCGCACGTGGTCCGGCACCGCCACCCGGTACTGCTCGTCGGAGAGCCTGGGCGCGATCCTCGGGTTGAGCATGGCCCAGCCGAGGATGTAGACGAGGTAGAGGAACGTGAGGAAGAAGCCCGGGAGCATGGCGGCGGCGTACAGCTTCACGATCGACTGCCCGGCCACGGCGGCGTACACGATCAGCATCACCGACGGCGGGATCAGGATGCCGAGCGTGCCACCGGCGGTGATGGCGCCCGAGGCCAGCCGCACGTCGTAGCCGGCGTTCAGCATCGGCCGCATGGCGATCACTCCCATGAGGACGACGACGGCGCCGACGATGCCGGAGGCGATGCCCCAGAATGCGCACACCAGCAGCGTGGTCACGGCCAGCGAGGCCGGCACGCGCCGGAAGGCGAGCTGGACCGAGTGGAACATCCGGTCCACCAGCGCCGCCCGCTCCATGATGTAGCCCATGAAGACGAACAGCGGGACCGACAGCAGCGTGTCGTTGATCATCACGCCGTAGGTGCGCTGGGCGATGAGGTCGAAGACTCGGTTGTCGTACCAGTGGCCGCCGGGCACCCAGAACGCGATGAACCCGAAGACCATGCCCAGGCCCATCAGCGTGAAGGCGGTGGGGTAGCCCATCATGATGGCCGCCACGATGAGGCCCAGCATCGTGAGGCCGAGGGAGGGGTCACTCACCGCGGGGGCTCGTCGTCGCGGATCGCCCGCTCGCGCACGACGCCCTCCTCCATCACGCTGCGGTGGCGGGCCGCCTCGTCGATGGCCTTGGCCCCTTCCATCGCGGCCCGCCGCGACTCCTCGTCGACGTACTGGCTGTGGCCGAGCTGGGTGTCGATGACGTCGATCTCCTCGACGTCGGCCAGGCGGGGCGGCCACGCCCCCGTGCGCAGGCAGACGACGCAGCGGACGATCTCGGCCAGCCCCTGCAGCATGACGAGCACGCCGGCCACGGGGATGGCCGTCTTGAAGTGGTAGACCGGCGGGCCCTCGGCGGTGACCGTCGAGTGCTCGCCGATGCGCCAGGAGTCGGCGGCGAAGCCGCCGCCGGCGTAGATGAGGCCGATCATGCAGGGGATGAAGAACAGTAGGTACAGCATCAGGTCCAGGGCGGCCTGCCCGCGCGGCTTCAGGTAGATGTACACGAAGTCGGCGCGCACGTGGCCGGCCTGGGCCAGCGTGTAGGCCCCGCACATCATGAACAGCGTGCCGTAGAGCATGTTGTTGAAGTCGAAGATCCACGCCGTCGGCGCGTTGAGGATGTAGCGCTTGAAGACCTCGATGGACACCACGAAGGTCAGGGCCACGATCAGCCACGCGAACGCCTTGCCCGACCAGTAGCTGACCTCGTCGACGGCGTGGATGAAGCGCGTGGCGCTCACGGGCGCGACCCTCGGCCCCGCCGGCCGGCGGGCGCCGGCCGGCGGGCGGAACCGAGCGGCTCGATCACGAAGGGATCAGCTCTTCTTGGCGAAGTAGTGATTGTAGGCCATGCGGCGGCTGACGTTGGTGTCGAGGTCCCACTTCACCGCCCGCGCGGCGAAGGCCTTCTGGGACTCGACGATCTCCTTGAAGAGCGGGTTGTCGGAGGCCTTCTTGTCGGCGACCGTGTCGTAGATCTCGAGCTGCTTCTGCAGCACGGAGTCCGGCGTCTTGTAGAAGCGCACCTTGTCCTTGGTCTGCAGCTCGATGTAGTCCTTCGAGTAGCGGTCGATCGACTTCCAGGACATGTCGGCCGAGGCCGCCTCGACGGCGTTCTCGATGATGGCCTTCATCTTGTCGGGCAGCGCGTCGAACTTCGCCTTGTTGAAGGTGATCTCGAGCTGCTCGGCGTTCTGGTGATAGCTCTGCAGCATGCACACCTTCGACACGTCGGCGAAGCCCAGGACGCGGTCCGAGGTGGCGTTGTTGAACTCCGCGGCGTCGAGCAGGCCGCGGTCCATGGCCGGCACGATGTCGCCGCCGGGCAGCGCGTTCACGGCCGCCCCCAAGCCCTGGAACAGGTCGATGGAGATGCCGACCGTGCGGAACTTGAGGCCCTTGAAGTCGTCGGGCTTCGTGATCGGCTTCTTGTACCAGCCGAGCGGCTGGGTGGCCATCGGCCCGTAGGGGAAGGACACCACGTTGGCGCCGATCGAGGCGTACAGCTTGTTCAGCAGCTGCTTGCCCCCGCCGTACTTGTGCCAGGACAGCAGCATGTTGGCGTCCATGCCGTACCCCGGCCCCGAGCCCCACAGGGCCAGCGCCGTGGACTTGCCGTAGTGGTAGACGAGCACGCCGTGGCCTCCGTCGAGCGTGCCCTTGGACACCGCGTCGAGCAGGCCGAAGGCCGGCACCACGGCCCCGGCCGGCAGCACCTCGATCTTCAGCTCGCCGCCCGTCATGTCGTTGACCTTCTTGGCGAAGTCGAGGGCGTACTCGTGGAAGATGTCCTTCTGGGGCCACGTGCTCTGCCAGCGCATCGAGGTCGGAGCCTGGGCCCGGGCGATCATGGGGAATCCGAGCGCCGCGGCACCGGTGGCGGCCGCAGCGGCGCCGGTCAGAAACCTGCGACGTGACGGCTGCGGAGTTTCCTGGGGATCGCTCATGTTCAGGCCTCCTCGGTGATGAGGAATGCGAAGCCGGGTGACTTCGTGGTCGATGGTCGGACCACCGGGCAAAATACCCGCCACCACACGCAGTGTCAAGGCTAGGGGCGCGCCTGGGGCACGGACAGGACCAGGTCGGCGGTCTCCCGGCCGCGCCGGACGGTCAGGTGGAGCGGTCGCTCCATTCCGGCGTCGCCCAGCGCCTCGCGCGCGGCCTCGCGGGTCAGCACGCCGCGATCGTTGACCTGTAGCAGGATGTCGCCGACCTCCAGTCCCGCCTTCTCGGCGGCGCTGCCCCGGACGACCAGCGTCACCAGCGGAAGGGCCGGTGGTGGCCCGCCCGCGGGAGCGTTGGTGTCCGACTCTCGCAGCACGAAACCGAACTCGGCGGCGATGCGTTCCCCGGCCACGGGTCGCGGCATGGCGATCAGCCGGACCGGCAGGGCGTGCCGGCCCTCCCTGCGCAGTACCGTCAGCTGGACGTCGGCGTCCACCGGGGCTCGTGCGATGAGGCGCTGGAGCAGCCGGGTGTCGGTCACGGGGCGCCCCTCCAGGGCGACCACGATGTCGCCCGGACGCAGGCCGGCCCGGGCGGCCGGCGTGTCGTCGATCACCTCGACGATCACCACGCCGAAGCCCTCGCCGATGCCGTGGCGGCCGGCCAGGTCGTCCATCTCCTGCTCGCTCAGGTCCCGGATCCGGACACCGAGCCACGACCACGGACGCGCGTCCGCGGCGGCGGTCGCCACCAGGAGGAGCAGACCCAGCGAGGCGAAGGCGGCCGGACCTCGGCGCGTCACTCCCGCCTTCCCTCGAGCTCGCGGACGAGTGCCTCGACGGCGTCGGCGACGCGCGCCACGCGCGTTGTCACGTCGAGAGTCTCCAGCAGCTCCTGGCGCAGGTCGGCGTCGGGCAGGACGGCAGCGGCCACCCGGTCGGCGATGACGCCGGCCGGCTGCCGCTCGGCCAGCGCGGCGTCGAGCAGGTCGAGCGGGCGGCCCAGCGCGCCGAGCAGGTTGCGGCAGGCCGCCCGGATGCGGGCCAGGGCCGGCGCCGTGTCGCGGGTCGGCGCCACGTCGTCGAGCGTCCGCACGCGCACGAGACGGTACAGCGTGTCGCTCGGCAGCTCCTGCTCGATCCGCACGCGGTCGTCGCCGCGCAGCAGGAGGTTGTAGCGTCCGGTCGGCAGCCGGTCGCAGGACACGATCTCCCCGACCCCGCCCACGTCGTGCACGGCCGGCTTGCCGGCGTAGGTCGCCTGGTAGCCGGGCCGGAGCCGCACGATCACGAGCCGGCGGTTGCGCTCGAGGGCGTCGGTGACCATGGCGCGGTATCGCGCCTCGAAGACGTGCAGGGGCAGCGTGGTGTGTGGAAACAGCGTGACGTCGGGCAGCGGAAAGATGGGGACGACCAGCGGAGCCGCCATGAGCGGCCGCGTCAGGTGAGCTTGGGCAGCGAGCTCAGGCTGTCCAGCTCGTCCAGCCGCGTCCGCACGGCCGTCGCCAGCTCCCGGAACGCCCGCGCCGTCGCGGCGTCCGGGCGACGCACGGTGATCGGCATGCCCTCGTCGCCTCCCACGCGGGTCTCGGGGTCGAGGGGCAGCCGGGCCAGCAGCGGCACCCCGTACTCCTCGGCCACGCGCTGGCCGCCGGTCTCGCCGAAGATGCTCGTGTGGTGGCCGCAGTGCGGGCACGCGAACGTGCTCATGTTCTCGACGATGCCCAGGATCGGCACGTTCAGCCGCTGGAACATCCCGATCGCCTTGCGGACGTCGAGCAGCGCGACGTCCTGCGGCGTCGTGACCATGACGACTCCGCCGAGCGGCAGGACCTGCGAGAGCGAGAGCTGGGCGTCGCCGGTGCCGGGCGGCATGTCGAACACGAGGTAGTCGAGGGCGCCCCACATCACGTCCTTGAGCATCTGCTGGATGAACGAGTGGATCATCGGCCCGCGCCAGACGAGCGGCTCGCGCTCGTTCACGAGCAGCCCGATCGACATCATCTTCAGGCCGTGCGCCTCCACCGGCAGGATGCGGTTGTCGAACATCCCCGGTCGCCCCTTGGCGCCGAGCATCAGGGGCACGTCGGGCCCGTACACGTCGCTGTCGATGATCCCCACGGTGGCGCCCGACTGCCGCAGCGCCAGGGCCAGGTTGACCGCCACCGTCGACTTGCCGACACCGCCCTTGCCGGACGACACGGCGACGGTGTGCCGGACTTCGGGGATGAAGTCCGGCCGCGGGGGCGGCGCCTGGGGCTGCGCCGCCGCGTGGGCGTGGCCGTGGGCGTGGCCGGATGGCGCGCCACCACCCATCTTCACCTGCACGCGACCGACGCCGGGCAGCTGGCCCACGAGCCGCGTGGCCATACTGTGCATGGCCGCCTTGGTGGCCGGGGCCTGGCCCGCGAACGCGAGCGTCAGGCTCACCACGTCGCCGGCGATCGCGACGTCGCGCACGAGACCGAGCGTGACGATGTCCTGCTGGCTCTCGGGATCGCGGATGCCCCGCAGCGCGTCCGTGACCTGCTGCTCGGTCGCCATACCCAGGGACTATACCCCACGGTCCGCAGGGTGCAATTGAGAACCGGTTTACCCATTCTGTTCATCGCCGCGCCCACCGCGCCGGGGTCGCCACGCGGCGAACGACCGAAATCGTTGAGCGCGAGACGTGGAATGCGGCTTGCTCCTCTATGTTATCGTTCGATGCCCTCCCCCCAGGCGAGGCGGGTCTGCTAGGGCCCGTCTCGCCATTGCTTTCTCCGCCCATTTCTTGCATTCGCCGAACCTTCCTGCTACATAAAGACGGTGATCGGCGCCGACGACTTTCGCCGCGTTCTCGGCCATTTCGCGACCGGGGTCACGGTCCTCACCACCTGCGACACCGATGCCCGTCCGACCGGTCTCACCGCGAGCGCGTTCTCGTCGGTCTCCCTCGACCCGCCGCTGGTCCTCATCTGCGTGGACCACAAGTCACAGAGCTACCCGGCTCTCCGCGAGCGCGGCTGCTTCGCGGTGAACATCCTCGGCGTCGAGCAGCAGGCGATCTCCCGCCGTTGCGCCTCCTCACGGCTGGACAAGTTCGACGAGGTGCCGCACGAGATCAGCGACCTCGGCCTGCCGCTGATCGAGGGGGCCATCGCTCACCTGGAATGCACCACCGTGAGCACGCACGTCGAGGGCGATCACACGATCTTCGTCGGCCGCGTGGAGCGCGCGCGTGTCGGGACCGGCGAGCCGCTGCTCTACTTCCGTGGGCAGTACCAGCGGCTGAGCCCCCCCGCCCCGGGAGTGTGAGGTTGTCGATCCCGCTGTCCCGACCCCCCGTGGACGACGAGATCAAGCAGGCCGTGCTGGCCGCCATCGACTCCCGCCAGTACATTCTCGGGCCCGAGTGCCGTCAGTTCGAGGCCGAGCTGGCCGCCTACGTCGGCGCGCGCCACTGCGTGCTCAGCAGCTCGGCCACCGCCGGGCTGTGGCTGACCCTCCGCAGCCTCGGCGTGAAGGCCGGCGACGAGATCCTCGTCCCCTCTCACACGGCGTTCCCGACCATCGAGGCCATCTGCTTCGCCGAGGCGACTCCGGTCTTCGTCGACGCCGATCCCTACTACACGATGGACCCGGCCGACGCCGCCGCCAAGGCCACGCCGCGCACGGTCGGCCTGATGCCGGTCCACCTGTACGGGCAGCCGGTCGACCTCGACGCCGTCCGGGAGCTCGCCTCGCGGCTGGGCGTGTGGGTCGTCGAGGACTGCGCGCAGGCCCACGGCGCCGCCTGGCAGGGCCGCAAGGTCGGCTCGTTCGGCCGGGCCGCCGTCTTCTCGTTCTATCCGTCCAAGAACCTCACCGTCATGGGCGACGGCGGCGCCGTCGTGACCGACGACGACGAGATCGCCGCCCGCTGCCGCCGGCTGCGCGACCACGGTCGCCTCAGCAAGGACCGCCACGCCGAGGTCGGCTTCAACCTCCGCTTCAACGACATCCAGGCATCCGTCGGGCGCGTGCTACTGCGCCGGCTCGACGCGATGAACGATCGTCGCCGCACGCTGGCCGCCCGCTACGCGGCCGCCCTCGAGGGCCTGCCGCTCGAGCTGCCGCGCGAGCGCCCGGGCGCCCGTCACGTCTACCACCTGTACGTCGTGCGGACGCTGCGGCGTGACGCGCTGGCCGCCTTCCTCAAGGCGCGCGGGGTGCAGACCGGCATCCACTACCCGATCGCCGCGCACCGACAGCCCGCCGTCGAGCGGTTCGCCGGCCCGGCCCTGCCGCAGACCGAGCGGCTGGTGGACGAGATCCTCACGCTGCCGATCTCGGCCGGTCACACCGAGGCCGAGATCGACGCGGTGGCGGCGGCGGTCCGGGAGTTCTTCGCGGCCTGATGTCGGACGGGCCCCTTCGGGTCCTGCAGATCTACCCGAAGGCGGACTTCTTCACGGGCGCGGCCGTGCAGCTGCGCGATCTCGCCCGCGGCCTGGCCACCCGCGGCCACCAGGTCACGGTCGCCACCCCGCCGAGCGAGGCGTGGGCCGCGCGCTGTCGGGAGGCCGGCCTGACTCACGTCGCCATCGCCATGCGCCGTCCCTACGACGCGCGGGCGGCCTGGCGGCTGGCCCGGCTCATCCGCCGGCAGCGGATCCAGATCGCACACGCCCACAAGGGGCGCGCCCGCACGCTCACGTTGCTGGCCGGTCTCATGGGCGCCCCGGCGCTGCTCGTGCTCAACCGCGGGGTCAGCTTCAAGGTCGGTCCCGTGCGTCGCCTGGGTTACACGAGCCGGCGCGTGCACGCGATCGTCGCCGTCTGTCGCTCGATCAAGGACGGTCTCGTCGCGGCCGGCGTCCCCGCCGGCAAGATCAGCGTCATCTATTCCGGCACCGACCTCGACCGCTTCCACCCGGGCGTCGACGGCGAGCCCGTCCGGCGCGCGCTCGGCCTGTCGCGCCAGCACGCCCTCGTCACCCAGATCGGCGTCCGCTCCTGGCGCGGCTGGCAGGACGTGCTGGCCGCGATGCGGACGATCGCGCCTCGCTGCGACCGGGCGCGCCTGCTCTTCGTGGGAGCCCCGCCGCCGCGGATCGCCGAGCTCGCCGACCGCGCGCGCGAGGCCGGTCTGGACGGGCGCGTGCTGGCGCTGGGTCACCGCGACGACGTGCCCGCCATCCTCGGCGCCTCCGACGTCGTCGTCGACGCGTCCTACGAGGGTCTGGGCATCACCGGCTCGATCCGCGAGGCGCTGGCCTGCGAGCGCCCGGTGGTGGCCACCGCGGTCGAGGGCATGCCCGAGCTCGTCCTCCCCGGCGAGACGGGCCTGCTGGTGCCGCCGCGCGATCCCGCCGCGCTGGGCGAGGCCATCCTGAAGCTGCTGGCCGATCCGACCGACGCCCAGTCGATGGCTCGGGCCGGCCGCAAGCGCGTGGAGGCCCACTTCTCGCTGCGGGCCAAGCTCGACGCCACCGAGGCGCTCTACCGCCGCCTCCTGGCCACCGGCGGCCGGCCGTGAGCCACGCGCTCACCGTCTACCGGCGCCTGCTGCCGCTGATGCGCCCGTACGTCCCGGCGCTGGTCGTGGGCGCCGCGCTCGCGCTGGTCGTGGCCGCCATGGAGGGCGCCATCGCGTGGCTGGTGAAGCCGGCCATGGACGACATCTTCATCCGTCACGACGCCACGATGCTGCGCGTGGTGCCGCTGCTGCTGCTCGGCGCCTACCTGGTCAAGGGCGCCGGCCGCTACGGCCAGTCGTATCTCATGGCCGCCGTGGGCGAGCGGGTCATCGCCACCCTGCGCGGCACGCTCTACCAGCACATCCAGCGGATGCCGTTATCCTTCTTCGCCGACCTGCACTCGGCCGAGCTCATGTCGCGCGTCGTCACCGACGTCAACCGGCTGGCCCGCGTGTCGTCCACGGTCCTCGTCATGGCGTTCCGCCAGGTCGCCATGGTGGTCGCGCTGCTGGCCGTCATGGTCGTGCGGGAGTGGCGCATGGCCGTGATCGCGGTGATCGTGTTCCCGTTCGTGGGTATCGCCGTGCGCGCGATCGGGCGGAGGCTGTACCGGATCAACAAGCGCTCGCAGGAAAAGGTCGCCGAGCTGAACGTCCTGCTCCACGAGGCGTTCTCCGGCACCAAGATCGTCAAGGCCTTCGGCCGCGAGGCCCACGAGGCCGAGCGCTTCGAGCGCGTGAACGGGCGGCTGCTCGACCTGGCCCTCAAGGACCACCGCACCGACGAGATCACCGAACCGCTCATGGAGGTGCTGGCCGCGCTCGGCATCATGGGCGCCCTCTGGTACGGGGGCCACCAGGTCATCGTCGGCGCGATGACGCCGGGCGACTTCTTCTCGTTCATCGCGGCCATGGCCCTGATCTACGGGCCGGTCCGGCAGCTGTCGCGCATCATGAACACGATCCAGCAGTCCGCGGCGTCGGCCGAGCGCGTGTTCCAGATCCTCGACACGCCGCCGGCCATCGTCGACCGGCCGGGCGCGCGGGCGCTGACCGGCTTCTCGTCCGTGCTGCGCTTCGAAAGCGTGTCGTTCCGCTACCCCGGATCTGCCGAGCTCACGCTGCGCGACGTCACCCTGGACGTCCATCCCGGCGAGGTGGTGGCCTTCGTGGGGATGAGCGGCGCCGGCAAGTCGACGCTGATCGACCTCGTCCCGCGCTTTCACGACGTCAGCGCCGGACGCATCACCGTGGACGGCCACGACGTCCGTGACGTCACCCAGGCCTCGCTGCGCGCGCTCACGGCCGTGGTCACCCAGGAGACGTTCCTGTTCAGCGACTCGATCCACTACAACATCGCCTACGGCCGCGCCGGCGCCTCCGCCGACGCGGTGGCCCGGGCCGCTCGCCAGGCTCACGCCGAGGAATTCATCCTGGCCTGTCCCGACGGCTACGCGACCCGGGTGGGCGAGCGCGGCGTGCGCCTGAGCGGCGGCCAGCGCCAGCGCCTGGCGATCGCCCGCGCCTTCCTGAAGGACCCGCCCATCCTGATCCTCGACGAGGCCACCTCCGACCTGGACGCCGAGAGTGAGTTCATGGTCCAGCAGGCCCTCGGCGACCTCATGCGCGGCCGCACGGTGCTGGTGATCGCCCACCGCCTGGCCACCGTGCGCAACGCCGATCGCATCGTGGTCGTCCACGAGGGGCGCATCGCCGAGGTCGGGCGCCACGAGGAGCTGCTGGCCCGCGACGGGGTCTACCGCCGGCTCTACGCGCTGCAGATGGAGGGCGTGGCCGGCTAGCGCGGGCGCGGCGCGACGCCGGCCGCCGGCGCCGCCCCGTTGTCGACTACTCGAGGACGCCCGGGAACCGCTCGCGGATCGTGCGGCGCCAGCACTGCGGGTCCTCGGTGACTTCCAGCGTGCCGCCGACCGCGCGCGCGTCGGCCAGGTCCAGCGCGGTGACGACCATGACGAGACGGGCGTCGAACGGGGCCACCACGCGGAGCGGCGGGCGGATCCGCTGGCCGACCGCCGGCCTCGTCGGACCGCTGATCCGGGCGGCCATCTGGGGCGTGATCGTGACCTCCGCGAACTCGAGCATGACGGCGCCGGCCCGGAAGGCCGGGTACGGCTGGACGCGGGCGTGCACGGCCCCGCCCCACTCCTTCTCGGTGTCGGCGATGATCTGGCTGACCACGCGCCCGACGAGCCCGCCCTCGGCCTGGCCGGCGGTCGCCCCGCCCTGGAGCACCACGCCGACGAACCGCCGGCGGTCGGCTGTGCGCAGCGCCGCCTTCTGGACGGCGAACTCCCATTCGCCGTCGAGCACGTAGGCCAGGCAGTGGGGACGGCGGTTCTCGAAGAAGTGGCTGCGTCCGCCCTCGAGGACGAGGATCTCGGCGTCCCGGGCGGTCGTCCTGGGAGGCGGGCCGGCCGGCCGGGGCGGCGGGGTCGCGCAGGCGCCCAGGAGCAGCGCGAGCGCACCGACGGCGGCGCAACGGGCGACGGCGGCAGTCACGCGCTAGCGTTCGCGGAAGCGGTTGACGATGGGCAGGCGCCAGTCGCGGCCGAACGCGCGCGGCGTGATCTTCACGCCGATCGGGCCCTGGCGGCGCTTGTACTCGTTGACGTCGACCATGCGGATCACGCGGCGCACGGTCTCGTCGCCGAAGCCCCGCGCGACCAGGTCGCCGACGCCGCGGTCCTCCTCGACGTAGGCCTGCAGGATGGCGTCGAGCTCGGCGTAGGGCGGCAGCGTGTCCTGGTCGGTCTGGTCCGGCCGCAGCTCCGCCGACGGCGCCCGGTCGAACACCGACTGGGGGATCACGGCGCGGCCGGCCCGCGTGTTGACGTGGCGGGCGACCTCGTAGACGAGCGTCTTCGGCACGTCCTTGATGACGGCGAAGCCACCCGCCATGTCGCCGTAGAGCGTGGAGTAGCCGACGGCGATCTCGCTCTTGTTGCCGGTGGTGAGCACGAGCCAGCCGAACTTGTTGCTGAGCGCCATCAGCAACGTGCCACGGATGCGGGCCTGCAGGTTCTCCTCGGCCACGTCCTCCTTGAGGCCCTTGAACCGCGCTGCCAGCGTCCGCTTGAAGGCCTTGAACACCGGCGTGATCGGCAGCGCCTGGAAGTCGATCCCGAGGTTGCGGGCCAGCCGCTTGGCGTCGCCCCGGGTGCCCGACGACGAGTAGGGCGACGGCATCGTGACCCCGGTGACGTTCTCCTTGCCGAGCGCCTCGACGGCCACGGCGGCCACCAGCGAGGAGTCGATGCCGCCGGAGAGCCCGATCACCACGTGCTTGAACCCGTTCTTGCGCACGTAGTCGCGGGTGCCGAGCACGAGCGCCTCGTACACCTCGTCGACCGGCGGCAGCGGCACCACCTCGCGCGGCGGCACCGGCGGGGTGGCCCTCGGCGCCAGCGGCGGCAGCGCCACGTGGGCGACCGGGGCAGCGTCCTGCTTCTCCTTGCGGCGCCGCGAGTCGTGCAGCCGGGCGTGGAACACCGCGTCGAGGTCGAGGTCGGCGACGACGAAGTCCTCGGCGAACTGCCGCCCGCGGGCGATCCGCTCGCCTCGCTCGTTGACGACGAGGCTGCCGCCGTCGAAGACGAGCTCGTCCTGGCCGCCGACCATGTTCACGAAGGCCAGGCACACGACGTCGTCGGCGGCGCGCGTGGCGATCATCCGCTCCCGCTGGTGACCCTTCCCCGCGTGGTAGGGCGAGGCGTTGATGGTGACGACCAGCTCGGCCCCGGCCAGCGCCTGCCGCGTGGTGGGCCCGGTCGGGTACCAGATGTCCTCGCAGATGTTGACGGCGAATGGGGTCTCGCCCAGCGCGAACACGGGGGCGTCGGTGCCGGCCTGGAAGTAGCGGTTCTCGTCGAACACCCCGTAGTTCGGCAGGTACTGCTTGTGGTAGACCCCGGCCACGGCGCCGTCGTGCAGCACGGCCGCCGCGTTGAAGATGTCGTCGCGCTTGTCCACGAAGCCGACCACCGCGGTGAGGCCCGTCGCGGCCCGGGCCAGGTCGGCCAGCGCTCGCAGGTTGGCCTCGATGAACGCCGATTTGAAGAGCAGGTCCTCGGGTGGATAGCCGGTAATCGCCAGCTCGGGGAAGGCCACCAGCTGGCAGCCGAGCGCCCGCGCCTGCTCCAGGCCGGCCCGGATCTTGGCTACGTTACCGTCCAGGTCTCCCACGGTCGGGTTCATCTGCGCGAGGGCGAGGCGGAAGCGACGCATGGCGTTATTGTACCCGCCGCGCCGCCGTCCGGGCACGGTCAATGGCGTGGGCCGCGGTGCTATCATCGGCGGCGATGACCGCCAAGGTCCCGTGGCTGCCCTCCCAGCTGCCGCCCGGCGCGAAGCCGGAGCGGTGCCCCCGATGCGGGAAGAGGGCGTTCATTCCGTGGACGCTGCGGCGCGACGACCGCACCAAGGCCGTCATGCGCACGTGGGTGTGCACCGAGTGTCAGATCACCCAGGAGCGCCCCGAGCCGGAGTGACGCGGGTCAGGGAGCCGGGTCGGGATCCGGCGTGAGCGCCGACGGCTCGGCCGGGGCGGTCCGCGCCGAGGCCGCACGGCCGTCGCCGCCGCGCTCGTTGATGGCGTCGATGAGCCGCCGCAGGCGCGAGTACGACGAGCGATTGAAGGGGACGATGAGGCGCGGCAGCTCGGGGTACTCGTTCAGCTCCTGGGCCACCGGAGCCGGCGCCTGGTCGAGGGGCCCCTTCAGGATGTCCTCGAACCGGTGCTGGATGTCGGCCATCTCGTCGTCGCTCAGCGCGCGCGTGAGGCGGAAGACCAGATTGTCGGCGACGATGCGGGAGGAGTGGAAGACCCGATAGAAGTCGCCGATCTCCCGCGCGGCGTCCTCGGCCGTGTCCACGATCCGGTAGAACCCGGTATCGTCGGGCTCGACGAGCCGGCGCTCGACGAGCGTGCCCTGCACGAAGCGGTCCCAGGTCCGCCAGTACGGCGTGGGGCCGGTCTCGACCAGCACCACCGGCACGATCATCGACTTGCCGGTCTGCATGAGCGTGAGCAGCTCGAAGCACTCGTCCATCGTGCCGAAGCCGCCCGGGAACAGCACCACCGCGCTGGCCTCCTTCACGAGGAAGAGCTTGCGCGTGAAGAAGTACTTGAACGTGATGAGCTTGGGATCGGCGGCGATCCACGGGTTGGCCTCCTGCTCGAACGGCAGCCGGATGTTGAGGCCGAAGCTCTGCTCCCCGCCGGCGCCTTCCTGGGCAGCGCCCATGATGCCGGCGCCGGCGCCGGTCACCACCATCCAGCCCTCCTCCACCATCCGACGCCCGAAGTCGCGGGCGGCGTGGGCGGCGCGCTCGTCGTGCGCGGTGCGCGCCGAGCCGAACACGGTCACCTTGCGCACGGCCCGGTACGGCGCGAACACCTTGTAGGCGTAGCGCAGCTCCTTCAGCGCGGCGCTGGTGATCTTCAGGTCGCCCGGCAGGGCGCCGTCCTCGTGCAGCTTCAGCACCGTGGTCAGCATCTGCTGGACGTACCCGCGCCGATCGGTCGGCACGCCGGCCACGTCGATGAGCTGGGAGATCAGGCGGTTGGCCGCGTCGTTCTGCAACTGATAGCGGCGTAATTCAGCCACGATCCGAGTATACCGTCACTGCCGGCCGGCCACGGTCAACCAAAGCCCCAGCGCGACGAGGACGGCGCCGACGAGCGTGAACGCCGTCAGGGGCTCGCCCAGGAGCAGGATGCCGAGCCCGGCGCCACCGATCGGCTGCACGGTCAGGAAGACGGCCGCGCGGGGCGCGCCGACCCTGGCCAGCGCCCAGTTCCAGGCCAGATAGCCCGCGGCCGTGATGACCACGGCCAGGTAGAGCACGCCGACCACCGCGCCGGGACCCGGCGACGGCCGGGCGCCGCCCATCCACTCCACGGCGACCAGCGGGACCATGAGCGCCGCGCCCCACGTGATGGAGCGCGTCGTGACCAGCAGCGGGCCATGGCGAGCCAGCACGTCCCGGCCGATCAGCGTGTAGGCGCCGTACGCGACGCCCGCCAGGACGAGCAGGAGGTCGCCACGCCAGTGCGGGGCCAGCGTGAGCGTGACCCCGGGGACACCATCGAGCACGACGAGCACCACGCCGAGCAGCGCCAGCGCTGCCCCGGCCGCTTCCCGGCGGCTGACTCGCTCGTCGAGCCACAGGGGGCTGAGCAGCAGGATCGACACCGGCTCGACGATGATGAGCAGCGCCGCGTTGGTCGCGGTGGAGCGGGCCAGACCCCAGTGCGTCAGCGCGAAGGCCGCGGCGAAGCCGACGGCCCCCATCCACGCGACGCGCCAGCCGTCGGCGCCGCGCGGCCACCGCGCCGACCGGCCGACCGCCAGGGGCCACAGCACGGCGGCGGCACCGGCCAGCCGGCCGAGCGCGAGAAGGGCCGGCGGCACGTCGTCGAGCACGATCCGCGTCGCGACCGGGGACGTCGCGTAGACGAGGTTGGCGACGAGGAGGACGACGTCGGCCGGCCGCACGCCCTCCTACGATAGGCGATCAGGCCAGGGTGTGCCGCACCATCTTGCTCTCGACCATGTAGATCACCATCTCGGCGATGTTGGTCGCGTGGTCGGCCACGCGCTCCAGGAACCGCGAGATGAGGATGAGCCGGATGGCCCGGGGGATCGTCGAGGTGTCGCCCATCATGAACGTCAGCAGCTCGCGGAAGATCTGCTCCTTCAGGGCGTCGACGGCGGCGTCTTCCCCGCACACCTGGCGGGCCAGCTCCGTGTCGCGGGCCACGAAGGCGTCGAGGCTCTCCTTCACCATGCGCTGGGCCCGCTCGGCCATCCGCGGCAGGTCGATGTAGGGCTTGAGCTGGGGCTCGCGGTTGAGCTCCAGCGCGCGCTGGGCGATGTTCACCGCCTGGTCTCCGATGCGCTCGAGGTCGGTGACGATCTTCATGGCGGTCGTGATGAACCGCAGGTCGCCGGCCGCCGGCTGGTGCAGGGCCAGCAGCTCCACGCACTTCTCGTCCACCTCGACGTCGTAGGCGTTCACCTGGCGATCCCGGTCGATCACCTCCTGGGCCAGTTCGCTGTCCCGCTCGAGCAGCGCCGCCATGACCCGCCGGATCTGGTCCTCGACCAGGCCTCCCATGGCCAGCAGCGTCTGCTTGAGCGCCTCCAGCTCCTCGTGAAAGTGCCGCTGCATGTCCCGCCCTCCCTTCTCTAATGACTCGCCGGAGCCACGCCGACACCGCGAGCCCTCGCCTGGGCGCCTCCGCGCGCGCGCCAGCATGGGGAGCCGTGGTCGCCGTTCGAGCGCAGGGCCCGGCGAGTCATCAGCCGAAGCGACCGGTGATGTAGTCTTCGGTCCGGGAATCGCGGGGGTTGGTGAAGAGCGTGCGGGTGACGCCGAACTCGACCAGCTCGCCGAGCAGCATGAAGCCGGTGGCGTCGGAGACGCGGGCAGCCTGCTGCATGTTGTGGGTGACGATCACGATCGTGTAGCTGTGCTTCAGCTCCAGCATCAGCTCCTCGATCTTGGCGGTGGCGATCGGGTCCAGCGCCGAGCACGGCTCGTCCATCAGCAGCACGTCCGGCTCGACGGCAATCGCGCGGGCGATGCAGAGGCGCTGCTGCTGGCCGCCGGACAGCCCCAGCGCGGACTCGGCCAGACGGTCCTGCACCTCGTCCCACAGGGCGGCGCCCCGCAGGCTCCGCTCGACGATGGCGTCGAGGTCGGCCCGGTGTCGGGCGCCGAGGATGCGGGGACCGTAGGCGACGTTCTCGTAGATGGACTTGGGAAACGGGTTGGACTTCTGGAACACCATGCCCACCCGCTTGCGCAGCTCGGTCACGTCGAGGCCCGGATCGTAGACGTCGGTACCACCGATCCGGATGACGCCGCTGATCCGGACGTCGTCGACGAGGTCGTTCATCCGGTTGAGGCAGCGGAGCAGCGTCGACTTGCCGCACCCCGAGGGGCCGATGAAGGCCGTGATCCGGTGCTTGGCCAGCGACATCGAGACGTCCTTGAGAGCCGGCTTGGCGCCGTACCACAGCGCGAGCCGCTCGATCTCCACCATCGGCGTCTCCAGCACGGGCGCGGCCGCGCGGGGGTTGAGGCTCGCCGTCACCGGAATGGCTCCTGCCATCGACATTCTCCTACTCCTTACACCGCCGCCGCCGCGTACCGGCGTCGCAGCCGGGTCCGCATGGCGATGGCGAACAGGTTCAGCAGCACCACGATCGTGAGCAGCAGCAGCGTCGTGGTGAACACCATCGGCCGGGCGGCGTCCACGTTGGGCGACTGGAACCCGACGTCGTAGATGTGGAAGCCGAGGTGCATGAACTTCCGGTCGAGGTGCACGAACGGCCACGTCCCGTCGATCGGCAGCGTCGGGGCCAGCTTCACCACGCCGGTGATCATCAGCGGCGCCACCTCGCCGGCCGCGCGGGCCATGGCCAGGATGAGCCCGGTCAGGATGGACGGCATGACGGCCGGCAGCACGACCCGCAGCGTCGTCTCCAGCTTGGTGGCGCCCAGCGCCAGCGACGCCTCCCGCATGCCCCGCGGGATCGCGGCCAGCCCCTCCTCGGTCGCCACGATCACCACGGGGATGGTCATCAGGGCCAGGGTGAGCGAGGCCCACAGGATGCCGCCGGTGCCGAAGGTCGGCGTCGGCAACGCCTCCGGGAAGAAGAGCCGGTCGAGGGTGCCGCCCACGAAGTAGATGAAGAAGCCGACGCCGAACACGCCGAACACGATCGAGGGCACCCCGGCCAGGTTGTTGACGGCGACCCGCACCGTGCTCACGAACGCGCCCTGTCGCGCGTACTCGCGGAGGTAGAACGCCGCCAGCACGCCGAGCGGCGTGACGAGCATCGACATGATCAGGACCATCATCACGGTGCCGTAGATGGCCGGGAACACGCCGCCCTCGGTGTTCGACTCGCGGGGATCCGTCGCCACGAACTCCCAGACGTTGGCCAGGTAGCGCAGAGCCTTGGCCGCCACGCCCATCCGGTTCGGGAAGAACACCTCCAGCACCTGACCGAGCGGCAGCGCCTTGACCTTGCCGCCCTCGGCCGTCACCACGAGCGTCATGCTCTGCCGCCCGCGCAGCTCGGCCAGCCGGGCCTCGTGATCGCGGTAGCGAGCCTGCAGGGCGGTCGTCTCGGACCGGAGCGCCTCGATGTCGGGCCCGCTCGTGACGCCGCGCAGCTCGAGGCTGCGCAGGCGCAGCCGCAGCTGCTCCTGCCGGTGGTTGATGGCGCCGATGTCGCGGCGCTCGACCCGGCGGATCTCGGCGCGCAGACCCGACTCCGCGGGCAACCGCCGGCGCGCTTCCTCCCAGGCCTGCGGGCCGGTCGCGACGATACGCTCCCCCTCGCGCAGGGCGCTGATCGTCCCGATCAGGTATCCCCACTCCGTCCGCTCGATCACCGCGACGTCGCCCGGCCGCTCGCGACGCACGATCTGCGCCTCGTCGATCCACACGAAGTCGGCGCCGAAGAGATCTCGATTCCCCACCCGCAGCTTGACCCGGTGCTGGCCGATCGTGCCGGGGATCCGCTCGCGCTCCACCACCGAGCCCAGCACCGTCGTGCCGTCCCGGAGGCCGACCCGGACCACCTGGGACGGCCAGAAGAACCCGAGCGCGTTGACCAGGATGATGCCGATCAACCCGACCACCATGATCAGCGCCAGGGCGAGGGCGCCGCCGGTGAGCCAGATGAACGGCTCACCGCTGCGCCACAGCGTGCGCGCGCTCCGGCTCACCAGCCCGCCGCGGGTCTGGCGGCCGGTCGGCCGACGGGAATCATAGGTAGCGGTACCGCCGGCGCAGTCGCAACCGCACCAGCTCGGCCAGCGTGTTCACCGCGAACGTCAGGCAGAAGAGCAGGAACGCGGCCAGGAACAGGACGCGGAACAGGGTGCCGCCCTCGGGCGCCTCCGGCAGCTCCACCGCAATGTTGGCGCTCAGCGCCCGGAACCCGCTGAAGATGCTCGCGTCCATCACCGGCGTGTTGCCGGTGGCCATGAGCACGATCATCGTCTCGCCCACGGCTCGCCCGAAGCCGATCATGACGGCCGAGAAGATGCCCGGGCTGCCGGTCGGCAGGACGATGCGCAGCGCCGTCTGCCATCGCGTGGCTCCCAGGGCCAGCGACCCCGCCCGCAGGTGCTGGGGCACGTTGGCCAGCGAGTCCTCGGCGATCGTGAAGATGATCGGCACGACGGCGAAGCCCATGGCCAGGCCGACCACGAGCGAGTTGCGCTGGTCGTACGTGAGCCCGAGCACGGCCAGCACCCAGCCGCGGTAGTCGCCGGCCAGCAGGCGGGCCTCGACCAGGCCACCGAGGCCGAACGCGAGCCAGGCGCCGGCCAGCACGACCGGCACCAGCAGGAACACTTCCATTCCCGGGCGCAGCCGCCGCCGCGCCGCGAGCGGCACGGTGCGCCACAGCAGCAGCGCGGTCAGGATGCACGCGGTCTCGACCAGCGGCACCAGGAACAGGCCGGGAACCACGCGCTCGACCAGCGGGGCCAGCCACAGCCCGGCCAGGAATCCGAGCACGACGCTCGGCAGCGCGGCCATGATCTCCACCACCGGCTTCACGTACACCTTCACCGAGGGATGCATGAACTCGCTCACGTAGAGGGCCGCCAGCAGGGCCAGCGGCACCGCGAACAGGAGCGCGTAGACGGTCCCCTTGAGCGTGCCGTACACCAGCGGCGTCAGGCTGAACTTCGCCTCGAAGTCGTCGGTGCCGCCCGTCGACTGCCAGACGTATTCGGGGCGCGCGTAGCCCTCGTACCAGACGCGGCCGAACAGCGTGCCGAGCGTGACTTCGGGATGGGGGTTATGGACCGCCCAGTGCGTGAGCCGCCCGCCCTCGTCGACCGTCACCAGACCGTCGGCCTTCGGCGCGAAGACGGCGCCGTGGAGCCCGCCGGCCTGCGAGAGTCGCAGGCGGGTCGCCCCCGACGTGCCGTAGTCGAGGTGGATACCGCCGCCGGCGTCGACGGTCACGAAGCCCTTGTCGCGCCGGGACGGGCTGGCGCCGACGACCGCGGCCGCGTGGGCGACGAACTCGTTGATCCGCGTCAGCCGGACCTCGCCGCCGGTCGGTGGGGTCACGAGCTGCCACGTCGCCACCGTTCCGGCGTTCGTCCCGACGACGAGCGTGCGGTCGCCGTTGAGGAACTTCAGCACCGAGATCGGCGTACCGCTCACCCCGGCGGCGACGGTCTCGGCCCGGCGCGGCGTGTCGCGCTCCCGCAGGTCGTAGCGGACCAGCTCGCCCCGCGAGGTCCCGGCAAAGAGGTCGTCGCCCCGGCCGTCGATCGCGAGCGCGGTGACGTCGCCGTCCGCCTCCACCGTCAGCGCCTGGATGGACTCCTCCCGGCGCGGTGCGCCGATCAAGGCCTTCTTCTCGACGACGCTCTGGACGACGAGGTCGTGGGGACCGAGCTGGGCGACGACGACGGGGCCCCCGCCGGTCGTGGCCGCCGCGAGCCGCAGGATCGCCCGGCCGCGCCCGGCGTCCACGGTCGCCCATGGCCCGAACTCCGCCCGTGGCTCGAGCACCCGCCGGCCGTCCTTGAACCCGGCCTGGAACGTGACGTCCACGGCGACGATGCGGCCGTCGGAGGTTCCGAGCACGTGGTGGCCCCGACCGACTTCGGCCACCGCCGTCACGCGGGCACCCCGCCCGTCGGGAACCGCGACCGGCGGGTACGTCCCGGCGACCCGCAGCGGCGTGAACTGCACGACACCGTCGGGCGAGATGGCGTAGGCGATCTCCCGGTACTCGTCGACTCCGAGGGCGTCGCCGGCTGCCGGCACCCCGCCGGACACGGTCGCGCCCAGACGCTCGGCCGAGGGTCGCCGGAACAGGGGCCACGCCTCGGCCAGGATCACGAACAGGATGGCGAGGATGGACGCGATGATGACGATGCCGCCGAGCACGACCAGGCGTGAGGCCCAGCGATCGGCGAGGATCCGGCGGGCCGTCCGCGCCCGTGAGATGGCCAGCGAGCGCTCGCGCAGCGCCTCGACGTTGATCGCCACCTACAGGACCTTGTTGGCCTCTTCCCTGGCGACCGAGGCCGGGATGGGGAAGTAGCCGTCCTTGACGACGGCCTCCTGCCCCTCCCGGGACAGCATCAGCCGGACGAACTCGCGGACGAGCGGATCGAGCGGCTTGCCGGGCGCCTTGTTGACGTAGACGTAGAGGAAGCGGGCGAGCGGGTAGGAGCCGTTGTAGGCATTGTCCGCCGTCGCCTCCACGCACTTGCCGCCGTCCTTCTCGGCCAGCGGGACGCCCCGGACGCCCGCCGTGGCGTAACCGATACCGCTATAGCCGATCGCGAACCGGTCCACCGTGACGCCCTGCACGACCGACGCCGAGCCTGGCTGCTCCTTCACCGAGTCCTTGTAGTCGCCGTTCTTCAGGGTGTGCTCCTTGAAGAACCCGTAGGTCCCCGAGGCGGAGTTGCGGCCGTAGAGGCTGATCGGCCGGCTGGCCCACTCACCGGTGAGGACGAGTTGTCCCCACGTCGTCACGTCGTCCTTGGCGCCGCGCCGGCGCGACTTCGAGAAGATGGCGTCGACCTGGCCCAGACCGAGGCACTTGATCGGATTGTCCTTGTTCACGAACACGGCGAGCGCGTCGACGGAGGTCCGCAGCGCCGTCGGCTTGTAGCCGTACTTCTTCTCGAACTGGTCGATCTCGCTGCCCTTCATCTCGCGCGACATCGGCCCGAGCTGGGCGGTGCCGGCGATGAGCGCCGGCGGCGCCGTCGACGAGCCCTTGCCCTCGATCTGCAGCTTGGCATTCGGGTAGTACCGGGCGAACAGCTCGGCCCAGAACGTCATGAGATTGTTGAGCGTGTCGGATCCGACGCTCGAGATGTTGCCACTGACGCCGCTGGCCGCCTTGTAGGGCGTCAGGGCCGGGTCGACCTGGACCTGGGCGGAGACGACACCGCCACCGAGCAGGAGCAGGGCCGCCGCCGCGATCGCACGCGTTCTCATCCTGGCACTCTCCTTGTTCGTTCATGGGCGGGTCGATGATCGCGTCCCGCCGTTTCGGTGTCACAACGCGCGCGTTACGTCTGTGTTACGACCGGACCGGGTCGCGGAACCGGTACCCGACCCCGCGCACGGTCTCGATGCTTGGCGCGGGCAGCCGGGCGCTGGTGAACTTGGCCCGCAGCCGGGCCACGTGCACGTCGACGGTCCGCGGCTCGACGAAACCGTCGCGGCCCCAGACGGCGTCGAGCAGCTCCTCGCGGCCGAACACCCGGCCGGGGGAGCCGGCCAGGATGGCCAGCAGCTCGAACTCCTTGGGCGTCAGCTCGACCCCTCGCCCCTCCAGGCGCACCTCGAAGCGCTGCCGATCGATCTCGAGGTCACCCACGCGCACGTGGCTCTTGCGGTCGGTGGTGTCGCCTCTGCCCCGCCGCACCACCGCCCGCACGCGGGCCACCAGCTCGCGCGGCGAGAACGGCTTGGTCACGTAGTCGTCGGCGCCCATCTCGAAGCCGAGGACCTTGTCGCCCTCCTCGGTCCGGCCCGTCACCATGATCACGGGGATCGCTCGTGTCTGGGCATCCTGCTTGAGACGGCGACACACCTCCCAGCCGTTGAGGTGCGGCACCATGATGTCGAGCAGGACGATGTCGGGCCGGGCCTCGCGCGCCTGCTTGACCGCGTCGGTGCCACTACCGGTCACGAGGACGTCGTAGCCTTCCTTGCCCAGGTTGTAGCGGATCAGCTCGGCGACGTCCCGCTCGTCTTCGACGACCAGTACGCGGCCGAGGGTCCGCGGCGGTGCGCTGGTGTTCACAAAGGGGAGTGTCCGGTCGCGGGGTTACGGGATGATGACGCCCCCGTAAACGTTGCGCGACACCCGGGATGGGTGGACTACGAGTGGTCGAACGCCGACGCGGCCAGGATCTCGGCCACCGCCTGGGCGTGGCTGGCCGGATTGCCGGCGAGGAAGGCGATCGGTGCGCCGCCCAGCTGGCCGACGGTGGCCGGGAACAGCGGGGCGCCCTCGATCGTGGTGAGCGCGCCGCCCGCCTCGAGCAGGATCGGTGCGGCGCCCGCGATGTCCCACAGCGACGCCCGATGGTCGTGGACGAGATCGAGCGCCCCGAGCGCCACGTAGCAGAGGTGCAGTGCGGTCGAGCCGAAGCGCCGGAGTCGGTATCGTCGCAGCCACTCGTCGACGAACGGCGGCATCCCGTCTTCCAGCGGGGTCCGGATCGAGAGCAGCGAGCCGCGCGACAGCGGCGCGCGTCGCGTGCGCAATGGGCGCTCGTTGAGCCACGCTCCTCGGCCGGCACCGGCCGTGAAGAGCCAGCGCGTGATCGGATCGTACACTGCACCCGCAAATGGTTGACGGTTGCGCAGCACCCCGATCGACACCGCGAAGCCGGGCAAGCCCCGATCGAAGTCGCCGGTCCCGTCCATGGAGGCAATCACCCAGGAGTACAGCGCGTGGCCGCGGCCGTCCGCACCCTGGCCCTCCTCGCCCACGACCGCGTCGTCCGGGAACGCGCGGGCGATCTCCAGCGCCAGGTGCTCCTGGATGGCGACGTCGTGGTCGGTGACGATGGAGCCGTCGGGCTTGCCGGAGAGCTGGGCACGGTGGAAATGCTCCAGCGCCATGCGTCCCCCGCGAACCGCGAGGTCGGCGGCGAGGCGCTCGCGGAGGGCGGTCCCGACACGCTCGTCGGCGCTCATGCGCCGCGATCGACGTCCAGCACCGTCGGCCGGCGCTGAAATCCGAAGTGGCGCTCCGGCAGGAGCCGGCCGTCGCGGAGCAGCAGCACGCGATCCGCAACCCCGCGTCCGGCCGCGCCCTCGGCGAGGCTGACGACCACGCCCAGTCGATCGCTGCGAGCCACCATTCGGAGCAGCCCCAGCAGACCGACGGTCTCCTCCACCGATAGTCCCCCGTCCGGGTCCCGGACGACGAGGTAGCGTGGTCGCCGGGCCAGCGCGCGGGCGACGCGGAGCCGCAGACGGTCGAAGGCGGACAGCCCCGCGACCTGCTCGCCGGTCCGGGCGCGAAGCCCCACGCGCTGCAACGCGGCCTGGACCGCGTCGCGCTCGCATCGACGGGGCAGGCGGAGCAGGCACCCGAGCGCCCGGGGCCGTCGGTCCCATGTCAGCGCGTTCCAGGACACCGAGCGCCGAGGCAGCAACAGGCCGTCGATCGGATCGATGTCGCCGCACAGCTGCCGAGCGCGGATCAGGGAGTCCGGCATGACGGGCAGCCGGTCGATCCACACGCGGCCCTGATCGGGGAGTCGACGCCCCGCGATGGCATCGAGCAACGCCCGGCGTTCCTCGACGTCGGCGGACAGAACCACGGTGAGGTCGCCGGCCCCGAGCGTGACGCAGATGCGGTGGAGTAACCAGCCGTGGTCGCGACGCGGGATCCCGACCCCGAGGAGCTCGATCATGAGGCTCTCCGCATGGCCACGATGATCACTCGCCGCGGGTTACCGGATGATGACGAGAATGTGAAATGTTCGCCGGGCCGCGGATCCCGCTCGGGCGGCCGGCGGGACCGGGAGCCGATGACGGCGCGGTGAAGGTTGCGCGACGGGTCGCGCGGCTCAGGCGTGTGGGGCCAGCTCGCGGCGATCGAGCACGGTGCCGGCCACGTCGTGGTGGCTCATCGTCATCGCCCGCGTGCGGGCGTCGATGCGGACGTGGCCGGCGTAGAGCCCGCCCTCGGTGGGCGGGGCGTTCACGTGGCCGGGATGCTTGCTGAACAGCACCTCGGGCCCGAAGGTGTTGTCGAGCGCGTTGGGGCCGAAGCCGCCGGCGTGCAGCGGGCCCGAGACGAACTCGTAGAACGGCGCGAAGTCGGTGAACTGCGCGCGGGCGGGGTCGTAGCGGTGCGTGGCGCAGTAGTGCACGTCGGCGGTGATCCAGACCACGTTGTGGATCGCGTTGTGCTTGATGAAGCGCAGCACGTCGGCGATCTCCAGCTCGCGCCCGAGCGGCGGCCCGTCGCCCTGGGCCACCGCCTCCGAGCCCCACTGCTTGGCGGCGTCGTGGTAGACGACGAGGCCCAGGGGCATGTCGGCGGCGATCACCTTCCAGGTGGCCCGCGAGGCCAGGAGCGCGCGCTTGAGCCAGCGCACCTGCTCGGCCCCGAGAATGCGGGCACCGTCGGTCAGCTCGGTCTGGCGGTTCTCACCGTTGGGCCCGCGATAGCTCCGCATGTCGAGCATGAAGACGTCGAGCAGCGGCCCCCGCCGCGCCAGCCGATAGACCCGCTCGCTCTCCACGGGATGGGAGCGCAGCGGCGTGAACTCGAACATCGCGCGCTTGGCCCGGGCCGCCAGCAGCGCCACCCGCTTCTCGGTGTAGCGGGCGTCCTCCAGCACGCGCTCGTGAAACCAGTTGTTCGTCACCTCGTGGTCGTCCCACTGCACGTACTGGACGATCTCGGCGTTGAAGCGGCGCACGTGCTCGTCCATGAGGTTGTAGCGGTAGTTCCCGCGGAACTCCGCGAGCGTCTCGGCGACCTTGGCCTTCTCGGGAATCACGACGTTGCGCCAGGTGGCGCCGCCGGGGAGCGCCACCTCGGCGGTGAGCGGGCCGTCGGCGTAGATCATGTCGCCGCTGTGCACGAAGAAGTCGGGCTGTAGCCGCCGGATGGTCTCGTACATCTTCATGCCGCCCCACTCGGGATTGATACCCCACCCCTGCCCCGCGGTGTCCCCCGACCACGCGAAGCTCACGTCGCGGCCGTCCGGCGGCGCCGTCTTGAACCGGCCGGTCACCGGAAGGCTCGTCGACCTGAGATCGCCGAGGTCCTGGAACGTCACGCGATAGAAGACGTCCTGGCCGGCCGGCAGCTCGGTCAGCACCACCTGGGCCGTGTAGCCGGTCTCGGGCCGGGCGGCCGGTCCCACCACGCGCCGCGCGTCGGCGAATTGCTCGGTCGTCGCGTACTCCACGAGCATGCGGGCCGGGCGGTCGGTGGCACTCCACACCACCGCGGAGTGATGACCGGCGTCCCCACTCTGGACCCCATGCGGGATCCCGGGCCGGCCGGTCGCCACGGGCTGCGCCGAGGCCGACCGTCCCAGCCATCCGGGCGCGGCGGCGGCGGCCAGCGTGGCGTGACGAAGGAACGCGCGGCGACTGCTCCGGTGCTCCATGGACCTCGACATCGGTGGCCCCTCCCCGGCAGCGGTGTCGACGGCCTCGCGAGCCTAGCGCTCCCGTGTGACACCGATGTGACGTCGTCCAACGTTCACCCTCCGGTCATCGCAGTGCAACACCGGATCGCTACGGTCACGCCGACGAAGGAGGAAGGCCATGAACTCCGACCTCGAGAACCTCGGCGTGAACCCGTCCGTCAACCCGCTCTTTCGCGACGTCGTCGAAGCGCGTCTCTCGCGGCGTACCCTGCTGCAGGGCGGTCTGGTCGCGGCCGCGGTGACCCTGCTGGCTCGGCGGACGCCGGCCGCGGCGGCGTCACCGCTCGGCTTCACGGGCATCCCGGTCTCCACGGCCGACACGGTGCGAGTCCCGGAAGGCTACACGGTCGAGGTCCTCTATGCCTGGGGCGATCCGGTCTCAGACGGCCCGGCGTTCAGGTCGGATGCCTCCAACACGGCCGCCGAGCAGGAGCGCCAGGCGGGCATGCATCACGACGGCCTCCACTACTTCCCGCTGCCGGCCGGCGCGGCACCGTCAAGGGCGACGCGTTCGGCTCGCCCGACGGGCTCTGGGTGGACCGGCGAGGCGTGCTGTGGATCGAGACCGACGTGTCGACGAGCACCCTCAACCACGGCGACTATGCGCGGCTCGGCAACAACATGATGCTGGCCGCCGATCCGACGACCGGCGAGGTCCGCCGCTTCCTGACCGGTCCCGGCGGCTGCGAGATCACCGGCGTGATCGCCACTCCCGACGGCCGCACGATGTTCGTGAACATCCAGCATCCGGGCGAGACGGCGAGAGAACGGAGCGACCCGGCCAGGCCCACCGCGGTCAGCGCGTGGCCCAACGGCGCCGGGCGGCCGCGCTCCGCCACGATCGCCATCCGCAAGCGCGACGGCGGCGTCATCGGGGCGTGACGATCGCGGGGCGCGGACCGGCTCTCGGCGTGCTACGGTGCGCGCGTGGCCGGTCGCGCACGCGCGCTCTTCCTGGACGGGAGCGGGCCGCTCGCGCAGACCCGCGACAACCGCACCGTGATCGGCGCCGACGGTCGACCGGTGCTCATGCCGAACGTCGCCGAGTGTCTCGCTCGCGAGCGGCCGCGCTACGGCGCCTGCTTCATCGTCTCCCACCAGGCCCGGACCGTGCGCGGCGAGATCAGCCAGGCCGAGGTGGTCGCGCGCTTCTGGTAGCGCGGCTACGCGGCCGGGCCGAGAAGCCGTCGATGCGGACCAGGACGACCGCCGGCATCAGGCGCCCGCGGGGGAATCGGCAGCGACATCTGGCTGGCGTCGTCGCCGCCGTCGGGCAGCAGCACCCGGACGGTGGTGCCGCGTCCTTCCTCGCTCTCGATGGCGAGATCACCGCCGTGGGCGAGCACCAGGTGCTTGACGATCGCCAGGCCGAGCCCGGTGCCGCCCAGCTCGCGCGAGCGGGCCTTGTCGACCCGGTAGAAGCGCTCGGTGATGCGCGGCAGGTCGGCCCGCGGGATGCCGATGCCGGTGTCGCTCACGCTGAGCGCCACCCGCCCGTCTCCCGTCCGGCGCGCCTGCACGGTCACGGCGCCGCCGGGCGGCGTGTACTTGACGGCGTTGTCGACCAGGTTGATCAGGACCTGGAGCAGCCGGTCGTGGTCGGCACGGACGGCGAGCCCCTCGCTCACCTCCGCGTGCAGGGCCACCGCGCCGTCGCGGGCCTTGGCCGCCACCAGTTCCAGCACGGAGTCCACGAGTGCGCCCAGCGGCGTCGGCCCCAGGCGTAGCGAGACCTTGCCGAGCTCGATGTTCGACAGGTCGGTGAGGTCGTTCAGCAGCCGGCCCAGCCGCTCGGTGTGGCGGAAGGCGATCTCGACGAAGCGCCGCGCGTGCTCGCGCTCTTCCAGGGCGCCGCCCAGCAGCGTCTCCAGGTACCCCTGGATCGCGGTGAGCGGTGTGCGCAGCTCGTGGGATACGTTGGCGATGAACTCGGTGCGCACCTGCTCGAGCCGCCGCAGCTCGGTGATGTCGTCGATCACGAGGACGAGACCCGGCTCCTCGCCGGCCAGGCGCAGCGGCACCGCGGTCACCCGCAGGAGGCGGTCGGCCGGGTGGATCAGGTGCAGCTCCCGGCGGAACACGCCGCCGGCCGTGCGGCCCGAGCGGAAGATCTCGTGGAGGTCGGCGTTGCGGACGACCTCCAGGAACGGCTTGCCCTCGCCGCGCCCGGAGCCGACGCCGAACAGCGCGCGGGCGCGCTCGTTCATGAGCAGGACGCACTCCTGCCCGTCGACGGCGACCACGCTCTCGACCATGCCGTCCAGGATGGCGGTGGCCTTGGCGCGCTCGGCCTCGAGATTCTGGAACTGCTGGCGCAGCCGCTGGACCATGACGTTGAGCGCCCGACCCAGCGTGCCCAGCTCGTCCTGGGAGCGCACCGGCGCCCGGACGGCGAACTGCCCCTCGCTCATCTGGCGCGCGATGGCCTGCATCTCGACCACCGGGCGCGTCACCCGGCCGGCCACGAACACCCCGATGCCGAAGGCGACGACCAGCGCCACCAGACCACCGGCCAGCATCACCCGATTGATCTCGTCGTAGGACGAGGTGACGGCCGAGAGCGGCAGCGCGAGCCGCAGCACGCCGAGCAGCCGGTCGCCGTCACGCACCGGCAGCGCCACGTACAGCAGCGGCGCGTGGACGGAGACGCTCGTGCGCAGGTCGCGGCCGACGCCGCCGGCGAGCGCCGCTTGCACCTCGGGCCGCCCGCGATGATTCTCCAGCCGGGTCAGCTCGGCCGGGGCCACGTCGGAGTCGCCGAGCACCAGGCCGTCGAGCCCGATGAGCGTCACCCGCGACCCGGTGGGTCGGGCGGCGCGGCGGACGAACGCGTTCATCGCCTCGGTGCCGGCGCCGCCGGCCAGCAGCAGCCGCGCGTCGTCGTGCAGCAGTCCGCCCGCCGTGACCAGGCGGGACTCCAGCGAGGCGACCGCGAAGCGGTCCAGCGCGCGGCCGAGGTACAGCCCGGCGGCCAGGCTGGTGACGGCGACGAAGCCGACCAGCGTCAGCGTGAGCTTGACGGCGATCCGGCCGCGGACCAGGCCGCTGAGGCGGCGCAGCATCGCCGCCATCATAGCGCCGGCCGACTCAGCCCGCCGCTCGAGTGAGATCGCTAGGGGCCGAGGCGCTCGTCGCTCGGAGGACGGATCCCGGCCGGCAGCGTGGTGGAGGCGCCGGTCTCGGGATTGCGAATCGTGAGGGATGGAACGTGGACGCGGTTGGCGTCGAGGGGCCGCTCCCAGTGGCCGGGGACCACGACGGCCCCCTCGCCGGGCATCGGCACCACCCGGTCCGGCACCCACACCAGCGGCTCGCGCACGACCGCCCGCGGGGCCACCGACGGCAACGGGCGCGTCGACATGGCGTTGATCCCATTGACGGCCTGCGAGGTGGTCGTCGGACCCAGCTGGACCGCCATGGCGCCGAGCAGGCACCCGACGATCGCGCGGGCCAGGCCGCGGAGCCAGTCACGAGTGGCACGAGTCGTCACGCGCTCAGTGTACATCTTCCGTCTCGAAACGGTAGCCCACACCCTTGATCGTCGCGATCCGGCGCTCCTCGGCGCCGAGCTTGGCGCGCAGGCGGCGGATGTGGACGTCGACCGTGCGCGACTCGATCTCGTCGGCGTGCGCGTAGCCCCACACGCGGTTGAGCAGGTGCTCGCGCGAGAGCACCCGGCCCGCGGCCTCCAGCAGCGCGTGGAGGAGGTCGAACTCCTTGGGTGTGAGCTCCACGGCCTGCCCGCTCACGGTCGCGACGTGCCGGGCCGTGTCCACGCTCACGCCGCCGACGGTCAGCGGGCGGCCGGGCGCGTCGCCGCGGGCGCGGCGCAGCACCGCCCGGACGCGCGCCACCAGCTCCTTCGGCGAGAAGGGCTTGACGACGTAGTCGTCGGCGCCCATCTCCAGCCCCACCACGCGATCGATCTCGTCGGCCCGGGCCGTGAGCATGATGATCGGCAGCGACGCCGTCGCCGCGTCGGCCCGCAGCCGCCGGCACACCTCGATGCCGGTCAGCTCGGGCAGCATGAGATCGAGGACCACGAGATCCGGCCGCGTGCGCCGCACCGAGGCCAGCGCCTCGGGCCCGGTGGCGGCGGTGCGGCAGCGAAACCCGTCCCGCGTGAGGTGATGGACGATCAGGGTGCGGATATCCGGCTCGTCCTCGACGACCAGGACGTCCGCCACGCGTCAGCGCCCGCTCAGACGCCGGCCAGACGCAACAGGAGCCAGGTGCCGGCGGCGACGGTCGCGGCCGCGGGAATGGTCAGGATCCATGCCCAGACGATACGTCCGGCCACTCCCCAGCGCACCGCCGAAAAGCGCTGGATGGCCCCGACGCCCATGATGGCCCCGCTGATCGTGTGCGTCGTCGAGACCGGAATCCCCGCCACCGCGGTGCCGATCAACGTGAGCGCGCCGGCCGTCTCGGCCGAGAAGCCGCCGACCGGGCGCAGCTTGGTGATGCGCATGCCCATCGTCTTCACGATGCGCCAGCCGCCGGCCATGGTGCCCAGCGCCAGCGCGGCGTGAGCGGCCATGATCACCCAGAACGGCACGTAGAACTGCGCGCCCTCCAGGTGGCCGGTGGTGAACAGCAGCACCGCGATGATGCCCATCGTCTTCTGAGCGTCGTTGGTTCCGTGGCCGAGGCTGTAGGCGGCCGCCGACAGCAGCTGGCCGCGACGGAAGGTCCGGTCGACGCGCCCGGGCGTCGCCCGCCGGAACACCCAGATCGTCAGCAGCATCATCAGGAACCCGACGCCGAACCCGATGAGCGGAGCCAGCACCATGAACACGCCGATCTTGATGAGCCCGGACGCGACCAGCGAGCCGAAGCCCGCCTTGACCACCGCGGCGCCGGCGAAGCCGCCGATGAGCGCGTGCGACGACGAGGTCGGCAGTCCCCACCACCAGGTGGCGAGGTCCCAGGCGATGGCGCCGACGAGGCCGGCCAGGATCACCCACTGGTCGACGATGTCGGCGTGCACCACCCCCTTGCCGACCGTGTTGGCCACGTGCACGCCGAAGCCGAACGCGGCCACGAAGTTGAAGAACGCCGCCCACACCACCGCCTGCAACGGGGTCAGCACGCGGGTGGAGACGACGGTGGCGATCGAGTTGGCGGCGTCGTGGAAACCGTTGATGAAGTCGAAGACGAGCGCGATGACGACGATGACGATGACGGTGGAGAGCACGGGCGGATCAGGCCATCTTGAGGATGATCCCCTCGATGACGTTGGCGACGTCCTCACAGCGGTCGGTCACGGTCTCCATCGTCTCGTAGATCTCCTTCCACTTGATCACCTCGATGGGGTCGCCCTGCTCCTCGAACAGTGCCGCCAGGCTGTCACGCAGGAGATTGTCGGCGCTGTTCTCGAGGCGGTTGACCTCCACCGCGTGCTCGTGGAAGCCGGGGTCCATCGTGCGCAGGCACCGGATGGCCCGGTCCATCGCGTGCGTCTGCTGCACGATCACCTCGGACATCGCCCGCGCGGCCGAGGTCGGCTCCTTGATCCGGTAGACCACGAACCGCTCGGCCGCCGCCTCGATGAAGTCGAGCACGTCGTCGAGGCGGGTGGCCAGGTCGTGGATGTCCTCGCGGTCGATCGGCGTGATGAACGTGGTGTTCAGCCGCTTGACGACCTCGTGGGTGACCTGGTCGCCCTGGTGCTCGACTTCCTTGATCGAGTGGGCCTTGGCCCGGGCGTCGGCGAAGTTGTGGACCAGCTCGCGCAGGAGCTGGGCGGCCCTGATGATGTGCTCCGACTGCTGCTCGAACAGGTCGAAGAACAGCACCTCGCGGGGGATGAGCCGGAACATCCTGACCGCGAGTGTAACGGAAACGTCACCGCTGCGCCAGCGCCGTCGGTGGCCTCCGCGGGTCAGAGCTTGCGCAGGGAGAGCGGGGCACGCCCCAGCAGCCGGCCGCGGGCCAGCGCCCACACGGTCGCGAGAACGTCGGCCAGCGCGGGCGCGGTGAATGCCAGGCAGCGGACGAGCACGCCTCGCCGCGGCAGCCGCGCGACCCCGGCCCTCGCGCCATCGACGGCGGCCAGCGCGCCCGGCAGGTCGGCGACGAACCGGTCGAGCCCGGCGTCGGCGACGGCCACGACGGTGGCGAAATACGCGTGGTCCTCGGCGAAGCCGAGCCTCCGCCAGCGATCGCCGCCGGTCAGGACGAACCGGTCGTGGAGGACGAGGCCGGCGGCGTCGCGCACGGTCAGCGCGCTGTCGAGCCGGGCGAAGCGCCAGGCCTCGCCGCGCGCGACACGGCCGGCGGCGAACGCATCGACGGCGATCAGCCGGGCGCCGGCGCCGGCCTCGATCTCGAGTGACTGTCGCAGCGCCGCTCCCGCCGAGGGGATGGTGTGATCCGGCACCCACTCGACCGTGGCCCCCGGGGCCACACGCAGCCGCACTCGCTGCTCGGCCGGCTCGGCGGCGGCGCGATAGATACGGGTGGCCGACGGCGTGGTCAGGCACGCGTGCGCGTCTGGCTGGACGTCCACGTCCACGCTGAGCCGGTCGCCTCCCACCACGCCGCCCGTCGGGTTCAGCAGCGACACGACGCAGGCGTCGTCGTCGAGCGCGACCGGCGCCAGAACCTGGAGGGGCAGCGTGAACCGGCAACCGGCCAGGACCGTACGGTTGTCGCGCCGCTCGAACCGCAGGGTCAGCGCGCCGTCACGCCCGGTTCGCTGGTGGTCGGAGGGCGCGACCGCCGATCCCCCCGACACCCCCCACCGGGGAGCCGGCTCGTCCATCCCTATGCGCTCCGGCCCCGGTCGGCGCGTGCGACCGCTCCGGGGGGCGTGCTCATGCTGGCAGGAGGAAGAGCTCGCGACGGAGCCAGCCGACGATCGATTCCACGCCGGTGCCGGTCTTGAGGTTGGTGAACACGAACGGGCGCGGGCCGCGCATGCGCCGGGCGTCGCGCTCCATGACGGCCAGGTCGGCGCCGACGTGGGGCGCCAGGTCGATCTTGTTGATGACGAGCAGGTCCGAGCGCGTGATCCCGGGACCCCCCTTGCGAGGAATCTTCTCACCCTCGGCCACGTCGATGACGTAGATCGTCGCGTCCACCAGCTCGGGGCTGAACGTCGCCGCCAGGTTGTCTCCCCCGCTCTCGATCAGGACGAGGTCGAGATCGGGAAAGCGCCGCATCAGATCGCGAACGGCCTCCAGGTTGACCGAGGCATCCTCGCGAATCGCGGTGTGGGGACAGCCGCCCGTCTCGACCCCGACTACGCGGGGAGCGGGCAGCGCCCCGCGGCGCACGAGGAACTCGGCGTCCTCGCGCGTGTAGATGTCGTTCGTGATGACCGCCATGTCGAGGGTGTCGCGCAGGCGGAGGCACAGCGCCTCGGTGAGCGCGGTCTTGCCCGAGCCGACCGGACCACCGATGCCGAGCTTGAGCGGCCGCGGCAGCGCGGTGCTCACGAGCGGAACAGCCGCGCGTCGAGCGTCGCGTGACGGATGCCGGCCAGCTCCAGGCCGGGATTGAACGACCACATGTCCGCCGCCGTGGCCGCGGCCGCAGCCTCCGCCAGTCGGGCGATGCGCGGCCGCATCGAGGTGACGACGCGCTGGCCGTCGAGCTGACCGAGGGCGATCAGCCGCAGCCCGGCGCCGACCAGCAGCACCACCGTCGAGTGCAGGTAGGCCGCCGCCGCCAGGAGGGGCTCGACGCGCGCGCGGCCGAGGGCGGCGCCGAACACCGCCGCGTGATGCCCGGGCGCGAGGCCGTCCGCGACCGCGCGCGCCAGCCCGTCCAGGAAGACATCGGCATCCACCGCCGCCGCCACGCGCAACGTCTGCCGGCCCATCTGGCGACTGGCCTCCCTCGCCTCCGGGACCGGCTTCATCGCCTCCAGCCGCTCGTCCATCTCGATCCATGCCGCCACGTCGCTCTCGCGCGCGCTGCGGACGGCGACGGCGACGGCGACGGCGTCGGCCGGGCCCGCCGACCCCTCCAGGTGCGCCGCCACGAACGCCTCCAGGCCCAGGCGATCGCGCACGACGCCATCCTGCACGTAGGTCTCGAGGCCGAGCGAGTGCGCGAAGCCGCCGGCCGGAAACAGGCCGTCGGCGAACTGCAGGGCGGCCAGCCAGGCCTCAGTCATGGCGATGGCCGTGGCCGAGCGGCACGAACACCGAGCGCATATGCTCGAACGGGACGTCGAGCCGCCGCAGCAGCTGCTCCATCGCCGGATCGTCGGGCACCAGCAGCCGGCCGCCGTCCACCGCGAGCGTGAAGTGCCGGTTGCCGACCTCGAAGGCCACGCGCAGCTCCTCCTCGCGCGAACGCGGGCGCACGGCCAGGACCGGCTCGACCGCCGCCTCGACGACGACGTACCAGTCGAGGTCGACGTGAAGCACGTCGCCGGGCGCCAGCACGCTGCCGGTCGGCAGCGCCAGCGCCAGCTCGCGCCCGTCGCGCGTGGTTACACGCCGGCGGCCCCACCGCCGCTCCTCCGCCGTGAGCACGATGGCGTCCTGTACCCGGCCCGCAAGATCGTCCGGAAGGACCGAGACGCGCGGCACGGTGACCACGGCGAGCGGTGGGCTGATCGACGACCGACCGCGTGGCATCACGTCGCTCAGAAGAGGAAGTATCGCTGGGCCATGGGCAGGACCCGGGCCGGCTCGCACGTGAGCCGCTCGCCGTCGGCGCGCACCTCGTACGTCTCCGCGTCCACCTCGAGCCGCGGCAGCGCGTCGTTGTGGACCATGTCACGCTTGCCGAGGCCGCGACAGCGCGCCACCGCCACCGCCCGCCGCGCGAGCCCCAGCCGGCTCGGGACGTCGGCGGCCAGCGCCGCCGCCGACACGAACGTCAGGGCCGTGCTGGCGCGCGCGCGGCCCAGCGCGCCGAACATCGGGCGATAGAGCACCGGCTGCGGGGTCGGGATGGAGGCGTTGGGATCCCCCATGGCGGCCCAGGCGATGAAGCCGCCCTTGATCACCAGCTCCGGCTTAACGCCGAAGAATGCCGGCTTCCAGACGACCAGGTCGGCGAGCTTGCCGGTCTCGACCGAGCCCACGTGCTCGGCCAGCCCGTGGGCGATGGCCGGGTTGATCGTGTACTTGGCGACGTAGCGCTTCACGCGCCGGTTGTCGTCGCCGGCCGTCTCGCCGGGCAGCGGGCCCCGCTGCTGCTTCATCTTGTCGGCGGTCTGCCAGGTGCGGATGATCACCTCGCCGATCCGCCCCATCGCCTGGGAGTCGGAGGACATCATGCTGATCGCGCCGAGGTCGTGCAGCACGTCCTCGGCCGCGATGGTCTCGGCGCGGATGCGCGACTCCGCAAAGGCGAGGTCCTCGGGGATGGCCGCGTTGAGGTGGTGGCAGACCATCAGCATGTCCAGGTGCTCGTCCATCGTGTTCACGGTGAACGGCATCGTGGGGTTCGTGGACGACGGCAGGCAGTTCGGCTCGCCGCACACGCGGAGGATGTCGGGGGCGTGACCGCCCCCGGCGCCCTCGGTGTGGTAGGTGTGGATCGTCCGCCCCTTGAAGGCGCGGATCGAGTCCTCCACGAAGCCCGCCTCGTTCAGCGTGTCGGTGTGGATCGCCACCTGCACGTCGTACTCCTCGGCGACCGACAGCGCGCAGTCGATCGCGGCCGGGGTCGTCCCCCAGTCCTCGTGCAGCTTGAGCCCGATGGCGCCGGCGGCGATCTGCTCGCGTAGCGGGTCGGGGGCCGACGCGTTGCCCTTGGCGAGGAACCCCAGATTGATCGGGAACTCCTCGGCGGCCTCGAGCATGCGGTGGATGTTCCACTCGCCCGGCGTGCACGTGGTGGCCGCGGTGCCGGTGGCGGGGCCGGTGCCGCCGCCCAGCAGCGTGGTGAGTCCGGCGCTGATCGCCTCCGTCACGATCTGCGGGCAGATGAAGTGGATGTGCGTGTCCAGCCCGCCGGCCGTGACGATCTTGCCCTCTCCGGCGATCACCTCGGTGCCGGCGCCGACCGTCATGCCCGGCGTCACACCCTCCATGAGGTCAGGGTTGCCGGCCTTGCCGATCGCCACGATGCGTCCGTCGCGGATGCCGATGTCGGCCTTCACGATCCCCCAGTGGTCGACGATCACGGCGTTGGTGACGACCGTATCGAGCGTCTGCTCGGCGCGCGTCGCCCGCGCGGACTGGCCCATCCCGTCGCGGATGACCTTGCCGCCGCCGAACTTCGCCTCCTCGCCCGGCACCGTGAGATCGCGCTCGACGCGGATCAGCAGGCCGGTGTCGGCCAGCCGGACGCGGTCGCCGGTGGTAGGGCCGTAGAGGTCGGCGTACTGCCGGCGCGGGATCCGCAGGCTCACGAGCGCTGCCAGGTCGCGAGGCGGCCGAGGGCCTGCTCGCGGGTCCCGCCCTCGGTGAGCGCGTTCAGCCCGAAGATTTGCCGAGCGCCGGCCAGCACCACCAGCGTGACGCGCTTCTCGTCGCCCGGCTCGAACCGCACGGCCGTGCCGGCCGGGATGTTCAGTCGCATCCCGAACGCCTGGGCGCGGTCGAAGCGGAGCGCACGGTTGGCCTCGAAGAAGTGAAAGTGCGAGCCGACCTGGATCGGGCGATCGCCGGTGTTGGCCACCGTGAGCTCGACGGTGGCGCGACCGGCGTTGGCGATCACGTCCTCGCTGGCCAGCAGATATTCACCTGGAATCACGAGGTTCCTCCGTCCGTGGTGAGGACAAGCTTGATGCAACCAGGGTCAGCGGATGGGGCGGTGGACGGTGACGAGCTTGGTACCGTCGGGAAAGGTGCCTTCCACCTGCACCTCCTCGATCATCTCCGGCACGCCCTCCATCACGTCGTCGCGGCCGAGGATGCCGAGGCCGGCCGACATCAGCTCGGAGACAGTGCGGCCGTCGCGGATGCCCTCGAGGATCTCCGCGGTGATGATCGCCAGGGCTTCCGGATGGTTGAGCTTGAGACCGCGGGCCCGCCGCCGCCGGGCCAGCTCGGCGGCCGTGAAGATGAGCAGCTTTTCCTGCTCGCGAGGCGTGAGGTGCATGGCTCAGACGCTCCCCGGCGCGGGCGGCGCAGGGTCCCCGGGGTCCGCCGCTCGGCGGCCGCCGCCGCGAGGCGCAATCATACCGCGAGATGTCGGCGCACGGTCTCCAGGCGCAGCTGGGCGGTGGGACCGCCGGCCACGACGGCGCCCTTGGCCATGATCACGTAGGCGTCGGCCAGGCGCTCGGCGAAGTCGAGATACTGCTCGACGAGCAGCACGGCCAGACCCATCTCCGCGCGGATGCGCCGGATCGCCTCCTCGATCTCCAGCACGATCGAGGGCTGGATGCCCTCGGTCGGCTCGTCCAGCATCAGCAGCTTGGGCCGCGTCAGCAGCGCGCGGCCGATCGCGAGCATCTGCTGCTCGCCTCCCGAGAGCACACCGCCCTTGCGCCCGAGCAGCCGGCGTAACGTCGGGAAGAGCCCCAGGGCCTCCTCCAGGTCGGGGGCGCGGCCGCAGCCGAGCAGGGACATCCGGAGATTCTCCTCCACCGTCAGATGCGGGAAGATCTCGCGGCCCTGCGGCACGTAGCCGACGCCGGCGCGGGCCCGACGATCAGGCGACCACCGCGTGACGTCGACGCCGTCCACGACGAGGCGACCGCGGCACGCCGTCAGCAACCCCATGATCGTCTTGAGCAGCGTCGTCTTGCCGACTCCGTTGCGGCCCATGAGGCACACGACCTGGCCGGTCGGCACGGTGAGGTCCACGCCCCAGAGGATCTGGGAGCCGCCGTAGCCGGCGTCGAGCGCCTCAACGGACAGCATCGGCCGTGTGCTTCCGCTGGCCCAGGTAGACCTCGAGCACGCGCGGATCGCGCTGCATCTGCTCGACGGGGCCCTCGCACAGCACGGTGCCCTGGTGCAGCACGGTGACGGTGCGGGCGATCTGGCGGACGAACTCCATGTCGTGCTCGATGACCAGCACCGAGCGCTCGGCCGCGATCGAGAGCAACAGGTCGCCCGTGCGCGCGGTCTCCTCGTCGGTCAGCCCGGCGACCGGCTCGTCCACCAGCAGCAGCTCGGGATCCTGCGCCATGACCATGCCGATCTCCAGCCACTGCTTCTCGCCGTGGGACAGCGCCCCGGCCAGGGCCTGGCCCCTGGCCCCGAGCCCGACGCTGTCGAGCGTGGCGGCGATGCGGTCGCGCGCCTCGGCGCCGTCGCGGTGCGTGAGCGTGGCCAGCACACCTTTGCTGGGCCGCCGCAGCGACAGCTCGACGTTCTCCCAGACGGTGAGGTTCACGAACACCGAGGGCGTCTGGAACTTGCGGCCGATGCCCAGCGCGGCGATCTGGTTCTCGCTGAGGGCGGTGAGGTCGGTGTTGTGACCGAAGATCACGCGGCCGTGCTCGGGCTTCACCCGCCCCGAGATGACGTCGAGCAGCGTCGTCTTGCCGGCCCCGTTGGGGCCGATGACCACCCGCAGCTCTCGCCGGTCCATGTAGAAGTTCAGGCGCTGCAGCGCCTTGAAGCCGTCGTAGGAGACGGTGACGTCCTCCAGGTAGATGATCGCGTCCGTCATGGCCGCGGCTGCAACGGCGTCGGCGCCGCCGACTCGGCGCGGGCATGGCCCGGCCCGGACCCGGCGCCGGCCGGGGCGACGAGCGACACGGGCGGCGCCGGCGCCGCGGCCGGCGTGGCGCCGGGCACGGTCCGTCGGCGGCGGAACAGCGCAGCCAGACGCTGGAAGGCCCCGAGGGCGCCGTCCGGGAAGAAAAGGACGACGCCCATGAAGAGCGCGCCCAGGAACAGCAGCCAGACGTCGGGATAGCTCGTCGTGAGCCAGGACTGGATCCAGTTCACGCCGATCGCGCCCAGCACGGCGCCGATCAGCGTGCCGCGGCCCCCGGCCGCCACCCACACCACCATCTCGATGGACGGCAGCACGCCGATCTTGGCCGGCGTGATGATGCCGACCTGGGGGACGTAGAGGGCGCCGGCCACGCCGGCCAGCACCGCCGAGACCACGAACACGAAGAGCTTGTAGTCGGCCGGCGAGTAGCCGGAGAAGAGGACGCGCGTCTCGCTGTCGCGAATGGCCACCAGCACCTTGCCGGCCCGCGAGCGGGTGATCCACCGGCACAGCGCCCAGGCCCCGACCAGCGCCAGGGCGGTGGCGACGTAGAGCATGCGCTGGGTCGAGGGCTGGTTCAGCGGGATGCCGAAGATGGTCTTGAAGTCGGCCAGGCCGTTGGTGCCGCCCAGGTTCATCTCGTTGCGGTTGAACACCAGCCACGCCGAGAGCGCCAGCGCCTGGGTGATGATCGACAGATAGACCCCGCGGACGCGGCTCCGAAAGGCCAGGAAGCCGAAGGCGAGCGCGAACAGCGCCGGCACCAGGACCACGGCCGCCAGCGCGACCGGGGTGCTGTAGAAGGGGCGCCAGAACAGCGGCAGTTCCTTCACCTGGTTCCAGACCATGAAGTCGGGCAGCGCGCTCTGGTACACGCTCTTGGCGCCGATCTCCAGCATCAAATGCATGCCCATCGCGTACGCGCCCAGACCGAAGAACACGCCGTGGCCGAGGCTCAGCACGCCGGCGTAGCCCCAGAGCAGGTCGAGGCCGAGCGCGAGGATCGCGTAGGTCAGGAACTTCCCGAACAGGTTCAGCGTGAAGTTCGACACGTACAGCGGCGAGGCCGGCGGCAGCAGGTTGGCCAGGGGAAGTCCTACCACGAGCACCAGCGCGGCGAGCGCGAGCAGCAGCCGGTCAGGCCTCGGCATTCCGTCCTCGGGTAGCGAAGAGGCCGGCCGGGCGGCGCTGCAGGAACAGCATGACCGCGACGAGGATCGCCACCTTGGCGAAGACGGCGCCCAGCGCCGGCTCGATGCCCTTGTTGAGACCGCCGATGCCGACCGCCGCCAGGATGGTCCCGGCCAGCTTGCCCACGCCCCCGGTCACGACGACCATGAAGGAGTCGACGATGTAGTTCTGGCCCAGCGAGGGGCCCACGTTGCCGATCTGCGTGAGAGCGCAGCCGGCCAGCCCGGCCAGTCCGGCTCCCAGCGCGAAGGTGGCGGCGTCGACCACCGAGGCGCGCACGCCAAGGCAGGCGCTCATCGCGCGGTTCTGGGTCACGGCGCGGATGCGCAGGCCGGCCGACGAGCGGAACAGCAGCCAGTACATCGCCGCCACGCAGACCCCGGCCAGCCCGATGATGAACACGCGGTTGTAGGGCAGCGTGAGCCCCACCATCACCGGTACCCCACCCGAGAGCCACGCCGGCGAGCTGACGTCGACGTTGGCGGCGCCGAACTCCAGTCGCAGCGCCTGCTGGATGATGAGCGAGGCGCCCCAGGTCAGCAGCAGCGTCTCCAGCGGACGCCCGTAGAGGAACCGGATGACGCCCCGCTCGAGCAGGATGCCGGCGGCGGCGGCGACCAGGAACGACAGCGGCAACGCGACCAGGAAGTAGGCGTCGAACGCCTGCGGCCACGACGCCCGGAACCAGTTCTGCACCACGAACGTCGTGTAGGCGCCCAGCGCCATCAGCTCGCCGTGGGCCATGTTGATCACGCCCATGAGGCCGAACACGATGGCCAGGCCGAGGGCCATCAGGAGCAGGATCGACGCCAGCGAGGCGCCCTGGAACGCCGTCTCCACGGCTGTGGTCAGCAGCGTCCAGCGCTCGATGGTCTTGATGGCCGTCTCCGCCGCCGCCCGCTCCCCGGGCGAGGCGGCCGCGTCGGCCGCGAGTCGGCGGAGGGCGGGGACCGCGCTCAGGGAGTGCAGGCTTCCCAGCGTAGTGGCGGCGGCGGTGCGAGCGGCCACGTCGCCATTGGCGAGCCGGATCAGCGCGAGCGCCTCGGCCAGCGCGTGGCGCACCCACGCGTCCCTCTCCTTCGTGAGGGCCGTCTCGAGGACGGGCGCCGCCCCGGCGTCGGCCTGGTTGCCCAGCTTGACGGCGGCGCCTCGCCTCACGTTGGGGTCGGGGTCGGCGAACTGGCTCCGCGTCTCGTCGGCGTCCAGGAACGGCTTGATCGCCAGGCGCAGCCGGCGGTCAGCGCTCACCTCGATCAGGTCCGCCAGCGGCACGGTGCCCAGCGGCGCCCCGTCGTGGGCGCTGGTGACCTCGACGAAGTCCTTGTCGCCCTGTGTCGACTTGCTGCCGGCCACGAGGAACTCGAGCGCGCCGCCCTTCTGGCGGGCGTACACGCTGCCGTCGCGCAGCGCGCCGAGGAACCTGATCCACCGGGGATCGCCGGTCCGGCCGAGCACGGCGACCGCCGCCTCCCGCCGCTCGGCGTCGGCGCCGGCCAGGTCGGCCAGCGCGCGCTCGACGTCGGCGGCGGGCGCGGCGGCGTGGCCCACGGCCGGAGCCGTGAGCCACGCCACGAGCAGGGCCGCGAGAGCGAACCGGCGCATCATGCCTTCTTCTGGTACGTTCCCTTCTCCTTCACCCAGTCACAGCCCTTGTCGGGGCTCGTGTACTGGCTCCACGGCTCGGCCTTCACGAGGCCCTTGGAGCGCGAGACGATCTTGAACTGGCCGTCCTTGAGGATCTCGCCGATCAGCACGGGCTTGTAGGTGTGGTGATTGGCCTCGTCCATCTTGATCTTGCCCCCCGGCGCCAGGAACTCCTGGCCGTAGACCGCCGTGCGGACGGCGTCGACATCGGTCGTCTTGGCCTTCTCGACGGCCTGCTTCCAGACGTGGACCCCGAAGTAGGCGGCCTCCATCGGATCGTCGGTGACCCGCTTGGCCCCGCCCGGCAAATTGGTCTTCTGCGCGTACTCCTTGAACGCGTTCACGAACTTCTTGTTCTGGGGCGCGTCGACCGACTGGTAGTAGTTCCAGGCGGCCAGGTGACCGACCAGCGCGCCGGTGTCCATGCCGCGCAGCTCGTCCTCGGCCACGCTGAAGGCCATGATCGGCGCGTTCTCGCTGCGGAGGCCCTGGTTGCCGAACTCCTTGTAGAAGGGCACGTTGCTGTCGCCGTTGATCGTCGAGAGCACGGCCGCGCTGCCGCCGGAGGCGAACCGCTTGATCTTGCCGACGATCGTCTGGTAGTCCTGATGGTTGAACGGCGTGTACTCCTCCTCGATGTTCTCCTTCGGCACGCCCTTGGCCAGCAGGAAGGCGCGCAGGATCTTGTTGGCCGTGCGCGGGAACACATAGTCGGTGCCGAGCAGGTAGAACTTCTTGTAGCCTCCCCCCTCCTTGGACATCATGTATTCCGCGGCCGGGATCAGCTGCTGGTTCGGCGTGGCGCCCGTGTAGAAGACGTTCTTGCTGCACTCCTCGCCTTCGTACTGCACCGGATAGAACAGCAGGCCGTTGTTGTTCTCGAAGACCGGCAGCACCGACTTGCGGCTGACCGACGTCCAGCACCCGAACACGACCGCGACCTTGTCCTGGAGCAGGAGCTGCTTGGCCTTCTCGGCGAACAGGTCCCAGTTCGAGGCGGGATCGACCACGACGGGCTGCAACCTGCGCCCCATCACCCCGCCCTTGGCGTTGATCTCGTCGACCGCCATGAGGACGACGTCGCGCAGCGAGACCTCGCTGATCGCCATCGTGCCCGACAGCGAGTGGAGGACGCCGATCTTGATCGGCTCCTTGCCCTGCGCGGTGATGATGCTCGGCAGTCCGCCGAGCGCGGCCACGCCGGCGCCGGCGGCGAGGCTGCCCTTCAAAAAGTCCCTGCGAGAGTACCCGGCCATCGACGTCTCCTTCTTGTGTGCCGGCGGGGCGCCCTCCATGGAGTCCAGCACCCGACGATCGGCCGGGCCGAGAACTCCGCGAGGTCGATGTCCCCTCCCCTGTGCACTGCACGCGGCAGCCTTGCCGCAGCGGGACGTCGTTGTCCGCCTCGGACGCGGTGGGGTAGCAAGCGATGTACCGAACGGTAAGCCCTCGAATTCGCGTGCGGCAGCCGAGCAGGGGCGACGAGAACTGCCTAAATCCTGGGCACGCCCTCGGTGACTGACTCGGAGACGAGCAATGCGCGAGCGATCTCGATCATCGGTCGCCGGCTGTTCATGGCGGCGCGGCGGAGGCGGCGGAAGGCTTCCTCCTCGGAGAGATTGAGCCGATCCATGAGCCGGCCCTTCGCGCGCTCGATCACCTTTCGCTCCTCGAGGGTCTGACGCAGCTGGCGCGTCTCGGAGAATCGAGCGACGGCCAGGTCGAGGGCCGGCGCCAGCTCGGCGGGGCGGAGCGGCTTGAGCAGATAGGCCATGACGCCGGCGGTCTGGGCTCGCGCGACGAGCTCGTCGCGCGTATGGCTGGTGAAGAGCACGACGGGACAGCCGGTCGCGCTCGTGACCGCCGCCGCCGCGGCCACGCCGTCGCCGTCGGGCAGCCCCACGGCGAAGATCGCGACGTCGGGCCTCGTGCTCGTCACCAGGGCCAGGGCGTCCGCGGCCCGCGTGGCCTCGCCGATCACCTCCCCGCCTGCCGCCGACACGGTCGCCTTCACGTCGGCCCGCGACGGCTCATGATCATCGACGACCACCACCCGCCACCGCACACTCGTCCTCGGCATGACTCTCGCCATGCGCCCTCACCCCCCGCAAAGCGAATGCCACGGCCGCTCACAACAAATCCATGGGTTTGGCCGGCCACGCTTCCCAGCCGTTGCCCGGCGCAAAGGCAACCCGACCCCAGGCTGCACTTTTCCGCGGCAGGTCGACGGACGTGGCGCTGGTCGAATAACGCTGGGAGGAGGTTGGGGGGAGCGTCACCGCTCCCCCCGGTCGCTCCTCTAGATGTCGAAGTAGAGCGCGAACTCCCAGGGGTGCGGACGGAGCCGGATGGCGTCGACCTCGTTCTTGCGCTTGTAGTCGATCCACGTCTCGATGACGTCGGGCGTGAAGACGTCGCCCTTGAGGAGCCAGTCGTGGCTCTTCTCGAGGTTGTCGAGGACGATGTCGAGCGCGCCGGGCAATTGCTTGATCTTCTTCTGCTCGGCGGGCGGCAGCTCGTAGAGGTCCTTGTCGACCGGCTTGCCGGGATCGATCTTGTTGGCGATGCCGTCGAGGCCGGCCATCACGCAGGCCGCGAACGACAGGTACGGGTTGCAGGTCGGGTCCGGGGTCCGGAACTCGATGCGCTTGGCGCCCTCGGATTTGGAGTACATCGGGATGCGGATGGCCGCCGAGCGGTTGCGCTGGCTGTACACGAGGTTGATCGGCGCCTCGTAGCCCGGGACCAGCCGCTTGTAGGAGTTCGTCGACGGGGCGATCAGCGCGAGCAGCGCCGGCGCGTGCTTGAGGATGCCGCCGATGTAGTAGAGACAGGTCTTGCTGATGTCGGCGTAGCCCCCGCGCTCGTAGAAGAGGTTCTTGCCGTTCTTCCAGAGCGACTGGTGGGTGTGCATGCCGGAGCCGTTGTCCTGGAACAGCGGCTTGGGCATGAACGTGGCGGTCTTGCCCCACTTCCGGGCCGTGTTCTTCGCGCAGTACTTGTACCAGAGGACCTTGTCGGCCATCTTGGTCAGCGTGTCGAAGCGCATGTCGATCTCGGTCTGCCCACCCGTCGCGACCTCGTGGTGGTGGACCTCGACGCGGACGCCCACCGACTCCAGTGCCAGCACCATGTCGGACCGGATGTCCTGGAACTTGTCCATCGGCGGCACCGGGAAGTAGCCCTGCTTGTAGCGCGGCTTGTAGCCGAGGTTGGGCTGCTCGGGCGTGCCCTCCTTGCCGGAGTTCCAGTTGCCGGCCTCGGAGTCGATGAAGTAGTAGCCCGATTGGTAGTTCTGGTCGAAGCGGATGGAGTCGAAGAAGAAGAACTCCAGCTCGGGGCCGATGTAGATGGTGTCGGCCACGCCGCTCTTCTTGACGTAGGCCTCGGCCTTCTGGGCGATGTAGCGCGGGTCGCGCGTGTACGCCTTGCCGGTCACCGGGTCCTTCACGTTGCAGATCAGGACCAGCGTCGGCACCGCCGTGAACGGGTCCATCACGGCCGTGCTGGGGTCCGGCATCAGCAGCATGTCGGACTCGTCGATCGTCTGGAAGCCGCGGATCGACGAGCCGTCGAACCCGAGGCCATCCTCGAAGATGCCCTCGCTGAGCTCGGACACGGGAATCGAGAAGTGCTGCCAGAGACCCGGCAGGTCGATGAACCGGAGATCGACGATCTTGGCGCCTTTCTCCTTGGCCAGCTTGAGGACATCCTTGGGGGTCATGCCGAACTCCTTCTCCCTCGTGAGGTGTGAGTGGGACGGCCGGCGACCCCTCCCGGGGCCGCCGGCCGGACTACCTTAGTGAACCGACCCGGTGAAATCAAGCGCGCCGCATGTCAGTGGGCCGGCCGCGCCTTGGCCTCGGCCGCTCGCATGGCCTCCCCGAAGGCGCCCGAGCCCGCCGCGAACTCGCTGTACGAGCCGCCGCCGAACGCGTACGCCGTCTCCGAGTGCTGGGAGAGGTCCAGCCCCGCCACCTCGTCCTCGTCGGTCACGCGCAGTCCGACGACGGCGTCCACGACCTTGAGGATGACCCACGTCGCCACGATCGCGAGCACGTAGGTGGCCAGGACGGCCACGATCTGCGTCCACAGCTGGCCCGGGTTGCCGAAGAACAGGCCGTCGCCGCCGGCGTCGTTCACGGTCTTGGTGGCGAACAGCCCGGTCGCGATGGCGCCCCAGGTGCCGCCGACCCCGTGCACGCCGACCACGTCGAGCGAGTCGTCGTAGCCCAGCCTCGACTTGAAGTTGCAGGCGGTGTAGCAGAGCGCTCCGGCCACCGCCCCGATGACGAGCGACGAGACCGGTCCGACGTACCCCGAGGCGGGGGTGATCGCCACCAGGCCCGCCACCGCCCCCGAGGCGGCGCCCAGCACGGTCGGCTTGCCGCGCGCCATCCACTCGGTGAACATCCAGCCCAGCGCCGCCGCCGCCGCGCCGGTGTTGGTGGCCAGGAAGGCGCTGGCGGCCAGGCCGTTGGCCTCGAGCGCGCTGCCGGCGTTGAACCCGAACCAGCCGAACCACAGCAGGGCCGCGCCCATGACCGTCATCGGCAGGTTGTGCGGCTGCATCGGCTGGTGACCGTAGCCCTTGCGGTGGCCGAGCATGACGGCGCAGACGAGCGCCGAGACGCCCGAGGAGATGTGCACGACGGTCCCGCCGGCGAAGTCCAGGGCGCCCAGCTTCTTGAGCCAGCCGCCGTCCCCCCACACCCAGTGGGCGAGCGGGTCGTAGACGAGCGTGGCCCACAGCACGGTGAAGAGCAGGAAGGCCGAGAACTTCTTGCGCTCGGCGAAGGCGCCGGTGATCAGCGCCGGGGTGATGATCGCGAACATCATCTGGAACAGCATGAACACCTGGTGCGGGATCGTCTTGGAGTAGGCGTCGAACGGCTCGACGCCGACCCCGCGCAGGCCGATCCAGTCCAGGCCCCCGATGATCCCGCCCTTGTCGGGGCCGAAGGCGAGGCTGTACCCCCACAGCACCCACTGGATCGAGATGACGGCCATGATGATGAAGCTCTGCATCAGCGTCGCGAGCGCGTTCTTCTGCCGCACCATGCCGCCGTAGAACAGGGCCAGCCCGGGGGCCGTCATCATCAGCACGAGCGCCGAGGAGGTCAGCATCCACGCCGTGTCGCCCTTGTCGATCTTCGACGCGGGGGCCGGCGCGGGCGTCCCGGCCGGCTTGTCGGTCGCCGTCGGGGCCGCGGCCGAGCCGGGCGTCGTCGCCGGGGTCTGGGCGAAGGCCACCGTCATCGTGGCGAGCACGAGGAGCGTTGCCAGTGCGAAGGTGAGCCGTCTCACGCTGTCCTCCTGGACTAGAGCGCGCTCTGGTCGCGCTCGCCCGTCCTGATCCGGATGGCGGTCTCCACCGGCGACACGAAGATCTTGCCGTCGCCGATGTTGCCGGTCTTCGCCGCGCCGGCGACGACCTCGGCAACCTTGTCAACGAAGTGGTCGGGGACGACGACCTCGATCTTGATCTTCGGCAGGAAGTCCACGGTGTACTCGCCGCCGCGGTACAGCTCGGTATGTCCCTTCTGTCGGCCGAAGCCGCGCACCTCGGAGACCGTCATGCCGATGATGCCGATCCCGGTCAGGGCCTCCTTCACGTCGTCGAGCTTGAAAGGCTTGATGATCGCCTCGACCTTTTTCATGCGAGGGACCTCCCGGGTGCCCGGTGCTGAGCAACGGCCGTGCCCGGGCAGGAGTGAGCCGAATCGGCAGGTTGTGGCACACCCCGCTCCCGAGACTGCCCATTTCTTGGGCAACACCCCGGGCTGTGCTCGCCTTTCGGGCGGCCAGGCTGGACGGCTCAGCGGGCCCGAGGAAGGAGCGGACGAGAGACGAAGGCGGCGGAGAGCGGGCCGAAAGGCCGGCCGGCGGCGCGATCAGGGACGGCGCTGGGGGATGTTGTGCTTGCGCATCTTGGAGTAGAGCGTCGGGCGGCGCAGGCCGAGCAGCGCGGCGGCCGCCTGCTTGTTCCAGCGGGTCGCGTCCAGGGCCTTCAGGATGGACGCGCGCTCGATCTCCTCCAGCGAGCCGGCCGGCACCTCCGAGGGCGCGATGGCGCCGGCGAGACCGCCCTCGCCGCCGCCCTGCTGCAGCGACTCCGGCAGGTCGGAGAGGGCGATCTCTCGCCCGCGCGCGACCAGCACCGCCCGCTCGAGCGCGTGCTGCAGCTCGCGCACGTTGCCGGGCCAGGCGTAGCCCAGCAGGCGCCGGTAGGCCTCGGGCTCGATGGCGTCGATCGTCCGCTGGTGCTTGGCGCGGTAGCGTTCGAGGAAGGCGCGCACGAGCATGGGCACGTCCTCGCGCCGCTCCCGCAGGGGCGGCACCGCGATCGTGACCGTGTTGATCCGGAAGTACAGGTCCTGGCGGAGCTGACCGTCCTTGACCGCCTGCTCGGGGCCGCGGTTGGTCGACGAGATCAGCCGGAAGTCGACGGGGATCGACTTGGCACCGCCCAGGCGGCGCACGACCCGGTCCTCGAGCACGCGGAGGAGCTTGGCCTGCAGGTCCACGGGCATCTCGGTGATCTCGTCCAGCAGCAGCGAGCCCTTGTGCGCCTCCTCGAGCAGCCCGACCTTCTCGGTGGTGGCCCCGGTGAACGAGCCCTTGGTGTGGCCGAACAGCTCGGACTCGATCAGGTCCTTCGGCAGCGCCGCGCAGTTGATCTTGATCCAGGGGCCGTCGCGCCGCGCACTGCGCTCGTGCAGCGCGTTGGCGATCAGCTCCTTGCCGGTGCCGCTCTCGCCGATGATCAGCACGTTGGCATCGGTGTCGGCCACCGAGGCGATCGTCTCCATGACGCGCTGGATGCCGGCGGCGGAGCCGAGGATCTCGCTGTCGGCGGTCTGGTCGACCAGCCGGCGCCGCAGCTCGGTGTTCTCGACCAGAAGCTTGCGGTGCTCGAGCGCGGTCCGGACCAGGCCGAGCATCTCGTCGGGCTCGAAGGGCTTCTCGACGACGTGGAAGGCGCCCGCGCCCTTGGTGGCCTCCATCGCCTTGCGCACCGAGCCGTAGGCCGTGATGACGATGACCTCGAGCGCCGGGTCGCGGGCCTTGAGCTCGCGCGTGAGGGCCAGCCCGTCGCCGTCGGGAAGCATCAGGTCGACGATGGCCACGTGCGCCTCGGCGTGAGTGACGGCGGCCAGGGCGGTCCGGACCGAGCCGGCGATGCGGACCGAGTAGCCCTCCGCCTCCAGGGTCATCCGGAGCCCGTCGGCGATCGAGGCCTCGTCGTCCACGACGAGCACCATGTGCCTCACGGCCTGGCTCCGTCGGAGACGGCCGGCGCCGGCTCGAGCGGCAGCCGGACCGTCACCCGCGTGCCCTTGCCCGGAGCGCTGACGATCGCGAGCTCGCCGCCGTGCAGATCGACGACCGAACGGGCCAGCGCCATCCCCAGGCCCGTGCCCTGTGGCTTGGTCGTGAAGAACAGGTCGTACATGCGCGACAGCGTCTCCTCGCTCATGCCGGTGCCGGTATCCTCGACGACCACGGTCACCATGCGGGCCTCGGACGAGTAGGCCGTCGTGACCGTCAGCCGTCCGCCCGCGCTCATCGCCTCCAGCGCGTTGAGGACGAGGTTGAGCAGGGCCTTGCGCAGCTCGCGCGCGTCGAGCATGGCCTCCGGGCAGCCGGGCGCGTACGCGCGGATCACCTCGATGCCAGGCGTGTCGCACTTGGCCTGCGCGAAGGCCAGGCACTCGTCGAGGAGCGCGTGCAGGGCCGTCGGGACCCGGTGCAGCTGGGGCGGGCGGCCGAACGCCGTGATCTCCTGCACCACGCTGGCCAGGTGGTCCACCGTCGAGGCGATCTTCTGCGCGAGACCGGCGCCGTCGGCGTCGCCGTTCTTGCCGAGCCGCGTCTCGAGGTGGCGCGCGTACAGGCGCAGGCCGGCCAGCGGGTTCTTCAGCTCGTGGGCGACCTCGGTGGCCATGCGGCCGAGCGCGGCCAGCGCCCCGCTGCGCAGGCGCTCCAGCTCGTGGGTGTTGCGCACGGCGACGGCGGCCTGCGAGGAGAACAGCGCGAGGAGGTCCAGGTCGTCCTCCGTCGGCTCGACTCCGGGCGCCGTCTCGATGACCACCGCGCCCATCGGCCCCCGCTGGACCACCAGCGGCGCGGCGACGATGGCGGTGCCCTCGCTACCGGGGAACGTGACCGGCAGCCCCCTGGCCATGGCGGCGCTCGCCGCCGACTCCAGCTCGCGCCACGACGGCGGGACCGACCCCGCGCTGGCCATGGGCACCAGCTGTCCGTGGTCTTGCTGGAAGACGACGCACCGCTCGGCCTCCGTCGTCTCGACGGCGCCCTGGGCCACGGTGTCCAGCACGCGCGCCATGATGCCAGACGACGCCAGGGTCTGGCCCACGGCCAGCAGCCGCTCGCGGTCCCGCGCCCACCGGCGACTGGCCAGGGCACGCGCGATCTTGCTCCGCAGCTCGTCGTGCAGGAACGGTTTGGTCAGGTAGTCGAAGGCGCCGCGCTGGACGGCGTTCACCGCCGTCTCGATCGTGCCGTGGGCGGTCATGATCAGCACGGGGAGGCGCGGCTGCCGGGCGTGCAGGGCTTCCATCAGCGCGATCCCGTCGGTGGGCTCCATCCGGAGGTCGAGCAGCGCGATGTCGAACCGGGTGCCGTCGGCGACGGCCAGCGCCACCTGGGGATCGTTGGTCGCGGTGACGTCGAAGCCCATCGCGACCAGGCGCATCTCGAGCACCTCGACGATCGCCGCGTCGTCGTCGACCACCAGGATCTTGCGCTTCACCGGCGGCGCTCCAGCCTGAAGTCGATCTCCTTCATTTTCTCGAGGTCCGTCCGCAGGCGCTCGGCCTCCTGCCGCACCCGCACGAGGTCGCTGTCGCGCTTGACCAGCTCGTCGCGCAGGCGCGCCATCTCCTCGCGCAGGCGCGCGCCCTCGGCGCGCGCCTGGAGCAGCGCCCGCAGCGTATCGCGGCTGGCGGCGGCCCGCCGGGCGTCCTCGGCGTCGGGGTAGCGCGCCAGGTACTGGGCGTAGGCGCTCACCGCGTCCTCCCAGGCCCCGCCCCGCGCCAGGTTGTCGGCGCGCTCGAGCGCCGCGGCGCCGGGCGGCACGGGCTTGAGCGGGATCCACGCGCAGCCGCCGACCGCGACGACGATGACCGCCACGCCCAGGGCCCGCCTCACGCGGCGCGTCCCCGGGGCAGCAGCACGGTGAAGCGGCTGCCCTTGCCCTCCTGCGACTCGGCGGTCACGCGTCCGCCGTGAGCCTGCACGAGCCCTCGCACGATGGCCAGCCCCAGCCCAGTGCCCCCCCGTCCCGGGTGCGCCTGCCGGTAGGACTCGAAGATGTGCGGCAGCTCGGCGGCGGGAATGCCCACGCCGGTGTCCTCGACCTGGATCTCGCACTCGGGGCCCGCGTCCACCAGCCGCACGGTGACGGTGCCGCCCACCGGCGTGAAGCGGACCGCGTTGGCGAGCAGGTTCACCAGGACCTGCACGAGCCGGTCCTCGTCGCCCAGCACCGTGAACCGCGTGCCGACCCGCTCGCGCACGATGGTCACGCGCGCCTCCTCGGCCTGGGGCCGCAGCTCCTCGGTCGCGCGGGCGACGAGCCAGTCGAGGTCGAGAGCCACGTACTCGAGCGGCAGCACGCCGGCCCGCAGCCGCGACATGTCGAGGATCTGGTTCACGAGCCGCAACAGGCGCTCGGTCGAGCGGCGCACGATCGCGACCAGCCGCGCCTGCTTGGCCGTCAGCGGCCCCGGCACCCCCTCCGCCAGCAGGTGGGCGGCCTCCCGCACCGAGGTGATCGGCGAGCGCAGCTCGTGCGACACGTTGGCAAAGAACTCCTCCTTCATCTCGTCGTGCGTCCGCAGGCGCTCCACCATGGCGTTGAACGAGCGGGCCAGCACGCTGACCTCGTCCCGGCCCCCGACCGCGATGGGGTCCCGGAACGACCCGGCGGCCACCGCCGCGGTCGCCGCCGACAGCCGGCGCAGCGAGCGGGTGATCCGGAGCGCGATGGCCGCCGTCGCCACGAGGGCCAGCAGCACGGCCGTCGCCACCGCCACGATGACACCGTTCCAGGTCCGTCGCTCCAGCCGCGCCACCTCGGCCTGGGCTCGGAGCACCCGCGCGTACGTGGCCTGCTGGAGGGCCTCGAGCCCGGCCTCGACCTGCTCGCTGAGCCGGCGGGCCGGGGAATCGTCGACCGACGCCGTCCGGCCCCGGGCGGTCAGCAGCCGCGCCTGCTCGCCGAGCACCGTGGCGTAGTAGGCCTCAAAGGCCGCCCGGGCCGCTGCCAGGTGGTTGGCTTCCGGGCCCGTGTGGACGAGGTCGGCCAGGCGCGCCATGTCGTCCCGGGCGTGGGCCGCGCTCTCGCGCCACAGGTCGGCGTAACGCCGGTCGCGCAGCACGATGAACCGCGCTTCGAGGCGCGCCATCGTGAGCAGCGCATCCCGCACGCCGCTGGCCAGGCGCAGCGCGGGCAGTGTCTGGCTCGCGATCTCCCCGTTCACGGACGCCAGCCGGCCGACTGCCCGCAGGCTGAGCACGCCGACCGCCGCGAGCACCACGATGACCAGCGAGAACCCCAGGAAGATCTTGGAGGCCAGACGCATGCGCCCTACCGTCCGGGAGGCGCGATGCGACGCGCGGTCGGTGCCTCCGCCACGACGGAACCACGCTCGGGACTCTGGGTCGCGTTCGACGACATCGGCACACTCACGGAGGCGGCGCTGGACGACGCTCGCCGGTCGGGCTGGTCTCCAACATGGCCGCGGCGATCGGCATCTCGCCGGCCAGCGCGATGATAACACCGCGACGAACCAGCGCAGCCCCGCCGGCCCGTCACGGGCGCGCGGCGCCTCGATCGGGCCGACGCGGGTGACGGTCACGGCCTGCCTCGTATCGCGCGCGACGCTCCCCGAGGCCGGCTCGCGTGGGCATGCTGCTGCTAGCATACGCGGGGGCCGGGGCACCGAAGAAGCTGATTGCACGGCGGTTTGCAATGCCTGCAACCCTGCCCTACTATGAGCGCCGGCGTCACGAGCCGTTCGTCGTCCGGAGGGATTCGTGGAGTTCGGTATCTCGCTTCCCGGCCGCGGCCCCCTGGCCAAGCCCGACCCGGTCCTCACGCTGGCGGCGAAGGCCGACGCCCTCGCCTATGCCTCGATCTTCGTCACCGATCACGTCGTCCTGCCCGCGTCGATGGCGCGCTCGGTCTACCCCTACTCGGCGACGGGCCAGCTGCCCGGCGGCGCGGCCCAGGACTACCTTGAGCCGCTGGCCATGCTCGGCGCGCTTGCCCGGGTCACCCGCAACGCCCGGCTGGGCACCAGCGTCCTGGTCGTGCCCTATCGCCATCCGCTGGTGACCGCGAAGATCCTCGCCACCATCGACCAGCTCTCCGGCGGCCGCCTGATCCTCGGCGCCGGCGTGGGCTGGCTGCGCGAGGAGTTCGAGGCCGTCGGCGCGCCGGCGTTCGAAGAGCGCGGCGCCGTGACCGACGAGTACCTGCGATTCATGCGGGCGACCTGGACCACGGACCCCGTCACCTTCAGCGGCCGCTACGTCAGCGTGCGCGACGTCCACGCGCTGCCCAAGCCGGCCCAGGCCGGCGGCATCCCCGTGTGGATCGGCGGTCACACGGACGCGGCCGTGCGGCGGGCGGCCACGCTCGGTGACGGCTGGCATCCCATCGCGCTGCGTCCGCCCGGTCTCCTGTTCCCCGACGCGTACGCCAAGCGCGTCGGCCAGATCGAGGCCTGGGCTCGCGAAGCTGGACGGGACCCGCGGGCCATCACGCTCACGGTGCGGGTGCCGATGGAAGTGCGGTCCAAGCGCTTCAAGTCCCCCGGCGGCGAGCGGCCGCTCTTCCAGGGCACCGCCGAGCAGGTGATCGCCGACATCCGCGCCTACGCGGCGGCGGGCGTCACCCACTTCGTCTTCGATCACACGCACCAGGACCTCCGCGCGGTCCTCGACAACCTGGAGCGCTTCGCGCACGACGTCCGACCCAAGCTCTTGCCGCGACGCCCGGCCGGTGGCGGGGCGCGAGCCGCCGGCGGCGGCGCACGCGCGCGCCGCGCGTCGCGGAAGGCGCGCGGCGCGGCCCGGAGCGGTCGCCGGTGATCACGCACGACCAGGCCAGCGCGCTCATCGAGGCACCGGCGGGCGACCTGCCGGAGCTGCTGGCGCGGGCCAGCGAGGCGCGCGACCGGGGCCGCGGACGCGTCGTCACGTTCTCGGCCAAGGTGTTCGTGCCGCTGACCACGCTGTGCCGGGACTACTGTGGCTACTGCACGTTCCGGCGCGATCCCGGCGAGCCGGGGGCGCACACCCTGACGCCCGACGAGGTGGTCGCGCTGGCGCAGGCCGGTGGCCGGCTGGGAGCGAAGGAGGCGCTGTTCTCGCTCGGCGACAAGCCGGAGGCGCGCTTCGCCGAGCACCGCGACTTCCTGCGCCGGCACGGCCATCGCACCACGCTGTCCTATCTGCGCGCGATGTGCGCGCTCACCCTGGCCGAGTCGCCGCTGCTGCCGCACGCCAACCCGGGCGTGATGGGCGAGCGGGACCTGGCAGCGCTGCGCGAGGTCAACGTCAGCATGGGCATCATGGTGGAGACGACCTCGGAGCGGCTGCTCGGGCCGGGCCTGGCCCATGACAACGCCCCCGACAAGGTGCCGGCGCGCCGGCTGCGCACGATCGCGCTGGCCGGCAAGCTCGGCATCCCCTTCACGACGGGGATCCTCATCGGCATCGGCGAGTCGCCGCGCGAGCGCGTCGACGCGCTCGTCGCGATCCGGGACCTCCACGAGCGGTGGGGCCACATCCAGGAGGTCATCGTGCAGAACTTCCGGGCCAAGCCGCGGATCCCCATGAAGGACGCGGCTGAGCCGACGCTCGACGACCTGCTGCGCACGATCGCCGTGGCCCGGCTGCTCCTCGGCCCCGACGTGAACATCCAGGCTCCGCCGAACCTGACCCCCGGCGTCTATCCGCAACTGCTGGCGGCCGGGCTCAACGACTGGGGCGGCGTCTCGCCGCTCACCCCCGACCACATCAACCCCGAGAAGCCGTGGCCCGGCCTGCGCGCACTGCGCGAGGCCACCGAGGGACAGGGCTTCGCTTTCCGCGAGCGGCTGGCGATCTATCCCGAGTACGCGACGCGCGTCGAGTTCCTCGACGAGCGGCTGCGGCCCCGGGTAGCGGCGCTGATCGACTCCGACGGCCTCGTGAGGAGCGTCCATGAGCACTGGCGTCGCTGGTAGCCCGCTCTCCGTTCTCGACCGCGTCTCGCCCGCCGTTCGGACGATCCTCGGCGGCGTGCTGGACGGCGCCGAGGTGTCGGTGGCCGACGCCGACGTCCTGGCGCTCACGACGGGGCGCGAGCTGCAGGCGCTCACGCTGGTGGCCGACGAGCTGCGCCGCCGGCACGTCGGCGACACGGTCACCTACGTCGTGAACCGCAACATCAACTTCACCAACGTCTGCATCAAGCACTGCGGCTTCTGCGCCTTCTCGCGCGATCACCGCGAGGAGGAGGGCTACCTCCTGCCGATCGAGGAGGTCGTGCGCCGCGCCCGCGAGGCGTGGGAGCTGGGCGCCTCCGAGGTCTGCATCCAGGCCGGGCTGCCGCCCAAGCTGGACGGCCGGTTCTACATCAACCTCACCCGGGCCCTGAAGGCCGCGCTGCCCGACCTGCACCTGCATGCGTTCTCGCCCGAGGAGGTGCTCTACGGCTCGGTGCGCTCCGGCCTGTCGATCAAGGAGTACCTGTCGGAGCTGAAGGCGGCGGGGCTGGGCACCCTGCCGGGCACCTCGGCCGAGATCCTCGACCAGGAGATCCGCGACCGGATCGCTCGCGGCCGCATCACGGTGGACCAGTGGGTCGAGGTCATCACCACCGCCCACGCCCTCGGCATCCGCACGACCTCCACGATCATGTACGGCCATGTCGAGACGCCCGCGCACTGGGTGCGGCACATGGCGCTGCTGCGCGACATCCAGAAGGACACCGGGGGCTTCACGGAGTTCGTGCCGCTGTCCTTGATCCACAGCGAGGCGCCGATGTACTCCAAGGCGCTGGTGCCCGGCGTGCGGCCCGGCGCCACCGGCGTCGAGGTGATCCGCATGCACGCGCTCGCCCGCGTGATGCTGGGGCCCGTCCTGCGCAACATCCAGGCGTCCTGGGTGAAGGAAGGACCAAAACTCGCCCAGGCGCTGCTCGACGCCGGCGCCAACGACCTCGGCGGGACGCTCATCAACGAGTCGATCTCCACCTCGGCCGGCGCGCAGTACGGGCAGCTGGTCGGCCCCGCCGAGCTGCGACGCTGGATCCGCGACGCCGGCCGCGTTCCGGCGCTGCGCGACACTCTCTATGGCATCGTGCGCACCTACGAGACGGGCGAGGATCCGGCGTCCCCGCTCGATGCCGTCGAGGACGTCGAGGCGCGCTTCGGCTCGTATCGCCGACTCATCGCCTCCGGCGAATTTCGCTTCACGCAGCGGTAGCCGAGCCCGGTGGGGCTGTGGTATTAATGCGTCTCGCACTCACTCACCGGCCCGGATAGGAGGCTTCCCGTGGCGAAGACGATGACGAAGTCCGCGACGCTGACCGCCCTCGCTGAGAAGACCAACCTCTCGAAGAAGCAGATCGAGAGTGTCCTCGATGAGACGCTGGTGCTCGCCTCGCGCGAAGCGAAGAAGAGCGGGGCGTTCGTGCTGCCCGGCTTCGGCAAGCTCGTCCTGGCCAACCGCAAGGCGCGCATCGGACGCAATCCGCAGACCGGTGAGCCGATCAAGATTCCCGCCAAGCGCGTTTGCAAGTTCCGCCTCGCCAAGAGCCTGAAGGACACGGTGCTTGGGAAGAAGTAGCAGGACCGGCGGCCGGGCGGGGGGCCGTCGGCCCGCCGCCCCGCGGCCAGCGCCGGACGAGGTTCCCGGCGCGCCCGTCGTCGCCTCCCCCTCTCTCGCCGCGGCGACGCTTCCCCGGGTCTGGCAGGACGTCGGCTATCGGCCGCTGGCCGACGTCGAGCGCGCCCGGGTCCTGTTCGACTACGCGGCGACTTCCTGGCCCGAGCGCCCGGCGCTCGCCTGGGGCGCGTGGATGGCCGACGACGGCGGCGAGCGTCTGGTGGGCGCGGTCGCGGCCGAGCGTCACGTCACCACGGCGATGCTGCACGGCCCCGTCGTCGTGACCGAGCAGCTCGGGCGCCGCGACGGTGAGCCGGCCGACCCGCTGGAGATCGCCGGTCAGCTGCTGGGCGCTGCCATCGATCACGCGACCGCGCTCGGCGCCGCCACCCTCTACGCCCGTCCGCAAGGGCTCGATCGCGTCTGGGTACGGTTCGGCTTCATCCCGGTGCCCGAGGTCGCGCTGCCGCCCGCGCTGGCGGGGCGGCCCGGCGCCGGTCTCTACGCGTGGCGCGGTGGCAGCGCGCTGTGGACTCTGCGGGAAGCCGCCCAGGGCTGACCCCGGTGCGCGTCACCGCCCTGGCCGGTGGAACCGGCGCCGCCAAGCTCCTTCGAGGGCTGACGGCCTGCCTCGGGCCCGGCGAGCTGACCATCGTGGGCAACACCGGCGACGACACCGAGGTGTGGGGCCTGCACGTCTCTCCCGACCTCGACACCGTCACCTATGCGCTGGCCGGACTGCTGGACACGGCACGGGGCTGGGGCCGCGCGGACGAGACGTTTCGCTGCCTGGAGTCCATGGCCGCGCTGGGCGCCTCGACGTGGTTCAACCTGGGCGACCGTGACCTCGCCGTGCACCTCGCGCGCACCGCGGCGCTCCGCGCGGGAGACTCGCTGTCGACGGTGACCGCGCGCCTGACGGCGCAGCTCGGCGTGTCCGCCCGCCTGTTGCCGATGAGCGACCAGCCGGTGCGCACGATCGTCCGTACGACCGAGGCCACGCTGACCTTTCAGGAGTACTTCGTCCGCGACAAGGCGCTCGGCGAGGTCGTCGCCGTCGAGTACGCGGGCGCCGACGCCGCTCGACCCGGACCCGACGTGCGGACGGCGCTCGTCGAGGCCGACGTCGTCGTCGTCTGCCCGTCCAACCCGGTGACGTCGATCGGCCCCATCCTGGCGGTGCCCGGCCTCGTCGCCGCCCTGGCCGCGAGCCGGACGGTGGTCGGCGTGAGTCCCATCGTGGGCGGCGCCCCGGTCAGCGGACCGGCCGGGCGGCTCCTGCGCGCTCGCGGCCTCGACGTGTCCCCGCTCGGCGTGGCCGCCGCCTACGCGCCGTGGCTGCGCGCGCTGCTGATCGACACGCGCGATGCCGAGCTGGCGCCCGCGCTCGAGCGGAGCGGCGTGCGCGCCGTCGTCACCGACGTCGTGATGAGCGACCGCGCCCGCGAGATCGCGCTGGCGCGGTGGGTGCTCGACGCCGCCTGACGGCGGTAGACTGCCGGCGTATGGAGGCCGAGCCGCTCGCATGATCGTGGCCGCGATCCCGGTCAAGGACTTCGCCGACGCCAAGCAGCGGCTCCTGCCCGTCCTCGATGCTGCCCGGCGGAGCGCCCTGGCCCGCGCGATGCTCGTCGACGTCCTCCGCGCCGTGGCCGCCGCCGGCCTCGACCGGGTCTGGGTCGTCACGCGGGAGCCGGAGGTCGCCACGCTGGCGCGCGCCTTCGGCGCCGAGCCCCTGGCCGAGGCCGAGAACCGCGGTCACACGGCCGCGGTGACGGCGGCCCAGCTCGCGGCCGTGAAGGCCGGCGCCGACGCGTTCCTCACGGTTCCCGGCGACGTGCCGTGCGTGACGGCCGCCGAGATCCGCGCGCTCGTCGCCGCGCTGGCCGCGCCGCCGGCGGTGGCGCTCACACCCTCGCGCTCCGGTCTCGGGACGAACGGCGTGGCGCTGTCGCCGCCCGACGCGATGCCCTTGCGGTTCGGCGAGCCCTCCTTCGAGAATCATCGGGCCGCCGCCCGCGCGCGCGGGCTGACGCCGGCGATCGTGACCCTGCCCGGACTCGGCCTGGACGTGGACGACGCCGACGACCTGGCCGCGCTCCTCGCCTCGGGGACGACCACCGAGAGCGGCCGCCTCGTGGCGGGCTGGCCCAGCCTGCCGCGGCCCTCGGCCGCGCTGCGCTGACCATGCCGCCGCGCTACGAGGTCATCGGCATCGAGGGCATCGGCGAGGTGCGGCCGGGCGACGACGTCGTGCGCCTGATCCTCGCCGCCGCGGCCCACCAGCGCACGCCAGTCGCCGGGGGCGACGTGCTGGTGCTGAGCCAGAAGATCCTCTCCAAGGCCGAGGGACGCCTGCTCCGGCTGAGCGAGGTGACGCCCTCGACGATGGCCACGACCTTCGCCGCCGAGCTCGGCCGCGACCCGCGGCTGATCGAGGTCATCCTGCGCGAGTCCCGGCGCGTCGTCCGCATGGACCGCGGCGTGCTGGTGACCGAGACCCGCCACGGCTGGGTGTGCGCCAACGCGGGCGTCGACCAGTCCAACGTGGACGCCGACATGGTGGCGCTGCTGCCCGAGGACCCCGACCGCTCCGCCCGCGCGTTCCGCGACGGCGTGCGCGCGCAGGCCGGCGCCGACGTGTACGTCGTCGTCGCCGACACGTTCGGGCGGCCCTGGCGCGAGGGGCTCGTGAACATCGCCATCGGGGTGGCCGGGTTCGCGCCGCTGCGCAGCTACCTCGGCGAGCGCGACCCGGCCGGCCGACCGCTGCAGGCAACCATCCTGGCGGTGGCCGACGAGCTGGCCGCCGCCGCCGAGCCGGTGATGGGCAAGCTCGACCGCATCCCCGCCGCCATCGTGCGCGGCGTGTCTCTGGCGCCGAGCGAGGAAGGCTCCAAGGCGCTGCTGCGCGACCCCGCGCGCGATCTCTTCCGCTAACCGCTTTTTCGCTCGACACAGGAGACGCTCGTGAACATCGCGATCCTCGGCGGCACCGGCAAGGAGGGCGCCGGCCTGGCCGTGCGCTGGGCGAAGCTCGGTCACTCGATCGTCATCGGCTCCCGCGACGCCGAGCGCGCCCGCACGAAGGCCGTCGAGCTGCGCGACGCCGCCCACGCGATCCCCATCGTCGGCCACACCAACCCGGAGGCCGCGGCGCTCGGCGAGGTGGTCGTGGTGGCGCTGCCGGCCGCCGGGCTCGCCAGCACGCTGCCGGAGGTCCGCGAGGCGTGCCGCGGCAAGGTCGTGGTCAGCACCGTGGTACCCCTCACCTTCGGCGGCCCCCGCCTGTTCACGCCGCCGGCGGCCGGCTCCAGCGCCGAGGAGGTCCAGGGCCTCCTGCCCGAGGCGCGCGTGGTCGCTGCCTTCCACCACATCGCCGCGCACGAGCTGGCGGACGCCGGGCACCCGATCGACTGCGACCTGCTCGTCTGCGGACAGGACGCCGCCGCCAAGGCGACCGTCACCGATCTCGGCCGCTCGATGGGGCTGCGCGTGCTGGACGTCGGCGCCCTCGGCAACGCCGGCCCGCTGGAAGGCATCACGGCGGTGCTGGCGACCGTCAACCGCCGCTACAAGCTGAAGAACTCGGGGATCAAGATCACCGGAGTCTAGCTCAGAGGGGGACTGCGTCCCCCTCGACGGTCGTCGCACGCCTGACGGCGCGCTCCTCCCTGCCTCCCCGCGACCGAGGGCAGGATTGCGCCGGCGGAGCCGGCGCTCGAAGCGAACTGTACCCGCGCGGCGCGAACCAGACGAGTCAGTCGCGACCGGCGCGGTCGGGGTCAGGCGCGGGAGATGGCGAGACCGAGGTAGATGATGACGAGGGCGAGGACGAGGACGGAGCGGTCGAGGCGGGCGATCGCGCGCAGGGCCGCGGCGGTGTCACGACCCGAGGCGAGCGCGGCGCCGAGCAGGGTCAGCTGCACGAAGTCGCGCTGGCCGGTCAACGCGACGGCGAGGATCACCAGGATGAGCTTGCCGGCCAGCAGGAGGCCGACCCCGGTGTCCATGACCCGCTGCAGGTTGCCGAGCTGGGTGACGTTGTAGAAGCCGGTCAGCACGACGATGCCGATCGCCGTCCAGGTGACTGGACGCGCGCGGCGGGCGGCATCGCCGAAGGCGGTGACGGCCCCGCGCCGCGCGGCCGGGGCCAGGACGTGGGCCTGGTAGGCAAGGCCTCCGACCCACACGACCACGCCGACCACGTGGAGGTACAGGACGGCTAGCCGCATCAGCGCGCGGTCAGCGCGGCCAGCGTCGCGGGCACGTCCGCGAAGTCGGCGAAGAGCAGGTCGGGCCCGCAGGCCTGCAGGTCCGCGTGCGGATGAAAGCCCGTGGCCACCGCGACCGCCACCGCCCCGCAGGCCCGGGCGCAGTCCACGTCCAGCGGCGTGTCGCCGATGATCGTCACCTGCTCGAAGTCGAAGCGGCGGCCGGTCACGCGCTGCGCGCGCTCGCACGCGACGGCCGGCAGCCGGCGGCGGTCCATGTCGTCGGAGCCGAAGGCGCCGACGCGGAAGAGCGGCCAGAGCCTCGTCGGCCGGAGCTTGACGCGGGCGCCTGGCTCGATGTTGCCGGTCAGCAGCCCGACCACGGCGTCGTCGCGCGCGACCAGCGCGCGGACGAGGTCGGCCACGCCCGGCATCACGGTGACGCGCTCGCCGTCTCCGATGAGGCGCTCGAGCTCGGCGACGTAGGCCTCGAAGCAGGCGCCCAGCCCCGCCTCGATTCGGGCGGCGTCCACCCCGGCCAAGCGCATGAGATCCCAGACGATCCTCGGGTCGGTCTTGCCCCTGAAATCATAGGTTTCGATCGGGCCGGTTGAGCCGTAGGTCGAGGCCAGCGCGTGCCCGATGGCCAGCCGGCCGGCGCCCCGCGCCGTCACCAGCGTGCCGTCGACGTCGAAGAGGAACAGCCTCACCGGGACGCGAGGCGGCGCAGGCGCGAGACGACGCCGGGCAGAACGTCCAGGACCATGTCGATCTCGGCGGCGGTGGTCCACCGGCCCAGGGTGAAGCAGAGCGAGCCCTCGTACTCGTCGCGGCTGCAGCCGATCGCGCGCAGCACGTGCGAGGGCTCGCCGGTGGTGAGGTTGCACGCCGAGCCGGACGAGGCGGCCACGCCGCGCATGTCGAGCTCGAGCAGCACGGCGTCGGCCTTCACCCCCGGCACCACCACGCTGGCGTGATGCGGCAGCCGGCGCGGACCCCGCGGCCCGGTGACCCGCGCGTCGGTCACCCGCTCGAGCACGCCATCCAGCAACCGGTCCCGCAGCGGGGCCAGCCGGGCCACCTCGGCCGCGCGCTCGTGCCGGGCGAAGTCGGCGGCCATGCCCATCCCCACGATGGCAGGCAGGTTCTCGGTGCCCGAGCGGTAGCCGGCCTCCTGGCCGCCGCCGAGGATGATGGGCGCCAGCGGCACGTCCTGGCGCACCCACAGGGCGCCGCAGCCCGGCGGCCCGTACAGATCGTTGGACGACAGCGCGAGCAGGTCGACCGCGCACTCCTCCACGCTGAGGGGCAGGCGCCCGACCGCCCCCACGCCGTCGACGTGGAAGGGCACGCCGCGGGCGCGCGCGATGCGGCCGATCTCGCGGACGGACTGCAGGGTACCGATCTCGCCGTTGGCGGCCATGATCGAGACGAGCGCGGTGTCGGCGCGCAGCGCGCGGGCCACCGCCTCGGGCTCGACGAACCCGTCGCGGTCGACCGGCAGCCAGGTGACCGACCACCCCTGCTTCTCCAGATCGCGGCACGAGTTCACGACCGACACGTGCTCCACGGCGGACGTCACCAGGTGCCGCCCGCGGGCGCGGAGGGCCACGCCCTTGATGGCCAGGTTGTTCGCCTCGGTGGCGCTGGCGGTGAAGACCACGCCGAAGGGCGTGGCGCCGACGAGCCGCGCCACCTTGGCCCGCGCGCCGTCGAGCGAGGCGCGCGCCTCGAGACCGTGGGAGTGCAGGGCCGCCGGGTTGCCGACGCCGCCCTCCAGGAAGGGACGCATGAAGGCGACGACGCGGGGATCGATCGGCGTGAAGCCGGCGTAGTCCAGATAGACGCGCGCCGCCGGCGAGACGCTATCGAGCTTTTCTGACGACGAACCGGAAGACCGCGCCATTCCTCTCGATCTCCACCAGCTCCTGTCCCGTGCGCGCCGTCCAGCTCTGCATGTCGGCCTCCGACGCCGGATCGTCGGAGGTCATCTCGAGCACCTGGCCGATCGTCATCGTCCTGAGCGCGTCCCGGGTCTTGAGGATCGGCATGGGGCAGAACAGCCCGATGCAGTCGAGGATGCGGTCGACGGAGACGGCCATAACCCTGCGAAAATTCTTACATTGACACGTCCGAGCGGCAACTAGAATAATGCCCCCATGTCGCGGGGCCTCGAGACTGACGTCGCGCGAGCCGGGCAGCGTATCAAGAGCAAGGTCCTCGTGGCGCTGGTCCTCTCCTCGGTCGTCCCCATCCTTGTCCTCGCCTTCGTCGTGCTCGTCCTGCTGCTCCCCATGCTGGGGCCCGGCGAGGCCCTCAAGTTCGGCATGCTGCAGATGCTGATCGTCTTCACGCTGATCGGCATGGTGGCGGGCGCCTGGGTCATCTGGGACCTCGGCCGCATCGTGGCCCGGATGGCCGCGCTGATGGCCAGCGAGGGCGCGCTGTCGGGGTTCGAGCGCCGCCAGGACGAGGTCGGCACGCTGATGACCTCGTTCAACAAGATGCGCCTCACGATCGAGCAGCAGGCCGCCGAGATCAACACGTTCTCCACGCGCCTGGACGCGGCCTACAAGGAGCTGGACGCCACCAACGCGCGCCTGAAGGAGACCTCGTTCAAGGACGACGTGACCGGGCTCTACAACCGCCGGTTCTTCTCGCTCCGGCTGGAGGAGGAGCTGTCGCGCTACCGGCGCTTCAATCACCCGGTCTCGGTCGTGCTGCTGGACCTGGACGGCTTCAAGGCGGTCAACGACGACTTCGGGCACACGGTGGGCGACGAGACGCTGCGCGAGATCGCCCAGATCCTCATGAAGCACTCGCGCGGGATCAACGTCGTCTCCCGCTACGGCGGCGACGAGTTCGCCGTGCTGCTGGTGGAGACGTCCAAGGCTGGCGCGCGCCTGTACGCGGACCGCATCCGCGAGGTCGTCTCGAAGTATCCGTTCTCCCACGGCAAGGTGGTCACGGCGAGCTTCGGCGTGGCCAGCCTGCCCGACGACGAGGCCGGCACGGCCGAGGATCTGTTCCGGGCGGCGGACGAGGCGCTGTACACGGCCAAGAGGGCCGGGAAGAACCAAGTGGCGGCGAGTCCCTCACCGCAGAGAGTGCCGTAACGTGGAGCCTACCCGCGACATCCTGATCGTGGACGATGACCGGCAGGTGCGTGACGTCCTCCATCAGATCTTCCTGACGGCCGGCTACAACTGCCGGCTCGCCCAGGACGGCCGCGAAGGCGTGACCCTGTTCCGCGCCACACGCCCGCCGCTGACCGTCACCGACCTCAAGATGCCCGTGATGAGCGGCATTGAGCTGCTGCAGCAGGTGCGCGAGGTCGACGGCGACGCCGCGGTGATCGTGCTGACCGGTGCCGCCGACGTGAAGACGGCCATCGAGAGCCTGAAGCTGGGCGCCTACGACTTCATCATGAAGCCCGTCAACGTGGACGAGTTGCTGATCGCGGCCGACCGCGCGCTCGAGCGCCGGCAGCTGCTCGTCGAGCGCCGCCAGTACCACGCGCTGCTGGAGAGCCGGGTCGAGCAGGCCACGCACCACCTGGCCGCCGCCTACCGCGAGCTGGAGTCGACCTACCGGGCCACCCTGGAAGCCCTCGGCTCCGCCCTTGACACGCGGGACGTCGGCACCGAGGCCCACTCGCGCCGGGTCCACGGCTACGCGCTGGCCACGGCCCGGGAGTACGGCATCGCCGAGGTCGAGCTGCGCGACCTCGCCCACGGCGTACTGCTGCACGACATCGGCAAGATCGGCATCCCCGACGCGATCCTCCTCAAGCCTGGACCGCTCACGCCCGAGGAGTGGGGCGTGATGCGCACGCACCCGGAGATCGGCAAGCGGTTGATCGAGAACATCCCCTTCCTGCGAGGCGCGGTGCCGATCGTCTACTGCCACCACGAGAAGTGGGACGCCAGCGGCTATCCGCGCGGCATCGGGGGCGAGGAGATCCCGGTGGGGGCCCGCATCTTCTCGGTGGTCGACGCCTTCGACGCGATGACGTTCGACCGCCCCTACTCCAAGGCCATCCCCTTCGACGCTGCCAAGGCCGAGCTCAAGCGGTGCGCCGGCGCCCACTTCGATCCGGCGGTCGTGGAGGCCTTCCTGCGGGTCCCGGAGCCGCTGCTCGAGGAGATCCGGCGCCGCAGCACCGAGCCCTAGCGGGCGGGCGCGTGAACATCACCGCGGTGCGCGCGCGCTGGCTGCGCGCGCCGATCCCCGCCGAGCGCCGTCACACCAGCGACTTCGGCGTCAACGACTCGTTCAACACCTGCCTGATCGAAATCGAGACCGACGCCGGGCTCACCGGCCTGGGCGAGGCGAAGGTCGGCGTCGGCAACCTCGGCAACTACGCGGCGCTGGTCACCCTGGTCCACGCCGAGCTGGCCCCGCTGCTGGTCGGCCGCGACGCCCGCGACGTCACCGCCCTGTGGGAGTCCGTGTACAACGGCACCCGCGCCCACTACGTCGCGGCCCACGGCCGCACGTTCCCCGTCGTCGGCCGGCGCGGCATCACAATCTCGGCGCTGTCGGGCATCGACATCGCCCTCTGGGACCTGCTCGGCAAGGCCCTCGGGCAGCCGGTGTGGCGCCTGCTCGGCGGACGCTTCCGCGACCGCATTCCGGCCTACGCCTCGGGCGGCTGGGCGCCGGTGGGCGGCGTCGGCAAGCAGCTGCGGCAGTACGTCGACCGTGGCCACCGCGCGGTGAAGATGCGGGTCGGGCTGCAGGACCGCAGCGTCGACGACTCGGCGGCCCGCGTGCGCGAGGCGCGGCAGGCGCTTGGGCCGGACGTGGCGTTGATGGTGGACGCCCACGGCACCTGGTCGGTCCGGGAGGCCCAGCGCTTCGCGCGCAAGGTGGCCGACTGCGACCTGGCCTGGCTGGAGGAGCCGGTGTCTCCCGACAACGTGGACGGCCAGGCGGAGGTGCGGGCCTCGACCGATGTCCCGATCGCCTCCGGCGAGACGGAGCAGACGCGCTTCGCCTTCCGCGACCTCATCGCCGCCCGCGCGGTCGACGTGCTGCAGCCCGACGTCGCCATCGCGGGCGGGATCACCGAGACGCAGCGAATCTGCGCGCTGGCGGCCGCGCACGGGCTGACCGTCGCCCCCCACCTCTGGGGCGGCGCGATCCTCTTCGCCTCCGGCCTTCACCTGGCCGTGGCCACGCCGTGCGTGACCACCCTGGAGTTCTCGCGCGGGGAGAATCCCCTGCTGAACGACCTGGTCCAGGAGCCGTTCGATCTGGTCGACGGCCACGTGCGGGCGCCCGATCGTCCGGGTCTCGGCCTGACGCTGAACGCCGACTTCGTCCGCTCCGTCACCGTGTCGGCGTAGCCCCGCGGCGGTCGCCCGCCCGTCGGAGCCTAGCGAGGGAGGTCGTCGAGCAGTCCCTGGACCTGGACCAGGGCCCGTGCGAGGTCGGCCAGGGGCAGGCCCTGCTCGCCCGCCTCCTGCAGTCGCGACGACAGCGCCTCGCACTGCGCGCGCGCGGCCTCGCGGTCGCCGCGGGCGGCCAGGGCGCGGACCTCGGCCGCCCGCGCCTGGGTGAGCGCGTCGACGGCGCGCACCACCAGCGCCTCCGTCTCGCGCCGCCGCTCCGGGTCCGCCTCGTGCGCGAGCGCGCGCAGCCACGCGTCCAGGGCGCCCTCGGGGTCGCCGGCATCCAGGCGGCGCTCGCCGAGCTTGCGATAGCCCCACGACAGCCGCCGGCCCACCTCCTCGCGCCGCTCCGGCGGTATCGCCTGGTCGGAGAGACGCTCCAGCAGGGACTCCACGCGCTGCAGGGCGGCCACCGCGTCCGTCTCGCGATCGTCCTGCACGTCGCGTATGGCCTGCGCGGTGAGCTGGCCGATCTCCCCGCTGAAGGTGGTCGAGAACAGCTCGTGGAATCGCTCGACGAGCTCGCCCGGCACCCGCGGGTCGGCCAGCACGCGCCGCAGCAGCTGGCGGGCCGCGCGAAATTCCTGTCGCTGCACGTGCGCCACCACGGCCCGCTCGTACGCCGGCCACAGCCGTGCCTGCGCATCGGCGGCCTGCGCCGCCAGCTCGGTGTCGCCCGGGTCGGCGGCGGCGGCGCACTCGGCCCACGCGGTCGCCTGCTCGAGCAGGCCGAGTCGCGCCGGGGCGTCGCCCCGCGCCTGCGCGTCGGCGTCGGCGATGAGCGCGCGGGCGACGCCGCCGGCGAGGGCCGCGAGTTGCCGCTGGTAGGTCGGCCTGTCCGCCTCGGGCGCGGCGTCGATCGCCGATTCGAGCGCGGCGCGAGCCTCGGCCGCCTCGCCGAGCGCCTCGCGCGCCCGGGCGACCACGCTCCACAGCGCGGCCGCCAGGCCCGCGTTCTCGGCCGGCGCCGGGTCGGCGCGCCGGATCTCGGCCATGCCGTCGGCGATCGCCTCGGCGTGGCGCCCGGCCGTGTGGAGGGCGAGGCACCGTTCCAGCGCTGCCGGCCCACGCGGTGAGGCCGCGGCCTCGGCGAGCCCGACGCTCGGCGCGCCTCCGTCCGGATCGGACGGGGCGGCCGGGCGCGGCACGTAGGGACTCCGTCCGCGCCGCAGCCCGTGGCGCGCCAGCGCGCTCGTCCGGTGAACCCGCCCCGCCCGTGGGGCCGGCGGCGACGCGGCCTCCGCCGGATGGAACGGCGGCATCTCTTCGGCCGGAGGCTCGCTGGCGGGCTCGGATGACTCGGCCCCTCGGCGGCGACGCCGGGACCGCGTCGGCCACAGCAGCTCGGCCACGCCGAGCGCGAGCAGGCCACAGGCGCCGAACGCCGCCAGCACGATCAGCGCCTCCTCGCTCAGCACCGTGGAGCCCTCCTCTCACTGGCGCCGACGATTATCTCGGGAAACGCGGCGCCGGCGCACGCGAATCGCCGGCCGCCGCGCCGCGTCACGCTCTGCTATCATGAGGACGCACCAGGCATTCACGTCGAGGAGGAGCCATGCGGCGAGTCGCCGTGATCGGCGTCGGGGTGACCAAGTTCGGAAAGCACGATCGCACATCGGCGGAGCTGTTCGCCGAGGCGGCCGCCGAGGCGCTGGCCGACGCTGAGCTGCCGGCGACCGCGGTGCAGGCGCTCTACTACGGCAACGTCGTGGGCGGCGAGACCGAGAAGCAGCTCCACACCGGGCCGCAGGCCGCCTCCGTGCTCGGCATCCCCACGGTGCCGACCACGCGCTTCGAGACCGCCTGCGCGTCCTCGCACGCGGCCTTCCGCCACGCGGTCATGGAGGTCGCCTCCGGAACGTCGGACGTGGTTCTCGTCGGCGGGGCCGAGCGCGTGCTCAACGTCACGACCGAGGAGTCAACCGAGTACTTCGCCTACGCCTCCGACGCCGGCTGGGAGCAGACACTGGGTCTCACCTTCCCCGGCGTGTTCGCGCTGGTGGCACGCGCCCACATGACGAAGTACGGCACGACCGAGGCGCAGATGGCCGCGGTCGCCGTCAAGAACCACCGGCACGGCACGCTGAATCCCAAGGCCCAGTTCCAGAAGGAGATCACCGTGGAGCAGGTTCTGAGGTCGGCCATGGTGGCCGACCCGCTCAAGCTCTACGACTGCTGCCCGTTCACCGACGGCGGGGCCGCCCTCGTGCTCGTCTCGGAGGAGGTCGCCCGCCGGGCGCGTCGTCCGGTCTGGGTGCTGGCGTCGGCGGCCGCGTCCGACTGGATGCTCATCGGCGACAAGCGCGACCTCTCGCGCGTGCCGGCGACGGAGCGCGCCGCGGCGATCGCGTACCGCCAGGCCGGGCTCGGGCCGGCCGACGTCGACGTCGTCGAGCTGCACGACTGCTTCACCATCGCCGAGATCGTGGCCACCGAGGGACTCGGCCTGTTCGAGCCCGGCGCCGGCGGCATCGCCGCCGAGAAGGGCTGGACGAGCCTCGGCGGCAAGGTCCCGGTCAATCCGTCGGGCGGCCTCAAGGCCAAGGGCCATCCCATCGGCGCCACCGGGGCCGCCCAGATCGCCGAGATCGTCACCCAGCTCCGGGGCGACGCGGCCCGCCGGCAGGTCGACGGCGCCCGCGTCGGCCTGACCCACACGCTCGGCGGCAACACGGCCACGGTGCTCGTGTCGCTCTTCGGCCGTGACTGAGCCGGTGATCACGCTGCGCCATTTCTTCGAGAAGGCGCGCGAGGGACAGCTCACGGCGGTGCGGTGCGGCCGTTGCGGGGAGCTGGTGGTGCCGCCCCGGGAGTTCTGCCCCGCCTGCGCGGCGCGGCAGTGGGAGCCGGTCGCCCTGTCCGGCGAGGGCACGATCGCCAGCTACACGATCATCCGGGTGGCGCCGCGCGGTCACGCCGGTGCGGCGCCGTACGCCATCGCCGCCGTGCAGACCAAGGAAGGCGTGTCGTTCCTGGGCCGCGTGGTGGACGTCCCGCTCGAGCGCGTGGCCGTCGGCCTGCCGGTGCGCTTCCGGCCCCTGACGAGCGGCGGCCAGACCTCCGTGGGCTTCGGCCCCGCCTGACGGTGCCCGGGCGCCGCGACAGCGCACCACCGCCCGCGCCCGGGCCCGACCCGGCGCTGCTCTCCGCAGCCATCCACGCGCTGGGTGGCACCCTCGACCTGGGACGCCTCATGGGCTGCCTGACGCAGCTGGTCCTCGAGCACGTGGCCGCCGACGCCGCCGGCGTCTGGCTGCTCGAGCGTCGCGATACCTCCGTGATGCTCTACGGCGACGTGGGGCTGAGCCACGGCTCGATGGTCGCGCACATGCCTCACCCGCCGACGCGCGAGATCCTGGGGTGGATCGTGGACCGCCCGGCCCCCTTCGTGCTCCAGCCGCTTCCGGGCTCGGCGCTGGCCCCGGCGCGCCCGTGGCTCGAGCGCGAGGCGTTCCGCTCGATGCTGGCCGTGCCCCTCGTCGGCGAGACGTCCGCGCTCGGCGCGCTGGCGCTCTTCCGTCGCGGCCATCGCGCGTTCACCCGGCACGATCTCGGCCGGGCCGAGGCGCTGTGCGTTCCGGCCGCCCCGGCCGTTCTCAACGCTCGTCTCTATGCCGCCCAGCTCGGCCGCGCCGAGCGCACCGAGGCCCTCCTCGCCACGGCCCAGGCCCTCGGGGCCACTCTCGACCTGCCGACCGCGCTGGCCGACCTCTCGCGGCATGCGACGCGCGCGCTGGACGTCGAGCGGTGCACGATCACGCTGTGGCCGGACGGCACCGTCCCGGTCGACGCGCCGGTGGGCGACGTCGAGGCCGCCCGGACCGCGCGCCCGGTGGAGGTGAACGACACCCTGCTAGTGGTGCCGATCGCCCGCAAGGGCGAGGTGATCGGCGTGATGCGCCTCATCGCCCCGGCCCGGGGCCGCTGGGAGCGCTCGGCCGTGGACCTGGCCAGCGCGATGGCGGGGCAGATCGCGCTGGTGGCGGACAATGCGCGTCTCTACCGGGAGGCGCAGACGCAGACCAACGAGCTGGTCGTGCTGCGGGAGGTCGGAACGATGCTGACCTCCACCCTGAACCTGCCCACCGTGCTGGACGCGGTGGCCGAGGCGGCGATGCGGCTCAGCGGCGGCCACCAGTGCGCCGTCCTCGAGCTGGAGCCCGGCGAGCAGCGCCTGTTCGTGCGGGCGCAGCGCGGGCTGGCCGACGGCTGGCAACGGATGTCGCTCGCGCTCGGTCAGGGCGCCGCCGGCGTCGCCGCCCAGAGCCGGGCGCCGTTCTTCGTCGAGGACCTGGAGCGCGAGCAGCTGCCCGGCGAGCAGGATCCCGTCGGCGATCCGCCGGTGCCGCTGCGCTGGGTCATGCAGCGCGACAGCCGGCGCGCGGCGCTGTCCGTGCCGCTCGTCGGAGAGGGCGCGGTCCTCGGCGCCATCACGGTCTTCTGGCGCGAGCCCCACCAGCACGACGAGCGCGAGGTCAGGCTCCTCACCAGCCTCGCCCAGCAGGCGGCGGTCGCGGTCGCCCAGGCGCGCCTGCACGGGGCCTCGCTACGGCGCGCCGAGGAGCTGGCCGCGCTGCTGCGGGCGGTGCGCGCCATGCTCGGCGGTCTCGACACCAAGACGATCCTCGAGACGATCGTGGCCGAGGCGGCCGCCATCGCCGGCACGCCGCACGTCAGCCTGCTCCTCCTCGATCCGGAGACGCGGACGCTGCGACTGGCCGCGGTGGCCGGCAGCGCGGTGCCGCTGGACGCGGCCCTGCCCCTGACCGAGCGCTACTCCGACCAGGTGGCGGCGACCGGCGCGCCCGTGTTCGTTCCCGACACGCGGGCCGACCCGCGCACGCGGCTCGCCCCCCGCGACCGCGACGCCGGCATCCTCACGTACCTCGGCTTGCCGGTGAGCAGCCGCGACACCGTGCTCGGCGTGCTGACGTTCAGCACGACCACGCCGCGGCGCTACGCGGCCGAGGAGCTGGCCTCCCTGGGCTCCTTCGCCGACCACGCGGCCATCGCGCTGGACAACGGACGTCTGTACGACGACGCCCAGCGCGCGCTGCGCGACCTGCGCGCGATGCAGCGCCGGCTCGTGCACGGCGAGACGCTGCGCGCGCTCGGCGAGCTGGCCGGCGGCGCCGCCCACCACCTCAACAACCTCCTGACCGTCGTCGTCGGACGCATCCAGCTCATGCGCCGCGGCCTGCAGGACGAGAGCCTGGCCCGCCCGCTGGAGATCGTCGAGCGGGCGGCCAGGGACGGTGCTGAGGTCGTGCGGCGGCTCCAGCAGTTCGCCGGCATGCGGCGCGTCGTCGAGCCGCGCACCGTCGATCTCTCCGACCTCGCCCGGGACGTCCTGGAGCTGACGCGCGGTCGCTGGCAGGACGCCAGCCGCGGCCACGGCCGGGAGATCGTGGTCGAGTCGCGCCTGACCCCGCTGCCGCAGATCCCCGGCGATCCGGCCGGGCTGCGCGAGATGCTGACCAACCTCGTCCTGAACGCGATCGACGCGCTGCCGGACGGCGGTCGCCTCGGCGTGGAAACTCGCCTGGTCGACGGCGCCGCGGTGATCGCGGTCAGCGATACCGGGCTCGGCATGCCGGAGGAGGTGCGGGCGCGCGCGCACGAGCCGTTCTTCACCACCAAGGGCGTCAAGGCAACGGGTCTGGGCCTCAGCGTGGCGTTCGGCGTCGCGCGCCGGCACGGCGGCGATCTGGCCATCGAGAGCGGGGTCGGCCGCGGCACCACCGTGCGGGTGACCCTGCCGCTCCCGCCGGCGCCGACCCCGGCGACGCCACCCCGGAGGCACCGCCCCGCACACCCGCCGCGCATCCTGCTCGTGGACGACGAGGAGGAGGTCTGTCAGGCGGTGGCCGAGCTGCTCGCCAGCCGCGGTCACGCCGTGGCGACGGCCACCAGCGGGGCCGACGCGCTGCGGAAGCTCGAGCAGGATGCCGCCTTCGACCTCGTCGTCACCGACCTGGCCATGCCCGCGATGACCGGCTGGGAGCTCGCCGAGGCGGTGAAGGCGCGCCACCCGGGCCTGCGCGTGGGCGTGATGTCGGGGTGGGGCGAGGTGCCGGAGGCCGCGGCGGCCACGCGGACGATCGTGGACTTCGTGCTGTCGAAGCCGCTGACGCTCGAGGCGCTCGACGACGCCGTCGGGCTCGCCGATCGCTCATCGGGGGCGGAGGACTAGCCGCGCGGCGCTCCCCCGAGGTACGCGCGCTGGACCTCCTCGCCGGCGGCCAGCTCGGCGGCCGGGCCCGACAGCACGACCTGCCCCGTCTCGAGGATGTAGGCGCGATCGGCGACTGCCAGGGCCTGGCGCGCGTTCTGCTCGACCAGCACGATCGTGACCCCGTCGCGCTTGAGCTGGGCCACCACCGCGAAGATCTCCCGGACCAGGCGGGGCGCCAGGCCGAGCGACGGCTCGTCGAGCATCAGCAGGGCCGGACGCCCGACCAGCGCGCGGGCGATGGCCAGCATCTGCTGCTCGCCGCCCGACAGCGTCGAGGCCATCTGGCCCCGACGCTGGCGCAGGACGGGGAAGCGCTCGAGCGCGGCCTCGAGGTCGCGCGCGGTCCCCGCGCCCCGGGCGTACTGGCCCATCAGCAGGTTCTCCCACACCGTCATGCGGGCCAGCAGGCCGCGCCCCTCCGGCACCAGGCGCAAGCCTCGCCTCGCCACGCGGTGGGCGGCCCATCCGGTGACGTCGATGCCGTCGAAGTGGATGCGCCCGCGGTCCGGGCGAAGCACGCCGGCCACGGCTCGCAGCAGCGTGGATTTTCCCGCTCCGTTGGCGCCGAGCAGCGCGACCACCTCCCCCGCGCGCACGTCGAGTGACACACCGCGCACCGCCCGGATGGTGTGGTAGGACACCGCCAGGTCGCGGACCTGCAAGAGGTCCAGGGTCAGCCCTCCTGGCCGAGGTAGGCCTCGATCACCCGGGCGTCGCGCTGGACCTCGGCCGGGGTCCCATCGGCGATCGTCTGGCCGAAGTTGAGGACGGTGACACGGCTGGAGACGTCCATGACGAGCCCGATGTCGTGCTCGACGAGCACGACGGTGCAGCCGGCCGTGACGATGTCCCGGATCAGGCGGTTGACGCCGAGCTTCTCGGTGGCGTTCATGCCGGCCGCCGGCTCGTCGAGCAGCACGACGGCCGGCTCGCCGGCCAGCGCGCGCGCGATCTCCAGACGCCGCTGATCGGCCAGCGGGAGCCCCTCGGCGGACTCCTCCGCGCGCGCGGCCAGCCCGACCATCGCCAGCAAGGCGCGGGCGCGCACGCGCGAGGCTGACTCCTCGGCCGTGTCACGGAACGGCGGCCGTGTCCAGGCCCGCAGCAGTCCGGCGCGCGTGCGGCAGTGGCGGCCGACGAGCACGTTGTCGAGGACGCTCAGGCCGGCGAACAGACGGATGTTCTGGAACGTGCGGCCGACGCCGAGCCCCGTCCGTCGATGGGCCGGCAGGCCGTCGATCCGGCGCCCATCGAGCCGGATCTCGCCGGCGTCGGCGGCGACGATGCCGCTGACGCAGTTGAGCAAGGTCGTCTTGCCCGAGCCGTTGGGCCCGATGAGCGCGTGGACGGTGCCGACCCCGACCGAGAGGTCGACGCCGTCCAGCACCCGTAGGCCGCCGAACGCCTTGCTGACCCGCCGCAGCTCGAGCAGCACGCGTCCGCGACTGTTCTCAGTAGTCGAGCTTGACGAACTGGCCGTCCTTGACGGTCAGCACGGTGGCCTTGCCGGCGCCGTCACGCTCCGCGTTGATCGTCGTCGGGCCGGTGATGCCGTCGAAGTCCTTGACCTTCGTCCACCCCAGCCGGATGCGCTCGCGGTCGGCCTCCAGGTCCTTGGCCTCGTTGGAGACGCCTGACGTCTCGATCACCATCTTCATGATGTAGACGTTGTCGTACGAGCGCATGCCGCCGTAGTTCGGCTTCTTGCCGCCCGACTTCTCCATGAACTTCCTGAGGAACGCGGCCGTCTTGGGCTTGGGGTCGTCGGGCCAGCCGGCCGAGCCGATGATCGAGCCCTCGCCGTCCTTGGCCACGAGCTTGGCGAACTCGGGCGAGCCCACGCAGGCGCTGGCCAGGAACGGCTGCTTCAGCCCCTGCTTGCGGGCCTCCCGCACGATGTTGGCGGCCTGCTGGTAGCAGGCGCCGAGGGCGATGCCGTCGGGGTTGAGCGCCTTGACCCGGGTGATCTGCGCGCTGAAGTCGATGTCCTTGGTCTGGTAGGTCAGCGAGTCCTTGACCTCGATGCCCGCCTTCTTGAAGAGCGCCGGCAGCACCGCGCTGCCCTCGGCGGCCGCCACGGCGTCGGCGGAGTCGTAGACGATCGCCGCCGTCTTGATGCCGTAGCGCTTCTGCCAGACCTCCACCGCCGGCGCCAGCTGCTTGTCGCTCGTGAGCGTGTTGCGGAACGCCCACGACGACAGCGCGGAGATGCCGGGCTTGGCCGAGCACTGCGAGACGATCATCGTCTTGAGCCGGTCGAGCAGCGGCGCCAGCGCCTCGAACTCCGAGGAGAAGCACGGCCCCAGGATCGCCAGCACCTTGTCCTCGAGGATGAGCCGCCGGGCCAGCGAGATCGCCGGCGCCACCTCGGTGCCGGTGTCCTGCACGAGCACCTCGAGCGGGACGCCGCCGACCCCGCCCGCCTTGTTGATCTCGTCGACGGCGATCTCGGTGGCGATCTTGCTGTGCTCGCCCCACTCGGCTCCCTTGCCGGTGATCGAGTAGATGGCGCCCAGCTTGACCGACTTGCCGAAGAGCTTGGCCGCCGGCGCGCGGCCGACGACGGCGACGACGGTGAGGACAGCGGCCAGCAGGACGAACGGCCAACGACGTCTCATCGCGCGACCTCCTTCGCGTGGCCCGGGCGCCACCGGCGCATCGCCGCCAGCAGGCGATGGTCGATCAGCCCCTGCGGCCGGACGATCATGACAGCGAGCATGGCCAGGCCGTAGAGCGCCAGCCGCCATTCCTTCAGGAAGCGCAGCCACTCGGGCAGGACCGTGAGGACGGCCGCGCCGACCAGCGCGCCCCAGAACGTCTCGATCCCGCCGACCACGACGAACGTGAACGGCATCACCGACCGGGCGAACCCGAACTCCTCGGGCTCGATGAACTGCACGTAGTGGGCCCACAGGGCGCCGGCCAGCCCGGCCACCACCGCTCCCACGGTGAAGGAGACCAGCTTGGCGCCGGTGACGTCGATGCCGACCACCTCGGCCGCCAGCTCGTCGCGGTTGATCGCGGCGAACGCGCGTCCCATCCGCGAGGCCGCCGTGCGCGCGGCCAGCACCGCCACCGCCGCGGCCAGCCCGGCCACCACCGGCAGCGACGTGACGAACGGCATGCCCCGGAACCCCTGGGCGGCTCCCGTGGGCGCGAAGTTGAGAAAGAATACACGCACGATCTCGCCGAAGGCCATGGTCATGAGGACCAGGTAGATGCCGCGGACCCGGAGCGCCGGCAGGCCGACCAGGGCGCCGACGGCGCCCGCGGCCGCCGCGCCGACGGCGAAGGCCACCGGCCACGGCCAGCCCAGGACCGCCGTCAGCCAGGACGCGACGTACGCGCCGATCGCCATGAAGCCCCCCTGCCCGAGCGAGAGCTGTCCGGCCGACAGGGGGAAGTAGAGCGACAGCGCCAGGATCAGGTTGATCCCGAGCTGGATCAGCACGTCCTCGACGTAGGCGCTGATCCTAGTCTCTCCGCGGCAGGCGCAGGCCCAGCAGGCCCTCCGGCCGCAGCATGAGCATCACCATCACGGCCCCGAACGCGAAGGCGTCGCGATACGAGGACGCGAAGTAGGCCACGCCGAGGACCTCGAGGACGCCCAGCACGAGGCCGCCCAGCATCGCTCCGGGCACGTTGCCCAGGCCGCCCAGCAGCATGACCACCAGCCCCTTGATGCCCATCTGCACCCCGATGAACGGGTGCACGGAGTTGTAGGCGAGGCCGACCAGGACACCGGCGGCGCCGGCCAGCGCGGACGCCACGAAGAACACCAGGACGACGACCGCGGTGACGTTGACGCCGAGCAGGCCGGCCACCGTCGGGTCCTCGGCCGTGGCCCGCACGGCCCGGCCCGCCCGCGTGCGCGCCAGGAACAGGTGGACGCCGCCCATCAGGACCAGCGCCGCCACCAGGATGAACGCCTGCACCGACGACACGCGCAGCGGTCCCAGCTCCCACAGCGTCAGCGCGATGGTGGACGGAAACCCCTTCTGCTCGGGGCCGAAGTACCAGCGCGCCGTCTCCTGCAGGGCGATCCCGGCGCCGATCGTCGTCGCCAGCGGCGCCAGGTGATGCGCGCCACGCAGCGGGCGAAAGGCGACACGCTCGACGACGAGCCCCAGGAGGCCGGTGGCCAGCATGGCGGCGGCCAGCGCCAGCACGATGTTCCCCCCGAAGCGTCCGGCGACCACCAGCCCGACGAAGGCGCCCACCATGAACACCTCGCCGTGGGCCAGGTGCAGCATGCCGAGCACGCCGAAGATGAGCGTGTACCCGATGGCGATCAGCGCGTACACCGCCCCCAGCATCACGCCGTTGACGACCTGCTGGAGCAGCACGCCGCGCCCGACGCTTACGGGCCGGGCTGGGCGCCGCGCAGGACGGGGGCGGCGGCCCGCACGGCCTTGACGATGCCGTGATAGCCGGTGCAGCGGCACAGGACGGCGGAGAGACCGGCGCGCACCTCGGCCTCGTCCGGATCCGGGTTCGTCCGGAGCAGGTCGAGGGCGGTCAGCAGCATGCCGGGGGTGCAGAACCCGCACTGCAGCGCATGATGCTCGCGAAACGCTTCCTGCAGCGGGTGAAGGACGCCGTCCTTCATCAGGCCCTCGATCGTCGTGAGCTCGGCGCCGTTGGCCTGGACGGCCAGCATGAGACACGAGCGGGCCGCCTCTCCGTCGACCAGGATCGTACAGGCCCCGCAGACCCCGTGCTCGCAGCCCACGTGGGTGCCGGTCAGCCCCAGGTCCTCGCGGAGGAAGTCGACGAGCAGCTTGCGCGGCGGGCATCGGCCCTCGCGGGCCGCGCCGTTCACGGTCAGCCGGACGCTCACCGGACCGGGCGCGTGGCCGCCCTTCCCCGGGGGCGCGCTCACGGACGACTCCGCTCGACGGCGCGGCGGACGGCCCGCGCGGTCAGAACACGCGTGAGGTGCCGCCGATAGTCGGCCGAGGCGTGCACGTCGGAGTCGGGCTCCACCAGCGCGGCCGCCCGCGCCGCCGCCGCCTCGATCGCGGCCTCGCCCAGCCCCTCGCGCTCGAGGATGTCCTCGGCGGCCCGCAGGCGCACGGGAACCGGACCGGCGCCGGCGGTGGCCAGCCGCGCCGAGACGCACCGGGGGCCGTCGCGCACGATCAGGGCCGCGATGCCGACGATCGCGAAGTCGCCGTGGCGCCGCGCGAACTCCTCGAAGGCATGACCGGCGCCCGGGGGCGTGGCGGGTAGCCGCACCTCGACGAGGATCTCCTCCGGGGCCAGCGTCGTCGTGAGGTACGTCTCGAACAGCTCCGAGGGCTTCAGCCTCCGGCGCCCGCGCGGCCCCTGCGCGATCACCTCGCCGTCGAGCGCGGTCAGCACGGCCGGATACTCGGCCGACGGATCGGCGTGCGCCAGCGAGCCGCCGATGGTGCCGCGGGACCGGATCGGCAGGTGGCCGACCCAGCGCGTGGCCTCGACCAGCAGGGGCAGCCGCCGGGCGATCACCGGCGAGAACTCGATCGTGCGCTGGCGCGTCATGGCGCCGAGGGCCAGCGTGCCGTCGTCCTCGCGCACGTAGGCGAGCGCCGCGATGCGGTTCACGTCGACGAGCGCGGCCGGCCGGGCGAGCCGGAAGTTCAGCATCGGCATCAGGCTCTGTCCCCCGGCCAGCACCTTGGCGTCGCCGCCGTAGCGGGCAAGCAGATCGACCGCCTCCTCGAGGCTGCCAGGCGCGTGGTAGTCGAAGCGGGCGGGCTTCACGCCGGCCGGCTGGCCCGCGCCGCCTCGATCAGCCGGTGCAGGCGGGTCGGCGTCATCGGCAGCTCGGTGATGCCGATGCCCAGCGGCGCCAGCGCGTCGCTGACCGCGTTGGCGATGACGGCGGGCACGGTCATGGACGACGACTCGCCGAGGCCCTTGGAGCCCAGCGTCGTCAGGGGCGAGGGCGACACGACGTGCGCGATCTCGATCTCGGGCGCCTCGCCGGCCGTCGGCACCAGGTAGTCCATGAAGGTCCCGGTCAGCAGCTGGCCGTCGCCGTCGTAGGCCAGCTCCTCCAGGAGCGCGCCGCCCAGGCCGTGCAGCGCGCCGCCGTAGATCTGGCCCTCGACGATCATCGGGTTGATGATCGTGCCGGCGTCGTGGACGGTCACGTAGCGGAGGATCGTGATGGCAGCGGTGTCGGGATCGACCTCCACGGCCATCACCTCGGCGATGAAGCCGTAGGTATTCGACGAGTTGACGCGGTCCTCGGCGTCCACCGACCTCGCGACGTCGAAACCGAAGACGGCCGTGGCCTGCAGTCCGGGCTCCATGCCCTCCGGCAGCGACTCGGTGTTCCAGTGCGCGCGGCCGGCCAGGTCCTTGAGGCTGTAGGCCGTCCCCCCTCCGGTCGCGCGGCGCACGCCGCCATCGCGGAACTCCAGCTCCGCGACCGGCGTGTCCATCAGATGGGCCGCGTAGTCGAGGAGCTTACGCTTGAGCTTCCGGGCGGCCAGCGCGACCGCGCTCGTCCCCACCGACCCGAAGCGGCTCGAGTACGTCCCGGACGAGATCGACCACACGCGCGTGAACGTGTCCATCTCGTCGACGACGGTCACGTCGCGCGGCTGCAAGCCCAGCTCGTCGGCGACGATCTGGGAGACGATCGTCTGGTGCCCCTGCCCCTGCGGCGTGGTGCCGAGGATCGCGATGACCCGCCCCAGGGGGTCGAGCTTGACGGTGGCAGAGTCGACGGCCCCCGACTTCGGCAGGTACTCGGGCTTGGCCCGGAACTGCGGGTCGAGCGCGGTGGCGACGTAGCCCATGTTGGAGACGGACGGGTCGACCGCCAGCGCCAGACCGACGCCGACCAGACGACCGGTCGCGCGGGCGGTCGCCTGGTCGCGCCGCAGCTCGTCGTATTTCGCGATCTCCAGCGCCTTGTCGAACGCCGCGCGGTAATCGCCGCTGTCGTAGAGGCCGCCGGTCGGCGTCCGGTACGGGAAGCGCTCGGCCCCGATCAGGTTGCGACGACGGAGCTCGGCCGGGTCGATGCCGAGCCGTCCGGCCAGCAGGTCCATCATCCGCTCGGTCTCGAAGTAGAGGTGGCCGCACGCGTAGCCGCGGTTGGGCCCGGTCAGGCTCTTGTTCGTCATCACGACCGAGGCGTCGACCTCCAGGTGCTGGAAGGCGTAGGGGCCGACGAAGTTGCCGGTCGGGCGGAAGCTGCAGCCGGGCTCGGGGCTCCGGATGTAGCCGCCGACGTTGTCGTACCACTTGAACCGCATGCCGAGCACGGTCCCGTCGCGGCGGGCAGCGACCTCCCGCCAGGCGACCCGGTCGGTCCCGCTCGAGGAGGCCAGCAGGTGCTCGCGGCGGTCCTCGATCCACTTCACCGGCACGCCGAGCTTCATGGCCGTGAGGCCGATCAGCGCCAGGTAGGGATAGATGCTGCTCTTGATCCCGAACGAGCCGCCGATGTCGGGAGGCACGATGAAGCGCAGCCGGTTCTCGGGGATCTGCAGGGCCCGCGCCACCAGCGGGTGCATGATGAACGGCCCCATGAAGTTGGACCAGATCGTCAGCACGCCGTCGAGTGGCTCCCAGCGCGCGACGACGCCGTACGTCTCGATCGGCGTCGAGCCGTACTTGGGGAACCGGAAGCGCTCGCGCACGACCACGTCGGCGTCGCCGAACGCCCGGTCGGGGTCCCCGTACACCAGGCGCCGGTGGCCCGCCAGGTTGGAGCCGACCGCCTCGTGCAGGACCGGCGCCCCGGGCTCCAGCGCCCGCTCCGGATCGACCACGGCGGACAGCGGCTCGTACTCCACCACCACCGCCTCGGCGGCGTCCTCGGCCAGGTACCGGTCGCGCGCCACGACGACCGCCACCGGCTCCCCCACGAAGCGGACCTTGTCCACCGCCGCCGGGTAGTAGTGCACGGGGGCGGTGACGCCGACGCCGAACGGCTTGCACGCGGCGGCGACGTCGGCGCCGGTGACCACGCCCACCACGCCCTCCATGGCCAGCGCCGGCGCGGCGTCGTAGCCGAGGATACGCGCGTGCGCGTGGGGGGAGCGCACGATCGCCGCGTGGCAGAGGTTGGCCACGGGCGGGTGGTCGTCGATGAAGTTCCCCCCGCCGGTCAGCAGCCGCCCGTCCTCGACGCGCGGCACCGAGCGGCCGATCCAGGACCCCGAGGTCATCGCCGACGGACGCTCAGAACGTCAGCGTGTCGCCCGGGTTGATCGGAAACACCTTGACCGAGCTCGATCCCAGCGCCTGCTGGTATTCCTGCGGCGTGCCCTTGAGGGGCGGGAACGTGCCGTAGTGGATGGGGATCGCGAACTTCGGCTTGATCATCTCGGTGGCGACGGCGGCGTCCTTGGGGCTCATCACGAAGTGGCCGCCGATGGGGATCATGATCAGGTCCGGCTTGTAGTACTCGCCGATCCACTTCATGTCGGCGAACACGCCGGTGTCGCCCATGTGGTAGAGCTTGAACCCGTTCTCGAACTCGATGATGAAGCCGGCCGGCTCGCCGCCCACGTGCGTCTCCGGCTTGCCGGTGGCGGGGTTCGTCCACACGAGCTCCGAGCTGTGCTCCGCGCGCGTCATGGTGATCTTGATGTCGGGGCCGAGCGGCGTGACGACGCCTCCCTTGTTCATGCGCGGGGCCAGCTCGGCCGGCAGCACGCCCAGGGTGATGAGCGACTGGTCGAGGCCGGCCGGTCCCCACAGCGGAGCCTTGTGTTTCTTGGCGAGCTCGGGCCCGTCGCCCAGATGGTCGCCGTGCGCGTGGGTCACCAGGATGAGATCGACCTTGCCGAGGGCGTCGAGGTTCTTGTGGGGGGCCGGTGTCTTGGGATTCTGCGTCAGGAAGGGATCGATCACGATCACCTTGCCGCTCACGGTCGTGATGCGCGTCGCGGCCTGCCCCAGCCAGAGGACCTCGATCTTGCCGGCCTGCGCCGAGGGACGGCCGGACGCCGCCAGCGCCAGCGCCACGATGACAGCGAGGGCCACGGCCACGGAATGTCGTCTCGTATCTCGCATCTGAAGGCCTCCGCATTGACTGCCAGGAACCGCCCGGCGTCGACGTCGCACACTCTACCCCAGATCGCCACGACCGGGGAGGCGCCGGGGTATCGGGCAAGGCCACCCCGAACGGCCGATCCACGCCCTGATCACGTCTCCTGCACGAGGGATAGCATCCAGAAATTCAGGCCGGCCGGGCGGGTGAACGTGAGGAAGGCCGCGACGGGCACGGGCAGAGCGGGAGAGCCGTCGACCACCCGGCCCGTCGCGCCCTCGACCGTATGCCTCTGCATCGACCCGGACACGTACGCCGTCACGTAGTCCCGGTCATCGTCCTGCCACGCCTCGGTCACCTCGGCGGAGACGTCCACCTCCGCGACGCGGACCGATCGACCACTGGCCCGGAGACGATCCCAGCCCGCCGCCAGCTCGACGCCCATCGCGGGGGTGACTCGATCACGTAGGGCGCCGGCGTCCCCGGCCATGCCGGCACTCTGCACGTCCCGGTACACCATGGCGGCATAGCCGGCGAATCGCCCAGCATCGAATCCGCGATCCGTTCGGCGGATGTCTCGGACTCCCTGCTCGAGGTCGGTCTCGCGAACGCGCGGCGGCGCCTGGGCCGGAGGAGCCGCGACCGCCGCAGCCCGACCGCCGGGCTTCGCCCGGCTGCGGAAGAGCAACCACATGGCAGCCATGGCTCCGACCAGCTGGAGCAGCACGACTCCGACGCCCAGCCCGATTGACTCCGGCCGGGGGGCGTCCATCACGAGGTGGCCCAGGAGGAAACCGGCTGCCAGACCGGCGACCGGCCAGATCCACTCGCGGCCAGAGCGCGGACGGGGTGGCGCCGGCCGCGCGACGGCGACCGGAGGGGAAGGCGAGGGCTCAGCGGCGGCGGCGGCGCTGGCCCGGGTCGGCGCCGAAGCCGAGCGTGAGCCGCGACGGCCGGCAGCCGTTGTCATGCGAGGCTCACCCGAGGACGGATCGACCTGCGATCACCGCCGGCGGCGCCGACGCCGACGGGCGGCCGTGCGACCGGGGGCGCGCCTCGAGCGCGCCGCTTGCAGGAAGCACCCGTCGTTGCAGTAGTCCTGGGCACCGCCGACCAGCTCGGCCTTGCACGAGAGACACCTGCGCGTCGCTAGCATCGGGACCACCTTTCAAAGCCGCTCGCCCTGACCGAGGTGGCGGCGCATCTTTTCGAGCTGCCCCTCGAGGCTCGCGTCCAGCACGACACCGCCGCTCTCCACGACGAAGCCGCCCAGCATCGCCGGGTCGACGATCTCCTCGAGGAGCACATGCCGGCCGGCCAGCACCCGCTCCAGCTTCGCGGAGAGCGTGCCTCGCGCCTCGTCCGTCAGCGGGACGGCGGTGCGAACCTGCGCGCACAGGCGGTGGAGTTCCTGGTCCAGGAGCTTCTGGTACTTGTCGGCGATGACTGCGAGATGGTCGGTTCGGCCGCGCCCGGCCAGCAGCGCCAGGAAGTCGCTGGTGAGCTTCGAGAGGCCCGACCGTTGAGCCACCTCCACCGCCACCTCCTGCTTCGCCGTGGCCAGAATCCACGGGCGAGCGAAGAAGTCCCGCAGCTCCGCGACGCTACCGAAGGTCGCCGCCGCCTCGCCCAGCTCGCGACCGACGAGCTCCATCTGGTCGCGCTCCTTGGCGACCTCGAAGAGCGCCTTCGCGTAGGGGGTGGCCGCTCGCCGCCGCCTCACCGGCCCGGCCCCCGGGCCCCGGATGACCTCCGGAGCCCGTGAGCCCAAGACACGACTAGAACTCCCCGCCGCCCGCCGGAGAGGGCTCGGCCCGCTCGGCGCTGGGAATGTCCGTGATGAGCACGTCGGTGCTGAGCAGCAACGACGCGATCGAGGCGGCATTCTGCAGGGCCACGCGCTCGACCTTGGTGGGGTCGATGATCCCCGCCTGCATCAGGTCGACGTACTCGTTGGTCTCGGCGTCGAAGCCCCGCGTCAGCGGGACCATGCCCCTGACCTTCTCGACGATCACGGAGCCCTCGAGCCCGGCATTCTCCACGATCTGCCGGATCGGCTCCTCGAGCGCGCGCCGCACGATGCCGACGCCGGTATCCTCGTCACCCGAGAGCTTGAGGCTGTCGAGCGCCTCCGCCGCCCGCAGGAGCGCCACGCCGCCCCCCGGCACGATCCCTTCCTCGACGGCCGCCCGGGTGGCGTTGAGCGCGTCCTCGACCCGGGCCTTCCGCTCCTTCATCTCGGTCTCGGTGGCCGCGCCGACCTTGATGACGGCCACACCGCCCGCGAGCTTGGCCAGCCGCTCCTGGAGCTTCTCCCGGTCGTAGTCCGAGGTCGTCTCCTCGACCTGCACCCGGAGCTGCTTGATGCGGCTCTGGATCTCCGCGGCCGCGCCGGCGCCCTCGATGATCGTGGTGTTGTCCTTGTCCACGACGACCTTCTTCGCCTTCCCGAGATCCTCGAGCGTGATGTTCTCGAGCTTGACGCCGAGCTCCTCGGTGATGGCCTTGCCTCCGGTGAGGGTCGCGACGTCTTCCAGCATGGCCTTGCGGCGGTCGCCGAAGCCCGGCGCCTTGACGGCGCAGGCCTGCAGCGTGCCCCGCAGCCGGTTGACGACCAGGGTGGCCAGCGCTTCGCCCTCGACGTCCTCGGCGACGATGAGCAACGGCTTGCCGGCCCGGGCGACCTGCTCCAGCAGCGGCAGCATGTCCTTCATCACGCTGAGCTTCTTCTCGTGGATCAGGACCAGCGCGTCCTCCAGCACGACGTCCATCCGCTCGGGATTGGTGACGAAGTACGGCGAGAGGTACCCGCGATCGAACTGCATCCCCTCGACCACGTCGAGGGTGGTCTCCGTGGCCTTGGCCTCCTCGACGGTGATGACGCCGTCCTTGCCGACCTTCTCCATGGCCTCGGCGATCAGGTCCCCGATCGCCTTGTCGTTGTTCGACGCGATCGTGGCGACCTGGGCGATCTCCTTCCGGTCCTTGGTGGCCTTGGACATGTGCTTCAGCTCCTCGACCACCGTGTCGACCGCGCGCTCGATCCCCCGCTTCAGCGCCATCGGGTTGGCGCCGGCGGTCACGTTCCGGAGACCGCCCCGGAAGATGGCCTGGGCGAGCACCGTCGCGGTCGTCGTGCCGTCACCCGCGATGTCGGAGGTCTTGGCGGCGACTTCCTTCAGCATCTGCGCGCCCATGTTCTCGGCGGGATCCTTCAGCTCGATCTCCTTGGCCACGGTGACCCCGTCCTTGGTCAGGGTGGCGCGGCCGAACTTCCGGGCGATGACGACGTTCCGCCCCTTCGGTCCGAGCGTGACCTTGACGGCGCGCGACATGGTGTTGATCCCGCGCAGGAGCGCGGCGCGGGCATCCTCGTTGAATCGAAGCTGCTTAGGCATGACGACCTTCCTCTCGCGTGGGCCTGGGTGGTGGACAGCCGCCGTGTCGCTGGTTCATGAGCCCAGGACGCCGAGGACGTCTTCCTCCTTCATGATGAGGTACTCCTCGCCGTCGAGCTTCACCTCGCTGCCGGAATACCTGCCGAAGAGGATCCGGTCACCCGGCTTGACGGCGAGGGGCAGCGTCTTGCCGTCCTCGGTCCTCTTGCCGTGGCCGACCGCGACCACGTGCCCTTCCTGCGGCTTCTCCTTGGCGGTGTCGGGGATGAGGATGCGGCCGTGGGTCTCCTCTCGGTCCTCGAGACGCTTGACGAGCACGCGGTCGTGCAGCGGGCGCAGCGTCGTGGCGGCGTGAGCTCTCGCGCGGGTGGTTGCCTGAGCCATCGTGCCTGCCTCCTGGTCCGGACGGGTGACGGTCTGATCGGTTCGCGCCTACTGTACCACCAAACTAGTACACTATGGCAATTTGATTCTGTGTACTATGTGAGCGGTACAGTAGAGCGATGGCCATGAACCTGCAGGTCGACGCCCAGAGCCCGATCCCGATCCGGCGGCAATTGACGGAGCAGCTCAAGCGGGTCATCGAGAGCGGCGGTGTCCCCCGGGACCAGGCGCTCCCCAGCATCCGGGAGCTGGCGGGCTTCCTGGGCATCAACACGAACACGGTCGCGCGCGTCATCGACGATCTCAAGCAGAGCGGGTACGTCGAAGCCCGGCGCGGGCGGGGTGTGTTCGTGGTCCCGGCGCCGCCGGCCCGCCCCTCCCCGCATCTCCGGGAGCGCTTTCTGCAAGACATGGTGATCCGGGCCGCGGCGCTCGGGATGACCGCCGGCGACGTGGCCGTGGGTGTCCTGAGCGTGGCCGGCGTCCGCCCGGCCGCCGTCCAGGGGTCCGTCGAGGTGCTCCTGGTGGAGTGTAGCCCCCCGGAGCTCGACTTCTTCGCCGGGCAGCTCGAGGCCCACCTGCCGATCCGCGTCGAGAAGGTGCTCCTCGGCGAGCTGGCGGCAGTGTCCCGACGCCGGAAGCGGAACGGAGGCTGGCGGGCGGCGGTCACGAGCTTCTGTCATCTCCCCGAGGTGGAGCGACTCCTGCGCGGCCGGCGAATTCCGGTCATCGCGCTGCTCGCCGAGGCGCACCTCGAGACGCTCCACCGCCTCGCCCAGCTCCCGGCGGGGACGCGGGTCGGGGTGGCCTCCGCCGCCCTCGAGACCGCGCACAACCTGGAGCATTCCATTGCCAACGCGGCCCTGCCGAACATCGTGCTGGTCGGCGCGTGTCCCGCCGAGGGGCCCGCCCTGCCTCGCCTGGTGCGACGGGTGGACGTCATCGTCTGCTCCAGCTCGGCGGCCGAGCGGGTCCGGGGGCTCGCCGACCCGGCCGTGCGCGTGATGATCGACGACCGGGCGCTGGATCCTCGGGCGATCGAGATGCTCTCCGCCGTCCTCGTGGGACGCAACGGCGAGGGCCCGGCGGCAGCGGCGCGGGGGAAGTGACAGGCTGAGGGTGCTGGGACTGCCGGAACGCGCCGGGAACACGTCGCCGATATGGGCCTGACGTCGCACGGTGTTGTCGCGGGTCTGCTGATCCTCGTCGAGACCGCGCTCATCGTGTGGCTGCTGCGTCACCGGGCGGCCGGCCGGCGCGCCCAGCGTCTCCTCGAGGACCGCCTGCGGTTCGAGACGCTGCTCGCGGAGCTGTCGGCGAAGCTCATTCACGTCGCGGCCGGTGGTCTCGACGTCGCGCTCGAGAGCGCGCTCAGACAGATGATCGCCATCCTCGGCATGGATCGCGGCAACCTGGACGAGTACATCGACGACGCGCCCGGCATTCGCGTGTCATGCGCCAGCCCCGGCATCGTGCAGCTTCCGTCGATCCTCGCGGCCGACCAGTTCCCGTGGACGGCGGAGAGACTCCGGGAGGGGGGCGTCGTTCGATTCTCGCGGACCGCCGAGCTTCCGGAGCCGGCCGCCACCGATCGCGCCAGCTACGACCGCGTCGGGACCCGCTCGCACCTGTCGATCCCCTTGCGCGCGGGCGGACCGATGCTGGGGGTGCTGTCGTTCGACTCGGTGCGCCGCGAGCGTGACTGGCCCGACGACCTCGTCGACCGGCTCCACCTGCTGAGCGAGGCCTTCGCCAGCGCCCTGGAGCGCAAGCGCATGGAGCTGGCGCTCGCCCAGCGCCTCGGTGAGGCCGGGCGGCTGCGGCAAGAGCTGACCCACATCGGCCGCGTCTCGGCCATGGGCGAGCTCACCGCCTCGCTGGCCCACGAGCTGAACCAGCCGCTGAGCGCGATCCTCAACAACGCGGAAGTCGGGCGGCGTCTCCTCGAGGCGACGGTCCCGAATCTCGCCGAGGTGGGCGAGATCCTGAAGGACATCGTCGCCGACGACACGCGGGCCGCCGAGGTGATTCGCCGACTGCGGGCCCTGCTCAAGAAGGAGGAGCTCGAGCACGTCCCCCTCGACCTCAACGGCGTCGTCGATGAGATCGCCCAGCTCGTCCGGAACGACGTGGTCGTCCGCAACGTGCCGATGCGACTGGATCTTGCCCCCGGCCTGCCGAGGGTGCGCGGCGATCGGGTGCAGCTCCAGCAGGTCGTCCTCAACCTGGTCCTCAACGGCCTCGAGGCGATGCGGGATGTCAACGGTCGTGACCGCGGTCTGCTGATCCGGACGTCCGGAGCCGGCACGACCGCCACGGTCACGATCGAGGACTCCGGGACGGGAATCGCGATGCATGACGTCGAACGCCTCTTCCAGCCTCTCTACACGACCAAGACCGAGGGCCTGGGCATGGGCCTCGCCATCGCGCGGAGAATCATCGACGCCCACGGTGGCGAGCTGCGAGCCTCGAACAACGCCGGCGGCGGCGCGACCTTCGAATTCACGCTGCCGGGAGAGACGAGTCCGCCGTCATGATCGCACCGGTGGTGTACATCGTCGATGATGATGCCTCCGTCCGGAAGAGCCTCACGCGACTCGTCGCCGAGGCCGGGTACGCGGTCACGGCCTTCGCGTCGGCCCGCGACTACCTCGCTCGCCCACCCTCGGCCGGCCCGTCCTGCCTCGTGCTCGATGTGCGGATGCCGGGCCTCACCGGGCTCGATCTCCAGCACGCGATGGCCGGGGAAGAGCACCGGACGCCCATCGTCTTCATCACCGGCCACGGCGACGTCGCCATGAGCGTCACGGCCATGAAGGCGGGCGCCGTCGACTTCCTCACCAAGCCGTTCGAAGGCCAGGCCCTGCTCGGCGCCATTCAACGAGCCCTGGCGAAGGACACGAATGATCGGGGCGCCGAGGCCCGCGTCGCGGCGATCCAGGAGCGTGTCCGGCTGCTCACCCCCCGCGAGACCGAGGTGTTCGCCCTCGTCGTGACGGGGCTGCTGAACAAGCAGATCGGGTCGAGGCTCGGCATCGGCGAGAAGACGGTCAAGGTGCACCGGGCCCGGGTCATGGAGAAGATGCGGGCGGGCTCGGTGGCCGAGCTCGTTCGCCTGGCCGACGCGGTCGGCGTCATCGTGCCGACGGCCTGATCCCGGCGCCCCCGCGCGCAGCGAGAGCGCGCCTGACCAAGGTCCAATAGGCAGACCGTCCGCCGTCCTCTAGTGTGGACGTCGAGCAGAGGTGACTTCAATGAAACGACTCGGAGTGCTGAGCCTGTCCGTGTTTGCGCTCTCTCTGATGGCATCCGGTTCGGCGCCCGCCACCGACGACTCGAACGTGAAGGCCGCCACCAACCAGGTCGAGAGCGGTGCGAAGAAGATACCCGACGGCCAGATCGGAGACGGCGTGACCGAAACGGCCAAAGGCATCGGCAACACCGTGTCCGAGGGCGCGAAGTACAGCGGCGAGAAGGTGAAGGACGCGGCTCACGCGGCCACCCCGCCGGCGAAGTCAGCGTGGGGCCATGCGCGCGACGGCGCCGTCGGAGTCGGGGACACCGTCAAGCGCTTCTTCACGAGTCTCTTCTCGAAGTGACGGCCGACGGAAACGGCGGGCCCCTTCCCCGGGTGATGAAGGACGGCCCGCACGGATCGTGATGAGACTCGGACGGCGAGACCTCGCGATTGCGTTCTGCGCGATCGGCCTCATCACGCTCGTCGCCGCGCGCTTCTCGCTCCTGGCGCCCGCCCCCGCGAACATCACGTACAGCGAGTTCAAGGCGCTCGTGAGCAAGGGCAAGGTCACCGCCCTGACCGTCGGCAAGGAGACGATCAGCGGCACGCTGTCAACCGACGGACTCGAGGGCCTGCTCCCCAAGGAGAGCGTCGAGGGGCTGAAGCGGCTGGGTGGCGCCACGCAGCCGTTCGTCACGACGCGGGTGGACGATCCTGGGCTGGTCGCCGAGCTCGAGCACGCGAACGTGAAGTTCGCGGGCCAGGTGGAGAATACCTGGCTCTCGACCCTGCTCTCCTGGATCGCTCCGGCCCTCGTCTTCGTCGGCGTCTGGGTGCTGGTCATGCGGCGCTTCGGTCCGCAGCAAGGCCTGATGGCGATCGGCAAGAACAAGGCCCGGGTGTACGTCGAGCACCAGACCGGCGTGACGTTCGCCGACGTCGCCGGCATCGACGAGGCGCGCGGCGAGCTGATGGAGGTCGTGGACTTTCTCAAGAATCCCGAGCGCTACCGGCGCCTCGGCGGGCGGATCCCGAAAGGCGTGCTCATCGTCGGCGCCCCTGGCACCGGAAAGACTCTGCTGGCCAAGGCCGTCGCCGGGGAGGCCGGCGTGCCGTTCTTCAGCTTGAGCGGCTCCGACTTCGTCGAGATGTTCGTCGGCGTGGGGGCCGCGCGCGTGCGCGATCTCTTCGCCCAGGCGCAGGCGAAGGCCCCGAGCATCATCTTCGTCGACGAGCTGGACGCCCTGGGGAAGGCGCGCGGTGTCAGCCCCATCGTGGGCGGTCACGACGAGCGGGAGCAAACCCTGAACCAGCTGCTCGCCGAGCTCGACGGCTTCGACACCCAGCTGGGTGTCATGATCCTGGCCGCCACGAACCGGCCGGAAATCCTCGACCCTGCCCTGCTCCGGCCGGGCCGCTTCGACCGGCAGGTGGTCCTCGACCGTCCCGACCTCCGAGGACGGGAGAGCATCCTGAAGGTCCACGTTCGCGACGTCACCCTGGCCCCGGGTCTCGATCTCGCCCTGGTGGCGGCGCGGACGCCCGGCTTCGTCGGTGCCGACCTCGCCAATCTCGTGAACGAGGCCGCGCTCCACGCCGCCCGCGAGGGCAAGGAGGCGGTCGATGCGGCGGACTTCGACGAGGCGATCGATCGCGTGGTGGGCGGGCTCGAGCGCCGCTCGCGCGTGATCAACCCGAAGGAAAAGGAGATCGTCGCCTACCACGAGGCGGGCCATGCGGTGGTCGCCGAATCGCGGGAGCTCGCGGACCGCGTGGCGAAGATCTCCGTGATCCCTCGCGGCGTGGCCGCGCTCGGGTACACGCAGCAGCAACCGACCGAGGACCGGTACCTGATGACGCGGGCGGAGCTGCACGATCGGCTCGACGTGTTGCTCGGCGGCCGGGTGGCGGAAGAGCTCATCTTCGGCGACATCTCGACGGGCGCCCAGGATGATCTGCAGCGGGCCACCGACATGGCCCGCCACATGGTCACCCGCTACGGGATGAGCGACGCGCTGGGGCTCGCGACGTTCGAGCCGCCGCGCCAGGCGCTCTTCCTCAACGTCCCGTCGATGGCCCACCGCGAGTACAGCGAGGAGACCGCCCGGCGAATCGACGACGCGATCACGACGCTGCTGGAGGCGGCCCACGGGCGGGTCCGCGAGACCCTGGCGGCCAAGCGTGAGCTGCTCACATCGCTGGCCAAGCTGCTGATCGAGAAGGAGGTCGTGGGGCGGGACGATCTCGCCGCGCTCATGAAGTCCGCGGAGGCCGCGCGCGGTCCGGACGAAGCGCGCGGCCTCGGTAACGCCGGGCCGCTTGCTGCGTGACGCGGAAGTACATCGGCCCGGGTCTGCCACGGAGCGCACTGGCCGCTGACTCGCCGGACTGGCAGACTGGGTGGGCTGCCACGGCTGTCCGGCCGAGCGCCGGGACCGGCGTCCTTCTCAGTCGCTCAGTCAAGCTTCGGACCTCACCTCAGGACCGCGGCCTTTCTCGGGGAATTGATACAGCCGCACGGACGTCATTCCCTCTCGGACCGCCAGGACTCGTGTTTACCTGACGTACTATACGAGGTCACCGGATCCGACCCGCGAACACGGCTCCTGTCCCATCGGAGCCGAGGGCGCCGTGGAAGCACTTCAAGAGTTCGTCAACAATTTTACGTACCTCGGGGTTTTCGCCGTGCTCCTGTTGGGAAGCCTGGGAGTGCCGATCCCGGAGGAAATGCCGATCATCGCGGCCGCCGTGTTGAGCCACGAGGGTCTCGTCCGGTGGTGGCTTGCGCTGCCCGTCTGCCTGCTGGGGGTGCTCTCCGGCGATGTGGTGCTCTACTGGGTCGGCCGCCAGTGGGGTGAGCAGGTTCTCGGCTGGCGACTGATCCGGCTGGTCCTGTCGCCCGCCCGCGAGCAGTGGTTGAATGCAGCGTATCGGCGGCATGCGCTGAAGACCGTCATCACGGCCCGACACGTCATGGGACTCCGCGCCGCCGCGTTCCTGACTGCAGGCAGTGCGCGCGTGCCCTTCTGGAAGTTCGTCGTAGCGGATACGGGCGCGGCTCTGGTCGGCGTCCCGTTGGCCTTCGGGGTCGCGTACTTCTTCACGGACCAGATCCACGCCATCCTGGCCGATGTGCACCGGGCGGAGCGCTGGCTCGGCCTCGCCGGCCTCCTGGCGCTGGCGGCGATGCTCGTCATCGGGATGTGGCGATGGCATCGTCGTGTCGGGAAGGCGCGCCTGGATGAGGAGCGGGCCGAGGGGCATTCGGCCGAGCGAACCGTGGACTCCTTGTACGCCGTCGTGAGGGCGATCGCGCGGTTCTGGATCTGGTTCTTTTTCGAGCGCGTCGAGGTCCGGCACCCAGAGCGGGTCCCGCGTATCGGTCCGGTGCTGCTCTGCATCAACCACCCGAACAATCTGATCGACTCACTACTTGTGGGGTCGGTCCTCCCGCGGAAGGTGCACTACCTGGCCACGGCCGCGCTCTTCCGCAACCCGCTCATTGCGCGGCTCCTCGTCGCCCTGGGCGTGATCCCGGTCTATCGGAAAGCGGACAACCCGGACAGGCTGGACCGCCATGTGGAGATGTTCGCGGCGTGCGACGAGGCATTCGACCGCGGGCGGCTCATCGCCATCTACCCCGAAGGTGCCACCCGCGCGGAGGCGCACGTGCAGCGGATCAAAACGGGCGCGGCACGGATCGCCCTCTGCTACGAAGCGCACGCTCCGGGGCGCCTCACGGTCGTGCCGGTCGGGCTCAGCTTCGCCGCCCGCAAAAGGTTCCGCGGACGCGTCCTCGTCTCGTTCGGCGAAGCGGTCGACGTCTCGTCATCCCTCGCGGGCTACCGTGAGGAGCCGGCGAAGGCGCTGCATGTGCTCACGAACGCGATTCAGTGGGCGATGGAGCACGAGGTCGTCCACGTCGAGCGTATCGAGACGGCGGCGTTCGCGCGCGCCGTGGAGGCGATCTATGACGGCACGCTCGAGCATGAGCTCTGGGGGGAACGCGGGCTCGTGGGTCGGCAGATCGACTCCTTTCAGTTTTCGAAGTCGACGGCCGACACCATTGAGCACTTCCGGAGACGAGACCCCGAGCGCATCGAACGGCTCTGGCAGCGGATCCTCAGCTATCAGGCTGGCCTCGCCGACTACCGGATGCGTGACGAGGCGGTACGAACTCGCCTCGAGCGCACGACGACGCGGCGACGGGTTGCGCAGTCGTGGCAGACGATCGTGGGCTTTCCGCTCTTCGCGTACGGCGCGGCCGTGAACTTCCTCCCCTACTACCTGCCCGGATGGCTCGCCGGGCGGATGTCGCGCCGGCCGACGGACTACGCGACGATCCGACTCCTCGCGAGCATCGTCGCGTTCCCGCTCTTCTGGGCGCTCGAGACGTCTCTCGTCGGGTGGGCGGCCGGTCTCTGGTGGGCGCTCGCCTTCCTTCTCTCACTCCCGCTCGGGGGTCTGATCGCGTATCGGTACCTGGTCGGCACGGGCCGCCTGCGCCACCAGCTCAGGTTCGGCGCGCTCCTCCTCACGCGCGCCCAGGAAGCACGGCGCCTGCTTGCGGAGCGTCGCGAGATCATCGGGGAACTCGACCGAGCCAGAGGCGATGACCTGCCGGGCGCGACCGGACCGAAGGCCGAGGCGTGAACGCTCACGGCGCTCGCTGAGACCCCCGGAATCCCCGTTGGACCTTGGTCCACTGAGTATCGCAGCGCCGCTGCGATACGCTATTCACATGACACGCGAGCTCTTGCTGATGGCGGTGGCCGTTGGCCTGTTTGGCGGCTGGCTGGTCGGTATCGTCAAAGGGAAGGGCGCGTACGGCTTGCCGGGCGATCTCAGCCTCGGACTCCTCGGAGGGACCATCGCTATCTGGATCTATCAGGCCGTGGGCCTGGTCACGCACGCCGGAATGATCGGCGCGATGGCGGTTGCCTTCATTGGCGCGGCCGGCGTCGTCCTGGTGCAACGCGGGGTGCAGTCCCCGCGCGCGTGATCGATCCCAGCCGGACTTGGTCAACGACAGCGAGGCCCACGGGCATGCGCGGCGAGTGACTCGCCGTCGAAACACCGCCTGCCCTGAGTCTCGTCACACACCGAGAGCCCCGATGGACATGGCGCCGCTCACGATGCGGGTTCTGTCCCGCCACGAGCACGCTGTTGAAGGCGCGCGATTTCCGCCAGCACGTCTTCGGGTCTGGTTTCCATCTCGAGGTCCGCAAGCTCGCTGGCCTCATCGTCCTCGATACCCATTTTGCGTTGGATGGCATCGAGCATCTGCAGCACCCGTGTCAACTCGTGCTCGGTCAGCAGCCCAATGTGCAGATCCAAGTCGGCGCGGCGCTCGATCTCGCCACTCAAGCGATTCTGGCTGATGAGGACAGCCGTGGACAAGAAGATCGCTTCCAGTGACACGATCATCGTCAGCAGTCCGTACGGGAATGGATCGAACGCCCGCACGCCGATCCGTCCCGTGTTCAGAAGAATCCACACGGCAAACCACGCGATATGCACGTACACGAACCCGATTCGCCCTGACAAGGAGGTGATGGCGTCGGCGAGGTAGTCATGCCTGCTCCGCTCACGAGCCGCCGTCGCGCGAAGGCGGATAATCGTGCGGATGTTGCGCTCGATGACCTTACTCAGTGCCGGGTTATCTCCCGCATGGTCGTCCGTTTTCTCCTCCAGCCGCCTCTGCTTCATGACGCCCCTCCCCCATCCCTCCCATCGCATTTCTCGAGGCACACGCGGCTCGCTCCTTCTCAACGAGAGCAGAACCCTCGTAACGTACTGGATCAGCCTCGTTGTCGGCGCTTCCCGCCTTCTACTCCGGCGCATGGCTTCGGCAACCCTGACTCTCGTCGGGACGATATCATCCGGCCAGTGAAGCTTGCTCCCGTGGCATCCCTATGGCGGTCCTGCAGTGAGAAATCATCCTGATCGCCGTCGTCACCGACGAGGTGGCGGAGGTGGCGGAGGCTGAGCGCCTCCGGCTGGAGGCGTTGCCGCAGGGCCTCTATCGCGTGCGGGCGCACTACGGCTTCATGAAGCGGCTCGAGTTCCGACCGTCACGCGATCACCTTGGCAATCCCGAACGCGGCCGCGGCCGCCAGCCCCCCGACGACCGCGGTCTGCCAGGCGCTGCGGAGCGGCTTCTTGACCGTGAAGGTGCCCTTGACGTACCCGAAGACCAGCAAGGCGAGCAGCGTCGTCAGAATGGAGACGACCAGCGCGGAGCCCGTACTTCGCAGCACGAAGTACGGGGCCAGCGGCACGAGACCGCCGGCGACGTAGGACAGCGCAATCGTCAGCGCGCTCACCCGAGCCCGCCTCGGGTCCGGCTTGTCCACCCCCAGCTCGAACTTCATCATGAACTCGACCCAGCGGCGGCGATCGCTCCCGATGGCCTGGGCGACGGTCGTGACCGTCGTCTCCGGCAGCCCGTACGCGCGAAAGATGCTCGCCACCTCCTCCATCTCCACCTCTGGGAGACTGACGGTCTCCCGTTCCTCTCTGGCGTATTCCGAGTCGTAGTGCTCGGCATCCGTCCGGGCCGCCAGATAGCCCCCCAGACCCATCGCGATCGCTCCGGCCGCGACCTCGGCCAGACCGGCCGTGACCACGAGCCCCGTGGAGTTCACGACCCCGGACAGGCCGGCCGCGAGGGCAAAGGGCACCGTCAAGCCGTCCGACATCCCGATGACGATGTCCCGGATCGTCTCCGACGAGGTAAAATGCGTCTCGACGTGTGGCGTCTGTGGCATCGCGTCTCCCTTCGAATCAGCGGGCTCAGTGCTCCCTACCGCTCCGACGCTCGGCGCGATGGCACCGTCGAGCACCTTCCGCCATACTGGGAGACGGACGCCATCACGAGCGCCGCCGTCGAACCGAACCCATTCCCTCCGCGACCTGCGCGGTCTTCTCTGGTCCTCGATCGACAACGACGATTCCCGCGACCTCGACCAGCTCTCGGTCGTCGAGCCGAGCGCGAGCGCGACGGTGAAGATCCGGGTCGCCATCGCCGACGTCGACGCCGTCGTGAGGCAGGGCTCCGCCATCGACGGCCACGCCCAGACCAACACGACGTCGGTGTACACCGCGGCCGAAGTCTTCCCCATGCTTCCCGAGAAGCTCTCTGACCTCTCTCGGCGAGGGTCAGGAACGCCTGGCGATCGTGATCGAGATGGACGTCGCCGACGACGGCACGGTCACGGAATCCGACGTCTACCGCGCCGTCGTGCTCAACCGCGCGAAGCTCGCCTACCACGGCGTCGCCGCCTGGCTCGACGGCACGGCGCCGCCGCCACCGCGTCTCGCGACGGTGCCGGGGCTCGATCAGCAGCTCCGCATCCAGGACAGGGTCGCCCAGTCGATGAAGGGCCTCCGGCACCACCACGGCGCCCTGAGTCTGGACACGCTCGAGGCCCGGGCCGTATTCGACGGCGAGGTGCTCTCGGACCTGCGGCCCGACGAGAAGAATCGGGCCAAAGAGCTGATCGAGGATTTCATGATCGCGTCCAACGGGGTGACGGCGAAGTATCTCGAGCGGAAAGGTTTCCGTCGCTGCGGGGGGTTCTGCGCTCGCCCGTGCGCTGGGAACGGATCGTCGAGCTCGCGGCCGGCCTCGGGCGGGCGCCTGCCACCACAGCCGAGCGCCCACGCTCGCGAAGACTTCCTCGCCAGGCGCCGCCAGGCCGATCCCCTGGGGTTCCCCGACCTCTCACTCTCGGTGGTCAAGCTGCTGGGCTCGGGCGAGTACGTCACCGAGCTTCCCGGGCAAGCCGTGGACCGACACTTCGGGCTCGCCGCCAGATTACATCCATTCCACCGCTCCCAACCTTGCACCGAGCAGGAGGATAACGCGGCCAAGGTGGAACGGCAGGTACGAAAATCGGCGGCGGCGCTCCTCCTCGCGCCCCGGATCGGGCGGCGGTTCGACGCGATCGTGACGGGGGCGTCCGCCAAGGGCACGTGGGTTCGCACCCTCCAGCCCTCGGCGGATGGGAGAGTCGTGCGCGGCTTCCAGGATCTCGACGTCGGCGATCGGGTACGCGTGGAGCTCGTCCACACCGACGTCGAGCGCGGTTTCGTCGACTTCGCCCGGGTCTCCGGCTGATCCGCCGGCGGGGAGCGACGGCTTGCTCTTCGGTCGCAGGCGGGACGCTCACTCCGGACGCTGTGGGCGGGTCGTGGCCCGGAGAGTGGGGAACGATTCCCCCACCACGGTATCTGGGGCCTTGTGGTCCGGAGTCGGGCGGGGCAATATGCTTGGATCTGTGTCGCCGAACAGCAACGGGAGGTACGTACAGCCTTTCCTGGTCATTCGCACGGACGGAATCTTTCGGATGAATGAACCGACTCACGCGCCGCTCCCACCGCTCGCGCGCCAAGCATAGAATTGCGCCGCAAGTCGACGCGATCACCGGTGTCACGCGCGGCGAGACGCCGCAGCACAATGCCGGCGTCCATGGAAGGATCGCGTCCGCCCCACGGCCGCAGCCAAGACCGCAGACACGAGGGGGCGCCTGCTTCGCGCTTTCCGATCGTGGGAATCGGCGCCTCGGCGGGAGGTCTGGAGGCCTTCACCCAGCTTCTGCGGGCGCTGCCGAACGACACTGGCATGGCATTCGTGTTCGTGCAGCACCTTGACCCGACCCACGAGACGGTTCTGACGGACCTGCTCTCCAGGGCGACCAGGATGCTGACCAGTCAGGTCGAGGACGGCACCCCGGTCCAGCCCGATCACGTTTACGTCATTCCGCCAAACCACAGCCTCACGATCTCGGGCGGGATCCTCCGCCTCGGCTCGCGAGACAAGACCAACGGCCGACACCTGCCGATCGACACCTTCTTGGCCTCGCTGGCCGACGACCAGGGGGCCCGGGCGATCGGGGTGATTCTTTCAGGCACCGGGTCCGATGGGGCAGGCGGCCTTCGCGCGATCAAGAGCGCGGGGGGCGTGACCTTCGCCCAGGACGAGCGATCGGCGCAGCACGCCGGCATGCCGCACAGCGCCGTGGTCGCGGGAGCCGTCGACCTGGTCCTGCCAGCGGGCGAGATCGCCACCGAGCTCGCGAGGATCGCCCGCCATCCGTACGTCGCCTCGCGCACGACCGCCCATGGCGACGCCGATGCCGCTCCCGAGCGCGATGGTCTCCGGCAGATTCTCCTCATCTTGCGCTCCGCGACGGGAATCGATTTCCAGGGGTACAAGCCCGCGACGGTGAGGCGTCGCGTCACACGCCGCATGCTCCTGCAGCGGATCGCGACATTCGAGAGGTACGCCCTCCATCTCCGCCAGCACCGGGCGGAAGTGCAGGCCCTGCACGACGATCTGTTCGTCACCGTGACGCGCTTCTTCCGCGACCCGGATGTCTACCACGCTCTCGTCCGTACGGTGTTCCCTCGCATGATGAAGGAGCGGCCTCGCAAGACCCCGATCAGAATCTGGACACCCGGTTGCGCCACCGGCGAGGAAGCGTACTCCATCCTGATCGCGCTCACCGAGTTCCTGGAGACGACGAAGAGCGGCGGGGACGACGTCGAGATCCAGTTGTTTGCCACGGACGCGAACAGCGGCTCGATCGCGAGGGCCCGCTCCGGCCGCTACCCGGAAAGCATTGCGCTGGACGTCTCGCCGGAGCGTCTGCGGCGGTTCTTCGTCAAGGTGGACGGCCAGTATCAGGTGACCAAGTCGCTCCGGGACGCGGCGGTCTTCGCCGTCCATAATGTCGCCACGGATCCGCCCTTCTCCCGACTCGATCTGCTGACGTGTCGAAACGTTTTGATCTATCTCGGGCCGGATCTGCAGAAGCGGGTGCTGCCGGCCTTCCACTACGCGCTCAAGCCGACGGGATTCCTCCTTCTGGGTAACGCCGAGACGCCCGGCACGTTCTCCGACCTCTTTGTCCCGGTGGACAAGATGCACCGGATCTATGCCCGACGGCCGGGCCCTTCGCGCGCGGCCCTGGGCTGGACGATACGCGACCTCGACCCGAGCGCCGAGCCGGCAACCGCTGCGACCGCGGACCGCGCACGCGCACCCCAGGAGCCCGAGCTGAGCCGCGAAGCCGACCGTGTCCTCCTCGCGACATACGCGCCGGCGGGCGTCATCGTGAACGACGATCTGGAGGTGCTCCACGTCCGCGGTCGCACGGGCCCCTATCTGGAGATGCCGTCCGGTGCCGCCAGCTTCAATCTCCTGAAGTTGCTCCGCGAGGGCTTGCTCGTTGACGTGCGCGCCGCGCTCATGCGTGCGCGCGCCGCGGGGGCTCCGGTCCGCAAGGACGGCGCCCACGTGCGACGGAATGGTGGCCTCGTGCGGGTCAACGTCGCGGTGATTCCGCTCCGCTCATCGACCGCGCGCCGCGCCGAGCCCGGCGCCTTCCTCGTCCTCTTCGAGGACAGCCCGTCGCCCGCCGCGTCCCCGAGCAAACGCCACGGTGCCGGCCCCAGGAGGCCCCCGGGCCAGGAACAGACCACGCAGGCCCTGAGAGCGGAGCTGGAGTCGACCAAGGAGTACCTGCAGGCGATCATCAACGAACGGGAGGCGGCCAACGAGGAGCTCAAGTCCGCCTCGGAGGAGTTGCAGTCGGCCAACGAGGAGCTGCAGAGCACGAACGAGGAGCTGGAGACGTCCAAGGAGGAGTTGCAGTCCGTCAACGAAGAGCTCGGCACGGTCAACGACGAGCTGCAAGCGCGCAATGCCGAGCTCGGTCGCCTCAATAGCGATCTGGCCAACATCCTGAGCAGCGTGACGATCCCGATCCTCATCGTGGGCCCCGACCTTCGAATCCGCCGGTTCACGGGGATAGCCAACCGCGTCCTGAACGTGGTGCCCACCGACATCGGGCGCTCGATCCTGGACATTCGCTGGAAGATCGTGCTCGAGGACGTCGAGCGGGTGCTGCTCGGCGTGATCGGCACGCTCTCGCCGTGGGAGGGCGACGTCCAGGATCAGGACGGCCACTGGTACTCCGTCCGTGTCCTGCCCTACCGCGATATCGACGACAAGATCGACGGCGCCGTCATGGCCTTCATCGACGTCGACGCGCGTCGGCAGCTCGAGAACGAGATCCAGAAGCGTGCGGACGAGTTCGAGCGTGTCAGCGCGATGAAGGACGAGTTCCTCGCCTTGCTCTCGCACGAGCTCCGCACGCCCCTCAGCGCGATGCTCGGCTGGGCCCACTTGTTGCGCTCCGGGAAACTCGACCGCGACCAGTCCGCGCACGCCGTCGAGATCATCGAGCGCAACATGGTGCTGCAGACGCGGCTCATCGAAGACTTGCTCGACGTCTCGAGAATCATTGCCGGCAAGCTGAGGATCGAGCGCCGTCCGCTCGCGTTCCGAGGCGTGCTCGAAGCGGCGGTCGAGGCCATCCGCCCGGCGGCGAGCATCAAGCGCGTCCAGCTCGAGTCGGCGCTCGGCTCCGATCCCTCCTGGGTGCTCGGCGACTCGGTCCGCCTGCAGCAGGCCGTCGGGAATCTCCTGTCCAACGCGCTCAAGTTCACGCCGGCCGGCGGCAGCATCGAGGTGCGTCTCGCACGCGCTGACGCGCATGTCGAGCTTCAAATCCGCGACACCGGGGAAGGCATCGCCGCTGACCTGTTGCCGCATCTGTTCGAGCGCTTTCGGCAGGGTGAAAGCTCCATCATTCGACCGTACGCCGGCCTCGGGCTCGGCCTCGCGCTCACGCGCTATCTGGTGGAACAGCACGAGGGAACCGTCCGTGCCGAGAGTCCCGGCCCGGGACAAGGAGCCACGTTCAGCGTGGTCCTCCCCCTCGGCCCGGAGGCCGACATCGAGCAGCGGGAGCCAGGGAAGCTCCCCGTGGCTCCGCCGACCCTCGCCGACATTCGCGTCTTGGTGGTCGACGACCATGACGACACTCGGGACTTCGTCGCGACGGTCCTCGGACAATATGGCGCCGAGGTGACGACGGCGACGTCGGTCCGGACCGCGGTCGCGGCGTTCGAGCGCGCAAAACCGCACGTGCTGGTGAGTGACATCGCCATGCCCGGTGAGCACGGCTACAGCCTGATCCAAACCGTGAGAGCGCTACCGTTGGAGCAGGGCGGGCAGGTGCCCGCGCTGGCGCTGACCGCCTACGTGCGGCCGGAGGATCGCGAACGCGTCCTGACCGCCGGCTACACCCGGCATCTGGCAAAGCCGATCGACCCGGTCGCTCTGGCGAGAGCCGTGGCTCAACTCGCCGGACGCGCCTGATCCGCGAGCGTCCCCGCACAGCCGCCCTAGGCACGCCCTCCACGCCGCGCGCGTCGCGATTGCTTGCCGCGATCCATACCCTGCGTAGCCCGGGCCTCGGCCGTGAGGGTGACCGCGGTCGAGTCGGGGACCACGTTCGCTCCGAAGTGCCGCGAGTAGACCTTCGTGAACTCGGCGCCGAAGAAGAACACCTGGGCCGAGTAGTAGATCCAGATCAGGATGACGACGAAGGACCCCGCCGCCCCGTACACCGACGCGGCCGCGCTCCGGCCCAGATAGAGCCCGATCAGCGACTTGCCGAGAGTGAAGAGGAGCGCCGTCACCGCGGCGCCGACCCACACGTTCCGCCAGGCCAGCCGCACGTCCGGCAGGAGCCGGTAGATCACGGCGAACATGAGGCCGATCACGACGAACGACACGAGCGCGTTGGCCGTCTGCATCACCGCGGCCGGCAGCGGCAACAGCCCGGCGAAGAACCGTCCGAACGCCGCCAGCCACGCGCTGGCGGCCAGGGAGACGAGCAGCAGGAAACCCACGCCGACAACCACCGTGAACGACCAGAACCGCGCCTTGATGATACCGAGCACGCCCCGCCCGGGCCTGGTCGTCACGCCCCAGATGGTGTTGAGCGCGTCCTGGAGCTCCCCGAAGACGCCCCAGAGCCCGAAGACCAGCGTGATGACGCCGAGGCCGGTGGCGTACAGGCTGCTCCCCGCGCTGCCGGCGCTCTCGATCGCGGCCCGAATGGCCTGGGCGCCGGCGATCCCGACGAGGTCCCGGACCTCTTCGAAGATCTGACCCTGGGCCGCCGCCTTCCCCAGGACGAGCGCGGTGACGGCGATGATGACGATCAGCCCCGGCGCCAGCGCGAAGACGGTGTAGTACGCCAGCGCCGCGCCCAGCCTCGGCGCCCGGTCCTCGTACCACTCGTACAGCGCCTCGCCGAGCAGCGCCCAGACGCCCGCTGGAGTCAGACGGCGCGGGATGTCGGCCCCGTTGGACGCGCGTCGGTCCGGAACGAGCGCGGGACTCACAGCCGCCGCGGTGATGCGACCGATCGGTCGAGCTCCCGGTGAGGCGCCGACGCCTTGCCGGGCGCCTGCACCCGCCGCCAGACGATCCGGACAGCCGCGATGATCGGAACGGACAGGAACATCCCGGCGACACCCGCTATCTCCCCGCCCGCCAGCACCCCGAGGATCACCAGCGCGGGATGGATCTCGATGCCGCGCCCCATGATGAGGGGGACGCAGGCGTAGTCCTGGACGCCCCGCCAGACGAGGACGAATGCCGCGAGAAGCCACGGATGCGCATAGCCGCCGAAGAGACTCACCCCGATGGCGAGGACTCCGGCGCTGAGCGGACCGACCACGGGAATGAACTCGAGGGCGCCTCCGACGGCGGCGAGGACCAGCGCATACGGCACGCCGGCCGCCAGGAAGACCATCGCCCAGACGACGAACGTGATCAGGGCCAGCAGCACTTGCGCTCGGACGTACTGACCCAAGAGGACGTGAAGATCCTCGGCGAGCCCCCACCCGATCCCGCGATGCCCTCGTTGGCGAAGCCGCGAAATGGTCGAGGAGGCGAATTGCTCGGCGTCCTTCAGGATGAAGAAGGCCAGGACGGGAATGAGCACGATGACCCAGGCGCCGGCGAGCCACTTCACCAGCGCCGCCGTGGCCTGCTGCGCATATCCGATGAGCCCGCCCATGTGAGTCCGGGCCAGTCGCTCGATCTCGGCGATCTCGCTCCACTCCCACCCCCGGCGCTGGAGGAGGCGTTCGACGATCTGGCCGTTCTGGATCTGTGTCGACATCTCCGGGAGCTTCTGCGCCAGGCTCTGCACCTCGCTCGACAGACGGGGCCCGACGGCAATGCCCGTCCCGACCACGGCCGCCAGCAGCACCAGGTACACGATCGCGATCGCCGCCGAGCGGCGCGGCATCACCCATCGTTGCGTCAGGCGCACCACGGGAAACAGCAGGTACGCGAAGAACAGTGACAGGGCGATCAACAGCAGCACGCCGCGCACGGCGTAGGCCAGGGCAATGACGCCGAGGATCACCAGAATGGTCCAGGTGGCTTCCGCGGTGCGGGTATCGAGAAAGAACCGGCTCGGCACGACTCGAGTCTGAGCGCGGTCGTCCGCACTGTCCATTGGACCTTGGCCACCCCCGGGGAACAGCGAGGGTGAGGCTTAGATCCAATGGACCGGCCGGGGTGGTGGTGACTACGGTAACGACATGGAGGCAGCATCATGCACATCCTCATCTGGATCCTGTTCGGTCTGGTCGTCGGCGTCGTCGCCAAGTTCCTCATGCCGGGGCGCGATCCGGGAGGCTTCGTCATCACGATCCTCCTGGGCATCGTTGGCGCGTTCGTCGGAGGGTTCGTGGGCCGCATGCTGGGCTGGTACCGGGATGGAGATCCCGTCGGGTTCGTCATGGCCGTTCTCGGTGCCATCGTCGTGCTGGCGATCTATCGCATGACCGTCGGGCGGACCGTCGCCTAGAGAGCGGCGACCCACGTTTCGAACCACCCGCCGGGACGCCCCATGGCGGCGCGAGGGAATCGGGGCAGACCGCCGCGAGGCGGCAACGCTGGACGGCGTCTGCCCCGCACTTCGCTTTAGCGCGTCACGACCGTAGCCGGGGAGGTCGCGGGCTCGTGCTCCTCGGCCGCCGCCCGAACACGCCGGCCCCCGAGGCTCACGAGCGTCGGCAGTACGACCAGTGAGGCGGTCAGGGTCATCGCGGAGCCGATCACGAGCAGCAAGCCCAGACTCCACACGCCCCGGTGGTGCGCGACGAGCAAGCTGCCGAAGCCGGCCATGGTCGTGAGGCCGTTGAACAAGACTCCCAGGACGGTGCTCCGGGCCAGCCGCGGTCCGCCACCCTGCCCCGTCCATTCGAGCGACCGGAGCACGATATTCACACCGTACTCGGCGGCGGACCCGATGATGAGCGGCAGTGCCCAGACGTTCACCAGATTGAAGCTGAGGCCCGCCACCTGCATGGCCCCCACCGTCCACAGTGTTCCGAGAATCAGGGGCACCATCGCGAGCACGGTCTCGCGCACACGGCGGATCATCAGCGCGGCAATGCCCGCGACGAGGGCGAACGCGTACACCACGCCGAGACGGAACGACCTCTCGATGAGCCGTGTCGACTCGTACGCCACGACGGGCTGGCCCGTGACGTTCGGATCGACGGTCCGCAGATCCTCCACGAAGCGCGCCTGGCCGAGGCGGTCCCAGAGGTCGAGTCGCGAATAGACCTGCAGGAGCAGGTGTCCGCTCTTGCCGATGAACTTTCGCCGCAGCTCGGGGGGTAGATCGCCCAGCGTGAGCGACGTCGGACGCGCCGCAGTCTGCAGCCGGCGCCACTGCCCGGCGAAGTCCTCGGCCAGGCGCCGCTGGTACTCGGCCAGCGCGACTTCAGCGGTGCCTCGTTCCGGACCCCGGAGCCGTTCGAGGAGGCGCGAGGTCGCGCGCCTCAGGGCCAGGACCTCGTCCGCAGGCCCATCGTCAGCGGGAGAGCCGCTCGCGAAGTCCAGTCGGCGCTTCAAGGTTCCAAGCGCCACCGTGAGCGCCCCCAGATCGAGGGGGCGCGGCGGGCCCGGGTGAACGCTGTCGGCGACGTCCGCCAGGCGGTGAAGCAGCGCCAGCTTCTCGGTCTGCTGGGCGGGCAACACCGATAGCACACTCTGGACGTCCGAGACCGAAGGCAGACGCCGGAACGCGGCCTGCCTGGCCTCGAGCTCCGGGAGCGAGGTCACCGTCGAGAGCGCTGCGAACACCGAGCGTTCGGAGGCGGCGGCGGCCTTCCTCTCCCACAGGACGGACTCGGTGCCCTCGGCATGGAGATTCAACATGTTGTAGTCGAAACCCACCCGGGGCGCGGCCCACAGCGATGCCGCCGTCGCGAGGAGGGAGGCCGTGAGGATCGCCTTCGGATAGCGTGCGAGCCACTCCAGCGCCGGCACGTGCAGCTGCGGGCGCTCGCTCGCCTTGACGCCATCCGGTCCCTGGCCGCCGTTCTGACCATCGCCGCCCGGCGCCGGCCGTGGCGCCTTCTGCCACCGATCGATCAGCAGCAAGGCCGCCGGAAAGACCGTCAGCATCGCCAGGAACGCGAGCAGGATCGCGGTGCCCGAGATGAAACCGAAATCGCGGATGCCGCGGAACTCGGCGGTGGTCAGGATGTAGAACGTCATGGCGGCGGTGAGGGCTCCCAGCAGGATGCCAGGGCCGCTTCGTGCGGCGGTGCGCTCCAGGGCCCCCAGGAGGGGCCGGCCGAGCACGCGCTCTTCCCGATAGCGGAACAGGAAGAAGATGCCGTAGTCGATACCGAGGCCGATGACGATCGAGACGAACATCATCGAGAAGATCGTGAGCTGGCCGACGAGGATGGTGATGGCCCCCAGCGACCAGCACAGGCTCAGCGCGAGCACGGCCAGCATCGCACACGAAGCGACGACCCGCCGGAACGCGACCAGCAAGAGCGCGAGCGTGAGGACCAGGGCCAGGACACTGGCAATCTCGCCGTCGCGAGTCGCGGCGACCAGCTCGTCGCTGAAGAGTGCGGGCGCTCCGGTGACGCCGGCCGCGACCGCCGGGAACTGGGGGCGCAGCTCAGCGATCGCGCGCCGGACGGTGCGGACCGCCTCCAGCTCGGCGGCGAACGTGCGCGGCGCGTCAGCGAGGTCGATCACGACGTAGAGCAGCCGCCGATCGTGCGACAGGAAGTAGCCACCGTCCGGGGAGGGAATCGGGGCGCCGAACAGGTTCGCCCAGGGCGACCGGTACGGTCGGCCGTCGATCGCCTCCGACGTCTGGACCAGGAGATCGCGAAGCAGGCGGGTGGGAGCGCCGCTCACATCCTCCGGGGCGTCGCGGCCGAACACGTCGGGCAGGAAGGTCGAGCCGATACTCTGGTTGATGCCCGCCACGAGCCGATCGAGCGTCGGCGTCGCCGCGAAATCGGCGAGCAGATCTTCCTGACCGGCCACGGTCCGCAGGGTGTCTCGCAGGGTGTCGAGCGACACGTACAGCAGGGCGTGCGTTTGGAGGCGGGCGGGGTCGACCTGATGACTGATGCGCGCGGTCCCCAGGGCGCCGTCACGCAGGACGCCGGCGAGGCGAGTCGCGTAGGCCGCGGAGATCTCGACCGTGGGGCTCTCCACCACGACGACGACGTCCTCGAGTTGGCCGAAGTCCTCGGCGTAGTCCTTGTAGAGCGTGGCGTACGGCTGGTGGAGTGGGAGCAGGTGAAACTTGGACGTCTCCAGCCTGAGGGCATACGCCGTGTAACCGACACCGAGCGCGGCCAGGACGACCGCCGCGAAGACCGTCAGCACCGGCCGGGCGCAGGAGAGTCGTACGACGGTCTGGAGGATGCGGCCGGTCAGCGACAGTGGAGCCATGGTCAGCTGGGCGGAGTCACCTCCCCGCTCTGCCGCTGGCCGGAGATGCCGAGACCGTCGAGAATTCCGCCTTGTTCGCCTTGAGCCTTCCCACGAGCTCCGCGAACGAGGAGGTGCGGATGATCTTGTTGAACTGTGACCGGTAGTTCGCCAGCAGGCCGATGCCATCCATGCTGAGGTCGTACACTTGCCAGTGGTCGCCGGTGCTACGCATCCGGTAATCGAGGGGCATGATGCGTCCGTTGCTCAGAGGGATCGTCGTCCGCACGACAGCGTAGTCCCCGTCGACCGTGTCTCCCAGAAAGGTCACGCGCACGGCGGACCCCTGCTGGTCAACCTTGGCGATGTACGATCGCTGGATCAGCTCGGTGAAGAGGCGCGTGAACTCCACGCGCTCGGCCGGTGCTCGCTGCTCCCAGTGCGGGCCCAGTGACCGCCTGGCCATCTCGCCGAAGTCGAAGATCTCGCTGGCGACCACGCCGATGGCCGTGCGACGCTGATCGACCTGTCGATCGCCCGCCAGCGCCGGGTCGCGCAGGATTTTGACGACTCGATCGACCCCCTCCCGCAGCTGATCGGTGGGCGGGCCAGCCCCAGCGCTGGCCACCGACGATAGTGCCAGCAGGAGAGTCACGGTCAGGATGCGACGCGCCTGATGCCTGGTCATGGAGGCCTTCCTCTTCCTGACTGTAAGCGCCCGGACTGCCGCGAGACCATTGGACCTTAGGGGGGCAAGTCAGGTCGAGCGACGGCTTCCTCTGCAGCCAGCCGATGGCGCCCCCTGGCCAGCTCGCCGGGATCGGGCTATCGGGCGTGCCGGTCATCCCAGGGCTGGTGGGGAGACCGGCTTCCCGGTGACGACGACGAGCCTCAGGGCGGCCAGCGCCAGGATCACCACCCACGATGGATCGAATTCGATCCGTCGGATGCTGAACTTCGGTGAGCCGGGGTGGGCGTGGTGGTTATTGTGGAGACTCTCGCCCGCCGTCAGCCAGGCCAGCGCCAGCGAGTTATACGCGGTGTTGCTGCTGAAGTTCTGCGCGCCTCGCCAGTGGCCGAGTCCGTTGATGAGTGGCGCGAGGACGAAGACGTACAGAACGGCATGGGCCGCCGCCGCGATGAGCCCCGGCCAGAAACCGAGGATGAGGCATAGCAGCGTCGTGCCCAGCCCGACGCCGGCCCAACCCCAGGAGAAGACGGCGCGATCCAGTCGGTCTGCGGGTATGTCCGCGGCAAATCGTCGGATCGTCTCGGGATTCTGCGCCTCCCGCATGTAGTAGTAGGCGTTCAGGAACTGGACGTGCCAGAAGCCGCGCAGCTTCGGACTATGGGGATCCCCCTCCCGATCGGCGAATGCGTGGTGCTTCCGATGGACGGCCACCCATTCCCGCCGGTCCTGTCCCGTCGTCAGCCAGAGGACGATCCGAAAGAGCAGATCCGCGACCGGGTGGACCGCCAAAGATCGGTGCGCCAGGGCACGGTGCAGGTACACCGACGTCGCCAGGACCGCGGTCTGGGTCAGCACAACAGCAGCCAGCGGGACGATGCCGAAAGAGGTCATCGCCATCGTGCGTATGAGGTTGCGGCGTCGTTGCCCATCGCCTTCCTGTCTCCCAGGCCCGGACTTGCGACCGCGAACACGAGGACCACGAGTCCGAGTCGCTTGCCCACGCTTGAAGCCTACGTCGCCGTCGCCCGGTCTGATACTGGACCAAGGTCCAAATGGGCGGCCGGCGTCCCGCCGGTTAGAGTCGGCAGCATGACGACGGACAGGGACTCGCAGATGGCCGCGGCCGGCCCATCGGAGGTCCTGCGGTCCGTCGCGACCCTGGCCGCCGCGGTCAGCCAGGAGATCCGTTGGTGGTCGTCATCGGCAACCTCGACCTCATCGAGCGAAGCAGACGCCCCTGAGCGGGCGGGCTATCCCACCACCACGATGATCGACACGCTCACGTGGCTCACGCAGATCGAACGCACGTCCGGCGGCGGGTTCTTCGCGACGCATCCGGCCACCAGCGACCGCATCGAAGCGCTTCGCGACGTGTGTTGACCCATCATGCACCCCCTTCGAGCGGCTTCCGGCCTCGTCTGCGCCATCTGCAGCGGTCCGATCGAGCCTCACAAGCCGGTCGCATACCTCCACACCGGTGCGGTGGTCCACATGCCGTGCCGGATCTTTCCTCGCGGTGCGGTCGCGAACACTGTCGCCATCGTCCAGCCCTCGACGCTCGCGAAGCACCGCCATGTCAGAGAGGTCCGTGCGGCAGCGAGGGCAACTCGGGCGATGCTACGCGGCCTCACCGCACATGCTGGGCGCGCCGTCGCGACCGTAGACCCCGGTCCAACGGGCAGGCCCTCTCGCGGCGATTAGAGTGGGATCCGCTGGAAGAACGCCTCGGCGATTCCCGGGACCTGGATGGCAAGGGCTCATGATCTTCCCGCTGGGATGCTGGCGCCGTGTCGTGTGGCTCGCGGTGCCGCTTCTGATGCTGGTGCTGCTCGTGCTCACGACGGGACGGCTCGCCCATCACATCTACTTCGATCGGAGCGGCGTCCCTGACCTCGAGCCCTTCGTCCGGTTCGAGCTCTCCACGATCGGCAAGGTCTACGACGCTCGGGGCGTCGTGCTGATCGAGCTGGCCCGCGAGTACCGGCGCGTCGTGTCCTACGACGAGGTACCGCCGGTCCTCCGCGACGCGATCCTGGCGGCCGAGGACAAGAACTTCTTCGCCCACTCCGGTGTGGACTACCGGGCGATGCCGCGGGTGCTCTACAAGACGGCGAGGAACTCCATGCGTGCCTGGTGGGCTGGGGGCGGCGTCCGGCTGCATTTCCCCCAGGGCGGCTCGACGCTCACCCAGCAGCTCGTGCGCGGATATTTTCTCCGGGACCGGGCGAGCCGCGAGAACGCAGCCGTTCTCTTCCAGGACAGCCGGGCCTCGCGGCTTCTCGCCGTGGTCGTGGGTGTCCCGACCGCCAACAAGCTCCTCCGGAAGCTGGAGGAGGTGCGGCTCGCCCTCTGGCTCGAGGAGGAGATGAGCCGGAGGTTCGGCTCGCGAGCGCAGGCCAAACGCGAGATCTTCGCTCGCTCCGCCAGCTTCAACTACCTGGGTAACGGCCGCTATGGCTTCGCCGCCGGCTCCGAGTATTACTTCGACAAGCCGCTGTCGAGCTACACGCCGGAGGATGCCGGGAAGGCCGCCTTGCTGGCGGGCATCACCAAGGCGCCGCGCGACTATCTCCCACTGCCCGGCGACCCGCGACCCTTGCAGCGACGCAACGAGATCCTGGCCCTCATGGCCCGCAACGGCTCCATCCCCGCGGCCCTCGCGACGCGGTGCCAGGCCGAACCGGTCGTCGTGGTGCCCCCGAAGAACAGTCCGGTCCAGACCCGGGCCCCCGCCGTCATCAACACCGTGTTCGAGGAGCTGAAACGGCACGGCGCGGACGACTTCGGCGTCGAGGACCTTTTTCAAGGGCGGATCTCGATCCACACCACGGTGGACGAGCGGCTGCAGACCATCGTGAACGACGCCCTGGAGACCGGCCTCGCGCTCTATGAACGGCGGCACCCGGAAGCGCGAGGGGTGATCCAGGGTTCGGTGGTCGTGCTCCGCAACGCCGACGCGGCGATTCTGGCCGAGGCAGGTGGGCGACACCTCTACCAGCACCGCCACGCGCGATACTCCGATTTCAACCGCGCCACGGGCTCGCTGCGACAGCCGGGATCGGCCTGGAAGCCGCTCGTGTACCTCGCGGCATTCCGCCAGGGGCTGACCCTCGACAGCACGGTACCCGACGAGCCGATCGCGGTGTCGATGGGGGCCGACCGGCCCGTGAAGTGGATCGCCAACTACGACCACCAGTTCAAAGGGCCGATCGCGATGCGCCAGGCGCTGGCCGAGTCCCGCAATGCCGCCGCCGTCTGGATTACCCGCGAGATCGGCCTGTCCCGGGTGCTGGGGACATCACGAGAGCTCGGGATTCGCACACCGCTGCAGCCGTACATCACCACGGCGCTGGGGGCGTCGGAGGTACGCCTGCTGGAGCTGGCCGGCGCCTATCGCGCGATGGCCTCCGGGATCCTGGCGGAGCCGTACGTCGTCGATCGCGTCACGGCCGCTTCCGGCGAGGTGCTCTACGACGCGGCCCGGGCGGCGCTCGAGTTCAGCTCCACGGAGCTGAGCCTGATCCAGGAGGGATTGCGTGGTGTGGTCCGCATTCCCGGCGGAACCGCCCACTCCTTGCACGGCCGCGACTTCCCCATCCCGGTGATGGGAAAGACTGGAACGACCAGCGACTTCCGTGACGCGCTCTTCGTGGGGTCCACCTACGGGACGGAGGGGATCACGGTGGCGGTCCGGATCGGCTTCGACGACAACCGGGGCCTCGGGGCCCAGGAGACCGGCGGACGCGCGGCGCTGCCCATCTTCCGCGAGATCATGCTCCACGCCTACCAGCGAGAGTTGGTGGGGAGGGTGCCGCCCTTCCCGCGCGAGATCGAGCAGCGGATCGACCAGTACCTCGTCCGGCAGGCCGCCCTGAAGGCGAGGTGACACGGACGTACCGCGCTCTTGAGAAGTTCGTGCCGCAGTGCAACGGCCAGCCGCCCACCGTCGACGCGCGGCACGGACCCATCGCCGCGTCGAGGTGCCGCCGGCAGGACTGCGTGGCTAAGGTCCAATAGCCCCCGCGCTCACCGCCGCGTACGGTGGTCACTGAGGAGGACGCGGCGTGAACGATCTGCCCGTGGTCGCAATCGTGGACGACGACGACTCGGTCCGTCGGTCGCTCCTTCGCGTCGCCCAGTCCGCCGGGTATGCAGCCCAGGGGTTCGCATCCCCCCGCGAGTTTCTGAACTGGCTCCCCCAGGGTCGAGCGGCCTGTCTTCTTCTTGATGTGCACATGGGTGAATTGAGCGGCTTCGATCTCCAGGATCGCCTGGCGGTGCCGATCATCTTCATCACCGCGCACGACGATGTGAAGACCCAGGAGCGCATCGCGAAGTCGGGGGCGATCGCCCATCTGCGAAAGCCCTGCGACGAGCAGACCGTTCTGAACGCGATCCAAAGAGCGGTGCGGCTGAGCCAAGACCCGCTCCGCGGGCGGGATGGCCGCGCGGGCGCGAGCGAGCGAGCCGGGCCTCACGACGGAACTTCCACGTGACGGATCGCGCCTGGAGGGCGACGAAGCTCACGCTGATCGGGGTGGCCCTCGTCGTGGCCAGCGCGTTCGTCAGTGGTGTCGTGGTGGCGAAGCGACTGGGCCATCAATCCCTGCAGCCGTCAGTGACTCCCGCGGCGGCGGCGCCCTCGGCTCCGTCACAGCCGACTCCAGGCGCCAGCGGCGCGAGCGGGTTCACGCCGGATCCGCCCTGCACGTGGGCACCCCACGAGGACAGCCCGCCATGCAACGCTCCATGACCATCGGGTCCGCTTCGCGAGGTCCTCACACCGAGCACGGTCGGGTGGCGGCTCTGAACGAGGTCGTGGAGGCCCTGTCCAGCGACGGGGTCGACGGGCACGCGCTGGACCTGAACAGCCGGCCTGACGTCCTCGCCGACGACAGCTCGCGTGCGGAGCCTGATCCGTACCGCGAGGACGGCGGGGAGGCATAACCCACGCCATGGCGCGCGACGTCATCACGCTGAGGCCGGTCCCGACGACGGAGTCCCCTGCGCAGGTCGGCGATAGCGGGTACGCGGAAATCGCCTTCCTCCAGTGTCGACGGTACATCGCTGTCCTGCGCCGCGAGATCGGTCCCGAGCCCGACGGCGCCCGACTTCGAGTCCGACGCTCGGGCATCGACGTCGATCCGTACATCGACGTCGTCGTGGAGTACGACGACCAGAAGCCCGCCGCCGTCGACTATGCCCACCGCTGCG